>Ga0315339_1000110_pt1 | contig 132284 bp, 106 predicted proteins | sample ASW17metaG_FD_204514 | JGI IMG/M metagenome (GOLD analysis project Ga0315339, IMG submission 204514) | Ammonia-oxidizing marine archaeal communities from Pacific Ocean, United States - ASW #17 | ecosystem: Environmental > Aquatic > Marine > Oceanic | place: USA: California | collected 2016-12-05
ATCCGGCACCCGCGCATTGCCTTTATCCGTCACGTAGGCCACCAATTCCGCGAACCCCTCTTCCCACAATGCTTCGTTCACATCCCACGTCCAACCATCGAGCGCCTCCAACCGCTCGCGTCGTTCCACCGGCATCGAGTCCCGCTTCGCACGCTGCTTGATGACCCAGCGCCCAAGTTTAACGCCCTCTGCAGTCCGATAACCCGAAGGCACCTGCGCGTTACCTGCACTCTCCACGTACGACGCTAAATGCGCAAACTTTTCTTCCCATTTAGTGTCGAAATACGCCCGATCCCACGTCCAGCCATCGAGATCCTCCAACCGCTTGCGTCGTTCTACCGACATCGAATCCTTGTTCTGCCGTTGGTGATCGGTCCAACTCCCGAGTGCATAGCCGTCCGCGGTAACATGTTTTGTAGGCACCCCGTGCGCAAATCCGTTGGCCTTCACGTACGCGCCTAACGCAGCGAACATGTCTTCCCACAACGCCTCCCTCTCATTCCATACCCAACTATCGAGCGCCTCTAACCGCTGGCGGCGGTCTACTGAGATCGAACTCCGACCACGACGCTGAACACGGACCCACTGCCCCAGCTTGTATTCATCCGCTGTGCAATAACTATCCGGCACCCGCGCATTGCCTTTATCCGTCACGTAGGCCACCAATTCCGCGAACCCCTCTTCCCACAATGCTTCGTTCACATCCCACGTCCAACCATCGAGCGCCTCCAACCGCTCGCGTCGTTCCGCCGGCATCGAGTCCCGCTTCGCACGCTGCTTTGTAACCCACCGTCCGAGTAAATAGTCCTCTGCGTTACGATAGCTTTGGGGTACTCGCGCATTACCTGCCGTCTTCACATACGCAACTAATGCCGCAAACCCATCTTCCCACTGCGCCTCCCTCTCATTCCATAGCCAATCATCGAGCGCCTCTAACCGCTGGCGACGGTCTGCCGGCATCGAGTCCTTACTGGTGCGCTGAGTGTTGACCCACCGGCCCAGGTGAAAGCCTTCTGCTGTAACAAAATTCGTCATCCCACGTGTAGATCCATTCGCCTGCAGGTACGCAACTAAGTGACCTAACCCTTCTTCCCAACTCGATGTTGTGAGTCGTACGACTTGTGCCGTGATTGCCGCACTGAATTTCCTATCAAGTTCTTTTGGTAGGTCGAGCACAATCTTCTTCGGCACACTAACTTTCTTTTTAGTCTCTGCTCCAAGATCTTGCCGGGCTTCGTCTAATTCCTCGGCAAGTACTGCATCGTGGTCACGCAACGCCCGTAGCACAGAGGCAATCACGCGATAGGCGGATTTGTCGAGTGCATCCTCACCATCGGCGTTTGTGTCAACAAATACCGGGATCACAATCGTAGAGAGTTGCTTTCCTTTCCCTTTTCGGATCGCGCGACCAACGGCCTGCACAATATCAATCTGCGAATGCTTGGGTTCTACGAAAACAATCCCATCGAGAGTCGGAATATCTACCCCCTCACCGAGACATCTTGCATTCGTCAATAGACCTCGTTCTCTTTCACCTACACTGCTCAACTGGTCAAGTCGTGTTTTTCGATCGCCACTAGACATTTCACCAGAAACCGCTTCTGCCCAGACCCTTCCGGATGGACGTTCACAACTCGGCATCCAGTCAACGAGCATTGGAAATGTCTTAGCAAAACTTTTAGCCCTTAATACACGACCATGAAAAGAAAGCACGCGTCGCAAATCATAGTCACGCATCGCTTTGGCGAAACCAATCTGCGCGGCTAATGCTCTGGCGTCTGTTGTTTCTTTCCCGTCAAAATTAACAATGTGTCCCTCGTCCACGTACCGCCGGTATCGCGCGTCGTCGATTCCGACAATGACCACGCGATAATCGGTCAGTAGGTCTTTCTCAATCGCCTCCGCAAAGCCCAACCGATGAAAGACCGGCCCAAAGATCGATTCGTCGTCCATGGACGCAACTTCAAGATCCGCTTCCTTCGCCTCTTTTACCACCCTGCCCGTGTAGTACCGCGGCGTGGCCGTCATGAAGACCCGCTTGCCTGCAGGAACCTTTGTGTCGTCCACGACTGTTGAGAATTCACTTGAAACAACACCAGCGCAGCGATGTGCTTCGTCGGCAATTACCAAATCGAATCGCATCCTCGTGCTCTTGAGCGCATCCACAATGACGGACGACGACTGATAGGTTGAAAACACCACCTTTGGGCCACGGCGTTTCAGGAAGGCTCGTACATCCTCTGGATCTGTGGTTGAGGGATAGCCCAACTCCAGCGTTGACGACATCAATGCGTCATGGTCGGCGCGTCGCACCGTGTCATCGGAACAGACCGGTAGCGTCGCAAAGGGTGCCTTCGCATTCGCGACCCATTCCTGCAAGGTTTGTCCGAGCAGTGACAGCGATGGAACCAGTACCAATGTTCGCGACGACGGAAGGCGTTCATGCAACCACAGCGCTGTAAGCGTCTTTCCAGTACCGCAAGCCAGAATCAGTTGCCCCCGATCATGGTCTTTCAACTTCTTCAGCGTGACGCGTAGTGCTTTCTGTTGATGCGGGCGAGGTCGCTTCGGTTTCGGTTTTGGAAACCGCCCCTTCGACCACGCATTAAATGTAGTGGGCCACAACAGCCCCTCTCTCCGTTCAAGGTCATGACGGAGCAGCGTGCTGACTGATTTCTCGGCTGCCTTGCTCGCGCGGATGGCCGCTGTCGATACGTGACGGGTTGTCGCGATGAGTAAACGATGATGGAACTCGGCCCGCGCGGACTCGGACAAGAAACTATCCATGTCCTTCTTCGTGACCGCATTATCCGGACCATAGGCTTTTGCTTGAATGGCCCACAGGGTGTCGTCCTTGGCTTGGGCCACAAGGTCAATGCCAGCATCCGGCCCCCAGCGTCCTGGCCACTTGTCCCACAGCCAGACTTTCTTCAGCTGCGCACGATAGACGGGGTCTGTTTCAAGAAACCACTTGCAGACGTGCTCCCATTGTTTCCCTTTAGTCCATCGGGCCGAATCGAACGACTCGAGAAATTTCGCGAAGTCAGACGTCGCCATAACCCACGTAGCCTAGCGATTCAGTTGAGACGCTTCAAAGAGATTTTGTAAATTAGGAGGAAGGCGTTCGAAAGTAAAGTGCGAAGCCGAATCTCGGTCCGTTTGGTCGTAATTTGGTCGCAATTAAATTCGTTAATTACATAATTCAAAAAACATTAGGAAAAACGCGAATTTAATTCTCTCGGAGACCGGAGACCCAAGTACCCCCAGTCAGGTGCGCTACCAAACTGCGCCACATCCCGAATTTATTAACGAAACCGCCTCGACTGCACCGCTGTAACGGAGTAATGCCCGTTTCATGGGGCATAAATCCGTTCAAATGGATGAGCGAGACGCGACAAGCAGTCCTAAGAATACCGCAGACGACCGCAGAGCGGCGCGGGAGTTTTGTCCCGTTTAGTCGCCGATTAGTCGCCGCAAAGGAGAAGGACAAATGGCAGGCAGGTAATTCTGTTTGAGCCTTAAAGCTGGGATTTCAACCAGCGACCCCCTGACCACGAGTCAGGTGCCCTACCAAACTGTTCCGCCGTCCATACGTCTCGTAACACCGACTGAACTATTCCAAATGGCTGTCAGATCGCCACTGAGTAGCAACACTTCAGCGAAGGGAACGTTGAATTACTGACCTTCATCGTCGCCACTCGAGCGAACCAACATCAGCAGTCGTCGAAACTCATCATCGTCCACATCTTGCTTCCAAAGATTAATAAATCTACAGACGACCTGTAAGTTCCCTTTTTCATAGTCACCATTACTGTCGATTCGATCTAACGAACACAACAAGTTCTCGTCGGTCTCTTCGCCATCGAATTGCAACACAATTCCAGTTAAAGCGCACCCACCTCCTTGTTGTTCAACAAGCGCCTCAACGTACTCCCGGAATTTATCGGGACTCTCGAATAGAACTTTCTTATCCTTAATCTGTCTCACCTGCTGACCGCCTGATTGTCCGGCTGTTTTAGCGGCAGTGGCAACCATCCTGTATGCCGCTCTCTTCAGGGGAGAGAGGCTTCTTCCCTTATCCCTTTTCGACTTTCCTTTCTCTCGGCCTTTTCTTGAAGAGTCAAGAGCGCCCTTCTTCGATAACCCTTCAAGCATCCAGCAGAAGGAGTGAGCATCTATTAATCGAGCACCATCAACACCACCGACATCGATCAGATTCCGCTGCACTCGAATAAGTGTCTCGTTATAGCGACAATAATTCTCCCAAGAACATTGGAGAGCCGTAATCAGATCCACGCCGAGACGTCTAAACGCCTTATCAAAGAGCGACGGCGCAATGGGCATGAAACGTTCACAATCCTTCAAAAAAAACAGGAACGCTAAGCAGTCATACCGATTCCCCACCAAAGAACGTAATCTTTCGAATACGTCCTCCTCATCTCCTTTCCCAACGTATAAATCGAAGAATAAAGCCTCTAATTGAGCCTTCTTATCAGGAACCTCGCGCGCATCCAATAACTTGTAGTGAGATCTATTCCTGTGGCCAAACCGATTACGCCAGGTCACCAAGTTGTTGTCATTAATCTCAATCGCCCGAATAACCGCATCTAATATCCGTCCAGAGCCAACATCCTCAGTAGTCCAAGAATCTCTATTTAATATTTCAAGACCCTGAGTTCGGACATCTAACTTGTAAGCTTCCTGCTCATAGGGATATCCCTCTCGAAACGAGACGAACGTCTTACCTAACTTCCCGAGCGTGCTCTTGAAGCCTTCGAAGGTTTCCTTAAAATGCGCTATCGAGGAATCTAATGTTGGTGAAGCAGAGCCAGACCGCAGACGTTTTTCGATGTGCTCAATAGGAACCCGTTTAGGGAAGCTCAGGTAGATTCGTATTTGCTTAGTAGGATTGCCGCCTTTGGCTCCAGGTTCCTGACAATTTTTCGCCAGTGCTTTAGTGAGATTTTTTCTTAGAAGGTTAAAGTCGTCGACAGATTCCAACGAGATCGGATAACCGAATCTCTCAGGATATAGACGGCGAGCTTCCTTATCCGGAAAGTTAACTCTAGCTTCTGAGCTGTCGTTAACTACATCCTCTAGTATTGCGTTTAAGACGCCAAGTCGGCGAAAGACTAGTTCAAGACCCGGATTGTAATCGGGATTCCTCAGTGGCCTCCCTCCACGACTCTCGAAGACAATGCATATTTTTCCATTGTCGTCCTCAAGTTTGAAGGTTGCGTCTACCGCCTGGCCGTTGTCGTCAAGAAACGAACATTCGAAACCTTCCTCTGACTTCTCTTTTGAAGAACTTCGCGACTCCAAACTAGAACCACCTTGGTCGTACTGCTCAATCAAAGTAGCTATTTGATCGCCAACCTTGACACCGACATTGCCACGCGGTTTGTATCCGTCAATATATTCACGACCTTGTTGATCGAGTACGGCCGAAATATTGGCCATCCGAAACTCAATTGATCCGCCGCTTCGATTACTCAGCAGTCCGTTCTGAAGCCGAAGATTAGCTTCTGCTTTGCTATAAGCTTTCCCACTCCGCTCCAGGTCAAGCATCCTCATGTACTCGTCGACAGCAGCCTTCAATTCCTCCTTAGTCCAGTTGTCACGCATGCCAACCCCCTAACTTCAAAGAGAATACTCACTGAATCGACAACGTTCGACGTCGAATCTCGGACCGATTAGTCGCCGTTTAGTCGCCGTTTATTTCGTTTATTACATAATTACAAAAACATTAGGAAAAAGGCACAAAAAAAGATCGCGGAGACCCGCGATCTAAATACCCCCAGTCAGGTGCGCTACCAAGCTGCGCCACATCCCGAACCGTGCAAATCTTAACGTGTTTTTGATGATCTCGCCTGTTGAAGCCACTACTAATCGCTGTATTTCGCAACAAGTGACTTACAAACGTCCGTGGATATTTCCAGATCTTTCCGGGTCTTTCTTAATCCTGACGACTTCTTCTTGCAGAAATGCCCTCCCGTGGGCCTTCGGCTAAGAAGCGACTGACGGAAATTACACCACAAATAAGGGGTGACTTAGGTCACGGCCTACGCCTAGTTCAAGACAAATAGTTATATTCTGTTTCCCGATGAATTGGAAACGCCCGATTGGTAGAGTCATCCAAGCAGCCGTTCGTCGTTTCGGCTACGAGCTGCAAGCCGTGTCGACGCCTTCGCGTAACTATCCCGCAGACCTCGACTCGGGGTTCGAAGAGGTCTGGTCCCGTCTCCCGCCGACCATTCGCGGCGTGGATATCAGACTGTTCACCACATACGTTGCGGTGCGTCACATTATCCGGGCAAGGATCGAAGGAGACCTCGTCGAGTGTGGTGTTTATCAGGGTAGACAAGTGCTGATGATGGCCCACACGCTGACAACTCTCGGCGTCACTGACCGGGAACTCTGCCTTTACGATACTTTTACTGGCATGACCGAACCAGGAGCAAAGGACCATAAGGACCCTGCCCGACCGCAGGCCAGCGCCGCCGAAACGTGGGCGAAATGGGACGCTGGGTCCTGGAAGGGCGCGAGTATCGAAGAGGTTCAGGGCAATCTCAGAACCTGCGACTATCCACAGGATAGGATTCGTCTGGTTGAAGGCGATGTCCTACAGACTCTGCCAAACACGCGGCACGACCAAATTGCCTTGCTTCGTCTCGACACCGATTTTTATGAGAGCACCAAACATGAACTCGATACCCTCTATAAGCGCGTGACGACTGGCGGAATCATAATCATCGACGATTATGGGCGTTGGAGGGGAAGTAGGGCGGCGGTCGACGAATACTTCGATGATCTGGGAGAAGCAGCGCCGATGTTGATTAGAACCGGTTCCACAGAGCGGGTCTGCGTGAAGATCTAGCTTCTCAAAAATTATTTTAATTCGTTTTTCCTAGCAACAACGTCTATTTCACCTGCGATCGCCTCACCCCAAGTCGGGTGCGCTACCAAACTGCACCACATCCAGAACCGACGCAAATACTAACGTGTTTCTTACTGTCGCGCTTTACTGAAGTCTTTTTTAATTGGGTGTTTTTTTAATAGACCCCGATGTCTAAAGGCTCGAGTGAAATCCAGTAAGAGCTGCACCGACTCTAAGTCATTGTGAGTGTTGGCAAACTGTTAATTCTTCAAGGACGGCTACTCCGGCGGTAGAGTGTATTCGTGCCGCAGGTATTTGATTGCGTGAATGCAGCCATAATCTCTTGTCCCTCCGGCGTCGTCTCAGCCCGCTTTGCAGCCATCCAACTGGCCACACCAGGGAAACTGTCAACGAATAAGAAACTCGACGTTACATCTTCCGCTGGTTCGTGGCCACGCATTGTTCCAACAAGGTGAGACAGCCTATACGAGTCCACATCTGTCGCCCCGCCTGACAGGACGAGATCGAGCCAACGAATACTCGTGCTTTCAATATCTTCCATCGAGTAACCCTCGTTTAACGTACACATCCAGATCTCTACAATTCGATCTTCTTCTGCTACCTGAGCTTCACACACAGCCGATAGCCCGATCATGGAAATCACAAAAGCGCCTGAAAGTAATCTTGCGTTCATAAGTGCAACCTTTCCTTGTTGTTCTGAACTAATCCCCAATGCGGACACTGACACATATCACCGGGTAAACCCTTCAGGGCCTCTGTAATATCGGTGCCACTTTCAATTCGAAAGTGCCCCACCTTCATACCGTTCCAACTCGTTCCAGCACCCCGCGCCGTGTCACCCTTCATTACCACTGGCAGTTCTTCAATCCTGAATGATGGCATTCTTCATTTCCTTTCAACGGACAACCGCTACCTGTTTGTGACCATGACCTGCGTCCCTACTATTCCATCTCCGACAGACGTGGTGGTGCACTACTAGTAGCCGAAGCATTATTATTCAAAAAGAAAGATGAATTCGACAGTTCTTGCACTGATACCCGCTAGGGCAGGTAGCAGACGATTGCCACACAAGCATCAAAGGCTTATTGGTGGTGTACCCGTCATCGAATACACGATTAGGGCAGCATTAGAAGCTAAACTTGTTACAAAAGTGGTAGTCGCCACTGATGATGACATGGTTGCCGACATCGCACGGGCGCGCGGCGTCGATATCCTCGTTCGACCGAAGGAACTTTGCCAAGACACGTCACCAATTGATGATACTTTTAAATTTGCATGTCGCGAACTCGGTAATTCGATGGGTTCACGGCTCGATCAATTGTTGTGGCTTCAAGCAGATGTTCCAATTCGACTACCAGGCATGATCGATCGGGTTGTCTCCACATTGACTAGCGACCAACAAGCAACGGCTGCTGTAACCGGCTATCAGGTGAACCAACATCCTGGTTGGATGAAAGAATTAAGTCCTGATGGATTTCTTGTCCCTCTTTTCCCAGAGACCCGCGCCTACCGCATGCAAGACTTGCCTGATCGTTTTCTACTCGACGGAGCCGTTGTGGCCATTCGACCCGAGTATCTTGAAAAATCCAGCGCACCCAGCGGACCTCACCAGTATCTGGGACCCAGACCACGGTTGCTCTTACATGAGCATCCTATGTACTCACTCAATATAGATACGGACGTTCAACTTGAATTGGCAGAATTTTATCTGCGTAACATTTCACAACGATAACAAAGTGGTTTCAGATAGTCGCAGGCCTAACCAGAGCTTAGAGTGATTAACCGAAACATTCGATTCGTCGTTATCGTCCAGCGCATTACAGAGTACTGGTTGTTGGCTCCAATAATTGAACAAGCTCTAAGGAAACCTTGGAGTGTTGAATGCTGGCACGATACCAGTTGGTCACGAGAGGGACTTAAGGGATATCAGTTCCCTGATTTAGAGTCCATTCCAACGTTCGTGAATGGCCAGCCACAGTGTTTTGGGTTCGATGGTGCACTGAAGTTTAGAGCGCTCATACGTGAGCGCCCGGCTGCGATTATTGTTTCAACCCAGCCTCCTTCTGTCTTTTACGACAAACGACCGCTAGAAGACAAGTCTGTCTGGCTTACGGTGCAGCATGCTATCGATACATTGATTACTCATAGCCCTGAGCATTTGCTCACTTCGGATCTCGTGGCACTTTACAGCCGATGGTGGATACGCTGGACCGGCCGACATTACCAAGAGGAATCTCAGGTTGAAAACCGAGCTGACTTCGAACAATCCTTGGAAGAAAAGACTATAACCGTTGGTTTTCCTGCGCTCGACGCTGCAGCGAAGGTCGATCCGACCGAAGTGCGTCGCCGATGGAATATCCCCCAAGACCAACCTGTCGTATTGTTGTTACCTTTCCCGCAAGGGGTTGGAAAAGGTTCGTTCTGGCCTTCAATGATTTTCGGGCAACCCAGTAAGTTTCGACGAGCGATTAATGTTTTCGCACACCGGCGCTTCAAGTATTGGCCTGATATTTGGCACGATTCTACGGATGCCAGTGTTATAAGGGCGATTCGTGCATTCTGTGATTTGAACGGGGCCTATTTATTGGTCAAGTCAAGGAAGAAAACGCCGGTCCCGCCTTACACACACGAACTTGCGGATAAATGTCTCTACGACGAGAATTATTACCCCGGGACTATTTTCGAAGCGCTAAGTATTTCGAGTCTCAGTATTAGTTTCTACAGTACAGCAGTAATCGAGGCAGCGTCACTCGGCATACCACATCTATGCATTACGTTTCCTGCTGATGATTATTGTGGGGACAACGAGTTATTGCGTGGACGCCTTGAACGCTTCTTTACTGCAGAAGAAGGTAGCCCGTTTCACTTTCCTGGCGTGACAAAGGCAGTGACGATCGCCGAAGCGATTGAAGACTTGCCTCAGTCGAATCTTGACGAATTTACTATAGAACCAACAGCTCGCCAGTGCTACCTGAAACAATATGCGGGACCTGATGACCATCAATCCTCAGAACGGCTTATCGAAGCTCTCATTCATCAGTTGCCTGATGGCAATTAAAACTGCGAACTATTTGCCGAAAGTTTAGCTCGTCTAAATTTCGCAGATCCTACCCGACAGGCAGGATAGCAAAATATCTTCCAGGCAATCAGCTATGGTTCCTGACTTCAAAAGATGCCGTCAAATATAGATTTAATGGTGAGTAACTCGACAAGTACACAACGTTGAAAAAAGCGTCCGGCCAGAGTAGCCTAGACCGGCAATAATTTAATCTTGGTCGGCGCTTTGCGCAATGGCTTTACTGGTAACGGCGACTACTGGAGTAGTCGGTGTGCAGCAGGAATCCGTCGAAGAACCCCGGGCGAAGGCGAAACAGGCGAATGCAGACGCACAGTACCGTCTCTGCCGAATTCCAACGCCATGGATCAATTCAACGACGAATCTGTTACCCGCTCCTCTTGGTATACCCGTTCGATGTTGTAATCAAAGATCACGCGTTTGTCTGTCTCACCCTGTTCCAGCATATCCACAGCAAGCATCGCTGTCATCATGCTGTGATCCTGATTATTGTATTTATGCAATCCATTCCGACCGATCAAGAATAGATTGTCGATCGTATTGGCATACTCATAGATCTCATGGATACGGTCATAGCTACCAAAGTAAGCTGGGTAAGTGTTGGGCATTCGAAGCACACACGCATCCAAGACGTCTGCTTGGTTTAAAAATTTAATTTCTTCCATCTCCTTGATACCAAACGCGATCATTTCCTCATCGGGCTTCGTCCACAGCCAATCGTCTTTCTGCACAAAATATTCAAGCCCCAACCAGATCGTATTTTTCCGATCCGCGACAAGATAGGGACTCCAATTATTAAAAATCTGTACACGACCAACTTTTACTCGTCCATCCTGAATGTAAATCCAGTTATCAGGGGCAGAATCACTCACGTTGACACCACGGATCTTGGCCAGCAATTGTCCCGCAATACCGGCTCCATGCTGTTCAATAATGTTCAACTTAGTCATCAACAACCCAACAGTGATGAAATCTCGATAGCACAACCCGTCACCAATTTCTCGCACATTCTCTGGAACTGACGGGGTAATCATGTTCACTAAATGTTTAATAGGCATCGTCGAAAAAAAATAGTCGCACGCGAGCGCCTCCTCAATGCCTGTGTGATTATTTTTGACTGTAGCGGAAACCACTTTCCCATTCTCAACGTGCAGGCCACTAATTGAATGATTGAGATGGACCTGACCACCGGCCGACCTCACGCGATCCGCGACCGTCTCCCACATTTGCCCCGGGCCGAGCTTTGGATAAAAGAACGTATTGATTAGGCTCGTTTCTCGGTCGACAAGCGAATCTTTGAAATTTTGTGAGATCAGATCTTTAATGGCGTGTGTCAGTGCATTCTTCAACGACAATCCTTTGATGCGCTGAGCACCCCAGTCAGACTTAATGACGTTGCACGGCACACCCCACACTTTCTCCGTGTATTCCTTAAAGAAAATATTGAACAACCGCTCGCCGAATCGGTTAATCACAAACTTATCCAGCGTGGATTCATCCTTAAAGGGAAATGCCTGCGCTTTGATATAGCTGAACAGAATCAAGAGCGAATTCAGGATGCCTAACTTCCACGCCACCGACACCGTAAACACTAACGGGTAGGAAAAAAACACATTCCGATAAAAAATCCTTGAGAAACGAGCCCGTTCCAACATCACTTCATCGTCGACCTCTGGATCAGGTGCGTCGGTTGTTGTTCGAACAAATCGTGCTCGACGCTCTCGTCCAGCCGTCGTCTCCCTGTCGTTTACTTCCTCATCGGTGGCCTGAGGCGGTTCCGCGGTAGTGTCGTCTGACAACAATCGTTCTACGACCGCCTCGACCGCGTAGTCAACCCTCTGTTGCTTCTCTTGCGTATCGGATGCCGGATGACCTTGGCGCGGCAAGATAGAAAACCACCAGTTCATTACGCGATCGACTTTTGTAAAAAATCGATGCCCACCGATATCCATGCGATTCCCTTTGTAGTTATGGGTTCGCGAAATTCCACCGATCGCATCAGTTGCCTCAAAGACGATCGGGACAATATCGGTTCGCTTCTTGAGTTCGTAGGCAGCCGTAAGACCAGCGGGGCCAGCGCCGGCGATGATGGCAATTTTCTTCGTCATCGGATGATGCCGTCTAGACAACGGAGAAAGCAGTCACGCAGGATCCTAGAAACCAATCCTGATCCAGCCAACTGATACAACCAATATCCTGTTGACGGTAGTCAGACAATCGCAACGTTAAAGACATGAAACAAAAAGTCGTAGGGCTAGTCACCGGTTCAACAAAGCCGTTATCAGGCTGAAACGAAACGGAAAGAATGCGGACAGGCTATAGCCAGCATTTGGCCTGAACCAGTGGCTGACAATTACTTCGAACCCAGCACAGTAGAAGCCACCACCTGTCCCGTATGGTGCATGGGTTCAAATACAACGTCATTCTTGATTTGCTGTTTGGGGAAACACATATTCCAAAATATCATGCCAACTTTTTTCAGAACAAATTTCGGACTAAACCGACTAAACATTAAGCTGAAATGAAAGGGAATATTTGCTGGGTCATTCCACATCATCTTCAAATGAGTCATCAGAATGAACTTTGGGAAATTAAAATCTTTCAATTCTTTTGCGATGTACGCTTTCTTTCCGTCAGAGTAACTATTTGGCAACAACCCGTCAGGAATTTCACCTCGTTCGACTAACGCATCATAAACAGGAGTTCCTGGAAGCGGCTGAAAACTATTCAAGAACACAAAATTAAACTTGCAGTCCATGATGAGTTTTACGGATTCCTCTAAGTCTTCTAGCGTCTCTCCAGGATAGCCAATAATAAAAAACCCCTGTACCTTCAGGCCTGCATTCCGTATATCCTGAACGGCTTTCGGCACCAACCCAACAGCTAAATCTTTTTTCATCAACGCCAGGGTGTGCGCTGATCCACTTTCAGGCGCAACCATTAAAGTCTGCCAACCGGCCTGTTTCATGAGTTGCCATAGCTCGGGATCACCACGTTCCATACGCACGCCGTTAGGTGTGCCAAATCCCACACCCTTTAAGTCCAGATCAATAACCGCCCGGCAGAAGTCTTTGGCGTACTTAATGTGATACGTAAAGTTATCGTCAATGATGTTGAACCAGCGTACCTTTCGCGTGTCATAAAGGTACTTAATCCAGTTCATCATGTATTCGATGCTGTGCGTCCTTACTGGTCGCCCATTCAAATCAGGAGCAGCACAATACTGGCAGCGATACGGACAACCGCGTGTCACCCAAATCGGTGCGTTTCCGGTTGGGGGACTATTCCACCGATACCCAACCTTTACGTACCGTTCTAATTGAATGGCTTCGTAATCTGGAATCTTGATGGAATCAAGGTCTTGGCTAAGATCCGGCTCATTGTACTTGTGCCCATCCTCAACCGGGTAGACAAGCCCTTTTACAGTAGACCAATCCGGATTTGTCATTTGGAGCTGGTCTAAAAATTCTCCAAAAGACCTCTCAGCTTCGCCGCGAATAATGAAATCAATCTGCGGAGTACCAATAATGCGCTCAAAATAAGACGAGGCATGCGCACCACCCATCACAGTCACGACGCTGGGTTTAATTTCCTTCGCAACCTGAAGAATGTCTAACGCCTCGATAAACATAGGCGACCACGTAGACACACCAACCACATCCGGCTCACAAGCACGTAGTTCTTCAAGAAATGACGAATCTCGACAACTTCTCCCCTCAATCGCATTGTCAATAATGACGACCTTGTAACGATCTTTGTCTAAGTTGTTCTTGAAATACCCGTAAGGAAGTGGAATCGAGTAGGTCGGGTCAAAGCCCTTCGGCCACACAAGCGCAATTGTCAGGCGGCGCTCTCCCTGGATTGGCAATGAATCGGTCAAGTCACTCGCTATCTCAGCCATATGGTGAATGTAGTCTCCGGCGTAACCTGCTACACGCGTCACGAACCACTTAGGTAAACAGATTATCTCCTGAAGCACTTAGCCAATAGGCAAAGACAATCTTCATGTTCGCGCCATCTTTGTAACCGCGGTACATTGTCGTCGCAAAATTAACAAAAAACCGATGCTTTTGACGCCAAATGCCCTTCCCCACACGAATCGCAATGAAGTATGAGTAGCAGAAATACTGAAAGGCTATCAACCAATGTTTACTGAAGTGCGGCGATGCGAGAGGCTCTCCAAACTGGATCGTCCCTTGGTCTGTATCGTCGCGACTCGAATCACCGGTCCACTGGTCTTTCTGCGCAGTAGCCGCAACACCAATATTGTAATCCTGATCAACCAAACCCATCTCTGCTAAATCATGGGTAAGAGTTTGATACACAAAAAAGATTGGTTTGTTGGGCTTCAGTTTGACGTTAAATCGAAACGTCTCTTTTAATTCTGCTTTGGTTTCTGTCGGACCGCCCAACATGTTATACGCGATCGTTTGCACGTCGTGCTTCCGACACAATTCGAATAAGGTAAGGCATTGCTCATTCGTCACCCCCTTTTTATGAATATCATTCCGCACTCTCTCGGAACCCGATTCGATTCCAACGCGTATCTCTTTAATGCCGGCTTCCTTGAGGGCGATCAATCGATCTTCATCGAAGACGCCCTTGACCGGAGCCTGGGCATAGAAGCAATCAGCACGTGAAAAAATTGACACCGGCAACTTATCCGACAACCCTACATCGGTATACGCCTTGCAAAAATCAAACGTCCATTTTCGTTGAATCGGAAACACCGGGTCAAAAGGATGAGCCATACGCATACCCCGGTCTTTGTACTTATCGTAGTGCCACGCAATTTCTTCCGCGTAATTTTTTGGATCCCGAAACCTAAATCGTTTTGCCGTCCCGCCAATACCGCTAGGCGAGTCCCCCGAATGCGGCAACAACCGATACATCTGAACTTCTTCACAATTCGTGCATAGGTACGGGCACCCGCGAGTGCCAACTAACCACAACTGCTGGAGGTAATAGAGATACTTATCAATGTCATCCCACAGATCGTAATTTGGCCAAGGAAGTTCATTAATATCTGTAATCCAACCGCGGGGGGCATTCTTGATGATTTCACCATTCGGTTTATACCAAAGCCCCTTAATCCCTTCGTAAGAATTACCGCCGGCGGTTGCGTCTAGAAGTTCATGAAACGCGGGTTCACCCTCGCCAATAATGACCGCGTCCACGCCATCCATAAACCCTTCTTCAGGTTTCAACGTAGGGTGCACCCCACCGATAACAATGGGAACGTCTTTCGATAAGTTCCCGCGAATATACTTAATCGAATCTTCAACGTAGCGTTGATATAACGTCGTATACGTAATTGCGATGACATCAGGTTTGTCGGTTTCAAACTTTTCTTTTAGATAGGTTTGCCAATTCCGACGGTTGAAGGTGTAGTCCCAAATCGTCGCCGTATGGTGGGTTCGGGCATTCACGTAGGACGCAAGGTACGTCACGCCACAGTCCAATATCGAAACACATCCACTAAGGTTCGGGCTTAAAATGCTCGTTCTCATTATTTTGTCCGAGGTTTCCTATCCATTGGCTTCGGTTTAGACGACGGCTTGGTAGTAGCCATCACACGGTATTTCGGTCTCGTACTCAATTTGCATAAATCCGTTTCGTGCACCCACTTCAGCTAAACAGACTATCGATGCGTCTCAGTAATCCATCACAGCCCGAGTCTCAGCCGTATTGAGTGTCGGTTTATTTGTTCCAAACGCTGGCGTCAAATATTTCAGTAGACGGTTCGCCGCACGATAAATTGGCAATTCAATAAAAAAGGAGGTGTTCCCGGTCCGCATCCGCCAGCGCCCAATAGGGCCATAGACCTGATCAATCAACCTCACACCGCGCTCGACGAGGGTGTTTCCAGATGCAACCTTTGTGGCCTTTCGATCAACAAAATATGACCCAACGAGCATCATATCCATGAGTTTTTTCATCTTCTCGTCAACCCACGGTAAAGATGATGCATCCTCGAGTTCCTGAGTTTCCCATTCAGACGCCGACTCTGGGGGCACATAGTCATGTTCAACCGCTAAGTCATACAGTTCGGTATTCACCAACGGTCGAAATCGATTTGGGGTGCCAATGATTGAGTTTGGATGATCACGGACAATAGCCAGCATCAATTCTCTAGTCGCATTTAACTCTTCAATGGTTTCTGTTGGGACCCCCATGAGAAAGTTGTAGAGCGTTTTCATCTCGGGAAACCGTGCCAACTTCCTGTTACATTCGAGAATATCTTCCGTCGTGCAATCTTTCTTAATCAACTTCAAAATTCTGTCACTACCACTCTCAGCACCGACATGAATGGTGTTGGTTCCGGCTTTGACTAGCTTTCCGAGGAACTCATCACTCATGCGTTTTATTTCATTGATGCGCGCACCTCGAAAACCCAATTTAACCTTAAGTTCCCGTCGAGAGATCTCATCCACAATCCCTTCAACATGTTTCAAATTAGGAAAGGAATCATCATCAATGAAATAAACAAAGTTCGCCTGGTACCGATCCACAACGAGTTCAATATGGTCGACCACATTCGCGACATCGAGCGGCACCCATTTCTTGCCCGGAATATCCCTGTACTGAGCCGGTGAACTGCAAAACGTGCACAAGTAGGGACATCCAAGCACCGAATACATCGAAAAAATTCGACTGTCGTGCCCGACATGGCCGTACACATCGTAATTGTCAATTAAGTCGTACGGAATATCTTGGTACGGGATGTCCTCAAACGCCTCAACCTTTGGGTTAACCGCAATCCCCCCATCCACACTTCGATACACAATACCTGGCACATCAGTAGGCTGCGTCCCACTTTTCAGGCATTGCACCAAGCCATGAAATGAGTCATTGCCATACCCACTCACAACAAAGTCCACATCTGGTTCGTTCTGAAGAATTGATTCAGGATTAAACGTTGCATGCGGACCGCCGCACACAACGTTGACCTGGGGGTCGACACCTTTGACAATCGAGGAAATTTTTGACGCCTCAGCAACGGGCGTCCCACTCAACACAGAAATCCCAACAAGAAGGGTTTCACGGTCGATCAGTGCTCGTAGATCTTCCTCCCATCCGCGGGGATTCAAACGACAGTCAAAAATGGCAACCGGTTCTCCATCTTTAACCAAACTCGCCGACGTATAAAGCAATCCCAGGGGAATGTGCCTGACGAAAGCGCCCGAACTCCCCTGCTGGGGTTGCACCAAAAGAATCTTATTTCTCATTCAAAAAAACTAAATAATCCCTTCATATAGTACAGTAGCCGCCATCAACCACCAAATAGGGTCTATATTGAACATAAGTAGTTTTATCATCAGTCCTTGAAACGATTTGCAAATTTCCTGAATAGAACAATGAGGCGTCAGACGGTCGAACTCATCGCTCAATAGTTTCAGACTGACGATCGAACGGTTTGATCACAACGGACGGCACGGACATTACCTGCGCGACTGTTCCGTCGCCACATGACTAACGACTCTCATGCAAGCAGGTCTAGTTGACAGCACCCCCCCTCGTCCGTCCGTCCTGATCACCGGATGTAACGGTTACGTTGGCCGTAAGCTTATTAAGTTGCTAGGAGACACGGTCAATTTTATCGGAGTTGACTGCATACCAGGTGGCAATGAATCCGAACTTATTGATCTTCGAAACGCAACTTCATACACCCAGCTAGACAAGTACACCTTCGATTACGTCTTACACTGCGCATGGGATCAAATCTCCCGAAATATCTACGAGAACAATATGCAATGCGCTCGCAACCTCTTCAAGTATCTGGAGCACAAAATACCGCAAGGCCTCATTTTCATTAGTAGTTCTTTTGCGTCAACGACCACGGGCATCCAATACACACGATCAAAAATAGCGTTCGAAAACATGCTTTTTGAATCCAGCATACCGTTCATCATTATCAGACCAGACATGCTGTATTCCGCTGACGAAAAGAAAATGCAAGAGCACCGCAGTTACATGAACAAAGGCTTCGCTATTTGCATTGGTAATGGGCAGTCACTTCGAAGTCCAACGCACATCAATGACCTAGTACAATTGGTTCATAGAATTATTACGACCAAGCAATTTACGAATAAAGTGTACGAAATAGGCTCGCCGATTCCGTATTCACAGGAGCAAATCCTCAGGATTGTGGCCGCATCAATCGGTCGAAACCCTTTTATCGTGAAGATCCCAACATTGGTGGCGCAATTCCTATTTCAAGTCACTAAGAAGGTCGACCCAGAACAAGCCCGAACAATCGGCTATGACAGAGTTGCCGATTTACGCGCCTTGCGCGAAGACTTCGACTTGCGACCAAGGGATTTCAACACAGGCGTGACTCAGTAACGTGGCGAATGAACGATTGTTAATTCTTGGAGGCAATAGCTTCCTCGGCCTCCACTTAACACGTGACCTCGCCGCCAAATACGACACAACGCCAACCTATTTAACCAACAGACCGTCAGACTTCAACTTTGTACGTTGCAACTTATTATCAAAGCCCGACTTGCATGGCCTCGGACAATTCGACCACGTGATTCAATACTCGTCCATCATTGCGGGCAGTAATAAGAAACAACAAAACCTTGAGATGGTTCGTAATGCCGTCGAGTACGCAAACACAACGCAAGCCAAATACATTTATATCTCCAGCTCTCAAGTCAATTTCACGATTGATTCAGATTACCGTCAATCGAAGATTGAAGCTGAGCGCCTCATCCAAGAACACTCTGCGAACTTCGTCATTATCAGGCCTTCTGCTCCATATGGATCCCCTCTGCCGTTTTCCTTCACACGACAGCAGCCATTTCATGTACTTGCCAACCTGGTATCACGCCTTCCAGTAGTCCCAGTAATCGGGAACGGACAATATTTGCGACAGCCGGTTCATGTCACAAATTTGAATGCGTTAGTCGAGAAGTGTCTTACGGCACCAACTCGGAACAGAGTCTATGAAATCGGAGGGCCCAAGCAACTAACCTTTAACGCGATCATTGACATCATCTCCATGGCCCGTTCAAAACACACGTTTAAGTTACACCTCCCTAAATTTATCTTTCGAATCGCCTCGCACATGACTAATTTCATTGATGCCGAACTCGTCAATGCCGTAAGTTCAGATGAACAATCAAACAATGAGACGTGGCAAGAATTGGGCAATCTCGATCTCATACCATTCGACCAAGGAGTAACTGATTTATTTGGCTAGCTCGACACACTGTTTACTCTACTGAAAACGCAACATGCTCCGCACGTTGCAGATAAAGACGAATGCAGTCCAATACTGACCGTACGAACCACCCACACGCCACTGCCAGACACTACACACTTGCCTTTATAACTGCTGCAACCACGCTCTTTGCAACACTACTGGTCACGGTCAAAGGGCTCGACGGATTGTATTCGGCGACCGCCATTATTAGCAGCACACTCACGATCTTTTATGGGTGTCGACTCGTCTTTCGAAACACCATCATTTCTATTTTTGCGATCATTTTTCTAATAATCAGCTTGTCCCTCTGCCCTCACGAGGTTCAAGTCCCTTTCAGTGTCTTTGTTGTCATAACTAGTCTCATCGTCATCGCCGTAAAGAGGAAGGCGTGGCAAGACCTTATTGCATCCGACTACCAGCAAGTACAACAGTTACGCCGACTAGATATCGCCGTCGGATGCATCATTCTGTGTCTGAGCCTCTTCTTGGGACAGTCGTCTCCGACAGGATTTGAATCAGAAGACATACTTCACCCAATCACACCGATCGCATTGGGTCACTCGTATTCCTTCTCGCTGTTCACAGCACCAGATTTATCGTATGCCGGCAAAGAAGTGCGATACACGTTTCTCTTTGAGCAAGTTCCACAGTATTTATCGAATGTTTTAGGTCGACCAGTACTAACCGTGGCGTCATTCGACCTCATCTTTTTTTTAGCGATACTCTCCTTTCTTCTACTCCATGCATTTGCACGCAGGCATTCCCCCACCTCCACCCCGCTACTCATCATTTTCTTTTTTCCGGTGTATGTCTCGCGCTTGACTAACTCTGAACTCTTATACGACCGGACAGTTGCATTCACTGGTTCGTACTACGCTGCCACTCTTTTGATCGTGTGTGCTATCGCCTTTCTTATCGAAAAGCGATACATGCTTCTGTACGCTGCGGCAACCGTCTTACTGCTCGTAAAAGGCTTATATTTTGTGACCTTGATGGGGGGAGTATTTCTTTACCTCATCAGAAAGCAAGAACTCACCAGACTCGTGCTGTTTTTTGGCGCCATCATTCCTACGTTTGGCGCCATGCACTACTTGTTTCTTTCCGGTGCGGGAAGTGATGCCCATTGGATGATATTCCCGCAATTTATTTACGAACGCATGCCCGGGATCTTTTTTGGCCCCATGGAATATGAGCGTGTCCGGTGGATGTATTCCTGGGCTCCTTTGATGATGCTCTACAGCGCGGTTGTGCTGTATTTATCAAAAACCTCAACGGACAATTGCTTAGCCCTATCCTCGGTGGCGTTATCTGGATTTCTCGGCATGCTGTTAGTCACTGAGCCGACAAGCTTGTCGGCACGGTTTTTTTATCTTGCGGCTGCCATTCCAATGACGTTGACGTTTTATCACTGGCTGCACGAGCATTACTTACGGTCGCGGTCCACAACGGTTCTGAGTACACTTCCTGTTGTGTTGTACGCGATGTGGGTGTTCGCACTCATTCTCGATCTGTTCAATATCCCGCGGCACGATACGCTCATAAATCTCTTTGTGATCACCGCGGTTCTCGGAGTCTATGGCCTGCGTCAAATGAACATTAACGCACGGCCTATCGTCTGGTATTCAGTGTGTACCGTTGCGGTACTGGCTTTGGCTAACCAAATTACCGAGAACGCATTACTTGCGAAGACGTCACAACGTCTCATTTACGGAACCGTCACTCAAGATGCCGACAGCTCTGTCCGGCATTACTCCAATCATTTAATTGAAGGTTATTCCTGGCTGAATGAAAACGTCTCGGTGGACAGTGTGATCCTCTTCGGAAATCACTATGAGGAACGCACAAGCGGGTTTATCAGGTCAGCACTGAGCGGTCGACAAATGTATTGTGAAATGAGTAAATACCGAGGCTTGGGCATGCAAGATGACTACCCATTCCGATACGCCAGCACGATCTACTTTTATAATGCATTCGTTCAACCGAGTCGCATATCTGCACCACTGTTAGCAGGCACCCAAGAAGAAGACTTTGTTTTTGGCGGATCGGTGAATTTTTCGGATGCCATGAGCCAAGAACAGCATCACTCGCTCAAGGGGAAAGCAGTTTATTACCTCAGTGGCGGTCGCGACTGGTCGTGGATCAATATGCCGGCAAAACTCGACCGAGAAATCAAGCAGCAGTGGAGTGACTATAAACAGATGGATTCGAATCAACTACGCTCGTGGGGCCTTGACTTTTTAGACAGTCAGAACATCTCACATCTCGTGCTTGAAAACGGCGACCGCGCAAGCCCCTTCCTGCAGACACTCGCCCAAACCGTGTTTACGAATGACGAAATAACGATCTTGCAAATCCGAAAATCTAGCTTGCCGTAATCATCCACAATATTTCAAACAGACAGACGACAAACAATTCTTGAAATCCAGTGCCCACAGTGATTCGACTTTCTGCGTACCTACTGGCTGCTGCGGTTGTAATGGCGGTGACTTCTGCAGTGGGCGGCGCACAGCAGAAATCGATCGAAGAACTGCAAATAAAAGCGGAACAGGGTGATGCCGACGCACAGTACAGGCTCGGCGTCCTCTATCGCCAAGGACAGGGTGTAGCACCGGATGACGTAGAAGCCGCCAAGTGGTTTCGGTTGGCGGCAGACCAGGAACTTGGCAGGGCGCAGAACAATCTCGCCATCCTGCATATGACCGGGTCCGGTGTGCGACGAGATTTTATAGAAGCCGCACGGCTATTTCGATTAGCAGCGGAAAAAGGGTTCCCCGATGCGCAAACATCCCTCGGGTACATGTACTTCACAGGACACGGTGTGGTGAAAGACCAAACAGAAGCTGTTCGCTGGTATCAATTGGCGGCCGATCAGAGCTTTTCCCAAGCACAATTCAACCTCGGCTATGCGTATGACGTTGGCCAAGGTGTGCCACAGAATCACGCGCACGCGTTCACCTGGTATCGGCTGGCAGCAGAACAGGGGGTAGTCGGGGCGCTGTACAACCTTGGCCTCATGTACGACACAGGTAAAGGTGTGCCGCAAGATGATGTGCAGGCGTACCTATGGTTCACTCTTGCCTCAGAACGAAGCAACGACGAAGCACGCGAGCGCGCCATTAAGAATCGAAACAGCGTCTACGAAAGACTTACCGCTGACCAACGCGCCGAGAGCCAGCGCCTTGCGCAAGAATGGAACAAAGCGCACCCACGCTGGGCTACAGCAGGTCCAGGATCGGGGCCGTGATCGTGGCCTGGACGTCTCCGAGTTGCTTGTCACCGTAGATGCCTTGGTAGTACGAACTACCAATCATGTTGGCGAAAAACTCGAGGCTGGGATAATAGACAATCACGATGCTATCGAAATCGTGACTCCCCACCACGGGCTCCGCGCTAGCTACATGCAGTGGGCCGTAGCCGCCGCGGGCCATAAGGGCCGTCATCGGCGCAACATAGCGCGCATCGGCTGCCTGTTGCTCCGGCGAACCAGTCTTCTGGAGATTGACCACCACGGCGGCTTGGGCGCCGGGGTCTTCATACCCGAGCAGGCGCTCTATCATCCGACGATGGTGAAACCGTACCTCCGCGGCGGGTTCGAAAGGACGTGGGGACTCCACACCCTGAAAGGCTGCGGCAATACGGCGCTGGAGAAGTCTTTGAGGTAAGACAATGTTCTCAGACATACTGCGGCGCGCGCCATGTGAGTAGTGCCTGTCGAACTCAGCAAGAGCACTTCGGTATCGGATCGAAGCCGCAGCTTCGTCATACAGACTCCTCGACGAGTACTCCAAGAAGACCACGGCGGACCAATCAACAGCTCCGAGTTGAGCCGAGCCCATACCATTAGTGACAACCCTGCCCGCATAGATCCACTCCGCACCATCGTCATCCTCGGTCGCCTTCTTGAATGCGCGCAGTTTCTCGATAAGACCATCGGCGTCACGAAGTTCGAGAAATGTGACGACGTGAAACGGGTTCCCCCAATAGACGAGCGACTGGCGATCCTGCGTCACATCCCGCCGCACCTCCAGATAGTGAAAGTGCTGGCGCACCATCACCACTGCAATGACCAGCAGTGCGATTCCGACCATCCAGCATGCCCCGCGATAGGATTTTTTCGACATGTCAGCGACCTAGACCACTATCCGACGCATGACTGATGCGGAGCTTTTCTTGGCGAAATTCCAACCTAATTACCGCCAATTAAAAAATGATTTGAAAACGATTCGTGAACCCTAGTAACGACCGGTGTTTTGCCTGCACGCCAATATCTATCCCCGACCTGTTTTCTTTTTCGGTGCACGGGCCACTCTCGGCTTACGTCCTACTTTTTTCTTAACTTGTTGTTTATTAGATAGCTCTTTCGCCAGTCCGCTACCAGATACTGGTTCATCGTCGAATAATCCCGGTTTCTTCAATCCGTGTTCAGACAACAGTTCCAGTATCGATCGGAGCCCCTTCTTTGCAAGGTTTATCCGCTGCCTCGCATCACCGCTAAGTGATTCATCGACGGATTCTTCAGTATCCTCAACTTCTACCCCGGTGCCCAATTTTCGACGTGCTGCACCGAGCGTGAGTCCTTCTTCGTACAACAGTCGCTTTATCTCAAGCACCGTCTCCACATCCGCACGCCGATATACACGGGCATCACCTTTCGACTTTCCAAGCGCTGGAAACTCAGCTTCCCAAGACTTCAGTACATAAGGCTGCACCTCAGCGATTGAACACACGTCGCTTGCCTTAAAGACCGACCGCTTAGGAATCTCAACCGCCATTTGTCTCTGGATCACCCTGCTAATCGGGTTCGCGCGAGTATATCAGCCAGCCAAATTACTCGTCCGCAAAACATCACGAACGACGACCACGCCGCGGTTGGACACGACGAGCTCGAGCTTTCAACCAAATCGGAGACCCTTCAAACCCAAATGCCAGGCGCAATTGATTCCGGAGAAACCGCTGGTACGAAAAATGGAACCGAGTCTCTATATTGGTGAAAAACACAAATGTCGGTGGCCGCGACGACACTTGCGTGGCATACAAAACCTTGACTTCTTTTCCACGGCGACTATGGGGTTGGTGCCGAGCTGTCGCCTTGGTCACCATCCGGTTAAGTTCTGCCGTTGACACATGCTTGGCGCGATCCTCAATCACTTTCAAACCCCGAACGAAAACCTGTTGTGTACGTTCTCCGGTCAGGGCAGAAATATGAAGAATCGGGGCAAAATCAGCAAATTTGAGATTGTCCCGTAGGTCCGCATCGAACGTCTTCACGTAGTCGGCCCCCTCCTTCTTCACGAGGTCCCATTTATTTACCGCGATGATGATGCTGCAACCAGCCCGCTCCGCTTCACCAACAACCGCGGCATCCTGCTTCGTTACACCGGCAGTCGCATCGATAAGCACAATTGCAACGTCTGCCCGCTTCAATGCACGGCGGGCAAGTAGCGTGCTGACCGATTCGACCTGTCCTGACTGGGCAACTTTTCCTGGCTTACGAATCCCTGCCGTATCGACCAATCGGATACGGCGCCCATGCCACCCAACGACAGTATCGATCGCATCTCGCGTGGTTCCTGCAAGTTCACTCACTAATACGCGCTCTTCTCGAACCAACCGATTGACAAGAGACGACTTCCCGACATTCGGCCGACCAACAATCGCTAGACGGATCTCAGCGCTGCCTTCTGGAGATTCAACCGCGTCATCACTGACGCTCAGTTGACTTTTGCTCTTTATACGTCGCCGACCCGGCAGTCTCGCTACAACCTCATCAAGAAGATCGCCGACCCCTAGGCCATGTTCAGCGGCAATGGTTACTACTGGCGAAATCGCAAGTTTAAAAAACTCGGCTGACCGATCTTGTAGTTGCGGGTTGTCGACCTTGTTCACAGCCAATACCAATGGGACTCCAATCCTGCGCGCATGCGTCACCACCACCTCATCGGCTGGCATTAGTCCATCTTGCCCATCGACCAACACAACGATCACGGCTGCCGTTTCGATTTCTCTCAGACCATGCTTCGCGACCTCTTCGTGTAACGGGTCACTACTTGCTCCAAACAGTCCGCCCGTATCGACTAACTCAAACTCTCTAGCGAGCCATTCGACAGGTTGTCGGAGAATGTCTCTCGTGGTTCCTGCCACAGGAGCCACAATCGCCGAACGAGCACCTGAGACCCTATTAAATAGGGTCGACTTCCCGACATTAGGACGACCGATTAGTACAACACGGTTCCCTTGAGCGCCCCGAACTCCCTTCGTTGCCATTTCGCTAACTAGTTTACCGTGCCCTTGACAGCCGTAAATTATAGTATCTATGATGTTTACACATACCGAGGAGCAGGATAACCATGATCAAAGTCGACATTGTCAATGAAGTGTCGAAGGCCGCGGACATCACAAAAGTGAAATCCGAAGTCGCTGTTGACGCGGTACTTGATGCCATGCGCATGTCGATGCAACGCGGTGAGCGAATTGAATTGCGTGGATTCGGTGTATTTCAAGTAAAACCCCGTAAACGGGGTATCGGTCGAAACCCCAGAACAGGCAAGGAAGTACGTATTCCGCCTGGTCGAACCATTCGGTTTAAGCCTGGTAAAGAACTCCAGAATATCGACGGCTAACGAAACCCACAATAGTCGTCTTGCCACAAGAAACGAACAATCTTCTCGACCCGTCTTCATTGGAGTCGTTAACACCACTCCCCCTTGAGACATCTAATCAGCTTAAGCGCGAGTCATCGGGTCTCCAAACTCCGCGGCGCAGAGAACGCACGTGGCTTCATGTCGCACTGTTTCTCGCAACCGTGCTCACAACGATGTTCTGGGGCCGTATGCACTATGCAGGATTCCTGGCAAATTTTTCGTCTTCCGAATTGCCAGAAGTCTCATGGATCCATGGTGCATGGTACAGCTGGACAATATTAGCCATTCTTGGCACGCACGAACTAGGACACTACTACGCCTGCCGGTATTACAAAATTGATGCATCACCACCATTCTTCCTGCCTGCTCCAATTTTGACTGGAACATTTGGTGCCGTGATCAGAATTCGGAAACGCATTCCGACAAAAGCGATACTCTTCGATGTTGGCGTTGCAGGACCAATCGCAGGATTTATCGTCGCTGTCCCCACGCTCTTCCTTGGTCTCTGGTTATCGCGTATTACCCAACTACCTAGCGGGAATACGAGTTTCATCACACTCGGCGAACCACTTCTATTCCAGGCGGCGGCCTGGCTCGTTTGGGGTAACACACCGGAAGGTTATTCGATCAATCTCCACCCAATGGGCTTTGCCGCATGGTTCGGATTAATTGCAACCGCTCTTAACTTGTTTCCGATCGCCCAACTCGATGGAGGTCACATCTCATACGCCGCATTTGGCCGCAAATCCACAACCGTCACCGTCGTCAGTTTAATTGCGTTACTCGGACTTGGTTTCGTTACTCCAAGCTGGTTCGTCCTAGCTTCTTTCCTCCTTATAATGATGATCGTGAGCGGAGGCCTAAGGCATCCACCTACTCTTGACGAACACGTCCCGTTGGACCGCACGCGACTCTGGGTGGCCGTAGCAGCGGCAATAATTTTCGCGCTTTGTTTTACACCAGCACCAGTTGACATCGGCGGATTAACCGACCTCCCCTAACGAACCCCGTCAGAGCATGTTGACGGGGTCGATATCGACAATGATTTTTCGTCGAAGTCTCGGTCGCACCGCAAGTGCTGACTGAATTGCGTCCCTCATTGCCCGGCGATTGATCCCCTTCAGAAACAACTGCGCACGATGCTGACCGCGAATCTTTGAAATGGGAGCCACCGCCGGTCCCATTACCTCAAAAAAATGACCGCACGAACGGAGATGCGTAGCCAAATCTCTCGCATCACTGATGGCCTCGTCATATGACCGCCCTCGAGCGACGACATTGACTATCGATAATGTGGGCGGGTACCGCAGTGCTTCCCGAAAACGAAGTTCTTCTTCGAAAAATGGCTCATATGCCTGCCGGCAGGCATAGCCGATACTGTAGTGATCTGGGTAGTAGGACTGGATAATCGCCTGTCCCGGCAAATCACCGCGACCTGCACGGCCAGCTACCTGTGTTAGGAGCTGAAATGTCCGTTCACCGGCTCTGAAATCAGCTACGGTTAAGCCCATGTCAGCAGACACGACACCAACGAGAGTAACCTTCGGGAAATCATGTCCCTTCGCGATCATTTGTGTACCGATGAGCACCTGAATCTTGCCCTCACGAAATCGAGATAACAGCGATGCTCCCGACCCGCGTCGACGCGCGGTATCCCGGTCCAGTCTGGCTACTGATACTCCAGGTAGTATTTCCGCAATCTCACTTTCGACTCTTTCCGTCCCGAAACCCAGCGACTCCAAGTACGGTCCGGCACAATACGAACATGTTTCCGGGCGGGCCACAGAATAATCACAATAGTGACAGCGCACGCGATTGATAGCGCGATGAAGCGTTAACGCAACGCTACAATTTGGACATTCCAATGCTCGCCCGCACTGCCGGCAAAGCATTGCCGTGGCATATCCTCGCCTATTGAGGAGCACTAATGCCTGATTACCGCATTCAGCTGTTGACTCCAGTGCCTCACGTAATGCTCGACTCAAGACAACCTCTGTTCCCAATATGGCTGTTTCTTGACGCATATCGACCACGGTAACCTCAGGGAGAGGTCGTTGTTGTACCCGGTCGGGCATCACAACAAGCTGATAACGACCAGTCCGGGTATTCTGATAGGTCTCAAGGGATGGTGTCGCCGAACCCAACACCACCAGCGCCCCAATCTGTTGAGCTCTGATTATCGCCACGCTACGTGCGTGATATCTCGGTGTTTCCTCCTGCTTATACGAACCGTCGTGTTCCTCATCCACGATAATCAGCCCCAGATTCTCAATAGGCGCAAACACTGCCGACCGAGTACCGATCACAATGTCTACTTCTCCACGACGAATTCTGTGCCATTGATCGTGCCGTTCTCCATCAGATAATCCACTGTGCTGTATTGCCAGACGGCGTCCAAAGCAACCATGAAATGTTGCTACCATCGCCGGCGTGAGTGCGATCTCCGGAACAAGCATCAACACACTTCGACCAAGCATTTTCATGTGCTGCGCAAGTCTGAGATAAACCTCTGTTTTTCCGCTTCCAGTCACTCCATGTAAAAGTGCAACCTGAAATGAATTTTTCTCAATAAGTGTTGTTAATTCTTTAATCGCCTGTTTTTGTTGAATGGTTAACTCTCGCTCAGCGTCTGAATCTATCAGTGCGGACTGCGAGACAGCCTCCCGCCCCAATGGGTCTCGTTCGACCTGAACCGAACGCACTAACACCAACCCTCTTCGTGACAGTCGATTTACGGAGTCAGTTCCGATCCCTTCACTTCTAAGTATTGATAATGGAACTCCACCTGACGCCTGTTGCAGGCGACGCAGGGTAAGTCGTTGCCGTTGTCCGAGATCACTGGGAGGCGTTCCAAGACAAACATCACGACCAAGATCAGAGAGGTGTACAACCTTCTCATATTTAAAAACTGACGCTCTACTCCTTCCTCGATCAGACATCGCGAGTGGTGGCATCGCCGCGGCGATCGCTTCGCCACAACTGCAAACAAAGTACTCTGCCACCCAACAAGCAAGTTCTAGGATGTCTGCCGGCAAATATGGCTCCTCGTCGAGTACTTCAATGAGTTCCCGGACTTGGCTGTCTTCTACAGATATGGGCTCACGCGGACCATTTGATACGTTATTACTCGACGTGTCCCTCTCAACTACACAACCGATAACAGTTCGATGCGCGAGCGGGACAACCACACGAGTTCCAACGGCAGGGATACCTATTCCATCAGGTAATCCGTAAGTTAAGGCCGGCAGAAATGGCACCGGCACGGCAACCGTTATTTGGCGGGCCACAGATTGTCCGTTTTTCGTGGTCGTAACCGGTTAAAATACGGACGAGACGACAACCGATCACTCCCCACGGAGAATGGCACGAACCTGCTTCATATCTTCCCAAACATACTCCTTCTTGTCCGGGCTACGTAAGAGATACGCCGGGTGAAATGTTGGAATAAGCGTTGTGCCTCTAAAACTGTATTGTCGTCCACGTAGTTTCGAAATAGGCGTCTTGTCATCGCGAAGCAATGTTCTCACTGCAAATGCTCCAAGAGCCACAATCACCCGTGGCTGAATCGCATCGATCTGAGAAAAAAGAAACGGTTCGCACGTTTCCACTTCATCTGGTTCTGGATTTCGATTCTGTGGCGGACGACACTTAATGACATTTGCGATGTACACATCATCACGGTCCAAATCGATGGCTTCAATGATTTTGGTAAGCAATTGACCAGCACGGCCAACAAATGGCTCGCCCTTGATGTCTTCGTCACGCCCTGGAGCCTCTCCTACGAACATGAGATCTGCCTTCGGGTTCCCTACCCCAAAGACTAAGTTCGTCCGCCCTGAGTGCAGTTTGCAGCGTGTACAATCACCAATCTCCTCGCGAATACATTTCAACTCCGCTTTAGCAGTCATTCCTGAGTCCGCCGATAGCCCGGGTCTTCGCCACACCGCATCACTGCTAACTCCGTTAACACCGAGTTCTCGGAAAAATTGAAGGTGCGCCTCGAGAGGTCCACGGTTCCTCACAGACACCTACACTCGGTTGGCAGCCAATAGTCGATCTTGAACACATGATTCAATGCGGTTGAAAATCAAACGAGCCAGATCACGTTTAGATCGTTTCGTAACCGGTTCAACTTTATCTCGAGTCACAAGCGTCGCAATATTCGTATCAACATCAAACCCTGCTCCGGCTTGAGTCACATCATTGGCAACCACTAGGTCTATTCGTTTGCTGCGAAGTTTCTCTGAGGCGGACTCAATAAGATCTTCGGTTTCAGCCGCAAATCCAACAAGAAACGGTTTAGACGAATCCCCACGAACTTCGCCAAGGCCGGCAAGAATGTCCGGGGTCTTGCGCAACCGAAGAATTAACTCATCATCACTTTTTCTAATCTTCATTTCCTTTGGCCCTATACCACTCGCATAATCAGCAACCGCAGCAGCCATTACAACCACATCAACAGGCTCAGTGCTCGTAGCTTTCATCACAGCTCGATGCATCTCATCGGCGCTCCGAACCGACGTCACCTCAGCTCCGACAGGAGGTTCCAGTTTTGTTGGACCTGTCACCAATAACACCCGGGCACCACGAGCAATCGCCTCCTCGGCCACAGCAAACCCCATGCGTCCACTTGAGCGGTTCCCGACATAACGGACCGGATCGATATCTTCATACGTTGGCCCTGCCGTTACTAGAACAACTCGTCCTGCCCAATCCCCATCACGCCTAAGACATTCTCCAACCGCAGACACAATCACATCGGGTTCTGCGAGGCGGCCTTTCCCGATCCAACCACACGCAAGGTAGCCGTCATCCGGTGCAATGAACAACACACCTCGCTCTAACAAGACACGACAGTTAGCTTGAACCGCAACGTTTTCATACATATTGGTATTCATCGCCGGAGCAACTAACACCGGAGCAGTCGTCGCAAGAAACAATGAGGACAAAAAATCGTCCGCTATCCCATGAGAGAATTTCCCAAGCACGTTTGCTGTCGCCGGCGCCACAAGCAACAAATCAATCGATGACGCAAGCGCGATATGATCGATGTCCGTGTTTACACCAGGTTCGTACTGATCCAAGAGTACTCGCCGACGCGTGATCGCCTCAAACGTCAACGGTCCAATGAAGTTCTTGGCATTTGCTGTCATTACAGCAACAACTTCATGCCCCTGTCGCTGCAGCTGACGAGCTACTTCCACAGACTTATAAGCGCTAATACCACCACTGACACCAAGTGCGATCAATGCCATCGTTTTCGTCTCTGACTACGTTCCAAAGGTCTCTGCTACCCGGGTTGCACTCGTCCGCATTGCTGCTGCAGTTGAACGTTCTGCTGTAACAATATTACAGAGCGTACTAACGCATCGTTCAAGCTCATCATTTATAACAATGTAGTCATAATCTTGCCTGGCAGCGACCTCTTGCCTGGCTGTGACGAGTCGTCGATCCAATTCATCCGGAGCTATCTCTGATTGACTCCGCTCAAACAGTCGCTCTTGCAGCGCTGAATAAGAAGGCGGTAAGAGAAAGATCGATACGACATTCGTGATCCGCTGCCTTACCTGCTGCGCTCCCTGGACATCTATAACCAACACAACATCCTGTCCCGCAACCAATTGGGCTTCAGTGTCCGCCGCACTTGTACCGTAGAGGTTCCCAAAAACATCAGCCCATTCAATAAATGCACCTTCAGATACCATTTGTCGAAAAGCGCCCTCATCGACAAAATTATAATCAACACCGTCCTGTTCGCCGGACCGTGGCAATCGAGAGGTATATGATCGGGAACGCCGGATGTTCGGCAATTGGTCTATTACTTTTTGAACCACCGTTGTCTTCCCAGTGCCGGATGGTGCCGACAAGACCAGCAAAAGTCCACGCCGCCCCTGACTTGACGCTACCACCGACATTCAGATCTCGGTCTGTTTTTATGTGAATCACTCAACGTTTTGTACCTGCTCACGGAGTTTTTCCAATTCAGACTTAGCAGACACAACAAGCTTTGACGGCCCAGTACCCATTGCCTTTGAACCTATTGTGTTCACCTCGCGGTTCATTTCTTGGAGCAAAAAATCTAGCTTTCGACCACATGGCGCCGTATCCTCAACCAATTCTCCCCAATGCCCTATATGTGCCCGAAGCCGCGTAAGTTCTTCATGAATATCGGACCGAGCCACAAAGCGCACGACCTCCTGCGCCACAACTGCTCCATCAGCACCTACGTCTGGAGCGAGTTCTTCAACACGTTGAGTCAGTCTTTCACGTAAAGAATCGTCACTTTCACTCGCGCTTTGCTCAATATTTTCCACTAATCCACCAAAAATCCTAATTCTTTCACTCAGATCTGACTGAAGGAATTCTCCTTCCTTCAACCGCATCTTGTCTACCGCTGCAACAGCTTCTTCGACGATTCGAGCAACCTCGTGTTCGACATGCGATATCTCATCTACCTGACGAGGAGATTCGGATACAGTGACAACCTGAGGAAAGCGTAATAAATCGCCGACCTCCCATTTTCCGGTCACAGCATCAATAACGTCTGGCCGATTCGCTGCATCAACAAGCGCCTTCATTAGCTCGTCGTCAATGTCAACAGAGACGGCCTGACGACATTTAAATTCAACACTAATTGTCAGATCGACACGACCACGTACTAAGCACTGCTGAATCAGATCTCTAATAGCGTTTTCCACTGCCTGCAGCACCTGTGGCGCACGAATCTGGATATCTAGATAACGATGATTCACGCTCCGCGCTGTAACGCTGACAACAAACATGTCAGTCTCACGAGCGAGAGAGGCAAACCCAGTCATTGATTTAATCACCTTGCCGTCTCACTTCTCATTAATGATTGCACTGCGCATTTACTTTAACCATTCCTGTTTGTGATCACTCACACGCTCACCTTTTAGCCGGATCCGTTTCGGTAGAACCGAATAATTGCATTGCGTAAAGTCTTGCGTACTGACTATCCGGGTTGGCGAGCAACTCGTCATGTTTCCCAATTTCACATACACGCCCTTCGTCGAGCACGATAATTGCATCGGCACGACGTACCGTCGATAAACGATGAGCGATAACAAAGGATGTCCGGTTGAGTAGCAATTTAGCTAACGCATCCTGCACAAGAAGTTCGGACTCTGCATCCAGCGACGACGTCGCCTCGTCAAGGATTAAAATCGGAGAATCCTTAAGTAGCGCACGAGCAATGGCAATGCGTTGCCGCTGCCCCCCGGACAGACGCTGGCCTCGCTCTCCGATCATTGTGTCGTATCCAGACGCCAACCGAACAATAAATTCATGGGCATGCGCCGCACGTGCAACGGCTTCAACCCTGACTCGGTCAGCATTCGGTAACGCATAAGCAATATTGTTAGCGATCGTGTCATCGAACAAGACCGTGTCTTGCGTCACAATACCAATCTGGGCACGCAGGGATGACAACATTACGTTACGAATATCAATACCGTCGACTAAGATAGCGCCCCCGCTCACATCGTAAAATCGCGGCACGAGATTGACCAGAGTTGTCTTGCCTGCTCCACTCAATCCAACAATTGCCACAACCTGGCCTGCTTCGACCTCAAATGAAAGATTCTGTAAAATAAGGTCGGTAGGCGAGTCAGCATACGAAAAAGCAACATCCTCAAAAACAATACCCTTCCGCAATGGTCCAAGTGGTGTCGCTTCAGATCGGTCATGAACCTCGCTATGCGTGTCTAACATCTCAAACACTCGTTCTGACGCTGCGATCGCCTGTTGAATGTTGGCGTTTACTCGACTCAATTTCTTAACGGGCCCGTACATCATCAATAGAGCCCCAACAAATGTCGTGAAATCACCAGCGGTCATGTCACCATTACCGATGCGACTCATGCCGTACCACAACACAGCAGCAATTCCGAGTGCCCCTAGCCACTCCATTAACGGCGGAAGCACCGACAAGGTGCTTGTCACCTTCATTGTTATCCGATACAACCTCTCCGAGGCTCGGATAAATCGATCCTGTTCAAACCGTTCAGCAGAAAATGCTTTCACGATACGGTGACCGCTAAATGCTTCAACAGTAATGTGCGACAGATGCTCCATTTCTTCCTGGGTCCGTCGCGTCGTGCGCCGAACCCTCCGACCAAGTCGAATTAACGGGTAAACAACCAACGGAGCGCAAATAATGGACACTAGCGCGAGACGTGGATCGATAAAGACCAATAACCCAGCGAGAACAACCACAGTGATCGATTCGCGAAGAAGGTCACCTAATGTCTCAGACACCACCTGTTGAATACGGGTTATGTCGTTCATCATCCTAGACATCAATCCACCAGTCGTTTGCTGGGAGAAGAAGCCCGCGGATTGACCGAGAATATGGCCAAATAACTCATTCCGAAGATCACGAACAAGCCTCTGACCGACATCGGTCATCAAATAGGTTGAGAAATACGCTCCTATCCCCTTCGCCAGACTAAAACCAACTATCGCCGCAACGACAGTCACGAATCGAGACCGATCGGGTACTACGGCCAGCAATAAATCGTCAAAAATAGGCTTAAACAGATAGACCAACCCACCGGACGCGGCGGCATAGACGGTCATCGCAACTACGGCGACGCCGAGCCGCCCCCGATGAGGGAGTGCATAACGGGAGAGGCGAAGCATGGGGTGCACCCCTTACCTCCCGATCGAGTAGTACGTAAATCCTTCGGACCTTATGTGCTCGACATCAAACACGTTTCGGCCATCGAAGATTACAGGGTGTCGCATCAGCGAACGCATCCGTGAAAAATCCGGTTCTCGGAATTCATTCCACTCGGTCAACACGGCAAGTGCGTCCACTCCTTTCACCGCGTCATAACTATGAGGCGCGTAGCTGATTTTATCTCCGAAAATTCGTCGGGCAGTAGCTTCAGCTTCAGGATCATAAGCTTGTACTCGTGCCCCATTCCTCAAAAGCGCATCAATTATCACTACAGCTGGCGCCTCACGCATGTCATCAGTACGGGGCTTAAACGACAAACCCCAAATGCCAATCGTCTTGCCACTAATGCCAAAGAATTTGCTTCCAGAAGAATGAAAGTGCTTTTTCATCTTTTCAACGAGACGTAACTTTTGGCTCGCATTCACGGATTCGACTGATTCAAGGATCCGGCTGCGATAGCCTTCGTCTCTAGCGAACTTAATCAAAGCCTTCACATCTTTTGGAAAACAACTACCTCCATAACCGATACCAGGAAACAGAAACGACGGCCCGATTCGACGATCTGACGCCATCGCCCGTCTGACTTTATCAACATCAGCACCGAACAACTCGCATACATTTGCGATCTCATTCATAAACGAAACACGCGTCGCTAACATAGCATTTGACGCATACTTGCACAGTTCCGCACTTGCGCAATCCATCAACTGAATGGGAGCACCCGTTCGCGTAAAGGGGGCATACAGTGCCTGCATTAGTTCGGCTGCGCGAGGATCCTCGGCCCCAATCACTACGCGATCAGGTCGCATGAAGTCGTCAATCGCTGCCCCTTGCTTCAAAAATTCAGGATTACTGACCACGCTAAATGGATGTGTGGTCTCTCGACGTATCACTTCGCGTAATCGCGCTGCCGTGCCGACAGGAACGGTACTTTTGGTGACTATCACCTTGTACCCGTTCATCGCGTGAGCTAAGTCTTTCGCAACCGCAATAACGTATTTAAGGTCTGCCGAGCCGTCTTCACCTTCGGGTGTCCCTACAGCAATAAAGACTACCTGCGCACCTTTGACCGACCTGCTTAGCGACGTCGAAAAACGTAAACGCTGCTCCTCTTGATTCCGAACAACCAATTCACTTAGTCCCGGCTCATAAATGGGGACTTTTCCTCGTTTCAAGCCACGAATCTTTTTAGAGTCGTTATCGACGCACACCACCTCATTACCGTTCTCGGCGAGACAAGCGCCCACTACCAATCCGACATAGCCAGTTCCAATAACCGCGAGCTTCATCTCAGTAAAGTCCTAGTTCGTGGCCTCAAAAATCCGTAAGGCTAACACGCATGGTACCATCGCGGCGAACGTGCGTGTATTGATTGACTATCGGCCGGCCCTCCGTGACCGAACAGGAGTTGGCGAATTCGTCCACCAGTTAGTCTCCGCGCTCTCGACAGCCAGCCCGATCGAAGAGCACAATCCAGAACTACTTGAAATAACAGCATTTAGCGCTTCCTGGAAGGACCGACTTCAACATAGCCACGGATTGCCTGAAAACATTCAAACGGTCGACCGAAGGATTCCCGTCACCCTATTAAACCTTGCCTGGCACCGCCTCAATTGGCCGCCGGTGGAATTATTGACAGGGCGAGGTTACGACGTCGTGCACTCTCCCCATCCGCTATTACTTCCGACCCGTACTGCCGCGACAGTTATTACAATCCACGATCTTGACTTTTTGGATCACGGCAACCGATCTAGCGGTGAAATACGTCGAGATTACCCTTCACTAGTCAAGCAGCATGCCCGAACGGCAGATCAAGTCGTCGTCCCATCTCATCACACTGCCCTTGAAGTCGAGCGTCGACTCGGAATTTCACCCAATATGATTTCGGTCTGTTGGAATGGTGCGCCTGACTGGTCACCGCGAAGTCGCTTGCCAAGCAATGGTCATCTACTGTTTGTTGGAACATTAGCCCCACGAAAGAATATTAGCGGTCTTCTTGACGCGTACGAACTACTGCTGTCTCGTCGCCAAGACACCCCTGATTTAGTAATGGTCGGTACAAAGCCAGACGAAGCACAGTGGGGACCACGGCTTGAGCGCTTGCCGTTGGCCGGTCGTGTACGCTGTCCTGGATATGTCGATCGTGCGACTCTAAAGTCACTCTACACGGATGCTCTACTTTTGATCATGCCGTCGATCGATGAGGGTTTTGGCCTTCCCATCTTAGAGGCGATGACTATGGGTGTGCCTGTCGTAAGTTCGAATCGAGGTGCTCTACCTGAAGTATTGGGCGAGGCAGGCTTACTCGTGGATCCACTAGACCCATCAAATATAGCTGAAGCAATAACTCAGATACTGACCGACGAAACATTAGCAATGCAATGTATTACACGTGGTATCGACCAGGCACAACTCTTTACGTGGAAAGCCTCTGCCCAAGCATTGTGTGCAGCGTATCAAAAAGCCATAGCCGTTCGAGAAGCAAGACGTTAACGGAAACGTGCAATATGAGAATTGGAGTCGATGGTCGAGAGCTTTTTGGACAACCAACCGGTACCGGACGCTATCTAGTTAACTTATGCCAGGAATGGACTCTGCTTTCTACAGCGAAAGAATGCGAAATCGTCGTCTACACCCCAACCCCGCTTAACTCGGAGTCTTTGCGTAACAACGTCGGTGCCAGGATAACGCACCGAGTGGTGCCCGGAACAGGCAGTGTCTGGTGGGAACAAACCGCCTTAGCCAATCAAGCAAATTCTGATCATCTTGATGTCTTTTTCGGACCTAGCTACTCGCTGCCTTTACGAATCGCCGTGCCGAGCGTGGTAACCCTTCACGACATCTCTTTCTTCTCCCACCCTGAATGGTTTGGTTCGAGGGAGGGCTTTCGACGTCGTTGGCTAGCCCGTCAATCGATAACGCGAGCACAAACAATCATTACTGTCTCTGATTTTTGCAAAAAAGAACTGATCGATTATCTAAACGTTAACCCAAGTGATATCAGTGTCATTTATAACGGGATCTCATCAAAAGCACTTATCACACCGTCACTTTCTAATAACAACGACCAAATTATTCTCTATGTTGGAGCCGTATTTAATCGACGGAATCTCCCAACGCTGATTTCCGCATTCGGGCATATCGCCAGACGACGACCACATACGCGTCTGGTCATTGTTGGACCGAATAGAACCCAACCACACCAAGATCTGACCAAACTTTCCGAAACACATGGAGTCGCGGAACGCATTCAATTTTTTTCATATGTTGAAGAATCTGAATTAGCACAGCTCTATCGTGATGCGTCTGTATTTGCTTTTCTATCTGAGTACGAAGGATTTGGCATGACTCCTCTCGAAGCACTGGCTACAGACGTACCAGCTCTCGTTGGTGATACCCCTGTCGCAAGGGAGATCTATAAAGACTCGGTGCTTTACGTACAACCTACCGACGTTGATTCTGTAACAACCGGTCTACTAGATCTGCTTACCGACACTAGTCTTCGCCACGCGCTACTTACTAACGCAAAACCAGTTCTAGCGAAACTCACCTGGGCCCGCGCTGCCCAAAACACGTTAGACGTGCTACTGAATGCCGTAAAGCAGTGTCCCTCATAATGACGGTAGACAGCGACTTCCGCCTTACTATCGTTATCGTCAGTTACAACACACGAGACACATTAGTGCGTTGCCTCAAAGCCTTGCATGATTCGCCACCAAAGGTTGCTCATCAAATAATCGTAGTTGACAACGCGTCAAGCGACGGAACAGTAGATTTAATTCACACAAAGTGGCCATCGCTCCGAATCATCCAAATGGGCTTCAATGCCGGATTTTCAGCAGCAAACAATGCGGCAATCGATTCCTCTCAAAGCGAGCTCGTACTATTACTCAACAGCGACACTGTGCCTGCACCGAACAGCGTCGACAATCTTGTGTCTGCACTTGACGACAACTCAGACGTAGCCGCTGCTGGACCGAGACTTATCAATTTACGTGGCCAAATCGAATTGTCCTTCGGCCGAATGATTTCCCCGTGGAATGAAGCATGGCAAAAACTAGTCACTCTCGGCATCACTGAACAATTTCCATTCTTCACTAGTTGGCTAAAGCGAAAAACTCATACTACCCACTATCCGGATTGGATAAGTGGCGCCTGTATGCTTGTGAGACGTACTGACGGCGACACCGTCGGATGGCTTGATGAACGTTATTTTCTGTATACCGAGGACGTAGATTTCTGCGCTGCGCTACGTGCCGTTGGCCACCGTATCTTGTTTACTCCGGATGCCGAGGTAGTTCATATCGGTGGCCAATCCGGTTCAAGCGATCCACTAGCAACTCACTATCTTTACCGAAAAAGCCATCTTGCCTTCTACGCGAAACACCATCCACGATGGCTCGGACCTTTGCGTTGGTTGCTTCGACTCCGCCATCAGCTACCCCCAACTGAATAAACATACAGACAAACGGTAGTCGGCGCCTTCGTTATAGTTAACCGTGCGAATAGCGATTGACATCAGGAAATTGCACGACTACGGAATTGGAACCTACGTTCGAAACCTTGTTCGTGAATTAGCACGAAAAGACAAGAAGGACGAGTACGTTCTTCTTTGCAGAAAAAACGACCTTGAACGAGTCGCCTCTCTTGGGGCAAATTTCACTGGCCATGTTCAATCCGCTTCAAATTATTCTCTAACTGAACAAATTACGATACCAAGTAGCCTGTGGCGTAGTGGTGCGACACTCTTCCACACCCCTCATTATGTGTTACCACTGCTGACACCCTGTCGATCTATTGTAACTATCCACGACTGTATCCACCTGAAGTTTCCGCAATATCTACCAAATAGAATCGCGCACGCATACGCGTGGACAAACTTGTGGACTGCAACTCACAAAGCGCGGCGAGTAATAACCGTGTCTGAGTTCTCCAAGAAAGACATCGTTCGATATTTCGACATACCAGAAGAAAAAGTAACTGTTATCCCTAACGCAATAGACGAGCGTTTTAAAATTGTACCAAGTGAAATTGAAATGGCGCGGTTGCACGATCGGTATCAATTACCAAACCGATTCGTAATGTATGCTGGCAACATAAAGCCGCATAAAAACATCGAGCGCCTCATCGATGCTTTCGCGCTTGTTCACAAACTCGGACTCGACGACGTTGGACTCCTAGTAACTGGCAGTGAGGTCTCTCAATACTCCAAGCTTCGCCGGGCAGTACATCAGCATGGGCTACGCAAGTATGTGCGGTTTCTTGGTTTCCAGACCGAAGCGAACTTGGCCGTGCTTTATCGACTAGCAAGTGTCTTTGTAATCCCGTCTCTCTACGAGGGTTTCGGGCTCTCACCACTAGAAGCATTAGCTAGTGACACACCAGTTGTAGCATCCGACACTTCGTCACTACCAGAAGTTCTAGGCGATGCGGCAATCTTCGTAGATCCGTATGAGGTAAGAGCGATTGCAGACGGTATTGTAACGGCCCTAGAAGATAGCGACGTAATAAGCGACCTAAAGCGAAAAGGCCGTATCCGCGTCGAGCACTTTTCCTGGGAACACTCCATCAATCGAGTCAAACAGGTCTACCAAGAAGTAGGAGCCGAACGCTGAACAGTCAACTGGAAATACCGCCGGCAAATCTAGGTTCTCTGCGCGTGGCCGTGGTTCATGATTGGCTCACAGGAATGCGTGGTGGCGAAAGCGCACTCGAGCACATCCTTACACTCGTTCCTGACTCACAATTATTCACGCTTATGCACACGAGCGGCAGTGTGTCGGCTCAAATTGAATCTCATCGACCTCGCCATACGTTTGTGCAGTACCTTCCATTCTCTAGAACCCGCTATCGAAACTATTTACCGATCTTTCCTGCCGCTATAGAGCAGCTTGACCTTGACGATTACGACATTGTGATCAGTACAAGCCATTGTGCCGCGAAAGCGGCCATATCGACTGGTAGGGCTCGACATCTCTGCTATTGCTTCACCCCAATGCGCTACGCTTGGGACCAATTCGATGCTTATTTTGGCGTTGAACAAGTGGGCCGATGGCAAAGTAGCCTCTATCGCATGGCTATGACCAAGCTAGCGAGGTGGGACACGGCTACTGCAGGACGAGTAGACCAGTATGTCGCTATTTCGCAATATGTTGCGAGGAGAATAGGTCGATACTATAATCGAGAAGCTAAAGTTATATACCCACCCGTTGACACGAGTTTCTACCGTCCAAACGGGTCAAAATCGAGAGGATATTTTGTTGTCGTATCGGCTCTTGTCCCTTACAAACGAGTCGATGTGGCAATCGATGCCTGTCGACTGGCCGGAATCGAACTGCGTGTGGTCGGTACAGGTCCTGAGGCTAAACGACTCAGATCGCACGCAGGTTCAACTGTAAAATTCATGTCCCACCAAACTAAAAAAGAATTGCGGGAACTCTACAGAGAATCAGAAGGCTTTTTACTGACCGGCGAGGAAGATTTCGGTATCGCACCATTGGAAGCACAAGCGTGCGGTCGACCAGTCATCGCACTAGCACGGGGTGGAGCACTGGAAACTGTCAATCATGAGACTGGCCTGCTAGTCAAACAAAACGACGCTCAGTCTTTTGCTAATGCCATTCAAACAGTAATCCAACGAGACTTCGACCCCTGGCGCTTACATGCGGCAGCCTCTCGTTTTTCGCCAACGGTATTTCATCAACACATGCGCGCTGCGCTTGAAACACTGGCTTCCGAGCTCACATGATTCGGCAAACACGAACGCTCATCACTACGTATGTTTCGCTTGACATACTGCTAGGCATGGCAGCCTTCGCGTTAGCGTACCTTGCTCGGTTCGAAACAGGGTTGTTTCCGGCACCAAAAGGCCAACCGCCTTTTAATCAGTACCTGACGTTAATGCCATTTATTGGGCTGGTCATCCCAATCTCCTTTCATCTTCAGGGTACGTACCGACTCAGGCGAAATCGAACTCGTGTCGACGACTTCTTTGCCGTCCTAGTGGGCACGCTACTCACAGTTATGGTCGGCCTATTGGGCACATTAACAACCCAAGCATATTTTGCTTCCTCGGCAGCTAGAGAAATCGGGGCATACGAAGTATCACGGCTTGTATGGGTTCTCTTTATTATTTTTAACGTCGGTCTCAGTTACACATCTCGCGACATGGCACGTACTCTAATGCGACGCCGTTTCAAGGCAGGACTAGGACTACGAAAGGTTTTGATAGCTGGCACCGGTGAACTCGGTCGACACGTTGCGGATCGATTTCTAAGACATGCAGAATTTGGATACAAGATTACTGGATTCATCGATGATACGAATGATGACAATCAACTAGGGTATCGTGGGCTGCCCTTACTCGGTTCCCTGGCAGATGCCGAGCGAATCCTTAAGGAAGAGCATGTTGACCAACTTTACGTAGCGCTTCCACTTGATCAGCATGTCAACATGCTGAAGCTGATCGAAATTTCGAATAGAGAATGCGTTGACGTAAAAGTTATCCCGGACTTTCTTCAATTTGTAACGCTACGCGCAAGACTCGAAGAACTAGACGGTATACCACTTATCAATGTCAATGACGTTCCGCTAAGAGGTTTCAACAGCGCGATCAAAAGAGTAATCGACATTGGGTGCTCATCCGCAGCTCTGGCTCTTCTTTCTGGGCCTATGACGATAATTGCCGCCGCTATTAGATTATCCACAGACGGGCCTATTCTTTATCGGCAGGAACGGATGGGCCTCGACGGAAAGCCTTTTGAATTACTTAAATTCCGATCGATGTATCAGGACGCTGAACGTGACTCTGGTCCAGTTTGGGCGAGTGAAAACGACCCGAGACGAACCGTTATCGGAAAAGTTCTCAGGCGGTTCAGTCTTGATGAACTGCCACAGCTTTGGAACGTTCTAATGGGAGACATGTCTCTTGTTGGGCCACGGCCTGAGCGACCTTTTTTCGTTGACCAGTTCAAAGACAGAGTTCCTCAGTATATGCTTCGCCACAAAGTCAAATCTGGTATTACAGGTTGGGCTCAAGTCAACGGGTGGAGAGGCAATACTTCCATCGAGAAACGGATCGAGTACGATTTGTATTACATTGAGAACTGGTCTGTGACATTGGACTTCAAGATTATGTGGCTGACTATTATCCATTTATCGTTTCATCGGCACGCCTACTAATTTATGCCACGAGTCGTAATAACAGGAGCAGCCGGTTTCATCGGTTCTCATTTAAGCGAGGCGCTTCTTGATCGAAACTATTCTGTCGTCGGAATTGACAATCTACTTACTGGCGACATCGATAACATCACTCATCTAAGCAATCGTGATTTCCTATTCATTAAGCACGATGTAACGAACTACATCACCGTAGATGGGCCCGTTGATTTCGTATTCCACTGGGCTTCTCCCGCAAGTCCAATCGACTACCTTGACTTCCCTATTCCGACATTAAAAGTTGGTGCGTTAGGAACACATAATGCTCTTGGACTCGCTAAGGCTAAAGGTGCTCGATTCATTCTCGCGTCAACGTCTGAAGTATACGGCGACCCACTTGAACACCCACAGGAAGAAAGTTACTGGGGAAATGTCAATCCGATTGGCCCGCGTGGCGTTTACGATGAGGCTAAGCGGTTTGCGGAGGCAATAACCACAGCGTACCACCGATTCCATGGTCTCGATACAAAGATCGTACGTATATTTAATACCTACGGTCCAAGGATGCGCGTGCGTGATGGTCGCGCAATTCCCAATTTTATTTCACAAGCACTTTGCGATGAAGAAGTCACAGTCTATGGCAAGGGTGACCAAACACGAAGTTTTTGCTACATCAGTGATTTAGTCACCGGACTCGTCGCACTTGCCGAGTCCGATGTTAATAGCCCAGTCAATATCGGCAACCCCACAGAAATGACAATCCTGCAGCTCGCTGAAAATATTATCAAAGCTACCAATTCATCTTCTCGTATCGTTCACAAAGGATTGCCAACTGACGATCCACAAATACGGCAACCAGACATAACCCGCGCACGAACGCTCCTTAATTGGGAACCTATCGTTCCAATCGACGCAGGTCTTTCGACCACAATTGAGTATTTCCGGGAAAAATTAGCACGTAGCAGTGCCACCTAACAGCTAGCCATCATTAACCAGCCGTGCAGCATGGACGATGTAGTGAAGCCCAGATGCGACCGTAAAAACCAGGGCTGCATAAACCATCACATCAACCAATACTGATTTCTGATTCATGTAATTGAAGAACAATGTCACAGCACCAGTAATAACATAAAGCACCGTTGCAATTTTCCCGAGTAAACTCGGGTAAAATACCCGCCGCTCAATCGCAAGGTTCACAACCGCAACGGTTAAAACAATACAAACATCACGACTAATCACTAAAACCGTAAACCACAGCGGAAGCTGATTTGGCAATCCAAGCGGCATCGTCAGAACAACAAACGTTGATACCAACAAGAGCTTATCTGCCATTGGATCGAGCCACGCGCCTAACGTTGTACGCTGACCCGTTCGTCTCGCGATCAATCCATCGAGTGCATCTGTCACACCAGCGACAGTAAAAGCAGCCAGAGCCATGCCATTAAACCCATAGAGCAGACAAATCACAAGACATGGAACTAGTAACAATCTAAAAAGCGTGAGCTGATTTGGAGCGGTCAATAACGACATATAACTACCGGACTCTTTCAAGCAGATCCGTCAGTTTCGCCACGACATCGCCAGCATCTCTCCCACTTACCACACGAATTGGTGAAAAACGATCATTCTCGTACAAATCAAGAATATCCGCACCGACCGCGATTGATGCACTGTCGAAATTCAGGTGCCCTGATGTCAAATCAGTGAAGCGTGGTCTTGCCGCTCGCCATCGTCGTCCTGATTCCGGATCGATTTCGGCAATAAGCAACAATGTCGAAGCAATAATTTCAGCAAGATCCCCACGTCGAACTACTCGCTCTGGTTCAAATTGATAGCGCCCGTCCACGCGCATAACCCCAGCTCGAGCAACCTCGATGACCCATTGACGTGCCCAATGGTTACGAGTGTCCGTGAAGATAGGCGTCGACACTCCACTTCCAGCATCGCTTAGGAGTTCGCTTAACTCAACCCCGAGAAGAGCAGCTAGCTCTCCTCGCGTAATCTCGACTTTCGTCACGATTTCTCGATACTCCATTGGAAGGTCCACTGCTCTCAAGGCGCTGCGAGCACGGGATAACGCGTCCGAAGTCAGTTCGCTGGGCGCTATCGCATTCGCACGTGCATAGGCAGAGACAGCCAGTTCCAATTCGCCATTCGATTCAAATAGATCACCCTGCAGAAGGAAGGCTTCCGCGGACGTCTCATCCAATGCCAGCGCTTGTCCGATCACAACCAGCGCTTCAGGTAATTCATTTTGCTGTTGTTTGATTCTGGCTAACTCAACATACAAAAATGCACTATCTGGTGAAGCTTGAATGACTTCGCGGTAAGCCTGTTCAGAATCAGTAAGTCGACCGTCTTCCCCAGATTGCCGAGCTCTAACCAACCGATCGGTCATGACCTGCAGACTTAGCTGGGCAACTAAACGCTCGACCCGCAGTAACGACGGCTGAATCTCCACTACAAGTCGAAAAGTTTGCAACGCATTAGCAATGTCATTCAGTCTATAAAGAGCATCTCCATATCCCACCAGTGCCGGCACATAATCGTTTTTCTGGTCTAACGCTAAACGAAACTGATCAGCGGCTTCTTGAAAGCGGCCTTCTGCTAAATCCACCCAACCCAATCCAGTAATTGCTGGAAAGAAATTACTATCCACTTCCAGTAATTCCTCGAACCGAAGTTCAGCGGTGTTCAAATCTCCGGTCTGCAGGAATGCCCAAGCGCTCTGTTGATCCTGCAGTTGGAGTCCGCCACTATAAGTCGTTGGGATGCCAGGAAAAACAAAGTCAGGATATTCTGGCGTAGTCACGATCGGAACACGAGTACCGCAACCTATTGAAACCAACCAGGCGATTACAAAAACCGACCAAAGTCTAATCCTCACGAATACTGGTCCTCTACAAGATTAAAGTTCCGGTGCCCTTGCACACCGCGGAAAATAAGACTGCCGTCTGGTGCGGCGACGAGATCCGTGAGCTCGTCCAATGACAGTAACGTTTCAATTTCCCCGCGACCCCGCTATCCGAAAAGAAGACCGATCTATTGGAACTCACTCGTTAGCGGCAACAGCATAGACCACCACCGCGGAGCTTTTCACGCGAGCGATTGTAGCACGCGGTCCCACGGTACAATGCCCGGCCGAATAAGCACTGGCTCCGAGCCACGGGCGTCAATAATTGTCGAAGGTAAACCACCTGTGGTTGGTCCTCCGTCGAGGATAAGTGATAGGCCTCCAGGAAGCTCTTTGGCAACCTGTGAGGCCTCGCTCAATGGATAACCACCACTGCGATTGGCGCTCGTCGCAGTCACTGGGTGACAGAACACTCGTGCAATTCCAGCTGCAACAGGATGAGCCGGAACCCGTACAGCAACTGTCTGCCCTCCGGCTAACATCGTTGGAGCTAATGTCTCGCCAGCATCGTAAATAAGCGTCAGCGGCCCAGGCCAGAAACCTTCCGCGAGGCGACAGGCAAGCGGAGACGACTCCTTTACACAAGCGTTAACCTGATCAATATCGGCAGCAATCAGTGGAAGCGGCGCGACTGACGCTCTCCCTTTTAATCGATAAATACAATCGACAGCATCAGCATTTCGAGGGTCTGCGGCCAAGCCATATAAGGTATCAGTTGGATAAGCGACCACTCGACCGTGTGATAATTCAGAGACGGCTAGCCGCAACGCCTGCTCCGACGGTTGGTCTGGATCGATCTTTAGATAAGTAACGTCCACAGCATATAAAGCGCAACCGATGCGTCCTAAGCGAAAGCGTCAGCTAGCTCGCCAAAAACGGCCAAGGGTTCCGCTTCCGAGACAACGGGGCGGCGTTCACGAAGAAAAGAAAAACCGTCCCATTCGCCGTAAAAAGTACAAAGATCCTGAACTAGATACCTAGTCTGTCTGCGGCAATACCTCAATACCTCCGGTGTATGTACTTCGTGGATATTGAGATCCAGAATCAGGAAAAAAAGCATAGGCACTGAATTTCCATCCACCTGGACGATTCTCAGGAAAAAACATCTCCACGTCAAAACGGTTCCCGCCGTTGACGCTCCCGCATACAAACAAACCGTCGTCACTTGAATCACCGTAGCGCATCGCCTTAAAACAAACGGCGGTGTAATCAGTACGGTCAGTCAGAGTCAACGAACCCTCTAACTTCACAGTCGTTCCAGCTTCCACACACCCACCGATCTCCTCATCAAATGCGAAACCAATTAATGCCTGGGTACCGATCTTTGCGCAGTGCACATCCGCGCTGGACTCAATCTTGCCTAGTTGTCGAGTAACCCCAACTGTTTCCAACGTATCTATTGAGCCTCTTGGATCAATATCCGTCGTCATAGTAGATTTGCCACCGGTCGCCTCCGTGAAACTGGGAAAGCGGTCATAAGTCGTTACACCGGATGCTTCCCCAAGTCGCTTAGCAAAGTAATTTACAATATGCATTTCCTCTGGTGGAACAAGGCCAGAACGAGACACATAGACAAGAGCACGTTTAAGTCGATCGACAACAGGGCCGACGCGAACACCATCTGCTGCCAACATATCGTTGACCGTCACTTCAATACTGCCTCCTTCCACTGGCGCATTGAGATCTGGCACGACACTTTCTTTCTCATTGAATTGGCCCTGATTAAGAAACACCTGGTACGTCGGTAGGTCTTCGGGTGAAATTAATCCCATCCGATACAAAGTCAGTGGATTGTAGGTTACGAGCGGGGTAGTACGTTCGATACTGTAATCGCCTCCTGCTTCGATAACACGAACGCTCCCTTCCAACACGGCGCCATATGTGAACGCTCCCGGGTACAAAAGTGGTGTGTGTCCACTTGGCTCATGACCTTTCCGATCGATAGCGGTCTCGACTTCTAATGGAGGCCCCACTTCCTTCCATGTATTTGTGTACTCCCCATACTGGTGGCCCTGTTCGTGGAGGACTGTGGACAGGGTCGCCCAACCACCGGGCGGGTAACCTTCCACCGCTTTCAAAACGCCGGCACTACCGTAAAACCACGAATTATCGAACAGACTCAACCCAATGCCTTTGAGATCGTTCTGAATATTGCCATGAAATGCGGAAAACTCTGTAAACTGCGTCGCCTGACTCATGACTGCAACGACATCGTAAACATCATCAAAATACTCATAAAACAATCGTGTAATGAGATGCTCGCCGAAATCAGAATCTCCGCCATGCACGCGGGTATCGCCGAAATCCGGCACAAAAATATTGACCGCGTGGGACGTAAATTGCACTTCCTCATTCACTTGAACAATCTCTGACACCGGAATATTCGGCGGCACAATCGACAAAAACACATTAACCGTCTCTGTCGCCTGCCCCCCGATTATTTCCGCATCATCAGACTCTGTAATCTGGAGTCCGGAAGGAATTACCAGTTCTCCCCAGAATATCCTAGGCCGGTCAACCCCCCACGCATACCGACGTAACGATTCATGAAGCAAATCGATAGTCCACGACGGGTTAAACACACTTACCAACCGTCCATCGACCTGATCAGTTCCAGTGCGCGCCCATGTTTCAATAACGTAACCTTCTTCGGTATTAGGATCACGACGACGAAAAGTTACCACCTCGTGATCCCCAAGAAACAAGAAGTTATAAAACCCGAAATCACCCTGGTGCGTAGGCCGGAGAAACCGAGGAAACTGGTCAGCCCGTAAAGGCCGTCCATCCGCTAAGGGAGTAGCTGTGCTGACGCCGGTTGCTGTCCTCTGCAGCAGACTAAGGGTAGTCGCGCACTCTCGCAATCGCTCTGACCAGCCAGTGGCATCGTCATTGAGCGCGAGGGCTTCATACTGCTGCACGACATCCTGCTGTGCGAGCAACACCTGCCCTACGACTAGTAGCATGCCGGCTACAAAACCGACACCGAAGTACCGACCTCGACTTATCATACGTTTCATTAGTCTTCTAAGAACGTCCAATCACATCAGACTACGAAACTCGAATAGCGTCACCATAATCTATACACGAAACTTCCAGAAAACGATCAACGGGAAGGTCCTAAAGACGCAATCCCCTGCGATTGGCCTGGTCCTTCACATGAATCGTATCGATGAACTGCACTTGATGTGGCTTGCTCTGCATGACCACAGAACTGGTGCGACATCCTTCACCAAAAAATCGCACACCCTTCATCAGAGATCCTTCAGTCACACCGGTAGCAGCAAAAATAATATTTTCGCCTGATGCAAGATCGGCAGATGTATAAACCTTATTAAAATCGTCAACACCCATAGCGCCTGCACGCTCTTTTTTCTCGTCACTATCCAATACTAAGCGGCCAAAAATTTCACCACCAAGACATCGCATCGCGGCTGCTGCCAAGACACCCTCTGGTGCCCCGCCACTTCCCATAACAACATCAACACCACTACCAACCACAGCTGCCCCTATCGCAGCCGTCAAATCACCATCTCCTATTAGTCGAATCCGTGCGCCGGCATTTCTAATTTCTTCAATCAACTGTTCATGACGCGTGCGATCAAGAACGACAACAACCAGGTCTTCGACGTCACGATCAAGACACTTTGCAATCTGCTGGAGGTTATGGGCCACTGGGGCATCGAGATCTACAGCCCCTTTCGACTGAGCACCTACAACCAACTTTTCCATATAAACGTCCGGGGCATGCAATAACCCCCCACGCTCAGATGCCGCTAACACTGCAATGGCCCGAGGGGCCCCGGTGGCACATAAATTTGTGCCTTCCAATGGATCGACTGCAATATCGACCTGTATCAATCCGGCCTCACCTTTGGCCCCGCGACCGACCTCTTCACCGATGTAAAGCATCGGTGCCTTGTCACGCTCTCCTTCGCCGATTACAACACGACCGTCGATCGGGACGGAATCAAGTCTGGACCTCATTGCCTCAACCGCGACATGATCTGACCGGTGCCGGTCACCCTGCCCCATCGTATGGGCGCAAGCGATAGCGGCCTCTTCAACAACTTGTAGAAATGCTGGAGCCAATTCTGGCCAGTTCGAAGCCACTCTTATACTCCCTCTCGATAGGCAGGCAATTCACAACGAGTTGGTTTATCAACACGGTAACCAAGGGCATAATCTGCCTGCATCAACTTATGAATCTCCCTGGTTCCTTCATAAATAACTGCACCTTTACAGTTGCGGTAAAAGCGACCTACCGGATATTCATCAGAATACCCATTCGCACCATGGATCTGAACAGAATCAGCAGCTGCCCGCTCAGAAGCTACCGTACTGAACCACTTGGCTAAGCCCGTTTCACGGGTATTTCGCCTACCAATATTCTTCAGCCACGCTGACCGTTGCCAAAGCAATCGAGACGCTTGGTAGTCCGACTCCATTTGCGAGATCATTTCCTTCACCAACTGATGTTGTCCAATAGCGACACCAAACGTATTGCGCTCCTTCGCATACGAAACACTTGCATCTCTGCATGCGCGGATTAGACCAGTCGCACCAGCCGCTACGCTCAGACGTCCTTGATCAAGCGCAGCCATTGCAATCTTAAAACCTTCACCCTCTTGACCCAGTAGATTACTGGACGGCACTTTGACCTCATCCATCTTGAAATAGCCGGTATTCCCAGCCAAAATCCCCCACTTCTCAGTTAGCGTGCCACTTGAGAACCCTTCAAACTCTCGCTCAACAATAAAAGCGCTAATCCCGGATGCGTCACGTTTTTTCTTTTTCTCGAGGTCACTGTATGCAAAAACAAGAAAGTGATCGGCAACATCACCAAGGGAAATCCACATTTTTTCACCACTCAGAAAAAAATTGTCGCCCTGCTTTACCGCAACAGTCTGAATGCCGCGGACATCACTCCCAGCGCCTGGCTCCGTAAGCCCGTAACTGGCTATCTTTTTCCCTTGCGCCTGAGGAACAAGATAGCGCTGTTTTTGTTCCTCTGTACCCCATGTCAACAAACTCAGACAGTTCAAACCCACGTGCACGGACAGAATCACGCGCAGTGATGTGTCCACATACTCGGCCTCTTCACAAGCGAGTCCAAAACTCAGATAATCCATACCCGAACCACCGTACTGCGTTGGCACGCAAATTCCGAGCAAGCCTAATTCGGCCATCTGGACAACGATATTTGGGTCAAATTTATGAGCTCGATCCAATTCTCGTATTCGTGGAGCGATTTCACGCGCTCCCCATTCACGAACTGACTTCTCAAGCAATAACTGTTCTTCATTAAGATCAAAATTAATCACGGGTCTTTTATCCCTACCTATTATGCGTAATCCAACTCAGTAAATTAATTTCCCAGACGCACGATGACCTGAACCCCAGACTCAATAGTTAGACGCTGCGCAGCACTCTCCGCATTCGCAGCAAATTCTAATCTTTCAGTACTCCCGAACAAGCCACATACTTCATCAACTCCAATATCTGAATAAGTCTCTACCACACGACCGATACGTTTATCACCTATTTCAACTTGTATAGAACCCCGCTCCGCTAAACGGTTGAACGTCTCTCGGTCTATGTTTGTCACGATATTGCCAAATCGATCGATTAGTAGCACTTCTCCAACGATTCGATCGTTTTCGACCAACGGCTCACGAGCCTCAAGCAATTGATAATCCGAGAGTTGACGCCCAAAAGCTCGTAAATGAACACCTTTCGCGATCCATGCAGCCGCCGGCGCAAACCGATCTCGGCCCTCGAAAGTACGACTCACCGTTGGTCGTGCATAACGTCGTTCTGTAAGTTCCACGACAAGCTGCGCGGAATTCTCACGAAAAACCTCCGTAATAACACCATTATCAGGTGCAACGAACCGATAGTTTCCAATATCAGCGGCTAGAGCCCGTCGATCTGAGCCAACGCCAGGGTCCACCACTACGAGGAAAACTGTCCCAGAAGGAAAATACTTATAAGACGCAGCAAGCTCTAAACTCGCGGTATTCACATCATGAGGTGGAATATCATGAGCAATATCAACAATATTCGCATCGGGACATATATCGAGCACTACTCCCTTCAATACACCTGAATAATGATCCGACGTCCCGAAATCTGTGAGTAGAGCGACCACCGGACGCGACATAGTTCCTCAATTACCAGACGGGACTCTAAATTGACGGTGACACCGGCTAGGCACCACCCGATGTTGAACAATAATTTCCCACGGGTATTTACCCGCATAACAACGTAGGGAGTTCACACTACCTGATTGTCGAAAAATCAGCTGAACGCCAACTCCCCATGACAGTAAAAAGACTATGCTGTTCGAGGTCCTGCGGTCTTTGATACCGACTTTGCCGGTCGAACCGTCTCAGCCTCTTTTTTCACCGTCGACGTAGGTTTTTCCGTCGACATATCCACATTGCCACGAAAGTGTGCGCCTTCCGCAATCGCAACACGCGGAGCCGTAATATCTCCATCCACTGAACCACTCTCTCGGATGTTGACTTTTTCAGTCGCCGTCACATTACCCACAACGGCACCAAGAATGACCACTGACTTTGCAAAGACCTCTGCCGTGATTCGTCCATTCGGGCCAATAGTCAGCATATGCTGGCGAAGTTCAATCTTGCCGTCGACTTGACCTTCGATTGTGAGGTCTTCACTGCCGTTAACCTCACCTTTAATTACAACTGACTTCCCGACATTGACGACATCCCTAATATTGGTTTTCGTATCTTCGCTCGCATTTCTTACAGCTGACGTTGTTGATACAGACTGTCCCTGTTCATTGATCGTAGCCGCTCCCGCACTCGAAGGGCGAACTGCTTCATCGCGTTTCCACATGGGAACATCTCCGGTTTATTCTTATTGAAGTGTCGCTGGCAGCCATTAGAATTCAACGATTAGTGCAACCAGCAACGCAGTATACGAAAGCGCCTCCAGCCTGTCTAGTCCTTTCGTTGCTGAGGGTTAGGGGCAATGGTAAGATCAGAGTAGATGCGCATCTACCTAGACCATAATGCCACCACACCGGTCGATTCTACTGTCGTAGATACAGTTTCTAATGTACTGCGAGACTGCTATGGCAACGCATCAAGCGTGCATACATTTGGACAGTCCGCAAAGGCCTTGCTGGACGACGCACGTGCCTCTGTCGCTGCCCTACTCGGTGCGAAGCCAGCAGAAATAGTGTTTACCGGCGGGGGCACAGAATCTGACAACCTTGCGATTCGTGGAGCGGCTGGTGTTTCGAGTCCAAGCGGCCGGCGTCACTTAATTGCTTCTACAATCGAGCATGAAGCTGTATTAAACACCATCAAGGACCTCACACGACATGGATGGACAGCAACTTATCTTCCCGTCGGGGCCACAGGTATTGTGAATCCATCCGATCTCGAAACCGCTATCACTGACCAAACTGCGCTCGTTTCTGTTATGCACGCAAACAATGAAATCGGGACACTTCAACCCATCACTGAGCTAGCTTCAATCGCTCACACTCACGGAGCGTTGTTCCACACCGATGCTGTGCAGACCGCTGGAAAATACCGTCTCAGTACAAGTGAACTTGGGGCTGATCTTCTTTCAATTTCTGGACATAAGTTTAATGGCCCAAAAGGCGTCGGGGCACTGTGGGTACGAAGAGGGACTCGACTCACCTCAAGTCTTACCGGTGGCCGCCAAGAAAGAAATCGCCGCGCTGGAACTGAAAATGTCGCCGGCATTGCTGGACTTGGTGTTGCCGCTCAAGTTGCAGCAGACAAATTGCCTGGTGAAACATCCCGGCTTCGCCGACTAAGAGACCGTCTCGAGTCAGAAATCCTCTGTAATGTTTCCGGTTCCGAGCTAAACGGTACGGGTCAACGGGTCAGTAACACCACTAATATCAGTTTCGATGGTATCGAGGCTGAAGCCCTTCTTATTGCTCTCGATTTGGAAGGAATAGCTGTCTCTACAGGATCCGCCTGTTCGTCAGGGACGCTAGAACCATCTCATGTACTTCGCGCAATGGGATTTTCTCCTCAACGAGCGCAAAGTTCGATTCGATTCAGTCTCGGCCTTGGAAATACGGAGGAACACGTAACCCGAGTCGTCGAATCATTGCCACCCATCGTGTCCAAGTTACGCCAATTGTCTGGTCGCCACGCTTCGAGAACCTAATGCGAATCGTAGCAGCTATGTCTGGTGGTGTTGACTCCTCAGTAGCCGCAGCACTACTTACCACCGATGGGCATGACGTAATCGGGTTGTCCATGCAACTTTACGACCAGGTGAATGGTAAGTATGAATTCGGTTCTTGCTGCACACTGGACGACCTTGCTGATGCGAGACGAGTAGCAGTACGACTAGGCATACCGCACTATATTGTGAATTTTGAACGACAGTTCGAAGAACACGTCATTTCTCACTTTGTGCAAGAGTATGTCAATGCCAGAACGCCTATCCCTTGCGTTCAATGTAACAGTGACCTTAAATTCTCAAGTTTACTCGAGCGCGCACGCGGTCTCGACGCCGACTACGTTGCGACAGGCCACTACGCGCGCGTAGCTAAATTATCGACTGATGACGGCTCAGATATTTACCAATTGCGCCGGGCTATCGATGACAATAAAGATCAGACATACTTTCTTTTTTCTTTGACACAGGAGCAACTATCGAGGGCCTGCTTTCCTCTTGGTGAGCTCACGAAAAGCGCCGTCAGAGAGCAGGCACGAACCTACGGACTCAATGTGGCTGACAAACCGGATAGTCATGAGATCTGCTTCGTCCCCGATGGGCAGTATGCCGACTTCGTCGAAAGCCGAAGCCCTGAAATCAGTACCTCTGGAAACATCGTGAACCATGCCGGCGATACTATCGGTCAGCATGCTGGCATCCATCGATTTACCATCGGTCAGCGTAAAGGACTTGGCTTATCCAGTGATAAGCCTCTATACGTCACGGCTCTCGACGCACAATCAAGTACAGTTACCGTCGGTCCTAGGCATGCGCTTGAGCGCACGCGCCTGACCGCCTCTAACGTAAACTGGATTCTCAAAGCCCCACCACATGGAGCTCATGTATCAGCTCAAATTCGACATCACCATCCTGTTGCGCTGTGCCGCGTGTGGGCCGATGACAAGGAATTAGAACTTGAATTTGACCATCCACAGCAAGCCATTGCACCCGGGCAAGCCGTAGTGATCTATGACGGAGACCTCGTATTGGGAGGCGGTTGGATTGAGTAGTGTCTCGCGATGGCTAAATAGCAACCGACTCTGATAAATCTGAAGCAATTATTTAGACAGCGGTACTCTCAAGGTAGCGTTCCGCATCTATAGCAGCCATACAACCAGATCCCGCAGCCGTGATCGCCTGACGGTACACATGGTCCTGCACATCACCACAGGCGAACACGCCACGAACGCTTGTTTCCGTGCCTCGCTGCGGAATTATATAGCCGTTGTCATCGAGCTCAATTTGACCATGAACCAAGCTTGTATTTGGCGTATGTCCGATAGCAACAAACACACCTTCCACTTCTAAATCTTTGCCCAATCCACTCGTCGTATTTCGAAGCGTAACCCCATTTACGACACCTAATTCAATTCCTCTTATCTCTTCAATAACGGTGTTTAATTCAAAAGAAATTTTTTCGTTCGCCCTGGCTTTGTCTTGCATGATCTTCGATGCACGAAATTCCTCTCGACGATGCACAAGGGTCACGTGAGACGCGAACTTTGTTAGAAATGTTGCTTCCTCCATTGCAGAGTCACCACCACCAACGACCACGATGGGCTTATCACGAAAAAAATAACCGTCGCACGTTGCGCACGTGGACACACCATGCCCCATCAATTTTCTTTCAGATTCGAGCCCCAAAAGACGTGCCGTGGCACCCGTCGCAAGGATCAATGATTTCGTTTGATGCGTCCCGGTATTGGTCGACACCGTGAACGGCGCCGAGCCAAGTTCAAGCGCAGACACATCACCTTGTACAATTTCCGTGCCAAAACGTTCAGCCTGCGCCCTCATTTCAGCCATTAGGTCAGGGCCTAAAACACCGGACCGAAAACCCGGATAATTCTCGACCTCTGTCGTCATCATCAATTGGCCACCCGCCTCTAATCCTTCGATAAGCAGCGGGTTAAGGTTTGCCCGCGCTGTATACACCGCCGCAGTTAAACCAGCCGGACCAGATCCTATGATGATCACATCACGCATAAATCTTCCTCTCCTCTACAACCATCAAATCGCCCAAAATGGGACACTTAGAACCAACGGCTCGCTAATACTCGAAACAATTACGGAATCATAGCGTTATAGCCAAGCCCTCGAAGGGAAAGCGGAGAGTGCTCAATCCGCGCGAAGCGTGACAGGCTCAATAAGAGACTGGCCTTTCGTTGAAACCCAATCAACGAGACGACGCACTTCTGTGAAACGCCCAGAATTCGAACCGGCTCCAAGAACAACAACGGCCAGAGGGTCTCGATTAGGCAACTTAATTACAGCGGCCAGACAATATCCCGCCTCATCAATATACCCCGTCTTGCCGGCTTGAATCGAATAGCGCCCCCGCAACAAACGATTGGTGTTACGTATCGTTAAGCCTCGACGACTAGTTCGCAGTCGGTAGGTTCGGTTGCCCATAATCCGAGCTATCGCCGGCTCTCGACTCGCCGCTGTAATCAACCGCGCGACGTCGTAGGGCGTAGACAGATTGTCTTCGTGCAAACCGGATGGATCCACGAACTGAGTATCTTGAAGCCCGAGTTCGTCAGCCTTCAGGTTCATCGATTGGACAAATTCCTTCGTACCCAAACCCGTGGCACGCGCTAAAACACGAGCAGCAGCGTTGTCAGAAGCGATTAATGCCAAATGCATAAGATTATCTAGTGTGACTCGTTCTCGGCGCCTCAAATACGTGGTCGAGGCACGACGGACATCCCGCGCTGACACAACAACATCACGAGTTAAATCTATTTGTTGGTCAAGAACGACCAAAGCAGTCATCACCTTCGTAATACTGGCGATGGGCCGTTGCTGTTGCGCATCTGTCGCCCAGACAATCTCATGTGTCTCCGGGTTATAGACAACTGCCGCCTCGGCTCGTAGACGGTGGCTAGGCAAATCAGACACGTCAAGTACGCGCGGTTCTACGGAATTACTCGGCTGAGTTTCCTCTACAACCGCTGGAACTGTAACCGGCTCAGGATCTAGAGGGGCAGACGAGGACTGCCACAACATCATCGAAAGGGATTGACCGCTAATGAATGCGCACAGCAGGACGACGAACAACAGACTCGCCGATATCCGAAACGTCTGTGCCGAGCCTACCTTCAGCGCCCTATCTCCTTCCGTATGTATGAGATGCCGGCCATTCTAACAGAACGAAAACACTTTCCCTATCTAAAACAACTAGAGACCAACCGGTAGTCTCACGGCTCAGTTAACGCTACTGCGAGTAACGTCGCCCTCTGTGTCCCTTGCGTACTATTTTCCGTATCAAATATTTCCTGTTCCGAATGAGCCCCAGTTCCACTGCCGCCACCATCAATCGTAATAGCCGGAATCCCAAGACTAATCGGTATATTTGCATCCGTTGAACCTGAAAATAGTCGCGAACGAATCCCGAGTACCTCCGACACGCTTCGTGCAGTACGAACGATCGCCGTTGACGGGTCCATCAGGCCAGCTGGTCGTTCCCCAATTTTTGATACATCAACGGTTAGACTGCTCCCCCTGCCCCATCGCCTATTCTCTGCAGCTAACGCTTGATCAACCGCCCGTAACAGCATCAATTGAAGTCGTTCCAAAGCAGTAATGTCACTTGACCGAAGATCAATTTCAGCCCACGCTTCGGAGGCAATCGCATTCACTGAAGTACCCCCACCCACACGACCAACTGTAAAAGTCGTTCGGGGAATATCTGGCACCTCGAAATCAGACACGCTGCTAATAAATCGACCGACCGCATGTACTGGGCTTGCCAGCCCGAATGCACCAAAGCTGTGACCACCGGGACCTCGAAATGTCACGCGGTAGCGAATGGAACCAACCGCTCCATTCGTGATCCCGAGACCCGGTCCATCTATCGACACAAAGCGGTCTATCTGGCCAGCTAACTCCGTCGCAAATAAGTGTTTCACGCCACGTAAATCTCCAAGCCCTTCTTCTCCGACTGTTCCGACAAAAGTGATGCTTCCCGTCGTCGTGAGACCCGCCGTATCCAAAGCCCGTATAACCCCGAGTAATACGGCTAACCCGCGGCAGTCGTCGCCAATGCCAGGCCCCTTCAATATGGTGCCTTCCCGAACAACCGTAACGTCTGTTTCTTGAGGAAACACGGTATCGAGGTGGGCACTCATTACGAGATTTGGTCGACGTTCTTCGCCGGCACGAACACCAATTACATTACCGACGGCGTCAATACGAACCTCCGTCAGACCGAGCCGTTCGAATCGTTCACGAAATGCTTCCGCCCGAACCGATTCCGCAAAAGGTGGAGCTGGGATTTCGCATAATGCTACTTGGTCCTCTATAACGACTGGCTCAAGTTCACGGGCAGCCGCGAGCGCGGCCTTAACGATTTCTTTTTCGAATTGAAGGGGGCCTAAAGCCCCTGGATTTTGCTGAGCACATACCGGTAGTTCTATGAACAGCAGAATGCTGAACACAAGCACAAATGGGCGATAAACGCCAAATTTCACCAACATCATTAGCACCGAACTAAAGACCCACAAAGTAAAAAGGGCCGCCGACATAAAAGCCGACCGCCCAAAATAACACTAACCAATTGGCAATAAATCTAGGGGGTCGGTATTTCTCTATTCCCTTCATTCGGACGTGCATAGGTGTAATGGGTACGGTGCTGAACATTCACATCTTCCCGATTAATATCAACACGTAATCGCCGTGTACGAAACGTCGGGTCTGGGTTACTTGAATAGAAGCCAACAACATAGTAATCACTAGTCTCGGCATCTATTTCCCTGAATGCATCATCAAAATCATTCCGATTCACTATCGCCTTACCACCGGTCAATTCTGCAAGTGACCGGAGGCTGTTTTGCGTCGTAAACTGGTAATCATTCCAATATTCCATCCCACCAACATAGTCCGGGTCAGGCCCAGCTATCAGCCCTCTCGGATCAACCGTATAAAACGACACATTGGCTCGGTTCGCAACTTTGGTGAGCTCTGCAATTTCCATGGCTAATTCAAAGTCAGCAAACACCGAACCTTGTCTAGAAATCTGCTCGAACGGATCCATCATTGGATCCTCGACTCCCTCGTACATTGACGCCACTCGTTCCCGATTACCACCAAAACCGTACATCGGGCCAGAACGTCGCATATCGTTATATAGCACTGACTGACCAAATATCCGCTCATGTTCAAACGGGTTGAAGTCATATCCACCGCTAAAATAGATAAACGATTTCCTTCGATTGGGTATCCCTTCCAACGCTTTAATAACTTCTGCCGCAGCCTTAAAGGATGTATGGGCACGCCAATTCAGTTCCGCCGGCCCACGAGAGCCCGGTGCGACAGTTTGGATGAGTTCGTTCGGACTAAACCCATCACCAGTGATCAAGTCGGTCGTTTGGGCGAGTCGACTACGGTCATACGTCATATCGACCCTAATCGACGATGGCCCTGTCGACACGATAGCGAACAAGTCTCCTTCATGAATCAGATTGTCAGCCACTTGCGAGAAGACCTCTCGCATCCGCGGGGTATCTCGAGTCACGATATGCAAGTCATCAACAAACAATATGAAAATACGACCAGCGGTATCATTTCGTGCACGCGTCGGCGGCAGAACGATGCCCTCTTGGGGAGGCGGGGGGGGTAACAGCTGATTAAATACTCGGCCACCATGTATTAGAACCAGCGATTCAACATCTTGGGGAATATCATCTTCAAAGACCTGAAAGTCGTCCACCGTCAGATCTGGGAGAAACACACCGTCTCCATCACGCACGATCACGTCTGTGGTCACCAGGGTGATACCAGAACGGAAAACCGTTGGTTGATCTACAGAAGGTGTCTGCTGGCTAGAAGCTTCCTGTGATTGAGCAGAGAAAACACCAACCACAGCAAGGACCAACGCTAGCGTTAAAACTGTTCGACGCTGTAACGCTCTAAGCATCTTCGCCTCCATATGCTCGCATTATAGCCCTCTTCAGCACGAACCTGTAACAAATACCTCTATGAAATATGGCTTAAACCCCTACGCATTGCTCAAAAGGCCCTGAATAGCTGCCACTTCTGAATCAAATTTCTCAATACGAAGAATTACTTCTTCTCCGGCAAGCCAACTATCTGGATTCAAAGACTGAACACGACTTACTAATTCATTTTTCGAAGGTTCAGTTAATTGAGCACTCTGGAGTTGCTGGTCAAGCTCTTCATACGCAGACCGCAATTTAACAAGCATTTCATCTCCAAGTAACGCTGATACCGGATGCTCCTGTGGTTGCGTTGAAGAAGTACTTATAACTGATTCAAGCGATGCCGCCCTCTCCGACGGCTCAGGCACGACTTGTGAACCCGAGCCAGAGGTCGTTTTCGCCGCCACCTCTGCCGCAGGAACTCTTTTTGCAGAAACCCTGGGAGAAGCTTTTACAGGCGCTGGCCCTGATCGGCGATTTCCCTTTTGCATACGCTCTGGCATTCCCACCGAACGCGATGGTGGCTTAGGTCTTTCTCGACGCATTTTTGACCAATCGAAATCCAGACCAGGATGACGAGCTTCAATTGCTTGCGTTGCCTCTTCATCTAGAGCATCACGACCAACAACGACATGTGGTGGTGTTCGAAACCAATACAAAATACGTGGTCGTCCACCTGCACGCGAACCGTGCAGGACATAAGTGTGCTCGTAACCGCGTTTGTCTCTCGAATATCGGAGATACGGCATGTTATTTATTTACAGAAGGAATATGACTTGGCTAGTCTCACAGATTAGAAATGCTCATCAGATTAAACCGTAACAGTGCCAAGCTCAACTAGGTTACTTGTTACAAATTCACGCCAAAACCTTCAAGCGTTTCAGACGGAGACGAATTTATTTCTTGGTTCGCCTGCCTGATCCAGGCTTTGTCTTTTTCTTAATATTTTTCTTCTTAGTTACTTTCTTCTTCTTAGCCGCCTTCTTTACGACCTTCTTCTTAGCCGCCTTCTTTACGACCTTCTTCTTAGCCGCCTTCTTTACGACCTTCTTCTTAGCCGCCTTCTTTACGACCTTCTTCTTCACAGAAGTTGTCTTGGCTACCTTCTTCTTAGTGGCAGTTTTCTTAGTTGGGCCTTTAGCTTTCGGAGCCGGATTCTTGGCTTTTGATTCGGCCGCTAATTTCTGCGCCTGAACAACCCGCTGAGCAGACGGCGACCGATATACCATCGAAAAGCGGAGATTGTCGCCTACAAAAAAATAAGTCCATATCTCTGAAACATTGATGTGCTTTACTTTACAAATTCGTTGTGCAATATCTGACATCCCTGCCGGTACATAGAGATAAAAAGCACCGCGAGCTTTCGCAAATCTAGCCCATTGCGCCATGGCCTCAAGGTCATTAATCGATTCTGATGTTTCGACTTCGACAACCGCGTGAAGTCGTTTCACGCCTTCCGTGTTTGTGAGCACCAGGTCAGGGTTTACATTCACCCCGGCAACTCGAAGCGTGGCTTCCTGTAATGAACCGACATTAACACCGACAGAGTATTTACGCCGAAACCGTGACTGAAGTTGGCGTATCACTCGGTCATGGTCGACCTGCTCTCTAAATGGACGAACCAGAATGGGACTCACTTGACCTCCGAAATCGCGACCCTACTCGTGGCGGCGCCGAATCCTAGCATGGATTTATAGCTACCTGGAAAAGTTCAGTAATCAAAATCTCGAAAAACAAAGGTCTTTCACGACACTCTCAGGTTGAAATAAATATTCTAATGCCTTTAACGCCACCTCCTGAGATTCCATAAACCATTTAAATACAGATACTTATTTCAAAACAGACCCAGTCAATCCCCAACATGTGAACAATTTTTATCTACAAAAGACATTTTTTGGGCTCAGACTCAACCAACATAGCCCCAGCTACCATCGTTGAGGTTCCACCGGCCCGTAAATCACTCTACTGCTTTGGGAACCCTGACCGCTGACACACCAAAATGTATGGGGGATTTGACCGAATAATGAGTGTCTTTCTGCAACGTAGACACAAAAGCAGTTATTAAGCCAACATCGTCCTCTGTAGTACCATTCCCGAGTGAATAACCGTTTCTTACGTGCCTGCAGACGCGAACCAGTAGACGCCACACCGGTTTGGTTTATGCGGCAAGCCGGACGCTACATGACCGAATATAGGGCTATCCGGAAACAGCACACGCTACTTGAGATCTGCCGACAACCGGAACTCGCTGCCGAGGTCACGCTCCAACCTGTTGATCGTTTGGAGGTTGATGCGGCGATTCTGTTCTCAGACCTTTTACTCCCTCTTGCCCCAATGGGAATTCCATTCGATTTCATCAAAGGCGAAGGGCCAGTGATCCATAAGCCGATACGAAACAGGGCTAGTATCGAGGCACTTCGTACATTTGAGTCGAGGGAATCATTAGCTCACGTTCTGGATACCATCAAGATTCTCAGTCGGGAATTGAAAGATCGCGTTCCATTAATTGGTTTTGCAGGGGCGCCTTTCACGCTGGCTAGCTATGCGATCGAAGGCGGGCCTTCAAAAAACTATGAAAAAACAAAGGCACTGATGTACACCGACCCGTCGGCGTGGCATCAACTCGCCGATTTCCTGGCACAAAGCATTAGCGATTACCTTGTCGCCCAAATCGAGGCCGGTGTGCAAGCAGTTCAGTTATTTGATTCTTGGGTTGGAGCACTCAGCCCTTCTGACTATCAAGAATTTGCGTTGCCATATTCTCAGCGCATTCTTCATACAGTCGCTGACACTGGTGTGCCTGCATTGCACTTCGGAACAGGCACTGCCACGCTGCTAGGTGTGATGGCTCAGGCCGGAGGCGACGTTCTCGGGGTTGACTGGCGTCTCCCATTGGATGAGGCATGGACGCGCATCGGAACCAATCATGGGATCCAAGGCAACTTAGATCCCACTTTACTTCTCGGTCCCGTCGAACGGATACAGGCTGGGGCCAAGGATGTTCTAGACCGTGCAGCCGGACGCCCCGGACACATCTTCAACCTTGGCCATGGGATTCTACCGACCACGCCAGTGGAGCACGTGCAGGAACTCTCGCGCTTCGTTCACCAGTACCGATAACTTTCATGAGTAACGCCTCTGTTGCGGTTATCGGTGGCGGCATCAGTGGCTTAACCGCCGCGTATCAGCTTCACAAAGAAGGAACTTCATTCGTCTTAATCGAGAAATCAGATCGCCTAGGTGGACTGATTTTCACAGAGCAGGTTGCTGACTTCACTATTGATGCAGGCCCGGACTCCTTGCTCATCCAAAAACCCGCAGCCGTCGAACTTTGCGCCGAGCTAGGCCTTCACAATCAACTGGTGCCAACGCTACAACCTCGTACCGCATACATAGTCAGAAACGGAAAACTTCATCCTATTCCGAAAGGGTCCGTCTTCGGCATACCGACAAACCTTGAAGCGCTCTTAGCAAGCCATTACCTCTCCCCACAAGCAAAAATCAGAATGGCACAAGATTTAGTCTTACCACCAAAGACTGACGAATCTGACGAGTCAGTCGCTAGTTTTTTTCGTCGCCGATTCGGCAAGGAAACTGTGGACTACCTTGCCTCGCCTTTGCTCGCGGGTATTCATGCAGGAAACGTAGAGCAATTGTCCATGCAGGCGTTATTCCCACGACTCGTCGAAGCCGAAAGACGACAGGGCAGTGTAATTCGTGCCTTTCGAAATAGGCCGATCGGCCCTACCTCTACTACACCAACAGACGGATTATTTCGTTCGCTCACTGGAGGACTTCAAACCTTAACTACCGCGCTGACTCAGTTATTACCCAACTCGTCAGTCAAATCCGGCGTGGAAGCAACAAGCATCTCTGGCCCTGGACCTTTTAGCGTCACACTCTCCAGCGGTGAAAACTTATCCTTCGATAAAGTCATTTGCGCAACACCAGCGTATGCAACGTCAACCATTGTGCAATCGCTGGCGCCCGAACTATCGAACCTAATATCCTCCATTCCCTATACATCGATTGCGACAGTAGCTATCGCATACCCTCGCGCTTCAATTGACCATTTACTGAATGGTTCCGGCTTCGTTGTACCAGAAATAGAACCTGACCTTAGTATTGCCGCCTGTACGTGGATTTCATCAAAATGGCCCGGTCGTTCACCAGAAAGTCATGTATTGCTGAGAAGTTTCGTCGGAGGTTCTCGCGCTCCACAAGCACTCAACCAGTCCGACCAGACGCTCATCACGACTGTTCAACACGACCTTCGCTCTCTACTAGACATCCGAGTTCCCGCTTCCCTTGCGCGAGTCTATCGATGGCCTCGAGCAAACCCCCAGCCTCATGTTGGCCATCTTGAGCTCGTAGCTCAAATTGACCGTCACCTCAGCACCTATCCGGGACTACAAATCATTGGAGCCGCACTACGTGGGGTCGGCATTCCTGACTGCATCGCGGCTGGACGCGCAGCAGGCCATGCTGCGGCCCAGTGACATCTGACGATTGTTTTCGTTACAAAAGTGAGTACGGATACAACTCTCAGCCCCCGCAATGGGCATCGACTCGCCTATCGCCACATGTCACTCATTTCCTGCGTGCTATAGTATTTTCCACCTAGCGGAGGAACGAGCAACCATGACCTATCGACTTCTTCAGACACTAACCTTTGCCTTCGTCTCAATCACACTTATTGCATGTGGTGGCAGCGGCGAATCCAACGATGACATGGACCACAGTGCCATGGCTGATATGGACCATGGCGAGGACGCAGCCGAAAACACCGGTTCATCATCAGAAATGGCAATGGAAATGCTTGGCGGCGGACATGCCACGCTGGTGCATGAGGGTGCCGGTGGAAGCCCACACGTTAACGTTCATTGGGCCGTCAATGATGCCAACATTACACTCAGCTATGGCAGGCCATACCTAAAAGACCGAGTCGTCGGTGACAGCGTCCCTCCAATGTCCGACGCTGTATGGCGATTAGGGGCTGACGAAGCGACCACACTAATGACTGACAGAGATATCATGATCGGCGATTCTCATATTCCGGCCGGTGAGTACACTCTCTGGACCGCACATATGAACGATGAATTCCATCTCATCGTTAATAGTGAAACCGGACAATGGGGTACGGCCTATAACGCCGACCACGACTTTGCTCACATTGCAATGGATGTTGGCGAACTGAATAGCCCGGCAGACCAGTTAGTCATCTCACTCGTCGACGACCGGTTCGGCTTTGACTGGGGAGCTCTGACCGCCAGCGTCTCGTTGATGGTGCACTAAAGCATTCGAGTTTGTCAGGCGTAAAAATAAGCCCCTCGCCAGCCAAGGAAACAGATTGCCCAGGACTATCCCGGCTTATGTCTGACAAAACCAATTTCGTATCCTGATCTGTAGAAACAGGGGCCGGTAGCTCAGGGGTAGAGCATCTGACTTTTAATCAGAGGGTCGGTGGTTCGATACCACCCCGGCTCACCATTTGATAGACAAAGGCACCGATCGCGCCATTTTTGAAAAGTGAATAACTAACTGCTGACACCGACACGCGATCTACCGACCTCATCCTAATTCAAAGCCACTCTTACAACCGTGTGGGCCGAATCGATCGATCCGATTCGGCCCGTCCTATTTCACCAGCGTGTATTCACTGCGTGCCAGAGTGGCACCAATCGATAACGTTAGTAGGAATATCAGGCCGCTTTACGCGCCACCTGCCGGTTTCGCGAAGCAGGATCTTTTGCGACGCGCGGTCGGAGTTCCTGGTCTCTCGCTTGCATTACTCCCAAAAATACGATCCCAGTGATAATTAAACCAAAAGCAAAGACTACGGTTGCATTAATAACTGCCAACATGATCAATCTCCCTCTCTACGTTATTTCGAATACGGCCTAACGACCGGATTGCTGCATCTCCGCAGTCGCGCTGCAGTGGCGAACACCGACCCACAACGCCAAAATTGAAGGAACCCATAGCCCTACAAACATTCCGTATCCGTTATCAACCAAAAACCACAACGAAACGCTCGCGAGAAAACTTGCGAATGCAGCGGCTAGAAACGTGATGTCAGAACTCGTAAACATTGCGCTCTCCTCTAAATAATTTTTAACTTACACGACTTTTTTTTAACTATACAGAAGTTCTCCTCACTCACACCTATTTCTCAATAGGAATATCCACACGATTCTCTCCTCACGAACAAATTCCATCGTTTTGATTTTTTGACGAAAATACAGCGACAACAATGAAAGGAGCACCGAGAATCCGATACGTCCGCACCAACCCCCGCCACCCCGGACACCCTGTCCGTAAACGCCAACTATTGAGGCCGCGCGGAGCGGTAGCTCAACAGCAACACAGACTCTTGAAGCCGACTTCCATATAATGAGCGGTCACAGGAGGACGCAAAACCGTCCAGCCTGACCAAAACGGAATGAGCACCACTGAAACCAACATATTCAGGTTTTATTTAAGGAGACAGGCATGAAGAAGGCGATCCTCGGTCTATTTATTAGCGTAAGCCTCACTGGCGTCGCGAGCGCTCAAGACGCACCACCGCCACCCTGCGGTCCGAAAGGCGACCTCCCGGCATCACTCTCGACTAACGTCGCTACTGATTCTCGGTGTTTTGAAATCCGTATGTACACCGCAAATACGATGCGGAACGGCGGCGGCGATTACGCCCTCGCCATCGACGAGCTTCATCAGCGATTCCGTGAAGAGGAAGTAGCCATCTTCGAAAAGCACGGCGCCGAATTCATCGCCGCCTGGCAACGACTCGATGATCCAGAAACACTCGTCTGGATGCTGGCATATCGTGACCGAGCCCATCGAACAGAGGTCTGGCAAGGGTTTGCAGCTGACCCGGCATGGGAAACACTCCGAAACAAATACCCAGTGGGTGTTTCGATCGAGGCCTACATGATGAGTGCGACCGACTACTCAAAACTTAAGTAGTCCAGTACGCAATCTGGCATCGAAAAGGCAACCGACCGCATATTTTAGAAAGGGAACAGTATGAAGAAAGTTTTTTTTGCGGTTTTATTCACTATGGGGTTTAGCGGAATGGCGAACGCGCAGGATGCGCCTCCACCACCATGCGGCCCAAAAGGTGATCTACCAGCATCCTTGTCAACAAACGTCGCCTCGGATTCGCGGTGTTTTGAGATTCGCATGTACACCGCAAACACTATGCGGAATGGCGGCGGCGACTACGCGCTCGCCATCGACGAACTTCACCAGCGGTTCCGTGAGGAAGAGGTCGCGATTTTCGAGAAGCACGGCGCGGAAATTGTCGCCGTCTGGCAACGACTTGACGATCCAGAAACACTGGTCTGGATGCTGGCATATCGTGACCGTGCACATCGGACCGAAGTCTGGGATAAGTTTCGTGAAGATCCCGCGTGGGATGCCCTACTCAAGAAGTATCCCGTCGGAGTCAGCGCCGAAGTCTACATGATGAGTGCGACAGACTATTCGAAACTTAAGTAACAAGCAGAAGTCGGCGTCTCTGGAACCATGTGTATCCAAGAGCACCGTATTTCGGCTCGTTAATTTCAAGCTATGGAAAAAAGGCGACTCAGCTTTTATGGCTGAGTCGCCTTTTGTATATCGATTCGAGAAGAAAGAACGCTACTCACTAGGCGGTGAATAGGTCATCTCTCCCGCCTTTTGGATCGCTTCAAGTCCTTCACTGAATTCCATAAGCGGCACAGTCTTCAGAGATTTCAGGCCACCCCCAGCAGTCAGACCAATCGACATCGCCGCAGCGGTGACATTGTCCGGCATATCAACTATCCCCACAATGTCATGGTCACCGAACGCCATATAAGCCGAGTCAAAAGTACCGCCCAAACGTTCAACATCCGGACGGACGACCTCCATACGATTTTGAGGATTCTTGACTTGGGCTGCCCATGCAGCACTCGTGTACGAACCTAAAATTAGATATTTTGCCATCATCATTTCCTTTTAATTCAATTCATGCCATCGCATCGTACTCACCAGAATTCAACATCGGCGCTAAGCCGTAACTCCCGTACAATCCTGTAATCAATGAGTGATGTACATCCACACGCCCTTAAAATGAAACATTTAGCATTACTCGCGCCGTGCGAGGCAACGAAGGATGAAAATGCACGTCATCCACCCCAGCCAAAGGTTCGCCTGGTAACCGCGATGCGTAATAGTAGTCAATATCAGACACAGTACTGTTCAAGAGGTTGAAAGCTTCAAATGTCACATTAAGTTTTTCGTTTAATCGGAACCCAACTTCACCATTCAGAATGGTGGTCGGTTCCGATTTCACACTGTAGTCTTCGATAAGGGGCCGAGCACCAAAATGACGCAGGCGGATACTGCCAAAGACACGTTGCCCCTGAGAGACGGTCAGACCACCTGCGATAACCCTATCTAACGCGCCAGGAATATAAAACCCCGCAACGTCAAAATCTGAAAACCTAGCGTCACTGAACGACATATCTAATTCACCCGTTAGCCAGTCTGTCAAATTCACGTAGTTCGTCCACTCAACGCCGTATCGTCGACTAGGTCGACTTGCCTCTGCAATACCTGCATCACCGACAAAAATAAGTTCGGAATCAAATGACAGGTACCACAGTGCGACCGTCGACTGTAGTCTTGGAACCGCCACCGAACGAAACCCTATTTCTGACCCACGTGCTGGAACAATTGGGGAGGCGCTATCCACAGAATCACCGGTAATGGGATCAACCTGTGTTGTTGCAGCACGCGGATCGTTACTGTGATACCCGCGCCCGTAGTTGGCGTAAATCTCAGAGCCACCCCAGGGCCCAAAGACCGCCGTCAGTTTTGGACTCACTACCCCTGATGTTCCCTGTCCATCATTCAGTGGCCTGACGGCATCGACAGTGTAACGATAACCATCTCCACGAATCCCTAGCGTCGTACGAAAGCGATCGGTCCACTCCACTTCACTCTGCATAAAGACGCCGAGTGTCGTTTGTTGCACACGGTCTTGCCGATGCGCCCCTATCCGCCGTTTCCTAACTGTGGGATAGAGACCGACCAAGCCGACATTGTCGTGGCGCGTACTGACTCCCACAGACGACTCAGTGTGGCGGCCAAACATTCGTCCCAAACGTCGATGTACAACCTTCCCACCATAAACCCATCGAGAACCAGCCTGCTCTACTTGATCGCCATTGACAGGGTCAGCTAGAAAATAAGTAAAATTTTGAAATAGATTGAGTCTGCCCCTTAGGCCATATACCGTGACACGGGTCGATTGATTGCCCCCTGACACAAGCGAGTCAAACGCAAGGCTATAACGTTTAGTGCTGCCACCATCCGTTGGGTCAAGATTTCCAAACCGCGTAATCGTGCCGGCATTCACCGCTCGAAGTGGTATCTGGTCAGTGGAATTCCAATGACTCGAATAGCCCATCGCAGAGACGGAATATCCATTGCGGGTATCGCCTTCGCTGTAGCGAATAACACCATTAGTTTTTTTCATGTCATCCGGTAATACCCAGGGCCCATTGTTTTTACTGAGCTCTAAGGCCACAAGCAGGTTACCTTCCCCGATCTTCGGAGATACAGCACCAAACACACGCCCCCAACCCTGCCCACCAGTACTAATACTGAACATTGGTCGGTCCAGTACATTCAGATAACTAATATTTGCCGACCCTGCCGCAGAAAAATCACCATGCTCAGCAAAATACGGCCCTTTGGTGTACTGCACGCCACTGACTAGTTCAGGAATCAGAAGATTGACATCACTGTAACCATGCGCGTGCGCGCCAGACGATTCGTTCATAGGAACACCAGCCAACGTCGTCGCAAAGTCTGAGCCGTGGTCCAAATTGAAACCGCGCAGATAATATTGATTCGCCTTGCCTTCACCACTATGTTGGCTGGTAATAAAGCCAGGCACTGCTTCCAGAACTTCTCCTGGGCGCATGATCGGTCGCGACGCTAACTGCTCGGCCGTAACGGCACCAACGCTGGCCGACGCCGCAATGCCAACTAAGTTCTCTCGCGGGTTCTCAAGATCGGCAATATTTCGAAACGTCCGACTGCCAGTGACAACGACATCGGCCGTCATCCCAAGCGTGAGCACGACATCCACACGGTGCTCTGGCTCGGTCACTTCAATATCCCGGCTCGTTTGTGAGAAATTAATCAACCGAAAAGACAGCACGGCCTGTGGGGACACGACAGCGTCAAACCGGTAAGAACCCGTATTATCCGTTACCGCAACAACTTGACGTGTATCGGTAGTCAATTCAACCGTAACACCGGGCAGCACCGCACCGGTCTCATCAAATACGGTTCCGATGACAGCCCGTTCAGATTGGGCCAGCGCAATTGAAGCAAAAAAACAAACGAATAGCCCGAGAATAAATGATCTTAAAAACATCTATGGGTTTTTTAGAGCTGATATTACGAATTACTTAGGTCTTAATTTTTATTATAGCAAGAGGCTCTTCAGTCAAAAATGAAACGTAAGCGACGCCTGCTGGACAAACGCTCCCGACAATATCTCAGCCGGAGTCAAACCCTTCAAAAATGGTCTTATCGCGTGGATGAGTCGGTCGGATACACACGGTCCCCAGAGTATTCACGTAATCCACAAAAGCCAGCCGAACGGAACCCATTCTCCACAAGTAAGGCCGCGGCACGCGCAGCCCGTCCACCGCCCTGTCAAGCGGTAAGGATCATCTTATCTCTCGGTAATTCATCTAAACGGCCTTCCAGCTCAAACAATGGAATATGAATGTAGCCGTCGCGCGTTCCATATTTTTCGAGTTCCCATGCCTCACGCACATCGAGTAACACAACATTCGAATCAGCAAGTGTGTTATCAATCTCAGCAACGTCGATCCGTTGATCCTGATTGACCGGTTCCGGTAAATTCTCCGGCCGACGAATCGTTGGCTCCTGTGCCATCAGACTTACCGCGAACAGTGAAATAACGATTACACCAATGGAAAAATTACGTCTCACGATAAATCACCTCGTATTTCGTCACGACTCAAGATCTTTAGAATAGCATCCTAGATTTATTCAAGACAATGGTTACCTAGCAGTCAGTGCGTCACGGTAACGCCGTATACGGGTCGCATTCGCACCCAAATCTCCGACACCAACCCGAGAGAGAGACCGCACGTCAATCCGACTGCCAATACCCTCTGGACGAATTCGAATCACGATATCGTCGACAAAACCGAACCAGAATGTCGTATCTGTCGCCTCAATCCGCTGCTCACGAGCATCAACTGCGGTTACCTTCCACCCCATATCGCGAGTAACCTTGAGTGCAAGATTAAATGCCTCATCTGGCGATTCCGTCACCACGATTGGCCCTATGTCTGGATAGGCCTCGCGCTGCTGTTGTGCCAGCTCTTCACCACCGTAGTCGGTTCGGCCAGGAGCTACATGCTGAACGGCTTCGACGAAGCGTGGAGGGTCTGACACGTCAGTCGTAATATCGTGAATCGCTGGCGCACCAAAAGCTGCCACGACAGAAATCCATGGCATGGCGACCACACTGGTGACAACACATAACGCAATCGTCGAAAATAATTGTTTCCTATTAACACCAGTACGTATGAACGAAACACCTAGAGCCAGTGCGGACAAGGAGCCAATCGCAATACCACTAGCAAAGCACGTAAAAGCCACGCCAAGCGGCAAGACACCCGCTCGATACGCCAACGGAATCAACACTACACAGCCACTGGCTCCGACAGCTAGGTAACTCGCCACGCGTTGCACACGTAACAAAAGACGCTCCCCCTTTATGAAAACCGATTCGGACGCACCCTTAATCCGACTGCGAAAAGTGAGCCATGCAATAGAATAATTTTTTACGGCAGCAGCGCAACAACAACGACCACAGCCGCGGCCAGTTGCCACCATAGCTGTGTTTGCTCCTTTAGTAACAACGTCCCCCATCCAACCAATACTGCAGCTGCCAGAAGAAAATACCAGTAGAGTTCGGCGAAATCTTCCTGACGTTGGAGAATACCGCGCGATGCCCGTTGAATATCTGCCAGTATCTTAAGCGCCACTACTTGGTCTGACTCTGCACCCAGTTCATAGTACGCACCACCGCCTGCCTGCGCGATCGCACGCAACGACTGTCGATCCAGCACCGAATGAATAGGTGGCTCCGGTTCTTGATAGCGCCGCGCTGGCAATTGGGGAATAAAACCGCCAGACGTGGTTCCGACACCAACAACATATACCCGGACATTGCGGCTCTGCGCCAGAGCAAGCGCACGCTCGACCTCACCACTCCAGGATTGCCCATCGGAGAGCACGATAAAGGCTTTAGCACTTAAGCGGCTGCCATACAGCTCCTCATCTTTATCGATCATCTTGACGCCCCAGTAAATACCGTCTTCGATGTTCGTGTCCCAACTCGTATCATCTTCCAGTCGAAAGGGCGATTCTTCACCGAGATGATCAAGGAAGAAGAATAATGCGTTCGGGTCGCTCGTCAATCGCACTTGGGGTGCCGTGCGGTGCGCAAAAAGCGCTAAGGCGACACGCTCCTGCCGCCAACTCAACACCTCTGCAAATGTCCGGAGCCAGCTAACAGAACGTTGCCATCGATCAGGCGTCACATCCGTGACTCGCATCGATGTGGAACCGTCCTGCAAAACAACAATATCGACGCCCGCGCTCTGCGTGACGGACATCAACACTTGTGGACGGCCCAGAGCCACAATAACCAATGCACTCGCAGCGACCAACATGAACCAAAAACTCAAACCACCGGCGAACGTAAAACGTTCAACGATGGGCACGGTTCGCTGCCCGTGCAAATGGCGCACAGTCTGGCGCCTACGAATCAGTTGGTAAACCAACGCAACGAGTAAGACGACCGAAATGGTCAGTAACCAAAGAAAATCCGGATCAACAAAGCGTATCCCAGGCACGTCTTAGCCTCGCTTACGAATACCCTGCCCAGCTCCGAGGGTCGGAGATTCATCCATCTCCGGGTCGACATCCTGCTGCACCGGAATATAAATCCTGATCTCCTCCAAAGCCCCGTCTTCGGGTGACTCGCCCTCCTGACCATTCGGGTTAACAGAACTCTTCGGAATATCAGCTCCAGCAGCAATATCCGCCCGAAGGCGGATCAGATACTCATAGTTATAGGCGGCATCAGGATGATCAGGACTCTCCTGAAGTACTCCAAGGTAGACACCAATCGCGCCATCGATAGCTCGCAGTACGTCCTCACGCTCGACCTCCGCATTGACGCCGGCGCGGTAGGCCGCATTCGCCACAATAAATTGAAGCGGAAGATTCCCCATTACCTCGGCAGACGTCGTATCAGCATAGTCAGCAAGAATGCCGGCAAACTCACCTCGCCAATAGCGAAGGGTAACGCGACGTGCCACTAAGTCCGCACGCGTATCACCAAAGAGCCATGGCATCGACTCAGCAAAATCTAAATACTCGGACAGTTCCGCATAGGTCGTGTCCGGTGCATCAAGTTCTAATGTAGCCATCTGCTGCTCCGCCCGTGCAACACGCCGATCGATACGACTTGCCGTAAGTGCTACAGCAGCAACACCACCAAGAATCACAGCAACCACGACGTAGTTAATTACGGTCCTCATTTACGCGAACCTCCGAAATTGTTTAAACCCGAGGGTCATCGCCAACGCGATCATCCACAACAAAACCGCCACGAGTGCAAATGCTTGAAATCTTGGTTCATGGGCAACATAGCGCTTCACGCGAATCCGTCCCTTAGCGAGCGCATCGATCTCATGAATCGCAGAAAGAATCGCGGCTTCATTTCCAGCGGGAAAGAATTTCCCACCGGTTCGTTCAACCGCCAACTTCCATTGCTGATCGGAAATAATGTCACCGAGTTCCTGATCGTAGGCCGTGCGAATGAAATACACGGGGATTTCGTTGTCAGCGGCTTCCTGCATGATGTCATCAAGAGTCACATCCTCAAATCGCGCATGGGTATCCTGACCATCACTGAAAATGACCATGAGATTTCCTGTCGCTCCTAGAAAATCAAACGATCGAAACAGCTGCACGCCGCGACTAATCGCTTTCATAATGAGCGTGCCATGATCGGGAAATCGTCGATATTCCTCCGGTGTGCCGACCAGACTGATACTCAGTAAGATATTTTGATAGTCATTAGTAAACGGCGTCACAATGTAAGCTTCGTTGCCAAACTGAACGAGCGATACGAGATCCTGATAAGGACCTTCCATCCGTCGTTTTACAAAATATTCTGCCGCCGAGACATTCGCGAGAAATGTATTGCCAGCCGACAACTGCTCGGTCGCGAATGCCGTATTCATGCTCAGCGACGCATCAATCATCATCGTGATGCGATGACCTGGATACGACGCCTCATCCTCGACCAATGCGGCATGGGGATCCGCAAGTGCAAACGCAAAAACAATGACACCTAATAAGAAAAATGCATACGCAACATGGCGGATTGACGCAAAATGACTCTTCGGAGAAAGGGCCGCCCCAAGTATGGCAGGCAGAACAATACGGTCTTCACCATTTCCGCTTCGACGCAGTCTCCGATATAGAAGGATCGCTACGGATACTCCAGTCAAGAGTGCGTACACCAACAACGCCGTATCACGCTGTAACAACGCGAATGTCCCACCACTCAGTTCTGTAAACTCACCGAGCGTCCTGCCAAGCAGAGCAGCAAAGTCACCTATCGTGGCCATCGCCTATTAACCCATTGCTGCAGTGTCCGTCGTGCTTCAGTTACAGCCCAGACCGGCGGGAGTGTGCGACGACGCAAGACTGACAACACTTCAACTGATCGCTCGACGTCATCACTAAGTCCGGCTGGCTCAAAACTATCCGATGTGTATTGAGCTGTCGTAAAACTTTTGAGCGCTTTGTGTATCGTCTCGAGAAACCTTTCATCCTCAGGACGATTCTTACGGATAATCGGTAGTGCCGATTCGATGCGCCGAACCGTCATTGCTGAAGATACCAATGCCTCTGTACCGCCGAATGGCCATGACCGCACGTAGAGCCGGTTTTCACGGTCCGCCTCACTAGCCTGTCCGAGCTGAGTCATTTGGGAAACCGGCTGTTCCAGTATGAGCGCCCCGGCAAGGCGAAAAACCGCCAGAGCCCGACCAACAAGATCTCGTGACCAGCCTTCTACCTCACTAGCTGCCTGCACACGCGCCAACTCTCCTACTGCCGCACGAGCCACATCCCAAGACGACACACGCGGGTCAACCTTGGCTGCGGCAACCTGCCAATCGCGTCGCGCACGCACTACAGCCAGTAAGAGCACAATCCCGGCCAAACCAGCCAACACCGTCGCAAGGATCCCCGTCGCATTTGCACGAAATAGTCGGCCCTCGACGTCGCCAAATGTTTCACCAGGAAGTTCCCGAATGTCAGTAACAGCAGCTGGCACCAAAGCCAGCACACGCACAGATTCCGCAGGTAGGAAATAGCTTAACTCGCGACCTTCTACTAGCGCCCCTCCATCGAGCGCACGTTCGATTCGATACCTGATCTCCAGTGGGGGCAACTCAACATCAAGACCAAAATAATCCTCTCCAATGATGCGCAGTTCATACTGGTATTGAAAAAACCGTCGGGAACCTCGGACAATATCCTGGTATCGTTGCCCTTCAAGCACTTCAAACGGGGAAACGGTCAGTGTCTCTGGCTCAAGCCACGCCAAATCGGGTGCGGCGCGCGCAGCATTCGTCTCAACAACCGCACACGTCAGCGTCATGGCAAACCGTTCGCCGACGTGAACAGCATTGGCACCAATCCGACGCCAACACTGAAGTGCATCGACTTCCATCGTCTCGGCATTCTGGGCGGATGCGGATATCGCCCAGACTCCAAAAAGGAAAAGACAAAAAATAAACCCTCTTCGATTTACCATGAGGTCTTATCGTTTCCTCAAACGGCGATCAGCCAAAAATCGCACGATTACGCTGTGAAATATATCGACATCAGTACCGACTCTCAATACTTCAAGTCCACGAGACAAGGCAGCAGCTTCAACAGTATCCTGCCAAGCGGCAATCCGATCTCCCAGTTGCTGTAGTTCGCTCGAAGACAACAACCGAGACTGGCCTGTTTCGACATCGGCTACTTCAATCCATCCATCCGAAATAACCGGCATGTCATATGCATCGCGACTGTCAACAATGACAACAAAAGTATCGTGTGAGGCCTGTAACTTGAGTAGCTCGTCCAGAAGAGACTCATAGTCCTCGAAAAGAAAATCCGACACGAATGGAACCAGCGAGGTTTTCCTCAATAATCCGTCAAAAGTATTATCAATCCGCTCCGATTTATATTTCTTTTTGCCCAGCACAACGTCTTGGTACGCATCAACACAATGAATCGCATGGCTCTTCCCGACCTGCGGGCGAACGCTCAATTGCCGAGAACGACCATCAAATGTAATTAACCCAACCTGATCCTGGAAAAATGCTCCGGCCATAGCAAGCGTCGCCACGGTGCGAGCGATTACTGTCGCAATCGGCACTCCCTGAGTACCACATCGTGTTGATATCGACGTATCCGCGATGATCACAATTCTGGCAGTACTCTGCTGCTCAAATTCCCTGCTTATCAAAGGACTGAAATTCGTAAGCGTCGATTGCGACCAATCGATTGATGACAGACGATCACCAGGCTGCCAATCCCGTAATCCTACAAAGTCAAACCCACCGCCTTGGAAAACACTCGGGTGGGCACCAGCCATATACTCGTGCATCCGTCGGACAATGACGAGTTCAATGTCCTGCACTTCTGTCCAACTGACCAAGGCATCAGCAGTTGTCATTCTCAAGGTATCGGTACCTGCTCAATGATGTCGTCGATCACCTTGTCAACCGTAATGCCTTGACCGGTTGCATGCGGCGCGAGCCAAATACGGTGACCGAGTACATACTTGGCTAACTCTTGAACATCTTCTGGGTAAACTTCGTCTTGCCCCCGAGCAAGCAACGCCCACACTTTCACTAGTCTCCCCCAACAGATTGTTGCGCGAGGAGAACCGCCAAGATCAACGTACTGTTCAACGAGTGCCGACGGTGAGCGCCGCAACCACTCAGTTCCAGCGTCGAATGGTCGTGACGCTGCAACGAGGCGCTGGATGTACTTCGCTATGGCCTCATGCAAAAAAACGTGTTTACCAATACTGGCACGTAGCTCGACAACCCGCTCCTTCGACATTAAGCCCTCAAGAGTTACTTTCTTGAAGTCAAAACTGACCAATTTCTGTTCCTCCTCGGGCGGGAGGTAACTAATGTTCACCATGATCGCAAACCGATCCGTTGCAGCCTCAGATAATGGAAATGTGCCTTGGCCCAATTCAATCGGATTCATGGTCGCAATGGCAAAACTAAATGAAGGCAACTTGTAGGTTGTTTTCCCGACGGTCACCGTGCGGTCTTGCAAACCTTCAAGAAATGCACTCTGTGATTTCAATGGAATACGATTAATCTCATCGAGCAGAATCACTTCGGCGGACGCTAACGGCCCAAACTCCGTAATAAATTCCCCTGTCGCCGGGTTAATCATCTGAAAACCGACCACTTCCGTCGGTTGAAGATCAGCCCGTCCTTGCAACCGGGCAAACTTCGCACCACTTATCGCGGCAAGGATGACACCAAAAAACGTCTTTCCAACTCCTGGCACACCGCGAAGCAACAAATTCCCAGCATTGACTTGACGTTCTTTATCTCCGTCATAGGTCGTAGGAATCTCAGATAGCAGGACCGTATTTGCCAGAGCCTTTTCGCGCTCATATCCGACGAGAGCCTTAGCGCCTTCGGCGACAATGGCCTCGTGAAAATCGATCGCCTCTTTCAGATCAGCGTGCATAATAAAGACTAGATCCTACTTGAAGTAATGAGTGGGACGTTCTACAAGCCTGACAAATTCAATTCGCATCTGGTAGCTTTCTCTCACAGTACAATTCTCTGCGAAGAATCGATATAGATTCGGTGCGCTATAATCCTAGGTCTGATTATCAAGTGACCCCTTCGTCTAGTGGCCCAGGACACCGGGTTTTCATCCCGGCAACAGGGGTTCGATTCCCCTAGGGGTCGCCACTTCACCTTAAAACTTCCATTAAAACGAATACGAGCTTAATTTGAAGTTAACTGACAACACTGCATTGACATCGTTGAAGCCTGTGCGTTTCGTAACTGTCGTCCTGTGTCTCTATTTGATGACGTCGACTTCGCCGGTAATACATGCGCAGACATCAGGCCAAGTTCAATCAGTCACCACTGTATCTGTTCAACCATTTACGAATGTCACCGCTATTGATACGTATGATTGGGTAGGTTTAGGTATCGCAGCCACCGTGACAGCAAGCTTCGAGACGCTTGAAGATTTCCGTGTCGCACGCGCGCCGGCAATTACCACAAGTACATCTTCATCAGATCTGAACATCACCGGTACGTATCAAGTTTCCAATCGAAGCATGCGAATTACAGCACGGATAACTCATCGCGGAACCGGTCGTGTTCTTGCATCCGTCATCGCAGATGGAACTGTCGACGAATTGTTCGAACTACAAGACCGTTTAGTCGCAGAACTACATAATTCACTCCGTCTAACACGTGATGGCGCCCAACCAAACGGTCTGAGTGCGCGTGACACCGTTGACAACCAACCAACAGCACCGACCGCCGACCCCGCACAAATGGACGATCGCGCTCTCGTTTTGATTGATGGTCCTGCCCCTCCTGTAGCCCCACAAACAATGTCGCGTGATGATGCAGGCCGCACGACCATCCGCGCTGTCTCGCTGGACGAGATCCTCACAATCGATGGCCGCTTAAGCGAACCCGTTTACGAAGCGGTAATACCCGTCAGTGATTTTATTCAACAGGTTCCGAATGAAGGAATGCCCGCAACTGAACAGACGGAGGCATGGGTCCTATTCGATGCCGACAACATCTATATTTCTGCGCGACTGTTTGACTCGACACCAGAATCGAACTGGGTCGCCAATGAAATGCAACGCGACTCCTTTCAGTTAATCTTCAACGACTCCTTTAGTGCGACCTTCGATACGTACTACGACAGACGGAACGGTGTCGGGTTTCTAGTCAATCCGATTGGCGGAATGTTTGATTTGGAGATTACCGACGAAGGTAACCCAAATCCAGATTGGAACCCGATCTGGGAGGTGCAGACCGGACGATTTGAAGACGGCTGGACCGTTGAAATGCAAATACCCTTCAAATCGCTTCGGTACGAAGCGAACACAGAGCAAGTCTGGGGCATCCAACTGGGCCGACGCATTCGTTGGAAGAACGAAGAAAGCTACATCACAACAATTCCTATCTCAGCCGGCCCCGGAGTCTTTCGATTGTCGGCGGCCGGCACATTAACTGGGCTAGAAGTACCCGGCGATAATCGAACCTTAGAGATCAAACCCTACGCCATTGGCTCTCTTGCAACGGACCGTCTAGCCAGTCCCACCATATCGAATCAAGCAGCCGGAGACTTTGGTGTAGACCTAAAATACGGCGTTACACAAAACCTCACCGCTGACTTCACCTACAACACAGACTTTGCTCAAGTAGAAGTCGACGAACAACAGGTAAATCTCACGAGATTCAGTTTGTTTTTTCCAGAGAAAAGAGAGTTTTTCTTGGAGGGGCGTGGGATCTTTGATTTCGGTAAAGGTGCGAGGCGTATTACCGGTGCCATTCCAGCGCTCCGCCCAGGAGCCGGGGGGTTCATGGGTGGTGGTGATGTACCAACCGTCTTTTTTAGTCGGAGAATCGGTCTTGACCAAGGTAACACCGTGCCGATTCTGGCTGGCGGGCGCTTAAATGGCAAAGTCGGGAAGGTCAGTATTGGCGCCTTAAACATCCAAACGGATGACGCGGCGCACACAGGCGGAATCGGCACTAACTTTTCTGTAATTCGGATAAAACGGGACATCCTTCGAAGAAGTCGCATCGGCGCAATTTTCACTGGTCGTTCCGTCTCAACCACTGGCAATGGTTCGAACGAAGTGTATGGCGTGGATGCGTTATTTTCGTTTTACGACAACGTCAATTTCAATGGGTACTACGCGCAAACCAAGACAGCGCAGTTACGTGGTGAAGACGCAAGCTACCAAGCAGCCTTCAATTATCATGGCGATACCTACGGCCTGATATTGGATCATTTGCTCGTCGGCGATAATTTCAATCCTGAAATCGGATTCCTTCGGCGAGATGATTTCAGACGTTCCTTTGCGTCAACACGGTACAGTCCTCGACCATCCTCTCTCGAGAGCGTGCGGCAATTCACCGCTGAAATGAGCCTTGACTATATTGAAAGTGTCTCCGGGCACGTCGAAACACGACTCGCAAACGCGCGTTTCGAAACAGAACTCGAAAACAGCGACCGCTTCAGTATCGATGCGCAACAGAGCTACGAATTCCTTGAACAACCATTCGAGATTTCTACCGATCACGCGATCCCGATTGGAGGCTATTCCTTTCAAGACATTTTCGCGACCTACTCCATGGGAACACAGAGACGACTCTCTGGCTCATGGACCGTGCAACGCGGCGGCTATTTCAATGGCACACTGACCGCGATCGGATTTTCACGCCCGCGGTTCGAACTGACGCCGCAGTTTTCGATTGAACCAGGCGTATCGTTTAACCGTATCAAGCTACCGAATGGAACGGTCAATGCACAGTTGATTACGAACAGAATCACCTACACCTTCACACCCAGAATGTTCTTCGGTGGGTTGTTACAGTACAACTCAAGTCAGGATTCACTCAGTATGAATCTGAGATTACGATGGGAATATCAGCCAGGAAGCGAACTGTTTATTGTCTACAATGACCGAAGAGACACGTCGTACCGAGGCGGACTGCCAATGTTAGAAAATCGGGCGTTCGTCGTGAAATTCACCCGTTTATTCCGCTCCTAACACCCGTCCAGTAATACCGCTATCGCTACGAACCTACGCCCTCCTGAAGGTAGGCGACTAACGGCTGTACTATTGCCTCCGCATCCTCAAGGTGCGGCACGTGACCCAACCCTGGGATTAAATGCACGCGGCCATTTCCATTCGGCACGGTATCGGCCAACACCTTCATACGCGCTTGGAAAGTTTCTGCAGGACCAAGAAGCAAGTCCTCTGCCCCACCAAACGCCAATGTCGGCACATGAATATGCGCCCAGTCGTACACAACGGGATCGAAATACAGCATTTGACTAATGAGAGCCTGCACCATGGCGAGCCGCGGGAAATCAGAGCTCAGTGTCCACGAAGAACGGATACGTGTATACAACTCGAACTCGTCATTCCAGGCCGAGGGATCGTGGCCAACATAGCGGCTCAGACTTCGTCGCGTGCTCTGGTAATCAGTGCCAAGAATGCGCTCATACACCTCGTCGATTACTGGCATTGGACGGTTATATCGTCCGTCGCTCAGTCCGATCGGATTGTAGACCACCAGCCGCTCTACCGAATCCGGGTATTGCGTCGTGAACCGCGTCGCCAGCATACCGCCCATTGAGTGCCCGACCGCCATCACTTTGTCGATCTGCTCGGCCTGCAAAATCAACCAGGTATTGCGAGCCTGAGAGTTAAAGTTGTACGGCACAAGTGGTTTTGACGACTTGCCATAGCCAATCTGGTCAGGAATGATGACTCGAAAACCGACAGCGGTAAGACCATCGATGATCGCTTTGAAATAAAAGCCCCCAAAATTATTCCCGTGCAACAGCATGACCGTATGACCGTTCGGTGTAACTGTGGGAGCAACATCCATATACGAAATGCGCACATCCTGACTGTAAACACTAATATCAAGATACTTACTCGGATACGGATATGGACACTCGTCGCACGTAATGCTGCCCGGTTCTATATCAGTGGGTGTTGGCACAGGCGGCAGGATGTCTCGACCCTGCGCATCAACGACTGAAACAACTGCGTTCAGTAGAACAAGTGATACGAACAGAACTCTCAGATATGCAGACATCTGTCTAGCTTACCGTGGCAGAGTCGGGGCTTCAACGAGGCGTGATTGATTGAAAATTGAAAGTCTAGGATTTGTCCAAAACATAACGCGGCAATTCCTCTCCCCGCTGCCTCTTACTCAAGAGTTACAGTCGAACCGGAAAGCTGAGTATTACGTATTACCTGTATCGATGGGCAGAACAAATTTCCATCGACGGTATTGATCGTAACTCCGGTAACACACGCGATCTGACCGTTGAAGTGCAGCGCCAGTTCGTCACTCATAATGCCGAGGTCGTCATCGATTTGACGCATGAGGAACTGAGTTGCACGAACAATCAAAGGAACTTCTCCTTCGAGGTCTACTTCAGTAAGAAATGGCAACATAATCCGCTCAACCAGGAATTGTTGCGAATCCAATCGATCCGAAACCTTTGACTCTAAACGCGCGTATCCGGCTTCGACAATCGCCATCAGCGAACCACAGCACGTCGTCAGTTCTGGTTGCCCCACGCGCGGCACTTTCCCCCACTGTCCATCGTGCCAGCCTATGTGTGCCCCTCCGATTAATAATAGGTTCCGTCGACCGTTTTGCTCCGGAACATGATGACTCACCGCATTCAAGCCCGTTCTTCCGCCATGGCAATAACCGGCAAGACCACCAAACTTGAAACGCTCCCCCCAGTAGTTTTCTAGTCGCTGGAGTTCCGGTTCGTTGATCTCGTCACAGCAAGCCCCCTCTGCAAAACGGGTGTTTCCAGGAGTAAATCCATGATGACGTTCTAGCACACCATTTAAATGGCCAAAAAACTCAGACGCGATAGACACGTTGGGGAAGTGTCGTCCAATCGCTTCGAGATCATCATGCATTGTCCATGCTTTCAGTTACAGACCGATGAGCCGGCTGCCGGGCCGAGTCTATACAAGAGAGAAACTTGACACCTATATTAGTCAGTAATTCGAGACTTTTTAATTGAACGCTTCAATTAGACCGACTAGACTCCGACGCTTCTAGTTTTAATTTTCAGTTAAAACAATCACTACGTTTGACGATAAGGAGAAACACTAATGGCATTAGGGGACCTTGTATTAGACGACAGCGGTCAAGTCACCGGAATACGTGTGTTATCCACAGATGCATCCGGAACAAATCTTGAGCTGAGTGCACAGTTGACCGGCACGATTCGTGGCGTCAGCCACACCACGTTATGGACGTACACCGTGTTACAACGGCCAGATGGCTCTCTGTACGGCGGAGGTAACGGTGTCCTCACGACCGTCAACGGTGATGTCATCCATCTCATTGGCTCAGGTTCTGGAAAAGCCAATCCAGGTGGAGCAGTACGTTTTTGCACAATGCTGCACGCGCACGGTGCCACCGGCCAAAATTCTGACCTGAATTTCATCGGCTTGGTCGGTGAGTATGACGTTGCCGCAGACGGGACAGCAACAAACAAAAATTGGGAATGGAAGTAGAGCCTTAAGACAAGTCTGCATTCAAAGGGAAGAAGTGCCGCTTTGCACTTCTTCCCTTTTTCATGTTGGGAACCTCATCTCTCTCGGGCGTCAAGCAGGGGAAAAAATTACATGCGTTAGTCGACGGTGAAATAACGACGACTGCGGTAAAGCGCAGTCGTCGGAATCATAAACACAGCAAAACTGATCACTCCAGCAACAAACGCGTCTCGCATTACATTCCACACAAACATGCTGACCGCTACTTGTAACGCATAGACACTAGCCCACGGCCACATCCAGCGTCTCATCCGCCAAAATCCGAAACAGCCTGCCGCATAGATCGCCCAGTGCAACGGCTCCGTTGCCTTTGCAGCCCAACCTTCAAACATAATCCCAAACCAGACCTCTTGGTCCTGGGCGACGGGCTTCACAAACATATCGAACGGCATGTAAACAACAGTCATGAATAGACAGAAAGAGAACATGAGGTTCATCCACCATGGTCGTTTCTGCCATTCAAGGGAAAGTTTGTTGGCTGCCATCTTGCTTTAATATGGAATGAGTAAATTACAGCTTGTTTTAACCGATTCCAATCTGAATAGTCATTCGCCATTCACCGAGAAGCAACCACACACAATAAACGATTTAACCAAAGCATCGCACAGAAACCGAGGTAGTGAGTGGCCATCGAAACGAGAAATCCAGCAACTGAAGAAGTGTTAGAACGGTTCGACCCTTTAACGGACGAAGGAATCGACAAAGCCCTCAACACAGCGGCCAGAGCGTTCCAGCATTTCAGACGTACGGAGATAGCCGACCGAGCGCGATGGATGAACAACGCTGCTGACATCCTTGAAGATGAAGTCAACGAATGGGCCACATTGCTCACCACAGAAATGGGGAAAACACTGTCAGCAGCCATTGCCGAAGTAAAGAAATCTGCGCAGGGTTGCCGATACTATGCCACGCATGGAGAACAGCTTTTAGCAAATGAACCCCTCGCTAGTAACGGAACGAACAACTTCGTTCGGCACCTCCCTCTTGGACCAGTACTCGCCGTCATGCCGTGGAACTTTCCCTTCTGGCAGGTTTTCCGCTTCGCTGCTCCAGCCCTAATCGCCGGGAATGTCGGCCTATTGAAACATGCCTCAAATGTTCCGAGATCGGCGCTTGCGATACAGAATATTCTGGAGCGGGCAGGATTTCCTGAAGGCACCTTTCAGGCTTTACTCATCGGCTCAAACCAAGTCCAACAAGTTCTTACTGATTCGCGTGTTCGAGCAGCAACACTTACAGGCTCAGAAGCAGCCGGTCGTGCCGTCGCATCAAGAGCCGGGCACTCACTGAAACCGACTGTGCTTGAACTCGGCGGGGCGGATCCGTTCATCGTCATGCCATCCGCTGATCTATCCGATGCTGTGCAGGCCGCTGTCACGGGGCGAACCATTAACAATGGACAATCATGTATTGCAGCGAAACGTTTCATCGTGCACCGCGATGTCTACGACGAGTTCACCGATCGCTTCGTCGCCGAATTCGAAAAACTCAATGTTGGTGACCCGATGCTAGACACCACAGACATTGGCCCCCTCGCCATGGCGCAAATCCGAGATGACATCGACGAACAAGTCACAGTTTCAACCGCACTCGGCGCAAAAAAACTGATTGGAGCTGAACGTATACAAGGTCAAGGTTATTTCTACCGCCCGGGCATACTCGCCCAAATACCTGACAGTGCACCCGCCTATGCGCAAGAGGTATTCGGCCCTGTTGCCATGCTATTTCATGTCTCAAGCCTTGACGAAGCCATTAAGGTCGGAAACGCCACTCCATTTGGCCTGGGATCCGCAATCTTCACTCGTGACCAGCAGGATATCGAACGTGCAACGGACGAGCTCGATGCCGGTGCTACATTCGTCAATCAGATCGTCGCCTCAGACCCAAGTCGACCCTTCGGTGGCGTTAAAGCGTCCGGGTATGGACGTGAACTCTATCGTGACGGGATGATGGCATTCGTCAATCGAAAAACGATATCGATTCGATAAGCTAAGCAATAGATTCGAAGTCGTCATGCTTGCACAAGAGGCCACAACCTAACACCCATCGTTAAATCATATGTACCGCTTTTGGACTGTCACAGTACTCCGATTCGTCGCGTTGTTTTTTATCATCGCAGTCACCATTGCCATCTACTGCTATCCCGGTGGGAACATTCATAACCCCGCACAACCCGGCTACTCGCTTACTCATAACTTCTTGAGTGACTTGGGTGGGTATCGTTCACACTCTGGCGTCGTGAACTTTTATTCTGCGTTTTTCTTCAATCAAGCCATGTTTATGTTCATTGGTGTCGGCATCGGCTTCACATTTGTCCCGCGACTATTCAAAGCGGACCCACTGAACTATGGGTTATCAATCGTCGGATCGATATTTTTTCTGATTGGCACAATCTGTTTCGCAGGCGTCGGACTCACCCCGCACGATCTGTATCGCCCAATACATGTATTTCTCGCCGTTAATGCGTTTAGATTTTTAGTACCCGGCGCACTGGCTTATCTCATTGTCTTGCTGAGGAGTTCAGTCGACAATAAATATGCGCTGGTAACGATGTTCTATGTCATCGCCACATCTTGTTACGTCATCTACCAGCTAGTCAGCGCCAGCCCGCTTGACAGCTACGACCAAATGGTTGAAGCAGCCACTATCCAGAAGGCCATCGCATTCGTCAGTGTCGCAACGATCTTTTCTCTGAGTTTTGCATTTGCTTCGCAGATCACTCGTTTAGGACTGAGATGAGATCAAACCCTTGTATTGTGACAATTTATAGCGTCGCGACTTGAAAAGCACCTCAATCTTAGTGTGCAATATACAACTGCCATCTGGGCTATGTATAAAGTCACGGCTACCGCGGTTCTACTGCTTCAATTATTCGTGAGTGGTGCAGTGTTGATAGCCGCATCTCACGATGTGGCCGTCCACAGTTGCCCTCACCACTCGACAAGTCGGGAATGCACGATGGATCTCTGCCCGATGAGGACCCAGCATCTACCCGACAAACACGGTTCTCAGATTGACTGCCCAACAACACAAGATCTCTTCATGCTGTCCATTCAGAACATGCACGAGGGTGCGATCGTATTTACGCACGTCGTAGAGAGTACGAGACTGTTTGACGTTATGGGCGTGTCTTCGAGATACTCTGACCATATAGTCCCTCCCCCAGTTCCACCACCTTGTTAACGCGTCACTGCTAACACTCATTCCTGCGTAACCAGCACGAGGATTCCTGCTCGATCGAATTGAGCACGACCAGATGTAGGTCGCGTAATCGTATTAGGACCCATCTTTGACAAACCTCGGATGAGCCACAACGAGAATTCGTCAAGACGTCTCCGGTCCTTTGAACTGTTGTAGCAAATAGGTGGATCTAATGTACAAAGCGTGCGTCACTCGTTTGATTTTATTGTTTGTCTTTTTTGCACTTGGAAAAACCGACGGGCACGCGCAAGAACGCGCTATCGCCCATGCGCCAATTGGTGTGATGGGTGACCACTATCATGGAAAGGGCGAATGGATGGTATCGGCCCGGTACATGAGAATGCTAATGTCTGGCAATCGCACCGGAACAACCGACCTCACCGATCAAAACATCCTTGCTCTTTCTAATCCCTACCAAATGGCCAATATGTCAACCAAACTCAGTGTCGTTCCGCAAGACATGGCAATGGATATGACCATGCTCGGCGTGATGTATGCACCGAGCGACGTAGTTACGCTGATGGGCATGGGTATGTTTACTCAAAAAAGTATGGACTTAAACACCTACCAAGGTGCGATGCCGATGGGTGGCATGGGTGGCATGGGTGGCATGGGTGGCATGGGTGGCATGCAACGAAACTTACTCGGTTCATTTTCCACGTCAACTGGTGATCTCGCGGACATCTCACTCTCCGGGTTAATTAGACTCTATGAAGGCGACGTATCCCGCGTGCACGCCCAAGTTGGCATCGAACAATCGGTCGGTGCGAATGATTCCAGTGGCGAGGTGCTCACACCAATGAATATGCGAATGAAAATGACGCTTCCATACGGCATGCAAAATGGAGACGGCGCCACGTCTGCAGTATCTGCACTCACGTACGTCGCTGCTCTGGATAGCCGTGTCTACGGTTGGCAATTGCGTTCACAAAATGCGATCCGAACAAATACCTGGAACTTTGGAGACGTCGTGTCACTAACTGGCTGGCTACAGCAAGAACTCGTCCGACGTACATCAGTATCGTTTCGTGTGACTCACCAAAGACAGGACGCTATCGATGGACGCAATACCGCTATTTCAGCTCCTGTCCAAACAGCAAATCCAGCAAACTATGGTGGGACTGTCACGGAAATCGGGATAGGACTCAACCAGGTACTGTCGATCTTTCCGGGCGCTCACAGTGACCGGATTGGTATCGAACTGTTCTATCCCGTGCAGCAAGACCTGAATGGTCCGCAAATGAAATCCGGATTGACATTCCAGATTGGCTACCAGAAATCACTACCCTAAAGACACCATCGCGTTTGAGCCAACATTGCATATGTTGGGGCAACAAATGTACCGCTCACACCAGGGGCAGTTCTAGAGAACGCTACGCATACGGACTCTCGGCACGCGTTGTTTCTTTAGCGTGCTAAGAGATACGTCATCTTGATAGCAAGTTGACGGTTTTGTATCCACGGCACGTATCCATTGTGGCGAAGCGTTGGGTCAAGCCCTAAGAAATCGTCAGTTCTGAGCTCGTCGTACGCGATATAGATATCGCTTCCTGGCTTATAGATCCAATTAAACCGCACACTGGTACTAATAGAATCTGTCGTCGAGTTATATTGAATCAAAGACCGAAGTGTCATCTCTGGCGACAACGCCAAATCAAATGTCGTCGAAGCAAGATCAGCAACAAATGCTCCCCCCGGGAGTGTCACGTCGCTTCGTCGAAAACTCGCCTGTGCAGCAATCCGACTTGTGGCGCGCCAATTTAGACCGCCGCCCCAATCGACGCGCCGACCACCGAAAAATCCCTGCGGTGAATACCGCGCGTTCCCTGACACGCGTTGTGACGGGTCACTTCGATAAAACACGCTGGGTGTCCAAAAGCGGTAGGTGCCAACCGGTATTGTCGTGTTTTTGGAAATCTGGAACGGCACGTCAAGTTGTTCGAACATCTTGTTCGTAATGAACGTGACACTCGACCCATCCTCAAATTGAATCCCCATCATGTGGTGAACACGCCGAGTCAGCAATCGATTCGCTTGGTCCGTTGTGTATTCGACATTCAACATCGGATCCATCGACCGAATCCCCCAACGCCCAGGTCGAGGATTCCATTGCCCGTGCAGTTTCGACCGGCGAATACCAAGACGCGGAACGAACCCCACTTCGGCATTGAAGTTGTCTTGAATATCGCTATATTCGCTATAGATTCGAGCCGACGGGCTTAACCACATCACCATCATGTGTCCCATCATGTCGTCACGTGTCACCTGAGGTGATTCTGTTTTCGCAACGAATCCCGTAATGGACAAGAATGGATGGGGCGTAAGTGATGTATCAACCGCTAGCGTCCTATTAAAGTGCGATCCTCCGATGGCTTCTTTATTGACAACGATACCGCCAACCTTCGAACGAGCAAAAATATCTCGACTGTATCGACCGACAAAAAAGTTCTCTCCCAATTCTCCACCCACTGCTTGCGTTTGGATATTCATAACCGCGACATTGTGGCGTTGCACCTTCCCAGTTAAGCGAGTGCCGCCAATAATCGGTACGGGTTGACCATTCGAGAGTCCAATACGGCGGGTAAAAAACAGGTCAGCCACTCGACCAAATGACTGCTGAGATTTCACGCCAAACATGCCGGCATTCTCAAGAAAGAAATCTCGTTTCTCTGGGAAAAACAGTGGGAATCGAGTCAGGTTTACCTGTTGCTCATCGACTTCGACCTGAGCAAAATCGGTGTTTAACGTGAGATCAAGGTTGAGTCCAGCAGCGATACCGTATTTGACGTCAACGCCGACATCATTCATTCCAGAACCATCGAACACCGCGACGGTGTTTCGGTCCTGCCTTCCTGACCCTAGAACATATGGAGTCACACGCAGGTCCATGCCGCGATCGATGCCGGATAATCCAATTAACGTACCGGCACGACTGACACGCATCAGCTCGTAGCCTTTAGGAACAGGCGCCCAGTACACCTGTTCATTCTTTCGCCTGATATTCCTCATAAAATTGAGGCCCCATACCTGACGATCGGTCTTGGGAAATCGCATCGTCACCATGGGTATCTCGATCTCGGCAACCCATCCGGTTCCAGTTTGCTGGGTTGCAACATCCCAGACGCCATCCCAGTCGACATTGACATTTGAGTTCGTCGAACTGGAACTTCGGCTATAGCCGCCTTCCCCTTCTTCAGAAATTTGCTGCTCAAGCTTGGCACCCAATGGACTCGTCACAAACATGTAGCCCGACCGGCTGTCGTTAAATGTATCGAGAATGATCTGGAAATTGTCTTCATCCAATAGCTGGAACGAATCACGTCTCATCTCGGTTGCGATGACACCATCCGTAATAGAGTCATGTGCTTCCATCGCGATGTACAACGATTCTGAGTCGTACATAAGGCGGACAATCGTGCGTTCCGTTGCTGCCTGACCTTCATTTGGTTCTTGTTGAGTAAAATTTTCGATCACGGCAGCATTCGCCCAGACCGGCTCATCCAGAATGCCATCGATCACGGGTGATTCAGGGGTCCGTGGGGGTTCGACAGTAAAGAATTCATTCACTACTCCTGTCGCCCTCTCTTGTTCTGTAATCCCACTGATACCAAATGCCCTCTCACTCGCATTACTCATCTTGTCTTCTTCACGAAATTCCCCGGCCCGTGAGGTGGTCTCCACTTCGTTCAGCACAACCGCGTCACCTGAATTCACTCTGGTCTCTTCGATTCGACCTACCGTAAGTTCTCTCAGGACCCAGGTTGCAAGTTGGTCCTGCAGCTGAAATAACTCTTCAACCATCCCGTCTACAGACAAAGATGCCAAGACTTCAGTTGTATCTTTATGTGTCAGCTCCGCCGTAATCTGAAGCTGGGTCTCCTCTAAGATCTGATACGAGCCACTGACAATGACACTCCCAAGCAACCCTTCTCGAAAATCACGACCACTCCGTCTCGGATTCACACGAGAAGCACCGTCTAAATGAGCCGTTATCGTGTCTGCGATACCAATACCGATCCACTCTCTCTCTGACTCAGTACCACGATGCACAAACGGCAAAACACTGCTCGACTGATTTTCTTTGGCATCGATGACCGAATTGGTTTGTTCTTGTCCAGCGTCGACCTCGTGCACACCGACCAAGGCGCTACCGTATACGACAAGTAGAGCCTGACCCGAGACAACCCAGAACAACCTATTCATTGCATTCACCCACAACAACACAGTCAACAAAAAACGGAATGTACTTTGATTGAGGACTACAGACCGCGATTACCCGATCGTCAGAAACGTCGCGACCTCGTTCATTAGAGACGTCAGAACCATCATTTTGTTTCATTGCAGATTCTTTCCGCGCAAAACGCCATTATCGAAACCCGTCGGCACTTCAGAAAGAACCACTCAGCACGCGCCGATAGCGACCAAATACACCAACAATATTGGAAGAATCATCCAACCCAGCACTGTGAGTCCGCAACCAGTAGCAGCTAGTCCCAATCCGGCCAATACCACCTTGGCTGCTGGAGTCAGCGATACAAGATTTCTCTTGCAGTGCGTGCAAACTCTCGCATGATCTACAACGGCCTGGCCGCAGAATGGGCATTCATTCATGCAACGCCCAGAAAACTATGATTCGTCTGCAGCAAACTGGGCGGGGCTACGGGCGAAGCAGGCACGCTCATCTCAACCTAGATTCTTCAGTACAGAACTCACACAATAAACCCGAGAGGATCACAGCCCGACGGAAGCGCCAGAACACCTGACTCGCTGTAAATGACACTCCGGCGACGCAACACACCCTACAAAAAAAGTGTTCGCTTGCAGTTATTCAGCCGTCGCTTCGTATTGGGCTTCGACTTTCATAAGCACAGCCTTAATCGCTGCGGCCCAAATGCGATTGCCTTTATCGTTAAGATGCAAACCATCGTCGATGAACACATCGTCCATTACCTGACCATTTGCTTTGAGAAATGGCGTAGCCACATCAATGAAATGCAAGCGACTATCGGACGCAATCACTTGTTTGTACAACTCGGTGGTCTCTTGTGCTTTGTCCCACACCGAAACACGAGACAAGCTTGGCTTAACCGAGAGAACATAGACGCGAGTGTCAGGAAGCGCCGTATTAATCTTGCCAACGACTTCCTTTAGCTGACCAATGATCGTGCTCGGAGCGACACCGTAAAACGTGTCATTGTCGCCTTCATAAATGACCACCGCTCGTGGCTTGTATTTCAAAACCACCCTGTCCACATAGTGAAGTAAATCGGCCATCGTACTACCACCGAATCCCCGGGGAATTACGGTGAGTGGCGCTAGATCCGCTTCCATCGTGTTCCAACGAGCGAAACTAGAGCTTCCTGTGAGAACAATAGCGCCCTCTGGTCGAGAATCAGCATTCGCATCAAATGCTGAGATAGCGCCAGCCCATCGAGAAGGATCGCTTGGTGTCTGGGCTGTCGCTGTCGACACGAGGCCAACAACAAGTAGCAGCGCTGCAAAACACGACGTATACCGCAATTTCATATCAGGTCTCCTAACCGTGTCCGGTAAGGGACCAATTATAGACTCGGTCGAGCACAAATACCGAACCGGCCGTGGAATCCAAGACAAACCAATGGTTTCCATAGGCAGTATCCATAACAGAAAGTTTGCATTTGTCGACAACACATCGTTGTCATAGAATCGGCAACTCATTACTCTCAAGAAATCTACACATCTCAACAGTAAAATCCTGGTCAACAATCACGTATTTCTTCGTAAGGAGCTGACATGTCAGTAGCAGACAAATTAAAACTCGGGACCGAGAGCTTTGCCGTAGAAGGCACCATCACATCCATCACAACCACAGCAACCGGAGCCACAGCCAATGTCGTCGGAAAAGCCGGGCATTACGGCAAGGTTTGGCTGACATATAACTTTCTTGTAAACCCGAAACATGAAACGCAAGGATCCGTCACTGGTATCGGGCGCGGACTCACTGATGATGGCGAAATGAATGAGGGCATTCGCAATGGCGCCTGGACTCGCGACGGTCACATCATCACGGTCTATTCGTTCGATGATGTCACCGACGGGCTCATCAATTTGTGCGTAGAAACATGGAACCTTCGTGACGATTCGGTCAACTTTGAATTTTCAAGAGTCGAGAAATAATCGAACCACTGATTAATAGAAAAGAAGCAAGACCCTATGGCAGTGTCGACTGGCACGTCGTTGCCAGTCGGCGCTGCACATGCACCGATGTACCGTACTTAAAACCGAAACAACCGATTGATTTTCACGACAAATCCTCTATTACGCAATTCCGACAACCGGTCCGGGCGAAGCGGATCCGTTTCACGATCTTCGCTATACACCACGAACAGTTCACTCCCGGGTAGGTATTCCCAACGAAATCGAAAGTTGTTACTAATCGAATGCGTACTAGAGTTGTACTGCATCAATCCACTAAATAACATCCTCGGCGTGAATGTATAGTTCACCCGCGACACGGCCAATGCCATCCGCGAAGAGCCTTGAAGCGTATCAATCCAATTAAAAGAAAAAGTCGGTTCTATGGATAGGCGTTGCGTGACTTCAAGCCTCGCGCGCTGCAACCCGAATGACCGGATACTACCGTTAAAGTATTCGCCCACTCGTGCCGTAAACGTTCCTGTTAATCGGCGCTGCGCGCCCGGCGTGTACTTCGCTTCAACATCACGAAATCGATATCCTCCGACCGGCAACGTGACACTGGGATTTAGTTCGAACGGGCGGACAAGATACTCGTAGTTTTCAGCGACGGACACTCCGACTCTGTCACTGGTTTCAAATTCCGTCAGGAATCCAAGTTGCGTTTGGCGGGTTTCCACCGTGCCGGTATCCGCCGCTACGGTGTAGTCCACTGCCGCCTCAAGCCGAAACTGACGAATCGCATCGATCGATTGAGGGCGGGGGCTATATCGCCCAGACGTATACGAGCGTCGAAAATTATCACGCCGGAGAAACCCAACCTCCGGCATGAAATTGTCTTCCACAACTAAATGTTCTGCCTCATAACCCACAAGATCACCGGTATACAGAAACCGCCCTTGGTAGCTCGCATCACGACCGTTCAAATCCGGCGTATTCGTTTTTGCCGCGTACCCAACCAGATTCACATTCTCGAAAAAAGAAAAAGTGCCATCCGCTCCGATTGTTTGACTTGAACCTGGCCCCGACAATGAAACTGAACGATTCGTCATCAGCGCCCCGACGCTGCTTCGTCGCAGCACATCCCGCTTCAATCGGACGACAGTAAAATTGGTTGCTTCCGCTCCAGAAATCACTTCATCATTCGTCTGAATATTCAGTGCCCCAACATCTAATGCACCGACTTTCCCCGTAACACGACCACCACCGACAATTGGCACAACGGAACTGCCTTGCAAACCAATCCGCCGTGAATAGAACAACGTGGGAGCATTGCCACTCCCGGCCGAACTTCGAGAATTTCCGCCAAGTTGTCGTAAAGCACTATTCCTATTGCTGATCGTGACACCTCGCGCGAAGTCAAAAATGCCGCTGCCCTCAAGAAAAAACTCTCGCTTTTCTGGAAAAAACAGACTGAATCTGGTCAGGTTGACTTGTTGTTCATCGATTTCAACTTGCGCGAAATCTGTGTTGTACGTGAGGTCCGCTGTTAGGTTTTCTGTGATGCCGTATTTAACGTCGAGACCCGCGTTCGCATCGGCAACGTTTCGTGTTGGCGGGACCGCTATCAGGTCCGTCGTAACACCACCAATCGCATAGGGCTTGATCTCTAACTTCGTGCCTCCAGATGGCACCTCGATACCAACCATTGTGGCGGATTCAGAAATTCGAAACACTCCTGATCGACCTGCAGAAATTGGAATCGCGTTCAGAAATACTCGCTCGTTCTTCCGACGAATTCTTCGATGGAGTTGCACGCCCCAGATCGGGTCAGAATCCGGGCGATACCGAAGCGATTTGAACGGGATCTCCATCTCCACGGTCCACCCACCGGTGAATCGAGCCGTCCGCACATCCCACACAGGATTCCAGTCGCTATTCGGATTTCCTTCATTCGTAACGGCAAAATCCCCAATCGCCCCGATCGGATTTGTATAAAACACAACAGCATTGCGTTGATCGTGAAAGGTATCAAATGACACAAACAATGAATCATTGTCTCTCAGCTGACTCGTATCCCGGCGCATTTCATTCATGACCCATGCACTCTCAGGGGCCGAATCCCACACCCTCGCACTCACATAGACCGACGTATCACTGAAGAAAATCCACGCCTCCGTCTTTTCACTTGCAGCTTCGCCTTCATTTGGTGCCTGCTGAATAAATCCACTAATTGCGGGGACCGTCTGATAAACAACTTCGTCAAGGACACCATCAAGACTTAATCCATCCACGAGACGCACGGCACGAATGGTTGCGTGCCCATCCGCATCACGTACCATCGTCTCCGGCGGTTCAGGGACTACGACACTTGCAATGACAGTTTCCGGTAAAACATTCTCGTCAGGGAGTAACCTCTCGTTCCCGTCGGTAGAAGGAGCCGCGTCACCGTCAAAGGCGCTGCGGAGTCGCTCGACGAGCTCATCCTGTACCGAAAACAACTCCGAGACTGCGCCATCGACGATGACACTCTGGAAAACACTACCATCCACAACATCGGACACTTTAGCCGTCAGCCGTATCTGATTCTCGAAACGTTGGTAAGTACCCGTAATCACCCAGCGGGAGCCGGACACCGGCCCGCCTCCATCGTCGGTATCGTGCAATCTTCCTGGCAATACTGGCCTCTGTACCTCCAGTTCCGAGACCTCGTCTAATCCGACAGCAACAACCTCTGCAATACCGATCCCCCACCAATCATCGGACGGATCGCTCGAAATATTTAAGAACGTCGTCACCGTCACACTAGAGCGATCGCCTTCTTGCCGAGAGACAATTTCGTGACGCTCTGTTTCTGAATGAGCGTACGTAGGCCATCCACCGAGGGCAAACATGCCGAGAAACGTCGTCATGACTTTTAGCCCTAGACGACGCCTAACACTACACATAAATGAAATGGATACCATTCATAGTCACAACCGCCATAACGCTCGGCAACACTCTTCAATGCTTCACTGAGAGGTCAGCGCTAGAGGGTCGACCAATCAAACCATGACAAACAGATAATGATACGCGACTCGTCCTAGACATATCTCTACAAACCTTCGACCAATCCTTTGCCCGGTTGCATCTACGGCGCAGTTGCCTTTAATTAATGGTGACCCCTGCGGGGTCTCGGTCAGGAGTCAAACTGCCATTCGGTCGGCGATACAGAATACGCCCATGGAGTTCATCCGCTGACGTAATGGCATATGGATAGTCGTACATGAATGTCGGCAGCGTCGGTGCGGGTGGACTGGGATGACCAAAACCAACAGAATGTCCGACCTCATGTTCATGGATCTTTCGGTCCAAACCCGATCGCGTCCCATACACGATATGACCCGGTCCGGCTTCATACAGATCATTACTACAGTAACAGGCGTCACCACCGTTATTATTCGCATCGACCCAGAGGCCGGTTGTCTGATACTCGATACTCACAACACCAGAAGCTGTTCCCCAGTCATTGCGGTCAAGAATGGTGCCGGGGGTATGAGATTTTGTCGTAATCGGCGCATTGGTAACGGCATCACCAGATAATCGTCCGATCTTCGCAATCGAGTCTCTGGCTAATGTTTCAAATCCAGCGGGCACTTCTGCGTCAAGCGCCTGCATCCGCACACAGGCGTTATATCCATCCGTACTTAACTCAAGACACGTGAACTGCCGCGTCCAAATCTCATAAGTAGGCGTCGACGTTCGACGGGCCGTACCTCGTGTCCCATTGTCACGAAACAGATAATCAAAAAAGCTTAAATCGAACCCATCGCCATGCGGAATAATCTCGGGATTAATGGTCGTGGCACCAGTCATCGTTACCGCTGACTCCCGCGTGTGGTACCCAGCAGCCGCCACCGAAAAACTTGGTTGTCCCGACTCAGACACCTCAAGACTATAGGTTCCATCCGTCCCTGTCGTCGTTGACACGGTCCCAACCGTCACGGTAGCACCACTCACACTGGTTCCAGTCACAATATTCTTGACCGTACCGCTAAACGTCACGCTGGTCGTCACGGGTGTTGTGGTCGTGGTCGCAGTCGTCGTAGGGGCCACAGGTGTTGTCGAACTACTACCGCCGCACGCCATAAGCACAGACACCTGCACAGCAACCGACATTACCGTTCCAACTCGTGCGTATTTCCACATAAATTAAAAACCCAGACTCAGGTTATCCCCTGCCGCGGCATAGGCGCTCTCGATTATTCTTTTTGTATCCGAACATCAGTTATCCCGAGTTACATATGTCACCGCGGTTGAATACAATAGAAAATAGACGCAGAAGTCATCACGGTATGCGCGCAGGCTGAATAGGTCACCGTGATAACGACACGATGAAACGCTCTACGCCGTTCACAAATCAGGCCGACTTGACCGGCGCACTCCCAAAAGGCTTCACCACAAGAAAATAGAAGCCGAGTCCAAAAATCATCGCGGGGGCCACGTCATACATCATTGCATCCCAACCAAGCGCTCTCCATCCCAACGCGACAAAAGTACATCCGATCATCAGTGTTAGCGCCGTTGATTCTCTAAGCTTTTCCCCAAGCGCATAAATGATAATCAGAGGTGCGAAGGCTGCAGCCAACACTGACCATGCATACAGAACAAGTTCAAACACACTAGTCACTGCAAACAATGAAATCCCAAGAGCAATAGCAGTCACTACAGCAGTCGCAATCCTGCGAAGTCTAATCGAACTTTCTTGTTGACCAATAATGTCTTCTGTTAAGGCCGCACTGCAGCCTAAAATCTGTGAGTCGGCCGTCGACACAGATGCTGCGACAACTCCAGCCAGAATCAAACCAACCAATACCTCTGGCAGTAACTGCACCGCCATCATTGGCAGTGCCAGTTCGGCATCAAAAGCGGACGTGTCGGGAAATACCAATCGGGCGGTAAGACCAACCAAAAAGGTCACTGCGCAAAAAGAAAAGTACGTCCCGTAGTAATACGCTCGTGCTTGCCGCATGTGAGCCGAATCATCCAGAGCCATAAATCTGCTCATAACGTGCGGTTGCGCTACGATTCCAACGCCCCCAGCCACATAACCCAGGATGAAAAGTGCGACCGCCACCACACCACTTCCAATGGTTGTAGGAAATAAATTCAGATACGTAGGCGATACATCCCCGAGATTCGCAAAGAATGTATCAACCCCTCCAATCTCATTGATGCCGATAATAAGCATGAGGCCCATGGCTAGAAACATCACCACCACTTGAGCCGCATCTGTCCAGATCGACGCTCGAATTCCACCAGCAAGGCAGTAAATCAACACGATCACACTGCCGATAATCGCCCCAATGCTGTAGTCCCAACCGAATACGACATACAGGGCTTTACTGCTCGCAGTAAATTGCGCAGCCGCGTACGCACCCAAAAACAGTACGGTAATAACACCAGCCAGCACCCGCACATATTTAAAGTTCTGCCCATCCCACGTAGCAACTAAGCCTCCGAAACTCAAACTATTTCGTTGCTGAGCAATGTCACGCATCTTCTTGTGAATGAACATGCTCGCCACAAAGTCGCCTGCCATCCATGCGAACATTATCCACAGAGACTCCAACCCACTGGCATAGGTGTACCCGATAGCGCCAATGAACAGGTACCCACTATTATTGGTGGCCATTGCGGACAGTCCGACAAGCCACGGACGAACATTGCGATTGGCGACTAGGTAATCCGTACCAGTTCGCTCACTCTTCAAAGTAGCTGCGGCACCAATAAGCACGAACACCAATAGAAAAGCGACGAAACTACCAACTACCATAATTGACTCTCTGCGAAAGCGCGGTTCGCTGCACGGCGCCTACTGAATCACCTTTTTGTGTATCTGGTCAGCCGCCCTTCGCCAACCTCCGCCCCGTAAATATTGCCCTTCCCGTCTACTGCCACACCTTCGGTCGGATTGCCGTTTGTGTCGAGGCCCGGGTCTGGAATGAAAGCCACGACACGTCCATCCGTGACACTACCGATACGAATGCCCCGGAGAAAGCCATCGGTCCTCCCATCGTCAGCACCTACATCACACGCATACAGGATGTCTTCGCCATCAATGAAAATACCGCTCGGCGCTCCAAACTGGTACCAACTATCGAGGTGTGTCCCGTCTTGATCAAATATCTGAATGCGTCTATTGCGTCGATCGGCAACAAAGAGACGACCTTGCGAATCAATTGCCATCCCGTGAGGGTCTCGGAATTCTCCGTCCTCACCGCCAGTGGCTCCCCATTCCTTGATATAAACCCCTTCGGATGACAATTTAACGATTCGGTTATTCCCACCTCCGCCATGTCCGTCAGCAACAAAAATCGTTCCATCTCGAGCAACAACAAGATCACTTGGCGCGTTGAAGATTTGATCACCCACACCACCGATACCGGCGACTCCCAAACTCAACAACAAATCACCCTGAGGATTGAATTTATGAATCTGATGGCCTTTACCATCGTGACCGCGAGCATCGGTCACCCATACATCGCCCTCGTGATCAACGAAGATGCCATGCGGCCACAGAAATAACCCCGCACCAAAGCTCGTCAGCACCTTGCCCTCCGGTGAATACAACAGAATCGGGTCAATGCCTGGTCGTGAGGAACAGTCATTCACACCGCACCGTTCGGCCACCCAAATATTTCCACTGCCGTCGCCAGCCGGGTACACTGCCCCGGTCGGCCCGAAGGCGCGTCCAGGCGGCGCGTCTGCCCAGCCTGAATCAGCGACGTACGGATTTGGAGCATGGTTTTGTGCCTGAACCGGTAAAGTCACACCAACACATAACAGGACCATCCACAAAAAAATTTGATACATCTAACATCTCCAATCGGATTGGCGTAGTGCTCACGGCGCCCACGTCATAGTACATTGTCACCAGTAATGTCACAGCCTGAAGCATGGCTCTTAGGACGAGTTACGGACGTCTCTGATTCGATCATGCCCGTTGCACATTCGCTCGTGCAAGCACGACGTGAACTGATGACACTCCAAGATGAATTACTAACAACAGAGTGCCGGATCTCACCGGGTGGTGCCGCGTCCATTGGCTTCCACATTGCACATATCAACGGTAGTTTGGACCGATTATTTTCCTATGCACGAGGCGAACACCTCACCACCTCACAGCGGAACTATCTCGCACATGAAAATACGATCGCCACCAATGCGACGGTGGACGAATTATTCATGGCTGTCCGTAACCGTATCGATCATTGCCTCACACAACTCAAAACCACTCCCGATGAGCTGCTTTACCAATCACGAGCGGTCGGCCGAGACGAATTACCCTCCACCGTCATCGGACTACTCTTTCACGCTGCCGAGCATACGACGATGCATGTTGGACAAATCCGAACAACACTTAAGGTCATTCGGGGAACGGCGTAAGACTTCCTGTCACACAACCTCATCAGAGTCTTTCTGAGGTCGCCACACTAAAAATCAGAATCAGCTTCTGTGCATTCAGCCTGACTCGCTTCCCAACAAACTGAGACCTAAAGCACTCAATCAACAACCCAACTTCTTACGATGTCAGACATCACCGTCACCCCTAACCTGACATTTTCGACGGAAATCCGTTCATTGTTTCCATGAACTCCCCCACTATCCTCACTCGGTATCGCAACCGGGCGAAAACCGTAGGCCGTAATGCCAAGATCACGCAAAAAATGACTATCAGTAAATGCTTGTAACACGGACGGCACAACATGCGCCTCCGGATAATGATCGTGGGTTACATCCTCAATCGTCCGAAACAAGCCCGTCTCTGCAGATGAAGAAGCCGGCGTAAAGCCCATTAACGTCTCAACGTCGACCGCCTCACCCAATATGTCACCGAGTTCTTGCAGAAATGCCTCTGGTGACTGATCAGGAAGTAGTCGACAGTCAAGCTCGGCCCATGCTTCCGTCGGAATCACATTGATCTTCTCGCTCGCACTCAAGCGCGTCATGGAACACGTGTTCCGAAGAAGTGCGTAATGACTTGGATTCTCATTACGCAGTTCATCAGCCACACCGGGTTGCTGAATTGCGGCAGCAATATCCACATACCGACGTTGCCAGGTCGGACTCCGCGTAACCGCCATTCCTCGAAAATATGCGTCGACAGCCGGAATAACTCGAAATGGAAAATCATGCTCACGTAAGCGATCGAGTGCAGCTACAAGTTCCGTCACGGCGGTTGATGCCTGTGGTCGAGAACCGTGGCCTGGTTCACCACGTGTAGTCAGCCGAAGCCAATACGGAACTTTTTGCGTGATCTCGATAGAAAACTGCGTGCGTCCGTCGGTCAAGGACCCGCCGCCGCCTTCATTGAGGGCATAACCAATATTCGCAAACAATTCTGGACGCTGCTCGATGAGCCAGCCCACACCAAAAAGTCCTCCAGCTTCTTCATCTGCCGTAGCCATAAATACGACATCACGACTTAATTCAACACCTGACCGATGCAGGTCTAAGAATGCAGCGAGTTGGATAATGCCGAGAGACTTGGTATCAAGTGCGCCACGTCCATAAATGTTGCCGTCAAGAATCTCACCAGATAACGGATCTGTGATCCAATAGCGCGGGTCAGCCGGTACAACATCAATATGATGGAGCAGCAACAGTCCTGGCTCATCCCCTCCTTCCAAACGCGCCCATATATTGCCCCGGCCCGGTGCGGACTCAGCAATCTCATACGGAATACCTTCGGAATCAAAAATCGCTGCCAAAAATCGGGCTCCGGCGATCTCGTTTCCAGGAGGATTCACCGTATTAATCCGGATGTATTCTTGCAGCCACGTTACGGCTTGGTCTTCCAGCTCCCCACCCGCCACTTGCGCGTGCACCGGCCCCGTAAACAACAGCACACAAACAACGACCATGCTTCGCATCATTGCGTAATCCTTTTCACTATGTTTCCGTACTGAATGAGAATCACATCAGCCTGCTAAAGATAGCGGATTCAGTGACATATCGCTGAGAATCACTTCGTTGCTAATCTCGGAACCGCGAAGGCGAGCTTCTGTCGATTACCATGCGAGGTCCCGGTGATAAGCTGGACACGCAACTCATGGGCACGCATCCATTAGCAGATGAGACCGGAGGAGACACATGACTCGACTCACATACTCAGCGCGGGCGGTTCTATTACTCTTCGTCTGCACCGTGACCATCGGGCTAAACAGTGCCACTGCCCAAACAGTTCCGTCGGACCGTCTCTTAGTCTTACTACGGGACGCCAGCGCGCTGGCCATCGTCGACCCAGCAAATAGAACTATTCTGGGACGCGTAAAGACCGGCAGAGACCCGCACGAGGTCACCGCCTCAAGTGACGGTCGGTACGCGTTTGTAACGAGTATGGTCGATGGAATTTCCGTGATCGACATCGCGGCACAGCAAGAAATTCGTCGCGTCAATCCTGGCAATGGCAGCGGCACTCATGACGTCCTCTTTTCAGACGGTAAGCTCTATTTCACCATCGAAGGATATAAGTCTATTGGCCGTTATGACCCGGTCGCTGATGAAATTGAGTGGACTCTTGGCATCGGCCAGGAAGGCACTCATATGCTGGTGCATGACGCGGCCACGAACACCATGTTCATGCCAAACACGCGGTCCAATTCCATCACGGTAGTCGACAATATTGACGCCGGTCCAGCAGCAGCGACGCTGACGGTTATCCCTATTCCAGGCGAACTCCCGGAAGGTCTTGACCTGTCCCCAGACGGCCAGGAACTCTGGACCGCCACTCGTAACGATGGCGGCATCTCAATTATCGACGTGGAAAGTCGTCAAGTCGTCGAGACGCTCGACCTCGGCATGCGAGATGCGAACCGCCTCAAGTTTACCAAGGATGGTCGGGTGCTAATCATTGACGGGGAAGCCGCCTCATTGGTCGTCCTGGATGCAGCGTCACGCGATGAAATTAAACGAATTAGCGTAGGTTCGACTGATACTGGCGATGGCGCCGTACTTGTTGCGCCGAATGGCACCCATGCCTACCTGGGATTACGAGCGGCTGACCGCGTCGCCGTCGTCGATCTCAACACACTCGCCGTCATCCACGAGATTGCTATGGGTGATGGGTCTGGTCCCGGCTGTATGTACTGGATACGATCGAACTAGTGACAGTAATTGTTACGCGCCATTAATTTTCTAGTTCATCAACAATGACCTGGATATTCTGCCTGACGCTTGCGATATTGGGAGAGGCATACCCAGCATATTGTGACGGGATGGTCCATGTGTCGGCAATTTCATCAACACTTCTTCCTGCGGCTCGTCCCTGCCGTACCATCGCCAAAAAGTCACGATTGAAGGCGGCCCATTCATTGAGGTCGCTCCACTTCATCTGAGTGCTGTGCCCGGTAATGATCGTGTCGACATTTCGAATCGTGTCATGCGCTTTTTGTGCCGTGTCAGAAATCGCGACTCCACTGCCACCGTTTTCAGCATCAAGAAACGGTACTCGCTTACCGAGAAACGCATCGCCAGCATGCAAGGTACGCAATGCCGGAAACACCACCCAGGCATCGCCACCCGTATGGGCACGGCCAAAGTGGTAGAGGTCCACCTGATCAGAGCCAGTGCCAATCGACAACGTATCACTGAAGGTACGTGTCGGAAGGCCATGGCCATTCGTATCGGCAAAGACGTTCACAGGGGGTTCGGTGCGTCCCGTGTACGGTCTCATTACTTCCATATTTGATTTTGTCACTTCATGCGCCACAAATTCGACCGTGGCTGAAAACGCAACATTTCCACTGACATGGTCGCCATGACTGTGCGTGTTAATGAGCGTCGTCACTGGGTTACTGGTCAGCTGGTTAATCTGGGCCAAAATCGGCTGTCCCCACTCTGGATTTTTTGTGTCGACGACGACCACACCATCCGTCGTCACGAACACCGCCGTATTGCCACCGCCGCCTTCACCCCGCAGTACAAACAAGTTGTCTTCAAGTTGTTCGACCTCTATTAGCTTGGGCGTATCTTGAGCTACAACCGCCACAAGCGAGAAGGCACAAAGAACAGTAAGGACTATCGCGCGTTTCATGGTCATCTCTCCATCGTTGGTCACTCTGCCAACACATGCTCTTGTATTAATAACCTTGATATCTTGCGATACCCTGACGCAAATGTCGAGAGAAGTATCAATCCGACAGCACCGGGATGACCGGCTAATTAATGGTGGTGCCTGATGGGTCTGTATCAGGATTTACGTTGCCAATTGGCCGTTTGTAAAAAATTTCGCATGTTTGTTTCGCTACTCAACAATTATTACATTCTATCCTTGCATCAAGTATCAACACTGAATCACCGACGCTCCCTGTCCCCAAGTCCATTGTGTCAAAAACTAATTTCCAACAGTCTGAAAGCACTGTAGGCTAGACAGCAAATGTGTTTCCGTATGCAAGGACAACCAATGATGATCAAAGATTTTAGACACCTCACATTTCCCAGGCTCGCTCTTTTATTCGCAGTCGTTGGTCTCCTGACAGCGTCGACAACATTCGCTCAGCGCCTACCTGGAACTGAAAACGGTGAGTGGCGCTATCTCGGAGGAGACGCGGGGCACACGCGGTCCTCAAGCCTCGATCAAATCAATGGCAGCAATTTTGATGATCTTGAGGTGCAGTGGATCTGGCGCAGCGATAATTTCGGACCGAACATCGACTACTTTTCGCGTTCCACGCCGATCTATGCGGACGGCATTCTCTATACGGTCGCCAGTACGCGTCGACAGGTGGTCGCCATTGACCCGGCAACCGGCGAAACTCTTTGGACGTTTCGCGAACCGGAAACCATTCGCCAACTTCGGTCACCTCGCCAGGCGTACGGTAAGGGCGTGGCCTATGCCGAGGTGAATGGCCGCGGAGTCATCTACATTACGAGTCCCGCTTTCTTCTTATGGGCTCTTGATGCCAAGACCGGATATCCACTGGAAAACTGGGGTGCTGCCGTACCCTTAGATGGCTTTGGTGACACCGGGGTCAATGACCTCATTCCACCTCTCGTCTCTGACTGGGGGCGTTGGGTCGACCGCGGTCCTTCATACGATCCGAACTATGGGATCCCAAGGGAACTTGGTATGGTCACAAGTTCAGCTCCACCAATCGTCGTCAACGGTGTCGTTGTGGTTCTCGTCGGCCATCAACCGAGCTACGGACAAACTCGTATTGAAAACGTACCGGGCGACATTATGGGCTTTGACGCGGCCACCGGAAATTTTTTGTGGAAATTTCATGTCATCCCACGACCCGGCGAAGTTGGTCACGAAACATGGCACAACGACGCGTGGCAATGGTCAGGGGACATGTCTTCATGGGCACCGGCATCGGCTGACCCCAAGCTAGGCCTCGTGTACATCGTAACCAACGCGTCCACCGTCCAAAGTTACGCTGGGCATCGACCAGGCGACAATTTATTTGGAGGCTGCATCCTCGCCTTGGATGTTCAGACCGGAGAACGACGCTGGCACTACCAAATTCATCGGAGCGATCAATGGAACTATGACCTCCCAACCCCACCAATGCTGATGGACTTAACGGTTGATGGGCAGCAGGTTCCGGCCCTCATCCAAAACACCAAACAAGGCCTCGTTTTTGCCTTCAATCGAGAAACTGGCGAACCACTTTGGCCGATTGAAGACCGCGACGTCTTTCAGACACAGGTCCCCGGAAATTACACCGCGGCCACGCAGCCGTTCCCCACAAAACCAGAACCGGTCGACCCAATTGTTACCGATGGCCTAACAGACGAATTTGTCGTCGACTACACCCCCGAACTCAGACAGCGGGCGCTTGAAATACTCGAACACTATCGGGTTGGTGGACTCTATGTCCCCCCACTCCCAGAAAATCATGAGAATAGCTACTACAACAATGTGGGCTGCATTGGTGGCGGCAACATCATTAACCATCCACCCGTTGCCGACCCAAGTACCGGATTGATGTTTGCATCACATCGGCGAAATTGTTTCGCGCCAAGTTTTATGGCCCCCACGAACGGTATCGATGAAGATAACCCGAACTATGCGGTCCCAAGTGACACGGGTGCCACGCCAAACGACACGCCAACTACCGGCACAACAGTCGCCGCATGGCGGCCTGGGGGCTTTCGTCGCCCGACAACCACGCAAGAATCCTTTGTATCAGTCACCGGTCTGCCGACAATTGATGGGATCCGAGTCTTCAAACCAATGGACAATCAGCTCACCGCATACCAAATGAATACTGGTGAGAAGTCATGGTCACTACCTGTCGGTGAAACAGCAGAAGTTATTCGAAATAATCCACAACTGGCTGGCATTGATATTCCGAACGCCGGTGGCGCTGGTTGGTCGATTCAACTCGTCACGGGAGACCTTCTTGTTCAAACGCGTTCACTAAGCCAAGGTACCGGTCAATTCGTGCCAGACGCACCCTTAGAACTTCATGGACGTGACAAGTTCACGGGAGAAATTCTTGGAACCGTGGAACTCCCCGCTCCGGGCCAGTACGGCATGATGACGTACATGCACGACGGCAAGCATTACATCGTCGTACAAATTGGCAGTGTGCAGACTGACTTCCCTGGTGCACTCGTTGCCTATGCACTGCCTTGATCACCAAAGACCGAGCAGATTCCACCAGAGACTCCCGACACCCAGCCAGATACTAATATTAACGACGCTGATAATGGCGCCGAGTTTCCACCAGGTGCCAATATCCACGTTGCCTGACCCAAAGAGAATCGGCGCAGCGGCAGTGCCGTAATGCGTCATCGACGCAAACAAATTACTAAAAAACCCGAGTAATAGGGCGGCCAATAAAGGTGGTGTCCCGACCGCCAGAGCAAGAGCCAGGAAAGGCGCGTACATTGCACTGACATGCGCAGTATTCGACGCGAAGAAATAGTGCGAATAGAAATAGATCAAACTCAAACTCAGAAACGCGATCAGCCAATGACTGTCGCCCAACAAACTTGATACTTGATCTGTAAACCAATCGAGCAGTCCGAGTTGGCCTAACTGACTTGCCATCATCACGAGTACCGCAAACCAAATCAATGTATCCCAGCCACTTCGTTCCTCAAGAATGTCGTTCCATGCGAGTGCCCCGCTCGCAAGCATGGCCGCGACACCCACCATCGCCGTGGTCGTTGCATTAATCCCGATCGCCCCACCCACAATCCACAGTGTTAACAGCAGAACAAACACTGCCAGAAGAATCTTCTCGTCACGGCGCATCGCTCCCATCTCTTGCAACCGCTGCTGAGCTAACGCGGGCGCTTCTGGAGTTTGGGTGATCTCAGGCGGATAGAGCCGATAAATCAGAAACGGCACGACTAGTAGACTCAGCAAGCCTGGAACACTCGCAGCAACCGCCCAGCGTACCCACGTAATCTCAATACCTTGCTGACCAGCCAACTCTGCGACAAGCGGATTTGCCGCCATCGCCGTCAAAAACATCGCACTGGTGACCACCACACTCTGGTAAGCCGTAAATGTCAGAAATCCAGCAATGCGGCGCTGTGTGCCCTGCGCGCTATCACTACCGAGCGACAGGCAGAGTGACTTAAGAACTGGATAGATCACGCCGCCACCGCGTGCCGTGTTACTCGGTATCGCCGGTGCCAACACAAGGTCCGTCGCGACAATCCCATAGGCGAGTCCCAAGCTGCTCTTTCCTAAGAGGCGCATGAAGTGGTACGCAATCCGAGCACCTAGTCCCGTTTTTACAAACGCAGTCGCAATGAAAAATGCTGCGACCACCAACCAGACAACCGTACTCCCAAAGCCAGCCGTCGCGTCAGCAATCGTCAGTGTCCCCGAGACCACCGCAACAGCCACCGCCACGAATGCGGTCGCTCCCATCGGCATCGGCCGAAGAATGATGCCAATCACCGTCGCCACGAAGACGGCCAACAGGTGCCAGCCCCTTGGATCGACACCAGCCGGAACAGGTACCAACCAGAGCACAGTTCCAATGCATACGACCGTCGCCAGTCGAAAAGCATCAACGCGTGGTGCTTGATCGATTTGTTGTGAGATTGCCAGGGTGATCTCTCACTCGTAAAAGATGCCAATCAAAAAAGGAGCCGAGACCCGGTCAAGATCTCGGCTCCTCAATCAACGTCAGCTAGGCAGATTATGGACGCTCAGCCTGAGCAGCTTCCTCAGTCGCCATCCACCCTTTGTACCATCGAAAAACATTACCGGTGAGGCTACCAATAAAAATGTCGCCTCCTTCAGACACATCCAACCAATGGCCAGGACTTTCCATCGCACCAATAATTTCGCCACTATCAATATCGACGTTCATGATCCGGCCAGCGAGTGTGTCGTAGGTGATGTTCTCAACGTTGTCTCGATGCGTAATCACCCACGCCTGGTCGTCAGGCGTAATAAAAATATTCTGCGTCGCCCCAAGATTGGTCCACATCTTGAGAAACTCACCGTTTTCGTCAAAGATTTGGATGCGGTTATTCTCTCGATCGCTCGCATACACACGGCCCTGCGAGTCCACGGCCACCGAATGAACCAAGTCGAACTCACCCGGTGCCGATCCTGGCACCCCCCATGTCTTGACGAAGTTTCCCTCCGCGTCATATTTCACGACACGGCTGTTGCCATACCCATCAGCCACATAGAGTTCATCATTAGGACCAAAGGCGATATCAGCAGGACGATCGAATGTGTCGTCCGTCGTACCGGCCTGCCCCTTAATACCAAGCGTCATCAACAGTTCACCATCGTTTGTAAGTTTCATAACGCGATGGTTCCCGTTATCGGTGACCCAGACGTTGTCATGGCGATCGATCCGAAGACCGTGTTCATTGCCGAAATCGAAATCTCGTCCAAAGGATCGAACGTACGTCCCCTCAGCATCAAACACCACAATCGGGTCAGCCATGTCCCCCCGATGAAACACAAAGACCTGTCCATTCGAGTCCGTCGCCACCGCAGACACACGCCCGAAACTCCAACCCTCTGGCATGGTATGCGGTTCCTGCCCAAATCGGATGGCCACGCGGTACTCCATCAAGCCGCCTTCGTGGGGATACCAACCTGCCATCCCCTGCTGATCGATCACCTGTCCCGTCGCCGTACTACGATCAATGTCAACGCCAGGAGACGGCTGTAATACCTGCACATCAGGAGCCATCTCCATGGCCTCTGACGTCGACGCTGGTGTCGACGAGCAGGCCGACGTGAGCAGTACCGCCACTGCAAAACCTAAGAATAGTTTTCCACGCATGCAAACCTCCATTGCGAGTGAGTGTAGCGTATCGCCGGTCAGATGTGTCGGCTCATTTACGACGATACCGTTAGCGTGTCGTCTGTCTACGGTGTCAGATATTTTCTGACTTGACGCGGACCAACATCCGCCGCGTAGACGTTCCCTTGGGCATCCGTACTGACCCCTGACGCACCCGAAATTCCTTGTTCATCTTGACGTGCTAAATCGGGGTCTGGAATAAACGCCGTGACTACGCCGTCCGACACACTGCCAATGTAAATGCCACGTTTCCATCCAGCGTTATTCAGTGAATTCGATGTCGAGTCAGTCACATAGAGCACGTCGTGTTCATCAATAAACATCCCGCTCGGTCGGCCGAACTGCGACCAACTGCGAAGAAAAATCCCTTCTGCATCAAAGACCTGAACCCGACCATTTGATCGATCACCAACATACACGCGGTCCTGAGAATCAATCGCAATCGTGTGCGGTTGGTTGAACTCCCCTGGTCCGTCACCCGTGTGTCCCCATGTCTTCAGAAAACGACCCTCCTTCGAAAATTTCACCACCCGGTTGTTTGGTCCATGACCATCGGTGACAAATACATCGCCACTCGACGACACCGCCACATCAGTCGGCCGATCAAATGTGTCTGTCCCATTGCCTGCCACTCCGGCCTTACCTAGGGTCAGCAACAACGCTCCCGTCGGGCTGAATTGAAACACTTGATGCCCACGGCCACCCGCGGACATCCCCAGCACGGTGTCACTCCCATTCGCATCGGTCGCCCACAGATTTCCGCTCGGATCGATATGAAATCCGTGGGGAAACGCGAAACGGCCCTCCCCCCAGCTATCGAGTAGTCGCCCCTCAGGATTGAACTTCAGAATGGGAGGACTGTCGTCACGCCCAACACACGTCGCAGCCCCGCGCGGTTCGGTGTTGAAGCACCGATGCAACACCCACATGTTGCCGTCTGGGTCACGGTCGACACCGATCGTCTCTCCCCACTCGCCACCGTTCATACTCGTCGGAAGCTCAGGCCATTTCTCAACGAGGCGGTACGAGGACTCCGGAGACTGCGCGATGACGGATGCGCCGACAATCGCGACCATGCCGAGAACGACCCTCGTACATACCGTGTCCCCGATAACCCTACTGAACCACATAGTCCTTAGGCAGTTGAACAAGCATGTAGTTTGCATCTGGCCCCTTAATCCGGCGCGACTCCGACATTGTTCTGTGCATCCTAGTTTTCTCCGTAGGCAGGTTTCAAGAACAAAACAGTACTGGAGACAAGTCTTTCGGCTCGCCGCAATGACACCGTGACATCACTCAGAATTTCTTCAGAAAGGGCACGGCAAGCACCAGCTTGGCAACCCGAGATCCCCAACGAACCCATCTCGGCGCACCACGATAATAGCGATAGGCATCCAAAAGCCCCGGGGCAAGCACTACCGCCCCAACCCATCTTTCATTAACCCCAAGGTTTTGTGCGATGCCGCGAGTATCTCGTTCTGGTGGCCCCCACTGGCCGAGCCCTGCTACCCCGTATAACAACGAAAGACCAACGTGAAACGCAAGCACTCCCTTCTGGATCGGTGCTCGCTGTCTCCGTAAATCAGGTGACCGGGTCAAAATAGTCTCAGCCAAAGCAAATTGCGTCCACAACCCCGATGACGCGACGACGGCTTCCTGCCACGACGGAAGAACCTTGCGATGGGAAATCGAAAAAAATGGGATCCCTCCGCCTTTCACAGGCTTCAAATAGGGGGCACTCTGAAAGAAAGCATTCGTTAAGAGGTGACCTCCCTCGTGCAAACCGAAACCAAGCCCGGCACCAACCAGCCCACGGCAGAGTACGCATTCTTCTTGTTCATTCTCGATTAAGGAAACATGCTCACTGCTTCGTGTAAGGCTGACCTGAGGAAGTACCCGCGTGTCCCAAAAACGCACCTCTCGGAACATCACCTGGGCATCGGCTTGCGCACTACAAAAGCAAACCGTTAGAAAAACAAGACCGGCACGGATGTCGCGTCTATTAATAAGGAAGGAAAACAACTTGTCAGTCGTGTTCGATTTTAGGCAGGTGGCAAGTGAACAAGATAATTGACGCCGTCGCGGTTCAACCAGACTCGCACGTAATCAGCTTCCTTCAAAACCACAACAACTGCCTCATTACGCAACATTCCGCTTTCTGACACTTCGCTCATTTCACCATCAGAGATCACGACCGCTAGACCACGGCCTGCCACAGAATCACCAGACACAAACTCCACCCAACGCCCCATCGACTCAGGACCGTCATCGGCTAACCGTAGGAGATACATCCCCGCGGCAAGTTCTTCACCATCAGCGAGTACCGCTGCCGGAATCGTAATTTCACCACGTGCTCGGCGAGCAGCCGCTTCTTCTCGTAATCGTTCAACCTCATCGACAAAAGCAGAAATACCACTAGTCACACTCTGCGCGGACGCGAGGGCTGAATTTGCTTCACTCTGAGCGTCAAACAATTGTTCCCCAGCCAACAACCGACCCGCCTCACCAAGCGACGACTCTACGTCGTTGAGATCAGACTCCCAGACCATCGCTTGCTCTTCAGGAAGATCGTCCTCGGCTATCTCCGTAATGGATACTCGCGCCGTCGCAACTTCCTCCTCGGCGCTCGACACCACTCGACCCGTTTCGGTTCGCAGTCGTTGTTTCTCTGAATCAATCGCTTCCTCAACCGCATCAACCGCCATACCAACTGAACCAATGAGCTCATTAGTTCGTTCGTAGTCACGTAATAGCGCAAAGCTTTGAGCCTGTGTCTCTAGTTCCGTATCAAGTTGCCCCACCGCGTCTTCGGCTTCGCCATAAGCCTCTGACGCATACGTCGCCGCTTCGGATTCAACTGCTGCAAGCCGAGCCTTGACTGCATCGACGGGGCCCATGGGAGCCTCCGCACAGCCAGACGTCATAAATGCAAGTGATGCCGTCAGTAATGTCAGTAGAATTCGGTTACTCAATGGCTTTTCTCCGTCGGTCTCGGGTATTAGTAATGAGAAATATAGCGCAGCGCGGGGCTACATGTACACGAACGAGGGGCAAAAAAATTATTTTTATGCAAATCGTGAACAGTAAACGAGTCTAGTTTTCATAGCACTACGAAAAAAAAGGCCAAACTAGCTCCCTAGCCTGGCCCACCGTCCCGTCGAATCGAAAAAAATCAGACGCACTATCAAAACAATTTGTGCGCTCAAAAATCACGCTACATAATTCGTACCAGTCCATGTAGGTGTCCCTTGGGTGTAATCAATCACGCCTTCGCTCCGTACTTTTGACCCATCAGACACATTAATCATCAGGGACAGATTAAATCGCATTTCACTTCCTGGCCTGTTCCACGTGCCTTCTCCCAGCCCGGCAACCGCAGAACCATCCTCGCTCAAGCCCATACCTGCGTATGTGCAGGTACCACCAGAAAAGTCACCCGCTTCTGAAAGGGGCCTCGTAATATTCAGGGTGCCGTACACCACACCAAAACCTTCGGCCTTACCTTCGTAGCACGACGTCTGCTGGAACTGCCCGTCAACCGTCTTCGAAAGAGACCAAGACACACGTGTAGCACTAAATTCCCCAATGGTTTCAGACATCTTCTCTCTCCTTTCATGATCTACCGTTAAATCAACAAAGGCCTGCAACCACGCAAGCCCAACAGTGCAGGCATCTTAGAATAGAGATTTGAGTAAGTGGTAATTTATTTTACGTGTTCCTAAATTCGAAGCTTGAAACCCACGCCTGATTACGGTGCAGGGAAATAGGCAATTCGCTCGCCGCGATGTGAGCCCAACCACATTTCATCACCAATCTGAATCGCCGTGGTAGACGCAACAAACCCTGCAATCGCTGGATGCTCGAAAATCAGGTTGACGGCCAATGTGTCTGGATCAATCGTCGCGACATTTGAGGATTCTTCCAGAGGCGCACGAGGCGACTGAATGTTGCCGTGGCCAGCCGCAAAAATGACGGTGCCATCAAGTGACATTCGTAGATTGTCAGGCCGAAACCCTAAATCTAGGACTTCTTTTTGAACCGGGGTTTGGCCACGCGATAAGCGCGTCAGTTTCTCCTCAGCCCAACCCGCGATATATAGCCACTGACCATCGGCAGAAATTTCTAATCCATTCGGTGCCGTGTCCTCACTACCGGGTACACGGGTCCACCCCGAAGCCGATTGCCATTCCCACACATCACCTGTCCGTGGACTCGTCGCCACGAACCCACCCTCCGGCAATGCAACAACACCATTAAATCCAAGCGGTTCTGGAGCGACGGCACAACCGACCCACGTCATCAGAGGCGTGGTCGAGCCTGCTTCGATCTCAAACACCTCAATCGATTCGCGGTTTCCATGATGGACGACATACAAGCTGTGAACATCGCCCTGCCCTGGTTGAAGATACAGTCCGTGTGCGTTAAACGCATCGCCTTCGTCCGGATCGATGGGTCCCGGACACGTCGGGTACGACCGTGAATCTAGGCGCTCTCCGACGGTAGAGCTCGGGAACAACACGGTTGCGGTTTTGTCAGCAACACTCACCAGATGAATCCGTCCTCCCGCTCGATTCCCAGACGCAATCACCCACTCTGAACCTGGTACGACCGCAAGATCCTCAGGACTGATGAGATTACAAATAAACTGGACCTCACCGTCTGTCTCACACGGCAACCCACTCGGGGCAACCGTCGGATTCTGGGCATTAGTTCCAGACATACCTAGTAAGGCGACTAAGGCAAACACCACAACAACCCATCTCATTGTTTTCATTATGCCCTCACAAAGCTACTTCTGACAGCTTGCAGATACCGCTAATGATTCACGCCACGCTGAGATCCGACAGCCGACAACAGGTATGCCTGGAGTGTCCTTGAACGCTCTAGAAACAAACGACTAAGCTCCCGGTTTCCAGCATCGGTCAGGTGAACGGGATCGGTAAACAGCTCTTGGAAGTTTCGTTGATCGAAATATGCCTGGAAATATAAAAACTCTGCTTCGTAACGCGTTGCAAGTTCTCGAACAATAGTCGGTACGTTCTCATAACGAGCTTCGTAGCTTTCGTAGTTTCTCGTTGGTCCACCGAAGTTCTTCGCCATTAGCACTTCCGGCACAACAATGACCGAGACATCGGAAGAACTTACACGCTCAAGTAGTCGTTGTAATCCTTCGGAAAATTCATCTTCAAGATATTGTTTGCGCTCGGCGTCGACACCAGCACTTCGTTCATTTATCCAAAATAGATATTTTTCAAACGCCGTAACTGCTAGAAGACTATAACGCCAGAGTTGGTTAAGGAATACTCGACCTATAACAGACAGTGTCGAGTAAGCAATATTGACATCCTTTATAAAAAAGTCGTTATAGCCTGCATAAATGATCACAACATCAGGATCGATAGTTTCAAATTCAAGATCTAGAATTTCCTGATAATCCTCAACAAGAACCCCTGGTGCACCACGGTTAAAGACATTAAAGGCTATGCCTTTTTCCAAGCCGACTTCATTGAGCCTTCTGCTAAGCAAGCGTGGGTAGGTCTCCTGCCGATCATTAAATACCCCGTACGTGCTTGACGCTCCTAAGCACAAGACATTGATCGCCCCAGGAATGAACTCATCATCATCCCACTCGACCTGCACATCAATCGCGCGTTGCCCCGCAATCGTGTTACCTGGTGTCTTCGGATCTGCCCAGAATCCGTAGTACATCCAGCGCACCGAGTCATACCTGATCGAGTACCGAACGCGCTGCACGATCTCCAAGGTTCCAAAAAGAAAGAGCGCTGGAAGTAGGCTGAAAACAATAAAACGCAAAACACGCCGAACTTGCGCTGCCGTTAGCCCGCCATACCGACCAAATGCTACAGTCATACTCTTGCCAATTACCTATGGCTCTACCGTAATCTCACCAATAGACCAAGGATGCTCCGTGCAGTGGTAGAGGAATGTCCCCGGCTCCTCAAGAGTTACGTACTCAAACATTCCCGGTGCGAGCGTGTCCGTCGTCCAACTACCGTCACGGGCCTCGATAGTGTGTGACATTGTTCCGTTGTTGACGAAACGAACACGGTCCCCAACGCTCCGACGAACGCGAAGCGGGTTGAATGCGTACTCATCGACCGCGTTCCGCTCACCGCCGACGGCGCAACAGGAATCTCGAAGCATCGCCGTCTCAATCGTATCTACCGATCTTGGCGCTGGACCGACCCAACGGGTTAAATCGTCCAGTTCTATCGAGTCAGGCGCACTTCGTGCTGACTCAGCTCCATCCAAAGCAAATGCCCAAATCTCTGGTCCCATTGCAATAACAACGTACTGTCGCCCATCTACGGCATAGGTCGCCGCCGGCCCCGGTCGAAGTCGCGTCTCAGTCTCGAGTGTCTGAAACGCCCAAACACGTTCACCTGTTCGCGCATCATAGGCCTCAACCTGGCCATCAGCCGACCCCCAGAACATCAGATTCCCGGCCGTCGTGAACGGACCACTTAGCCCAAGTCGCCCACCTCCAAACTCCTGCTTCCATACGATCCGGCCGGTCCGCCCATCCACGGCAGCCAAAATGCCTGTCGATGCCGGCAAGGTCAGACGGTCATAGCCACCGGGTCGGTTATCGGCAATCCAAGGGTCTGCTATTCGCCGGGCTCGTCCCACGTGCGCACGACCCTGCGCATAGATATACCCGGTCTGGGGACTGAATGACATGGGTGTCACCCGCACCATCGGAATCGGCACGCTCGGCGCTACAACGGCATGTTGATCAAGTGACGGTGGTGTATAGGGACTACAGTTGAGCTCAAACGGTGGCGGCACCTGGTCTCGCCAAAACGAACAGTCTGGCAAGATACTTTCTGATAGAGGGAATGGCTGAGTCGGCGCTGTCTTTAGAAATGGGTCCTGAGGAACTTCCCGTTCTTCGATTGGGACAATGGGCTCCCCGGTTTCCCGATCTAATTGAAAAAGATAACCATCGGCTCGCATCGCTGCCAATGCTTTTCGTGTCTGTCCATCGATTTGAGTCTCATACAACAGCATCGGCGTGGCAATGTCAGCGTCCCAGATGTCGTGACGGACCACTTGGTAATGCCACTTCCGTTCACCAGTCTCGATGTCAAGCGCGAGAATCGACGCCGTAAACAAATTGTCCCCCTCGCGAAGTTCCCCTCCAAACATCGGAGCCGGATTACCGGTCGCGAAATAAACCATGCCCAGTTCGGTGTCCACCGTTCCATTCAACCAGACGCCCCCACCACCAAGCTTCCAGATGTCTGAGTCTTCAGGCCACGTGTCATGTCCGAATTCACCTGGACGGGGTACGATAAAAAATGTCCAGACTTTTTGCCCGGTCTGCGCATCAACAGCAACGATGCGACCTTGCCCGCCAGAATCTCCATTAGCCACACCGACAAATACTTTCCCCCCCGCATACATCGGTGCGGTCGTGACAGTCTCGCCGTGCTCTGCAGGAATACTACCGACTGGTTCGGTCCACACGAGCTCCCCTGTATCTTGCCGAAGCGCCGCCACTTCCGCACTTCTCAATCCAACATAAATAAGTCCTCCACCAAGACCAACGCCTTGCCACGACGGCACCATACGGGATTCGGATTCAGAACTCCCCGGCTGCCACCGCCACACGGTTTCACCAGTCACACCATCGAGTGCAAAAATGTTTGCTCCTGCTGTGAGGTAGATGACGCCATCGTTAACAACAGGTGTCGAACGTGAAGAACCACCGCCCTCCAGTCTCGTCACCCACGCACCATTGAGTCGGCCCACAGTTTCCGTCGAAATCTCTGAAAGTGCCGAGTAGCGTGAACTCGACCAGTCACCGCCGGCAAACGGCCAGTCCTGTTCAGAATATGGACGGTCACTGCTGGGCTCTTGCCCGACAAGGCCAACCGCACACATGAAGATCCCCATCACAACAGACACATACTGAAACTTAGTCATCTGAGCCCGTACTCCTCATCCAAAGTGATTCTTCGATACAACATCCAATTCGCAAGCAAACAAAACCCATTCTAATCAAGTCACTGCGGACAATCTATTACCGACAGACAGCAACAACCCATTCAAACACAGCTGCACAGAATATTCATGCATAGCTAAGCGGTCGCCCGCCATCACCACCAGGAAGTTCCTTCAGCAGATACTGGTGGTCTGCGTGCCTGAAGCAGGCTCAGACGATTCTGGACATCAATTGCCTCGTCGAGAGTCGGCGCAAACGGATTCCCTCCTCTAATAGCTTTCGCAAAACGCCGGGCGGTGCCGGAGATCACACTGTCACGCCCATGGGACAGACCGCGGGTCTTCGAATACTGTTTGCGTCGCGTGTCACCTTCGACCGTAAAGCCATCTTTCACGATCAAAAAATTATCAAAGGAGTCGTCATCTTTCGTGTTTACGATTTCAAGCATGCCCTGTTCACAAAACACTTTCATTCGGTGTCCTGTGCCTACAGACACCGCGCTACTCAGCGTTGCGACACACGGAATGCCTCCGTACAATGTTCCAGACAGAAGCAGTGTGTCGTCAGATTCCACTCTCCTGTGCTTGCCATCAGAATCCTCTCGGGTCCCAACAAGAGTTGCAGCTCGCACATCGCCGATGAACTGATGCCTAAACTTCGCGAGAAAGGCTACAAAGGAAAGTTCATCCTGCCCCTGCCCAACACAGCCATTGTGTAATTAGTTGATGGTAGAACGACCCGTCACTGCGAATATCTCAAACGCAAATAACCACCGTGAACCCAAAAATATCAAAGACTGCCTTCTAATTAGCGAACGAGCTCCATATCAGACACCCATCCCTGTGCGGCATAGTCCAATGTTTCCATCTGAAAGAGTGATCCCACCTTTATATATTGTTCACCGTACGCCCACCCACGTGGGGTTAATGTCACGGGTATCTCTATCACTGCCTCAAACACTTCCACAGTCTGTTCAGCAATGTATGATGGACCTCCTGGGCTATTAAATGGCAACCCAACTGTAGCGGAGCCAGGCATCGTTGCCCGAGGTCCCACTGACTGGATCTCCGCCACCGGCAACTCCCGCATTCTCTGATCTTCAAAGTTCAAGATCCTGATAATACGAAGTTGTTCTTTTTTGTCACCGGCAAGCGCATCTGCCCACGATGCTTGAGCCGCCTGCTGCGCTGAACCACCCCGTCCCGCTACCAATCCGCTGAGCACGCCAAGATTCTCTAAAACCTCTAGCACTCGCTGATGCATCTCTTCAGGCGCTTGTTTCAAAAACCCCGCCAAGCGGTCTGTATTGAACTTGTCGACAGGGAAATTTGGAAGGTAATTAGTGGTGTCGCCAACTTCCACAATTGACGTATCTTGATCACCAGCGCTCATAACGATTTGTACACCTGGTTGACTTACAAACCGCACGGTAATTCGAACATTGTCGGTCACCGGCTCCGGTTCAGGTTGTGCCACTACAGTTAGTAGGCCCTGTATACGAACCAACTCACGCGGTCCATCTATTGGACCAGAACCATCATATTCTGACGCACGCACTTCAAGAGGTCGAGAAAGAACCAAGGTATAAGTAAATGGATCTAACTCCGGTAATTTAATTCGCATTTTTGATGACGTCAGCTCGCCGCGTTTTGGTGGATACACAATGATCGGCTCAGGTAACTCATACACCACAGAATATGGAATAGCTAGATACGGTTCAAAGTGCACCCGCATATACGGTTCAAAATGCTCTCCCTCGATATCCAGATATTCTGTCGACCCTTGGACTGCACGGGCTTCTCCAAGACAAGGTTGGCCTCGGCACGGTCCATGTGATGTAATCGAAGGTACCGGTATAACAGTAAACGCCTCGGTCGCTCGCGCCTGCTCCTGCCCTTCCGCATCCGTTAACACCAAGTCATAGATGCCATCTGGAAGCAGTGGCAGTTTTATCTCGGCCTTCGTGTCACTCTCCAACAGAAAAGAACCTGCAGTAATTACGTTGTCATGTTCATGAGGTTCCAATCTTGCGGTTAAATACGGTTCCAATCGTTCGCCAGTAATTCGCAGGCTACCAGGTTCCCCCGAAAGCACATACGTTGGCGCGAAGCTACTGATCGTCATCACAGGCATTGCCGCAATCGTCAATGCATTCGGCAAACGACCCAACTCAAATTCCTCATCGAGTAAAACAACATCGTACGTTCCAGGCAACACGTCCTCAGGCAACCTAACCTCAGCAGCGGTCTGACTCTCCACGAGAACAGCCTCTGTATTGTGCACCCCTACCCGAACACGAAGATTCGTGCGAAGGTTTACGCCAGTAATATCTATGCTTCTTGTTTCTTCCAGAATCAGTTGTGATGGAGTCACAGAGTGAAGTTGAGGTTCCGGCGTGCGAAAAAGGAGAAAAGCACCATAAATCAGTGGAATTAAACCAACAAGCGTGCTGGCCACCAAAAGGTCGATGAGATTCACCTTCCCAAAGATCCGACCGTTCTCGTCTATCACAGTCACCAGAGTTCCATTCCTTTTGGCTTCGACCCTATTAAAGTTATCAGCGCCACAGCCAACTCTTTCTGAGGTATGAACGTGTTACGCCATTCGACCACAGCAGTGACCTCCAACTCGACACCGTCGCAACCAAACCGCCAGCACTCAGCCACACAATAAATGGCGTCACGGTGTCCCGATGTCGAACCATTGTACCGATGTTCCCACTGTTTAGTGCGACCGCCATCGACGACACTAACACAGTCGCAACAAGCAAGAACGTCACAACTGGATCGCGTCGTACCCCTGCAATCGAACCGATCCCAGCCATGAGAACGAGCAAATACCAGACAACCTGCTGAGGCAAAAATACCATTTCTGTCACTGACCGAACTTGCCAAGGTAACGGCATAGCAATCAGACTGAAGGTCGCCCTTGCGACATACCGTAACTGTTCACGTGGCGTCCATGTGGCAACCACCTCGAACCGATCGGCATCTACGTAGAACCGCTCATCTAATAATTTATACGCATTACCCGCCGTCTTAACGTGCCCAATATGCTGCACAGCCGCCGCTTGAAGTTGCGACTGTAGACGGGAATAAACCACCTCACTCTGAATCAGTCGATAAGCCATGAATGGGAGGAGCGCGACGACAAGAACAGCGACCCATAAGCGCCGTCTTACAACAGCACCAAATAATCCACCTGTAATACCGGCGCCCAGAATGATTTCCCCTCCGCCTCTCACTCCATCAATCGTCGCAAACGAAATCATGACGGCACAAAGTCCGAGTGTGCGTCTCGTTATGTTGGGACCACGAACAACAGCAACGGCACCAACTAGTCCTAACATAATCAAAAAGACATAGACTGATTCCTTCAGGGCCGATACCGACCACAATAGAGGCGTCGGCATAAATAGCGACAGCGACAATCCAATCAATGCGGCGGTTTTTCCATAAGCCGGCCGAATCAGGCGATACAGCACGACAGCAACTGACAAGGAGAGAAACACATTGAATAGATGAATGCCGTACGGAGATTCACCCACCAAGTATTGAACATACGCAATAATGTAGATATACGTTGTCCATCCGTACCCTCGGTCAAAGGTATTGTCATAATCCAAAGGATCAATGGCAATACCGAGCCAAATATTTCTAATCCACTCCGCGCGCTGTTTTAGGTAAACCCCATCGCCATCCCAGAAAAAACTTTTCGTCTCAAGTGGGTCAGCGGTCAAAAACAACAGCGCGACCAACAAGAGTCGAGCCGCAATAGCAAACAGAAGTAATCCCAATACCCATTGGCGTTCACGGACGGAAAGGCCGCGTCTTGCCCAAGAGTACAAAACGACTACACTCCCAAGAAATAAAACTGTCAACGGCGATGCAGCATAACCAATCCCGAAAACGAGACCTATCACGACCATCCAGGCAAAAGGGTGCTCCGTAAGACCGACGCTACGACCTGGTTCATAACTCGTAGGTTGCTGCATATGAGTTGGCAAATGATATGGTTGAAAGCCGACGATTTAACAGGCTTTCCGGCCATGCATACCGATGGCAAGTTCATCTTAACAGAGCATGAAGTGAAAGATTAATGCGGGCCTTTCGAAAAGACGTTATTGCAAAATATCTGAAGGTCTATGCTGAACCAGAGGCTGCGTTTGGTACTCGGCTTCAGTGCCACACTGAACACGTGTTAGTTATTCCTGCACAAGACGAATCAATATCCCTCTTAGAAGGAATTCAGCCAGCCCTCGATGCGGTTAGCGAACAAGGTCAGCGGGCACTCTGCATTATCGTCGTCAACGCTACCGACACACACGATTCACTCGTGCAAAAACATAATACCGAATTAATTCATGCTCTTCGTGACCGCGGACCAACAGTTCCATTACACATCCAAAACGAAACGCCTTGCTGGCATACCAGAGCTAGCGGTTTTGACTTGGTTGTCGTCGATCGAAACAGCACTGGTTTTCGGTTACCGTCGAACCAAGGTGTTGGCTTAGCTCGAAAGATCGGCTGCGATCTTGCACTCACCGCACTCCGCAACGGCACTAACAGAAACCCTCTTATCCATATGACTGATTGTGACGTTCGCCTGCCTAGCGACTATTTTAATGTTGCTGTACCAGCGGCGTGCGCAGCATTAATTTACCGCTTCTCTCACAAATCATCCGGACATTCCCTGGTCGACGATGCCCATGCAAAATATGAAGCATTCCTTCGGTACTACGTCTTGGGATTGCAGCACGCAGGATCCCCTTATGCTTTCCACACAATCGGAAGTTGCATCGCCGTAACGCCTACGGCGTACGCCGCGGTACGTGGTGTCCCAAAAAGACAAGCTGGAGAAGACTTTTACCTCTTGAATAAACTGGCGAAGGTCGGTCAACTTCATACGGCGAACAGTTCTCCCGTGACCATTCAGGCGAGAACATCGCTAAGAGTCCCCTTTGGCACAGGCCAAGCAACCAATGAAATCGTCCAAAACAGGGATCCTTACAAAATCTACGACCCGACGATTTTCGATCTGATGAAAACTTGGTGTAACGCATTAGAAGCTATTAATGGCACACGCGTAAACGCAGCGTATGAAACCGTCCTTTGTCGCGCTGAATCAGCTCTCGATTCCATCAATCAACAGCGGCTTCGAACAGCACTGGAGGCTATTGGCGCTCCGGACGCCCTCATGACCGCCGCCGCGCAAAGTTCAACATCCACTATTCGACAGAAATGGCTCAAAGACTGGTTCGATGCCTTTCGTACCCTTAAACTCGTGCATGCACTTCGTCAAACGGGATTACCTGATATTCCATGGTTCCAGGCTCTTACAAATGCGTCTTTTTCCCGTTCGGCGGTCGCAAACGCGCGCCCTGAGCACATAACAACGACTGATACTTTCGATATCTGCCAACGATTAGCCTCGCTCGAAGAGCAATGCTGAATAGCAGCCTACTGGTAACTAAGAACTCGTCGCCTCAGACATCACAACCTTTATATCCATCTTTTTTCCTGTACACGAAGCATTATGCGTCGCGGCAGTATCGTCATATCTCATGGACACAGAAGCGCGCTGAACTCACCGTATCCTGAAATCATGGCCGCTGAATATTCTGAATCCACTCACGATACTTCTCTGACTCCACACTGGGCGATCTATGGCGTACGGTTCACAGTCACGCTCCTCTCACTGGCCTGTATGGTCGTTTGGCACATCTCATTGCTCTGGTTGTATCGAGACAATCCGCTAATACTCAGTGTGTGGCTTGCGGTGGTTTTTGTACTCGTGCTAGTAACAAGTCAGTTTTCGAAACACGTCTCCCCTGCATCCCGCGGCGTCCTGACTCGGCAGTTCGCACGACTGGACGGCACCGGTATCGTGTTTATTCTTTTCTTCCTGCTTTTACTCTTGCTGTTCCATATCGGTTTTGAGCGTGCCGCGTCAGATGGGCGCTCGTACTTTGTTCAAGTGAGATCACTCGTGATGGATTGGGATCTTGATTTTACAAACGATGAGACCATGTTCGGTGGACACGGCGCGCGGCAATACGCTTTTGGTGCACCACTTCTATGGAGCCCCTTTTTCATTCTTGGCCACATCTGGCTCAGCGCATTAAATGCCGTGGCCTTAATTCCAGACCTCGGCGGCGTTGTACGACTTGACGGGTATTACTTCCCTTATCAACGAGCAATAGGCCTTGGAACACTCTTCTATGGGTTTATCGGTCTCGTTCTCATTTACCGAATTTTGCGTAGATACTGCTCACAAGGATTGGCAAGTCTGTCGACACTTGGATTATGCGCCACCTCGTTTTTGATCTGGTATCTCACAGTAGACAATTCAATGGTGCATGGTGTCTCGATGTTTGCCACCTCACTGTTTCTCTTTCTTTGGCACCAACATCGAGACAACGCCTTGCACGTGCCATGGATAAAACTCGGGCTTGCTGCCGGCCTCATGATGATGGTCAGATGGCAGAACGTCGCATTCGCTCTATTGCCCCTAACCGATGTCATCTGGTCTCTCTGGCAAACCCGCACTAAAAATAGCCGTGACCGATTGCTGATGATTGGTCGTGGATTAATACAGTTCGCGTTGGCCGCGTTCATTACATTCGCCCCACAACTTCTGTTCTGGGAATCGGTCTATGGCTCGTGGTTATACCTACCAACACGAGAGCATGCCTTCGAGCCAAGTGTGATTCCTCCCTACATCACCGACGTGCTTTTCTCATCAAACCGGGGTCTCTTATCATGGACGCCCATCATTACGGCGGCACTCATCGGCCTTGTATTGTTTGCACGCGACCACACCCGTGTGGCACTCGTGCTTGCTGGAAGTTTTCTTGCTCAAGTCTGGATCAATGGGTCGGTTGAAATCTGGTGGGGCGGCGTGGGGTTTGGCGCCAGACGTTTTGCCAACTGCGCCGTCGTTTTTGCAGTCGGTTTGGCCGGACTATTAACTGCAATACAACGTCGTCCCCTTATAGCACCAGCCGTGACACTTATTGCCCTACTACTCTTCAACACTGTCTTTATGCTCGGCTATCGCAATGGCTCCTTATCCCCCACGGAAGGCGTGACTTTCAATAGCGTTACCGATGAACTCTACGAATTCATTGGCAACCCGTTCTCACTACCCATTGGAGCCTACGTCGCCTGGCGTTACGAAGTCGGATTGCCCGTCTACGACCGATTACGTGGTCGGACCTACAACAATCTCTCGATCGACATTGGCACCTCTGGAGATGAACGATTCTTAGGACGGGGATGGGCGGCACGCGAACAACATCAAAATTTTTCGTTTCGATGGGCCGATAGTGAGAGCTCAATCATTTTGATCCCACTTAAAACTAACGTCGACGATTACCTACTTGAAATCGAATGGGGCCCGTTCAGTGCACCGGGACTGCCGCCACAAACTGTCACGATTGATGTTAATGGCGAGCCGGTGACAACGCTAACACTAAGACCTGGTATTCACGTCGACCGCGTCACGATCCCATCGACCGCACTGAGGTTCAACCTGAATCAATTGCGTTTCCAATATGAATACGCGGTTGCACCTCGAGATCTTGGAATCTCAGACGACGAACGATATCTCGCGGTACAAGTCGCGACTCTAAAACTCCAACGTCTCCTGAAACCCTAGATTCACACCTCTTCGCTCAGATTAATAGCGAAATAGGTACTGGAGTTTGGTGAAAAACGCACGGTTTGTGCGTTGTAACGTTGTAATCGACGGAAACAGATAATCACTCAAGCCATCACCGTCGATGTCTTCTCCGAGAATACGATCAGCTTGCCGAAACCGATCATCAAGGCCGACATAGAATACAGTGCCGGCATTCACACGATAGCTGGCAAGTAAATTGAGCCCGAGCGATTCTTGCAGCGTGTTGTACTCGGTAATAGTTCTCAGAGCGAGTCGGTCTGTAAACTGATACGTACTCAGCGCACGAACAATTTTGACATCAAACACTAATTCATCATCATTTCGCGGGTCGATCAATCGACTCGTATTGAGATTAATCTGGGATTGAAAACGTGAAACGGGCCGCACGGTCGCAAATAAACCACCTCCGCCGCCTCGACCGAGAAATGGATTCTCGATATATCGCACCTCATCTCCATACCGAAAAAACCCACCAATTGAAAACTTGCGACTCGTGCTAACCCGTCCGAAGAATCGAACACTCGACTTATCGAATTTAATCCCTTGAAATCGTTCCATGTCCTGACCAACACTCACGTTGGCACTAATATTGTTTCGAAACGTCGTATTCAAACTAACTGACAAATTCTCGTCTTCGAGCACGTCTGCGTAACTCCAATTCCGAACGTAGGTCACACTTGGCCCCCAGTTAGTAACCGTCGTTTCTGGCCAAAATCGGTAGCCAATCGTCGACACAATCCGCTGTTCGTCAACCCGTCGCACAAATCCAACGTCCGTTTTGAAATCTGGTGAGAGGCGGTACGCTCCTGTAAACACGTTCCAGTGTCGGCCGTTAAGTCGATAGTTCATATCGAACATTTCGCCGACTGATTCCGCGCCATCCAGGTCACGATGATCGGTCTGCACGGCGACAAAGCCTATGTTCTGTGTCTGTCCGAGTCGAAAACTCCCGTCAGCCATCATCATCCGACTATGACTGTCTAGAAACTCACGGTTGGTCACCATCCCACCAATATGGGACTCGGAATACAGGTCGTAGCGTGCGCGCCCAATGACAACGTTGGCCGAATCCCCAAAACCAGTAGCGAGAGAACTATCGAGATCACCCACGGCCGTATCATTCGCCGCCAAGAATCCAATGGTGGTGTTACCTACTTTTCCCGTGATTTTTCCGCCCCAATCGGGGTCGACAATGGTCCGAGTATGCACATAATTTATTGGCCCAGACACATTAAATATTTCAGCACCTTCCAGAAAGAACGGCCGTAACTCTGGATAGAACAGCGAAAACCGCTGATTCGTTTCAATCTGTGGTCGATCTGATTCGATCTGAGAAAAATCAGGGTTATACGTGAAATCTGCCGTGAGATTGGATGTGATGCCATACTTCACATTGACACCACCTTCCGGCTCAGGGTCTTTGGCGACGAAATCGCCACTTGAACTATTAATCGAACCAAACTGGATTCCCGTCAGAACCGGCATGATCTCAAGGTTTCGACTAGTTGAGAGATTGGTCATCCCGTCCAGTAGTCCCATCTGAGTCAGAAAGCCTGAGACACCACGGGAAATCGGCGCCCACACAACATTCTCATCTTTCCCTCGAATTTCTCGAACAATCTGAAATCCCCACTGGTGCACATTTCCGCGCTCGCGCTGCGGGTATCTGAGACTCTTGAAGGGAATTGCCAATTCGGCCGTAAATCCATCGGCAACGATCTCCGCTCCACTATCGAATAGTGCATCCCACGAATTATCTCCATATGGAATACCGCGACGACTAAACCCACCGCCATGGCCTCCACCGCGACCGCGGCCACCACCGCCACCGCGACCACTAGCATCAATAATTGCGTCACCCTGCACACCGTACCCATTCACAGAAAAACTGTAAGCACGTTGTTGATCAAGAAATGGATCGAAATAAATACGCACCTTATCGTCACTGAACGCTTGGTCTCGGTCCACCCGGTTGGCCCGCATGAGATTTGGATCAGAGTAATGTGCGTGAACTGCTAAATAAATATTATCGCTGTCGTACGCAATATATATATCCGTCGCTTCAGTCGCCGGCACGCCCTCTAGTGGCTGCTGTTGCACAAATTCGGTAAGGTGCACCGCCGAGTCCCACACAACATCGTCCAATGTCCCATCAATATTCGGTGGTTGGTCAGTCCGCGGTATCTTGATAGCAGGTCGTTCCGCGAGACTTCGAGCGACCGGAATAAGACCAACGCCCGCATCACCTTTCTCTGGATTCCCTCGCGCGCTCCCCCTAATTGCATTAATTGACGAAGGCGGCCGATTATTGTCAACCGTACGCGGTTCCCGACCAAGTGTTCGTCGATCGACCACTCGGGATGGTGTTTCCGGGGCTCTATCCGTCGTAATTTCAGAGCGCCCTCGTATCGCGTGCATAAATCCATTCTGTAATTCGGCAACCACCTGGTCTTGCAGCTGGAAGATTTCTGCCGCTGCGCCATCAACTTTGACAACACGACCCGTCCGCCCCGTGTCAGTATTGATTACGCGGGCAATGATTCGCAGTCGATCAGTAAATCGCTGGTACCCACCAACAACAAACCATTCTGAGCCAAGTTGTTGGCTACGTTGCCTCGCCACAAGAGAAAAGTCTTCGTCACCGCGATCCGAGGAAAGCTCGAATATTGCTTCCTCATCCGCATCACGCCTAATGACACTTAAGCCTTCAATTCTCTCAAACTCAGCGGCAACAGTTTCAGCAATACCAGCACCTATCCATTCGTCTTCAGGTGCAGCGCTAACGTTCACAAAACGAAAGATGGCGACACTCACCGACCCCAAGTCAGCCATCCCAGTTTGACTTTGCGTCTGCACCAACATGACAGCAACCGTGACAAGGTAAAAAATGAGGATTGCGACCAGACGAGCCATTCGATTCTCACGTTTCATCTCATAATTAATACTCCATTTACCTACAAAACGTTTCTCACGGCAAAACCGATTTACGATATTTGTATCTAATTAGTTGTTCGAATCCGTTGTTGACACGGCCAAGAAAAGGGACCACCATCCCGTCATTAACTAGGCAGGGATAGACATAATGATTAATCGTCGCCAGTTCGTCTACGCCGCTGCGTCTGCAGCTGCGATGCTCACTCGCCCTACACATACATTCGCTGCCAGCTATGACCTCATTATTAAAGGTGGTCGCGTCATCGATCCCTCGGTGCGCCTGAACGCGACCCGTGATATCGCCATCACCGGTGGTCGGATTGAAGCGGTTGAGACTGATATTACTGGTGACGACGCCACTGAGATCATCGATGCAACTGGCAAACTCGTCATTCCCGGTCTCCTCGACGTACATTCGCACTATGCGCGCGATGCCGAAGGCCCTCGGATTTGCCTCTCCGACGGCGTGACAGGATGGGTAGATGCGGGTTCGGAAGGGGCGGACCAGATCGACGACATGGTCGCGATAGCCCGTACAGCGCCACAACCTGCACGAGTTTTGCTCAATATTGGCCGAGAAGGAATTCTGCCGGATGGTGACACGCATGACCTTGCTCTGGCTGATGTCAATGCAGCAAAAGCCGCCATTGCACGCAATCGTGACTATGTAATTGGTGTCAAGGCTCGTTTAACCGAAGGTGTTTCGGTCGATGACGTCGAAGTCCTCCGGCGAGCCCAGGAAGTAGCGACCTTTTTTGATCTGCCGCTCATGATCCACATGGGTCAAACCGCGTCGCCATTTTCTATCCTTGTCGACCAATTGAAAGCCGGTGATATCGTCACTCACATGCTGGCCCCACCGCCGAATGCCATCATTGACGACGACGGACTGATCCTGCCGGCTGTTCTTGCCGCCCGACGGCGAGGAGTGTGGTTCGACGTGGCCAACGGGAGAACGGGGCACTTGCTCTGGGATACGTTCGACCGCATCATGCAGACCGGATTCTGGCCAGACACGATTTCAACCGATGGTAATACTACGAGCCGAAGCGCGGCGAGTGTCATCGATTTCCCAAACGTCATGTCAAAATTTTTAAATTTTGGCCTGACGATAGACCAGGTAGTGGCTCGAGCAACACTGAATGCCTCCCGAATCTACCCCGTATTTCGTGATCGCGGTACGCTGAACGTGGGTGCCCCTGCCGACGTCGCGATCCTTGAACTTCGTGAAGGGACGTTCGAATTTATTGACAACTACGAGAACCTTCGTGTCGGCAACCAACGCTTGTTCCCTTCTGAAACCGTACTCGGTGGGCGACGAGTATCTCGCGCATAGTGACTGTTGATAATCAGAAAAACAGCGGCCACTATGAACTAATTCTGGAGTATCTCCGAAGCACGTCTAGCATCTCACTCACAGGCGCGTTATCTCCAAAGGTCTCGCTCGTATAAGCAAAGAGTTCAGTGTTTCCAGGCGCAATAACAAAGGCCCCTCCCAACTGGAAAGGATTTGTTCCCATTTTGTACTGGCGGTGACCGTCCGCCTGAGCGACATTTCTGGCACGGAAATTCCGCCGCCGGAAGAGGTGCAGAAGGGACGCGTGTTTCAATTCCGCAACCTTGTACGCCATACGTTTCTCGTCCACCAACAATGGGAACGTAATTCCGGTTTGTTCTCGGAAATCACGTGCATAGTTCACATCACCAAGTCCCACCGCTGCGACACTACCGCCAGCCCCACGAATTTCTGGCTCATAATCACGCAACTGCGCGATGTGTTGCCGACAAAAGATTCATCCGTAGTGGCGTAAGAACACCAATACTGCAGGCTCTGTCTCCCAAAGAGATCCAAGCATTATTCTTTCACCGTCAGGGTTCGCAAGATCGATTGGCGCAAGGTCCGAGGCAATGCCGCTGTCAGATGTCGTCATAAACGTCCACGGTTAGAACCAGTATTCCTTCTGCCATCGTCAGCGCCCTGAAAAAGAGCGACCTCACAGACGAAACAGGTAGGACACTTTCGTAAATACGGCCCGGTTCGTTCGCTTAAGATGGGTAAAGGGAAACAGTGTGTTATCAATTCTCGTACCACGTTGATAGCGATCGTCATACCCCACAAACATAACCGTGCCAGCATTAATCCGGTAAGTCAGCAATAAATTATTGCCGACGCTCACGGCCTGGGTATTGTGCTCCGCAATGTGACGCAGCAAAAACCGTTGACTTAATTGAAATGTTGTCCTTGTCCGAAAAATCTTCACGTCAAACTCTTCTGAATTTTGAAGACGATTCACAAATTGACTAAAAATATTATTAAGTTCAACCCGCATACGTGAGTGAGGGCGGATACTCACATTGATGTTGCCCACGATATTTCGACCAACGTATGGATTCTCACTAAAGAGAATTCCATCGCCACCATTAAACCCACCATAGATAGACAACGTTCGACCACTCACAACGCCAAATAAGCCGTAATTCGTCTTTTGAAAATTGACCTCCCGATACCGTTCCAAATCTCGATTTACTGTGGTGTTAAATGAAATATTGTTTCGAAACTGAAAACTTGTCTGAGCTTGGATCTGTTCATCCTGAAGCTCACCGGTGTGATCATAAAGTCGGAAGTAGGTGACCGAGGGGCCCCATGTCATAAGTGTAGACTCCGGCCACCAACGGTAAGACATCGTCGCATTCGCTTGCTGTAGATCCACTCGCGGGATGAATCCACTCTCTGCACGAAACTCCGGATCAATACTTCCATACGACGCGCTGTATCCAAAATTTCGACCTTGTCGGGTTAAGTCCGCCTCAATTGCTGAACCAGCAAGACCGCCCTCTTCCTCACTATGCGAAGACGAGCCCACGGCCATGAAGCTTAAGCGATGTGTTTGTCCAAGACGGAATCGCCCATCAATACCAGCGACTCGACTGTAATCCTGGCCAAATTCCCGCGCGGTCAGAATCGCCCCAAGGTACGACTCAGAATAAAAATCATAGCGAGCACGCCCAACCACCGTTTGAGACGTCATACCGAAACGCGAGTCACTTGAATCGTCAAAATACCCGGCTGCCTCATCATCAGCCACAATAACCCCGAGCGTCGTGTCGCCAACCTTACCGGTTAATTTGCCACCAAATCTCGGGTCAACGATAGTTCGAGTATTAAGCAATGCCATCGGAGTCGAAGTTTGAAAAATTTCCTGCCCCTCAAGGAAAAACGGCCGTTGTTCAGGATAAAAGAGCGCGTAGCGTTGATTGGTTTCAATTTGTGGTCGATCGGCTTCTATCTGAGAAAAGTCTGGGTTGTAAGCAAAATCAGCCGTTAGGTTCGGTGTAATACCGTATTTAAAACCCATTCCGACATCACCGTCTGGATCAACCTGGTTGTAAACACCAGTCTTCCGATCAAGCGACCCGAAACTGATCCCGGTCACCTCCGGAAGAATCTCAAGGTTCCGACTCTGCGATAGACCTTCAAGTCCTTCAAGAATTCCAAATTGCGTCAATTGTCCGGCGATATCGCGTGACACTGGAGACCACGACTGCGCCTCAGACCGACCACGAATACGACGCGTGATTTGAAAACCCCAAAGATGAGGCTCGTCCAACTGGCGCGCCGGATAGCGCAAACTCTTAAAGGGAATAGCTATCTCAGCCGTCCATCCATCGGACACCAACTGGCCGCCGGATTCAAAAAGTGCGTTCCATGAGTCGTCGCCGCGAACACCGAAACTTCCTGAATTTCCACCACCACCACTACTCCGCTGCCAATAATTGCTACCCAGCGAACTTGTGACGGAAGCACTACTGCTTTGAGAACTGCGGCCTCTCGTGCCTTCAGCATTGACAAGGGAGTCGCTCTGTATCCCGTATCCGTTTACCTCAAACTGATAGGCTCGCTGTTGATCAAGAAATGGATCGAATAGCACGGACATTTGGTCATCACCGCGTGTCTCATCACGGTCAGCCCAGTTCACCCGCATTATTCCCGTATCGCTGTAGTGCGCGTAAAACGCAAAATACAAATTGTTACTGTCATACGCCATCCAGACCTCGGTCTCTTCAGTGCCCGGAGCACCAGCTATCGGTGCAATCTGCACAAACTCCGTGATGTGTGTCGCAGTCTCCCACACAGCGTCATCGAGTTGACCGTCAATCTCTGGTGGTTCCGCAGTGCGACGAATCACTGCACGAGGGACATCTCGATTCGGGTTCGTAGCGAATCCGCCCCTTCCAGAAAACCTGGCTTGGGGAGGAGTGTCTATCCTTTCAGGTTGTCTTTCATTTTCATCGAGTTCCGCGACCTGACTTGAGTCGATTTGAGCAACCACCTCTCCAACAAGCACCGCGACCTGATCCTGCAGTTGAAACAGGTCTTCGATAGCCCCATCAATCGTACGACTTTGCTGAACGGCACCAGATTCGACATGAAGAATTCGGACCGTAATCCGAAGTGCATCACCCACTCTTTGATATGTCCCCCGCACCAACCATTCCGCATTCACCGCACGACCAGCGATAAACGCAGATTCATCCGTTGTTTCGGAAGACTGAATCAGTGTCACCGTCAGACCGCGTTGTTGGAGTGCGTTAGATACTGTTTCAAGGATGCCAGGACCGATCCAATCATCAGAAGACTGCTGACTCACATTTACAAATGGCGCTAAACCGATAGAATCCGCCGGTTGGGCAATGGCCGAGAATGGAACGACCATTACGTATACAAACAGCGTCATTGAAATGACCCTGCAGTATCTGTTCCGATACGACGTAACGATCAACGACAACGTAGTTTCACACTCAGACAAAAAATGTACCA
>Ga0315339_1000111_pt1 | contig 129222 bp, 133 predicted proteins | sample ASW17metaG_FD_204514 | JGI IMG/M metagenome (GOLD analysis project Ga0315339, IMG submission 204514) | Ammonia-oxidizing marine archaeal communities from Pacific Ocean, United States - ASW #17 | ecosystem: Environmental > Aquatic > Marine > Oceanic | place: USA: California | collected 2016-12-05
CCAAGCACCTCATTTAATAAGAAAGCCTCAATGCTCACGCATTGGGGCTTTTTTATTGGATTAGATTTAGTGCTGATGATTGGCTTTCAGGTGGGCATAAAAAGCGCAGCAACGCTGCCGCCCCAACTGGGTGCTAGAAAAGAACCCCCTCATCCTGACCAAAAGCCGTCATCCTGACGCAGGTCAGGATCTCTGGAACCCCGCTAGATTCCGGCCTACGCCGGAATGACGAGATGAGCGGGCCGGAATGACGAGCAGGGTCCGCCGGAATGACGAGATGCATGGGCCCGCATGACGTGAGGCCTGCGCTAGCATGACCTGAATGCTATACTCCGGCCCCACCAAAAGGATTTGTCCATGATCGAAGCCACCCTCCAATTTCTCGCCATTACCCTGTTCCTTGAGGTAACCCCGGGCCCTGCGGTGTTATTTATTCTTTATCAATCGGCGTTTAGCTTTCGTAATGCCGTGGCGGGCACTTTCGGTTTGTTAACCTCCAACGTTATCTGGATTAGCTTGGTGGCAACCGGTCTAGGGTTGATCCTGACTCAAACCCCGATTCTATTCGACGGTCTGCGATACATCGGTGCTCTTTATTTGGTTTACCTGGGTTACAAAATCATTCGTTACGGCATTGGTACACCTCATGCAGGTGAAAACGCCGAAGCCGCACAAGGCAAAAGCCTTTGGGCAAGTTACCGGCAGGGCATGTTTACCTCCTTATCAAACCCTAAAGCCTTGTTGTTTTTTATGGCATTATTTCCGCAGTTTACCCGTCCAGAGTACTTTGCTCACGACATCCTATATTTTGGTGCGTTAAAAATGGTGTGCCTAGCGGTAGTGATGATTAGCTATGCCTTGATGGGACGTAAACTGTTCAACTATATGGGGCGATCTAGCTGGGCTAATGTGATTTCCCGTACCTTGGGCGGCGGTATTATTGTTGCCGCATTTGCCGTGGCGCGAGGATAAAACCAAATTGACGGTGTAATCATGACGGGTCAACAATGACCGCAGCCCTCGGACGCCGTATAATGGTGGTATATTCACTCTAGTGGTTAGAACTGTTATGTATTTTGACGAACTATATGCCCCCTTACGCGAGATGCAGGATTGGCAACAAACCGCCTTTTCTGCAGCCCTGTGCGAACGTATTTTCCCTCACTATGCTCTGTATGACAGCTTGACGGAAAGCAACCACGTAGAGGTCGCTCGTACGGCGCTAGACCAAGTGTGGAAACAACTGTCGTTAAGAGGCAACATGAATGCCGAAACCCAACTGACTAAAGTAGAAGCTATTGTGCATGGCGAAGAAGATGAAAGCTTCGGCGCGGGCCTCGCGTTTGACGCGCTTGTGGCACTGATGGCGACCTTACATTGTGTCGACAATGCGAGCTTTGAAGACGCCGCCAGCGTGGCCCATCTGTCCCGAGAAAGCGTAGCCAAGTATGTTGAATTGCACGCCGATGAAGAAATGGGTGATGAAGAACTGATTCGTCATATCTCAACCCACGACCTTATGGAGCAAGAACTGGCATTTCAAAAAGATGTTATGCAGCTGTTAGTGTCTCAAAACGTCGCTAAAGCATCACAAATTGACCAACTTAAAACCATGTCTATGGCCGATGGTGTCAGTAACATCGGCATCAGCATGGCCCAAGGTTAAGTCCCAGCCCTTTAATTTACGTGAGCACTTATGTCACTTTCTACCAAGCATGTAGCTAAACCCTTAGGGGTTTTGGCTATACTTGTTTTAGCTTACTTTCTGTTTGAACAGTATCAAGCGAACCTCAATACCCGCCATTTAAAGGAAGTACCGCAATTTACCGCAGCGGGGAAAAGCTTTGGCACCACCCATGATCAACAAGCCTGTTTGCAAGAAACCTTTCGTCAGGCCAGCGGCTGCAGCAACTTTAGCTGTGGCGTCTACTACGGTAAGTTTTTTAAGGCCTGTGCCCAAGTGGCGCAACCCAACGAGCAAATGTGTGAAGGTGTGCCAGAATTTACACAGAAAAAAGACCAGCCTAGCAAAGACTGGATTCGGGATGTTTGCTTCGAACGGCCCGAAGCTAACACTTGCCGGCTGTTAATGCGCCAGGTCCAATGGCAATGTAGTCAACAATAAGGCAATGTTAGATGCAGATTATTAAAGGTTTCGGTTACCTAATACAAGGCGTTAAGCTGTTAATGCAGCCAAATCTACGGATGTTTGTGTTGTTGCCCTTACTGGTCAATGTGATCATGTTTGGCCTAGGTTTAGGTTTGTTGGTAAGCTACGTAAGTGGTTGGATGGATGGCTTTGTTGCTTGGTTACCCAGCTGGCTTAGTGGTATTACTTGGTTTCTTTGGACTTTGTTTTTTGGCCTTTTTGCCATGGCTGTGTTTTGGGGATTTAATCTACTGGCTAATTTTATTGCTGCCCCCTTTAATGGCTTATTAGCCGAAAAAGTTGAGCAACATTTAACCGGCCATATTGTAGAGCCAGCTACGGTCGGCGACGTAGTGGCGACCATACCGCGCTCTATCGGCCGCGAGATAAGTAAACTGAGTTACTACCTACCACGTGTAGTGGTACTGTTAATTATAAGCTTTATTCCGGGGCTGAACCTTATTGCGCCTTGGTTGTGGTTATTGTTTGGTGCTTGGATGATGGCCATTCAGTATGTGGATTACCCCATGGATAATAATGGCGTTAAGTTTAGGCGTATGAAACAGGCATTGGCCCAACAAAGGCTATTACACCTAGGGTTTGGCGGTGGGGTGTCATTGTTATTGATGGTGCCTATAGTCAACTTTTTCGTCATGCCTATCGCTGTGGCGGGCGCCACTGCGCTTTACGTGAGTGAGCATACAGGGCTAAATCAAATCGACCACTAAACCTATCCATACACTGAGGGCCGCCCAGTGGCTGTTGGTGAAGGCCCTAAAGTAGTTGCTGCGCACACGGCTGCGACCCAGTTTATTTTGATAAACAAATAAACCAGCCATGGTGGCTAAGCCTAGATAGTAAAATATCCCCAGCTGGTTGATCTGACCAACCCAGATCAATAGCCCCACACAAGCGGCTTGAAATAACCCAATGATGGTGACATCCCATGTACCAAAAAGCACTGCGGTGGATTTAACACCAATGTGCAAGTCATCCTCACGGTCTACCATGGCGTAATAAGTATCATAGGCAATGGTCATACACACGGCTGCGGTAAAGGTGAGCCACGCAGTTGTACCAGTGTTGCCTGTTTGAGCGCTAAAGGCCATAGGGATCGCCATTGCAAAGGCCGCTCCTAGTACCGCCTGGGGCCAATGGGTATAGCGCTTCATAAATGGGTACGCGGCTGCCAAAATAACGGCGAGTACAGACAATTTGATGGTGGCCATATTGGTGAAAAGGACCAAAACAAAGGCCGCGATACATAGGCCGAAAAACAACAACAAAGCCTGTTTGCTAGTAATTCTGCCAGTCGCCAAGGGGCGTTGTTTGGTGCGTTCAACGTGGCCATCAAGGTGGCGGTCAGCATAGTCATTGATAACGCAACCTGCGGCTCGCATGAGGTAAGTACCCCCCACAAAAATGCACAGTAGGTCGAAGCGTGGCAGGCCCTCGGCAGCCAACCAAAGACCCCACAACATAGGCCAAAGCAAAAGGTAGGTGCCCACCGGTTTGTCGAGGCGCATCAGTTGTTTATAGTCGGGCCAGCGGTCGGAGATTAACATCGGTAAAGGGGCTGCTCAATATCAAAGCCACCATGCTAACATAAGCACATCTAATTCCAGTGGTTATAGATCCGATGACAAGCCAAACAATACAACTATTATTGATCTGTACAGGCAATACGTGCCGTTCGCAAATGGCCCATGCCATGGCAGCAGACTGGGCGCAGAAAAATGGCAAGGCCATGGAGTTTGCCTCGTACGGCATTAGGGCTACGCACGGCGCGCAAACCACAGCAGATGCCAAGCGGGTACTGGCGCAGTCTGGCCTACAATGGCACGGCACCAGCCAGCAATTGCAAGTTGAGGATTTACAATGGGCCAGCCATGTGTGGGTAATGACCCAGGAACATCTTCAATTTGTGCTTGAGCTTGGCCAAAGCGTTAGTGCTGAGCAGCGTCCAACGGTGCAGTTATTACACCCGGAGCAGGAGATCACGGACCCGCTAGGGCTTGGCGTACAGGCCTACCAAGCACTGCATGCCCAACTCACACAGTTATTACCTATACGGCTGGCGGCTTTAGCTGGGCCATAGGTGGCATAAATACCTCGGTCACTAAAATACCTTTACCGTCCAGATAAAACACTGAACGCCTTGCCCAATGCTGCAGCGGGCTGTGGTGTGACTTGAAGCACGCCACTTGTAACGAACCGCGTACCATATTGGGGTGTTTGAAGAGTAGTGCGCCTAATGGCTTAGTGCCTATGTTGCTGAACCTGCGCAGCCGCCCTGTCAAGGTGTTGTGGGGCATAATACTGCGAGCACAAACCCATACTTGGCCATGGCAAAGCAATTCAACTTCGCGGATAATGGCTTTTTGACGGCCTTTCATCGCCAAAGCCCGAGCTTCTGATCGCCTGGGGGTGTGCCAGTAATTCCGCACCACCCGCACCTCAAAGGCGCCATCGCTGGCTTGGATGAGACGTTGGGTCAAAGACCCACTGTCATTGAGCCATGCTTGCCATTGGCGCGGAACTTGGTGTGCCAATGGGCGCTTGTAACTGCGCCAGTTAGGGGCAAACGGCCGCTGAGAATGAACTAGAGAAATGGGCAAATGAGGCTCATGAAAGAAGCTAATAAGATAGGACCATTATATCAACAAGTTAACCAGCAAGACACTCGACGCAGATCATCAACAGGTTATTGAGTTAACCAAAAAATGGCTGCAAGACATGGTCGTCGGTCTTAACCTGTGTCCCTTTTCGCACACGGTGGTGGCACAAAACCAAGTACGGTACGCTGTGGCTACAGGCACTAGCGATGCGCAATTGAAAGGGTTTTATGTGGCTGAGCTGGAGCTCCTGCTCACTACTGATGAAACCGACATTGCCACTAGTTTGTTAATGTTTCCGCAAGGGCTACAAGCATTTGATGACTATCTGGACCTACTGGATTGGTTTCAAGAGCTGTTAGAGCAAAGTGACCTCACCGACCACGTTCAATTAGCTTCATTTCACCCACGCTACCAGTTTGACGAAGTGGCCGAACATGACTTAAGCCACTTTACTAACCGCGCGCCATACCCCACCATTCATCTGCTGCGCCAGGCCCAAATGACCCAAGCACTGGCACATGTAACGAATCCGCAGCAGATCTTTGTGGACAATATTGCCACTTTAGAGCGCTTAGGGCGCGACCATGTTGAAGCCTTGTGCCCGTGGGGCAAGCCGTAACTAAGATTAGGAAGTTTAACTATGAAATTACAAGTCCTCGCCGTAGGCGGTACTATCGATAAGGTTTATTTTGACGCCCTTAGTGAATATCACATTGGTGCGCCAGCAGCGAGTGAGATATTGCAGCGGGTGAAAGCCAACTTTGACTATGATGTGACACAGATTATCTCTAAAGACAGTTTAGACATGACCGATGAAGATCGTCGTGAGATCCTGTCAGAGGTGCAAACCCACCCTGGCGAACATGTCATTATCACCCATGGAACGGATACCATGGTGGATACCGGGCAAGTATTAAAAGCCGTTACGGGCAAGACCATTGTCATCATGGGAGCTATGGCGCCCGCGATTATGAAGCTCACCGATGCCGACTTTAACTTAGGTGTAGCCGTAGCTGCCGTGCAGGCGCTCCCACAGGGGGTGTACCTGTGCATGAACGGTAGAATCTATAACGTAGACAGGGTAATAAAGAATCGCGCTGAGGGGCAGTTTCAGGACGCGTAGATGGGGCGTCATTGAGAAGCCCGTAGGCCTGCGGCAATCTATATGGTGATGCTCAGTTCATTGAGCCCATAGTGCTCATCAAGGTATTGACCAATTACGTTATCAGCACACAGGTGGTGAGCATATTGCATATGCAAACAGCGAATTTGACGCCAGTCCCGTAAGCCACCGATGCCATATTGTTCAAACAAAGGCGCAAAACTTAAAGATTCTAATTGCTTAACCTCAACTTCAGAGCAATTAGCCCACCGAGCGGCAACATAGTCGCGCTGGTTTTGCTGGTACTGTGCCATCCATTCCGGCTCGTCCTTCAGCTTCTGCTCTAGCTCCTTTACCAGCCCAGCTGTTTCTAACTGATTAATGGCTTTGTGAAGGTCTTTAGAACATAACCAATATAACGTAGGGAACGGTTTATCATCCATAAGTGGATGCATTTTTAGCGCAAGAGGAATGCCATTATTAGATAGGGCAGCAACGGCTTTTAAGCCACGGGGGCTGCGACCGAGTTGTTGCTCAATTAGGCAGAGTTGGGAAGGGGAGCTAGGGACGTCTTCGCGAGCGCAGCGCGGCAATCCAGAGATTGCCACGTCGCTACGCTCCTCGCAATGACGAGTTGAAGAAGCCAAAGCTGTGTCTTAATGCCCTAAAATCTGGCTCAAGAACAACTTAGTACGATCATGCTGTGGGTTGTCGAAGAAATCATGTGGGTTGTTTGTCTCAATGATTTCGCCTTCGTCCATAAAGATTACCCGGTCAGCCACTTTCTTAGCAAAGCCCATTTCGTGAGTTACACACAACATGGTGATGCCTTCTTCAGCCAGAGATACCATAGTATCTAGTACTTCCTTGATCATTTCTGGGTCAAGGGCAGAGGTTGGCTCGTCAAATAACATGATGTTAGGGCGCATACATAAAGAACGAGCGATGGCTACGCGCTGCTGCTGGCCACCAGAAAGCTGACCAGGGTATTTGTTAGCTTGCTCAGGAATTTTAACCCGCTCTAAGAATTCCATGGCTGTAGCTTCGGCTTCAGCCTTAGGCGTATTACGTACCCAAATTGGAGCCAAAGTACAGTTTTCCAACACCGTTAGGTGTGGGAACAAATTGAAGTGTTGGAACACCATGCCAACTTCGCGGCGTACGGCATCGATATTTTTGAGGTCGTTAGTCAACTCGGTGCCATCAACAATGATGTCGCCTTGCTGGTGCTCTTCCAAACGGTTGATGCAGCGAATCATGGTCGATTTGCCGGAACCAGAGGGGCCACAAATAACGATCTTTTCGCCTTTGTGCACTTCTAGGTTGATGTTTTTAAGAACATGGAAATCGCCGTACCACTTGTTCATGTTACGAATTTCGATACACTTTTCTGTAGTAGAGTTACTTTGTGCTTCTGACATGTGGAGAAACCTTTAAATTAGTTGTTATCGCTTGTGGCCGGTATTGAGCTTGTTCTCAAGGTAAAGAGAATAGCGCGCCATACCAAAACAGGAAATAAAGAAGAAAACGGCGACGAATAGGTAAACTTCGGTAGATAAGCCTAACCAGGCCGAATCGGCGACCGATGCACGGCCAATACCTAGTGGGTCTAACAAACCGATGACGATGACCAAAGTACTGTCTTTGTACAAACCGATAAAGGTGTTAACGATGCCAGGGATGGAGATCTTTAAAGCTTGTGGCAATATGATTAAACGCATGGCTTGGCTATAGTTTAAGCCAAGGGAATCAGCTGCTTCTAGCTGACCTTTAGGCAATGCCTGCAAACCACCACGGACTACTTCAGCCATGTAGGCGGAAGCAAACAAGGTCACCATAATGAGTACACGCAGTAACAAATCGAAGGTGGTACCTGGAGGTAAGAAGTAGCTCAACATGGTTGAAGCAACGAACAACAAAGTGATCAGTGGCACGCCGCGAATAAACTCGATAAAAGCAATACAAAAGTACTTGATGATAGGCAGTTGAGACTGACGACCTAGGGCCAATAAAATACCCAAAGGCAAGGAAAATGCGATGCCTGTGACACCAATGGTTAACGTCAGCATGAGGCCACCAAACAAATGGGTACCTACGGACTCTAATCCAAAACCGCCGCTCAATAACCAAGCACCGATGAAAGGATAAGCTAGGGCAAATTTAAGCATGTGCTTGCGGGCAGGGATCTTGTCCCAAAGAACTGCAGCACCTGCAACAGCTAACAAAATAGCTGCTAAGTTTACCCGCCAACGCAATTCGGCTGGATAAAAACCATATACAAATAAGTTAAAACGCTCACCGATGAAAGCCATACATGCGCCTTCTTGGGCACAGTCTTTGCGTGTTTCACCAACGTAGGTTGCGTCTATAAACAACCAGTTGAAGGCCGAAGGCAAGGCCAAATACAATAAATAAATAGCCACCAAAGTCACAACAGAGTTAACCGGCGAAGAAAATAGATTGGCTTTTAACCAGTGAATAAGGCCGATAGTGTCACTTGGTGGCGGTAGATCGGGATGTGTTCCCGGTGCATAAGTTCGTTCAGTCATTGTTATCTCTCCCTAACGTTCCACTAATTGCATACGGTTGTTGTACCAGTTCATAACCGAGGAAATTAGCAGAGAGATAGCCAAATAAATGGCCATAACGATCAACATACATTCCATTTCACGGCCTGTCTGGTTGAGGGAAATGCCACCAATGGTGGCCACGATGTCCATATAGCCTATCGCAAGCGCCAGCGATGAGTTCTTCGCTAGGTTTAAGTACTGGCTAGTGAGAGGCGGGATTATTACACGTAAGGCTTGAGGGATAACCACCAGCTTGAGTGTGCGACTGTTAGAAATTCCTAGGGCTTGAGCGGCTTCGGTTTGGCCATGGTTAATTGCCACGATGCCTGCACGTACAATTTCACCAATAAAGGCCGCAGTATAAAAAGATAATGCTAACCAAAGGGCAATAAATTCAGGGCGAATAACCATGCCACCTTTAAAGTTAAAGCCTTTAAGGGCCGGCACGTCCCACTCGATAGGGCTGCCTAATATAAAGTAGACCACAAGCGGAAGCAACACGATGGCCGCTATGTTGATCATTGCTACTGGGTAGGCTTTACCCGTTTCATCTTGAACTTTTTGAGCATGACGGCCAAACCACCACGCAAAAGCGATACCGGTAATAACAAAAGCGCCCACGATCCAAAATAAAGATTGAAAATCTGGGCTGGGCAATTGGAAGCCTCGATTGTTTAAGAAAAAGACATCGCCAAAATTAAACGAGCCTTTAGGGCGTGGTAATGAGCTTACAATAAGGCCGTGTAGCAACAGAATATGCAATAAAACAGGAACATTACGTACGTATTCAATGTAGACGTAGGCAATTTTTTGCGTGAGCCAGTTATTGGATAAGCGCATCACTCCTAATATGAAGCCAAGGATTGTGGCTAACACGATGCCTGCGGCGGCGACTAATAGAGTATTAATTAGGCCCACTATCATAGCCGTAAAGTGGTTAGAGGTGGAGCTGTATTCAATGAGGTGTTGGTTTATGTCATAACTTGCGTTTTGCCAGAGAAAACCAAAATCAATGTCTTTGCCAATGGCAGTTAAGTTCACTACTGCGTTATTAATGACATAGGCAAAAAATGAAATAATCAGCGCTGCGGCAATAATTTGCACGATGATTGAACGGGCTTCTTTGTCATACCAAGCGCGCAGCAAAGGATTGGTGTTAGATGTAGGAGTACTCATAAGGTGAACCGTGCTACGTAAATATCAACAGTTAAATGCAATTCCACAATTTAACATTTGATTGTAATCAAAGGTGTAGCAACCAAAGATAATTAACTTTCAGACATGAACTGGGGTGCCGAAGCACCCCAGTTTAACACTGCAAATTCGTATTAATTAACGAATTGGAGCAGCGTAAAGTACACCACCTTGATTCCACAAAGCGTTTAAGCCACGTGCAATTTCTAGAGGGGTATTTGGACCAACGTTACGCTCGTAGATCTCGCCGTAGTTACCGCCTTGTGCGATAGCGCGTGCAGCCCACTTGGCGTCTAAACCAAGCATTTCGCCCATGTTGCCTTCAGAACCAACCAAACGGTTGATGCCAGGGTTGTTGCCAACGTTAGCAGCAAGGTTCATAGCGTTAGCTTGCGTGATGCCCATTTCTTCAGCGTTGATCAAAGCGTTAACTACCCACTTACCAATATCAAACCACTGGTCGTCGCCATGACGTACAGCACCACCTAATGGCTCTTTAGAGATGATTTCAGGCAACACAACGTGTTGTGTAGGATCATCGAACTTTGCACGAGTAGACGCTAAGCCAGAAGCATCAGTTGTATAAACGTCACAACGGCCAGCTACATAGTTGGTGAAGCCTTCCTCGTTAGTTTCAATTGGTACTGGCTCGTAAGACATACCGTTTGAACGGAAGTAGTCAGCTAAGTTCAGTTCTGTAGTCGTACCTGTTTGGATACATACAGAAGCGCCGTCTAGTTCAGATGCAGAAGTTACGCCTAGTGCTGCAGGAACCATGAAGCCCTGACCATCATAGAAGTTAACTGGCAAGAAGCTTAGCTTCAAGTCAGCGTCACGGCTAAGAGTCTCAGTAGTGTTGCGGAACAAAATATCGCCTTCACCAGAGTTCAGCATAGTAAAACGGGTCTTACCCGTAGTAGGTACAAACTGAACCTTGTCGCCATCGCCTAGTACGGCAGCAGCTACAGCACGACAGAAGTCAGCGTCAAAACCTTCCCAGCGACCGTTAGCGTCAGGTGCAGCAAAACCAGCCAAGCCAGTAGTTACAATACACTTCAGTTCGTCAGCAGCACGTACGTCTTCTAAAGTAGACGCTTGGGCAGCGGTGGCAGTCATGGCAGTAAGAGCCACGCCGGTTAAAACTTTATTGATTAGTTTCATAATAAGAAGCCTCCTTTAAGGGCTTTATCTTTCAGTGTAGGAAATTATGCAAAATATTTTTGTTTTTGTTACCAAACTACGAATTCTCAGTATTCACCGAGGTTATTCTTCGATGTTCAGACGGGTAATATAAAAAAAATTTCACTGTTTGTAAACAAAATCTATCTAAATATAATGACTTTAGTTCAAAAAAAGCGATAATTGTGGAAAATATTTCCTATAGTAGTAAATTTCTCCCTTTAGCACCCTACACCTTGGAAAATATTTGGTTATCACCGACCCATCGTGCGATTAACTGATCTGTTTTGGCAGGATGGGATGCATATGTCGACGTCATGCTTTTTACCTGTGGTAATAGATGAGCGTCACGTATTAAGTCAGCCACACGTAATCCGATGGCGCCGGCTTGACGGGTGCCCAACACTTCACCGGGTCCGCGTAGTTGTAAGTCCTTTTCTGCGATTAAAAAACCATCGTTGGATTGGCGCAATATGTCCAAACGTTCGCGCCCCATACGTGATAACGGTGCCTGATACATGAACAGGCAATGACTTTGTGCCTCGCCTCTCCCCACGCGACCTCGTAACTGGTGCAATTGTGCTAGACCTAAGCGTTCGGCATTGTCGATGACCATAAGGTTAGCGTTAGGCACATCAACGCCTACTTCTATTACCGTAGTGGCTACCAGTAGGTGAATGTGACCGGCTTTAAACTGCGCCATCACCCGGGCTTTGTCAGCCGCCGCTAAACGACCATGGACTAGGCCCACCGTTACCCCCTGCAATTGTTGCTCAAGCAACAAGGCGGTGTCTTCCGCCGCTTCGCACTGCAGTACTTCCGAGATTTCGATGAGTGGGCAGATCCAATACGCCTGTTGACCACTGGCGCAGGCCTGATGCACTCGTTCGATGACATCGGCTCGTCGCAAATTGTTGAGCAATACGCTGTTAATAGGTTTACGTCCAGGGGGTAGTTCATCAATCACCGAATGATCGAGGTCGCCATAGGCGCTCATGGCCAAGGTGCGTGGTATGGGTGTGGCGGTCATAACCAATTGGTGTAAACCACAGTTGGGTGGGGCTTTACCGACTAAACTATGCCTTTGTGCCACGCCAAAACGATGCTGTTCATCAATCACCGCAAGGCCTAGATGTTGATAGTTCACACTGTCTTGGAACAGGGCATGGGTGCCTATGATTACCTGAGCGGCGCCGCTGGCGATGGCTGCTAACGCCTCTCGCTTGGGTTTGGTTTTTTGTTTGCCCGTTAGCCATACCACGGTCACGCCTAGGGGCTCAAGCCAGTGTTTAAAGTTGTGCAGGTGCTGTTCGGCCAAGATTTCTGTGGGCGAGAGTACGGCAACTTGGCAGCCATTGTCTACGGCACGGCACGCGGCTAGGGCGGCAACAACGGTTTTTCCTGAGCCCACGTCCCCTTGAACCATCCTCACCATCGGTAGAGGTTGGCTTACATCCGACATAATTTCAGACCAGACTCGCTGTTGCGCCGCGGTAAGGCTAAACGGTAATTGTTGGACAAACTGATGTTCTAAATTTTGTACCGCCGCTAATGCCGGCGCCGGCAAGCTTTGGGTTTGCTGCTTGGCGCGACTGAGGGTGAGCTGATGGGCGATGAGCTCTTCTAAGATTAGTCTCAACTTAGCGGGCGTAACCTGGCTTTCGAGTTGCTGAATATCTACGCCAACTTTGGGGTAGTGTAACTGTTGCAGGCTGCTCTGCAGGCTCGGAAGTTGAAATTGGTTGATGAGTTGTTGCGGTAGAAGCTCTTCTATATGTAGGTGCTGGTGCTCAAGCTGTTGCCAAGCCAATTCAATGAGTTGGCCAATACGCACTACACTGATGCCTTCTGTAGTGGGGTAAATAGGAGTGAGCTGGTCGGGGAGTGGCGGCGGGGTATCGTCGAATAATTGATATTCTGGATGCACCATCTCTAAGCCGTATGGACCCGGTCGTACCTCACCAAAGCAACGTATGTTGCGACCGGCAGTAAAACTTTTGGCTTGGTTGGCGTGAAAATGCATAAATCGCAAGCCTAAGTGTGCGCCGTTTTGGCTAATGGACACACGTAAGCTGACGCGCCGCCCAGGCTGCAAAGTGGAGCTTGTAATCTGGCCATCAACCAAGTGTTGCGAGCGCGGGTTGAGTGCGTGTAACGGTGTTACCCGAGTACGGTCTTGATAACGTAATGGCAAGTGAAACAGCAGGTCTTCAACTTGGTGTAAGCCTAGTTTAGCTAATTTGGCGGCTAGGGCTGGGCCAACGCCATTAAGTTGCGTGAGTTCCATGGTGCACCAGGCTAAGTGCGGTTGAGTCGAATAACACCGGCAATTTTACGCATCGATTTAATCACCAGTGCCAAGTGCACACGGTTATGTACGCTGATTTCTAGATTAACCACAGACAAACGCGCGTCTTTTTCGTTGACGTCAATTTTTTCGACGTTAGCGTCATCATTGGCGGCACTGGTCGCCAAACTGGCAATGATGCCACGGCTAGCTGAAACTTCAATTTCCAAACGTACATCAAAGTCGCGATCGCCTGTTTCTGCCCACACTAAGGCCAGGGTTTTGTCTTGGTCTCTACCGATATCTTGCATGTTATTACAGAAGGTTCGATGCACCGCAATACCATGCCCAGCGTTGAGGTGGCCGACGATGCTGTCGCCGGGAATGGGCCGACAACAGCGTGAATACTTAATCATGACGCCTTCGGTGCCGTGAATTTCCATGGGCCCTATGGCCTTGGTGTGACCTTCTTCATCGGTGGAGTCTTGGCTTAAGGCAGTGGCCACAATATAGGCTAAACGTTTGCCCGCGCCGACTTCGGCTAACAATGCATCCAGGCTGGTTAACTTGTGCTGACTCACGTAATGTTTTAATAACTGGGCATCAATAGTGTCAAGGCTCAGATCATTGCTGCCTAATTCCTGATTCAGCAAGCGCCGCCCTAAGTTCACGGCGTCATCCGTAGCCTGATGTTTGAGGGCATGGCGAATATTGCTACTGGCTTTGGCGGTGGCGACAAAATTTAACCAACTGATGTTTGGTTTGGCGCTGGCTGTGGTCACAATTTCAATGGTATCGCCGCTATCTAATTTTTGACTCAACGGCGCCAAGCGGCGATTGATGCGGCAAGCAATACAGGTATTACCAATGTCGGTATGTACCGCATAGGCAAAATCAATTGGTGTAGCACCCGCAGGTAATGAAAACACACCGCCCTTGGGGGAGAACACGTACACCTCATCAGGGAATAGGTCGTGCTTCACGTGGTTGATGAACTCCATGGCATTACCGGAGCGTTTTTGCATTTCCACCAGTTCTCGAATCCACTGCTGCGCGCGGTTGTGGGTTCCTTGGGCGCGGCTATTGGTGTTTTTGTAGAGCCAGTGTTCAGCGACGCCGTGGTTGGCAATGTCTTCCATTTCTTGGGTGCGAATTTGGATTTCGATGGGCGTATGTACACCGGATCCTGCGCGGTAGAGTGTGGTATGTAAAGACTGATACCCATTGGACTTGGGAATCGCAATATAGTCTTTAAAGCGGCCTGGCACTGGGCGGTAGAGATTAAGGTGGTGTACGGCGCCCAAAATACGGTAACAGGTATCGACTTTGTTGGTGACGATACGAAACGCAAATACATCCATAATCTCTCGAAAGGACTTTTGCTGCTCCTTCATCTTGTTATAAATGCCAGCTAAATGTTTTTGTCGGCCGCTTATTTGACCTGGCAGTTCATCATGTTCTAAACAGTCCACTAGGGCAATCTGTACCTGCTCCATAAGCGCCTTGCGCTCACCTCGAGCTGCAATTACGGCTTTTTGAATGTGCCTGTAGCGCATGGGGTGGTAGGCGGAAAAGGCCAAGTCTTCGAGCTCAATTTTGAGGTCATGCATGCCCAAACGGCCAGCAATAGGCGCATAAATATCGGTGGTTTCTTTGGCAATGCGGCGACGGCTGTCTGGGCGCATGGCACCAATAGTGCGCATGTTGTGCAAACGGTCTGCCAGTTTGACCAATATAACCCGGATATCTTTAGCCATGGCAATGGCCATTTTTTGAAAGTTATGGGCTTGGCTTTCGGCACGGGTTTTAAATTCTAGGTGGGTCAGCTTGCTGACGCCATCAACTAGGTTGGCAACGGCTTCGCCAAATTGGCCTTCTAGCCCTGGCTTATCCACCTCAGTGTCTTCAATGACATCATGTAACATGGCGGCCATAAGGCTTTCGTGGTCCATGTGCATGCTGGCCAAGATGCTGGCCACGGCAAGAGGGTGTGTAACGTAGGGTTCGCCGCTCTTGCGCATTTGGCCGTCATGGGCCTGCTCGGCATAGTAGTATGCCCGCCGCACCGCTTTCACCTGAATCGGTTCAAGGTAGTCGTCGAGACGCTTTGCGAGGGCGTCAATAGTGGGCATAGTGGAGCATCCTTTGCGGTTGTTAAACCCATGGTAACGGAAAAAGGACAGAGTGGGCAAACTTGTTGTCAATTAGTTGAATTTAGTAACAAAAAAAGAGCCAAATGGCTCTTTTTTAAGTCTATTTAGGACTAATAACTAGCTACTAAATTACGCGTCGGTGTCAGGTGTGCCCTGAACTACTTCTTCAGTAGATTCGGCTACGGTTTGTGTGACTTCATCTAACACGTCTTGATCAGCAGGGGTTTCAACAAACTGTTGGTTCAGTTCATCTTGCTCGTCAAGGATGCTGGCGTTAATAAAGCCATCTGCGATTTCACGTAGCGCAACAACTGTGCACTTGTCATCTTCCCAATCAATGTGGGCTTCTTTGCCACCGGTGGCGAGTTGACGGGCACGCTTGGAGGAGACCATGATGAGCTCAAAGCGGTTATCTACGTTTTCCAAACAATCTTCTACGGTTACGCGAGCCATGTGGGTTTACCTATATTGCAATAAGGATGGATCGGCCATGATCTGACAAGGCCGAAAATAAGACGCGCTAGTGTACAAAATTTAGCCACCTGTTGACAAGAGATCAGCCAGTAATTGGTGGTGTTTATGTGCTTGTTGGGGTGTTTTTAGGCGTCGGCAGCTGAATATACACTGTAAATCGGTTAATGCCTCACTAAAGTCGTCGTTGATGACTAAAAAGTGACTGCCGTGGTAGTGGCTAATTTCACTGTGGGCCTCGGCCATACGCTGAGCAATGATGTCGGCAGAATCGGTACCCCGGCCTTGCAAGCGATCTTGTAACGCTGCTTGGGATGGCGGTAGGATGGTGACCGCAATAGCGGCAGGGAAGATGGCTAGCACTTGATCACGCCCTTGCCAGTCGATTTCTAGAATAACGTCTTGGCCCAACGCTAAATTAGCTTCTACCCAAGCTTTTGAAGTGCCATAGCTATTGTCAAACACCGTTGCGTACTCGAGCATCAGCTGGCGCTCAACCAGGGCGCTAAAGTCGTGTTGACTAACAAAATTATAATCCACGCCGTGCTCTTCACCCAAGCGCATTTTGCGGGTGGTGTGAGACACCGACACACATACCTGCGGGTCCTGTGCTAGCAAGGCTTTTACTAAGCTAGTTTTGCCAGCGCCAGACGGGGCTGAAAGAATGTAGAGTGCGCCAGAGGTGTGCGACATAGTGGGGCCGAATCAGTAAACAATAGGCAATTATAAGCAAGCTGCGAAGCAATGTCAGGTGTTGTTTTCAAAGCCAATGGCATGGTCTAGGATGTTAGTTTAGTTGGCACCCTGTATTATCATGACTCATGTTGGCTTGGAGTCAGAGTAACGCGTTGTTTAATGTATGCCAAAGAGTGAAAGATCCTATGAATCAATCAAATAATAGCCGCAAACTTGGCCAGAAATTAGTATCGGCCGTCAGTTTAGGCTGCATGAGTCTATCCCATGGTTACGGCAATGTGGCTAGTGATACGGCCGCAGACAAATTTTTGAATTCAGCGTTGGATATGGGTTACACCATGTTGGATACTGCCGCCGTGTATGGTTATGGCCATAATGAAACCATGATTGGCAAACACATTGGTCAGCGGCGGCAGGAATTTTTCTTGTCCAGTAAGTGCGGTTTTGGTCAAGCCCCAGATAGCCAGCCCAGTATCAATGGCCGCCCGGAGCACCTGCGGCAAACCTGTGAAGCCAGTTTGCAACGCTTGCAAACGGATCATATCGACCTTTACTACCTGCACCGGCGTGATTTTACGGTGCCCATCGAAGAGAGCATTGGCGCTTTGAGTGATTTGCAGCGCGAAGGTAAAATTGGCGCAGTGGGGGTGTCGGAAATCGGAGCAGAGGACTTGCGTAAAGCCAATGCAGAGCACCCTATTAGTGCGGTTCAATCGGAGTATTCCTTGTGGACCCGCAACCCGGAACTTGCGGTGTTACAAGCGAGCCAAGACATTGGCGCCGCCTTCATTGCCTTCAGCCCCCTTGCACGGGCTTTTTTGAGCAATAAACTGCATGACACTTCGCTGCTAGCAGAGGATGACTTACGTCAGTCTATGCCGCGCTTTGGGACCGCTAACTATGCAGCCAACCTAGCCTTGCTGCCTAAGTATGTGCGCTTGGCTGCGCGTCAGGGCTGTACTCCAGCGCAGTTAGCCTTGGCTTGGGTAGTGGCTCAGTCCGATAACATTATTGCTATCCCGGGCACTCAGAGCTTAGACCATTTGCAAGAAAACATAGGTGCTAATGAGGTGCTCTTAGATAGCCAGATTGCAGCTGAGCTTGATCAGTTGATCAACCAACATACGGTCACTGGCCAACGTTACAGCGAAAAAGCTCAGGCGACGGTGACTACCGAGCAGTTTGAGGCATAACCCCTAGCTATAAATCCACCACTAAGACCCCTCCGGCCTGGGCAGACCGAGACTGGCATAGGACCATGTGCATCGGACGATTTTGGTAGGAGAATAGCTTAGTCATGGGATCGGTTCCGAGATAAAACGCTTTGCAAACAGGTTAAATGCGAGCAGCAGGTGGGTGGGGTGCAGACAAGATTTTATCTAATAAGCGGCTCAGCTGGGCTTGTTCATGGTCGCTGAGTTGTTCGTTTAGATGTGCCGAAGCGGCCTCTGTCATGGGCATTGAAAGCGCTAGTAAGCGCTTACCTTCTGGGGTTAAGCTAACGTTTATGTGTTGTCGACTTTGATGGCCATGTTGGCGTTCCAGCAAACCTTTAAGGGACATGTCTTTGAGGCTGCGCGACACGGCAGCACGTTTGATGCCTACGTAATTGGCGATGGCCGACGGTTGGCTAATGCCTTGGGCCCCGACGGCTACCAGCACACACCAGCTTTGCCGAGTGAGGCCAATGTTTGCCAGAAGGGTGATCATGGTCTGGTTATTTACTTGGGCTGCAAGGGTGAGTTTATAACCGAGGCGTTGGTGTAAGTCGTAGGGCATAAGGTGACTATAGATAAGAGTTGGCAGTGTCAATGATTAACATTGTTAACTAATAGCTAGAGTTTGTCAGCTAGTATGATTTTGGCCCTTAATTGGGTGCGGATGGCGCGCAAAAGCGGTCATGCTACGTGCCATCTGCGGTCAACTGATTTAAAATAGGGTTTGTCTACGGTGCTAGTAGATACGAGGTGGTTAGTTAGTCTTGTATTTTGTGCCGTGCATAAGTTATCCATTAATGAATAAAGGTTTCCCATGACATCCACTCTTACCGATCAGCTAAAAGACCTCAAACTCGACTTTAAACGCCCAAGTGGTCGTGCAACTGATCAGCTACGCGACATTAAGATTACTCGTGGTTTCACCAAACATGCCGAAGGCTCTGTGTTGATAGAATTCGGCGATACCAAGGTATTGTGTACGGCGACCGTAGAGCGTGGCGTGCCGCGTTTTTTAAGGGGTTCTGGCAGCGGTTGGGTAACGGCAGAATACGGTATGTTACCGCGTTCAACGCATTCACGTAACGGCCGCGAAGCAGCCCGTGGTAAGCAGGGTGGACGCACGTTAGAAATCCAGCGTTTAATTGGTCGCTCATTACGAGCGTCGTTGAATTTAGGTAAGTTGGGTGAAAATACCATTACCTTGGATTGCGACGTATTGCAGGCCGATGGCGGTACGCGCACAGCGTCTATCACCGGTGCATACATTGCCATGGTGGATGCCATCAATGTTTTAAAGAAAGATAAAAATGGCGCCATGAAAGGCAATCCACTAAAGCGTCAAATTGCGGCTATTTCCGTAGGTATTTATAAGGACGTTGCGGTGTTGGACTTAGATTACGAGGAAGACTCTAAAGCCGAAACCGATATGAATGTGGTGATGACAGCAGACGGTGGTTTTATCGAAGTACAGGGCACTGCCGAGGGAGCACCTTATACTGAAGAGCAAATGGCGGCTATGTTGGCCTTGGCTCGTAAAGGCATTGCGGCAATTACCGCGCTACAAAACGCGGCACTTGCTGAATAGCTAGAAGTAGACTTGCGCTAGCTTGAGGGGTTGGCGGCCTAAAGGTCGCAATTATAGTCGATGATTAGTGGCGCATGGTCAGAAAAGCGTTGCTCGCGGTAAATGCGGGCATTGCGCACGCTGCGGCGCAAGTTGGGGGTGGTGATTTGATAATCTAAGCGCGCACCCTCGTTAAGCTTAAAGGCGCGGTTGTAGTCAGGCCACCAAGTAAACTGACGTTCGTTTTGGTTGACCTGGCGAAAGGCATCGCAAAATTCCATTTGATAGAATATTTCATCCAACACTTCGCGTTCTTCGGGCAAAAATCCTGAGTTCTTCTGGTTAACGTACCAGCCAGAGAGGTCTGCAGGTTTATGGGCCGTATGTAGCGTACCGCAAAAGATAAAGGAGCGACGTTTACGCAAGGTTTTGCGTAAATGATTGCTAAATTGGTCCATAAATTCGTTTTTGGCGTCTTGCTTGTCATCATCACCAAGGCCTGTAGGCACCGACAATGAAGCGATACTGACTTTGTCAAAATCGGCTTGAATAAAGCGCCCCTCAAAGTCACATCCGGGGAAGCCAAGGCCGGTCATAATGGCTTTAGGTTGGTGGCGGCTGTAGATGGCGGTACCACTATAGCCGTCTTCAAACGCATCAAAAAAGTAGGCGTGCCAACCGGCAGGGTGGAATAGGGGATCGTCTAGCTGATAGTCTTTTTCACGGATATCTTGCAGGCAGACCACATCGGCGTCTTGTTCAACCATCCAGGTAAAGAATCCGCGTTTGGCCGCTTGGCGTATGCCTTCGACATTTAAAGTAATAATGCGCATGGTTATTGTCTTATCGCTCGCGTTGATGGGGCTTAAGCTAAGCCATAATCACGCATTTTGGGTGTAATTATTATTTCGTGATGATTGTATCACGGACGTCGCTGCGTGACACACCAAGCCGGTTGCAGATTAACGCTATTTACTTTTATTTACGCGGCCAATTTAGTGCCTTAATCGAGCCTGAAAAGTGTATAATGCGAGCAGTTTAGACATGGCTACAAGCTTGGAAATAATGAGGAATATATGAAAGACTACCAACGTGAATTTATTGATTTTGCTATTGACCGCAAGGTGTTGCGGTTTGGTGAATTCACCCTAAAGTCTGGCCGTACAAGCCCTTATTATTTTAATTTCGGACTGTTTAATACCGGTTCAGCGTTAGCCAAGCTAGGGCAATATTTTGCCCAAGCGTTGGTTGATTCTGGCATTGAGTGTGATGTTATCTTGGGGCCTGCGTATAAAGGCATTCCTTTAGCCACCACCATGGCGGTGGCCTTGAGTGAGCACCATGGTATCGACATGCCCTATGCCTTTAACCGCAAGGAAGCTAAAGCGCACGGTGAAGGTGGCTCTATTGTGGGTGCTGAATTAGCAGGACGAGTTGCCATTGTTGACGATGTGATCACTGCAGGCACTGCTATCCGAGAAGTGATGGCGATTATTGAGGCCCATCAGGCCACGCCAACGGCGACTTTGATTGCTATTAACCGTATGGAACGTGGCCAAGGCGAGTTGTCGGCTATTCAAGAGGTAGAGCGGGATTACAACATGCAGGTGGTGAGCATTATCGACTTTGACAATATTCTTGAATACTTACAAGAGCAAGGAGGCCACCAGCAGCACATCGTCGCGATGCTGGCATACCGCAACCATTACGGCGTATCAAGCGCTGCGGTTTAGCGCATTAAGCTGGGGCTCAACAAGGACCACTGGCTGGCCCAATCTTGAGTCGGTTTGTGGCGAAAATCGGTGCGGCTAAACTGGCGTATACGGCCTTCTGCTAGCGCCATGATTATACTGGCCGTGACCGTGGGCGTGTCTTGCGTGCGCAGCCCTTCACGCATTTCGGCTTCACGTAAAATTCGTTTTAGCTGAGCTTCCAGTTTATCAAACATCTGACTGACGTTAGTTGCCAGACGCTCTTTCTCACCCACAATACCTTCACCTGTAAGAATACGACTAATGCCAGGGTTACGCTCAACGAAGGTGAGCAACAGGGTGATAATCTGTTGGCACTGAGCGAGGGCACTCAGGTCCTGTTGCTGAATCAGTTTGGTACGAGTAAAAATGGTGTCTTCAATAAAATAAATCAAGGCATCAAACATCTGCGCCTTACTGGCAAAATGCCGATATAGGGCCGCCTCTGAAACGCCCACCTGTTTGGCAAGTGCGGCCGTGGTGATGCGGCTAGTGCGGTCTTCTAGCATTATCATAAGAGCATGAAGAATTTGTTCTTTGCGTGAGGTTTTGGTTTGAGTCATAAGGCGATTAGTCGTTCTTTGTTGTTATGGGTAAGTCTTTGTTGTTAGGGGTTGGTAATCAACGTGCCGACACCTTGGTCGGTGAAAATTTCCAGCAGGGTGGCATGATTCACGCGACCATCAATAATATGAGCACGTTTAACGCCGCCGTTAACCGCATCTAGTGCGCAAGCAATCTTAGGTAGCATGCCACCATAAATGGTGCCATCGGCGATCAAGCTGTCCACTTGAGCGGTAGACAGGCCTGTTAAAAGGTTGCCTTCTTTGTCTAATAAGCCAGCCGTGTTAGTGAGCAGCATGAGCTTTTCTGCTTGCAGGATTTCGGCCACTTTGCCGGCCACCAAATCAGCATTAATATTGTACGAATTGCCTTCCTCATCGACACCTATAGGGGCAATCACAGGAATAAAATCACTGTTATGTAACATGTCGAGCACATTGGTGTTGATGGCGCTGACTTCGCCTACGTGGCCGATATCAATGATCTCAGGGGCCAGCATATCCGGGGTCTGATGGGTAACTTTAAGCTGTTTGGCTTGAATCAGTTTGCCATCTTTACCTGTAAGGCCAATGGCTTGCCCGCCATTTTGGTTTATGAGGTTAACAATGTCCTTATTAACCGATCCGCCCAGCACCATTTCAACCACGTTCATGGTGGCCGTGTCGGTGACGCGCATACCATTAACAAAGTGGGAGTCTATATTCAATTTAGTGAGCAATTCACCAATTTGAGGGCCGCCCCCGTGCACCACCACAGGGTTCATACCCACGAGCTTCATTAATACAATGTCGCGGGCGAAGCTCTGTTTGAGGTCTTCGTCGATCATCGCGTTGCCACCAAACTTAACGACAATGGTTTTGCCGGTAAAGCGTTGAATATAAGGCAAGGCTTCGCTCAGTACTTGAGCAACGTTGATTGCGGCTTTGCGGTCGAGGGTCATAGGGTGTAATCCGGCACGGTTAGTTTGGCATCTACGGCATGTAGATGATGTTGGAATTCATTGTGAATACGCTCTAATACGGCCTGTGTTTCACCTTCGAAACGCAGCACTAGCACAGGCGTCGTGTTGGAGGCCCTAACGAGGCCCCAGCCATCGGTGTAGTCTACACGAATACCGTCGATAGTAGACACCTTGCCACTACTAAATTGGGCTTGCTGAAGTTGCGCTACCAAATCAAACTTTTCGTCTTCGGTGACCTCAATGTTAATTTCGGGGGTGCTGACGTCTGCCGGGAAGCGGCTGAATAAACGGCTGGCAGGCACGTCGGAATTGGCCAGTATCTCACATAGGCGAGCGGCACTATAAATGCCGTCGTCAAAACCATACCAACGTTCTTTAAAGAAAATGTGGCCGCTCATTTCACCGGCTAATAAGGCGCCGGTCTCGATCATTTTGCTTTTTATGAGGGAGTGACCGGTTTTCCACATGGTGGGGGTGCCACCTAAGGTGTGGATAAATGGATCCAATAAACGTGTGCATTTCACATCGTAAATGATTTCGGCGTGTGGATTGCGGCTGATCACATCTTCGGCAAACAACATTAATAATTTGTCTGGAAAGATCATCTCTTGGCTTTCGGTAATCACGCCAACACGATCGCCGTCGCCATCAAAGGCCAAGCCTATGTCGGCGCCATGCTCTTTTACCGCTCGTTTTAAATCCACTAAATTGGCGGGTTTGCCAGGGTCTGGGTGGTGGTTAGGGAAGTTGCCATCGACCTCACAAAACAGCGGAATAACTTCGCAACCCAGTTGTTTAAATAGCTTAGGTGCAATGTCGCCAGCGATGCCGTTACCTGCGTCGAGTACCACTTTAAGTGGTCGGGCCAACTTAATATCACTACAGATGCGGTCTTGGTAGTCCTGCTTAACGGCATGTTCTTTGATGTCGCCAATGCCCCGTTCGAAGTCTTGTGCTTGTATCAAATCATGCAAGGCCATAATGGCGTCGTTGGCGAGGGTCTGACCACCAATAACAATCTTGCAACCATTATAGTCGGACGGGTTATGGCTGCCGGTCAACATGACGCCAGATTGCGTGCCTAGGATTTTAACGCCAAAATACAATACAGGCGTGGGTACTGCGCCTAAATGTAATACTCGACAACCCGTATCAGCTAAGCCCGCCATTAGTGCTTGACTGAGCTTAGGGCTAGACAAGCGGCCATCGGCGGCCACGGCAACGCTGTCCTCTCCGTTGCGCCTGACTTGTGTGCCAACGGCTAAGCCAATGTGGTACAGCATAGCTACGCTGAGTTGTTCGTCAACAATGCCTCGGATATCATAGGCACGAAATATTTCGTTAGTCAGAGGTCTAGGTGGTGTGTAGCGTAAGCGATCCATGCGGGTAATCTCCTGGGTTAAATTTACTGGCGGCCCGAGTGGCCAAAACCACCGGTGCCACGAACGCTAGCGTCAAAATCTTCAACGATAGTTAAGTCGGCTTGAACCACAGGTACTAAAATCATCTGGGCGATACGCTCTGCCGGTTCGATGACAAAGGTGGTGGCGCCACGATTCCAGCAGGATACCATGAGTTGGCCTTGGTAATCCGAATCGATAAGGCCTACTAAGTTGCCCAATACGACGCCGTGTTTATGACCCAGGCCCGAGCGAGGCAACAGCATCGCGCAGAGGCTAGGGTCTTCAATGTGAATTGCCATGCCGGTGGCAATCAGTTCAGTTTGACCGGGCTTGAGGGAAATTGGCGCGTCGATACAAGCGCGTAAATCCATGCCTGCAGAACCCTGTGTTGCATAGGTAGGCAAGGGCATGTCCTGACCTAAACGAGGGTCGAGTATTTTAACGGCAATCTGGGGGCGTTGGGTCATGATGAAAGGGCCTTAAACAATTGAATTAATGGGAACTAAGCTTGAAGATGGCGTCAATTAAACGCCGTGCCAGGGCAGGCTTAGATAATAAGGGGAGCTCGTCTACGCCATCTGCGGTGACTAAGCTCACGCGGTTATCATCGCTGTTAAAGCCGATACTTGGATCAGAAACGTCATTAGCAATAATCATTTGCACTGCCTTGGCTTTAAGCTTGGCTTGGGCATGCACAATGAGTTGTTGGGTTTCGGCTGCAAAACCAATATGAGTGGTACTGGTGAATGTTTGAGCCATGGTGGCGAGGATGTCTGGGTTTTGGACCAGTGCTAAGTTTAGACCATGATCAGCATTGCATTTCTTTAATTTTTGCTCGGCGGCCAGCGCAGGGCGGTAGTCGGAGACCGCCGCGCTAGCTATAAAAAAGTCTGCGCCAGGGCCTGCTTCAAGGCTGGCTGCTAGCATTTGTTGTGCGCTTTCAACGGCCACAAATGTGACGTCTGTAGGTACGGCAATGTGAGTGGGACCGGAGATTAAAATCACCTGAGCACCTTGATCACGCGCAGCAACAGCTAAGGCATAGCCCATTTTTCCAGAACTGTGATTGCTGATGTAGCGCACTGGATCAATGGCTTCTCGGGTTGGCCCCGCAGTAATGACGACTTTTTTCCCGCTTAGAAGGCCTTGCTCAAACTGGCCTTCTAGGGCATGCAACAGTTGGCTAGGCTCTAGCATGCGGCCTGCGCCCACGTCGCCGCAGGCCTGCTCACCTTCTGCGGGGCCCAATATTTGATAGCCTCGTTGCGTGAGTGTTTGCAGGTTAGTTTGCGTTGCGTTGTCTGCCCACATGGCCTGGTTCATGGCGGGTGCGAGTAGTACAGGGGCACTGGTGGCTAGGCATAAGGTGGTTAATAGGTCGTCGGCCTGGCCTTGGGCTAAACGTGCCATCACATTAGCTGTGGTGGGGGCGATGAGCAAAGCGTCGGCCCAGCGCGCCAGCTGGATGTGGCCCATGCCGGCTTCTGCTTCAGGATTAAGCAAGTGTTGGTGCACGGCATTACCCGACAAAGCTTGCAGGGTCAGTGGGGTGATGAATTCAGTGGCACCAGAGGTCATCACAACCTGTACTAGGGCACCGGATTTTTTTAGCAAACGCACTAGTTCGGCGCTTTTATAGGCAGCGATGCCTCCACTAATGGCTACAATGATGTGTTTGTTAAACAGGCGGCCCATGGCGGCAATTAACCCAACAATTAACTGTGAATAAGGCCTCTACTTTAGCACAAGTACCCTGTTTTAATCACAATCCTTGCAAATGAAATCATTGACTGCGCGTAAAATATCTTTGCGACTGACTTGGCCGACTAACTTACCGTCTTCCACCACTGGGATGCGGCGTCGGCCACGGTGGATGAACTGTTCGGCTACGGCAATAATGTCGGTGTGGCCACTCACCGTATCGACTTTTTTTGTCATGAACTCACCCACCGTGCCGCCCACTTCTTCTTCGTGGTAGGTTTTGTCTAAAATACCTCTCAGGCAATCCACCTCTGACAGCACCCCCATCAATTGGTTGTCTTGATTAATCACCGGTGCACCAGAAACTTGGTTTTCAGAAAACGTTTTAATGGCGTCAAACAAAGGAGTGTCTACTCGAAAGGTGATCAGTTGGCGGGTCATGTAGTCGGCAACTTTAACGGATTTTAGCATGGTCAATTCCTTTGTTGGCTGGAGTCAGGTGTCTTTAATTTAGCTATAACCATAAACGTTTGAGCATGCCTGTCAACACATGGTGATGAAAAATTTGCTTGAAAAGGTTTAACAATCATGGCTTTATTATGATTTACCCCAACTAAGTTTGAGCCGTACATAATTTATGCCAGAATTGCCCGAAGTTGAAACCACTCGAGCGGGTATTAGCCCGCATGTCGAGGCACAAAAAATAGTGCGTGTAGCCGTTAGAGATGCGCGTTTACGCTGGCCAGTGCCCGATGGCTTAGCCCAACAGGTGGAGGGTAAACGCTTACGTAAGGTGGTTCGCCGCGGCAAGTATCTACTGTTTGAATTTGATCACGGCGCCATTATTGGTCACTTAGGCATGACCGGTAGTATGCGTATTGTGGCCCATGACGAACCGCCGTCGTTTCACGACCACGTGGATTTAGTGTTTGAGAAAGTGACCTTAAGGTACCGAGATCCGCGGCGGTTTGGCTGTATGTTATGGCAGCCCCACCCAGTCATGGCACATGCTTTGTTAGCGCACTTAGGGCCGGAGCCTTTGTCTGAAGAGTTTGATTTGGCGCATTTGTTAAATGGCTGTAAAGGCAAAAAGCAGGCCATTAAAAGCCTCATAATGGACAGTAAAAAAGTCGTGGGGGTGGGCAATATTTATGCCAACGAAGCCTTATTTATGGCGGGCATTCATCCTCACCGTCAAGCCGGCCGTATTTCTGCTAAACGCTTAGATTTGTTGGTGGGGGCTTGTAAACAAGTGCTTGCTGCAGCCATTCAACAAGGCGGCACGACGCTACGCAACTTTGTTGATAGCGATGGTAATCCGGGCTATTTTAAACAACAATTACAGGTGTATGGGCGTGCGGGGCAGGCGTGTGTGGTTTGTGATCATCCTTTAGTGGAAAGTCGGCTAGGGCAACGCAGTACCGTATACTGTAAATTGTGCCAGCGTTAGCTTGCAGTTAAATACCCATCTTGCCAAGTTGGTCGGCAATTTCTCGTATCGTCGCACTGAGGCGCGGGAACTGCGCACTCAGCAGCAATGCGAAGTCGGACGCGTTTTGCGCTTGAGGTAGCTGAGTTTGTTGCGAGGTTGTGACTTGGTTCTGAATGTCTAACAGCAGTGTTTTTAGTTGCTGTTGCACTTTTGGATCATCGATTTGATGATCCGCTAATTCAGAGTGTAGCCGGCCTAGAAGCTCCTGTAGCTTTTTTGTTTCCATACTCAACCTCGCTGTTGTTACGGCTTATGCTGCCGTGAGCTTAATGTACTTATCCATCAACTGATCGTTGGTTTCCACGTTATCTGGATCTTTGGGGATACAGTCTACAGGGCATACTTCTACACACTGTGGCTCGTCATAATGACCTACACATTCGGTGCACTTGTTCATGTCAATTTCGTAGATTTCTTCACCCGGCGCAATCGCCTCATTAGGGCATTCCGGTTCACATACATCGCAGTTGATGCAATCGTCGGTGATAATCAAAGACATGTTACTTTTCCTGTTTAATTGTTGCGTTAGTTAGCTAAGTGTCTATTGAGTTCTTGCACCACTAAGGGGTGGACAAATTGCGAGACATCGCCGCCTAACGATGCAATTTCTCGCACTAACGTGGAGGAAATAAAGGAATGTTTCTCCGCAGGGGTTAAAAACATACTCTCTACTTCCGGCGCCAGCACTCTGTTCATTTTGGCTAACTGAAATTCGTATTCAAAATCAGACACGGCTCGTAAGCCCCGTAAGATAATATTGGCTCCTTGTTGGGGTAGCAGTTCCGTTAATAAGCCAGTAAAGCCAATAACGGTAACATTGCCCATGGGCTCAATAATAATGCGTGTCAGCTCCACACGCGTTTCTAAATCCAGCATTGGCTTCTTTTTAGGGCTTTCCGCCACCGCCACCACCACTTGCTCAAATAGGTTTGAAGCGCGTTGGATAAGGTCTACATGACCATTGGTAACGGGATCAAACGTGCCTGGGTAGATTGCTTTGTTCATGGGAAATAGAGCCCTTGTTTAAGCCGCTGTTTTAAAGCTCATGCGTTAAAGCAGCGGAATACTAAATGAATTATATAAGTGATACAACAAAAATACATTAGTTATAAAAAACTAAATTCTTATAACTATATTACATAAGCTGTTTATTGCGATTTTGCCACCAACTATGCGCCAAAATTTGCGCTTCATTTTGATCTTTAGCTTGGTCCAACAGTACCAAGCAAGCGGCGAGCGTGCTGATAACTGCGGCTTCGCCATATTGATCTTGCTGTTCTGCGCGCCATAACCTAACCAGCCTTAATGGGTCGAGATTTTGCTCTAGTGTGTCGCGCTTGGCAAGTGTTCGTTGCCACTCTTCGTCACTGGCCTGCTGCTCATCAACCCACTGTAAATGACATTCGGCATCGGGACGTATTTCGGCCTCACCTCCGTCGCCGCGAATAGTGAGGCTGCGAGGGTGTTGCAATAACATGGCCGTGTGCTGGTGTAGCGGGCCATAGGCGGGGTGAAATACGCCATCAATGGTGTGTTTAGCCGCCAGCGGGTTTAACAACCGCGTTAAGGTATGCACCGGTGAGCGTAAACCGAAAATAGACCGCAAACCAATAATATGGTCTAGGGCTGGGCTCAGTTGTTGCAAACTCATAAAACTAAAGTTGTGTTGTTGCAGCTGAGTCTGACATTGTTGCCAGTTATGAGCAATAGGTAGGCCTATTGCCGTGAGTACATCTTCGCTATAAATACGTCCAGCAGTGTGGCCTTTGGCGCCATGCATAAAGACTTTAATGCCTTGGCCGGCGAGGGTTAATGCGGCCAGCAAAAACCAAGGCAAATGACGTTTTTTACCGGCGTAGGTGGACCAATCTAAATCCACTTGTATGCCCGACACTAGTGCAGGTGAGTATTGGTGATGGGCGCGTACCGCTTCCACAAATCCGGCCAGCTCTTGCGGGGTTTCTTCTTTTAAGCGCAACAACATTAAGAAGGCACCAAGCTGTTCTGGCTCAACTTGTTGTTGCAGGATCATAGCCATAGCGTCACGCGCCTCGGCTTGGGTTAGTGAACGGCTGCCGCGCTTACCTTTGCCTAAAGCGCGGACATAGGGTGCAAACGCATGTTCAGTGGCCATGGATTGTTGCCACCGCGTCGCTGAGTTGATGGAGATTCTGAATCTCTTGGCTAGCGTTGGATTGCCCTGCTGGCCAAACGGCGTTGTTGGGGTTCATCCATATGGTGTGCATGCCCGCGGCTTGTGCGCCGGCAATGTCATGTTGTGGGTGGTCACCAATGTGGATAAACGCTTGGGGCGGCAAATCAGTGTGTTGTAAGGCGGCATCAAAGAACTTGGGATGTGGTTTGCTGACGCCGACTTGTGCAGAATTAAAGTAAAAATCGAATAAGTGATCTAAGCCCACGCGCTGTAAGTCGGCATTGCCGTTGGTCAGGGCGCCCACAGTGTAGTGTTGGCCAAGGGCTTGTAGCTGTTGTTGGGCACCTTCAAATAAAAGCACTTCATTGCGGGCGCTAAAGTAAACCTCAAACGCGGCTTGTGCAAGGTTAGCCGCCGAGGGGTAGCCGCAGCGCTCTAAACCCAGTTGAATGAGGGCAATACGGCTTTTGCTGAGGTCGTGTTTTAACTGCGGCTGCTGTTGCCAAATTTCGTCGCGTAAGGCATCAATGCCTTGATGATCATAAGTCTGACTGAACTTGGGCGCGTGTTGTTGCATCCATGCAAGCATCACGGTATTGGCTTTGGTGATCACGGGGCCGATATCCCAAAGGGTGCCATCTAAATCAAAGGTAATGACCTTAATCATGGTTAGAATTCTCTGCCGACAAGTCTGTGGATTTATGTGCCTGGGCTCTAGGGTGAGCTTGGTCGTAGACTTTGGCTAAATGTTGGTAGTCTAAGTGAGTATACACCTGTGTGGTGCTGATGTTGCTATGGCCAAGCAACTCTTGCACTGCACGTAAGTCGCCGCTGGATTGTAATAAATGGCTGGCAAACGAATGCCGCAACATATGTGGATGTAAGTGTTGGCCTTGGGTGGCGGCCATTTTGGCCATGCGTAACTGAATACCCCGTGGGCCCATACGTTGGCCACGGTGGTTAATGAACAGGGCATTCGCATCGAGGCATTTAACTCGTTTGCGTTGTTGCAGCCAGTCATTGACGGCCTTGATGGCTTGGCGGCCCATGGGCAATTGACGTGTTTTCTTGCCTTTACCAGTCACCCTTAACGTGGCGTCGCCAAGGTCTAGGTCGAGTATATTCAGGCTCGCCAGTTCTGCTAGTCGTAAGCCGCAAGAATAGGCGAGTTCAAGCAAGGCTTGGTCACGTGTGGCCATGGGGTCGTTTTTGTCCGTTGGGCCGTCAAGGATCTGGCTGATTTGATCAGGGTCTAGGCTGTTGGGAAGACGTCGGCCGGCTTTTGGCGCTTGTATTCCCGCGGCTGGGTTGTGCTTGGTGAGTCCATTTTGCATAAGGTAAGCAAATAAACTGCGCCAGCTGGAGAGCATGCGCTGCAAGCTTTTTGGGGCTAGTCCGGATTGCCGAGCCTGTGTTAGGGCGGCTCGAATAGTATCGGCTTGGGTGTCACTCCAAAGGTCGTGCTGGTGCGTTTGCATGGTGTCTATCAAACGCTGGATGTCGCGCCGATAAGCTGCAACAGTATGCTCGGAATAGCGTTTGATATAAGCCAAATAGTGCAAATAATCTGCCACTGTTTGGCTTAAGCTAGTGCTAGGGTTTGGCATTGTTACGTTAAACGACCGAGGCATCGCCCTGCTACGGCGGCAACGTGGTTAAGGAATAAGGTATCCAGCTGTTGGTTATAGTGGTCTTGGGTGTTGCTGGCAATAATGAGAACACCAAGGGCTGTGTCGCCTAGGTATAAAGGCACAATGGCACAGGATTTGAGCGTACTTGAGTGCTGGAACAGCTGTAGCAACTCTGGTCCCTTAAAGGCTTGGCAATAAGCCCAGTTTTTGTCGGCTAGGGCCATGATTTGTACGTCACCCTGGGCGTCGCTCAAATTGGGGTGGTTATCCGTAGTTTCAACTTTGGAAAATAACGCTAAGTGGGCCGCATCAGCATGAAACTCGTTGATAAAACTCTGTGTTAGCGCCTCTGTGAGGGCGTTAAGGCTGGTGGCTGAAGCCAGTTCAATGACTAAACGTTTGGTTTTTTCAAACTGCACATCGTTACGCCGAGCAGTGCCTAAGATATCCGACATTTTAGTGGCGTAATCTTGTAACTTATGGCGCATGACTTGCGTTTGGCGTTCAATCAACGACGTGGCTTGGCCGCAATGATGAGACAATTCAATGTCGGCTAACAACTCGGGGTATTGGTTAAAAAAGTCTGGGTTTTGGCGCAAATAATCGGCCACATCTTGTTTGTCTAGCTGGCTCATATGCGTATCTGCCCTTCGTATACATGGGTTGCAGGTCCAGTCATGGACAGGGGATGGCCAGGGCCTTGCCACTCAATGAGCAAGTCACCGCCGGTGAGCTGTGCAGTAACCTTAGTATCTAATAATCCCTGTTGTTGGCCGGCCACTACCGCGGCACAGGCGCCTGTGCCGCAGGCCTTGGTTTCGCCAACGCCACGTTCGAATACACGTAACTTAATGTTTTGGCGGTCAAGGATTTGCATAAACCCAATATTGGCTTGGTTGGCGAACCGCGGATGATGTTCGAGCTTAGGCCCTAGTTCATGTACGGCCGCAGTGGTCACATCATCGATAATCAATACGCCGTGGGGATTACCCATGGATACGGCACCTATGGTGTAGTTTTGGCCGTCTTGTTCTATGGTGTAGCTAGGGGCTTGCTGGGGAGCATCAAACGGAATGGCAGCAGGAGACAAAACAGGTTCGCCCATATCCACCGTTACTTGATGGTCGCCCTGCATGTGCAATACAATACGGCCATTGTTGGTTTGTACCGCAATTTCACGTTTGCCGGTTAAGCGTTGATCATGCACAAATTTGGCAAAGCAGCGCGCACCGTTGCCACAGTGTTCTACTTCGTTGCCGTCGGCATTAAAGATGCGATAACGGAAGTCCACATCTGGCGCCTGCGGTGTTTCCACCAATAGCAACTGATCAAAACCGATGCCGGTGTTGCGATCGCCCAAGCGGCGAATTTGTTCGGTGGATAAATTCGCTCTTTGGGTGATGAGATCAATCACCATGAAATCGTTACCCAAACCGTGCATTTTGGCAAAACGTAATAGCATTTTAGCCCCGTCCTTGTTGCTTATGTGGTTGGCAATAGGCGCTCTCGGGCCCATTGCTGTGATAATTGTTCGCGTTCACCAATGAGGTGAGACTGATTGCCATCCACCATCACTTCGGCTGCACGGTTGCGGCTGTTGTAGTTAGAGGCCATGCCAAAACCATAGGCACCCGAACTACATACAGCTAGCAGGTCACCAGCCCCAATAGCGAGCTGGCGGTTTTTACCTAAAAAATCACCGGTTTCGCAAATGGGGCCCACAATGTCAAAGTCTTGCACCTCGGCTTTAGAGTTTAAGTCGGCAGGAATAATGTCTTGCCATGCACTGTATAGGGCAGGGCGAATGAGGTCATTCATGGCCGCGTCGACAATGGCAAAATACTTGTCATCATTGTTCTTAATGTATTCTACATGGGTCAATAAAACTCCTGCATCAGCACAAATAGAGCGGCCAGGTTCAAATACCAAGGCTAAGTTGCGGGCGCCAAGGTGGGTACGTACACGGGCAATAAAGTCGCTAATGGCGGGTGGTTGTTCGTCGCCATAACAGACACCAAGGCCACCACCTAGGTCTAAGTGGGTAATGCCGATACCTTGTTCTGCAAGAGTATCAATTAACACAAACAAGCGATCCATAGCGTCTAGGTAGGGCTCAATTTGAGTGAGCTGCGAGCCAATGTGGCAATCTACACCAATCACATTGATGTGGCTCATGGCGGTAGCTTGGGCGTAAGCTGCTGGCGCTTGGTCAATGCCTATACCAAACTTGTTTTCTTTTAGACCGGTAGAGATGTAAGGGTGAGTTTTTGCATCCACATCGGGATTAATACGTAACGATATCGGTGCCACACAATCCATACTGGCAGCAACGCTCTGTAAGCGCACTAGCTCTGCTTCAGATTCTACATTAAAGCAGTGGACGCCCACTTCTAATGCGCGTTGCATCTCGTGGGCTTGTTTGCCTACACCGGAGAATACAATTTTGCTGGGATCACCACCTGCTACCAACACTCGCTCTAACTCGCCAATAGAAACGATGTCAAAACCGGCGCCAAGGCGTGCAAGCACATTAAGCACTGCAATGTTGCTGTTGGCCTTTATCGCGTAACACACTAAGTGGTCACAGCCTTCTAGCGCTTGGCTGTAGGCCATGTAGTTACGTTCTAAGGTGTCTCGTGAGTAGACATAGGTCGGCGTGCCGTATTGCTGTGCCAGGCTAGCTACATCGATGTCTTCGGCAAACAATCGGTTGCTGCGGTATTCAAAATTATCCATGGTGTTTATGCCTCGGTCAATGACTTGTGGTTGCTGGGGTTTCGGGCACATATAAGCTTCCCGCCTGACCACAGCTTGCTAAGCTTAAGGTCAAGCTGAGGCAGAGTAGTGATAAACAGACCAATTTCTTCACGTTGGCACTCGCAGTGTTGTAATGTTAAGTTGTTAATTAGCTACGATTATACCCTTGAAACACGCGTCTACACTAGCGCAGACACCGACAATGGGTTACTTTGAACGCATATTAACCAACGGGCCTAATGACGAGGTCATTACCAAAAGTGAAATCCATGAGTGAAGCGCAGTTCCACGAGCAGGTTGACGATTTATTTTTGCAGGTGGAAGAGATTTTAGATGAGGCAGAAAGTGATATTGATTCCGTTAACACCAGTGGTTTATTAACCATTAGTTGTGAAAATGCGAGTCAAATTATATTGAGTCGCCAGCCGCCCTTAAGCCAAGTTTGGCTGGCGTGTTTGGCCGGCGGCTTGCACTTTGAACAAAAGCAAGACAGCTGGCGCTTAACCACTGACAATAGCCAAACTTTGGGCCAATGCCTGGCCCAGGCACTACAAGACCAAGCGCAGGAGTGCTTTGACTGCAGTGCCTTAGATGTATTGCCGGCCTAGACTAATGCTGACGGCTGCTGACTAGGGCAAGCGCCCGGTCTGCCGCTGCTAATACCTGCTGAGGCGCTGTGCCACCGATGTGATCGCGGGCACTTACCGAGCCGTCTAAGGTCAGGACATCAAACACGTCATCGGTGATCAGGTCGCTAAAGGTTTGTAATTCAGCCAAACTCATTTCACTCAGGTCGTTGCCAGTGGCTAAGCCATGGGCAACGGACTTGCCAACCACTTCATGGGCGTCACGGAACGCCAAGCCTTTACCTACCAAGTAATCGGCTAAGTCAGTTGCGGTGGCAAACCCCTTAAGCGCTGCAGCGCGCATTTGATCACGCTTGGGCACCAAGGCTGGCACCATGTCGGCATAGGCGCGTAAGCAACCCTTGACCGTGTCAATGGTATCAAACAACGGCTCTTTGTCTTCTTGGTTGTCTTTGTTATAGGTGAGCGGTTGGCCTTTCATCAAGGTTAACAAACAAATGAGGTGACCGTTGACACGGCCGGTTTTGCCTCGTACTAATTCGGGCACGTCTGGATTTTTCTTTTGTGGCATGATGGATGAGCCAGTACAAAAGCGATCCGGCAAGTCGATAAAATCAAACTGTACTGAGGTCCACAAAATCAGCTCTTCTGAGGCGCGGGATAAGTGCATTAATATAAGGCTGGCTGCAGCACAAAATTCAATGGCAAAATCGCGGTCACTCACAGAGTCTAGTGAGTTTTCTGTAGGTCGATCAAAACCTAATAACTCGCTGGTCATATATCGATCTATAGGATAGCTCGTGCCTGCCAAAGCCGCTGCACCTAAAGGCGAAATATTAAGGCGCTTACGCAAGTCTTGTAGGCGTTCGTAGTCGCGCTGCAGCATTTCGTTCCAAGCCAATATATGGTGGCCAAAGGTCACTGGCTGTGCTGTTTGGAGGTGGGTAAAGCCGGGCATAATAGTGGCATTTTCGGCCTTGGCTTGGCCGATAAACCCCATTTGTAAGCGACTGATTTCACTACAAATAAGGTCGATTTCATCACGCAAGTAAAGGCGAATATCGGTGGCTACTTGGTCGTTGCGCGAGCGCCCTGTGTGGAGCTTCTTACCTGCCATGCCGATCTTCGCAGTGAGGGCTGCTTCGATGTTCATGTGTACATCTTCTAGGGCCACGGACCAGGTGAAGTCGCCGCGTTCAATCTCGATACGAATTTCTTCTAGGCCGCGTAAAATATCATCACACTCTTGCTGCGTTAATACGCCCACATGGGTGAGCATTTTGGCATGCGCTACCGAACCCTGAATGTCTTGGCGGTACATGCGTTGGTCAAACTCCACTGATGCCGTAAAACGGGCCACAAAGGCATCGGTAGGCTCACTAAAGCGGCCTCCCCATTGTTGGTTTGTGGTGGTCTCGTTAGTTTGGCTCATGGGTGTTCCTGTTGGCTTGTGGGGGCGATGGTAGGGCTCTATTTTAACGAGGAGTCTGGTGTATAAGCAAGCGCTTATCGGCCGCACGTCAAAGGTATAGTTGGTTGGCTTGAGTTGATCTCAATTGACCAACCTTCATGTTAGAAACAGGCTATGCTATATGCTCACTCATGGTGCGAGTAAGTGGACATGAATAGCAAACTAATAAGGCGAATGGTCGGATTTTGTTGCGTGTTTTTGGCGCTAGCCAATGCATCGCCGGTGTCAGCCCAGTGTTTGGCTTTGTCTGGACAACAAATGCTGCGAGCATCGCCGTGGCCGGGAGAGCCGGAGGTGGGTCATATTTACAAGGTACAACGTTGGTATGTGCAAGATGGTGATAGTCTCAGTGTGGCTCATGGGCAGCGCTTGCGATTGGGGCAGATTAATACCACCGAAATGGCTCATAAATCACGGCCAGCGCAACCCTATGCACAGCAGGCTAGGGATCAGTTAGATCAGCAACTAGCGCAGCAAACTGAGATTTATTTGCGCTTGTTGCCCAACCTTCAAGACCATTACGGCCGGTGGTTAGTAAAAATTTATGATGGCGCCGGTTTAAGTGCCGAGGCGCTTCTTGTGGCCCGCGGTTTAGCCTACGTGGTGAGCATGGATGCACAGGGTGCAGATGATTGTTTATGGCAGCATGAGTCGAGTGCGCGTAAGCAAGGGCTGGGCATTTGGCGCACGGCCCTATCTGCTGTGTATCAAGCGGCCGACTTAAGCCCCAAGCGAGGTGGGTTTATGCGTATGGGGGGTGTGGTGGCGGACATAAGTGAAAGCCAGCATGACTGGTATATTGGTTTTGGTGGGCAAGCGGGCATTAAAATAGACAAACAGTTACTCGCAGGCTCGCATTTAAGGGCCAACAACCGCCAGCAGTTAGAGCAATGGGCCGGACAAACCATTATCGCAAGGGGTTGGTTGTCGTGGCGTAAGCTGAGTAAAAAACAACGCCAAAAGGGCTATTTGTCGGGCTTGATGAGCGTCTATCATTTAGACATGCTGGAACAGGCCCCAGCACTAAGTGGGCTTTAAAAAACCTGTTCTGGTGCGGCTTCTTGGTGGCTAGTGTCGTCTGTAGAATGGTTGTTTTTAGGCAGTGCCATTTGTATAGGAGTGCGCTCTTCGCGGAAAATTTCTTCTAACGATGTGGTGTCTTCGGGCCGGGCTAACTCGCCAGTGGCTTGGTCAATTTTTATGGTGACCATGCCATCGGGTTGGGTGCGCTTATGTTCTGGCGTGCCATCTAGGGCTACACGCATAAAGTCAATCCAAATAGGCAGTGCAGCGGTGCTACCAAATTCGTTTCGGCCTAAGGTTTTTGGTTGGTCAAACCCCACCCATGTCGTGGCCACCACGGAATCAACGTAGCCCGAAAACCACGCGTCTTTTTGGTCGTTGGTAGTGCCCGTTTTACCCGCCAAATCATTTCTTTCTAGCTTTTGCGCTTTACGCGCCGTGCCTTTTTTAACTACATCTTGAAGGATGGTGTGCATGATGTAATTGACGCGCTCATCCATAATACGTGGGGCAATGGGAAGCGCGGTGGTGGGCCGACTGCTGCTTAATAAGGCATCCTGTGCAGCTTGTTGGTCGGCATCTTCTTGGTCGATGGCTTCGTCTAGGGCAATGATGGCACCGTTATCAATGATGGTTGCGTATGGTTCAGGCAGGCTTACTAAATTCACTGTATCGGTTGCCCGTACATAGTCACAGTTGGCGCATACCGTAGTGGGCTCGGCTTGATATAACACCTTGCCAAAACTGTCTTCAATACGCTCGATAAAATAGGGGGTGACTTGGTAACCTTGGTTGGCAATGCTGGCATATGCAGTGGCTACATCGATAGGTGGCACGCTGGCACTGCCTAAGGCAAGGGACAAATTGAGAGGTAATTGTTCTGGTTTAAAACCAAACCGACTGGCGTAGTCGATCGCCGACTTGATGCCGATTTCGCGCAGAATACGGATCGAAACTAAGTTGCGCGATTTGTATAAGGCTTTACGCAGGCGTGTGGGGCCAAAAAATTTGCCGCTATAGTTTTCTGGCCGCCATGAGTCTTCCAAACTTGCGTCGGCAAACACCACCGGGGCATCGTTAATTAAGGTGGCGGCCGTAAACCCTTGTTCTAGTGCAGCGGAATAGATGAAGGGTTTAAAGTTTGAGCCAGGCTGGCGTAAGGCTTGCGTGGCGCGGTTAAATTTACTGTGTAAATATTCAAAGCCACCCACCAAGGCGATCATAGCACCGTCTTGTGGATCCAGGGCGATGAGCGCACCTTGAGCATCGGGCACTTGTGATAAATACCAAACGTTAGGGTCAGAATAAGCCTGACGTATGCGAATTTGGTCGCCTACGGTGAGGATGTCACTAATCTGTTCGGGCTTAGGGCCTAAGTGGTCTATGGCAATACGGGGGCGGATCCAGCTCATGTCGCTAAATTGGATGGTGGCGGTGACGCCATAGCGCATGATTAAATTGGCCGAATCTTCGTTTAGTTGCTGCACAATAGCGGGTTGCAGCGGGCCAAATACCGGAATGCGATTGAGAATGCGTTCGGCTTGCTCGGTGGCTAAGTTGGCACCATGATTGATTTCAATGCCTCTAAAACCATGGCGTCGATCATAAGCTAGCAGGCCTTTTTGTACGGCCAGTTGTGCGGCGTCCTGCAGGCGACTGTCGATGGTGGTGTAGACGCGATATCCGCCAGTGTACACATCTTCGATGGGGAAGGTGTCGAACAGTTCTTGGCGCACCATTTCCGCTACGTAGGATGCCGAAGTTTCTGGTTTAAGGCTGTGATAGCGGGCAATAATCGGGGTGGCAATGGCGTCATCATATTGCTGCTGATGGATATAGCCGAGCTTAAGCATGCGACCTAAAATCCAATTGCGACGTATCTTGGAACGTTCTGGATTGGAGATTGGGTTGTATTTTGATGGTGCTTTATACAGCCCCGCTAACATGGCTAGTTGGGGTAATTCTAATTCGCTAATCGAGCGACCGTAATACACGGCAGAGGCCGCTTCGATACCATATGAACGGTGGCCCATAAACATTTTGTTGAAGTACATTTCTAGAATTTCGTCTTTACTGAGTTGCTGCTCAATCTGAAACGATAATAATATTTCGTTAAATTTGCGGATGAAGGTTTGGTCTAACGTTAATAGATAATTACGCGCCACCTGCATGGTTAGGGTGCTGCCACCACCTTGGATTTTACCTCCAGCTTGAACCATTCGTACCGCTGCACGCAATAAGCCTTTGGGGTCCACCCCGTAATGGCTGTAATAGTTCTCGTCTTCTGCAGAAATTAGCGCGTTAATATAGTCCTGCGGTACTTGGTCGATACGCAAAGGAATGCGACGTTGTTCACCAAATTCTGAAATCAGCTTGCCATCACGACTCATTACTCGCAATGGGGTCTGTAGGTGATAGTCCTTGAGGGCACTGACATCGGGTAATCGAGGTATCAGATAAAACCAAGTAAACGCCCCTATCAGTAAGGCACAGAGTGTGCCGAGGATGAATCCCCATTTAAACAGGCGGCGTACAAATGTCATGCTATGCTTAAACTCAAGACGGAAAAGAATCGAAAGTATATAAGATATATTTAGTTTAGCCACCCATGGATGGGAATTATGTTGAAGCAATTGAGTAAACGTCTCGTTAGTCCCTTGTCTCTTGGCCTTGATTGGCAAGCGCAATGCCTGCGCATGGTGCTTTTACAGGCACCTGAAAATCCACCCCGCACCCAATGGCCGCCTCTTTGTTTGGGCCAATGGAGGGTGCCAATACCCCCACTTAATACCCTTGAGCCACCTGATGAGGCAGAGGGTTCTGCTTGGTTTCGATGTCTTATGCAAATCAATGACCTTGTGGGCAAGCGGCACTTGTTAGTTACCGTCGGCTTGCCTAAAGTCTATTTTACTTGGCTGCATGGTCCACAAATGCAGTTCACACAGGCCCAAAAACCACGCCTTTGGCATCAAAGTGTTGTTAACAGCCAAATCAAGCAGCGGTTGGCGGATCAACGCTGGGCGGCAGAAAAACTCAACATCGATGCCTCAAGTGTATTGGTAGAGCACTTACAGTTGGCCCCGGCGCTACATATGTTGCTGGTGCTTAGCGTCCATTATGCACGCCCGGTTGAAAACCTCTTGGGCAATCTACAAACGGTGATGAACACCACCATAGAAGTTAGCTTAGAGCCGCTGGTATTGAGTCGTGTGAAATGCCCAAAAGAGGTCGGCCTCGATGGCTCTATGGCGTGGTGGTTGGCGCAAAAATGCTGGAGCAAGGCATGATAATGTGGCGTGAACCTCAGGCCAGCGAGGCCAATTTTTTACCGTGGTTTCAACAACTGCTGTTAGCGCAGCGCCGCCAGCGTTATACCATGCTTGCCTGGGGTCTAATCGTTAGCCTGCTGTTGCTGGCGTCGGTGGGGTGGCAGTACGCTCGTTGGCGGCAGGCAGTGTCTCAAGCCTATGATGTTTTGCACGCCGGGCATTTGTACCTTCGTCAACAGCAGCAAAGCACTTGGTTAACAATGCGTGAAACGCAACAGGCTCAGCGCAATGCTTCAGTCACTCAAGGGCTGCAACATAAGGCGTGGTTACCTGCGCTCGAGTTGGCCACTTTGGTAACCAAACTGTCCGATCCCCAGCAGCTCACGCGTTGGCGCTGGACGCAGCTGAAGGGGCAGGCTGGGCGTGTAGAATTTGAGCTGAGCCAGCTACAAGCTTGGCAACCTTGGTGGCAAACCTGGATACAAGCTAGGCCGAATTCTAAGGTCTTGGCCTTAAATGCGCAGCCCCATGGTGTTGGCTTGCGGGTGCAGTACCAGCTAATTCACGAACCTGTGGCCGTAATGCCTGACCCGGACCTTAATTCATTGGCGCTGAGGCCTGATCCAATGAAACATAGCCTAGCGGCTGTTGCAGCAGCGGACATGGTGCAACGGCTGTCCCACTTATCCTCGTCAGTGGAGCTGTCGGCGGCACAGGATAGCCTGCAACTCACGGCGCAGTTACCAAGCACCCAATGGCAGGCACTCGCTCCGGTGCCTAACGGTGTCGGTTGGTCACTCACTGAGTTGTCTTTAGTGGCTGCGCCTTCAGGTCTATGGAATTTGGCAATGAACTGGCAGGTCGAACCTTTGGTACAAGATTTGGGCGATCACAACAGGCTGCTTTCGCCGGCTCAACAGTCGGCTATAGGTTTGGCCTTTGATCAATTTACTGGTCCGCTTAAGCCGCTACCTAACGCGATTACAAAAGGCGTGGTGCCTGAAGCGACGTGGCGCTTTATTGGCTATAGTCAGCAAGCTAAAAAGGGGGCCTGGGTGTGGCTTCGGCAGGTCGCTAACGGCACGGTGAAACGCTTGAGGCTAGGTCAAGCTGTTGGGCCTTGGCGGATGGTCGGGGCTAATGCGCAGCAAGTGACCTTGCAACAGGGCAAGCAACAATGGGTGTTGCAGCGTCAGTGTGTAACGGGGGTGTGCCCATGAGGCCATTTTTTGATCGTTGGTTGTTAATGGTGCTGGTACTAGCCGCCGGCCTAAGCCGCAGTGACGACATTCAGCCCATCGACATTGATGTGCGCCAGGTGCCCATAACCGATGTGTTGTATGAGCTCGCATTGGCGGCACAGACTAATTTAGTGTTAGCCGACGACATCGACACTCAAGTGAGTTTGGTGTTTAAACAAATTCAGCCAGCTGAAGGTTTGGCACTGATCTGTAGCGGTTTTTCGCTAACCTGCAAGCAGACGGCGCAGGGCTTGATAGTGTCTCAGGTGATGGGTGAATCGAACATCGCCTTGCTACCCATGGCACGGGTAAAGCTAGATTATGTGGAGGCCGATGACATGCTTTCAACATTACAAAACGCCACCGCATTATTGTCGCCGCAGGGGCAGTTGTTAGCGGACTCCCGCACCCATCAAATGCTCATTTACGCCGAGGTTGCACGCGCAACGCAGTTGGCCAAGGTGTTACGCCAACTGGACCAACCACTGGATCAGTTATTAATAGAGGGTCGTATCGTTATTGCTAAATCTGACTTAGGTGAGTCTAGTGGGTTGGATTTTATTGGTGCCCTAGGTAACGTGGCAGGCGCCTCGGCCACCCCGTCGCAAAGCGCGAACCTTGGGGTCGGGTTTAGCCCGGCGGGAGGCAGTTTGCAATTAGGTTTGATAGGCACCCATGTGTTGTTACAGCTAGAACTAGCAGCACTAGAAGCCAGTGGCAAGATGCTTACCTTAGCGCAGCCGCAAATTTTAGTGCAAGAGGGTTACACGGGTAGTATTGAAACAGGCCAGGAGGTGCCTTACCTAATGACCACTGAGGCAGGTCAGCAGCAGCAATGGAAACAGGCGGTATTGGGTCTCACCGTTACACCTAGGGTGTTGCCGCACCAACAAGTGCAATTAGACTTGCTAGTGATGCAGGATTCGATTGGGGATTTGTTGCCTAATGGCGAGCTTGCGCTGAATACCCATCGCCTTAAAACGCGTGCCGTGGTGGGCCTTGGGCAAACTTTGGTATTGGGTGGGGCATTGTATGAACAACAGCTGGATCGTTTGCTGTCTAACCCGCTGTTGGCCGGATTACCGCTGGTAGGTCAGTGGTTCCAACGGCGCAAACACGACACGGAACGTTTTGAGCTCTTGGTTTTTGTCACTCCACGTATAGTTAACCCTTGATTACCCTTGATTACCCTTGATTAAGTTGACCTTAATCCCCATAATTTAGTGCATCCTACCCGGCAGCGAGCAACAAGCTCTTGATGACCGGGTTTTGTTGTTGCTGTTTATTAACAGGGAAATCCACGGTGAATATATTTTTAATTGGCCCCATGGGTGCTGGGAAAAGCACCATCGGGCGGCAACTTGCTCGCGAACTAAAGTTAGAGTTCTTAGACACAGATAGGGAAATAGAAGACAGGTCTGGCGCTGATATTCCCTGGATCTTTGATGTTGAAGGCGAAGCTGGTTTTCGCAAACGCGAAGCTAATATGATTGCCGAGCTGTCTCAGCAGCGAGATGTGGTGATGGCTACAGGTGGTGGTGCGGTTGAATCGCCAGAAAATCGCCAGCACCTGTCAGCCCGGGGCACAGTGGTGTATTTGTTTGCTACGGTAGAGCAGCAGCTTGAACGCACGTCTAAAGACAAGAACCGGCCGTTATTACAAAACGAAGATCCAGAACAAGTGTTACGCGACCTATTTGCTAGCCGTCATGCACTATACGAAGAAACCGCGGACATTCAGGTAGCCACAGGCGCCCAAAATCCGCGTTTGTTAGTGGCAGAGATAATCAAACAAATAGAAGCCATTCGCGCTTTGTAGGCTAGAGCCCAATCCATGACCAACACACACCAAACACTCACGGTTGATTTAGGCGATCGAAGTTACCCCATTTACATCGGTAGCGGGTTGTTGCAGCAGCCGCAGTTGTTGGCCCCTCATATTCGCGGCAAACAAATATTGGTGGTCACCAATACCGCCGTTGCACCGCTGTATTTAGACACGCTAGTTGCGGGTTTAGAGAGCTTGCAAATTGAAGGTTTGCAGTTAGATCGTTTGGTGTTAGAAGACGGCGAAGAGCACAAGCATTTAGATACCGTGAGTTTGGTGTTTGATCACCTCCTACAGCAACGCCATAACCGCACCACCACCTTGATCGCTTTAGGTGGCGGCGTGATTGGCGACATGACAGGCTTTGCCGCGGCCGCTTATCAGCGGGGGGTGAATTTTATTCAAGTGCCCACCACCTTGTTGTCACAAGTGGATTCCTCTGTGGGTGGTAAAACCGGCGTTAATCACCCCTCGGGTAAAAACATGATTGGGGCCTTTCATCAGCCTCAATGTGTGCTGATCGACACCCAGAGTTTAGCCACCTTGCCGGCACGCGAATTGTCTGCAGGCCTTGCCGAAGTGATTAAGTACGGCCTCATTGCCGATGCGTCTTTTTTCGCATGGTTAACACTTAACATTGAACAGCTTAAGCAGTTAGAACCGACGTTAATTAGCCAAGCCATTTACCGCTCATGCGCCTGTAAGGCCGAAATTGTGGCTGACGATGAGCGTGAGCAAGGCCGCCGAGCATTGCTTAATTTTGGTCACACCTTTGGCCATGCAGTTGAAACACAAATGGGTTATGGCCGCTGGTTACACGGTGAAGCTGTGGGCGCTGGTATGGCTATGGCCGCCGACTTGTCCCATCGTCTAGGTTGGATCGATCGGCCTACGGTGCAACGTATTACGCACTTGCTAGAAGCATCTGGATTGCCCTTGTGGGGGCCGGATCAGATGACAGCGAATAATTATATACAACATATGCAAGTTGACAAAAAAGTGACCGATGGCACCATTCGACTTATCTTGTTAGAGCAACTCGGCGCTGCGGTTGTCACCTCCAGCTTCAGTTCGGAACTGTTACATCAAACCCTTAATCACCAGCCGCTCTGCTAGGGTCCTATGAGCAACTCCGGGGCAGTGCCAGCATCCAATACGGCATCCAACTTGTCCGCTGCTTATGGCGCCTATAGTCGTCGATTGGAACAACAAGAAGAAGACCATCGATCGATCAACTTGATGAGCTTCGAGTATCAACCTAAGGCGCGTGGTCGCCAGCTTGACACGCTGCTGCATTTGAGCCACTTTTCAGATTGCTTAGTATTGGTGACTGCACCAACGGGTGTCGGTAAAAGTACCTTTATAGACCAGTTTCTAAGGGTGCAGCCTGCCGATGCCTGCATTGTCCATCTTGCCTTAAACGAAACCGTTTCGGCGGCCTGGGTCATACGTCAGTTGGTCCAACAATTAACCGTGCAACTACCTAATCATGCGAGTCTTGAGGCGTCTATTCTTGCGATTCAAGAGCGGGCTCAAGAGCTCGCCCGAGATGAGCAAGTGTTGCTGCTAGTGGTGGACGATGCGCATTGGTTAGACGATGATGCTTTGGAATTATTGGCTAACTTGTTGTCTCGAAGTGCTAAAGTGGATTCGCGCCCGCACGTTATTTTGTGCGCCGACCAAGGTTTGGTGGAGCGCATCGAAGCACCTCAGTTCACCGAAATGCGTCAAGAACGCTTTTATCATTTAGTTTTGGCGCCATTTAGCCAAGAAGAAAGCGCCGATTACCTGCGTCAACGATTACAAATCATGGGTATTGCTCAGGGTCAGGGCTTAGCCCCTATCCAATTGCTGCAATTACATCAGTTGGCTCAGGGTAACCCGGGCTATCTGAATATGCTGGCTAATAAAGCCTTGCATAAAGGCGGCTTTGTACAGCAAGCGGGATTACCGGTCATGCATATTGCCGCCACCATTGTGGTGGTGTGTCTGTTGGCAGGTATATGGGTGGTTAACTATGTGACCGACCCGGCCCGTACGGCTATAGACCTACCGCAGGCGGCGACAGTGGTAGAGGTCATCGAAGCGGATATTGAGACTGTGGATGAACTATTGAGTGAGCCAATCGCCCAAGCACTACCCCCTCTAGAGCCGATTGAGCTGTCTGCGCCATCGGCCAATGTGAGTTTACAGCCCGAATCCACTGCAGCAACTGCCCCCGTGCTACCCGCTTGGCCTCAAGCGACAGCCATTAGTCAGCATGCTTATGGTTATGCAGCACTGATGAAGGTGTCGCCAGAGCACTTTAGCTTGCAGGTGTTAGGTGCTCGTTTAGAGCTCACGTTAGAGGCCTTTTTGACACAGCATAAGTTCGAACAGCGCTATTATGTGCTGCAGCTTGAGCGCGGCAATGCGCCCTGGTATATATTATTGGTGGGTGATTACCAAACTAGTGGCGCGGCTCGTGATGCCATTAAGGCCTTGCCGCTCGCCTTACGCAACCAGCAACCTTGGCCTCGTTCGGTGTTGAAGATTCAGCAGCAGATTCGCGATAAATTCAACACTAGCGTTGAATAACTTTTACAAAATGTAGCGAACGTCGGCTATTGTGCAGGTATTTATCCTCCAAATACCCAAAATATTTGTTTGGAACGCCATTCTCAGGTAGGATATTCGTCCATTTGTTGATTCAATATATCTATAAGCCCTTATAAGGGTTTTTAATTACGGCAAGTGTCCTGCTTGTTCTAGTTTGTTATGCATCAGTGACACTTGTTAATACCCAAGGCAGCCAAAATGGTTTGCCAGATTAGCGAGAGAGATGCCGATGAACGCTGGCTTTTTTAACCCCAAAGAATTCAAAGATAACTGTGGCTTCGGGCTTATTGCTCACATGCACGGTAATCCTAGTCATGATTTATTGCAAAAAGCCATTGAGTCGCTCACCTGTATGACCCACCGTGGTGGCATTGCCGCCGACGGCAAGACGGGTGATGGTTGTGGTTTGTTGTTACAAATGCCCGACGACTTTATGCGCCAAGTGGCGTTGGATAGTTTTTCTGAAGAACTGACCGAATCCTACGGTGTGGGTATGGTGTTTTTATCGCAAGACGAAGATAAAGCGGCTCACTCTCGTAATATTCTAAACCAAGCTATTGAAGACAATGGCTTAGAAGTTGTGGGCTGGCGCGAAGTGCCGGTTGATGCGTCATGCTTAGGCCCTATTGGTGCTGATTGCCAGCCACGTATCGAGCAAGTGTTTGTGAACAGTGCTGACCTGCGAGGCGAATTACTAGAAGCGCGCTTATTGGTGGCTCGCAAAACCACCATGTTTGCGCTCAAAGCTGACACAGAGTTTTACGTGTGTAGTTTGTCTCATCGTGTGGTGTCATACAAAGGCCTGATGATGCCGGTGGATTTGCCGGTATTTTACAAAGACTTGGGTGACCCAACACTCGCCACCGCCATTTGTACTTTTCATCAGCGTTTTTCTACCAACACCTTACCGCGTTGGCCTTTGGCTCAGCCGTTTCGTTTCTTGGCTCACAACGGCGAAATCAATACCATTGAAGGCAACCGCAACTGGGCCAAAGCGCGCCAGAACGTTTTGTCGACGCCGCTCATTCCTGAACTACAAGACCTTGAAGGTGTGGTCAACACCACGGGCTCTGATTCCTCCAGCATGGATAATATGCTCGAGCTGATGGTGCTGGGTGGTATGGACGTATTCCGGGCTTTACGCTTAATCATGCCGCCAGCATGGCAAAATGACGAGTTAATGGACCCAGAGTTACGGGCGTTCTACGAATATAATTCTATGCATATGGAAGCATGGGACGGCCCAGCGGGCATGGTACTAAACACCGGCCGTTATGCCGTGTGTTTATTAGACCGCAATGGTTTGCGCCCATCGCGTTGGGTAATGACCAAAGATGATTACCTAGTGACGGCATCGGAAATTGGCACCTTTGAATATGATCCGCTAGACGTGGTGGCTAAAGGCCGTGTGGGGCCAGGTCAAATTTTGGCTGTGGATACCCACACTGGCGAAGTCATGCACACCAAAGACATCGATGACCAACTCAAGGCTTCTCAGCCGTATAAAAAATGGTTGCGTAAATCCGCTATTCGTTTAGAGGGCACCTTGGATGAAGAGCAGTGCTTTGATGACTTTAGTGAAGGTGAGCTAAAGCAACATATGAAGATGTACCAAGTCACCTCGGAAGAGCGTGATCAGATCATTCGTCCCTTAGCGGAAAATGCACAAGAAGGCGTAGGCTCGATGGGTGACGATACACCTATGGCGGTGTTATCAAGCCGTGTGCGCTCGGTCTATGAGTACTTCCGTCAGCAGTTTGCGCAAGTGACTAACCCGCCCATAGATCCGCTGCGCGAAGCTGTAGTGATGTCGTTGGAAACCTGTTTAGGCCGCGAGCGCAACATTTTCCAAGAAGGTCCAGAGCTAGCTAAACGGATTGTTCTGGGGGCTCCAGTACTATCCGCCAGTAAGTATACGAGCTTGTTGCACATGAACGTGCCTGGCTTCAGAGTGCAGATTATTAGCCTTAACTATGATCCAGCTGTTGGCTTAGAGGCCGCAATCGATGCAGTACGCGAGCAAGCCGCAGAATCTGTGCGTAACCGTAAAGGCATTATCGTATTAAGTGATCGTGACATTGAGAAGGGCATGTTACCTATCCCTGCAGCTATGGCGACCGGAGCAGTGCACCATCATCTAACTAACCTAGGCTTACGCTGTAACGCAAATATTGTAGTAGATACCGGCAGCGCCAGAGACTCACACCAGTTTGCCGTATTGATCGGTTTCGGTGCGACGGCGGTATACCCCTATTTAAGTTATCGTGTCATCAATGACATGATTGCGTCGGGTGAAATTATTGGTGATCCGACCGACTGCCACAAAGCTTACCGTAAAGGCATTAACAAAGGCTTGCTTAAAATCATGTCTAAGATGGGTATCTCTACCGTCGCCTCCTACCGTGGTGCACAATTGTTTGAAGCCATCGGTGTGAGTAGTAAAGTGGTGGACTTATGTTTTCATGGTGTGGCTAGCCGTATTGAAGGCGCACAATTTGACGACTTTGAGTTGGAGCAACAAGCCTTAGCCGCAGAGGCATGGATAGACCGTAAACCTATTCAGCAAGGCGGGCTACTCAAGTACGTTCACGGCGGTGAGTACCACGCCTATAACCCTGACGTAGTCACTACCGTGCAAACAGCCGTACAAACCGGCGACTATGAAGTGTACAAGAAGTACGCCAAGCTAGTTAACGAACGTTGTGTAGCGTCTTTGCGCGACTTGCTTAAACTTAAGCCAGCCAAAGCCATCGACATTAGCGAAGTAGAACCTGTTACCGAAATATTCAAACGCTTTGATAGTGCGGCTATGTCGTTAGGTGCTTTGTCACCAGAAGCCCACGAAGCACTGGCTATGGCCATGAACGAACTCGGCGGCCGCTCAAACTCTGGTGAAGGCGGTGAAGATCCGGTGCGTTATGGCACCAACAAGCGTTCTAAAATTAAGCAAATCGCCTCCGGTCGTTTTGGTGTGACCCCTGCCTACCTTGCAAGTGCAGAAGTATTACAAATCAAAGTAGCTCAGGGCGCTAAGCCCGGCGAAGGTGGTCAGCTACCTGGCGGCAAGGTCAACGACCTCATTGCTACTTTGCGATATTCGGTACCTGGGGTCACCCTAATTTCACCACCGCCCCATCACGATATCTATTCGATTGAAGATTTGGCCCAGCTGATTTTTGACTTAAAACAAGTCAACCCAGAAGCCTTGGTCTCAGTAAAACTGGTGTCTCGCCCAGGTGTAGGTACCATTGCTGCAGGCGTAGCTAAGGCATATGCCGACTTGATTACTATCTCTGGCTACGACGGCGGTACAGCGGCAAGCCCACTAACTTCTATCCGTTATGCGGGCTCCCCTTGGGAGCTAGGCCTAGCTGATGCGCACCAATCCTTACGAGGCAACGGGGTGCGTGGCAAAGTGCGAGTACAAACGGATGGTGGCTTAAAGACCGGCCTTGATGTCGTCAAAGCGGCCTTACTCGGTGCCGAGAGCTTTGGTTTTGGCACACTACCTATGGTGGCGCTAGGCTGTAAGTACCTGCGTATTTGCCACCTTAACAACTGCGCCACGGGTGTAGCCACACAGAACCAACAGTTACGTGATCATCACTTCCGCGGTACCGTAGAAATGGTGAAGCACTTATTCACCTTTATTGCCGAAGAAACTCGTGAAGTAATGGCGCAGTTAGGTGTGCGCAGTATTGAAGAGTTGGTAGGCCATACAGAACTTCTAGAAACCTCTGCAGGCGTGACCAACAAGCAACGTAATTTAGACCTGTCGCCACTGCTAAGCCAAGCGGGTATTGCTCCGGATCAGCCTAATACTTGCCAGGTGAGCCGTAACGAGCCTTACGACCCGGGTGCGATGAACCAACAGATGTTAGATCAAATGTCTGATGCTATTGCTAATTCAAAAGGTGGCAGATTTGAATTTAACATCACCAACTGCGATCGCTCAGTAGGTGCTCGTGTTTCTGGTGCTATCGCCAAGCTACATGGCAATCAGGGCATGTCGAGTCATCCGTTGGAAGTTTATCTCAAGGGTGTGGCCGGCTTGAGTTTTGGCGTGTGGAATGCCGGTGGTTTAAACATGTACCTTGAAGGCGATACCAACGATTATGTAGGCAAGGGAATGGCCGGCGGCAAGCTTGTTATCTACCCACCTAAAGGTTCTGGCTTTAAGTCTAACGTGACTTCTATTATGGGCAATACGTGCTTGTATGGTGCCACGGGTGGTAGCGTCATGGCTGCAGGTTGTGCTGGCGAGCGTTTTGCCGTGCGTAACTCAGGTGCTTATGCGGTAATCGAAGGCGCAGGCGATCATTGTTGTGAATACATGACAGGTGGCGTCGTAACAGTATTAGGCAATACAGGATATAACTTTGGTGCAGGCATGACTGGTGGCTTTGCTTTTGTGTTAGACCTTGATCGCACGTTTGTAGACAAATACAACAGCGAGTTAGTCGAAATTCACCGTATTCGTGGCGAAGACATGGAAGAATACCGCAGCTATTTGCGCGGCATATTAGATGACTTCTTCGAAGCTACGGGCAGCCGCTGGGGTAAAGAGTTAAGTAAACATTTTGAAGATTATGTGAGTAAGTTCTGGTTAGTTAAACCCAAAGCCGCCAATTTACAGCAGCTTATGGCGACCACTCGGACTAAGACAGAATAATCCCAAGGCTTAGCAGCTGATTGCCAAGCACTTAGAAACACATTACAAAGAATACGAGGCAACTATGGCTCAACGATTAGATAACCATTTTCAATTCATCGACGTAGGTCGTCAAGACCCATCAAAGGTGCATCAAGACTTGCGTAAGCGCCAGTTTGCTGAAATATATCACCCATATACCGAGGTAGAAGCTAAACCTCAGGCGCACCGCTGTTTAGAGTGCGGCAACCCTTATTGTGAATGGAAGTGCCCAGTGCACAACTACATTCCTAACTGGTTAAAGCTGGTATCAGAAGGTAACATTTTAGAAGCGGTAGAACTGTGTCACCAGACCAACTCACTGCCAGAAGTTTGTGGCCGTGTATGCCCACAAGATCGCTTGTGTGAGGGTGCATGTACCCTCAATGACGGTTTTGGCGCAGTCACCATTGGTTCTGTGGAAAAATACATTACCGACACGGCTTTTGCCATGGGTTGGACACCAGACCTCAGTCATGTAGTGGAGACCGGCAAGAAAGTCGCTATTATTGGCGCTGGGCCTGCAGGTTTGGCCTGTGCCGATGTATTAGCGCGTAACGGTGTGTCGTCTGTAGTGTTTGATCGTCATCCAGAAATTGGTGGTTTGCTAACCTTTGGCATCCCCGAATTTAAGCTTGAAAAACCAGTGATGGCCAAGCGACGTGAGATTTTTGAAGGCATGGGTATCGAGTTTCAACTCAACGTAGAAGTTGGCACCGACATTACCTTAGGTCAGCTGATGGATGGATATGATGCCGTATTTATGGGCATGGGTACCTACAAGTACATGCGCGGCGGTTTCCCGGGTGAAGACCTACACGGTGTTCACGAAGCGTTACCTTATCTTATTTCCAACATTAATCGCCGTATGGGTTTTGAAAAAGACGAAGCCGATTTTGTTGATTTAAAAGGCAAACAAGTGGTGATATTAGGTGGTGGCGACACCGCCATGGATTGTAATCGTACTGCCATCCGCCAAGCTGCGGCCAACGTGTATTGCGCCTATCGCCGTGACGAAGCCAACATGCCTGGCTCTGTGAAAGAAGTAGGCAACTCTAAAGAAGAAGGTGTGCAGTTCTTGTTCAACCGTTCTCCGGTAGAAATTGTAGGCGAAGATGGTAAGGTCACTGGTATCAAACTAGTGACTACAGAATTAGGTGAGGCCGACGAAAATGGTCGTCGACGCCCTGTTGTGATTGAAGGTAGCGAAGAGATTGTTGCAGTTGATGCTGTGGTTGTGGCTTTTGGTTTTAGCCCAAGCCCAACCCCGTGGATGGCGGATGCCGGCATTGAACTGGATGATTGGGACCGCGTAAAAGTGCCACAAAAATCTGATTTAGTGACGCAAAAGTACGCCTTCCAAACTTCCAATGCTAAAATCTTTGCCGGTGGCGATATGGTACGTGGTTCAGACCTTGTTGTTACCGCCATTGATGAAGGCCGTCGCGCTGCCGATGGCATCTTAGATTACTTACAAGTCTAACCTCACGGCAGTATAAACCTGCTTAGTTGCCACAATCCGTGACAATTAAGCAGGTGATCTATATCATTAGCAGCTATCCTTATTATCTCGCCTTAAGGCCTCTTTGTCCGTTATGACTGCTTCTAAACCTAAATTAAAAAACGACCGTTTCCTTCGTGCTCTTATGGGCCAATCTGTGGATGTAACACCCGTATGGATGATGCGCCAAGCCGGCCGTTATTTGCCAGAATACCGCGCCTCTCGTGCTGAAGCAGGTGACTTTTTAAGCCTTTGTAAAAACGACGATTTTGCCTGTGAAGTAACACTACAGCCGCTACGTCGTTACGACCTAGACGCGGCTATTTTGTTCTCAGACATCCTCACCGTGCCAGATGCCATGGGTTTAGGTTTATACTTTGAAGCCGGCGAAGGCCCTAAGTTTGAAAAGCTAGTTCGTACAGAAGCCGACGTAGCCGCCCTTACTGTGCCGGACATGAACGACGACCTTGGTTACGTGATGAACGCCGTTAGCACTATCCGTAGCGCTTTGTCGGGTGACGTGCCGTTGATTGGTTTTTCCGGTAGCCCTTGGACCTTGGCCACCTACATGATTGAAGGCGGTTCCAGTAAAGACTTCCGTCATATTAAAGCCATGATGTACTCAACCCCGGAATTGCTGCACCAGGTGCTTAGCGTATTGGCCGATTCAGTGATCGCCTACCTTAACGCCCAAATTGCAGCTGGCGCGCAAGCGGTACAGATTTTTGATACCTGGGGTGGCGTATTAAGCGGCCCTTGTTACCAAGCATTCTCCCTAGATTACATGCAGCGTATTGTTAATGGCCTTACTCGTGAATCGGAAGGTCGCCCAGTGCCAGTGATTCTATTCACCAAAAATGGTGGTCAATGGTTAGAGCAAATGGCTGCCACAGGTGCAGATGCCCTAGGTTTAGATTGGACTATAGAAGCCGGTGTTGCCCGTGAGCGTGTGGGCGATAAAGTGGCTCTGCAAGGCAATATGGACCCTAGCGTTTTGTATGCAGACGCACCCACAATACAGGCTGAAGTTGGCCGTATTTTGGCAGACTTTGGTACCAACGACGGTCATGTATTTAACCTAGGCCACGGCATTCACCAGTTTGTAGACCCCGAAAGTGCAAAAGTTTTTGTTGATGCTGTGCACGATCAAAGTGCTCAATATCACTTATAACACACACCAATATACTCAGCAGGATTGCACCATGCCACATTGCGTCATAGAAATTTCCAACCAGCTCAGTTCCAGCGTGACTCCTGATCAGTTACTACGCGCCGTGTTCGACGCCCACGTAAATTCAGAATTATTTCAAACGGACCACATTAAAGTGCGTTGCACCGGCTACGACCACCACGTATCGGGCACCGGTTCAGACCGCTTTATTCACACTACCTCACACATCATGTCTGGCCGTACTGCCGAGCAAAAACAAGGCTTGAGCAACATGATTGTACAAAGCCTCATTGATATCGGCATCACCTCGGCCGCCATGAGCGCACAGGTGGTTGACCTAGATCCGAGTTACGTGACCTTTACCGATTAATCCCAGATACCTTTGCATTTTGGCACTTTAGTTTTTGTCGACTAAACTTATTTGCAACAATGGGTTTGGAGGCGTGAAGTTGTCGCGGTTGGATGGGTTAACTCAGGAGATTAAAGATGCTTAACGATATTATTATAGGTGTGGGTGTTGTTGCCGTAGTGACATTGTTGGGTTATTTGGCCATATGGGGCGTGCTTGACCTTCGCGCACACGATCCAAAAAACAAAAATCAGCCGAATCAACTAAGTAATGGCTGCAAACTGACCCTCGGTCACGGTGGCTAAATCTCTGGCTGCAAGCTCGATCTCCAAACCTCTACGCCCACCGCTCACATAGATGCTTTCAAAGGCTTCGGCGCTAATATCAATCACTGTAGTAAGCCCGCGCTTTTGCCCAATAGGGCTCACGCCACCCAACACATAACCACTACTACGGCTCACTTCACCTGGGTCTGCCATGCTCGCTTTTTTTGCGCCAATGGCTTTGGCCATTAGTTTTAAGTTGAGTTGTTGATCAACCGGCAGCACCGCCACCGCCAAACGTTTGTTACCCGCATCTACCACCAGAGTTTTAAACACCCGTTGCGACACCACGCCCATTTTTTGCGCCGCTTCCATGCCATAAGATACTGCACTCGAGGCGTGAGTGTATTCGTGTATTTGGTAGGTTATACCCAGCTTGATAAGCTGGTCGATGGCGGGGGTCATGGGTGTGCAGGCCCGTTAGCCGTTTTTGCCATACATTAAATCCCACACGCCATGTCCTTTGCCTTCACCACGGCGTTGGAATTTGGTGCTAGGGCGGTAATCTGGTTGGGGTGAGTATTGGTTGGCACCCGCGTAGTTGCTGTAACCTTCGGCGGGCTCCATTACTTCCATCATGTGTTCTGCATAGGGCTGCCAATCGGTGGCCATGTGGAATACGCCACCAACGGTTAGCTTTTGACGGATGTCTTGAACAAATTGAGGTTGCACGATACGGCGTTTGTTGTGCTTCTTTTTATGCCAAGGGTCTGGGAAGAACAGCTGTACACCACCTAAGCTGCCGTCGGCAATACATTGAGCCATGACTTCAATGGCGTCGTCGCAAAACACCCGTACATTGGTTAATTCTTGAGTGGCAATATTATTCAATAAACGGCCCACGCCCGGGCGATGTACTTCGATGCCAATGTAGTTGTTTTGAGGCATGGTAGCTGCCATGGTAGAGAGTGAGTCGCCCATACCAAAACCGATTTCCATGATCACCGGATGGTCGTTGCCGAACAGCGCTTCAAAATCAAGAAGTCCTTGGCTAAGTTGTAAACCATAGCGTGACCAATAATGCTCCAAAGCGTGTTCTTGCGACGGCGTCATGCGGCCAGCACGTTTTACAAAACTACGAATACGACGCGGGCTTTCTACATCGGCAAGGGATTCAGAGGGCATAAAATGGCTCGTAGTTGGAAAAGGGCAGATAAGGGCGTATTTTACCTGTAACTGATCAATAAAACAGTACCGGTATGGCGTCTATGGGTGAGCAATTTGATACACTAGTCCCCATAATATTGTCTCAACCCCTTTGAAGAACTATGACTACGTTAAGAATTGCTACCCGTGAAAGCCAGCTCGCCCTTTGGCAGGCGTATTTTATAAAAGCCGAGCTCGAGCGTCATCACCCAGGTTTGGTGGTTGAATTGCTGGGTATGAAAACTAAAGGCGATAAAATCTTGGATGTGCCCTTAGCCAAAGTGGGTGGGAAAGGATTGTTTGTCAAAGAGCTAGAGCAAGCGATGCTGGAAGACCGGGCTGACATTGCCGTACACTCTATGAAAGATGTGCCCATGGAATTTCCCGAAGGTTTGGGGTTAGCAATTATCTGTGAGCGCGAAGATCCCAGCGATGCCTTTGTGAGCAACCAGTTTAATTGCCTAGATGACTTGCCCCAAGGTGCCACAGTGGGCACCTCTAGTCTACGTCGCCAGCTACAAGTGAAGGCTCTGCGCCCCGACCTTGAATTACTGGACTTACGAGGTAACGTAAATACCCGTTTGGCGAAGTTAGATGCGGGCCAATATGATGCCATTATTCTTGCCAGTGCGGGCCTTATGCGCCTCGATTTTCATCACCGCATTCAATCGCGCTTAACCAACACCCAGTGTTTACCCGCCGGTGGCCAAGGTGCCGTGGGTGTGGAGTGTCGTTTGGACGATGCTAAAACCATGGCCTTATTGGCGCCCTTGCACCATCAAGACTCAGCCGACCGTGTGACGGCTGAGCGGGCATTAAATAGGCGTTTAGAAGGTGGCTGTCAGGTGCCTATCGCCTGTTTTGCCGAGCTGCAGCAAGATCAGTTGTGGTTGCGCGGGTTGGTGGGCGAGGTAGACGGCAGCCGAGTACTGACGACCGAGATTACCGGCCCGCGCGAAGATGCAGAAGCGTTGGGCATTACTGCAGCAGAAGACTTGCTGGCTCAAGGTGCCGGAGAAATTTTACAAGCCATTTATAGTGCACAATAAACCGGTTTAGCCATGATGCGCGTTTTGGTGACACGACCCACAGCCCAAGCAACGGCAATGATTGATCTGATGACTGACAGTGGCTTTGAGGTATTGCACCAACCCTGCTTAGCTATTGCGCCTGTGGATCCCAGTTCGGCCGATGGCTTGCAAAGCAAACGTCTGGCCATGGACCTGTATACCTTTGATCATGTGATTGTGATTAGCAGCAATGCCGCACATCACTGGCTGGACTTGACTCAAGGGTACTGGCCGCAGTGGCCCGTAGGTGTGCAGTGGTGGGCCATGGGCCATTCAACGCAGGCGCAGTTGCAAGGTTATGGTGTGGATGCGCAACGGCCCAAATTGGGCGACACCAGTGAAGACTTACTGGTCGATTTAATGCCGCAAATAGAGCCCCATCACAAGGTGCTTATCGTGCGGGGTGTGGGGGGGAGAGAAACCCTCGCACAAACACTTCGAGACGAAGGCGTAACGGTAGAGTATGCACAATGTTATCGCCGTCAAACACCGGTCATAAATACGCAGACTCTGCTACACTTAGAGCGTTTTTCACCCCAAGCTGTGGTGTTACAAAGTGGCGATACATTAGCCAACTTTGATCACCTTTTAGGTGGCGAACACTGGTGCGACCCACAGCAAACGGTGTTGCTGGTGCCTAGCCAACGGGTAGCACAGCAGGCACACGAATTAGGTTACCAGCAGTTGCTGGTAAGTGAAGGTGCTAGCAACCAAGCAATGTGCGATACTTTATTACAGCGGGTAAGGGCACTCAATGCCGAGTGACGTGAGGCCATAATGGCCGTGAATAAGGATGCTGACAAAGTGACACAAGACAAGACCAAAACACCAACCAAAACCGAGCCCGAAGTGAAGTCGGTTTCTAAATCCGCAGATCGCGCAGCGAAAGCAAAACCATCTGCCGCCAAACCCGTAACAACAGCCAATGCTAAACACGGTCTGCTGTGGCTGTTGGTGCTACTGCTTGTAGCGGCCGTTGTTGGTTTGGGCTATATGCAGTGGCAATCACAAAGCCAATACGCCAACATCGCTAGCTACCAAACGGGACAATTGGCCAACCTACAACAATGGCAACAAGAACAGCAAACGCTGACACAAAAGGTGGCACAGCTGTCAGCAACTCAGCAAAGCGCAACAACCCAATTTTCCCAGCAACAAGGTGACCTCAGTGCGCAAGTGAGTCGCATGGACAACGCCTTAATCAACTCGATGGAGCGCATGGCCAAGGCCCAGTTAGATCAGGGTTTAGTGTTACCTCAGTGGCAATTGGCAGAAGCAGAGTATTTATTGCGTTTGGCCAACCAGCGTTTGGCTATGGAGCAAGCGAGCAGTTCGGCGATTGCTTTGTTGCAGGCTGCCGACATCATCATACGCGATAGTGAGCAGGTGGGCACTTATGGGGTGAGACGAGCTATTGCTGCAGACTTAGCGGCGCTCACCTTGGTGCCTAGCATTGACGTGGAGGGTGTATATGCACAGCTCGCAGCGCTCACCGGCCAAGCCAGCCAGTTAACCTTTATTGCGCCACGGGCACAGGCGCCACAAGCCAAGCCAGTCGTTGTCGAGGTTACAGCCTCATCTGCAACTACATCGGAGGTCCCATCAAGCTCTTGGACGCAATTACTGTGGCAATCTACCCAAGCAGTATCATCAAGTATTTGGGGTGAGTTGAGGCAACTGGTCAAGGTTCAGTCCCGTACACAAGCCGACCAACAGTTGCTTACACCTGCTGCGGAACTGTTGGTGCGTATGCGTATCGAAATGGCCTTAAGTCAGACTCAGGTCGCCTTACTGCGCCGCCAACAAAGCATTTATGATCAGTCTTTAATTCAGGTACAGCAGCTGTTACAGCAATACTATCGGGCCAATGACAAGGTCGCGCAAGCCATGCACAAGCAGGTGGCCACCTTAACCGAGGTTGAGGTACTAGTGACCATGCCTAACATCAGTGGTTCGCTTAATGCTTTGCAAGGTTTTATAGCGACCTTACACGACACCCCTAGCGTGTCGGCAGTGCAGGAGTAAAGCCATGCGATTTTGGGTTGTAGTAGTGTTGTTGGTTCTGTTAGCTGGTGCGTGGCTGGGCACGTTAATGCATGTTGACCCTGGATATGCGCTGTTAGCTTGGGGCAACACCAGTGTGGAAATGAGCTTGTGGCTGCTATTGGCGGCGGTGGTGCTGTTGTTTGTAGCCGCAGTGTTAAGCCTGCGGCTGTTGGTGGCGTTTAACTTACCCTTTCAAGTATTAGGCCGTTGGCAAGAGTCTAGCCGGTTAAAGCGTATGCAGATGCAAACCCGACATGGTTTATTGGCCTTGGCCGACGGCCAAAACCTGCGCGCAGAAAAAAAATTCGCTGAGCTTGCTCCGGTGACCACCCAGCCCATCGTAGTATTGCCAGCCTTGGCAACGGCCTTGGGGCGTCAAGGTAAATTGGATGAAGCTAAGCAAGTGTTGCAGCGCTTAGTTACGGAGTTTCCCGGTAGTCAGCAATTGGTACATTTAAAGTTGGCTGAAGTGTGTCTGTATCAAGGCGAGGATCAAAGCGCATTAGAATCCTTGCAACGATTACATCAACTCAACCCGCAACATGCCGAAGCGAATCAGTTGTTATTGGATGTATTGCAGCGTGTAGAGCAATGGCCAGAGCTGATTGAGTTGCTCAGTGCTGTGGGTAAGTATAAACAATTAACTCCAGAGCAGTTGAGCCGTCAGCAGCAATTAGCCTACGGTAGAGCCTTTGCTCAAACTCAAAAAAACGCCGCCAATGCTGCCGATAATGGCTTAGATAACCTTCAGGCACTCTGGCAGAAAGCGCCACCCGCTGTCACTCAGCACGGTGCCAGTATTTTAGCTTATGCCCAAGCCATGGGCCGCATAGAAGCGAGCCCTGCAGTTAAAACCGCCGCATTCATTGAGCAACATTTAGCGCAACAATGGCAGGATGAACTGGTATTGGAATACGCCCACTTGCCCTTGATGGACATCGAACAGCGGCTTAGTACCGCGGAAGCTTGGCAAACCAAGGCGCAAGACAGCGCAGCCCTAAAGCTCACCTTAGGCCGCTTGTGTCGCCGGTTAGAGTTGTGGGGCAAGGCCCAAGACTATTTGCAGGCTAGTTTAAACCTGCAGGCAAGCAAACACGCGCACGCAGAAATGGCCCGTTTACAGCATGATTTAGGCCACATGGATGCTGCAATAGAACATTATCGCCTTGCCAGCGTATTTTAAACGTTGACACTCGCTGCCCGTTGATACAGACTGTAGTTGCTCCAGCAAGACCTTCTGTCTCACCGGCTGGGCGCGAATGGGCTTACATAGCCTCAATTATTCCAATAATCTTTTTTATCCCCATGGCGCACTGCCGCCCCTCTACTTATTATGAATCTGACTGAATTAAAAACAAAATCAATGCCCGAACTTATCGAGATTGCCAAAGGCATGGGCCTAGACAACGTTGCTCGCTCTCGTAAACAAGAATGTATATTTAGCATTCTTAAACGGCACGCCAAAAGCGGCGAAGACATCTTCGGCCAAGGTGTGTTGGAAATCTTGCAAGATGGCTTCGGCTTCTTGCGCTCAGCAGATGCTTCCTACTTAGCAGGGCCGGATGATATTTACGTGTCGCCAAGCCAAATTCGCCGCTTTAGCCTGCGCACAGGCGACAGCATCGATGGCAAAATTCGCCCACCTAAAGATGGCGAACGTTATTTCGCCTTACTTAAGGTCAGCAGCATTAATTTTGGCCCACCAGAACAGGCTAAACATAAAGTATTATTTGAAAACCTAACCCCGCTATTTCCCCAAGAGCGTTTGACCATGGAATTGGGCAACGGTTCTAGTGAAGACTTAACAGCCCGTGTTATTGATTTAACCGCGCCTATGGGTAAAGGCCAACGGGCCCTGATTGTGTCGCCGCCAAAAGCCGGTAAGACCTTGATGTTGCAAAACATTGCGCATTCAATTACCCGTAATAATCCAGATTGTCACTTGATTGTATTGCTCATCGACGAGCGTCCAGAAGAAGTGACCGACATGAAGCGTTCGGTGCGTGGCGAAGTAGTTGCCAGTACCTTCGATGAACCACCATCACGTCACGTTCAAGTGGCAGAAATGGTGGTAGAAAAAGCCAAGCGCTTAGTAGAACACAAAAAAGACGTGGTGATTTTGCTCGACTCAATCACTCGTTTAGCCCGTGCTTACAACACGGTTGTGCCGTCTTCCGGTAAAGTATTGACCGGTGGTGTAGACGCTCACGCGTTAGAACGCCCAAAGCGTTTCTTTGGTGCCGCCCGTAACATTGAAGAAGGTGGCAGCTTAACCATTATTGCCACCGCGTTAACCGAAACCGGTTCCAAGATGGACGAAGTGATCTTTGAAGAATTTAAAGGTACAGGTAACTCAGAGGTGCACTTGGATCGTAAGATCGCCGAGCGCCGTGTATTCCCTGCCATTAACATTCGTAAATCATCCACCCGTCGTGAAGAGTTGTTGACCCGCGAAGACGAGTTGCAGCGCATGTGGATTTTACGCAAGCTGTTGGATCCAATGGAAGACGGTCAAGCAACTGAGTTCTTATTAGATAAGCTCAAAGGCTCCAAAACCAATGAAGAATTCTTCATGTCGATGAAGCGCAAGTAAACGGCACCAAATAAGCAGCGAGACCGCGTAGGTTATGACTATGAAATATAAAGACCTACGCGATTTTATTGCCAGCTTAGAAGAACAAGGCGAGCTTAAACGTATTACCACCGAGGTGGACCCCTACCTCGAAATGACCGAAATTTGCGACCGCACCCTGCGCGCAGAAGGTCCTGCATTATTATTTGAAAACCCCAAAGGGTACGACACCCCCGTATTAGCCAACTTGTTTGGTACACCTAAACGAGTGGCCCTTGGCATGGGTGCAGACAGTGTCGCCAGTCTACGCGACATCGGGCATTTATTAGCCTCGTTAAAAGAACCTGAGCCGCCTAAAGGGTTTAAGGATGCATTAGGTAAGTTGCCGCTCTACAAACAAGTGCTCAACATGGCGCCCAAGCTTATTAGCAAGCCGCCGTGCCAGCAATATGTGATGAGCGATGACGAAGTTGATCTCTCTAAATTGCCCATTCAAACCTGTTGGCCAGAAGATGCGGCGCCGCTGATTACATGGCCTTTGGTGATTACTCGTGGCCCCAATAAACAACGACAGAATCTGGGTATTTACCGCCAACAAGTGATTGGTAAAAATCGCTTAATCATGCGTTGGTTGTCGCATCGCGGTGGTGCGCTCGATTTTCGTGATTGGAAAATAGCCCACCCAGGTGAAAACTTCCCAGTCTCTGTGGCGTTAGGGGCAGACCCTGCCACCATTTTGGGCGCCGTCACCCCAGTCCCCGATAGCTTAAGCGAATATGCTTTTGCTGGATTATTACGCGGCAGTAAAACCGAAGTGGCGACCTGTTTAACCAATGACCTTCAAGTGCCCGCCAGTGCAGAATATATTTTGGAAGGCCATATCACCCCTGACGATATGGCAGACGAAGGTCCATTTGGCGATCATACCGGCTATTACAACGAAGTGGACAGTTTTCCCGTGTTCACCGTCACTCGCATCACGCACCGTAAAGACCCGATTTACCACAGCACTTATACCGGGCGCCCACCGGATGAACCTGCGGTGCTAGGGGTGGCATTAAACGAAGTATTTGTGCCTTTATTACAAAAACAGTTTCCAGAGATCACCGACTTTTACCTGCCACCAGAAGGGTGTTCCTACCGTATGGCCGTAGTGACCATGAAAAAACAGTACCCAGGCCATGCCAAGCGCGTGATGATGGGTGTGTGGTCCTTTTTGCGCCAGTTTATGTACACCAAGTTTGTTATTGTCACCGACGACGATGTTAATGCACGGGATTGGAAAGACGTCATTTGGGCCATGACCACTCGTATGGACCCTGCTAGAGATACTTTGTTGGTGGAAAATACGCCCATCGATTACCTTGATTTTGCTTCACCTGTGTCGGGTTTAGGCTCCAAAATGGGCATGGATGCGACCCATAAGTGGGAAGGTGAAACCAGTCGCGAATGGGGTCGTACTATTACTATGGACGCATCTGTTAAACGGCGCGTCGATGAACTCTGGGATGAGCTAGGGATCCTTTCCGAGCATTAGATCACCATCAACGAGTAGGCTATGACCCAATACATCCTCACCATTGACCAAGGTACGACTAGTTCTCGATGCATTATTTTTGCCAGTGACGGTAGCGTGGTGAGCACGGCCCAATATGAGTTTCAACAACACTTTCCGCATAATGGTTGGGTAGAACACCAGCCACAAGACATTCTAGACACGGTCATCAAAGCCTGTCGCCAAGCATTAGAAAAAAGCGGTCTAAACGCCAAACAAATCACCTGCGTTGGTATTACCAACCAGCGGGAAACCACCATAGTGTGGGATAAACGCACGGGTGATGCCATATACCCTGCCATAGTGTGGCAAGATCGGCGCACCACCGATTTGTGTAATCAACTCAAATTGGCGGGCCACGAAGCGGCCATAACTGAGAAAACGGGTTTGCTACTTGATCCTTACTTTTCAGCCACTAAAATCAGTTGGATTTTGGATAACGTTCAGGGTAGCCGAGCCCTTGCAGAGCAAGGGCAGCTGCTATTTGGCACCGTAGATAGCTACCTGATGTGGCATTTAAGCCAAGGCAGTATTCACGCCACTGATGCCACCAACGCATCGCGTACCATGCTATTCAACCTTCACACCCAAGCTTGGGATGCACAGCTGCTGGAATTATTTAATATTCCTGATCAAATGTTGCCGCAAGTCAAAGACAGTGCGGCTGACTTTGGTGATATGTCCGACTATGTATTAGGCCATAAGTTACCCATTCAAGGCGTGGCTGGCGACCAACAAGCGGCTTTGTTTGGGCAGGCTTGTTTTGAGCCGGGAATGGCCAAAAGCACCTATGGCACCGGCTGTTTCTTAATGCTCAATACGGGCAATAAGCCTTTGGTATCAAGTAGCCGATTACTGACTACTATGGCCTACCGGCTTAATGGCAAACCGGTGTACGCTATTGAAGGTAGTATTTTTGTGGCAGGCGCCGCCATTCAATGGTTACGGGATGGTTTGCATCTAATTAAACACGCTAGTGAAGTGGAAGCGCTAACTCAGTCTGTGAGGCCGGACCATGGAGTGTATATGGTGCCTGCCTTTACCGGTTTAGGCGCGCCGTATTGGGACCCAGATGCCCGCGGCGCTGTGTTTGGTTTAACCCGAGACACAGGCATCGCAGAAATGGTGTCCGCAGGCGTACAGTCTGTTTGTTATCAAACCAAGGACCTGCAAACAGCCATGCAAAAGGACGGTATCCGCTTGGATCAGCTGCGTGTTGACGGTGGCATGGTAGTGAATGACTGGTTTTTATCGCACTTAGCCAACATTCTGAACGCCGACGTTGAACGACCCAACTGTGTTGAGAGTAGCGCCCTTGGGGTGGCTTATTTGGCGGGCCTGCAAGCGCAAGTGTACAGTTCGGTAGAGCAGCTTGCGGCTATTTGGCAGCGCGATCAGCGGTTTACGCCAATTATGGACGAAACCGTGAGGAACAACCTATATCAAGGTTGGTTACAGGCCGTTGATAAGGTTAAAACGACTCACTGAGCCAGGGCATCACGTGGCGAAACCGTCACAGAAATCTGACTGCCACGTAGGGTGCCTTTCTCAATTTGTATGGTGGCGACTCGGCTGCCTTTTTCATAGCTTAATACAGAGATTTCCGATTGCACGCTGGTGATGTTAATCCAGCCGTGGGTCGGCATGTTGGTCATGTAGTACTCAAATGCTTGAACTGTGTCTTGTTTAGACTTTAATACGGCTCGGCCAATCCATTGTTCACCCGTGTTCAATAACAGCGATTTATCTACGGCGAGTTCATCGTTGGCTGCAATCGGGATATCAGCGTAAGAATTAGTCACCACCTGACTGTCTCCCGCCAATGTTTGCCCACTTGAAGTGGGGATGGTGGTTGCGGGCAGGCTGCATGCGCTCACAAAAATAAGACCTAGGATTAAGCTTACAGCTTTGATCGATGGGTTCAACATGGGTGCAAGTCCTTTCAACGAGGTAACAAAAATATTTAATGGCCCCAGTATAACCAAGGCAGACCATGAATTCAGCATTTAAGCCCGTAATCTTTGTACTGATGTTATTTTGTTTGGGACGCTTGTTGGTGTTGCCATCGTTGTGCGGCCTTCAATGTTAGAGGCCGTTGAGGGCCAAATTCTAGAGCCATTAACAAGCGTTGGTGGGCCAGGTTTAAATGCCCACTATCCATGTAACCGAGCGCCAGCTGAGCATAAATATCGGCTGCAAGGGGCCGCTGCGTTTGTTCTCTACTAAACGGCATAGCACAAGCGCTGAGACCCAGTGTGATGCTGAGCACCAAGCTCAGTGATGTTAAATTCCTTTTTATCATGCTTAAAGCTTAGTTGAAAAAAATACTTTTGCAGGCGCGATTCGCTCCAAATTTGCTAATTACCGTCAACTTGATATTATGTCGGTGGGCATCGAGTCAATTCTTGGCTTGACCTATATAATAATAACGAATTTTTATGAGGCATAATCATGATTGATAATATCGTAGGTACTATTAAAAAACTAACCGAAGCTGGCGTGGCGCTAATTGCCTTGGCTATTGTTTTAGAAGTGATTTTTGGTGCTAATGTAGCATTTGTAGGTGTTGGCGTAGTTGAGAATGTTGTCAGCATCGTCGGTGCATTAGGTAGTGAAGGACTAGTAGGCTTAGCCTCCATCGCCGTAATCTACGCGATATTCAACCGCTAATGTAGAACCTGTAGTTCTAAAAAAGCCCACAATCTTGTGGGCTTTTTTGATTCTATGATTTGTATGCCTTGTGCGGTAAGAGGGTTGAATCTATACTGATTTTCTCGCACTGCAAGGAGCCCCACGTGAAAACCCTTCTGTTAGCCATTAGTACCTATTTTGAACACCTCCCAGACAGAGTTCGCCCGTGGCGCTGGAGCATTATTGCTTTTGCCCTAGCCAGTACAATTTTTATGGCGGTGGGTAGTACCAAGTTTGTGGTTGATGTGACCTTGGACTCTTGGTTTAGTGAAGACGATCCGGTAGTACAATCTCTAAATGATTTCCGTAACCAATTTGGCAGCGACGATGGCCTATTTATTGTATACGAAGCTAAAGACGGCGATGTATTTTCACCCACCTCTTTACGATTGGTAGACCAGCTTACCCGTAACCTTTCTCACTGGCAGGATATCCCCCAAGGCACCCTAGATGCAGCTGGTTTGACGAGTGAGTTGGCCAATAAGCTAGATCACATTAAGCGTGTGCAATCCATTACCAATGTACGTATTCAGGTTAATCAAGGCGACACCTTAAGCTCCCCAAGATTAATCCAAAACCTTGCCATGCAGGGTGCTGAAGCCGATGCTGTGAAAGCGGTGGCTATGGCGCAAAGTAACTTGCCATTATTCTTGTTCTCTAAAAATCATCGCTATGGCGCCATCATGGTGACCACAGATTTTGGTGCGGTGCCCTTGTCTAGTAACTTAGAAGTGGCCAGCAATGACTTAATGGGGAACGACGACCTTGAACTAGATGATGATTTTGGAGACGACTTGTCTATTAGCTTTGATGCTAATGCCACACAAGCAGATGTGCGTTTTGAAGACATGGACTCTGGCCTGTATCTCACCTTTATGGATGCGGTTAGTAGCCTTTATAAACAGCCCGAGTACATTGACCAATTTAACTTCTACCCCATCGGCAATGCGTCCATGGTGGAGTTGGCAGTCGATGACATGATGCAAGCGGGTCTGTTATTGCTCGGCATGGTGTTGGTGATTAACGTATTATTATGGACCTTATTCCATTCTGCTAGTGCAGTGATTTGGCCCCAAGTGGCCATTGGTATTAGTGCTCTATTTGTGGTTGGCACTTTGGGTTGGTTAGGCATTGAATCTAGCGCCCTTATTAGCTTAACGGTGATGCTCATTGTGGCGGTTGGTGTGGCCGATTGTGTGCACGTAATGAGCAGTTATGTATATTTTCGCAGAGAAGGACACGACCACGAACCCGCCTTATCCAAAGCCTATGGCAAAACCGGCTTGCCCATATTACTCACTACCATTACCACCATGGCGGGTATGGGAGCGTTAACCATCACTGGAATGACACAGTTTGTGCTATTTGGAATCACCTCTGCCGCCGGTGTGTTTTTAGCCTTTGTATATACTATTTTCTTGTTACCCGCATTGATGGATGTATGGCACCCCATGCCTGCGGTCAAAGTACACACTGCAAAAATCGGTTGGCGTCTGTGGTTATCTTACGTCGCGTGGCCATTCAAAATGCTGTTAAAGGTTGTTTGGTTAATTCTGTGGCCGGTGCGTTATTTATTACGGCGTAGTGGTTTAGCATGGTTACTCAGCGGTATTTGGTTGCAAGCTGTACTGGATCGGATTCCAGCCTTTGTGCAGCGGTTTAAACACGCCGTTAACTTTGCTTTTGTGGGGTTATTTATTGTGTGCTTGTACGGTGCGTCTCAAGTACATATCGACTCCAACATTGCCGAGTTGTATCGCGAAGGCACGCCATTACGTACTGCGTATACGGTAGTTGATGAGCACATGATGGGTACCGGTAACTTAGAAATATTGGTGGATATGCGGGCCTCCGATGCGTTGATGCAGGCTGACGTATTACAAACCATGGATCAGTTGCAGCGGCAAATTGAGGTTAAATACGGTGAGTATATTATCCGCACCAACTCCCTTGCTGATTTAGTAAAAGATACCCATGCCATCATGCAAGATGGCAGTGATTATTACCGCACTATCCCTGATGACAACTTGGCGGTGTCGCAGTTGTTGTATTTGTTTAATAGCTCCAATCCCGAAGAAAGGCGGGCTTTGGTGAATGATGACTACAGCCAAAGCCATATTAGCGTGCAATTACGCAACGCCGGGTCGAGCGAATACTCCGAGTTTTTTGAGCTCATACAGCTGGATATCCAACACGCTTTTGCACATTTAGAAGACCGCTACCCTGATATGGATGTACACGTGACCGGCACCCTAGCCCTGATGATGCGGCTCATGGATGACATGAGTAATAACCAGTTTAAGAGCCTAGCACTGGCGATGGTGGTTATCTCTGGTTTGTTAGTACTTACTTTGGGTTCTGTGCAGGCAGGACTGATGTCTATTATTCCTAATATGATCCCGGCCACCTTAGCCTTTGGCTTAATGGGGTTATTAGACATCCCCTTGGATACAGACACATTGATGATTGCGCCGTTGATTATTGGTATTGCCGTGGATGACACCATTCACTTTATAACCCATTACAGAATGGCCCTAGCTAAACACAGTGACATGCGTATGGCGCTGGTGGATACCATTAAAGAGGTAGGCCAAGCGGTAACCTTTACTAGCCTAGTCTTGGGTTGTGGTTTCTTTATGTTGAGCTTTAGTAATTACCTAGGGCTTGCCAAGGTCGGTGCCTTTGGTTCGTTGGCTATTTTTGTCGCCTTGTTGTGCGATTTATTGTTCTTCCCTGCATTGATTATGGTGTTTAAACCCAAGTTTGGGCAGCAAAATGTGGTTGAAAATCTCGATTTTAACGGAGCTAAATAATGCGATTAATAACCACAGGATTAGTATTGAGCCTCAGTCTAATGTTGGCCAATGCGGCTCACGCCGAACTGTCTGCCCGTGAGTTGGTGCAGAAGATGGATGACAATCAATTACAAACCACCAAATCGTCATTTAACCTGATGCAGCTGACCAGCTGTAAGTACGGTACCAAAAATGGCAAATTGAAATGTGTAGAAAAGCCACGCATCAAAGTATTAGAAAGCGCTCAAATCAACACTGGGCCCAACAACAAGGACAGCAAATCCATTGCCATTATTGTAGAGCCTGCCAGTGAACGTGGTATCGGTATGTTGTCTTACAGCTACGACGATAGCGACAAAGACAATGAAACATGGCTGTACCTTTCTGCATTAGGTAAAGTCAAACGCATTGCGGCAGGCTCTGACGACGAAGAAACCGAACCCACCAGTATGTTTGGGTCGGAAATAAGCACCGAAGACCAAGAAACCGGGAAACTGGATGATTACACCTACAGCATTTTGCAGCGTGGGCAGTATAAAGGCCGCCCCGTTGCTGTGATTGAATCGGTGCCCACCGCACAACGCTTAAAAAGCACGCGTTATGGAAAAGTGCGTACCTGGGTGGATACGGAGCGGTTTATTAGCTTAAAAATACAAATGTTTGATAAACGTGACAATGCCATCAAACAAGTGTCGGTGTCTAAAATCGAGAAGATTAACGGCATTTGGTTGGCGCGCAGCATGACCTTTAAAAACTTGGTGAGTCAGCGTTTAACTAACATGAAGATCAAAGCCATCACCTTTGGGTTAGACATAGATGCTGCGTTTTTAACGCAACGGGCCCTCACAGATCAGGCCTTTAGGCAGCGGCATCTACAAGCGTTACGTGCGCAAGCGCAATAATAGGGCTACCCACATGGCTAGAATACCATTGGTAAAATATACTGCCTTAGTGCTTGCAGGTCTTCTACTCACCACCCCAAGTTATGCTGAAGGCGACCTGCTAGACGATGATTTTGACGAGGCGGGAGATTTGTTTGCCGACGACGAGTTTGGCGGAGATGACTTCTCTGTAGACGGTATTTTAGCTAGCCAAAACGGACTGTTTCAGTTGAGTGTTGAACACAGCCTCGCACTCAACCCAAAAGCAAGCTACAAGCGCACCAATCACACCACTGACCTACGATTATCCAGTGAACGCTCATTGGGGTTGTTAGGTTATGGCGAAATCGAACTGAAGGCCATGCAATATTGGCCAGGTGATGTGAATAAACCGGCGGCAAGCCCGCTGAGCACCGTAGCCATTGAGACGCTGATCGTGCAATACAGCTTGGCCGAAACGAGCGCTAAGGTGGGCCGCTATATGCTGAGTTGGGGCGAAGTAGAAGGTGCAGGTGTATTAGATGTCATTAACCCCGCACCCAATGCAACCAGCGGCGGCACAAGCTTCGAGCCCCAATGGTTACTCAGCGGTAGTTATTACTTGCCTACGGCAGAAGTGTCTGGATTTATCAACTTAGACCCAAGTGTTAGCATTATTCCTAACGTCAGCCTAGGGACGCCAATCACTAAAGAGTGGGGTGTTAAATATGGCGCCACAGACAGTGGCGGAGATTGGGCCCTATACTTTGGCCAGTTGTTGCCTAATAATCCGGTGATTAACTTATCGACGGGCCAAGCCTCTGCCAAGACTTACGACCTAGTTGGCTTTAGCTGGAATAAAGCCATTGATGATGATTTGCTTAAAGTGGATGTGGCTTACAAAACCGGTTTGCAGCACAACCTTGGTTATACAGGGCTAGTGACAGATAAACGTTTAGATGCAGCGATCGGCTTAGAGCTCAATGCTGGCGACCGGCAATGGAATATGAGCCTCACAGCCAAACATTGGCTCAACTATCAAAGCAGCTACCTAACCGCAGCGGTGCCACCTGTGGCGAGTAATCCTACGGATTGGACTTACACTATTGGCGTGAGTGAGAGCTTCAAAAACGATGAGTTTAATGGCTCGATTATGCATTTTGGTACGCCCAACGGCTCACTTCAAGCCCTAACCGCTGTACTGACCTGGAAACCCACCGATCAATGGCAAGCTAGCGTTAGTTACGCCACCATGCGAGCTAAGGCCAATACTGCCTATGCATTAATGGATGGCTTGCAACGGCTGACGTTAAAGTCCAAGTTTAGCTACTAAAGAGCCTAGCTCAAAGACGACGTCGAAATGGTTACGCTGTGATATTTCTACACAAGTGCTGGGTACGCCATCACTGAGTAACTGCTGATGGTATTCCCCACTTTGTCGCTTAAACTCTTGGGTTTCATTGCTGCCATAAGCAATCACGCAGGGCGGCAAATCCTGATTGCTGTATAGACCTGGGCTCAGGGCCGCGGCACCTTCGTCTGTGAGTTTTAACGGCTCGTTAACATAGGTATTCACCAAAGGCCGTAAATCATAAATGCCACTCAGCAAGATAGCGCCAGCAATGGACCTTGGTGTGAGGCCGTGCAAGTGCTGTTGCGCCGCTTGTAATACCGAAGCGGCTAAATGGCCACCTGCAGAACTACCCGCTATGACGATCTTATTAGCATCAAAGCCTAATGCCTGAGCCTGTTGCAGAAGCCATGCGACGGCGCGGCAACATTGAGCAATCATTTGATTGATGCTGGCTTCGGGGGCAAGAGTGTAATCGACCACGGCCAAATTTATACCCTGTTTGACTATGTCGGGCGCCATAAAACACGATTCATTTTTACTCAGTTCCTGCCAATAGCCGCCATGGATAAAAACCACAAGAGGTGCATTGGCTTGACCCGTTTGAACGGGGAAATAGTCTAATGCTTCGCCCTCATTGCTGCTGTACGCCAAATCGCTCTGGCATGGCAATTGGTCAAATGCCGCTTTTGAGTGGTTGATGTAATCATGGATATACACCATAAAGTCATCGACACATGAACTAGGAGAGTATTCTTGTGCTAACTTAGCATGGCTCATGTGCCGCCATGGCATAGGGAATCGACGTCGTGCAGGTGCTTCTGGAGTAGGTGCATTAGCGAGCCTACGAGCCTTGAGTATTTTGTTAATAGGCCGGTGGCAATTACCACAATCACCCGCTACACCTAGCACTACACGTAATTTGCGGAAATCATCATGGCCTTGTTCAATGGCCGCTTCTACGGTGTCTTGGTGTATGTCGAAGCAGGTGCAGATGATTGGGTTGGGTTTGTTCATTTTGCCAATGCCTTTATCGCATCGCTTAAACCGGCCAAGCTCATGGGGTACATTTTATGGTCGATGAGTTGTTGTGTGAGGCCAATGGAATGGGTGTATCCCCAGTGCTCTTCGGGTACCGGATTGAGCCACGCTACCTTGTTAAAATGAGCCGTAAGGCGCTGCATCCAAGCGTGACCAGGTTCTGGGTTCATGTGCTCTACACTGCCGTAGGGGCTGGTAATTTCGTAGGGCGACATAGAGGCATCGCCCACAAAAATAACCTTATAGTCACGGCCGTAGGTGTGAATAATGTCGTATAAAGAGGTGCGTTCACTTTGCCTACGCAAATTGTTACGCCAGAGGCTTTCGTAGGTGAAATTATGAAAGTAAAAGTGTTCTAAGTGTTTGAATTCACTACGGCAAGCAGCAAATAGGTCTTCACACATTTGAATGTAAGGGTCCATAGAGCCGCCCACATCCAGCATCAATAACACTTTTACCGCATTGTGGCGTTCAGGTACAAGCTTAAGATCGAGCATGCCCGCGTTCTTAGCGGTAGCAGTGATGGTGTGGTCTAAATCCAGTTCTTCGGCCGCACCAGTACGGGCAAATTGACGAAGTTTACGCAACGCCACTTTAATGTTGCGAGTGCCTAACTGAACGCTGTCATCGAGGTCTTTAAATTGGCGTTTTTCCCACACTTTGGCAGCACTTTTATTGCGGCTTTCGCCACCAACACGAATGCCTTCTGGGTGATAGCCACTGTGGCCAAAGGGCGAGGTGCCCCCAGTACCGATCCACTTGCTGCCACCTTGGTGGCGTTTTTCTTGTTCTGCCAAACGTGCTTTAAAGGCGTCTAGTAATTCTTCTAGGCCGCCCAATGATTTGATCTTGGCTTTTTCTTCGTCGCTCAGTTGTTTCATAAATTCTGAGCGCAGCCATTCTTCAGGTATCAACGCGTTGAGCACATCTTCTAAGCTTTCTAATTGTTTAAAATAAGCCCCAAACACGCGGTCAAACTTGTCGAAATTAGCTTCATCTTTGACCAGGCATATGCGCGCCAAATGATAAAAATCATCCATGTCTGCAAAGGCGAGGTGAGCTTGTAATGCTTCGAGCAGCACCAAGTACTCTTTAATCGAAACGGGAATTTCGGCACGCTTTAGGGTGTAAAAAAAGTTAACTAGCATGACCTTTAACGCTGTTCTCTACGAGACATAAACGCTAGGCGTTCTAGCAGCTGTACGTCTTGTTCGTTTTTTAATAAGGCACCGTATAACGGCGGAATAGCCTTGGTTGGGTCGCGGTTAGCGAGTAGGTCTTCTGGAATCTCATCGGCCATTAATAGTTTAAGCCAGTCGATTAGCTCGGAGGTTGATGGCTTTTTCTTGAGGCCGGGGATATCTCGCACGTCGAAGAACATTTGCATGGCGTCGGCGACTAGGTCTTGGCTAATGTTGGGATAGTGTACATCCACAATGGCCTTCATGGTGGACTTGTCTGGGAAGTTAATGTAATGGAAAAAACAGCGGCGCAAAAATGCATCCGGCAGCTCTTTTTCGTTGTTACTGGTGATGATGACTACGGGGCGGTGTCTGGCTTGAACCCGCTCGCCCGTTTCATACACGTGAAACTCCATCTTATCCAGCTCAACCAATAGGTCGTTAGGGAACTCAATGTCGGCCTTGTCGATTTCATCAATTAACAAAACAACACGTTCGTCGGCATCAAAGGCCTGCCATAGCTTGCCCTTTTTAATGTAGTTGCCTACATCATGCACCTTGTCGTTGCCTAATTGAGAATCTCGCAAGCGAGAAACCGCATCGTATTCATATAAGCCCTGCTGGGCTTTTGTGGTCGATTTTACGTGCCATTGCATGAGTGGCATACCTAGAGCAGAGGCCACTTCTTCTGCTAACAAGGTTTTACCCGTGCCTGGTTCACCCTTGATGAGAAGAGGGCGCTGCAAGGTGACTGCCGCATTAACAGCCATTTGAAGGTCTTTGGTGGCAACGTAATTATCAGTACCAGTGAAACTCATAAACTATACTCTAACATTTGCTAATGCAGCCATTTTGGCACGAATCGCAGACCTTAGCAGCAAGACTTACAAGTCATCATTTAGCGTGTCGTCAGGTTGCTCGGCCTCTTGTGTAATTTAGGTGATATACTTGGCCGATGAATACCTCAGTACAGTCAGAAACCAGCGCCCAAGTTTTCCCATTAGAAGCGGCATACCCGCCAATCATTGAGAAACTGCCGGGCGAGTTGCGTAATTTCACGTTTTTGTTACAACAAAACTTTTCCATGATGGCCTTAACCTCGGCTTTAGATGCCTTGCTTACGGCTAACTTGCTCAGCGAAAGCGACCTGTACACGTTTCGGTTAGTGAGCTTAGACGGTGCTCCGGTATGTAGCGATTTGGGTTTTGCGGCCATGGCCGACCAAGCATTAGGCGAACTTAACATTGATCATGTCGATGCTTTTGTAGTGTGTGGTGGATTACGCGTAGAGCTACAAGCGCAGCCTGCGTTAGTGAAGTTTTTACGCCAGTCTGGCATACATAATAAAGCCTTAGGCTCGTTGTGGAATGGTGTATTTGCCTTAGCACATGCCGGTGTTTTACATGGCAAAGTGTGTGCAGTACACCGAGCAAATAGTGCAAGCTTTCGCGAACGCTTTACGCAAATCGACTTAAAAGACAAAGCCTACGTAATTGATGACCAGTGTTTTAGCTGTGCAGGCGGTAATAGCGCCTTAGATATGATGCTGGAGCTGATGCTGGCAGCCCGTGGCAAATCCTTTGTGCGCGGTATTTGCGATATTCTTACCTGTGACCGTATTAACGAAACGGGGGAGCCGGCTTTTCTCGGCGACCAAGTCGATGCACGTCTACCAAAAAATATAAAAGATATTATTGGCCTAATGGAAAACAACATGGAAGAGATGTTGACGGCCGAAGAAATTGCATCCTTAGTGGGCATTACACGGCGTCAAATCGAGCGCCAGTTTCAGCGCTATTTAGGCAGTACGCCTACACGTTATTACTTAGAGCTACGCCTCAAACGAGCGCACCAGTTACTCACCCAAACTCAGCTCAGTATGAGTGATATTTCCTTGGCCTGTGGGTTCGTTTCTTACCCGCATTTTAGCAAGTGTTATCGCCAGTATTTTGATGTCACACCCTCTCATACCCGCAAACACTCATAGCTAGTAAACAAGGGCTAAAGAGGCTGTGCGGGCCTGACAGACTGGGATAGTGTGTCGATAACCCACTGGTTAATGCTGGTGGATTCTACTGCAGCGGCTAGTGCTAGCTCTTCATGCAGTCTGGGGCTTATGCGTAAGTTGAACTTGCCAGAGAATGACTTTTTTGGCTCAACGCCATCGGCTTTGCACATGTCTAAAAATACCTTGAGTGATGTAGCCCCCTCAATACGTAAGTCGTCTACGTTGGCGGCATAAGAATCTGCGCCACCATTAAGGTTAGTGAACTCCCCACGAAACATCTCTATTTCTGAATCGTAACTAATAATTGCTTTGTTACCACTAAAATCCATTAAATTACTCATGGATATGCCTCATTAAATGCTAGCCATTGGAGAATGCTGTTTACTGAGCCTTTGTCGGAGTTTGGTGAAGGGTGAGGACGATGGAATACCCTACGATCTCCAAATAAGCGAACACCAACTCGGGAACCTTCCGCCTCTTCTATATTGGCACCGAGCGCTATAAACAGGGGCTCGATGTCTTTCCATTTAATGTTGTCACTGATGGGGCGGTGAAAAATAAGCGTTAGCGTCCTGCGGTGCTTTTGTTTCATGCGGACAGTCTAGTACCAAATATCAGTATTGTAAATTTGGCTCAGAAAGCCGACTAAGGGCGCTTAATTACCTATAAGTTCATGAAGGTTGTTGATGCCCCAGTCGGTCATCTCTGGCCACGGGTGTTGGGCAGCGGTATTGATGTGAACAGTGGCTACGTTAGCCGCTTTACCGGCTTCCAAATCAAACAGGTAATCACCCACCATAACACTGTCGTTGGCATCTGCTTCCCACTGCTGTAACAGAAAATTAATACCGGCGGGGTGAGGTTTAGGGGTGCAAGAATCACGGTCCAAAATATCGCAAGCGTTAAAAAAGCCATCTAAGTGGCAGGTTTTGAGGGTTTGCAGCGCAACCGGCATTACGTTACGGGTGAGTATGCCTAGTTTAGCGCCTCTATTATGGAGTTGTTCTAGTAGCTCAACGACGCCGGGCATTGGCTTGGCCAAACTGGCGAAATGATATTCAAGCTCATTGATTTTGTCCCATAAGGGTGCGGCTTGTTCTGGTGGCATCGCCTGTATGGTTTCCAAAATGGCAGCGTCTGGGGTTACGCCGAGCTGTTCGCGGATCATTACAAAATCATGCACGCCTATGGTAAGGGTGCCATCCATATCAAAAATCCAGTGCTGCCTGGCTAAGATATTTTTCTGGTGCGGGTAAAGGGCGTTATTCATAAAGCCTATTTAACTAATTTTAAAGGAAATAGGCTAGTTTTAGTTTCCATTGTTTAGCCTTATGGTGCCCTGTGGTAAAATTTACCATTCATTTTTTGGAGGAAAACCAATGGGCGCACAAGTTGCCGTTATCATGGGGTCTAAGAGCGACTGGCCATGTATGCAAGAAGCCACGCAAATTATGGATCGTTTGGGTGTAAGTTACGAAGTAGAAGTGGTTTCTGCACACCGCACACCAGACAAACTCATGGAGTTTTCCTCCCAAGCCGCAGGGCGGGGAATTCAGGTCATCATTGCGGGTGCCGGTGGCGCTGCTCATTTGCCGGGTATGGTGGCTTCTAAAACCCGGCTGCCTGTGTTGGGTGTGCCGGTTCAAAGTAAAGCCTTAAGCGGCGTAGATAGCCTTTATTCCATCGTGCAAATGCCTAGGGGTGTTGCGGTGGGAAGTATGGCTATTGGTGGCGCTGGCGCCTTTAACGCAGGCCTTTTAGCTAGCCAAATACTCGGTAACCAAGACCCTGCTTTAGCTCAACGTATCGAAGACTTCCGCACCGAGCAGACGCAAACCATACTTGATAATCCCGACCCAAGGGAAGGTTAATACGAACGTTATGAAACCAGCTATGAAACGCGTGTGGGTATTAGGTGCAGGTCAATTAGGCGCTATGCTTAAACATGCAGCCCAACCTTTGGGGGTTGATCTACGCCCCGTAGACATTGAACTCGATGCCAACCTGCCGTTGGTAGCTGACGACGTGATTACGGCGGAGCGCGAACAGTGGCCGTCTACCACAGCCACAGATCAGCTGTCAGCCCACCCTAACTTTGTCAACCAAGACGTATTTGGATTGGTAGCAGACCGTGTAACTCAAAAGCAGTTATTAGACCGTTTAAATTTGGCCACCGCGCCCTGGCAACTGGTGGAAGATGGCGACACAGCGGCGAGCCTGCATAGCCAATACGGCGAACGAGTATTACTCAAACAACGCAGTGGTGGTTTTGATGGCCGTGGCCAGCACTGGCTGGTTGATGGCCAAGGCAGCGCTATTCCAGAGGGTTGGCACACCAAGGTGATTGCCGAACAAGCCATTGGTTTTGATGAAGAAGTCTCTGTAGTAGGTGTGCGTAACCGTGTGGGCGAATGCCACTACTACCCATTGGCATTAAACCGCCATCAAGACGGCATACTTACCGTTACCCTGGCGCCATTAGCACGCTTACAGAGCTTGCAAAATGAAGCCGAAACCATGCTTGGCAAGGTCATGGATGAGCTTGATTACGTGGGCGTGATGGCCATGGAAATGTTCCGTGTTAGTGAGCGCTTACTTATCAATGAGCTTGCGCCACGTGTGCATAACAGTGGCCACTGGACACAAGCTGGGGCCAGTATTAGCCAGTTTGAATACCATGTTCGCGCCACGGCAGACTTACCCCTTGCGCCAGCAGTGATTAAGCATAACAGTGTGATGATTAATCTTATCGGCATTGATTACAATTTGGACTGGTTGGCGTTACCGGGTGCCGAAGTGTTTTGGTACGGCAAGGAAGTGCGCCCCGTGCGTAAGGTAGGCCACATTAACTTTTGTATGGCCGACAAGGCGCAGTTAATTAGTTCGTTAAGGCAGCTTCAAGCCACACTAACCGACTGGTACCAGCCTGCGTTAGATTGGGCAATAGACGAATTAGAGCGGTAACTATATGCGCGTAATCGATGCACCAACTACGGCAAAGTTGCTGCCGTACCCTGCGCTCATCAATGCCTTAGATGCCGCCTTTGCTAAAGGCGATGCCGCCGCTAACGCGCCACCCAGATTACATTACTCTGTGCCCGAGCCTGCCAGCCCAGATCAGTCACCTCAAGCTGATCGTACCTTACTGATCATGCCGTCTTGGGCGCAAGATGCCGCTGTGGTAGTTAAGTTAGTTAATGTGGTGCCCAGTAATTCGGCACGCAGCTTAGCGGCTATACAAGCCCAAGTGCTGGTGGCAGACGCCCAAACTGGCGCTTGGTCTACTTTGATCGATGGCGCTACCCTCACTGCTAGAAGAACCGCCGCAGCCTCCGCACTGGCAGCGCGCTATTTAGCACCTGTAGATGCTAAAACCTTACTTATCGTTGGTACGGGCCGGTTATCCGTAGAGTTAGCGCATGCCCATATGAGTGTGCGACCATCTATTGAGAAAGTAATTATTTGGGGCCGAGATCAGGCTAAAGCGGAAGCGGTTGCGCGTGAGCTTAGCGGTGCGCAGGCGGTAAGTGACTTAGAGCAAGCCTGCAAGCAAGCCGATGTTATAAGCTGTTGTACCTTGTCTAATCAGGCGCTGGTCAAGGGTGCTTGGGTTGCCCCCAACACTCATATCGATTTGGTGGGAGCTTACCGGCCCGATTTAAGGGAAACAGACGGCGCGTTAGTGGCAAAAAGCCAAGTGTTTGTAGACACTTATGCCGGTGCCAATGGTGAGGCGGGTGATTTACTACAGGCGGCACATGAGGGGCATTTTGACATGGCCGACATACAAGCAGATTTACACCAATTGACCCTGCATGGTTACCTTAGGCCAGGCAATAGCATTACCCTGTTTAAGTCGGTTGGTGCGTCTATAGAAGACTTTGTGGCCGCGCGTATGGTTGCCAGCGCCGCCCAATGAGAAACTAACCCATGAATCAGCGCCTCTATACAACCGACCAATATGGCATTCGAAATTACAGTTTATTAGTCTTAGGCGCTGCCGGAGTGGGTTTGCTTTACAGCGTAATAGCACTATTGGCATTAGTCTTGCTGCATTTTAAAAGTGGCGCGTCAAACAGCAACATTAACACCTATGTCGATGCCTTTTGGACCTTGCAAATGAGCGCCAGCACCATCGGTTTTGGTGATCACTACCCGGTTACCATTGGTGGCCGTACCGTAGTGGCACTCATGTTTTATGTAGGAGTAGGATTGGTTGGGTTTATCGGTGCCCTCATTGCCGAGCGCATGCTCGGCTTTGCCGATACCAATGTTGAAAACCGTGAACTTCGCCACCAAAACACAGAAATACTGGCGCACAATAAGCAGTTGGAAGAGAAGATTGACCGGCTGCTAACCAAGGTTGAGCAGGCACTGGATAAATAATAGCGTTAACCCTTATTGGTCTGTTTTTTTAAGCTTAGTGAAAAGTACTATCTCAAATACTGAGGCCACCAATAACCACGACCAAAACCCTGTTTTCAAGTCCACTAAAAAGCTTAGGCCTAGGCAGATAATAATGAAAAGTATATGGGTGTAAGATTTACTGCTTTTCATAAAAATTCCGTTAGTTATCTGTTGAGTTGAATGGCGTAATACAATAAATTATAGCTAATTAGAGCCATTAGTAACCAGGCAATTCATGTAATGCCCAAATATCTGCCACACATGCAGCACAAAGACGTGATTTCCATGGGTATGTCATCACTAGATAGCCGCAGCTGGATAGAGCCGGATCAAGACTATCCCCGCTACCTAGATCATAAATTGGCATTATATAAGCAAGGCCAGAAGCACATTTTCGACTCAGTGCCATCGTCATACGAGGCGCAAGTCGAATTGGCCTCTGAGCTAAGACGTCATTTGTTAGAAAATCACAGCGCGTTATATTGCCCATTGGCCGATGGGCTGTGTTATTTGCCAGACGGCATAGAGCTGCCTGCATCCACCAAGCAACCCCTATGGAATGCATCACTGTGGGTAGCAGATGATGTGTTAATTATGCAGAAGTTGAATGATGAATACTGCCTTACGGCAGCGAGCTTATGCAGCCCAAGTAACTGGCATTTGGCAGAGAAAATAGGCCAGCCCATGGCGAGGATTCACGACCCAGTACCGACGCTGCATGAAAAACTGACACCCAAAATAGACCGGTTTTTTGATCATCTCAGCGTAGAAAATTCGATCCAGCGGTTTAATTGGTCATTGCAAGCTAGTAATGAATTAGACCAATTTCCAGAAGATAAGCAGATTTACCCTGCAAATACGCCCTTATACTATCGTTGTGAGCGACAAACCTTAACCCGCCTGCCACAAACTAATGCCATCGCCTTCACCATAAGGGTGTATATCTATCCTATGATCGCCTTGGCACAAGTGCCCCATGCCTTAACACAGCTAAAGGCTGGCATAGATGCCATGCCACCTTCCGTGAAGGGTTACAAAGACATCATCTATTTTGCGCCGGCATTGCAAAAGTATTTTAGTGATTTGAGCTCATTAAAAGGCTAATGCCACAGGCGGTAAGTAAGCCCCGAATTAGTCAATAACAGCAGTGGCCTCAATTTCAACCAAGGCTGCTCTTTAATAAGATCAGCCATCTGGACCATGGTCATCGCCGGAAGTGGCGTCCTATGATCTTGCGATACACTTGGCCGATGCCTGGAACAAAACATGGCGTTACAGTAGAGGTCGTTGTCGAACCTAAAAAACACCATTTTAACGTGATAGAAGGTTTAGCAAGCAATACCCACCCACTGTTTGTAGTTGTTGCTGGCGAACACTAATTGGACGGGCCAGCGTCAAACAAAAGGCGCAGCCCAAAATACACGAATAAACCACCCGCTAGCCTAGTAGCTAAGTTAGCAAAGGGTGTGTTGTGCTTAAGTTTGGCGCCTGCAGCGGCAGAAGACCAAACCACAATAAAACACCAAATCATGCCGTTAAAGTTGAAAATAAAGCCCAATACCAAAAATGAGAAGGCAATATTGGTAGCGTCTGGCACGATGAATTGAGGTACAAAAGCGACAAAAAACAACGCGACTTTAGGGTTGAGGGCGTTGGTTAAAAAACCCTGGTAAAAGATATTTTTTAGCGGCGCTTGGGTCACCTTAGAAGGGGTTGCAGGCGTTTTCCGACGACTCAAAAGTAAGCCAGCACCCAAATATATTAAATACAAACCACCTAATACTTTAATCACGGTGTAGGCCGTGCTAGACGCTGCTAAAATAGCCGACACACCAAAAGCCGCTGCAAAAATATGCACCAAAGTGCCGGCGCCTACGCCTAACGAGGCCACTATTCCGGCGCGTACCCCTTGGCTAGCACTACGGCTGGCAATAAAAATAAAGTCTTGGCCCGGAACCAAATTAAGGGCGATGCCAGCAACTATAAATAACCAAAGGTCTTGGGTGCCTAACATGTTAAAGGGCCTTTAATTTAACCCTTGGTTTGTGTTGTGCTGTCAGTTCGTCAGCCTTCATAAAAAACACCTGCGTAATAGGTTTTTGAAACGCTAGAGAGAGCTGAAACGCCAAATCTAACGACGGACTATAACGTTTTTTTTCAATCGCCACTATTGTTTGCCGAGACACACCTACCTTGTCAGCTAACGCCTGCTGCGTCATTTCCTGCTGTTCAAAACGCAGCTTACGTACATTGTTGTCGATATCTAGTTTTGTTTTTGCCACAAGTGTTAACCCTATCGGTACCAAAATAGTTTGAGTAAGTCGCCCAATAAGTTGGCAACATACATACAGGCAAAGATGCTCAATAAAGCGGTGTTAGCCGCAAGTTGCTGCCAGCCCATCATGGCAAATACAACAATCATGCCGATGCTTAAACACACCAAAATTAAACGCATAACATATAGTTCTATTTCGGCGTCTCGCTCATCGGTGACATCTTGTTCAACCTTGCCCCAGATCAAGCCAGCAACAATGGTAATGACAATGGAGCTTACTATGCTGGCAAGGATGCTAATCCCTATGGCCTTGACCAAAAGCTGGCCCAAGGCTGCGGTTTCAATAGTATCCCATTGCCCAACTCGGTTCACCAGCCACCAACCCACCACTAATGAAGTGGCTAACGAGATAAATACCTTCCTACGTTTTGCATCCATAGTATTTTCCATATGTAGTATATTCCATACACAAAGTACGCTTTAAATAACTTAGTGTCAACTATATATTACACTCAATCCATAAGTGACAATTGTCGGGGCAAAATTAGCGGCAAAGGCAGTCAATCCTTGCCATCAAGGCCTTTAATGGTCTATATTGCGCCCACTATGACTTGTCGGGGTGCCTAGTTAATTTAAATTAACGCCATAGGCTGAGATCACTAAAGTGAATCCCGTTGTACCTGATCTGGATAATGCCAGCGTAGGGAACAAGGAAAAAGCACAGTCGTTGGGTTCTCCAACGCCGCTCCCTCCTCCAAATAGTTTGCCAATATTACATTGGCTGTCATAGCATACTAATGTTATTTATGGAGTAATCATGATCCGTTTTATCACCTCAAAATTGGCAACTTGTTTAGCTGTTGCTAGCTTTGGTCTTGCCGCTGTTGCTACGCCCGTATTAGCAGGCGATACCAGTAAAAAAGAGCTTACCGTTTACACTTACGATTCATTTGTTTCCGATTGGGGCATGGGCCCATTGATCAAGCCTACATTTGAAGAACAATGTGGCTGTACTTTAAACCTTGTGGGCATGGAAGATGCCGTTGCTATGTTGCAGCGACTAAAGCTTGAAGGTGCCTCCAGCAAGGCAGACCTAGTACTAGGCTTAGACCTAAACCTTGTAGACGATGCCAAGCAGACAGGTTTGTTTGCTGGCCATACGGTTGATACCAGTGGTCTCAACATGCCTATCGATTGGCAGGATGATACCTTTGTACCATTCGACTACGGCTACTTCGCTTTTGTTTATAATACCGAGACCATGCCCAACCCACCTAAGAGCTTAGATGAATTGGTGAATGCAGGGCCAGAACTAAAGGTCATTATTCAAGACCCGCGTTCAAGTACCCCAGGCTTGGGCTTATTGTTATGGATGAAGCACGTTTATGGCGATCAATCTGACGCCGCTTGGGCCAAATTATCTGACAATATTCTCACCACAACTAAAGGTTGGAGCGAAGCCTACTTTAGCTTGTTCCTAGCGGGCGAAGCACCTATGGTACTGAGCTACAGCACCTCACCAGCATACCACATGGCGGTTGAAGGTACTGACCAATACCAGGCTGCGCCATTTGATGAAGGCCATTACTTACAAGTGGAAGTTGCTGCTAAACTTAAGTCTTCGGTAAATTCAGAGCTAGCTGATGAGTTCCTTAGTTTTATGGTGAGCGAAGGTTTCCAAAAGCACGTACCACTGAGCAACGTAATGTACCCAGTCAACGTGCCTGCCGACATGCCAGAAGCTTTCGGCAAGCTCATTACTCCGGCTACCGTATTGCAGTTGGATACCGCTGAAATCAATCAAAACCGCAAGCAATGGGTTAACGATTGGTTAGGTGCGATGACACAGTAGTCATTACCTAAGTAACTTACCTTACCCACTAAAACCTCCTCATATGCTAAAATCTACTAGTATTCACCACTAGTAGTTAGCACATGCGGAGGTTTTTTATGGGCAGTAAACGAGTATTATCCATACTGCTATTGCCTTTGGTGTTGTCAGCTTGCCGTGGGATAAGTCCCGAGCAAGAAGCCTTCATGGTAATATCGTAGGCGTTTTCTGATCTGGTTTGTAAGGCGAAATCTACGCTTCCGCTATACCGTCCTCATAGGGGTAAGGTATATTAACCGTGGTTTTGGAAATGGCAGGGTGGCCGCCAAGCGCTGCAAATCTTTAGCGTCTGAAAGCGTGTAGGGTCGCAGGCATAGACGTGCTGTTGTGAGGTTGGGTTGGTGCATTGGATTTCTCCAGTGTGGCGAAAGGGTTCTTGCTATGTTTGTTAATCCAACTATAACCCAAACTAAGCGATATTAGCTAAGCAGGTTAACTGCTTTATAAATGATGATGTCATGGCCGTTGTAGACACCCATCTTCGAGTACGGGGTGTAGAAAACCTGCGTAATACCCAGCGCCAACATTAATGCAGCCACCATTATGATTGTCGAGAAAACCAGTGATATAGTACTCGGGAACAGTCTTCTAAAACCTCTGCATCTTCCACTCGGATAACCCCCTCTCGGACACACAAAATGACAAATCGCCCAACATTGGATAGTACAAACATTCACCCGGATATACGCACGAGTATTGCTAAAAATCACTCAGAAACGGTTAATAGGGTGATTAATGCGGTGGTTAACAACCCAGCGGTGGTGGTTGGCATGTCGGTCAACCCTGCTGTTAAGAAAGCCCGTAAATTACTTGAAGAACAGGGGCTTAACGTCACCTATCTTGAGTTTGGTGGCTATGGAAGTCAATGGCGTAAACGTTTAGCCATTAAAATGTGGAGCGGTTGGCCGACCTTCCCGCAAGTGTTTGTTAATGGCACTTTAGTTGGTGGCGCCAGCGATTTGCACAAACTCATTAAAGATAATACCCTGAAAACGTTGTTGTAGCTGGCTTAGTTGGCAACTGTGTTGAGTCTTGATATATGAAACTTTCGGACGTACTGATTGCTCTGATGGTGCCCCTTGTCTGGGGTATGGGGTTAGTCGTAGCTAAACCAGCAGTGGATCAATTCCCGCCCATTTTGTTGATGGCGCTGCGGTTTTCTGTAACGGCGTTGATATTGGTGTGGTTTGTGCCTGTACCCAGAGGCATGCGCAAGTCTTTGGCATTGGTCGCGTTGGTGGGGTCTACCTTGCAATATGGCTTGTCTTATAATGGTTTAAAGCTATTAGATGCCAGCACAACAGCCTTGATCGTGCAGATTGAAACCCCGTTTTTGTTGCTTATTAGCGCCGTTTGGCTGGGCGATCGCCTTACCCGCCGCCAGCTACTGGGGTTAGTGATTGCCTTTGTTGGTATCTATACTCTTACGGGGGCGCCTAATTTAGTGGGCAAGTGGCTGGGGATTGGTTTGGCCATAGGGGGGGCATTTATGTGGGCCTTAGGCCAGGCTTTGATGCGTCGCTTAACACAAAGCCAGCCTAACCGGCTTTCGGGTATGGGCACCATTGCCTGGATTTCGGTATTTGCTGCACCCCAATTATTTGTGGCCTCTTTGATCGTGGAAGATCAGCACTGGTATCATATTAGCCATGCGGGTGTGGCTGTATGGGCTGCCGTGGCCTATTTAGGGATAGTGATGACAGCCCTTGGTTACACCTGTTGGTACCATGTATTGGGCCGCTATCCGGCATCTCAAGCGGGGCCTTATTTGTTATTGCTGCCAGTATTTTCGATTTTGGGCGGTTGGTTGTTCTTAGACGAATCCGTGAATCAGCGTATGCTGGTCGGTGGAGCCGTGATTGTATTTGGTGTCGCCTTATTGACCGTGCAGCGCTCCTTAGCCGACAAGTGATAAGTCCGTTTAAAATGCGCCGAAGGTGGGTTCACTTAGTAGATAATAAGCAAAGGCTGGTTAGTTGTGTTTAACTTTACTGGAGTAGATTCATGGCATCTCAAGGCTTAGCCCATGTATATGGTGAAGTAGTCCCCATTAGTGAAGCAAAAATTTCGCTATTAGACTGGGGTTTTTTACACTCCGACGCTACTTATGACGTGGTCCATGCGTGGCACGGCCACTTTTTTCGCTTGGCCGATCATGTGGATCGTTATTATGCCGGTATGGAAAAACTGCGTATGACCATACCCTATAACAAAACCCAACTTACCGAGTTGTTACTACAGTTGGTGGCTCAAAGCGGTTTACGTAATGCCTATGTAGAAATGATCACCACCCGTGGCCAGCCCAAGTCTGGGTCTCGAGATCCACGGTTATGTACTAATCAGTTTTTTGCTTTTGTAGTGCCTTTTGTGTGGATTAGCCAGCCAGACCAAAGCTTACATCTGGCTATTAGCCAGCAACAGCGTATACCCACAGCATCCCTGGACCCCACTATTAAAAACTACCATTGGTTAGACTTAGTGATGGGGCAGTTTGAGGCCTACGATCGCGGTGCCCAAACAGCCGCCGTAGTGGATTCCCGTGGCAATATAAAAGAAGGACCGGGGTTCAATATTTTTGTCATTAAAAACAATCAGCTATATACACCGGACGAAGGTGTATTGCATGGCATTACTCGGCAAACAACCATTGAGATCGCGCAGCAATTGGGTATTCAAGTCGTATGTGAAGACGTGTCTGCAGACGCTTTTAGAAGCGCAGACGAAGCTTTTGCCACCAGTACAGCAGGTGGTATCATGCCAATCACCCAAGTGGATGATCATGTGATTGGGTCTGGCGACATAGGCGCGTTAACCCAGCAACTACAAAGCGCTTATTGGAGCATGCATACACTACCAAAACATAGCCTTCAGGTGGCCTATGATGGATAAACCATTTTCCCAAGCATGCGTCAACAATCAGGCCCCTATCTGTAACGTGTTGGAGCGTGTTTTTGCTGATAAGAAAAGTGTTCTCGAGGTGGGCAGCGGAACAGGACAACATGGTATTTTTTTTGCTAAAAAACTGCCACATCTTAACTGGCAGATGAGCGATCGAGAACAAAATCACGCTGGTATTAAACGCTGGATTTATGACAGCCCATCATCCAATCTACTCGCGCCTATTGCATTAGATGTGCTACGTGATCAATGGCCAAAGGCCCACTATGATGCGGCGTACTCTGCAAATACCGCCCACATCATGCCGTGGGATGCGGTGGTTTCCATGTTTATGGGTATTGGCGATCGGCTGTTATCTGGCGGTGTATTTTGCCTTTATGGCCCTATGAAATATTTGGGTGTTTTGGAAGCCCAGTCTAATGTTCAATTTGATAATTGGTTACAACAGCAAGTACCCCACCAAGGCATAAGAGAGTTTCATGAGATCAACCAATTGGCTAAGGATGCAGGCCTAACATTGCAGGAAGACAATGCCATGCCCGCCAATAACCGACTCATCGTTTGGCAAAAAGTTTGATTTTGTGGGCTGAGCCTTACATGTTAGGTCAACTATTCCGTAAGTAGCCAGTCCACAAATTTTCGCTTTGCCGGCAGCGTGTCCTTGGCGTTAACTTCCACTAGGTAATAGCCCCACTCAGAACTTAAGCTGAATGAGCGTAAAGCTGTGAGCACGCCACTGTCTACTAGATCATCTACTAAGTTGCCCCAACCTAAACCTACACCTTGGCCAGCAATAGCGGCCTGCACCAATAAGGTGTAGTTGTTGAACGTGAGTACGGGTTCACTGGGCTTTACTAGGCTGCGCCGTTGGCTAAAAAAACCACGCCAATCAAGCCAGCCCTGGCTGGTATAGTCTCCCAGTTTCAATAACGGCAAGGCGGCCAGTTTTTTATGGCTTTCTATGGGGCCATATTGCTCTAATAAGGCAGGGCTACATATTGGAAAAACATCGCCCTTACAGAGAATATAAGACGTTAGGTTGTTTGGTTTGCCTTTGGCGAATACGATGGATATGTCCGTATCTTTGGTGGTGTGGTCGAGTTGGTCTTGAGAACTAACGATTCGCACCTCCACTTCAGGGTGCAGTGCACGAAACCGAGGTAATCGAGGTAATAACCAAAATGCGGCAAAAGCAAAATCAGTTGCGACATTAATATATAGCCGCGTACGAGTTTTTTGCAGGTTTTCTAGACAGTTTGCCATCAGTGTAAAACCAGATTCAACGGCATTATATAGATGCTTTCCGGCATCGGTTAGGGCTACGCCCCGGTAGACACGTTTAAACAATTGCAGTTCAAGTTGGCGCTCTAGCCCTCGCATTTGCTGGCTTACTGCCGATTGAGTTGAGCCTAATTCATGGGCAGCCGCGGTGAAATTCAAATGACGTGCTGCAACCTCAAAAACCAGCAAGCTTTGAGCCGAGGGGATGATGCTTGTGAGTAACATTAGTTCATCTAATACCTTCCATTAATTCCAACCCAGTTTACACACTTATTTGTACTGTTAAAATAGCTGCTTTTCAGCCTTGCTAGGCTTATTAAATTGCACTTAGAATCGACAAAAAAGTCAAACATAGCAATGCCTGTGTCCAAGTAGAATAATATTAGAGGATTAATCCAGATGAAAATTGAACAAGTTACCCCCGCTATCGGTGCCGAACTATCTGATATATGCCTTAATAATCTTACTGCAAAAGATCTTGACGATATTTATGAGGCGCTCATTGAACACAAGGTTATCTTTTTTCGCGATCAAGACCTAACGCCAGAAGCACACTTGGCCTTTGCTAAGAGTTTTGGAGAACCAGAGCCACCACACCCCATCTACCCTAGCGTTAAAGGGTATGAACACATTGTTTTGCTAAAGAGTGGTGTCGGTAGCAAGCCAGACACTAACGATTGGCATAAAGACATGACGTTTAAATCAGATCCACCCTTCACCAGCATATTACATGCTATTGAAGTGCCCGACGTGGGTGGTGATACCATGTGGTCCAACACCAATGCAGCCTACGCGACGCTGCCAAAAGCCTGGCAAGACTACCTAGAGGGAATGGAAGCCATGCATGATATAGGCACCTTCAGAAATGATTTATACCGTAAAGGTGGCATACAAGCGGTGAATGATGGTCTGAAGAGCACCGGCTCTGCAGTACACAAAATTGTGGACACCCACCCCGTCAGTGGCCTTAAATACCTCAACATCAACCAGTCGTTTACGCGCCATATTATTGGTGAGATTCAGGGTGAGAGCGACCGTATTCTCCAATACCTCTATCAACACATGGCCAAACCAGAGTTTCAGGTACGTTTACGTTGGCGCAAAAATACCATTGCCATGTGGGATAACCGCATTACCCATCACTATGCCATTTGTGATTATTTGCCGAAAGTTAGACACATGCAACGGGTAACGGTGTTGCACGATAAACGTGAGCCTTAACTTTTTTGACTTCGCCCTACACTGGACTCGGTTGCTTCAGCATGTCAGGATTGGGTGGCCTAGCCTACAGTGCAACGGCACTCAATTGTGAATAAGGAATTATAGTCATGCCTAAAGGGTACCTAATTGGGATGGTCAAAATCACCAATCAAGAAGATTTCACCGCCAACTACGGCACTAAGGTAGAAAGCGCATTTGCACCGTTTGGTGGTAAGTTTATCGTGCGTACGGGCAGCACTAGCCACCATGAAGGTCGTCATTGTGACCGCTACGTGATCGTGGAATTTCCAAGCTTAGAACAAGCAACCCAAGCCGTAGAAAGTCCAGCCTACCAAGCGATCAAACCCCACCGAGTCAACAACAGCGACATAGACTATGGCTCGTTTATGTTACTGCAAGGCGTGTAACCCACACCGCCAGATGCACCGGCAATTAGTACGGTTTCCCCGGCCCTTAGATTGGCTTGGTGTAACATGTTCTCAGCCGTGGCATAGGCACAAGGGACACTGGCTAGTTCGGCATCGCTCCAATCGCAGTCGACAATAAAGACTTCTGACGCAGGTCTTTTGTTTGGTCAGGTGTTTAAGAAAAGATACTCTTGAACAGGTAGAAGAACGAGATACACAAAATAGCACCGATGGGTAAGGTAATGGCCCATGAGGCAATAATACCCGCTATAACACGCAAATTTAGCGCTGCAATCCCTCGCGCTAACCCAACCCCCAGAACTGCGCCTACTAGGGTATGTGTAGTTGAGATGGGTATACCAATAGCAGAAGCTAATACCACAGTACTGGAGGCGCCTAATTCGGCTGCAAAGCCGCGGCTTGGTGTTAATTCGGTGATCTTTTTGCCTATAGTGGCCATCACCTTGTAACCGTATGTGCTTAGGCCCGCAACAATACCAATACCGCCGGCCAATAACACCCAGGATGGCATTGACGAAGTGGCAGTAACAGTGCCTGACTTAATAGTGCTAATGGCCGCTGCCATGGGACCTACAGCGTTGGCCACGTCGTTAGAACCGTGAGCGAAGGCCATTGAACACGCGGTAAATACCATAAGCACAGCGAATACTTTTTCAACGTCTGCATAACTATCGCCTGTCCCTGTCTCTGTGTTGCGCTTTATTCGAGTCAACATTAAGCTGCCTACGATGGCAACCAAAAGGCCAGATAAGGCTGCAATTAAGCACATTTCCGAGTAGCTTAAGCTAAAGCCGGCATCTTTAAATACATGGCTTAGACCTTTGACTAGAGTTACCATAGTAATCATAAAACCTACCAAAAACATATAGATAGGCACATAACGCTTGGCATTTTCATAGGGCGCGTCAGTATCGAGTATGGAGCGCTGAACGCTCCTAAACAACCCATAAGAAATGGCACCTGCCAACAAAGGTGATGCGAGCCAGCTAGCCGCAATAGCCCCCACTTTACCCCAATGCACAGCATCTACTGAAATGGCAACGGCGGCAAAACCGACCACGGCACCCACAATAGAATGGGTGGTAGACACGGGCCAACCCAAGATGGAGGCGATAAGCAACCAAGTGCCTGCGGCGAGCAAGGCAGATAACATGCCATACACTAAGTACTCAGGCGTACCTTGGAGGGTGAGCGGGTCAATTATACCTTTGCGAATAGTGGAAGTGACTTCACCACCGGCAAAATATGCACCGGAAAATTCAAAAATCATGGCAATGATGATGGCTTGTTTTAAGGTTATGGCGCCGGAGCCGACAGAGGTTCCCATAGCGTTTGCAACATCGTTAGCACCCACACCCCAAGCCATAAACACCCCAAGTATGACTGCAAGGATTAGCAAAATCTGGCCGTATTCGCTTAAAATATCCATAATAATACCTGTAATTAGGATTAACGTTTAACGGGCGATGATGACTTGGATTTGTTCTCCTGCACTTTGCGCATAATCCGCAAGGTTGCCTATGGCTTCAATGGTCTTGTACAAGAACATCGCATTAATAGGTGGCAGGCTGGTTTCAATTTCATGAAGTTTGGCGCGCAGGCTGATTTGGCGTTGGTCATTCTTGGTTTCGGCTTTTTCTAGTTTGGTGATGCACCGATTAATGCGGTCGATTTCACGGCCACCAAAACCAGAGCCAATCAGTTCGTCTAATTCATCAATGACCACTTTAGCTTCTATGGTGACGGCTATAGCAGACTTAACGTAAGCTTTCATGTCTGCAGCGATGGCTTTAGGTATTACTTGTTTACGTCCTAGCATTAACCCTGCAATATCTTTGGCACTGTTACAGATCTTATCTTGTTTGCTGAGGAGCTGGATTAAATCTGAACGATTGATCGGCATAAACAGGCTTTTTGGTAAATGCAGCCGAATACCTTGTTTCTGTTTGTCTGCGTCAGCTTCTAGGGCGCAAATTTCATTATATATAATCTCCGCTTGGAGCCAGTCTTCCTAGGCAACTGCTTTAAAGTATTCATTAAGTTGTTGTGCACAGGTGACTGCCGTTTGCATATGATTCTGCAGAGGCTGTATAGGGGAGCGGCCAAATAAGCTCATAAGTGCGTTTGTAGCCATGCGGTTCACCTAAGTTATTTGATAATCTGGTGGATAACACTTAGCTAGTATGTACTATAGCTTAACATTGTTAAAATAATCTATAGGCCTTGAGTCGAGTTGTCAACAATGCTAAATACAAAGCCGCACACTACACACTGGCCCAGTAAATAACTAAGCATGATATAGTCGTTGCTCAATATGGATGATGCTAAAATGGCAAATAAGTGTAATAAGGTAACCTGAGGTTCTCCGTGAATATATTGATAACAGGTGGCACTGGTTTAATCGGGATGGCCTTTATTAAACGCTTTGTAGAGTGCCAAATCACGGTACTTACTCGTTCGATCTCAAAAAACAAAGCTGTATTGCCTCCTACAGTTAAGCTAATTGATTCGTTACAGAATTTGCCCCATCTAGATGCTTTTGATGCGGTTATTAATCTTGCTGGGGAGGCCATCATTGACAAACGTTGGAGCAACAAGCAAAAGCAGGTCATCTGTCAAAGTCGCTGGCAGTTAACTCAGCAATTAGTGGAGTTATTTGCGTGCAGCCAGAAGCCGCCTGCAGTTTTTCTAAGTGGTTCTGCCGTTGGTGTATACGGTGATCGGGGGGATGAAGTTCTCAGCGAAGACTCTGTTGTTCAAGAGTGCGATTTCCCTACCAAGGTATGTCTCCGGTGGGAGGATATTGCAATGCAGGCCGAGCCGTACACCCGTGTAGTGTTACTTAGAACTGGCATCGTTTTAGCCCCTCATGGTGGTGCTTTAGCAAAGATGCTGTTGCCGTTCAAATTGTGTTTGGGGGGGCGTATCGGCAATGGGCAGCAATATATGTCGTGGATCCACTATCAAGATCACATCAACGCGATGCACTGCTTATTAACAGAAAAAAGTATTTCAGGTGCAGTTAATATGGTTTCTCCGGCAGCTGAGACAAATCGTGTATTCACTCAAACACTGGCTAGATCGCTACACCGATTAGCCATTTTACCAATGCCTAAAAGTATCTTGCGATATTTGCTCGGTGAATCATCCTGCCTTTTGCTGGATAGCCAGAAAGTAGTGCCTCAAAAATTGTTGGAAAGTGGATTTAACTTTACGTTCCACAACCTGAAGTCGGCGTTTGCTGATGTACTGACGCACACGCCTAATGAGAGAAGTTAGTATGATAAACTCACCTAGCGTGGTGACCGATAACCCGACTTTAGTCCTTTGGGCGATAACACCCATTGCCATACCTGCAAATTACGGGCTCTAAACGCACCTGCACAGGACAGCAAATAGTACTCCCACATGCGCTTAAACAATGTGTCATAGTGATCTTTTATCTGAGGCCAAGCCTGACTAAAGTTTGCATGCCAAGCGAGCAATGTGGTGTCGTAATCAAAGCCAAAGTTATGCATATCTTCGACCACAAAACGGCCCTCACAGTCGCTGCCAATCTGCTGGATAGAAGGCAGTGCGCCGTTAGGAAAGATATAACGATCAACCCAAGGGTCGTTACCTGAAACAGTTGAATTTCCACCAATGGTGTGTAACAAAAATAGCCCCTCGTCAGTAAGTAGGCTAGTTACCTTATCCAAAAATGTGGGGTAGTTTTTTTGCCCCACATGCTCAAACATGCCTAGCGAATAAACTCGATCAAAGCAGCCTTGCAGTTCTCGATAATCTTGATAAATGTACTTAACTGCCAGCCCCCCCTTATGGGCATTGGCAAAATCGACCTGTTGTTGCGATATGGAGACACCTACAACTTCAACCCCGTAGTGCCGAGCAGCAAATCGAGCTGCACCTCCCCAGCCACAACCAATATCTAGAACGCGCATACCTGGACTTAACTTTAGTTTCTCAAACACCAGTCGTAGCTTGGCAATCTGAGCGTCGGCAAGGTTGTCCGCGACCTGCCAGTAGCCACAGCTATAGATCAGCAATGGGTCCAGCATACGCATATAAAGGTCATTGCCCACATCATAATGGCGTTTGCCAACAATAAACGCCCTCTGCGAGGTTTGCAGATTGATAAGCTTTGCCACCCACCTGCGCCAGTTCGATAAAGGAAACTTCATCTGTTCGCTAATCCCATGCCGCAATAGCCGGTAGAAAAACTGGTCCAGAGCCTCACACTCCCACCAGCCTTCCATATAAGCTTCTCCTAGCCCCAGTGTTCCCTGTGTCATGATGCGGCTATATAAATGCGAATTACGCACCTTTGGATCCCATATGTTAGGCCCATCAAAGCACACGCCAGCCACAGCAAGTTGTTGATTAAGTTTTTCTTTAATTAGTCTATCAAACATGGTGCAGCACCGTTAACGCAACAGAGCATCAAACTGATCAACAATTCCAGCCCAATCGGCATCCTCGTTTTTTACTTGTTGTAAGAAAGATGCCTGAGATGAGCTCCAAAAGTCGGCCTTATGCAACTCAATATTACTAGCTAGGGGGCCGTGACTATCGATAAAGTCCTTGATCGCTATCTCGGTTCCCTCTAGCCCTAATTGCTCAAATAGGGCGCTCAGCAAATGAATCGGTGGTTCCATAACTATTCCCTCACCTGTGTTGGTTAAATATGCTATTTCTATTATAGGTCTCTGTATAGTTGCCCATGCATCAGATCAGCAGCTAATCCACTTTGAACTGAGTTACCAATACAAACAATCATGTCATGGAAATGGTGCCTTGAAGACAATGGTTAAGACCTATTGAGGGTGATTCCAGTGTCATTTTCAGATCAAACTCTTCAACACCATGCAACGAGCCTGAGGCAGCTGCTTGTGAAATAGCCTGTTCAATTGCACGCTGCGATGTCACGCCCATTTGTTTCAAAAATGTTCTGATTGCCATATTAAAATGATCTTGATTCATATCTAACTCCCACACATTTAGTGATTAAATGATCGCAAATTGATGTTGAGATTATCCCTCAAGTGATCGGTTAAGGCGCCTGCGTATTGCCTAGGCAGGCCTACTCAATATCTGTAATTTGCTCGCCTCTACCTTGCGTTATATCAAGCATACCCCCAATCTCAGCGTGCTTCAATGGCTGCACCATAGGGCCGGTTATGGTTATACGCAATCACAATCCCTTATAACGGGCATGTTTTTTACTATAGCGCGGCCGCTGTAAGTGAGGCTAAATAATGTGCTACTTCAGTGGTCGCAGAGAGGTGCGTCAGCGACTCTGCAGGGCAGAGCTCAAAACCACGGTTTGTATTCACTTCAACCGCACAAATAAACTTTCCGCCGATAAACTCACAGCGTGTAATACAGGCAAGCGGGTTATGAATAAACTGCTGGACAAGGTAAAGCCCGTCCAAAGAATGGGGCAGTTGATCTTTTTTGATGAGGTTGCGAAGAGCAGTGGTACTGTCTACCAACTGTACGCCTAACCCTTGTACGCCTAACCCTTTACCACCGCGATTAGGCTTGATGATAAAAGGCCCTTGCTGATGGCTTGCAAGGTGAAGTAATTCTGTAGACGTGCGTGCCACTTGGGTTGTAGGAACCAATACCCCCGCTACTCGTAAAGCCTGGTATTGCTTCAGCTTACTGATCTCTAGATCTAACGCTCGAGAACCGTTAACGACCGTACGCTGATGACTTTCCAGCCAGCAAAGCACCGCTAAGGGGTATTCCGGTGCGCTACGATGGCCGCGAGTATGGGATGATGCGCTTGACAAAGGCTCATCTAAGCACAGTGATTTCATGGTGCATTGTTGGGTATTACAGCCAGCACAGGCCCTATCAACACAACGGTGGCTTGCCACCAAATAAAGTAGAGGAGTAACATTCTGAAACGCGTACAGGGTGAGGGGTAGAGCCACACAACGTAGCGAGGGACATAGTTCCGAGCGGGTGTTAAACAGTAAGCAATAAACTAAAAGATGGTGCCCGGAGACGGCCAGTTTTACAGTTCATGTGTGTCCTATGCCTAAGGTAAAGCAGTTTGTTAAGCCAACCACTCAGTGGTGATTGGGCTTAAGTGCTTGTCTTAGGTTTTTATATCGACTTTTATAATTGTGGCCATATATGGTTTGCGGTAAGCTGGTTATTATCTAGTTGTCAGAGACGGTCGCTTGTATGAATGAGCAATTTAGAATCGCTCAAAGAATCGGCTTGATGTTTCGTTATGATCAGGACTTACCACAAGACATGGAAGCCTGGGTTCAGTCTCAACTTCAAGCACCATCACCCGCTTTGGGTATTCCTCATGCTTACGCCAAAGTGGCTCAATGGCCTGATGAGTTGCAGCCGAATTTGGCCAAGCGTGCTTATATGTGGCGCCGTTATCGGGCCTTAAAAAAACAGGAGCGTGAGGGTAAAAACGGCCAGGACACCGAAGCTGCGCGCCAGGCTAACAGGCGCAATCACTTAATGCGGGAAAAGGACGAACACAAGTTTGTGCAACGCAATGTCTATGGCGCTGACCAAGTTAAACTACGGTTGACAGCTTTTTGGGCCAATCACTTCACTATTGGCAATACCTTTGATACGGGCAACATGATTGGCCATGCCATCGATAAAGGCATCCTCGCCAAACTTAACGGTAGCTTTGCCGAAATGCTTTATGGCATCACCACCCATCCAGGCATGCTCACTTATCTGGATAACGTTTGGAGTGCTGGTGAGCGCTCGGAACATGCAAAAGGCTGCCATCGGCGACCGAATTGTCATGCAGGCTTAAACGACAACCTAGGGCGCGAATTGTTAGAACTGCATACCGTTTCTCCTGCAGCAGGTTATTCCGAAGACGATATTCGTGGTGCCGCTAACGTTCTGGCAGGTTGGGGAGTCGATTTCCAGGAAGAATTGCCCGGTATGCGTAAAAAGATCGGTGGCATCAACCATTGGAATGCCTACAAAAAACGTTGGGCAGAACCCGGTACCAAGAAGGTAATGGGGCAGCTTATTCATGCGGGCCGTGGCGGCCTACGCCAGCTAACGGACTTTCTTGCCAGTCATGACCACACCATTAATTACATCTCCACCAAACTGTGTCAGCACTTTGTTAGTGACAACCCCAGCAAAGATCAAATTGAGTCTGTTAAATCAGCTTGGCGTCAGGGCGATGGAGATTTGCCGACTATTCACACCCAAGTATTTAAACTTGCCATTGCTGCGCCTGAGGCAAAGTTTGTGTGGCCTATGACGTGGCTGTTTCAGGTTGTCCGCTTGTCAGGAGCCACTTACTTTAAAGGTTGGGAAGACATTGATAATTACAATAACCAACTGATGAGCAGCAAAAAGGTGTTGAAAGAGTTGGGACAGTCGTTTTGGAGTTTGCGGCAGCCCAATGGTTATTCCGACGATAGGGTTGACTGGATGTCGGCAGAAATGTTTGAGCGACGCATTCGTTTTGCCGATGCCATCCATAAAAATGGTAATATCCGCCGCTCGGCCAGTGAAATCATGCATCGCATTGGGGCCGCAAAGCAAACCCGGAATTTGGTGGCCAGTGTGGGTAATTCGCCTAGGGACCAGTTTATTGCCCTTATGTGCAGTCCTGAGTTAATGGGGTTGGAATATGTCTAAGTCAACAGTTGGCCGTCGTAATCTACTCAAGGCCGGTGCCGCATCACTCTTTCTTGCCGGGGTGCCTATAGCGGGGTTCACAAAAGACAAACCTCTTGGCAGTATTTCTGTGATTATTTTGGAAGGAGGGTTGGATGGACTTGCCGCTATTCCGCCTATTGGTGATGCAGACCTAATGCGGATGCGTCAGTCCATCTCACCAGCAAGCTACTTACCATTAAATGACTTCTTTGGTTTACATCCATCGCTGCAATTTTATGCCCAGTTGATGGCTCGAGGCCAAGCTTCCGCTGTGCACGCCACGGCATTTCCGTACACCAAACGCTCCCATTTTGAAGGCCAAAACATGATCGAAGGTGGTGGTCTGTCACCATTCAGTGAGAAAACGGGTTGGTTGGGGCGTGCTTTGGAATTGGCAGGTGTTGCGGGGCGCTCTTTGTCTTTGGATATGCCGTTGATTTTGCGTGGGCACCGTGACAACGATAATTTCTACCCCGCGAGTATTCGTGGGTCTGGTCGGCCACCAGCCGATTTGGTAGAAATGATTGCTATGGGACATCAAATGGATGCTGCGCAAATGTTCACTAAGGTGGCCCGTAAAAGTGAAGAGCGTGTACAAGTACCACGGGATCCAGCCAGCTTAGCCGCATATGCTGGCCGGGTCATGGCCCAAACCGATGGGCCAGTGGCATCAGTTATTCGAGTTGGTGGTTTTGATACTCATGCTAATCAGGTTGAAGAAGGCGATACAGATGCAGGGCAGCTGGCAAGACAATTAAGTGTGGTTGATGACGTGATCGCGGGTTATCGCCGAGGGCTAGGTAAGGCCTGGGATGATGCGATTATTCTAACGCTGACCGAATTTGGCCGCACAGTAGCCGTTAATGGCACTCTGGGGACAGATCACGGTTATGGAAGTGTTGGTTTACTAGCTGGCGGAGCTTTGCCCAGTAGCCGTGTTGTTACTAACTGGCCTGGGTTAAGTAAAAAAGACCAGTTTGAAAGGCGGGATCTTTTGGCTACCATTGACTATCGATCCGTTTGTGCGGCCTGTCTTGAAAAGGCGTTAGGCCTTGATCATGACCTTATTGCCAGCCAGATATTTCATCAGCCCGACTTGCCACGTGTGTTTGAGCACTTGTTTGCATAGATTGCTTGTTTAAAAGGAGTTAGTCGTGTCTCAACTGTCCATTATTTTTTATGCTTGTCGGGCTCCAATTAGGTTGGCATCTCGTATTCTCGTTGCAAGCATATTGGCTTTGCCGGCGTTGGCAGCAGGCATGCCTAGTTGGAGTGATAAAACTGTTTGTCGTTTAGTCGCAGGGCAAGCAGATAATGCTGTCTATTTGGCAGAAGCCCAACGACGAGAGTTAGATTGCGGCACTGGCAGTAGCGGGAATGGGAATAAGCAGCAGTCTGCGCAGAAGTTGTTGCCGAAAAATCAGGCTATTGGCATCTATCCAGTGCAGTTTAACACTCAGATTCAACAGCGATTGTTGTCCAAGCCAATTGATAGAACAGAATTTAATTTTAGCGTATATCAACTCGCCGTGTTCGCCCAGCCAATTGCATGCCAGTTTAACCTGCACAGGGTGGTTTATGAGGACCATGTAGCAGGGCAGGTTGAGGATTGGAATATGGCTACAGGGCGCATGATATTGACTGACGATGGGGTAAAAATCGAAGGCCGCTGGCGTATGGGAGGCCTTTCTAAAGATTCCAGCTACCTAAAACATGAAGTTAATCTTAGGTTAACAAAAGCAGGCCATCTGGTTGGAAAAATGGCCTACTTTAATCTGAACCTTGAGGAGGGTGAAGTACCAAAAAAGCCCTTGTATATTGAATTAAAGCCCCACAGTCGTAGTCAACCACTGAACATCAATAACCCCAAGAAAGCCGAATTCTGGACCGATGTGGAAGACTGGGCAGGGGGTGTTTGGCGGTTGAGAAGGTGTGCTGAACTTAACAGTTAAACTCAGTCGGTGCAGGCCAAGCCAACCCAAGCCGCGTATGTGTGGCCAGTTACTACGGCCACAGCACACGCGATCAACTCACGGACCATTCAGCCCTTACTGTGAAGCTATTCGAGTAATTCTACGTCACGTTTTAGCGTCGCTAGACATACGCCAGAATAGGTGGGCTTAAGCGTTCAGAGCTAGTCTTTAGACTTCATAAAAAATAGTACTGCTAGCAGCCCCATAATAATCGGAGAGCTGTAGTTTTGAGCGGTGGCGAGCATTACGCCATCCGCAAGGAAGTATAGGTTAAGCAACGCAAAAGCTGCCCAAACATATGCCGCAACACGACCAAACTTCGCCATATTTTCTATGGCCCACATAGTCACAGTCCAGTTAAAAATGGCTACAGTTAACGCGGCCAAAGCGGTAATCTGCATCTGTGCCCTTAACGGTGTGGTAAGATCAACTCCCAGTGTATCGCTAGCTACCATTGATGGAGCAAATGCCATCATCAATACCCAGATTCCTATGTAACCCGCACTTAAACGAAATATTAAAGATAAACTCACTGTTACTCTCCTTATGAACTTGCTGGCTTAGTCCTTGGACGACCAGCTTTATAAGCCCAACCAGCCCCATGCTACTCAGGCTTGAGTTAACCATACTCCCACACTTTATTTATATCCAGTTCAGTTTGGGTTTTACCCCGACTTTACGGACAGGTTAGTTGATTACGATTGAGTCATCGTCTCATACTTAAACTTTCGCAATTTTCTTGGATTATAAAACCGTTCTATATAATCAAATATGTCGGCCCTAGCTTCCAGTAAAGTCTGGTGTTTGTGGGTTAATTGGTGGGGTTCAACCACACCAATTAGGCCCAATTGAAGGCGAGCACTATGGAAATTGATGATTATTACGAAGTGGCTCGCCTATCGTTTTTATACATGGATCGTTTGCGAACACATCCTCATGGAAAAGTAGGTGTCGCAATTATCGGTGAACCAACACTGTATATTGATAAAACTACCAGGCCATTGCGGCACCCCCGACCCGGATGACTTCGCTCATCCAACAGTAAAGACAGAATTAGCCATTGTAGAGCAAGTAGTTGATCTGTTAACAGATTAACCCATACACATTGCCGGCCATTCATACGGCGGCGTAGTTGCGCTAGCACAGGCACTTAAAGGCCATTTAAGTCTAAGCCAAGTAACACTGTTTGAACCGGTGGCATCTGGTGTATTGGACAATATGGCAGACGTAGACATGAGCGTAAGTGTACGACAGTTCTGGGATAAATATAGCTATGCTGTCTCTGAAAAAATACCTTATGCCTGCGGGCAAGTGATTGACTATTGGTGTGGTGACGGCACTTTTAAATCGCTACCAGTCTTTGTCAGAGATGTTATGGACCGTTTGACTGAAAACAGTCTACGGCACTGGCATGCGGGGTATAACGATAGTATTGGCAGTGATCTGAACCAGCTACGACAATGCACCACACCCATTCGATTAGTTTGTGGCGCTCAATCCAGCTCGGTGGCCAAGGCAATATGCGACTGTTTAGTACAAGGCTTACCGAATAGTAAAAAATACACAATAGATGGAGCCAGCCATTTTTTTAGTGACGGGCCATCCCAGCGAGTGCTTATCAGTGTTAGCCGATGGGGTCTTCATTGAATCTTATATTGAGAAAACGAAGTATTAGTCGGATATGCATCAGAATTAAAGTTTGTCTTAATCTGAATTAAGACTTTACCTTTATCAATGCCCGCCCTTACAATACTGTATATATATACAGTATTTTGATGGTAGTTGATTGGATGCTCAAATTTATTCCTTTAAAAGCTCAAGCTGGGTTCACAGGCTTTGAATCCCCCAGTGCTGAATACACCCAGCTTGATCTAGACTTAGGCCAGCTCTTAATTGATCACCCGACTGCAACCTACATTGGGTATGCAGAAGGCCAAAGCATGGTGGGCGCAGGAATATATTCAGGCGATCTTTTGATTATTTCACGCGCAGAGAAGGTCAAGAATAACGATATTGTTGTCGCTAATCTCAATGGCGTGTTCGTGGTTAAACGAGTTGATAAGCCTAACAGACGCCTGTTGTCGGCGGCTAAGGGCTACGCTCCGTATTCGTTACAATCGGGCGATGAGTTTCAGATAGAGGGTGTTGTGACTCGCTCTATTCGGCTACACCGGTCGTTAAAGGCCACCTTGTAATGTATGCGCTCTGTGACGTTAATTCGATGTACGCAAGCTGCGAGAAAGTATTCGACCCAAGCATTCGTAATCGACCGGTCGTGGTGTTAACAAACAATGATGGCCAGATTTGCGCTGCTTGTGGCATAGCAAAAAGAATGGGCATTGGTAAAAACTTTGTGCCCTTTTTTCAGGTTAGGCATGAGCTTGAAAAGGCAGGCGCGGTCATTCGCTCGAGCAACTACGAGTTATACGCAGCATTAAGCCAGAAGCTGATGGATACATGTGCGCAATTCGCCCCCCATTCGCACATATACTCTATCGATGAATGCTTTTTGTTTTATGGCAAACACACTGCCTATGTGCCCCCTGAAGGCTGGATAAAACATGCCCATAACATAAGGAGAACTGTGTGGCGAGAAGTGCGCTTACCGATTGGAGTGGGAATCGGACAGACACCTACGCTCGCAAAAGCAGCCAATCATGCAGCTAAGAGAATCAAAGGTTATAACGGAGTTGCCGTTATTGATGACACCCGTACACGTAAACATATATTGGCAAACATGGGCGTCACTGATGTGTGGGGGATTGGAAGGCGAATAGGTGCAAGACTCAATGCCCAGGGCATCACCACTGCATTACAACTTGCCAACCAGCCTCCTAGGCTGATTAGGAAGCAATTCTCGGTCCTGGTAGAAAGTACCGTGCACGAATTGAATGGCCGTGTTATGTTGAATTGGGATGAAGTCAGGGCGCCTAAAAAAGAGATCTACAGCTCGCGCAGCTTTGGACAACGCATTACAGAAGCACTCCAGTTACGCTACGCGCTTGCAGCTCATGTTGAGATCGCATCCGCTAAGCTACGCAAGCAAGGTGGCCTAGCAGCCTCAATGACAATCTTTGCGACCAATTCGCCGCATGACTCAAATAAATATTACCGTAAGGCAGTATTCCATCGGTTTGTCGTTCCCACTGCGGATAGTCGTTTGATGATGGCTGCATGTACGCAAGCGGTTGATGTGTTATTTAAAGAAGGCATTCGATTTTACCGCTGTGGCGTTGGTTTGCTTGATTTATGCGATGCCAAGAACTATCAGTTTGATTTATTTGCACAAACAACAGATAACCCAGATTTCATGCAAATTATGGATTCAATCAATCAAAAGTATGGCCGTGGAACTGTGTATGTAGCGAGTAGAGGGGTAGAGCATAAATTCGCTATGCGTCGTGAATTCCTGTCTCCACAATATCTAACACGCTGGTCAGATTTGCCCCGTGCCTACTGCATTTAATGATCACCTTAAAGGCAACACTAGAACCGTATTTTATCTAACTGCCCTCTCGGCCAACACTGTGGACAGAGTAGTTCCTGTTTGTGTAACTTCGTTTGTTTTCCACTCATTGGTCAATGAGCACGAATCTTTGCTACTCACATTACTGCTTTCACTGATGTCCGTTTTTTCGACTTAGGTCTGTGACGGAGCAACCTAGCAATGTTTTGGCTGTGAACATTAAAAACACTTTGGGTACTGATTATTTATCTTATTTTGTAAGAAGCGCTATTTAATGTGATTAAATCGGCTTTTTTAGGAGAGCGGGTGGTGTTAGAGGGGATGCAGGTTGTTTAGTCTCTTTATAACCCGCTAACTATATAGTTAGCGGGTATGAAAAGGTAATGACCTATTGGATGTCTGAAAAATAGTGGACTAGTGTTTCAATTATCTTCTTGATCAAGGAGGAATTTGACAGACATGTTTGACTGAGCACTGATTCCTTCTAGGAACGGATTATAATTAAAGCGCACATCATCAATAATAGCCTTAATCCCAAGAGACTCGAGCCTAGATTCATTGTTGCCATATTCCCAATTTCCAACGTAGCCACTACACCCATCACTACTATAGCCATAACCATCGACACCGCCCCAGTCACCCCGTATGAATGAAACACGTGGTGCCAAAAAATTATATTCTGGGTAATATTGGACACATAAATTGGTTGATATATCTTGGGCACCATACCGAAGATGTACTCGTGCTTTGAGCCACGGATTGTGGTGCTTTCGATCAACTTCAACATTCTTAAAGCCCATAATTAGAGCCCCTGAATTCGTCAAACTAATCGGGATCTCGAATGCCTTAAACTCATCTACTCCCTCAAACTCTATCGACGGTAATTTTGATAGCGCTTTAGAAAAATTATAGGAGTGAGCGGTGGCTTTAGTAACCGCCTGCTTTTTCATATAGTCAAGGTCGATCTGGATGTGCTTTTGACTGCCGTCTTCAAAGTATTGTGACGCTTCTTCAGGACTTAATATGTCAAATGCGAACGAGCCTTTGTTAAGCAGAATGGAGCCATTAGTTTTTAATGATCCTGATGCCAAGTAAATATCAATGTCGCCATCTTGGTCAAAATCCCTGAAAATAATATTTTCTATAAAGTCATTCCACTCATTCCCTTCACCAATAGGTTTAAAATCAGATGGAGCCTTGACTAAAGGGAATATACCGTGATCTTTGAACTTTTTGTTGCCTAAGTTTTCAATTATTTGGATAGCAGTGCCCACATACAATTTGCCTGCTCGACTATAAACAATATCTAGATCACCATCGTTGTCGAGATCTGATGCTGATACCTCTGGTATTGTGCCCCATTTTTTCTTGTGCTGTGGTAGTGCGGTTTTTTGAGAAAAATAGCCTTTGCCATTATTCCAAACAACACCAGTAAATTCTTGGTTTCTTTCAAATTCGTGAGCGCCAACTAAGGCATCCAAATCACCATCACCATCAAGGTCAGCCAGTTCTAAGCCAAAGGCAAAAGCACCGCCACACTTACGTTTCTTTAGATAGCCGGTACCATCATTTATTAAACACCATAGCGCTGTCCCTCTTCCCAAATTTAACTCAGTGATAACAACGTCCATATCGCCATCATTATCAATATCACCCGTTGCGCCACCGTGGTCAAAAACTTGGAAGTCAGAATGACGTAAGTGTGTGCTTGAGGTCTCAGTCCAAGTCCCGTTCGGTTGGCTCAAAAAGTAACTGTCCCTATAACCAATATGAGTGCCTAGTCCGCTGTCAGCGACGTAAAAATCTAAGGTTTCATCATTATTGAAATCGGCAATTAACAATTGCCCTCCGAGTGACATCCCGCCTTCACTTCGTTCATCGATTAACAATTGAGGTGAGTAAGTTAAATTTCCGTCTTGTCTGCCTAGGTATAATGAAGGCAGTGGTTGAAATCCTGAGCAAGCCTTTGTGCCACAGATGTCCCCAGTATCTTCTCCACCAGAAACAGAATTATTCGGATTCATCGTTCCTATATACAAAACATCAGTGATGCCATCGTTATTATAATCATCCACTCTCCATTTTCGCCCAAACCAATACAATTGTTTGGTTGGCTTGGGCGCTATTGGCGGTTTGAAAAAAGCGATGGTTGGGTCATTTTCAATATCAATGCCAGCAAGTGCCTTGCCTACCTTTTGTGAAGAAGTGCTGCTATTTTTTGTCTCAGAGCCACCACAACTCAAACCGCGTTGCTTCGCTTCAGATTGGTATTCAGCATTATCTTGTTGCGCTTGTGCTAAACGGCAAATGGTCTTGTCCGACCAAGCCGAAAAGTGATTATCTGCTAACGAGCCGATAGGCATTAACAAAATGCCACCGAAAATCACGCGCCTAAGATAATATCTGGAGGGGAGTTTGAGTGATTTCTTGATAAGTGATTGTAGCGAAAGGATAGACATCCGTGACACTCTTTGTTGGCTAAACTACCACTATAAATAACACATTAAAGTGAGGTTCGCTAATCAGCCAGATTATTCAAATGACGGCAGTTAGTTCGCTAATCTACCCGCTCTTCCTGCTCTTCCTGCTCTTCCTGCTCTTCCTGCTCTTCTCTTCCATCCTATCACTAGACAAAGCAATGATCACCCACGCGTTGAAACCAACTCAAACGCCCGTTCAAGGTATTGCTCCATCACCTGCAACAACCCCTAACATTAGTAGTACAGTAGCTGGAGTAGTATTTAATTGAGAAGGGAGTATTGTTAATGCAAGCCTGAGTGGCATGGGGCTGGTTGGGCTTTTCAAGTTGGTCGTCTGAGGGCTGAGCCAACGAGTTCATAAGGAGAGTAAAATGTCTGTAACAGTTACACTTGAGATTCCCATTCATGCGGATAAACTTGAAGAATTTAAAGGCATGATGCCAACCGCACTAATTGACACACGAAAATTCAAAGGTTGTGAATCGTATAAAGTGCATGTTGAACAAAACACGTCAACGATTTTTACTATCAGTGAATGGGCATCACGTGCGGATAACGAAGCGTACTTGCAATGGCGTACGGAAACTGGATTCTTTGACGAGGTTGCGGTTTTCTTTTCTGGCGAACCCATCTTCAGGTACTTTGATCAGCATCCTGAAATCTAACCAACACATACAGAGGTATCACTATAATCAGTGCCTGTTAACTTCGGGCATTGATTAATCTTCTTGTTCCTCACGCCACATCGTTTCTAGCCTGCCGCTATGAATCGCAGCGTTCATCTGTGGTGATACTTTGCTATAGAATGTTTCTAGCATCTTTACGCTTGTTCCCATCTACGTAGCGAGTTGATGAATATCAGTGCTAGATGCCAATTGACGACTGAATTGATTGTTCTGCAGCACTTTTTGTTAAGTGCTACCATTGCGCGAACACCTTAATAAAATCAAAATACCCTATGAAAATTACTGTCTTTGGAGCGTCAGGTCAAACTGGCAAACAAGTTGTAGAGCAATGTTTAGAAGCTGGTCACGAAGTAATCGCAGCGATGCGGAATATTCCCAGCACCTCAACCAAAAAAGGTCTAACTTATATCCAAAGTGACGTGCTAGAAGACAAATCATTATCTTTCTTAGCTACCGAGCAAGCCGATGTTGTTGTCATGGCTCTGGGCACTAAACAGCTTATGAAGAACAACGTTCGCAGCTTAGGCACAGAAAATATCATTAATGCTTTAAAAGCCAACAGCAACTCCACTCCCACACTCATACTGCTAAGCGCCGCTGGTATAGGTGATAGCAAACATCAGATTGGTTGGGGCAGCAGACTTATTGCCTACACACTACTTGCTCATACGATGCGCGAGCACGAAACTCAGGAACAGGCTGTTATAAACAGTGGCTTTGATTACCACATTCTACGAGCAGTAGGTCTAACTAATAAATCTGAAATTGATTATCAGCTTATCAATGAAGGTAAACTTCCAAATCTACAAGTGTCGCGAACTGCAGTTGTTACTTGTATAGCTGAATTGATTAACACTAACAAAAGAAAGAACACGATCACTTGTATTTGCTAGTCTATCTGTTTCATTTTAAGAACTAACACTTTTTTACCCACAGTGAAGACCGCCTCCAGTCGTCAGAAAATCGTGGGCTTTGCTTTTATCCACAAAATCGACCTGGCAAAAAGAAGAACAAAATAATAGAGTGGTAAAAAATGAAATTGACAGTAATACCTCCAAAATTGACGCTCTTCACAAAAGAGGGGTTCTTTCTGATACTGAATATGCTGCTGCAAAAAGCCGCATTGCGATCGAAAATGACCCTCATTTAATAGAACTTGGAATTCTGCACAAAAAAGGTGTTCTCTCAGATGCAGATTACGAAGCCGCAAAAAATCGTATAGTGTCTGAACTTGGAGGCTAGTGCGTTAATAAAAAGTAATATATGATTTATACATTTGTAGCATTAGGCGACATGAGTAGTTGATATTTTCCGCTTGCGTAGAGACTCATATTAATCGTCACTTTTCTAAAACTGCGCTACAAAATCATATATTTTATATTGGAGTTGTTGAGATGGAAGCGTTAGGGGCGATGGGTTTTGTTTTCGGTATGATGGGGATGGTGGCATTTGTGCGAACACAAAAATTGATTAAAACACTAAAAGAAAATGGCGTTTTAGATAAGGACTATAAGAGCGAGTAGTGGTCAATACAGTCGTCAAAGTGTGCTACGAGTGTGCTATGGAAATAAACTGAAACTTTTTAGAAATTAGTGTATTTTAGCGCCACACATAGGAAAGGAACTGTAAAACTGGCCGTCTCCGGGCACCATTTTCCAAGACCACCCAAGTAAGCAAACACTAACCAAATTCAATTGGTCTACCCATGGTCTACTCCAGAGCCAATTTCTCGCATCTCGCCCAATCACACAGCTTTCAATTGCTCTATAAGGTATCAAAGCCCTATTTGCGTATGACCCGTGGCCAAATTCAATCCAGTTCAAGTAGGCCACCTACTCAACGCCGCTAAATCGTTACAGCTTGACGTAGAGCTACGGGCTTAGCTCCACAATAAGGGCTGAATGGTCCGTGAGTTGATCGCGTGTGCTGTGGTCGTAGTAACTGGCCATACACCGGCTGGCGGCTTCTGTGCCGGCTAAGGCATGGTCAGTTTTACTTGACCACAAATCATATTGTAGTGGCTACTCGGTTAAGCAAGAGAATTTTTCCTTTTGCCTCTGCGACCAGTTCGCCGTTTTGATTGATGCAACTGGCGCACATGATGGCGATACCACCTTCATGCTTAGGCTTGACGATTTTTTCTTCTATGGTCCAGGTAGTGGTGAGGGTATCCATGGCTCGTACCGGTGCGATAAAACGGCAATTGTGTTCAAGGTAGGCGACTACTGTGCCGGCGAAATAATTCCCCAAAGGGGCTGACATCAATGCCGCCGTTAGTGGGCCGGGAAGGATGCGAGTGCCGAATCGGGTGTTCTTGCTGAACTGCTCGTTCACATGCAGTGGGTTAAAGTCACCGAACATCCCAGCGCCCATCCCAATATGTAATTCTGTTACCGTGAGGCTGGCACCGAAGTGTTCATTTAGGTCGATTTCATCGAAGGCTTTGCCTTGAATATTCATATTAATGCCCTGGTTTTAAGTGAGGTTTAAGATGTTAACTGACGTAGTATGCGGCGGATTACTTTGCCGGTCGTGGTCATGGGTAACTCCTCGATAAAAGCCACTTGTCGCGGGTATTCATGGGCGGCTAGGCGTAACTTCACATGGTTTTGTAATTCTTTTACCAGGGGTTCTGCGCCCTGATAGCCATCATTGAGTACCACAAAGGCTTTCACTATTTGGGTGCATTTTTCGTCGGGTATGCCCACCACGCCGACCATCTTCACCGCTGGGTGTTTGATTAGGCAATCTTCAATTTCACTGGGACCAATGCGGTAGCCACTGCTGGTGATTAGGTCGTCGTCGCGACCCACGAAGCGGATAGAGCCCTTGGGCTGCCGTATGCCGGTATCGCCTGTTAGCAACCAGTCGCCAATGAACTTGTTACGGGTGGCCTCGGGATCATTCCAATAGCCTATGAACATCACCGGGTCTGGCCATTTAACTGCGATATTGCCTAATGTGCCTGTGGGTAAGGGTTTGCCCTTGTCGTCCACAATGGCGACCTGGTGCCCCGGTACTGGGTGGCCCATGATCCCAGGTTCCTGGGGCATGATCGAGGTGCAGTTTGAGACGATCATATTACATTCAGTTTGGCCGTAAAATTCGTTGATGCGCACGCCAAAGCATTGCTTACCCCACTGCAGCAACTCACTGCCCAAAGACTCGCCACCGCTGGCGATGGAGCGTAATTGAGTGTTCCAGCGTTGTTCGGGGTGGTTGACTGTGCGCATCATCTTCAGGGCTGTGGGGGGTAGGAAGACGTTGCGAATGTGGTAATCGGCAATGAGTTTGAAGGCGGCCTCTGGCTCAAATTTGGCGAATCGGTGTGAGACCACGGTGATGCCGTGGTGCCACGCAGGCATTAGCACGTCGTAGAGTCCCCCGATCCAAGCCCAGTCCGCTGGGGTCCAGAAGCGATCTCCCCTTTGGGGCAGGAAGTCATGCGACATCTCCACTCCCGGCAGATGCCCGAGCAAGATGCGGTGACCGTGCAGGGCACCTTTGGGCTGGCCGGTAGTACCAGAGGTATAGATAAGCAGCGCTGGATCGTTTAGAAGGGTTTTCACAGGGAAGAACTGATCACTCTGTTGTTGCCGTTCGGTGTGAAAATCCACACAGTCTCGGTAGGGCCCTTCAATGTTGAAGATGTGACGCAGCTCGGGCAGTTGTTGACGGATGCGGGCCAGTTTGACTGCGCCCTCACCATTGGTGATGATTGCGCGGGCGCCGCTGTTGGTAATTCGGTATGCTAGAGCTTCCTCTTCGAAGAGGCAAAAGAGCGGCACCGCAATGGCTCCCAGCTTATAGATGGCCACATGACCATAGCCGGTTTCAGGCGCTTGGGGCAGCAGGATACCGATACAGTCTCCTTTGCCTAAGCCCCTTGTTTGCAGTAAATTGGCGGTCTGGTTCGACAAGCGCCGAAGGTCGGCGAAGCTATACTCTTGTGACTTCCCGTCTTGGCCTAGGTGAATCAGAGCCAGACGATCTGGGTCCTGCTCGGCCCATTTGTCACACACATCCACGCCTATATTGTACTCCTCAGGCAGTTGCCATACGAAGGAGCGTTCTAGGTCGGTATAGTTTGTAGCTTGGTTTAGCAAATTAAACCTCTGTTGGCATATTTCATTGGTTACCATCAAAACTAGTTTGCCCCAGGCCTTGTTCGCGACGCAAATCGGGAACCGTGGCACCAGCTTCATCGTGGTTCAAAATAGCGATAACCTGGCTATCCGTAAATCGTGTTTATTTCATGTAGATCTCCTTCGTCTAAGGTACGAGAAAATCCTAGCTAAAATTGACCTTAATTCAAGGGGGATTACCTATCTCTTAAGTCTTGAGGTATGACTATGCGAGCATGGTATGTGTTGCCGCTAAGGCGGCCCCCTTTGACCTGGTATTCTGGGTGGTGGCCATTGGTGGCCTGCCCAGAACGACTTCAACGCTCCTAACTTAACAGATCAATAAACGCACTGCCACAAAGGTTTGCTACTAAATAATGCTACAAAACAAAAAAAATATTACTCTAACTATTTGATAAACAAGCTAAAATAAGGTCTTTTTGGTATGTGGTGGCGATGGGGGAGCCGAACCTTTCCGTGTAGCCATGTAAACACCGTATCTAAAGGGCTTTAAGGAAAGGTTCGACTCCCCCCACCTCCACCAAACTCGAGTTTCATGGCGGTAGCGCCATTGCTGTTATTCCTGAATCAGCCACTCTAACAGGTTCTGTTCGCGCTTTTTCTAGCAACACGCAGGACCTTATTGAACAACGCATGGCAGATGTAGCCGAGGGCATTAGCCAGGCCAATGGCGTAAGTTTCGAATTCGACTATCGCCGCAACTATCCTGCCACCATCAACACCCGTGAAGAGTCAGACTTGGCCTATGGCGCCGCTGTCAAAGTGGCCGGCGCCGACAAGGTGCTACAGGATTGGCCCCCAGAGATGGGGGCAGAGGATTTTAGTTTCTTTTTGCGGCATGTGCCGGGCTGCTATTTGTTTATCGGCAATGGCACCGAGGGACACAGCAGTTACTCTTTGCATAACCCTCGTTATGATTTTAACGACCAAGTGTTGTCTGCAGGTGCTAGTTTTTGGGTGCAGTTGGTTGAGGACCTGTTGTCCAAAAGCGAATAGGCCCGAGTTTTGTCATTAGCGGCAGGATTAGTTACATGAGGCGGACATTAGGTATCAATTTATCGACAGCTCTATGGGGCAATTGTTGCGTTGATCCTCTTGTATGGATACTCTAACCATCGGCTTTGCTTTAATAATTAAATTTAATTGAGAAAAAACGTTGAATACCAATCTTAAACCTGTGATAGAGATACGCAATTTGCATAAGGCATTTGCCGACCTTGAGGTGCTTAAAGGCGTCGATTTGACCGCCTCCCGTGGTCACGTCGTTAGTCTGATCGGTTCATCAGGGTCCGGCAAATCAACTCTGCTACGTTGTGCCAATTTGCTAGAAGACAGCCAATCTGGGGACATTCTGTTTGAGGGCCAGGCAGTCATTTGGCAGGGCGTTGGTGCCGACCGTCGACCAGCCAACGCAGACCAAGTGCGATTGATGCGCACAAATCTGTCAATGGTGTTTCAACAGTTTAACCTTTGGTCCCATATGACCATTTTGCAAAACGTCATGGAGGCCCCAGTAACGGTGTTGGGGCGAGATAAGGCAGAGGTCGAGACTAAGGCCATGGAATACCTTAATAAAGTGGGCATTGGCGATAAATGTGATGCTTACCCCGCTCAGCTTTCCGGCGGCCAGCAACAGCGTGCCGCCATTGCTCGGGCTTTGTGTATGGAGCCGCGGGCTTTACTGCTGGACGAACCTACCTCTGCCTTGGACCCAGAATTACAACAAGAGGTGGTTAAGGTTATAAAAGACCTGGCGGCGGAACACCGCACCATGATTTTGGTCACCCACGATATGAATTTGGCCCGTGATGTTTCTGATCATGTGGTCTTTTTGCACGAAGGGAAAATCGAAGAGCAGGGAGCTACGGCTGCCGTCTTCGATAGTCCTCAATCGCAACGCCTGCAACAGTTTCTAAGCGCGACTGTGGCGGACAAATAATAAAGCGCTGTATGAGGATTTACTTGTGAAAAAACTGCTATTAACCGCGGCCCTAGTGGCTGCTACCAGCACTGCCTGGGCAGGAGACGTAATACGAATGGGTACCGAAGGTGCCTACCCTCCCTATAACTTTATCAACGATGCCGGCGAAGTCGATGGCATGGAACGGGAACTAGGCGATGAGCTGTGTAAGCGTGCCGGCCTTACCTGTGCATGGGTCACCAACGATTGGGATTCCATTATCCCTAACCTAGTGTCCGGTAACTACGACACTATTATCGCCGGCATGTCCATCACTGATGCCCGCGATGAGGTGATCGACTTTACCGAGGCCTATATTCCGGCCGATCCATCAGGCTACTTGGTGTTGGATGCTGACTTAGACGTAACTAGTGCAGTTATTGCCGTGCAGTCCGCTACCATCCAATCGAGCTTTGTCGCAGAAAAGGGCTGGACCATGGTCGAATTCGCCACCACGGACGACACCATCGCGGCGGTGCTTAATGGCGAAGCCGACGCGGTGCTTGGCGGTCTTGTTTCCATTCGTGAATACGCTAATGATGAACTGGTTGTGTTGGCACGTCAGGAGACTATCGGCGGTGGTGTAGGCATGGGTATCCGAGAATCTAACGGCGACCTGAAAGCCAAGTTCAATAAGGCCATTCAGTCCATGAAGGCAGATGGCACCTTGAATGAACTAATCGTCAAGTGGGAAGTGGGTTACACCTGGTAACAGCTGGCTAAACCCTTTAACTTGAAACCCTGCCTGAGCCCTACTGGGGCTCAGGCAGACCTATTTATTTGGCTCAATATGTTTGATTTTTGTACCGACCCTGCTGCCGTAGAGGGGACTCAATGGCTTGCCTGTTATCTGACTACAGGCAAGCATATGAACCTCTACTTTTCAGTGTTTACGGTGCTAGCACTATTGGCAGTGACCGCGCCCAGCGCATTGGCATTTGGCTTTGCTGGTGCCACCGCGGCACGCAGCCCCTTACTGCCCCTGCGATGGTTGGGTAAGGGCTATATATCCCTTGTCAGAGGCGTTCCAGATATCGCTTTTTTCTTGTTTTTTGTGATTGCCTTGGATCAAGGTTTTGAATGGTTAAGGCACCAAGCCCTTTGTCCTGATTGGACAGCTCCCATTCGTCAAGGTAATGACTTTGTGGTGTGCCAAGCGGCCAAACTGCCTCTATCCAGCGACCCTCAATGGGTGCACGAAGTATACGGTTTCTCGCTGGCGGTATTAACCTTTGCCATCGTTTTTGGCGCCTTTGCTGCCAATGTTCTGTTTGGCGCCATGACCGCAGTGCCCCACGCCCAAATGGAAACCGCCGCCGCTTACGGAATGAGCCGGCGGCAGGCTTTTTGGCACATTATGATTCCACAAATGTGGCTTTATGCCTTGCCGGGCTTGTCCAACCTATGGGTGGTGCTGATTAAGTCCACCCCACTGTTATTTTTACTAGGCATAGAAGATATTGTTTACTGGGCTAGGGAACTAGGGGGCTTTAAGAGTGCGCGGGTGTCGGCCTACCCCCATGGCGATTGGCGTGTCTGGTATTTCCTCGGCCTGCTAGTTTTTTATCTGGCCTTTACCGTATTGTCGGAAAAAGCCTTAGGGCGCCTCAATAGCCGCTTACAGCGGGGTCAAGCCACGGTAGGCGCTGACGCAACTGGAGGGGCCAGGTCATGAGTTGTTGGCAAACGCTGCAAGAGTATGGCTTGCGCTCATTGGGCCTTGGCGAACGATTGCTGCCAAAGCAAGACATCACTATCTGTGAACAGGCCACCCTGATTGGCTCAGGGATGATTTGGAATGTTTATTTTACGGTTGCGGCCCTATTGGTAGGATTCTTTTTGGCCTGCGCTCTAGCTGTGGGGAAAAATTCCCCCAATCCGTGGCTACATAGGCCTTGTGACGGGTTTATTTTGCTGTTCCGGGGCTCACCCCTGTTTATCCAATTTTTCTTTGGTTACTTTGCGTTTATGGCCCTCAAAAAAGCCGGCCTAGTGACTTGGCTTACCTCGGCCCAGACCGGGGCTCTTGTGGTGCTTATTTGCAATACGGCGGCCTATTCTGCAGAAGTTTTCTATGGTGCCTTGAGGGCCTTGCCAAAAGGGGAAATGGAAGCGGCCGACGCCTATGGATTTAGCGGCATTAAAAAGTTCAGATCGATTGTATGGCCAACGATGTTACGGCTGGCTTGGCCGGCCTATACTAATGAGGCCATTTTTTTGGCTCACGCCACGGTATTGATTTATATGAGCGGTTTCCCAGCCTGGCAGCAGCGCGGTGATGCCCTCTACTACGCCAATTATTTTGCCGACAAGACCTTTAACCCCTTTGTGCCTTACCCCATTATGGCGGTTTACTTCATTATCTTCACTTTAATGATTATTGCCGCCTTTGGCGGGGTTAACCGACGCCTGAACCGTCACCTGCCTGCCGCTCAGAAGAATAAGATCAAGGTGCGGCTTAATCTTATTCGCTAAGCCCATAGTAGCCTACGACTATGTGGTGGTCTCCGCGGCGGCGTATGGCCTGGCCCAGCAACTCCCGAGCGTCGTAGCGATTCGGGTAAGCACAACCTCCATTGCTCAAGCGCAAGCTCATCTGGATAAAACTCAAGTGGAATACGTCTTCACCGACGGCGGCGGGTTACGTATCCCTGCACGCTATGCGGGCAACACTATCATTGAAATCTACCCCGAGTGAGTTAGCCAGGAGCAACACACTAAAATATCACCGGCCTCAGTTACCTGTGGCTCGAGCGAGTAGATCAACGCCTTGCTGATTCCAAAAATGCAGTAGGTCGATAAACACCCAGTTTTCGGCCAATTTATCGCCATCTCGACGGTAGATGTCAATCACTCGCATGTCTCCGCGTTTGCCGGTGGCAGGCATGCCCATAAAGCCGCCTGTAGGCTCTAAACTAAGGTTAGGCCAGCCAAAGAAGCCGCCAAATTTGCCTTCTGCCATGCGGCATATATGGCCGTTAAAAACGCGGTCTTTAAAGCCTGCCCTAAACGGCCCGGAATGTTGTTGCGCATACCGCTCTATAGTGTAGCTGGCGCCAATACCTGTGGGCCCCCACCAAAGCATATCTTCATGCCAACTCAAACGCAGCTCGTCTTCTAGAGACAGATCATGGTCCCAATCACCCATCGCATTGATCATATGATTTATAGCGGCTAAGGTCTTTTTTCCAACAGCGGGATCTTGCTTTTGGTGCATTAAGCCGGTGTGGGTCATGGGGCCAGGCTGAACAAGCTCAGCAGCAGTTTGTGGTGGGAAAGGGTGCAGCCCAGCTTGTACCATAAGGTGTGGAATGTCGAAATACATGGCAGTTTCACAAATTTTTCCATTAACCACACGGTTAAATTCACAGTACCTGAGCATGGCAATTTTGCCGGTGGCAGGAATGCCTAACCAAGGTTCGTCAAACAACCCCATGAGGTGGCCCATGGACACGACCCAAATCGACTCAAAATTGTCGATTTCATTGTAGCCAGCCATAAACACATCTTGCCTACGCTGCATGTGTTTGAGGGATGCACGCAGAGGCTGCCAAAAGGCGGATGCAACTTGTTTGGCACAGGTTTTTTGGTGGAAAGGGTGATACCCGCGCCAAATATAATCGTTACTAGTATGCTGGGACATTATAGCGGTAATGCCCTCCACATCACTGCCATCCAATTGGTGATAAAAATTGCTAACACACCCTTTGGCTGCTTGTATTTGGTCGAGTTTTTTCATTGAATATTCCAACTCGTTATCCTTTTACGGCGCCAGCAGTAAGTCCAGAAACGATTTGGCGCTGGAAAAACATCACTAAGAAAAATAGCGGCACCATAGCCGAAACCACTGCCGCAACAGCAAACATCACATTGCCTTCAACTTGTGTGGTACCTAGGAAGCTTGCGATTTTAGGGATCATGGTTTGGTTTTCTTGGCTTAATAACGACGCTGTTACGGCGAAATCATTGTAGGCCAATAAAAAACTAAATAACCCGGTGGTAATAACGCCCGGCCACATAACCGGAATAATGACATGCCTAAACGCCTGGAAACGAGTGCATCCATCGACCATTGCGCTCTCGTCCATGTCTTTAGGAATGTTTAGAAAAAACGAATGTAACATCCACAATGTAAAAGGCTGATTAATGGCCACTAATACAATAATAGAGGTGGGCAAGTAGCCCCAAATGTTCCACTCAAAAAAGGGCAGTAAATAACCAGATACTAAGGTGATGTGGGGCATAGCGCGAAATACCAAGGCCACCATAAGTATCCAAAAAGAGTATTTGAATCCAGAGCGGGCCAAAGCATAGCCACCTAAAGTGCCTAAAGTTAACGAAATAATGACTGTAGAAAACACCACGATAAAGGTGTTAACGACAGATTCACCAAATCCTTGTTCCATCCATGCGCCAACATATCCACTGGTCGTAAACGCACTGCCGGTTTCTGCCATGGTGCGCACACCTGTTAGGGCATGGGTCCAATCGGCTTTGGAGAAAAAGTCTCCTTGAACTTTAAACGAACCCCATAAGGTCCAAAGGAATGGCATGGCTGCAATCATTATCCATAAAACAATGAGTCCTGTGGAAGTGATGGCCAGCATAGAAGAGCGGCGTTGAGCTTGGCTAGACATAGTCGTTTCCTTAATGAGACTTGCGGTTAAAGTCGCGCCATGTGCGCACTAAAACAGGCAATAATAAAATGGCTACACCGACAATGGTGAGTACCGAAGTGGCTCCAGCCGAGCCAAATAGCTGCGTATCTTGAGTTAAGTCGTTGTAGATGATCCAGCTTAAAGACGTGGCACTGGCTTCCGAAGAAAAGCCCACGATGGGTTCAAATACCCGAAAGTTATCCATCAGCTGCATTAAGGTAATAAACACCACTAGGGGCATCATGTAGGGCACCACCACGTAGAGAATACGTTGCCATCGGTTTGCACCATCGATGGTTGCAGCTTCCAACGTGTCTTCAGGAACTGTTTGTAAACCTGCATAAAACACAATGAAGGAAAACGGTGCTGAATGCCAAATGCCATAAACAAACAGCATGATCCAGGTTAATGTAGGTGATGCTTTTAGGGAAAGGTTGGGGTCATCGAATAAATATTTTAACGTGGCGCCAATGACGCCGTCGCCGTCTATCATCCAGAATAAAATCAGTGAACCAATTAACGGGGTCACAATCATGGGCAATAGCGATACAAAAATGGTGGGACCTTTGGCAAGTTTAGGCAAACCGTTTACACCTAAAGCAATGGCTAAACCCAAAACAATAACAAACGGGGTAACTACAAAGGTATAAGACAAGGTAAACAGTAGCGCTTTGTAAAAAGGCAAGTTAAGTAACGCGCTAAAAAACGCACCAACGCTTTCGCTAGAGTGCCATGCTTTGCTCACTTCTTTAAAGGCGAGGTGGTTACGGTTGGTGTAGTTGTCAAAGCCGCTAAACTGGCCCAGGGGCTGATCGGCTTTTAATAGCGCCGTAGCTTCGGCATCTATGGCGGTAATTTGTTTGCAGCCAAACGGGCCGCAGTTTTCTACGGAAATAAGTACTTGCTCATGCTCAACATGTATTGATTGGATGATTACCGAAATAATGGGCAAAGCGATGAACAACACCATGGCGGCCAATGAAGGCAATATAAACCAAAAAAACGTGCGATGCGGCATAGGGCCAGTCCTTTAGATAGGCAGAGAAACAGTTTACTAGAAGGTAAGTGATTTAAAGCGCAAAAAAAAGGGCAAATGAGCGAACATTTGCCCTTTTAGTAGTGGCTTCCTATAGGAAACCTTTCTCTTTTGCAGCAGTGGTGTAAGCAGCTTCCATGTCTGAAAGGGCTTGCTCGGCAGACTCGTTACCTTGCAGGAAGTCAGCCAGCTCAGCACCAGCAGCACCATGTAATGCGCCCATAAATGGCAACATTGGGTATGGAGACGCACCGTTCATGGCGGTAGCAGCTACGCCCGAAGCGGCCTTGCTCGGCTTGTAGCCGTTAATTAACCAAGTCGCTGCGTCATTGTTAGCTTGCACCATTTCTGTAGAAATACCATTCATCATGGCTACAAAACTGGCTTCAGCATCGGCATCGGAAACGTTTTTAGAAATTACAAAACCGTCCCACCATAGCGAAGAGGCTGGAGTGCTGCCACCGTTAAAGCTTGGTGCAGCAGCGAAGTTAGTGCCGTTGACCACTTCAGGTGTTGAGCCTTCGTCATCCAATACGCCAGCAGTACGTGATCCCCACATGGTAGCTAGGGCAAGCTTGCCGCCTTCCCACATGGCTTGAGTGGTGTTGGAGTCGAATGTTAAGAAGTCTGGATGCGAATAGCTGGACAGCTGCTTAAGCATATTAAGAGCCGCCACACCGTCGGCATTATTAATGCTAACTTCAGCGGTGCCCGCCTTAAACATGTCGGAACCTGTACCAAGGTACATGTTGACGAATTCTTCACCTAGGTTCCAGCCTGCTTTGGTGTTAAGCGCTACTGGGTATTCCATGATGCCAGCATCACGAATGCGCTGCGCTGCATCTAAAACTTGCTCGTAGGTTTGAACGTCGTTTGCAGTTAAACCCACCTGCTCCAAAATGTCGGAACGGTAGAATAAGTGTTGTGCGTTAGCCATAAATGCAATGGCCATTATCTTGCCATCTACACTTACCAGCTGTGTCTTATTAAGGCCTGCACCGTGTTTTTCTACCAGGTCGTTCAACGGGCGCACAAGATCATTATTCATCAAGGTAACCAAGGTGCCGTTGGCAACGGTTACTGCTGAATACTCTGCAGGGCTCGAGCTTAACGCGGGTACCATCAGGTTTTTAAAGTCTTTGTTGTGGTTTTTGATTACGGTGACGCCATCGCCAGCACATTGCTCCGCAGCTGAAAATACTGCATGTAGGGCAGGGAAATCGTTGCCAAGAATACTAACGTTAGCGTTGCCGTTAATGCCGCAACCTGCGTTAGCTGCAGAGCTGACTAACATAGCGGCTGCCGTAGCAGTGAACGCAAAAGTTTTGAATTTACTCATAATAATGTGCCCTTAAGTAGTTTTGTTATTTTGCAGCGTTTAGCGCTGTATTTTTATACGTATGCCAACCATATTAACCGAAGACGCTTTGATAATGTTTACATGCGTATGCAAAAGTCTACTCCTTTTGTAATGTGTTGCGCAAGTATTCATTCGGGTGGTTCCAGAATCGATTGCCAAAATTAATTATAACTAATTGAAATTATTCATTAAATTATTCATTAAATTAATTATAATGGGTATTTCTTGCTTCATTTTTAGGCTTTATTATGGTTTTATTTATCATTCTTAGAATTTAATCGCCTATGTTAATAGGTATTCACCCTTGCAAATTTGCATATAATCTGATAATTTTTGAATACGTATCTATTTGGTTTTTTGGAATGTAAGGTTATGGCTGAGATAGCGCTTAGGAATATAAGTAAACGGTGGGGCAGCTTTGTTGGCGTAAACAATGTGGACCTGACTATTGCGGACAAAGAGTTTTTGGTGTTGTTGGGGCCGTCTGGCTGCGGCAAGACTACAACCATGCGTATGGTTGCGGGTTTGGAAGACGTGAGCGAAGGGCAGATTATTATAGGTGATCAAGTAGTTAATGATCTTGACCCTAAAGACCGTGATGTAGCCATGGTGTTTCAAAGTTATGCGCTGTATCCAAACCTAGACGTTTACGAAAACATCCGTTTTCCACTAAAAGTGAGAAAAATCCCACAAGCGGAGCATCACGAAAGAGTGATGAAAGCCGCAGCAATGGTGGAGCTCGAAGAGTTTTTGCATCGCAAACCAGCCGAACTGTCGGGTGGGCAAAGACAGCGGGTTGCTCTTGCACGGGCCATAGTGCGAAAGCCTAAGGTGTTCTTAATGGACGAGCCTTTGTCTAATTTGGATGCAAAACTACGGGTGTCTACACGTGCGCAAATCAAAAATTTGTCCCATGAGCTTCAAGTGACCACCATATACGTTACTCACGACCAAGTTGAAGCCATGACATTGGCGGACAGGGTGGTGGTTATGAACAAAGGTATAGTGCAACAAGTGGGCACGCCTATGGATATATACGACAACCCAGCCAACACTTTTGTGGCAAGTTTTATTGGTTCTCCTGCTATGAATTTAGTGAAAGGCGTTATTGCTGATGGTGTGTTTTCCGCAGGCGAAATGAGTATCACTGGTTTCGATAACTATGAGGATGCTCCGGTAACTTTAGGATTTAGAGCCGAAGACGCGAATGTTGACGCTGCCGCTGCAACTAATTGTTTAACGGTGTATTCCCTTGAGTTGTTAGGTGATTCGACCATGGTTACAGCTAAGTTGGGAGACGGTTTGGTGTCGATAAAAGCGAGTAAAGATTATCGCACCAAAATTGGTGATCAATTTAAAGTCACCATTGATGCTGCAACGTGTCATTTGTTTCATGCCGAAACGGGTGAGCGGATGACTAAAGCCAGTATAACGTTGGAGGGATTGTAACGTGAAAGGAAGTAGACCGATTCAAGCCGCACTAACCAAAGACACAGATTTGTCTAAAACAGCGGCCACCAAAGCCGTAATAGAAAGCATGGTAGACGGCTTAAACGACCACCGTATCTCCGACATTGGCGACTTTTTTAGCGCCACCTTTAGATGGATGGGTAATCAAGGTTGTGGCACTAAAAGTGGTTTAAAAGAATTCCAAAATAATTGGCAGCAGCCTTTTCAAGCTGCATTTTCAGACAAGGTATGTATCGATGAAGCCCGCTTGTACATGGGCGAATGGGCAGCTGCGTTTGGTCGCCAAGAAGCGCTACATAGTGGCGAGTTTATGGGAGTGCCAGCCAGCGGTAAAAAAGTAGAAATTCGTTACATGGATTTTTGGAAAGTGGTAGATGGAAAAATTCTTGACAACTGGGTCATGGTCGACTTCCCCCATGTTTTGGCACAACTTGGCGTAGACGTATTTAATGGCAAAGGCTGGGAAGCCTTTGACCGGGGCGAACAACACGCCCCAAAAGCACAATAAAAGAGGCAGCAGCATGGCATTTACTTACCTTAAAAACAGTATCGCAGAAGCAGACAAAGCCCAAGACGACGCCAATACAAGAGCGGTGGTTGAAGCGACTTTAGCAGACATAGATGCGCGTGGCGACGTGGCTGTACGTGAATTAGCACTAAAATTTGATAACTACACACCACCTTCATTTCGCCTATCTGATGAAGAAATTCAAGCCATTATTGCCAAAGTATCACCAAGGGACATGGATGATATTAAGTTTGCACAAAAGCAGGTGCGAGACTTTGCCCAAGCGCAGCGCGACTCGATGCTAGATATCGAAATTGAAACAATGCCCGGTGTTATTTTAGGGCATAAAAACATTCCCGTGCAATCTGTAGGTTGTTATGTGCCTGCTGGCAAGTTCCCTATGGTCGCCTCGGCCCACATGTCTGTGGCCACGGCAAGTGTGGCAGGTGTGCCGCGCATTATTGCCTGCACGCCCCCATTTAACGGCGAACCTAACCCAGCTGTGATTGCCGCCATGCATTTAGGTGGCGCTCATGAAATCTATGTGATTGGCGGCATACAAGCTGTTGGCGCTATGGCATTGGGTACTGAGACTATTGACCCAGTGCATCTACTAGTGGGGCCGGGTAACGCATTTGTTGCCGAAGCAAAGCGCCAATTGTTTGGGCGAGTAGGTATCGACCTTTTTGCTGGCCCAACCGAAACCATGGTGATAGCAGACACCACCGTAGATGCGGAAATGTGTGCCACCGATTTATTGGGCCAGGCCGAGCATGGTTATAACTCACCAGCGGCTTTAGTCACTAATAGTCATACGTTGGCGCAGGAGACGATGGCCGAGATAGACCGTATTCTAACAATACTGCCAACGGCAGATACCGCATCGGTGAGCTGGCGCGATTATGGCGAAGTTATTGTCTGTGACACCTACGAAGAAATGTTAGCCGTGTCAGAAGACAAAGCCTACGAACACGTACAAGTAATGACAGATCGAGATGACTGGTTCTTAGAAAACATGACTTGCTACGGCGGTTTGTTCCTTGGGCCGCGCACCAATGTGTCTAATGGCGATAAGGTTATTGGCACCAACCATACCTTGCCCACCAAAAAAGCAGGCCGTTATACCGGCGGTTTATGGGTGGGGAAATATTTAAAAACCCATAGCTACCAAAAAATCACCACCGATGAAGCCGCCACCATGATTGGTGAATATGGTTCTCGTTTATGTATGTTAGAAGGTTTTGTGGGCCATGCAGAGCAGTGCAATTTACGCGTGCGACGCTACGGCAAGAAACATGTGCCTTATGGTACTGGTGCTCAATAATGCCGCTTCAAAACAAGGCTAAAGCTCGGCTTGAACCCTTATTTAACGCCATGCACAATTTTGATGAAAACACAGTCAAAATGGCATTGGCTCAAGTATTAAATGAAGATGCCACGGTTCACATGTGTCATCCCATGGGTGATATGCACGGCGCTGACGTTTATCGAAAATGTTATCAGCCTTTGTTACGGGCCATACCCGACTTAGAGCGGCGAGATTGGATTGTTTTGGCGGGTGAAACCGACGCTGGCCAACAATGGGTAGGCTGCGCGGGGCATTATGTTGGCACTTTTGTAGCGCCGTGGTTAGAAATTCCGCCCACGGGGCATTTTGCACATATCCGTTTTCACGAATTTTATCGCCTTGAGAATAACAAAATAGTAGAAATTCAGGCCATTTGGGATATTCCGGAATTGATGATGCAGGCTAATGCTTGGCCCATGGCGCCTTCATTAGGTCGTGAAGGGTTAGTGCCCGGGCCAGCATCACAAGATGGCTTGACTATTCATAACCAAAACCCAGAGCAACCCGCACAAAGCGCTGGTTTAGTTGTAGACATGTTAAACCACCTGAGTTTGCATCCGCAAAAAGGTGGCCCAGAAGTTATGCAACTGTCACGCTTTTGGCACCCTCGTATGAATTGGTATGGGCCAGCGGGTATCGGCACATGTAGGGGTATTGCAGGTTTTCGTAATTGGCACCAAATGCCTTTTTTAAGTGCCATGCCTGATCGAGGTCAGCAAACCGATGGGATTGAGATGCATTTGTTTGCGCAGGGTCAGTATGTTGCCGTAACAGGTTGGCCCAATATGAAACAAAGTCTGCAACATGATGGCTGGATGGGTATAGCCGCTAGCGGGCAAAACATCAATTTACGCAGTTTGGATTTTTGGCGTATTGATGGTGACGTTATCCGCGAGAACTGGGTATTAGTGGATTTGTTGGATTTATACCACCAAATTGGAGTGGATGTGTTTACACGCTTGCGAGAATTTAATAAAGCCCGCAATATGGGCAACCTTAATTACCCTGTTGGAGCAATTTAACCATGGCATTACCTTCATCCCCCAGTTTTAACCTACAGGGCAAGCGTGCGCTTGTGGCAGGCGCGTCTTCTGGTATTGGTGCCGCTTGTGCTGTGGCTTTATCTCGAGCGGGAGCCCATGTTGTATTGGCAGCGCGCAGGCAATCTCAATTGGATGAGTTAGTGAAAGAAATACGGCAAGAAGGCTTTGCAGCTGAGGCGTTGGTGATGGATGTGGCCCAGGTTGCCTCCATGCAAATCCTAGTTGAACAAAACGGCCCCTTTGATGTACTGGTTAATTCAGCAGGTTTAGCGCGTCACTCCACGGCATTAGAAACGCAAGAAGAGGACTTTAATGCGGTCATGGACATAAACGTGAAGGGCGCTTATTTCCTCACACAGGCGGTGGCCAAAGGTTTGATTGCCGCTAAAAAGGCAGGCAGCCTAATTAATATTTCTAGCCAAATGGCACACATTGGCGGCCAAGACCGCGCGGTGTATTGTGCGTCTAAACATGCGGTAGAAGGTTTTACCAAAGCTATGGCCATTGAATGGGGCCAACACAATATCCGGGTTAATACCGTGTGCCCAACATTTATATTAACCGATTTAACAGCAGCCACCTTTGCCGACCCACAAAAACGGGCTTGGATTGAAAGTAAAATAAAGTTGGGTAGGGTTGGCGCCGTGCAGGACATCATGGGCGCAGTGGTTTACTTAGCCACCGAGGCGTCTGCTATGGTAACGGGCAGTGCCATGAAGGTTGATGGCGGATGGACGGCAGGCTAATGAACAAAGAAAAAGTTACTTCACAGCAAGTCGCCAAACTCGCAGGCGTTAGTCAATCTGCCGTGAGTCGGGTGTACACCCCTGGAGCGTCAGCATCTAAAAAGACCACGCTCAAGGTTCACAAGGCCGCAGAAACGTTAGGTTATCGCCCCAACAGTTTAGCGAGGGCGATGGTGTCTGGAAAAAGTCGAATTATTGGCCTTATTGTGGCTTACCTCGACAACCAATTTTATCCAGATGCCATCGAAAAACTGTCTAATAGACTGCAAGAAAATGGCTACCATGTGCTTATATTTATGGCGTCAAAAACTGCCGAAGACTTAGATTCGGTGATTGAAGAAATTATGGATTATCAAGTGGATGGCATCATTGCGGCCTCTGTTGCTCTGTCTTCTAGCTTAGCTCAGCGATGCAGTAGCATGGGCGTGCCTATTGTGCTGTTTAACCGAGCTCAACAGGATGATGGGTTTTCGTCTGTTACTTCCGACAACGTGTCGGGTGGCGCCAAAGCAGCGCGATTTTTAATGGAGGGCGGTCACACCAAAATTGGCTATATTGCCGGTTGGGAAGGTGCCTCTACACAAAGAGATCGAGAATTTGGATTTGTGGCGGCCCTACAACAAGCTGGTTTGAAGTTACACGCTAGAGAAGTGGGTCAGTTTGAAATGGAACAAGCTAGCAGTGCCACCCGACGTATGTTTGCCACCGATGCGCCAGATGCTGTGTTTGTGGCCAATGACCACATGGCTTTCGCCGTAATGGATACCTTGCGCTTCGAATTAGGTTTGCGCATACCAGAAGACGTTTCGGTGGTGGGTTATGACGATGTTCCCGCGGCTTCGTGGTTGGCGTACAACCTAACCACAGTGCGCCAACGAGCCAATCAAATGGTGCAAGAAACAGTACGCATTTTATTAGATCAAGTTGAAGGCAATGGCGACCGAGACCAACATATCGCTATCGGTTCACCTCTTATTGTGCGGGGCTCAGCCCGCAAACCAAAAGGGTATTAAACGTGAAAGGCTTTGATAATAAATTTGTAGATTTTCCAGATTACATTATGGGCATCACAAAAGAGATTTGGGAGCAACGCGGCTTAGCCACGTTACACGACTACTATACGGCGGATATTCCTGTGCGGTCGCCGGGTTCATTGGTGGTAGGCAATCAAACGGTTATCAGCGCTACCATGGCCACCTTGTCTGAATTTCCAGACCGGCAGATGTTGGGCGAAGATGTGATTTGGTCGGGCACCCCCGAAACCGGCATGCTTTCGTCTCACCGTATTTATTCTATGGCCACCCACTTAGGTGATGGGGTGTACGGCAAAGCCACAGGCAAAGCATTAAGGTATCGCGTAATCGCAGACTGCCATGCTATCAACAACCAAATCAATGATGAGTGGTTAATTCGCGACCAAGGTGCCGTAGTGCGCCAGTTAGGTTGGGATCCAAAAGACTATGCCCATGACCTTATTGAGCGCGAAGGTGGCCCAGAACAATGTGTGAAACCCTTTACTCCAGCTCAAGATCAAGTAGGGCCCTACACGGGCAAGGGTAACGAAGACGAATTTGGCCAACGCTATGCCGACTTATTGCAGCGCATCATGTCTGCCGAACTCAATTGTATAACGACAGAATATGATCGTGCTTGCCAGCTGGAATACCCAGGTGGTGTGAGTGCACACTCATGGGGAGAAGCCGAAAAGTTTTGGATTGGCCTTAGGTCTAGCTTCCCTAACGCCAAGTTTACCATTGAACATCAAATTGGCCGACAAGACCCGATGATGCCACCCCGGGTGGCCATCCGGTTTGGCTTGCATGGAAAACATGAAGGCTGGGGCAGTTTTGGCAAACCCACCGGCGCCGAGGTTTATATCATGGGGGCAGCCCACGCGGAATATGGCCCATGGGGCCTGCGACGCGAATTTGTGGTGATTGATGAAACCGCCATCTGGAAACAAATAGCGCTACATACAGGTTAACGCTGTAAGTTAGTATCATCCTTTTTAGCTAGGTATTTAAATTGATAGGATATCAATAATGTTACAACCACAAATCGTAGGCTACGGTGAACTTATACCGTGTCGCAGTGCATTTATTGACGCCCATACACCGGGGTCAGACCAAAAAGAAAACTTTACCATTATTGGTGCAGGCGTTGCCGAAAGCCCAGACCAGCACGTACATATAGCGGCTACACCGGGTTTTAATATTGGTGCCGCAGGCCAGCCACCAGGCTGTATAAATTCGTTGCATTACCACAACACAGCAGAAGTTTTTTTTGTATTAAAAGGCCGGTGGCGCTTTTTTTGGGGACGTAACGGCGATGCCGGCGAGGTAATTCTTGAAGAAGGAGACATTTTTAACATCCCCACTCGAGTGTTCCGGGGTTTTGAAAATGTAGGTACTGACTATGGCATGATCATGTCTGTTCTGGGTGGTGATGATTCAGGTGGTGGTGTGATATGGGCTCCTCATGTGCTTGATGCAGCACGGGATCATGGGCTGGTTTTAGCTGAGACAGGTGTATTGTACGATACCCAAAAGGGTGAGCAATTGCCGGATGGCGTGCGGCCCATGCCTAATCTAACCGAGGAGCAACTAGCCGAGATACCTGAAGTGCCTGCCTCAGTCGTGGTGCCAAACTATGTGCGTCGCTACTGGGATATGATGGCTCTGGCCAAGCACGAACCTTGTGATGTGATTAGTGCCACAGGCTTAATAAAAGATAAACCAGGATTTCAAGTAGAGCTGCTAGCGCGGACTTCTGTCTCTTCTGACAGCTATGCTAACCCCCAGCATGAAGTGTTGGTCGTGATGCGTGGTCACTGGAAGTTGACCTGGGATGATCAGGAAGTTGTGCTCAACCCTGGAGATACTTGTTGGGTGCCACCCGGCCTTGTCCATGCCATTGCAGTTTGTGTGAGCGGTGAAGCCAGCTTGTACCGTATTAGCAAAACAAACGACCCTGCAGGGCTTACTTGGTCAGGTTGTTAATTATAATAAGAGGCAACATTATGAGTAAGATTTTGGTTTCACATGTAGGTTCGCTACCCCGCAGTCAAGAAGTGGTAGATTTTATATTTTCCCGCGAACGTGGCCAAGACTACGACCGTCACGCTTTTGATGATTGTATGTCTGCCAACGTGGATATCACTGTGGCTAAGCAGGTCGCAGCGGGTGTCGACATCGTTTCTGATGGCGAAACATCTAAAATTAGTTATGCAACTTATGTGAAAGATCGGTATACGGGCTTTGACGGCGATAGCCCGCGTAACGCACCGGCTGACTTAAAGATGTTTCCTTCTTTTTTACAACGCTTGGCTGATGACGGGGGTACACCGCAGTATGCTAGGCCTATGTGTGTCGACAAGGTTATGTCTAAAGGCCAGGATGAGCTGAATAAGGATATTGCTAACCTCAAAGCCGCCATGGTTAAAAATGGTGCGCAGCGTGGCTTTATGAATGCGGCATCCCCTGGTGTTATTTCTTTATTTTTACAAAATGATTATTACGCCACGCGTGAAGAGTATCTGGAAGCCTTGGCGAATGCCATGAAACAAGAATACGAAACAATTGTTGCTGCCGGTTTGGATTTACAACTGGATTGCCCCGACTTGGCGTTATCTCGACATATGTTGTTTAGTGACCTTAGTGATGATGAATTTATCAAGGTTGCCAATATGCATGTGGAGGCACTAAATCATGCCTTGCAAAATGTTCCTGAAGAAAAGGTTCGTGTGCATATTTGCTGGGGCAACTATGAAGGTCCTCATTGTTGTGATATTGGTATGGACAAGGTATTTAATACCTTGATGAGCACTAAGTCTCGCTATGTGCTGTTTGAAACCTCCAATCCACGCCATGGCCACGAATGGTCAGTGTTTCAGGAACGTAAAAATGCAATTCCTGACAACAAAGTGCTGGTGCCTGGCGTGGTTGATACAACGACCAATTTTATTGAACACCCAGAACTAGTTGCCCAGCGGGTTCAACGTTTTGTTGATATTGTGGGGCGTGAAAGAGTTATCGCCGGATCGGACTGTGGTTTTGGTACTTTTGCTGGTTTTGGTGCTGTTGATCCCGAAATTGCTTACGCTAAGTTGGCCACCTTAGCTAAGGGAACCAAGTTGGTTTAATTTATGCTTGAACCCCTATTACTTTTACCAGGCATGATGTGCGATGCACGTTTATTTACGCCACAAATAGCTCATTTCGGAGCTGACCGAGAGGTAATTGTGGCCGATTTAACCGGCGCCGATTCCATTGCCGATATTGCTCAGCAGGTACTGGCTAAGGCGCCTGACAGGTTCGCTATGCTTGGTTTGTCAATGGGTGGCATCGTAGCCATGGAAATCATGCGCATTGCCGCCCATAGGGTGACCCGCTTGGCATTGCTGGATACCAACCCAAAGGCTGAGCTTGAACAGACACAAGCGGCCAGAGAGCCGCAGATGGAGAGAGTCAAAAATGGGGGGCTATACCGAGTCATGCAAGAAGAGCTTAAACCACGCTATCTGGCGGATGGCCCGCAAAAAAGAGATGTGCTTGATATTTGTATGGATATGGCAATAGATTTGGGCGAAGCCGTGTTTGTGCGACAGTCTAGAGCTCTACAAAAACGACCGGATCAGCAAATGGCACTATCAAAGGTGGATGTGCCAACCTTAATTTTGATGGGAGAAGAAGATCAACTTTGCCCTTTAGATCGCCATCAACTGATGGCCGAGTTAATTAGTCATGCTAATTTAGTAATTGTCTCTAAGGCTGGGCATATGCCTTGTTTGGAGCAACCTATTGTTACCAATAAAGCAATTGATACATGGTTACAACAATGATATCTGAAAGCCTGTTAAAAAAATTACAACAAGTGGATACACCCACTGTTTGCAATGCCATTGAAGTGGCTCAAGGTAAACGCGGCTTTAATGCCTTTACTCGTGGCACTATGCTTAGTTCCGCACCTGAGTCCGGTTCAATAGTGGGCTATGCCCGCACGGCACAAATTGCGGCTAATGAGCCACCAACTGAAATGCCAGAAGTTATTAAAGCGCGACGTATGGCTTATTATAAACACATGTCTGAAGGCCCACGTCCTGCTTTGGCCGTGGTAGAAGATGTGGATTATCCTAATGCTGTTGGTGCCTATTGGGGTGAGATAAACACCACAGTACACAAAGGCTTTGGTTTGGGTGGTGCGCTTACCAACGGGGTGATGCGCGACCTAGGTGACCTGCCCGATGGCTTTCCAGTGATAGCCGGTTCCATTGGCCCAAGCCATGCATTTGTACACGTACGCACTATTGGTGAAACGGTAGATGTTTTTGGCATGAGCGTGAACGATGGGGATTTGGTTCACGCCGACCGCCATGGTGCTTTGGTGATACCCGATGATGTATTACCTGTATTGGAAGAATCCATTGATAAGCTGCTAGCAACGGAAAAGCTAGTACTAGAGCCAGCCTGCGAAGCCGGCTTTAACTTTGACAAATTCGAGGCTGCGTGGACAGCCTTTGAGAAAAGCCGTACCTAGGAAAAGTGATGTTTCAAACCGCCAAACAGCTAGTCGGTGTTTACTTCCCACAGCGCAAAGATAAAGCCGGCGTATTCGATACCCTAATAGCTATGGCTAGCAAGAACCTTTTGGCAATTGGCGACTTTAACACTGGCTCCAACACACTAGACGCCGAAGGTGCAAAGTTTCATTGTGCAGACCAATTTGTACACTTAGCAAACGATACGCTAACCGACCTATGGCGCATCCATAATGGCCAGCAAACACCTGAATTTAGTTGGTATTCACGCGCTGACAACGGATTTAGGATTGACCATGCCTTAGCCGGCACAGAAGCCACCAGCCGGTGTATAGCCAGTTACTACGACCACAGCACACGCGATCAACTCACGGACCATTCAGCCCTTATTGTGGAGCTAAGCCCGTAGCTCTACGTCAAGCTGTAACGATTTAGCGGCGTTGAGTAGGTGGCCTACTTGAACTGGATTGAATTTGGCCACGGGTCATACGCAAATAGGGCTTTGATACCTTATAGAGCAATTGAAAGCTGTGTGATTGGGCGAGATGCGAGAAATTGGCTCTGGAGTAGACCATGGGTAGACCAATTGAATTTGGTTAGTGTTTGCTTACTTGGGTGGTCTTGGAAAATGGTGCCCGGAGACGGAATCGAACCGCCGACACGAGGATTTTCAATCCTCTGCTCTACCGACTGAGCTATCCGGGCAATACTGCGTTGCTCTCTTCTGGGCCTGTTGCGTCGTGTTGGGCTACCGAG
>Ga0315339_1000112_pt1 | contig 129102 bp, 144 predicted proteins | sample ASW17metaG_FD_204514 | JGI IMG/M metagenome (GOLD analysis project Ga0315339, IMG submission 204514) | Ammonia-oxidizing marine archaeal communities from Pacific Ocean, United States - ASW #17 | ecosystem: Environmental > Aquatic > Marine > Oceanic | place: USA: California | collected 2016-12-05
GATGAGTTATCCAACCTCACCCGCCGCTATGCTCGTGCCATTGGAGATCCTGCTTCACTGCTTAACTATCGCGATTGGCTCGGCCAGTCCCTACTCAACGGTGTAACAACCGTCTAAAAATCTTGCTGACCAACGCTCAGCTGCCTTCCAACACTCAAAAACTTCCTAGACTCAACGCCATCCGACTGCTCAATCGGGATCTACTAGTAAGAAAAATATAATTATGGGTGTCCTTAATAGCTTTAGGGTGATTTAACCCCGCTTTAGTCTATTACCGAAACAATTTTGGGTGTCCTAAGTATTTATTTGTTGCGAAAAGCAGCTGGTTTGTCGCGATCAGTCCGTAGGTAACGATCTCTGAGCAACGTTTGCCGACTTGCCATGGAAACGGCCGTCCCCTGGATGTAGACCTGTTCGGGGTAACTCGTCAGTTCCAGGGGGTCATCAGTCCATATGACGAAATCAGCATCCTTGCCGGGTTCAATGCTGCCGACACTCTTCTCTACTCCGTAAATTTCCGCCGGCGCGAGTGTTATGGCTTCCAGCGCCTGATCCCAGGTCAAGCCATAGGCGACTGAGATTCCGGCGGTTTGTGTCAGCAAACGTGCGTTGTGAGTCTGCGCATTGGCGCCAAATGCCACTTTCACACCAGCTTCCACCAAAATGTCGGCGGAATCCAAACGAGCATTGATTCTGTCGAAATTGCCAGGAAGGTTGTTGATGCCATTCAAAATTACTGGCACGCCGGCTGCAGCGAGGTGATCTGCGACCATCCATGCCTCCGATCCGCCTGCAACGATTGCCCGAATGTTGTATTCCTCGGCAAAGTCCAACACAACGCTTATGTCGCTGGCGCGATCAACATTGAATAAAAGTGGCACGTTTCCGGCGAGGACCGCTTGCAGCGCTTTTAGATCGGTAATGCTGACGGAATAGTCTCGCCAGTCGCCACGTTCGACTGCAGCTCTGTTACGTGCATAGTCTCGTGCATCGTCGAGTGCCGCCCGCAGTATTTGAATAGCGCCCGCACGCGAGCCTCCAGCAACACCGCTACCAGTCTCGCCAAAGTTGGCGACCACCACCGCACCGCGCTTTACGAAATGCTCTGGGCTGTCACCTAAATGTACGACAGAGCCGAGACCCGACAACACATGGCTTACGTTGCCTTCGCTATCTGGAGCGCCTGCACGTGGCGTTATACCTGCACGCGTTATGCCATCGACTCTACTGATCGCAATCAATATGGAGCGAGGATTGAATGCTTCGGCGACATCGAAACTCGCGGTAAATGCATCACCGCGTTGCGTTGCGTCATTCGTGCCGGCAACTGCGCCGACTTCGCTGAGTCCTAACTGGCCCAAAGGCGAGAAAAGACCCGGTGTGACGATTTTTCCAGTGGCATCCACGCGATTTACGTTTGCAGGTATCTCTATATCGACGCCTACTGCGGTGATGCGCCCCCCATCAACGATAATGGTCGCATTTGTGAGTGTCCCCGCTGGTCCGACGGTGTGTACCGTTGCGCCGGTGATTGCGGTCGTTTGTGCGCCAACTCCATTTGCGATTAGCAGAACGACTAGTGCGAGGAATTTAATAGAGTCGCTCATTGTGCACCTCCATGTTGAGCGGACGTCCCGAGCGTGAAATCGGTCACCGGATTAACGGATGGGTCGTGACGATCGTAGATGAGAGCCCCATCGATGTAGACTTTCTGTGCCGTTGAATAGACGCTAAATGGACTGCCATCCCAGATAGTGACGTCCGCCATTTTGCCGACTTCAAGCGTGCCAGTGGCTTCCTCGATGCCAAGCGCTTTTGCAGCGTTGTAAGAAATCCAACGAATTGCGCGTTCGGGAGGAATGTCGATTCCAACTCGAGCGGCAGCGCCGATGACCTTGGCGCTTTCCAGATTCAGACGTTGTATGCCCATGTCATCGTCTGAGTGCATGATGGTGCAGGCGTCTGCGCGATCAAGAATGGCCGCGTTTTCACGGATGCCGTCAAACGCTTCCATTTTGAATCCATACCAATCAGCCCAGATGGCAGCGCAAGTATCATTTTCTCTAAGCAGGTCGGCAATTTTGTATGCCTCGACCCCATGATGAAAGGCGGTGACTTTGTAGCCGAATTCTTTTGCAATCTCGAGCATCACCGACATTTCATCCGCTCTATAGCAATGGTTATGTACGAGGATTTCGCCATTCAACACGCCTGCCAATGTCTCAAGTTGCAGATCCCGTATCGGCGCCTCGCCCTCGCCATTTACCGCAGCATTCATTTTGTCGCGATAGTCACTGGCTGCAATCCATGCGGCACGGTATCCCGCGACATTGCCCATGCGCGTTGAAGGCGCGCGCCCCTGACTGCCGTAAAAACGTTTCGGGTTTTCTCCACAAGCCATTTTCAGCCCGTGTGGTGCATTCGGAAATTTCATATCCATGACCGATTGCCCGGGGACGTTCTTAAGGGTAACCCCACGGCCGCCAAATAAATTGGCGGAGCCTGGCAATATCTGCAAAGTCGTCACACCGCCAGCAAGCGCGGTGACGAAGCCCGGGTCTTGAGGCCAAACGCTGTGCTCAGCCCAAACCTCAGCAGTGTTCGGACTCGATAATTCATTACCATCAGAATGTGCATTCACCGAGGGCGATGGGTAATTGCCGAGGTGTGAGTGCACGTCAATTACGCCAGGCGTAATCCACATGCCATTGACATCGACGACGTTCGCTGCGCCTGCGTCGAGATTGGCGCCTACCGCGAGAATTTTACCGTCCTGCATTAATACATCAGCGTCGTCGAGGCGTTCACCGGTGCCCGTTAGTATCGTTGCGCCTTGTAAGAGCGTGGTTTCAGACGGCAACGCGGCATAACGGCTAGCAAATGGTTTCACGTCGCTATCATCGGGGCTGCTGTCGCAAGCAGTCAGCAAACCCATAAAGACTAGCAGAGAAATTGGTTTAATCATTTTCACTCCGAGGTGTTTTCTAGCTGAACGGCACCATTAATGTAGGTCAAGAATAGCAGAAGCGAGTAGACATCATTCCTCAAGACAGCCAGAACGGAAATTCGAACCGAATTCGTATTATCATGAAGCCGCATCTTGTTATTCGTAGCCGGGGGAAATAATGACGAAAATTGACACGCAGCCTGCAGCCGGAAACGGTTTGCTGGATCGACGGGTTTTCTTGCGTGCCGGATTTTTGGGCGGGGCGGCATTGCTTACTGCCGAAGCGAGTGCAGTAGAGAGAGAGCCCTGGATGACCGGTCCGGGCGTGGGTATGAGCGAAAGCGGTGCACCGTCATCACACGAGGCGCATCTTGTCCGTGGCCCGATCAGATCTCGGCCTGGCACGACCGGTGCCGGTTCATCTCGATCGCCGTTACAGTATTTGGACGGGATCATTACGCCCAGTCGCTTACACTTTGAGCGTCACCACAGTGGCATTCCGAATATTGATCCTGCCGCACACCGGCTCACCATTCATGGTTTGGTCGATCGGCCATTGGCATTCAGTGTCGAGTCCTTAGTGCGCTATCCAACGGTTTCACGAATTCAGTTTTTGGAGTGTTCAGGAAACAGCGGTGCAGCGCTCGCATCGGAGCCAACCCAGGGCACATGCGCTCAGTTACACGGTCTTGTTGCTGCAAGCGAGTGGGGCGGTGTCCCTTTGTCGATTCTGCTTGATGAAGCAGGGATCAAGCCGGAAGGTAAATGGATTGTTGCGGATGGTGCTGATGCGGCCATGATGAGTCGTAGTGTGCCGCTAGAAAAAGTAATGGATGACGCGATAGTCGCGCTATACCAGAACGGCGAACGTTTACGTCCATCGAATGGCTATCCGATGCGGCTGTTCCTTCCTGGCTGGGAGGGTAACGCCTGCGTTAAGTGGTTGCGGACCATTAAGGTTCTGGATCAACCCGCAATGACCAGAGAAGAGACATCAAAGTATTCCGATTTGCAATCAGACGGCGTCTCGAAACTTTTCAGTTTCCCCATGGGCGTTAAATCGGTTATCACGAGCCCGTCACCAGGGCTGTCAATGCACGGTCCTGGCATTTACCAGATATCGGGTATCGCTTGGTCTGGTACTAGCAAGATTCGGCGAGTTGAAATCTCTGCGGACGGCGGCGCAACTTGGGCGGATGCCGCACTTGACGAGCATGTATTGCCGAAATGTCTTACGCGGTTTCGTAGCGCATGGAATTGGAACGGTGGGCCGGCGACGATTCTCAGTCGGGCGACCGACGAGGACGGGCGCGTACAGCCTACTCGAGCGGTTGCATTGGAAGGACGATCGCGAGCAGCATTTTACCATTACAACGGAATACAGGCCTGGCGTGTTGGCGCCGACGGGGAGGTCAGTAATGTCTACGCCTAGGTACCAGCTGTTTCTGGTCATATTTTTCGGCCTGAACGCCTTGGCTGACGAATCCCCTGGACTTGGTGAGCCGGTTTCAGCGAACGATCTCAATGCATTGGATGTCACCGTAGAGTCTGACGGTAAGGGCTTGCCGAATGGATCAGGGAGTGCGGTTGAGGGTGCAATGGTTTATCAGAATCACTGCTTTGCCTGTCATGGCAAGACGGGTGAGGACGGTATTAATGATCGATTGACTGGCGGACATGGTTCGCTGACCACGGCAAGACCGGTTAAAACGCTCGGTAGTTTTTGGCCCTACGCGACGACAATTTTCGATTATGTGCGACGTGCAATGCCGTTTCAGACGCCAGGCACGTTGTCTAATGACGAGCTTTACGCTGTCACCGCGTATCTGCTTTTTATCAATGACGTCATCGATGAGGAGCAAATGATGAATGCAGAGTCACTGCCGGCCGTATCCATGCCGAATCGCGATAATTTCGTCTGGGATTTCATTCCAAGGAACTAAGTCACTCCGTAGTTCTGCCTAGATTTGAGACTTGTGACACCGATCTACAGAGCCTTGAATTGCTACGCTTTCCTGGGATTCTGAACAATCATGAGCACTGGAATGAAATCGGAAGTAATCGTTACAGAAAATGAATTGCCCGAGGACGTTATTGAGGCGATTCGGCAGGGACAAAAGATAGAGGCAATCAAATTGCTTCGTGCGGCGACTGGCTTGGGCTTTGCGAACGCGAAAGTGTTGGTGGGCCGAGCTTCTCGAACGCATGGCTTCAAACGTGTCATCAAGAATTTCGCGGATCAGCCCGCTGGTATTGGCGGTCTGGTTAAATCACTGGCGTTCGCACTCGTTCTCGCACTCGTTCTCGCGGCGGGGTGGTGTTTCTACCAGGGTTAGCCAATTCCTCAGGCCCGTCCGGCTTTTGTGACAATCTAACAATCGGCGCTTGCCGGTCTCCTGGTGACTAACGCAGATTAGTCGCGGTCTCTAGTTCTGCCGTGAACTTTCCCCGTGTATTTCCGGTCCAAGTGGTAGCGCGTATACTATGCACGTCAGGGTTGGCCTGAAATCGTGAGGATGAAGCTATGACCAGCAGTGATCAACCAATGGACCATGTACCACCGCACGCCGAATCGAATTCAGGCGGTGCAGCTCGCGGCAGTGATCTTGAAAAACACGTCAAAACGCGCTCGACGTGGATCCGCCTGATTTTTATGATTATTTGTTCGCTACTTTATGCTCTGTCGCGACTCGTCACATTTGCCATTGTGGTGGTGCAGTTTTTGACCGTTTTGCTGACGGGCGAAACAAACACACAGCTCAAGCAATGGGGTAGGTCGCTGGCCGTCTATTCATTTGAGGTTGTCGACTTTCTGACCTTCAATACTGAGGTAAAGCCATTCCCGTTTGAAGCGGAATGGCCATCGGAATTGCCGATAGCGAATGCACCGTCGGAAGACGACGAGTAAGCCAATGGTCGGCGGCGGTGCAGTATCGATACGTCTTGACGCCCAGATCGTTGCTCTCTTGAGCGAGTACTTTCTGCTCGAACGTTAGAGCCAGCCATCCCAGCCCGGACCGCGAACGACTCGTCCGGGCGTTGCGCCGGTGTGGCGTCCGTCCTCCAGCACTTGCGTGCCGTTCACGAACACGTGGCGCATACCGGTTGCGTATTGATGCGGTTCTTCGAACGTTGCGTTGTCAGCAATGCGTTCCGGATCAAAAACGACGACATCTGCGTAAAATCCGGCACGGAGCTCGCCCCGTTCCAGGACGCCGATGTTGGCAGCAGGCAGCGATGTCATACGACGAATCGCTTCCTCGAGTTTGAGGAGTTTCTCTTCGCGAACATATTTGCCGAGTACGCGGGCGAAGTTGCCATACGTTCGGGGATGCGGTCCGGATTCCAGAAATACACCCTCGGTCGCGACCGCTGCAGCATCAGAGCCAAAGCTGATCCAGTCCTTAACTATCTTGCGACGAATATTTTCCTCGGACATTAGGAAAAATACCGCATCAACTCGACTATCGTCTTCTATGACGAGATCGATCGCTGTCTCAGCAGCATCCATCTCGCGTTCATCGGCTACTTCCTGAAGTGTTTTACCGATCAATGGTCGAAGTGCTTCGTTGCGAAAGCCCGCTAAAAGAATGTTCTCGGGACCCGCCGCAACAAAAAAGTTTTCCCAGTCGTTCGTCGGGCTCTTCATTTCGGCAACGACCCGCGCGCGAATTGCAGGATCCTTTAAATTTTCGACCCACGCATCGTGACCGCCGGCCTGCACCCACACTGGCATGGTTGCGTCCAAGCCAGTCGAGCCGGCCGTATAGTTGTACATATCCGCCGTAATAAAGAGACCAGCCGCACGCGCCGCTTCAATCATGTCAAAAACATTTGAAAGTTTGTGCCAATTCTCTTTACCAGATGCTTTTAGATGATAGATCTCCGCGGGCGCACCCGTCAGGCTTGCGATCTTGATGAGTTCTTGTACGCCTTCTTCAAGACGATTACCCTCGGATCTGATGTGGGAGATGTAGGTTCCGTCATACTCGGCGGCGGCTCTTACCAATGCGATCAATTCATCGGTGCTCGCGAAACTTGCTGGTGCGTAAATTAGTGACGAACCAATTCCCATCGCGCCCTCACGCATTGCCTGGCGAGCGAGATCTTGCATCCGGTTGAGTTCTTCGGCAGTAGCAGATCGATCGTCGTAACCGACCTCATGAATTCTCAGCGTAGTGGCACCCACGTATGAAGCGACATTGGGGGACACGCCGCGATGTTCGAGGTGCTCAAGGTACTCGCCTAACGTGGTCCATTCGATGTCGTAGCGGAGGCTCCCCTGATGATCGAACATCTCTTGCTTCATTACATCATTGAGCGGACCCATCGACGTACCTTCGCCCATCACTTCCAAGGTTACGCCCTGCTTGATGTCGCTCATTCCCCGGCCATCTTCGAGCAACGATTCGGTCGCCCAGGAAAGCATGTTGATAAAGCCTGGCGCGACTGCAAGGCCACGCGCGTCGATTTCGATAGTGCCGCTAAACGCGCCTAAGTCGCCGATCTCAGCGATGCGATCGTCATTAAGTGCGACGTCAGCGCGAATGGGTTGCCCGCCGAGGCCGTCATAGACATCGCCGCCACGAATGACGACATCGAAATCCCCAGGGGTTGAATTGCAGCCCGCAGCAAATAACAGCACCAACAACGTCAGTCGCCGAAAATGGACCATTGATTTTAGCGGCATATTCTGTGCTCTCGGCTTGACCATCTTGTTATTGCGCGGCGCCTGCTTCTACGGCACGCCAGATCCGCAATAAGTTGCCGCCAAGAATCTTTTGAATGTCTGCGTCACTATAGCCGCGGTCAAGAAAGCCCTTTACTAAATTCGGATAGGAAGAAACATCCTTCAATCCGATCGGTAGGCTATCCCCGACACCGTCGTAGTCAGAACCAATACCAACATGATCGACGCCGACTAATTGTACGATGTGATCAAAATGATCGAGTGTTTCGCCCAATGTTGCGTACGGATACGAGCCATTCTCAGCGGCGTAAATTTCGTCGAACGCGGCCGAGGCATTTTCCGATTCTTCAATGCCATTCATCTCGAGATAATTGGCAAGCGCTTCGCGTTTTGCCGGGCCGTATTCCTGCGCACGTTGCACAAGAAATGCCGAGCCATAGTTAATCATGACGGCGCCGCCATTCTCAGCGAGTCGAACGATCATGTCGTCCGCGATATTTCGTTCCCAATCGGGCGTGAAATGTCGTGCCGAAGAATGCGAGGCAATTGCCGGCACGGATGTGACTTCCATGACGTCCCAAAATGCATCATCTGATACGTGACTAATGTCGACCATGATGCCAACCCGGTTCATTTCTTTGACAACTTCGACACCGAATTCGCTCAAGCCCTCCCATTGCTTATTCTCATCGTAAGAAGAATCAGATATGTGGTTTGAGAGTCCGTGCGCGAGCGTGATGTAGCGAATGCCACGGTCAAAAAAGTGCTGAACGTTAGCAATATCGCCTTCGATTGGGGAGCCATTTTCCATGCCCATCGGCAATGAAATGAGTCCAGCCGCAAATTGCGCTTCGATATCGGCAGGCGATAACGCAATCGCGAATTTATCCGGCGAATCCGAAACGATTCGATTAACTAGGTCGATAAGAGACTCAGCAACTTCTTTCGATTGTCCTTCCGCTTCCAGGCCAGCCGGAGTATAGATCGACATGAAGGGAGCGTTCAGGCCACCTGTTACTGCGCGTGGATAGTCGAAATCGCCACCATCAGTCGCTACGGAGACATCTTCCCATACATCGACAACGCGGTAGGGCACGTCAATGTGCGTATCAATTATGATCGAGCTACTTACAAGTTCTGCGGCGTGGGCTGTGTTGTCGACTGCAGGCTGAGATACAGCAGGCTCTGTTTGTTCACTGGAACCGCAGGCAGTGATGAGTATTGCTGCTGCGAAGATTGAAAAACTTCGAACGGACATTGGTTTTCCCCCAGTGGCTTTTCGTGCGCCTTTGATTAACTGATGTGCGATTACAGGCAAAAAGTCAGGTGGCGGCAGCTTCGTCGTTCAGCTCTTCCCGCCATTCGGAAAGATTCATCTCGATCGCCGCAAAACCGCCGATCCAGAGCAACTCATCCCAGCCATAGACATAATGACCTTTCCACAGCCAATAAAGCGCATTGCACACTAGAATGGCGTACAGAGCAAGCGTCAAGTAGTTGCTGCCCGTGATCAGCGGGCCTTCTGATATCCCTCTATCCTGGATCTGCACAACCAGCTCAATGATGAGGATTACCATTAACCAGACGATCGCGTCCTCAATATCAATTGCGTACAAGATCTTCAATTCTGCAATGCCTGCGGCATCTGTTATCACGGCATTAGGACCAATTTGGTAGAACGCTGTGGCGCTGCTCAGTGCGTTACAGTTGTTCGCGTCGATCGCGGTATAGGCAAGGTTTCTGACGAAGGAGAATGATTGACCGACCAAATCGCAAGTGGACGATATACCACCCACTAGAGGAGATGAGGTGAGCTCAAAGTAATTGAATATGTACGCGTAGACAGTATTGGCGAGAAATAAATAACAGGTGACTCGCAACACAATGAACGATCTTTGCACGAATCGATTGATCTGATCGTCAGACAGCCAATAGGTTTCTGCCTCAAGCAAGAACAACATGATGAACCACGCTAGTTCGTCAAGCGATGTGGCGTACGCGTTGAAATAGTCGGCCAGTGTGTCGCTGGCGGTGATCGTGTGCTGAGCGACGCGCCAATCGTCAAATATGTAGTAGCCCCAATTGACTAGTAGGAGCGAGTAGACCACCCACTTGATCGTTTGCTTAACAACGTCTGACCGATTTGGCTGAGGCGTGGATTCTAGTGCGTTTTCGATTGCCTGCTCCAAAGTTCCAAGTCGCAATCTAGCCTATTAATGAATGTCTAGGTAGTCCCTTTCGGAAATATCGATTCTTGGCGTGAAGGCGGGGAAACTCAACGACTTGGGATGGACAGTCACGCGCTCGTTTCCTGCCGACGCATGATGAGTTGAGATTACGATGAGTTCACGCAAAGCATTTGCCCTACGTATCGATGCAAAGACACTCTCTGCGATGCATCGTTGGGCGGAAGACGATCTGCGCAGTTTGAATGCGCAGATCGAATTCGTATTGCGGGAAGCATTGCGAAAGTCGGGTCGAATGAAGAAGGACAAGTCCAACAATCCTTGATCGGATGCGGTAATCCGCAATCAATTCAGGCTATGATGAAAGGATGAATCTGCTCTCTCTTATTTTGATCGCTATGGCTTTAATTGTCTGTGGTTGCGTCTTTTACGTCGCATGGCAATTTTCCTCAGGGGAATTCGAAGCAAAGCATGCAAAATTAAACGCAGAGAAAGAGCAGGGCGAATCGAAAGAGTCGTAATATTCGACCGACTCTGAAACGGATCGGGGAGGCTTTTTTTGCCTCTGTCAAATTGCAACAGAGTCCCTGACGTACTCGGTACAAACTTCGCTACGAAGCCGACGCATCACTGTCCGTGTGGTGCTCCGAAGTGCAACGCCGAATCGGTGTCGCCATTAAGTCTAAGTCTAGTCATTGTTTCTTGGTAGTGATGACCCGTGTCGACCGCTACTGCGATTCGATGCACCTCGATTGCCACTGGATTGGTTCGATGGCGACGATGATACCCGCGGCGCTGAGGATCTTTGCGGTGCACTACGTGTTGGCGCCAGTGCGCCGCGGGGCAGATGACCTTTGTGGTGCACTTCGGATTGGTGCGGGTGCACGCGGTGCCGTAGACCGACTCGGTGCCGTTGCGCGAGGCGCGGTGCTTCTGTTTGGTGCCGAAGATCGTGGCGACAAGGTACGTGTAGGCGATGAAGCTCTAGGAGCGCTGGATCTTGTGGGTGCGGAAGCGCCGCGGTTAGTGGGCCTGGTTGACGGCGAACGTTGCTGTACCGGCGCTGAGACCCGAGGATGTGACGTCGATGCACCACTCGACTGACGTGTACCGTTAGTCGTGCGATTGCGATTAGGAGCAGGCGCTCGCGCTGTCGAATTCGTCGTCCAATTCTCGCTGCCGCGATCTCTAAGCTGAATGGCATTGCGATCTACATTGTTGTTAGCCCGAGTTTGAGTCCTGCCTCGGCTAGTATCGGTGTTGGCACGCGTTTGTGTCCGACTTCGATTGGCGTCATTAGTCGAGCGCGTCTGCGTCCTATTGCGTGAGTCCGGCGAAACACGATCGCCGTTACTGCGATCGACTTCTGCACGTGCCGCATCTGTCGTTCGATTCGATCCAGTCCTTTGTCCACCAGCATCGCTGTTTTGAGTGCGTGCGGGCGCGGTGTTGCGATCTGATCTAGATTGACCGTTAGTGAGGCGATCAGGTTGGGCTCGTGCGCCTCTGCTCGTCGCTGCGATCCGGCTGCGATCTGCATTGCTACGTTCACGCAGGGCCAGGTTCAGACGACCATTGTCACGGTTGTCCAGGCTCGACCGACCGGCATTGGACTGTCGACGCCGAACATCGGTACCGGGTGGGTAGTGACGGTTTGTAACACGCGGCTCAGCGGGTCTCGATCCGGCTCCTGCACGCGGACTCCAGCGAGCGCCGTCACGATAGTGGTTGCCAGACGAATACTGATTGTTATTCACGTACCAGGTGTTGTGCACACTGATGCTGGGATGACGGTAATAGTTGCCATAATAATTGTAGCTGTGGCCATAGTACGGATGACCCCAGTAGCTCGGGTGGTAGACGTTCAGGTAGTTATTCGACCAACCGATAGAATATGCAGACGATACACCCCAGAAATAGTTGGAGCGAAAATGGTGGCCCGCTGGGTAGGGGTAGTAATAACTCGGATACGGGTTTGGGTAGTAGTTGTACACGGGGCGCGGTTGTTGAACGACAACTTGAGCCGGCTCATAGTAAGGAACATAAATAATCTCCTCGCTGACGGGCACGATCTCAATGATGCCTTCATCGTAGGAAACCGTTTGACGGTCATCTGACTTTAGATTTCCGGCCGCGTAAGCGCGATCACGAAATGCCTCGATTGCGGCGATCACGTCAGACTGCTGACCGATGACCGCGTCACCCAGTTTCCAGGTCCAATCAATGTCGTCATTCATCAATTTGATGACATCGGGATAGTTCAGTAACGCAACGACGGACTCATCCCATTCATCGTCTGGCTGGAGCTCGCTATTCGTTTCCAGTAGCTCCAGAAAACGAGCTGCCTGTACGATTTCTAATGGATAAGTCGATGCTGGCAGCACGATCGCTAACAGATCGTCAGGATAGAGCGCGATTGGGCCAACCAGAGCTTCGAGGTCGGACGCGGGAACCACGCCAGCTGGTGCCTCGACAAGCAATCCTGTATCGGACCCTTGTTCGGAATAGGCAAGTGGATCGTCATTCTCGTCAACGGGAACTTGTGCGTAAGACAATCCGGATGTCAGGGAAATCAGAGTTCCGAAAATCCATTGCCTGTGGCGTTTAACTAAGGTTGTCGATAGAACGTTCATCGAAGCCTCCTGGCTCAATCGTGCGGGCAATGTGCCCTCTTAGCGATGTTGGGTACAAGCATACCTCTGCTTACCTGAATGCTCGCTTAACCCACATTACGTTGCATTAATGGCCTGAATTTCATGCAATTAGCCAATATTTACAGATTTTGACATAATTTTTTGGCGATTCACGCAGACGGTGTTACTAAGTTATATAAGCAATAACAATAACAATAAAAAGAGCTCCTATGCTTATCCTTCGTAAAACGAATCACTTATCGCAGCCGGAAGATCTCGATCATCGCTCGATTGCCACCAGTCCGAATTACGTTGTTAGCCATGATTTAGCGGTTCTTGATTATGAGAGCGAAAATTACAATCCTTACGATACGGCTCCGCAATTATCTGACCGGAAAATTGAAACGAATTTTGGTCGCAGGCTGCCCAGACCGAATAAACAGACTCAAGCAGTCGTCCGCAAGATATCGCGGGCATAAAAAAAGGGCTTAAGCCCTTTCTTCGTATCTATATATGATTCTTACATTAGTCGTCAGCGCCGCCGTGCCAGGAAATAAACTTCCAGGCGCCGTTATCACGAACCAATACATCGGTATAGCGTCCCGTTGTTGATTCGTTGGTTTTACTCTTGGCCTGAATCACGGTGCTGTAGAGATAGTGCACTACGGCCACATCACCATGAACGACGATCGATAAGGGATATAGCTCGTGCGCGAGACCCTTGCTTTGATCTGCGTTGAATCGAGCCCACATTCGAGTCGATGCTTTGTTGCGGGGTGCTAATGAGGCGGCTGGCCAGCTCATGAAGTCAGCGGAAAGCCTAGCGTCAACCCAGTCATCATCGCCGCGCTCCTGAGCGTCCCAAATTTCTTCAATGGACGCCCAAACGGCAGCATGATCATCAGTGCTATTTTGACCGAGTGCGGGGGTCTGTAGCGCGAGCAAGATAGATAGTGTAATTGCGAGTTGTCGGAGCATCGATCGCCACCCTTAAGTCATTGCATTACAACGATTTATAGAGTCTACACACAAATTTTTAGGGAAAACCGGACCTGCAACTCAATTCATTGATTCGGCAAGCCTATGAAATTGTGAAGGTCATCACGATTTGAGTCATCGAAGATAATCTCACCGTAAATATCCTGCAACGCAATCGCGTCCAGGTAGTCCGGGTGGTGAATCTCTGTGATTGTGGCGTACTGCACTGTTCTTTCGTCCTTGCGGACGTTGAACAGATACACGTGAGTGGCAAGCAATTCGGGCAAGGATATGCACATCACATCGGCAATCTCGGTGTATGTTTTGGGTACCTCGAGTTCGCCAATAAAAATGTGTTGCTTATCGATCTCCCAGCCCGCTTCTCGAAATGTCGTTCCGATGGAACCCCCATCGATAATATTGGCATGCTCCGCCGCAATGAGAGAGTTAGGTGTCTCTCTGTATTGGACGACTGCGTAAGTCCTCGTGGTTTTGCTGGTACGGTCGGCGCTGTATAAGCTTGTGACGCGACGCGTCTCATCGGCTCGCAAAATCTCTACGCCGTAGTTGCCGAATGCACGTTCAATGCGATCACTGTTTAGGGTCGTACCGAGGTTGGTGCAAGCTGCAAGTGTCAATCCGACGGAGAGCAAAACGTGGCGAGATGATCCTCTTATAAACCCTTTTAAATCATATATTTGTGTCATAAAGTTAAACGTTAATATAAAGAGGTATTCGCTTTATCCGCGAAGAGCTCAGACGATACGGAAGGAGAATCTGCTGGTGCGATGGTCGCGAACGACAATACAGAAGGCTATGACCGGCAGGCGAAATGTTTATAATTCGAGTTCAAGTTTGAAGTCATTTCTGCCGCAGAGCAATCGCTGTTACCCATATGTCCGAAGAAATTTGTTGTTTTCGTTGTGGCGAATCGCTTGAGTATTTAAGTTTGCCGCTGTCGCGTCGCGACGAATGTCGGGGTTGTCGCGCGCCGGTGCATATTTGTCGTATGTGTATTTACTTCGATCCGTTGGTGCTGAAGCAATGTACCGAGGATGATGCGGAAGAGGTCAGTGACAAAGAGAAAGTGAACTTCTGCGAGTGGTTTAAGCCGGCAACAGGCGCTTTTGACGCGCTAGGTGCTGGCAAAGCCGCCAAATCAAAAATGGATCTTGACGCCTTGTTTGGCGATGGGCTCGACGAAGCAAAAGGGACTGAAGTAGGCGGCTGCGCCGCAAAGGACTTGTTTAAGTAAATGGTCATCAATCACCGCATCATGCGAATCGTTGTCGCACTTAGTATCGGACTCTTAGTGTCATACGGTTCATTTCAATGGCTCACCGACGCCGAACGGCCAGAGCGGCGCGCCGAGGAAGAGGGCGTGGTCAACGCGTCTAGGGCGATTTTGCTCTCCTATATAGACAGTGACGACATAGCGGTTTCGGACGCGCTCGACCGAGTTCGCGAAGCGGGCAAGGTTTATGTTTTTCCGACGGAGCGAGGCTGGGAGCTTTCAGGGCATTATCAGCGAGCAGAGGAGAAAATCTGGCATGATTTTCTTATGCGACTTGATAAAGACCTCCGGTTAGAGAGCCTCTCGGTCAATGATGATGACGCACGTCTGCAAGCGTTGGCGCAGTCCGATCCGCTGTTCAGCACTGCAAACTAGCGTAGCGGTGTAGTACCGCCGGTACCGATTCTATTCTTGATGCTCTTCAGCAATTCGATGGTGCTGCTGTAAAAACGCGAGTATTTCTGTCGCGTAACGTGGTTTGTATAGCGCGCCTTCCGGTCCGGCGTGAGTGCCTGAGATAGTGATCGCGTTTAAGTTGCTCATCGTCCTTTTTAGCGTATTAAAATCTTCTTTCGAGGCTACGTTGTCCCTATCGCCAATGATGGCAAATGACGGAATGGAATTATTCCGTAGATTATCTTCTGTCGGCGTCAAGACGTTCATCCCCGTGCTGACGGCTGTAAGTGCATCACGATCATTGCCGGGAAGAATGGTTCGTTCAGCGAGGCGTTCCTGGGCCTCTTCGTAGGTGATTTGCGGTGACCGCCATGGCCACCCGTATCCGCCGAGAATCGTGGTATGTAGTCGCTCGGGATACCGACTCCTAAACGTGTTGGCGACTTTCGAACCCATTGAGTAACCCGCGAGGTGACATTTTTGGATCCCGAGGTGATCCAAAAGACGGCGCACATCTTCGACCATCTGCAAGCTGTAACGATCCGGGCTGTAGTGTTTGTCGCCCGCTCCATGGCCTATTTGATCGAGTGCAACAACGTGATAGCCGCCGTCAACCAACGCGGCAAATGTACCAGAATCAATATAGGCGCCTTCGGCCGAACCACTAAAGCCATGCAGTAGAACGATCGTTTCACCACTACCGCCCTGGAAATAGCGGAGTGTCTTGCCGTCAGAATCAAAGAATTCACTGTCGGCACAGTGCGCAGTCACGGTCCAGGAAAGCAATATCAATAAGGTCGCAATAGAATGTCGCATGGCATCGACTCCTTGGGCCCGATAGGTCAAATGTTATGGTAACGATGTAATACCAGTGTATCTAGCGACAATGGGGAATACGTATGTACAGCGCTTCATTCATTTTCAAGACCGGCACCTTAGACGATGAATTTCACCGTCTGAGTGGCTTAATCGATCAGGCGGTAAATGCCACTGAGGGTTATCTTGGGGCGGAGACTTGGCAATCGCCGGATGGAGCTTGTTTAAACGCTATCTACTATTGGGAATCGCTGGAAAGCCTGAACGAGTTTTCTAAAGAACCCGCACCACCTCGAAGCAAAGAAACAGTACTCGAGATAGTTCGTTCGTACGGTGACGACCCAGTGCCGCACTTTACGCCGAATGATCGGCGCAAGGTCTGATCAGAGAGGAAGGCGTTACTAGGCGACTGTTCGGTCGCTTATATTACGCGCCGAGTCCCGCAACTTCTGCAGGCGTAGCCTTCAATCCTTCCGCGACCATATTGAAAAAGTCGATCTCAAGGACACTCACATCTGTGTCGCTCTTGATGACCTCACCTAACAGCTGAATGACCCTCAGACGATCGGCGTCGTCGAGTTTCTTCTGGGCACTATTCAGATACTTAGCCAGGGACGTCGATTCATACAATTCGGTTCTGGCCGCCTTACGGACCTCCTGAGAAGACAGTTCTGTGCCTGTTTCCGCTTTCATGATGTTCTGAATGGTTTCGATCTCGACTTCATGGATATTTGCATCCGAACTCGAGGCTCGCGCCAGAACCATAAGGAGAACTTCCTGGTACAAATCTTTTTTGTAGCCGGATCTAGTCTCTAACCACCGAAAATTTTCAATACGTTGCTGAGGTCTGCAATGCTCATATTCCACTCTTTGTCATTGTTGTTTATCGAATGCCTCGCCTAGTCCTAAGTTTATACGGATTTTCGGGCAGAAGTTAGAGAGCGAGGTCTCCGCTGTCCCTCAAATGGCCGGCTGATCTACGCTCTGGCCGGTTATGTCGGTCTCCTGACGCCATTCGAATACGTTCAATTCGATGAAAACAAATGCTACGAGCCAGAGGAAGGCATCCCAAAAGTCGATGAAATCTCCCTTGAACCCCCAGTAGATAGCCGCACAGAGCAGGGTGCCGTAAAGGACGAATTTGGACGTTTTGGAGATTTTGCGTATTGTCCCCGACGTAATTTTCCGCTCCTGGAGTTGAACATCGACCTCCAGAAACATCACAACAAACAGCCAAACAGCGGCATTGATGACGTCTACCCAGGCCAGACGGATAATGTCGGTGAAACCGGTTTGATCGACGACCGAATTCATGCCGGGGAACGCGATTAGGTTGGTGCTGCTGGATAGCGTGCGGCAGTTATCCACCGTCAATGCGACATATTCGTCCAGATCCACAGCGTAAGCCCATCCAGCCTGCGCAAGCGCGCATAGATCACCACCGCTGCCGTCGAGCGCGTTCGAGCCCATTAAAAAAAGAAGTTTGGTGAGGTAGCCGTAAAATGCGTAGATGATAAATGCATAGCAAATGGCTCTGAGGCCGTGTAATGCCCATGAGACCCTGCGCGTAATGTGTTTGTCCTCAAGAACGTAAGTCTCGAGTTCAAACAACAATAAAAGTATGACCCAGGCAGCCGTATCAATGCTCGCCGCAAATCCCTCGATGACGTCACCGAGCGCAACCCCCTCCACGAATCGAAATGCTGCGGCAGCCCATTCCTCAGCGAAAAACACATAAATATTAAACGTCAGTAACGCATAGACGGCGTATTTGAACATCTGAAAAATGCGGCTGTTATTCATGTATCAATGGATCACGGACCCCTAAAATTCAGCTACGGATAGTGCCAGTTCGCGAGCTACGGGACCAGCGAGTGTCACTTGCTGGCTCTATCTGGGCGCTTGGTGCCAATCCGGTCGAGGATTTAGTTAGCGCCAGATTCGTACGTGCTTTTCCGGTGGCAAGTAGTGCCTGTCACCCTCGCGGTTGTGCCCACCCTCGCGGTTGCAAAAAATCGCGCGAGCCGAGAAGTTAATTTGTCAGCACCCTTGCGAGCGCTATTTCGTCGCGGCAGCATAATCCATCGCGAAACCAACCAGCGTCCTGACCCCGACAATTAGCGCTCTTTCGTCAGCGATAAAAAAGGGTGAATGGTTTGAAGGCCGATCGCTCTGTGGCAGATCGGGATCGTTGATGCCCAGCATCAGGAACAATCCCGGTATGCGTTCCTGATAGAAGGAGAAATCCTCAGCCCCTGTAATCAGTCGTGCTTCCTGGACGTTTTCTGCACCAGCGGCCCACTGCAGGGTCGGCATCATTTTTTGAAGCAATTCAGGATGATTGCCGGTGACCGGGGTAGCACCGTAGATATTAACGGTAGCGGTTGCTCCGTTGGCCTCGGCAATTGCATTTACCGTGCTGCGTAATTTTGCATGTAGTGATTCACGAACGCCGGGATCGAAGGTCCGAATGGTGCCCTCCATTTCGACCTCGTCGGGAATGATGTTGCCCCGAATGCCGCCATGGATACTACCAATGGTAATGACAGCCGGACCCTTGGTGATATCTAAATGCCGGGACGGGATGCCCTGAATAGCCGTAATAATTTGGGTTGCGACATAGATTGGATCGACGCCAAGCCAAGGTGATGAACCGTGGGTTTGCCGGCCAACGACGTTGATCTGCAGGCCGTCGGCTGCGGCCATGAAACTGCCGGATCGGTACATGATGGTGCCAACGTCTCCGGGCCATGCATGCAAGCCGATGATTGCTTCAGGGGCATTAGGCGCATCCAAAACACCTTCCCGCACCATCATGATGGCGCCGCCGTCTTCACCGGCAGGAGGACCTTCCTCGGCAGGTTGAAAAATGAATTTAACGATGCCAGCGAGTTCAGAGCGATTCTGAGCAAGTACTTCTGCGGCGCCCATTAGCATCGAAATATGGGTGTCATGGCCGCATGCATGCATCACGGGAACGTCCTGACCGTTGAATTCGCCGCGGGCTTTCGAGGCAAAAGGCGCGCCCGTTTGTTCGAGGACGGGGAGTCCATCCATATCTGCACGGAGCGCGATGACAGGTCCCGCCTTGCCACCGACCAGAGTCCCAACGACACCCGTATGGGCCACGTCGGTTCGGACGTCGTCGAATCCCAGTTCGCGAAGATGTGCGGCAACTATCTTCGAGGTTCTGAACTCTCGATTGGAAAGCTCTGGGTTTTCATGAAAGTCGCGCCGCCACTCGATCACGCGAGGCTCAACCGCTGCGAAGGATTCCTCCAGCGTTAATTTTGCGTCCTGGGCGTTTGCGAAACCTGACACTCCAACCAATATGACGGTCAAGCCGAGCTTTGATGCATTCACGGATGTTATCCCCTCAAAAATTCTAATTAATTTCCGACCAGTGGTGAGTCCATATATTGACTTCACCTGACGGTTGCAGAGCCTACGGTATTGAAGTGATTGCGCGGGTGCAACTCTGCGACTGATACGGCTGCGGTAGGAGGAAGGCGCGCCGTGTCCTGTCGGAGGCAATTAGTTCGTTCGAGTAGAATTGACTGATCAGGCTCGGTTTGGTGGCAAATAGATCGGGATTGGTTCGGACAAAACTTTGCGGCTCGTCAGTGCCCTGTTCTTCAATACGCTCGGCGATGGTGATGAGGTAGAACCAGGTAATGATTTCGTGGAATTTGTCGGCACCCCCGAATTTTCGGGTGAGTTGCTTGAGCGTTTCCCGTTACCGTTGGATCGACGTAGAAAGATCGTACTGCTGCAAATAAGACCCTGCGACAAACATGTGAGCGGAGTGATTGAAGGTGTCGGGGTTGACGTCGAGTGCCTAGAACTGGCCGATACTTAGGCCGAATTCCGGCGCCGCAGATGCGGTCATTCCTTGGCTTCCCGAAGTTGGTGACTGTCGGCTGCGCTGAGGTCGCAGTGGTAGACCTTCTTGAGGTCTGCAATCGCCGCCTGGGTTTCGCTCGAGAAAGGCGCCTTGCCCTCGAATGCGTGCAACACAATTCCTTCAAGTAGGTCGCCAAGGCTGAGGTCGCAATACTCGGCGAGGCCTTTTAGGACCTTTAGTAATGATTTCTCGAGCCTAACCCCTGTTTGTGTGCGTACAACGAGTTTCTTGTTCATTTTTGGTTCCTGTTATTTTATTACCAATATAACATTATAACCAAAAATAAAGAAAAACCAAGTAACTCAGATCCAGCCGCTCAGTCTTCCCGATTGCTGCGGAGTCTCTTGACCCATGCTCGTTTTGATTTGTCCGCAAGCCGCTTTTCCTTCGACCGTTTCGACGGGCGTGTCTTCCTTCGTGCCTTTTGTCTAACGAGCGCCTTCAGAATGAGCGCCCTAAGTCGTTTGATCGCATCCAGACGATTTTTTTCCTGGCTACGTGATCTTTGTGCTTTGATGTTTAAAATGCCGTCAGCGGTGATGCGCCGATCTCGCAACGTCATTAATCGGGCCTTAACCTCATCGCTGAGCGACGCCGAATTATTAATGTCGAAGCGCAGATGAATGGCCGATGCGACTTTGTTGACGTTCTGCCCACCCGGCCCTTGCGACCGAATAGCGTGAAACTCAATTTCAGAATCGGCAATACTGATTTCGTGGTCGATCTTGAGCAAGTCAATTAATCCGTTAAAGTTGCCGAATCGTACTCGTGCAACAGAATGTGTGAGAATGCGTTGCATTCAACAGCCGCCCGGTTTGTAGAGCCAGTAAAGCATGCCAATTCGCAACATCCTTATTCTAACTGTTTGCCAGTTGATCTCCGCAACTGGGGCCATTGTCATTATTACCCTTGGGGGAATAATTGGATCAAAGCTCACTAGTGATCCGTCGCTAGCGACTTTACCGGTGTCGATGGTAGTGTTGTTCGGCGCCGCCGCAGTAATTCCGGCAACAATGTTGATGAAGCGAATCGGTCGCCGTTATGGCTTTGCATTTGGATCTTTGACCGCTGCTTTATCGATGGCGATCATTGGAATCGCTCTTCACCGACAGAGTTTCGTTCTATTCGCGTTCGCTGCTGCGCTGTTCGGTCTAAACATGGCATTTACATTGCAATTCCGATATGCGGCCGCTGAAAGTGTCGATGCGAAATACGCGCCAAGAGCAATTTCGCTTGTTTTGGTGGGCGCTATAGGGGGGGCGTGGATAGGTCCGGAACTCGTTAAATACGGCGAGTCTGCAATCGCGTCTGTTCAGTATCTCGGAACGTTTATAGTCGTCCTTGGATTATTCCTGGTTCAATTACTGCTTCATTTGACACTTGGACCGCTGCGCGGGGAGGACAAGAACGTCGAACAACAGGGACCGAGGTCATTAATCAAGGTGGCCGCTCAACCAATTTTTATTGTGGCCGTTTTGGGCGGTGCTGTGGCATATGGGGTGATGACGTTTATTATGACCGCTACACCACTAAGCATGTATGTTCATGATGGATTTACGCTTGACGAAACAGGTCAAGTGATTCGTGGCCATGTAACGGCAATGTATGCTCCCTCCCTTATTTCCGGTTTTCTTATAGAGAGATTTGGAGTTGTCCGAATGATGGCGTACGGTGGAATAGGCTTAGTGGGTGCTTGCTTGATCGGATTGCAAGGGCAGGAGTACATGCATTATTTGGGAGCGCTCGTTTTGCTTGGTATCGGTTGGAATTTTCTTTACGTTGGCGGAACCACGTTGTTGACTCGCACGTATTCAATATCAGAGCGGTTTCGTGCACAGGGTCTCAATGAAGTTTGTGTGTTCGGAATGTCTGCGCTTGCGTCGTTATTGGCCGGCACAATCATTCATGCGTACGGATGGCTGACGTTGGTTCTGGTGCCTTTTCCTTTGCTCGCGATTGCTTTAATTGGTCTTTTTTATGTTCGTAAAGACCCTTTGGCCGCTTGCTTGCCGGCAACACCTGCGTAGTCGAGGATGAGTCAGTGGCTTTACAACGAGGCTATGTATCGCTTCGACGAAGCGCAGCCCTCCTATTGGGAGGCGTCCGGCGGAGATCAAACGCCCGAGGCGCCGCCTCTCGAGTCTGAAGAACAATGCGATGTTGCCATTATCGGCGGCGGCTACACCGGCCTGTCGGCGGCCTATCATCTATGCCGTGACTACGATCTAGACGTGCGGGTGCTCGAAGCAGGGCACCTCGGGTGGGGAGCATCCGGACGCAACGGTGGATTCTGTTCGATAGGCGGTGAGGCCTTGGGTGCTGAGGCCTTGGTTCAGAAGTACGGTCTTGATAATGCGCGCGCCTATTACAGTGGGCAAGTTGAAGCTATCGAGTTAGTCAGAGATCTGATCGTTCACGAAAACATCAATACTCCCTGCCAAGGGCAGTTAGAAGTGTCGATGGCGATTTCGCCAAAAGGTTTTGCGCGTCTAAAAAAGCACGCGGAATTTCAGTTCAGGATGTTGGGCCTCGATACCGATCTGATTGAAAAAGAGGCTTTTGCCGAACGGTTTTTCGAGAGCCCATTGCTTTGCGGTGGGGCGACGTTGCGCCCAACATTCGGCCTGCACCCGTTGCGTTATCTGCAGGGGCTGGCGGCTGCGGCGGCGCGACGCGGTGCCAAGTTGCATGCTTTGAGTGAAGTGATCGACTGGAGTAAAGAGAATGGGAAGCACGTGTTGCGTACTCAGGCGGGCGTTGTACGTGCGAAGCGAATAATTGTTGCAACCAATGGTTTCGCACCCGAGCACTTACACCAGCAATTGGGTGGGCGTGTTATGCCGGCGATTAGTGCCATTGTTGTCACGCGCCCCTTAACGGCAGATGAATTGGCGGCGCAGGGGTGGCAGACCGATTGCCCGTCCATTACATCGGTAAGCCTGTTGAATTATTTTCGGCTGTTACCGGATGGTCGTTTTATGTTTGGTGGACGCGGCAGCGCTGACGGCAATGACAAAAGTTCAGCAAAGAACTTCACTCATTTAATAAATAGACTGCATGAAGTTTTTCCCGCTTGGCGGGACGTTGAAATTGATTATCGATGGCATGGACTGGTTTGTATGACTCGCAGGATGACCCCGGCGGTAGGGCATTTTTCAGATGATCCATCTGCATATTTTGCATTTGGATATCACGGTAACGGCGTAAACACGTCTACCTGGTCCGGGCGAGAAATAGCGGACTGGGTGGGCACGAGTGATGCGAACGGGAACAAGGCGCCTTCAACTTTGCCCTTGATTGTTCATGGCATGCCCGACAGGATTCCGCTGGCTCCGTTGCGCTTAAGCTTTCTGCGTGGCGTGATTGGGCTGAAAAGATTGCAAGAGCGCATGCAATAAAAAAGCAGGCGCTGTGAAAAGGGCCTGCTTTTTTGTGTGTAGCGTTTTCTTAGAAGTTGAAATTAAATCCAATGCTGATGACCGGGTAAGCCTTTAGATCCTCAACTTCATTTAGTAATTCCTGACTGGCTAAGGTCAACTCGTTGTTATTCGTAAATGCCTCGGCCGTTAATCGAAACGGACTTAGCGGAAAACGAAAGTTGCCGGTTAGATAGAAAGTTTCCAGCGCAAGCGTCGCAGCGTAATTAACACCCGCTTGCGAACCTGAATCCTCATAGTCGTAGAAGTTTGCATCAGCACGCACGTCGAGCCATTCAATTGGTCGCCAACTGGCTTCTGCGCCAACTCCCAAGGTTCCAGCTTTTACGCCAAACCAGATGTCATCATTCGCACTGGCAATGTTGCTCAATGCAAAGGTTGCGAGGATGACGATGACTTTCGTCTTGAGGGATTTCATAGTGATGCTCCAGGTAGCTCAGGCGGACTGTTTGCCTATTTGTAAAGGGTAATAATAAGTTCCGATTTGGACTGTGCGTTGCATCACAAGCCTGCGATGAAAGAACTATTTCCAGATAAATTCGGACCGTTTTTGGACAAATTGGAGAGATATAGGCCGTGTCTCGAAGGTTCGGTGAATCTATGCTTTGACTTCGCAATATGCGAAAACACTGGTGGTGTGACATTCACGACCGCTAAACAAATGACTATCAACATGGAGGTTGATGACATGAGAGAACTTAAGATTGGAGAACTGGGATGTGTTGCAGGTGGCGAAGATACGTGCACGCCTGATAATAGCTATGGCGGGATAAATGACACTACTACCGTCGCCGAAGACTTTATCAATATGTATGAGGGTGCGGTATCGGTTATGTCTCATATCATTGAGCGTGTGGCTTTGGCATTGTAGTCGCCTTTGATCCGAGTTGGCTTGGGCGGCCTAATGCTGTGTCGTCCAAGCTTTCGGTGCGTTCAGCAGTCTGTAAACGCCGTAGGTTGCCAAGAGCAGCGCCGTTGCGCTGACCTGCAAGGGCGATCCAAAATCCCAAGCAAGTTTTCCATGAACCCGATAGGCACCGAGACAGACTTGATCGATTACGACAATTAGATTGAATGTGCCGTGCGTGATAATGACTCCCCAAATATTTTTCCAAACTAATATTTGAATGGCAGCGACTATTCCGAAAAGAAAGGCAGTAGGGTAGGTCGCACCGATATGTAGCGCCATGAAAAGAGCTGCCGAAACAATGATGGCGAGCCATTTTCCTTTAGGTAATTGCGTATGCAGAATCAGGCCGCGATTTATAGTCTCTTCGATTAGAGGGGTTAGAAGTGAGATAACTGGTATAGCGAGAATCAGGATCTCAGGATTTTCGCAGGCAAGAAAATAGACTGGTGATGCAGCGAAGTTTCGGTCGAGCGGATCTGTCCATGGCAACGTCGCCGCCAACAAAAGCACTATGGCATTAATCACTCAAAGTAAGATCGCAATTCCAATTGCGGCAAGAACCGTCCTAAGTAAATAGCGAGGTCAGCCAAAGAGGGCGCGTAGCGCAGGCCAGGTATCACGAAGAATTGGCCATATGAGTAAAGCTGAATTAGAAAACCAACCAATGCGCTTAGGTGTTTGGACTGTGGCTCGGAAAAACCAGCGTTATTTAATACTAATCGAAAATACTCTCTAACAAATAGCGAGCAAATCTGAATCAACATGACCTCGACAATCGATACGTGTATGCCGCGGTTATCGAGTTTCACTATTCTAGAATTCCGCCAAAGTGGAAAGCCGATGGTAGCGGCATGATCCGGCGTCCGGGTCGCCATATCTGCTCAAAAGTCGCAGATAAATCGGTTGTAACTATTGCTTGATGAAATCTTGCTTGATCTGTACGGAGCAATCTGGGCACGCGAATTCTTCGGGTAAGGCGTCGAACGCGGTGCCGGGTGGGTAGCCTTCGTGTTGATCGCCAACCGCTTCGTTAAAGGTATAGCCACATTCCGGACATTCGAATGTACTCACTCGGTTGTGCCCGCAGCGTATCGAGTCATGATGGCACTGCGCTGATCAGGGTCGATATTGACCTTGCTCAAATCTCCCTCGATATGTGGCAACGCAAGTAGTCGCTTGTCCATGACGCGATACCAAAGCCACGGAACGTAAGCGAGGAGATAGTCCCCAAAGTATCCGCTAGGCAGCGATGGCAGATGGTCGAAATGGCGCAGCGATTGATACCGTCGTAGGGGATGCGCATGATGATCCGAATGCCGTTGTAGATGAAACAGCACCAGGTTGCTGTAGATATGGTTGCTGTTCCAGGAGTGGTAGGGCTGACACCGTTCGTAACGTCCGGTTTCATCTTTAACGCGCAAAAGACCATAGTGTTCCACGTAATTAGCGCTAGTCAGCTGCCACCACGCAAAAACATTGTGAATGAGCAGAAATGGAATCATTTGAAGTCCGAAAGCGAGCGTAATACCCACTTGTAATGCCGCAGAAATTGACCAGGATTGCAAAATCTGATTGTCGAAGCTCCACACCGATTTTTCACGGCGGGTAAGCCGTTCGACCTCTATACCCCAGGCCCTATGAAACGCGCCCGGAATTTCACGGCACGCAAATTTGTAAATGCTCTCACCCATACGAGAGCTTGCTGGGTCGTTCGGCGTGGACACGTCGCGGTGATGGCCGCGATTGTGCTCAATCCAGAAGTGGCCATAAACAGGTACGGCGAGCACAATTTTGGCTAATGTTCGCTCGAATTTTGACTTTTTATGCCCAAGTTCGTGTCCAGTGTTGATGCTGAGACCGCTTGAAATACCAGCAATGACTGCAACTACACCAAATCCCCAGAGACCTAAATCTTGCGTCCCCGCCCACCAAGCCGATGTCATTAGGGCGAGAAAGTGTATGGGTACGATGGCGAAGGTCAGAATCCGATAATAGAGATCCTGGTCGAGTTGCAGCGCGAAAACTTCCGGCGGATTATTTGTGTCCTCTCCAAATACCCAATCAAGGGTTGGTCCAAGGACATAAATGATGAAAAACGGCAATGCTAGCCAGGCCTCGTTTCCCGTTATCCAGTGCAATCCGATGCCGCTGATGCCTTGTAGCGGGTAAAGAACCGACAGCAGCCACAGCATGCGCTTACGGTCTAAGTAAACGAGCGCTTCACCCGTCGGTGATGTGGCGGTATATCCTTTCAACTCGGCTGTCCATTCCCCGGATCAGACTAAATTATGGTCCAATTTTGGGATGTTGTATTGCGCTTTCGGGCAGCGATTAGGGCAGGATGTTTCCTGCAGGCTGTCGAATTCCTATACAAACCATGTTGAATGTTCTGTCGAAGCGAACAAGAAGATGATTTGAATCAACTAGATAGGCGTGTGGCATGCAATTTGCTTTGCTATAAGACTGGACCATAAGGATATAAATGACTCACATGGATGAAGAGCAGGCAGTAGTGGTGGATACCGGGTCAGAGGATGGCGAGTTCTCAGGATCGCGTGAAATGTCTGATCGACGCAACGTCTCGTGGCGTACCGTTTTATTCGGTTTTTTTCGTTCGCGTCGACGCAATAAACGCCGTGACGCCGAAGACGAGCCAATGCTTACCGATTGGCATCACCCGTGGTTATTTTTCCTAGCCACCGGAATCATGCTGATGAGCAGCCTGGATGCGTTTTTTACGCTGCAGCTGCTTGATAGGGGCGCGATCGAGATTAATCCGGTCATGGTGGCGGTGATCGGGCATAGCGCACTCGCATTCGCAGTCAGCAAAATGGTATTGACTGCATTTGGCATTTTCGCGCTGGTTTACCTCTCCCGATCGTAGTTTCTGAATTGCATTCGCACAGGCGCCATTCTGACGGTTTTTTTCAGTTTTTACTCCGCTCTTATTTGCTACGAATTTGTGAACCTAATCAATAGGCTGTAAGCATTGTTCGAATGTGAACCCGCGCATTCCCTAAGTAACACCCATAGGCTAAACTAGCGTTCCTTTTCCAGGACAAGTCGTTAAATTCGCGCAATGCGATTTAGCAGCCGGCGCGATGAGCAAGTCTCTAAAAGACCGATACGCAACTTCAGCTTTATATGGCGGCAATGCGCTTGCCGTCGAAGCTCTGTATGAGCAATTTATTGCCAATTCGGATTCAGTTGCAGAAGGGTGGCGACGGTATTTTCGGTCGCTTGGCGCAGATCAAACTGAAGTAATGCATGCGCCGATTCGCGAGCGACTGATTGAGACCGCACGCAAAACTCACTCTAGTGGCGTTACGAGCGCGGCCACGGGGCCCGGAACGGTCGCGGCGAACGAAAAGCAAGCTGCCGTCTCACGGATGATTCAGGTGTATAGCTTACGTGGCCATCAGATTGCGGACCTTGACCCACTGGGTTTGATGGATAGGCACGTCCCTGGTGTCCTCAAACTGGACTACCTCGGTTTGACCGATGCCGATATGGACACGGAGTTCGTGACGGGAGGTGTGGCCGGCACCGGCGATCGCCGCATGCAGCTTCGCGACATTATCGATCTCCTCAAGAAAATTTATTGCGGCAAGGTGGGTAGCGAGTTTGCTCATGTGTCCCGCGCGCGCGAACGTTTGTGGTTACGCCAGCACTTTGAACGAGACATGGTTTCTGCCGGTCAGGATGAGAAAGAGCGTCTGTGGCTGCTCGAAAAATTGACGGCCGCGGAAGGCATCGAGCGTTACTTACACACGCGCTTTGTCGGGCAAAAAAGATTCTCGCTTGAAGGTGGTGAGAGTCTGATACCCATGCTGGATGATTTGATTCAGCAAGGTGGTAGCTCCGGCATCCGCGAGTTCGTGATTGGTATGGCGCATCGTGGAAGAATTAATGTGTTGGTCAACGTGCTGGGCAAGTCACCGGAAGAGCTGTTCGATGAATTCGAAGGCAAGGTTGACTCGTCTGATATGAAAGGTTCCGGCGACGTTAAATATCACAAAGGGTATTCAGCGGACATGAAAACTCCGGGTGGCAACGTCCATATCGCGTTGGCATTCAATCCTTCTCATTTGGAAATCGTTAATCCTGTCGTCGAAGGTTCTGTTCGGGCGAGACAGCAACGTCGCGGAGATACGGAGCGACAGGAAGTGCTCCCAGTGCTGATCCATGGTGATGCAGCATTTTCTGCACAAGGCGTGGTGACGGAAACGTTTCAGATGTCGCAAACTACTGGGTTTCGTACCGGCGGTACGATTCACATCGTCATCAATAATCAAATTGGCTTCACGACCAGTCGTCCATCAGATGCCCGATCGACGGCCTATTGCAGCGATGTAGCGAAGATGATCGAGGCGCCGGTATTTCATGTGAACGGTGACAGTCCTGAAGCCGCAATTAATGTGATGCGTTTGGCGTTGAAATACCGCCAAAAATTCCGCAAAGATGTCGTCATCGATCTGGTCTGCTACCGCCGGCATGGTCATAACGAAGCGGACGAGCCAAGTGCGACGCAGCCGGTGATGTATTCAGTTATTAGAAAACATAAGACGACTCGCGCGCTGTATGCACAGCAATTAGTGGGCGCTGACGTGATTGATGATGCGGCGGTAAGCCAGTTGCAGGAGGATTATCGAGATAGCCTGGATCGCGGCGAGCCGGTGCCTGACTCTGCGCTTGGCATGATTGGCAATGAATTCACTGTCGATTGGCATCCGTACTTGAACACCACTTGGGACGATGACGTCGACACGACGCTAAGCCCCGTAAAAGTTGCCGAGCTTGCGGGCAAACTTACAACATTGCCTCCCGGCTATGCATTGCATGGTCGTGTCCAACGAATCATTGATGACCGTAAGCGCATGGGCGCCGGCGAAATCGATATGGATTGGGGTTTTGCAGAATCGATGGCGTATGCGGGACTTCTTGACGACGGATACGAATGCCGTATTACCGGGCAAGACAGCGGGCGTGGAACTTTTTTCCATCGGCATGCTGTTCTCCATGAACAAAACAATCGACAGGAATATATTCCGCTTCAACACATCACCGATAAGCCTAGCGCGTTTAGAGTTCTTGATTCGTTGCTTTCGGAAGAGGCCGTCATGGCGTTTGAGTATGGTTATGCGACGACGGAGCCAGGCACTTTGGTCGTGTGGGAAGGTCAGTTTGGTGATTTCGCCAACGGTGCACAGGTCGTCATCGATCAATTCATTAGTTCTGGAGACGCAAAGTGGGGGCGCCAATGCGGCTTGACTTTGTTTTTACCGCACGGATATGAAGGGCAAGGGCCGGAACATTCTTCCGCGCGCTTGGAGCGGTTTCTGCAACTCTGCGCTGAACACAACATGCAGGTCTGCGTACCGTCAACGCCAGCACAAATGTTCCATATGATTCGCCGGCAGATGATCCGGCCTTATCGAAAACCGCTTATTGTGCTGACACCAAAGAGTTTGTTGCGACATAAAGCTTCGGTGTCGACGCTGAGTTCGCTTTCAACCGGGCAGTTTGAGGTCATCATCCCGAATACCTCCGCATTGCAGGCGGAAGACGTTACCCGTGTAATATTTTGCAGTGGCAAGGTCTACTACGATCTGATCGAGGCTCGTGAAGTTAGCGATTTATCGAATGTCGCGATCGTAAGAATCGAGCAGTTGTATCCGTTTGCCATTGAGCGGTACGCCAGCATTCTTGATTCCTATCCCAACATTACGGATGTGGTTTGGTGTCAGGAAGAACCACAGAATCAAGGCGCCTGGTATCAAATCAGGCATCGGCTACAAGAACCCTTGAGTGATCAACAGGAACTTTTCTATGCCGGTCGGTCGAGCGCAGCAGCGCCAGCGTCCGGAATCTATAAACTTCACTTACAGCAGCAGCAGGCACTGGTTGAAGCGGCATTGGATGTCGAAGTTAAAGCTCGTGTCGCCAAAAAACAGCCTGCTAGAAAACGGAAATCTAAATGACCATCGAAATAAAAGTGCCGACATTACCTGAGTCCGTAGCAGATGCGACTCTGGTGGCGTGGCACAAGAAAGTTGGCGAGGCAGTCTCCCGCGACGAGAATCTGGTTGATCTTGAAACGGACAAAGTGGTTCTGGAAGTGCCAGCACCGACTTCGGGAACGATTATAGGAATTGTAGCCGCCAATGGTGCAACCGTCGTCGCAGGTGATGTGCTGGCGTTGCTCGAGGAGGGTGATGCGCCCGCCGCTACCCAAGAGTCTGTAAAAAGGGTGGTCGAAGCGCCGGCCGCCGAGGCGTCCGAATCGATTGTCGCGAAGTTAAGTCCATCCGTGCGGCGCTTGTTGGAAGAGCACGATCTTGATGCCACGATTGTGATTGGTTCCGGTAAAGACGGACGCATCACAAAATCGGACGTGATGGGGTACTTAAAAAACCACAGTGATGAAAACGTTACGCCCGGTGACCCAGCCCCAGAGCTCGAGATTGCTGCGGTTGCGGCCGGCCCGACACGTACAGAACAGCGTGTGCCAATGACTCGATTGCGAGCACGCATCGCCGAGCGCATGGTGGAGGCGCAGCAAACGGCTGCTATGTTGACGACGTTTAATGAGGTCGATCTAACAAAGGTCATCTCTTTGCGAAAGCGACACAAAGAAGCATTCGAGAAGGAGCACGGCGTCCGTCTTGGATATATGTCTTTTTTTGCCAAAGCGGCGGTTGAGAGTTTGAAAAAATTTCCAGCGGTCAACGCATCCGTCGAAGACAGTGACATTGTTTATCATGCCTACGTCGATATCGGCATTGCGGTTTCGTCCGAGCGGGGCCTCATGGTGCCTGTGTTGCGCGATGTCGATCATTCGAGCTTTGCGAAGATTGAGGCCGACATCAATATGTATGCCGGCAAAGCCAGAGACGGCTCTATGAGCATGGAGGATTTAACGGGTGGTACGTTTACCATTACCAACGGGGGCATTTTTGGTTCGATGTTGTCGACCCCTATTCTGAATCCACCGCAAAGCGCGATTTTAGGCATGCATAACATTCAAGAGCGACCTGTTGCGATAGACGGGGAGGTCGTTATTCGACCTATGATGTATCTGGCGCTTACATATGATCATCGTATTATCGATGGTAAGGAAGCGGTTCAGTTCCTCATTAGTATCAAAAATTCATTGGAAGATCCCGGCAGACTTTTGTTGCAGGTTTAATAGGAAAGCTTAAGAGATAATGAGCAAATCATATGACGTAGTGGTTATTGGTGCCGGCCCTGCGGGCTACGTGGCCGCAATACGTGCCGCGCAACATGGACTCACTGTTGCCTGTATCGATGAGTGGAAGAACCTGGATGGCAAGAATGCCTTCGGTGGTACTTGTTTGAACGCCGGTTGCATACCGTCGAAAGCATTGCTGGAATCATCCGAGTTGTTTCATCGGGCTAACCATGAGTTCAGTAAGCATGGGATCTCAGCAAACGACGTTGCTATTGATGTCGGTAAAATGCAAAAGCGTAAAGCGACGATTGTTCGTCAACTGACGAGCGGCGTTGCGGGTCTATTAAAGGCATCGAAAATTAATGCGTTGGCCGGGCATGGAAAACTGCACAGTGACCGTCGCGTGGAATACACCTCTACGGATGGCAACGTGGAAACGTTTTCCGCAAGCAACGTTATTCTGGCAACGGGTTCAACTCCGATTGAATTAAAGATAGCAGCGTTTGATGGAGAACGAATTGTCGATTCGTGGGGTGCGCTTGAGTTCGATTCGGCGCCAGCGACACTGGGAGTTGTTGGTGCAGGCGTGATAGGGCTCGAGCTCGGGAGTGTCTGGAGTAGGCTTGGATCTGACGTGGTTATTCTTGAAGCGATGCAGGATTTCCTGTCCATGGTGGACCAGCAGATCGCAAAAGAAGCGCACAGCCAATTCAAGAAACAGAAATTGGGTATTCGTCTTGGAGCAGCGGTTACCTCAGCAACGGTCGAGGGCGATAAGGTAAATGTTGCCTATGAAGATCAGGAAGGGGGAAAATCACTTGAGGTTGATAAGTTAGTGGTTGCCGTTGGTCGACGTCCGTTCACTGACGGTCTTCTGGCAGATGACAGCGGCGTGCAGGTTGATGAGCGCGGTTTCATTGTCGTAGATGACGAATGTCGAACCGGTATCAGCGGTGTTTATGCGGTCGGTGATTGTGTGCGCGGTCCGATGCTCGCACACAAGGGCTCTGAGGAAGGCGTGATGGCGGCTGATTTGATCGCCGGTGAAATTGCGGAAGTAAATTACGACGTCATTCCGTCGGTTATTTACACAGCGCCAGAAATTGCCTGGGTTGGCAAGACAGAGGAAGAAGTAAAGGCTTCAGGACAGAGTTATAAAACAGGATCATTTCCATTCGCCGCAAGCGGTCGTGCGAAGGCGATGGAACAAACGAGCGGGATGGTCAAAATCATTTCTGCGCAGGACGATGATGAGATTCTCGGTGCTCACATAATCGGCCCGATGGCCGGTGAGTTAATTTCGGAAATTGTATTGGCGATGGAGTTTGAGGCGAGTACTGAAGACATTCAACGTACGATTCACGCGCATCCAAGCCTCGCCGAAGCCATTCACGAAGCTTCATTAGCAGTCGACAACCAAGCACTTAATTACCCGAACAAGTAACCGGATGTCGCGGCTACGGTGCCTCGCCAGTCTTAAGCCAGTGTGCGCACTCAGGTCCTAGTTTTTCGATCGCCATACGTTCGTATTTCTGATTGTCTGCATCAGTCACATCCCGACAACGGCCATTAACGCCTTTGTTGATGAACGCCTTTGCACCGCCTTCCCCAGTGCACCGTCGAGTGGGACGGAATTTTCCGGATTCGCTTTCATGTAATCGAAGCTGCAATGCTCTCATCCCATTTATTTTCGTCAATAGGGATTTTCAGATACGTGGCAATCTCTCGGATTTGCCCGGGCATGTCGGCTTTTAGTGCATAAAAATGCATTAGCTTCATATTGGGTAGGTCCTGAATTCTCCACCACGATGAAATATTCTCCCAAAAGCTCCACAGCGGATAGCCGTCTCGATCCAACCACTCATGAAAGTATTCATAGATATCGTGCTGCGGTGGCTGAAGTTTTTCGACGTCCGGACTGCATGAATTATTTATCGCTGCATACCCTTCTTTGTTAAAGGTAGAGTGGTGATGGTAAAAGCTCCACAAAACTTCGCGACCGTCGCGGGCGGTGTAAATATATTTTGCTTGTGGTGAATACACTAGGGCATCGACCGGAATGTGGGTTTTGAGAAAACGTCGGTGCGTTTGCGCTTCGATTGCGGGGAACTTGATTTCCCGGGGCGGGACTACTATGTCAATCCACAATGATAACTCGGCAACATTTATATCCGTTCTGCCGTTGAATATCAGCTGTGAAACCATTTGCTGCAGCCAGGTTGTGCCGGATTTGGCGTATGTGCCGATAATGATGTCGTCGTCGCGGAATGGAAAATTATTCCGCAATGTCGAGTCACAATGATTGTGAAAGTACTCGCGTGTTTTTTCAGGCTACATAGGAAGTCTCTTTAGTTATTAAGGTTATTTACTACTTCCAACTAAGCCATCCAGCAATTGCAGGAATTCAGCGGTATGGCTTTGGCCGCCCAATGATTGACGCCAGGTCTTGAATGTCGGAAGACAAACAACACCAGGCAATGTTCTGAGTCGACCGTTCCACGGTTCCGCGTCTAGATATCCAATATTGTATTGATGGTAACGGCTCTCAGTTTCAATCATGTATAGATTGAAAAGTACGATGGCTCTGCGGGTTTCGGCCCCCTGGCGTTAGCGGTGCTCCGCTCTGAATTTTATCCCAAACATCTGCGTGTTCGACAAGAACGGACATCATGGCAGTTTCGCCGTTCATCACGTTTTGAGTGGTGGTGGCTTTGAGTGCTCGGGTGTTTTGCTGAATCTGTAAGGTCAAAAATATCAGCGTCACTACAACGAGAATTACGCCGATTATTTCGGCAACATTAGCAATGTCAGCAAGCGCCATACAATTCCTCAATTCGTCTGCTGCTTAGTTTATTGATCATTCGGGCAAAATAGTATCGCGTGGATCATAACCGTTTGTCGGATGATCTGCAGCTGCGACGATGTGTGTTTCGATTGGAATCAAGTCCTGCGACGCACCGATGTGACATTGGGCACTTGCTCCACTCGACTGATCACGCGACTCAACGTCGGTAGGCTTGGCACCGAAATCGATAAGTGAATCTCGACCTGCATGGTGCGTTTGTTGTTCTTCGTTTGCACGCCTTCAACGCTTACGTTTTCGTCGGCCATGACAGTGCTGATATCTCGGAGCAAGCCTTGTCGGTCAAATGCCTGCACGGAGAGTTCTGCCGGATAACTAGCATCAACTGCACCACCCCAATCCACTTTGATCACGCGCTCTGCATGTCGTATTCGCAAGCTGAGGAAATTGCCGCAATCCTGGCGATGAATACTGACACCGCGGCCCAGCGTGATGTAGCCGGAGATGTGTTCCGGTGGCACCGGATGGCAGCAACGAGCAAAATTGTACAGAAAATCGCCAATCCCGCTGATCGCGATGGCTCCAGCAGCAGATTCTTTCTTTTTCTTAGCGCGGCGCTTACGAATGATCGTGTGTGAATCATCTTTGCGTAAGTTTTGAATCGCTGACGCGATCGCGGCCGAGGTGATATCGCCGGCGCCGAGCGCGACACACATCAATTCGGTATCTTTGAGCTTGAGTTGTTTAGCGATTGTATCGGTGGTGATATCGCGGACGTTCAAACGAGACAATTCGCGTTCGAGAATTTCGCGACCGTGGCGTTTGTTTTGATCGCGATCGCGTTGTCTGAACCAGTTTCGAACTTTGGTGCGACTTCGGGTCGCCGCGAGATAGCCGAGTTGCGGACTAAGCCAATCCCGACTCGGTTGTGGTTGTTTGCCGGTAATAATTTCGATCTTATCGCCGTTCTGCACCGTGTATGTGAGCGGGACAATGCGGCCATTAACTTTCGCGCCACGGCAGCGATGGCCAATTTGGGTGTGCACGTGATAGGCGAAATCAAGCGGGGTCGCTTGTGCCGGCATTTCGACGACATCGCCCTTGGGGCTTACCGCGTAAACGCGATCTTCAAATACGTCCCCCTTAATTTGATCGAGCAAATCACCATCCAAGCCCGTTGGCTCCAGTATTTGTCGCAGTAGTCGTATTTTCTTTTCGAATATCGCTTTACTGGCACCTCCTTCCTTATAACGCCAGTGCGCCGCTACGCCCAGTTCAGCGTGTCGGTGCATCTCATGGGAACGAATTTGCACTTCAACCGTCTGGCCTTCAGGACCGATCAGCGCGGTGTGCAACGATTGGTAGTCGTTATCTTTTGGATTGGCAATGTAATCGTCGAATTCGCCTGGAAGGTACGACCAGATGTTGTGGACGATGCCAAGCGCGGCGTAGCACTCACCGACATTGCGAACTAGGACGCGAACAGCACGCACATCAAAGATCTGTTCCAGGCGTTTGTCTTTGCGCTGCATTTTTCGCCAAATGCTGTAAATATGTTTTGGCCGTCCCGAAATTTCAGCATGAATGCCGTTGTTCCAAAGCGCTTCCTGAAGCGTGGCCGTAACGCCGGTGAAGAATTCTTCTCGTTCAGTTCGTTTTTCGTTCAGTCCCCTGGCAATTTGTTTGTAGGTTTTTGGTTCTAGAAAACGAAACGCGAGATCTTCGAGTTCCCATTTGAGTTGCCAGATGCCTAGTCGGTTCGCCAGCGGTGCATAAATTTCCTGAGTCTCGATGGCCAGAGTGCGTTGTTCTTTACGCGGCGAAGTTTTGGCCTGCCGCAGCCGATGTAGTTGCTCCGCGATACGGGCGACGACGAGGCGCGCATCGGATACAACGGCGAGCAGCATCTTGCGAAGTGCTTCAGACTGCTGCGTTGCCAGCGCTTCGCCGGGTTCCCAGTCGGGAGGTAGCGTAAATTCACCAAGTTGCAGCAAGCCATTGACCAGGGTCAGGAGTTCAGGTGCGGGTAATTTATTGAGCGCGCGCGAATTGATGAGGCCTGCACGCACGGCCGGATAGAGCTGGACGGCGGCGATCATGACCGGCGGTAAGCCTAGCGGTTGTAAGATCTTGGAGAGATTTTCACCCTCCAATCGCGAATCCGCAGCCGTTTGGTCGTCTGGAAGTTGTTGTAATAGCTCGCTACACCGCCGCATGAGGTCCAGCGCAATGCGCTCCTCATTATCTATTTTAGGGCTTGTGTCGGACATCTGGCAGGCTATAGGTGGTGTACGTCTACGGTTTAACCGTTATCATACGCCCCCGTGTTTGGGTAGGACATGGCAATCAGGTGTCATGTATCTCGCTGTCTGCGTCTGGCGCGCATTCAGGCATTCATTAGCAGGAATGGTTAATCCATGGCAGGACATAGTAAATGGGCGAATATCCAGCACCGTAAAGGTGCTCAGGATAAGAAGCGCAGCAAGCTGTTTACCAAACTTATTCGTGAAATTACCGTTGCAGCACGCATGGGGGGTGGCGATATGGATGCCAATCCTCGTCTCCGGTTGGCTGTGGATAAAGCGAAAGCCAAGAGCATGCCGAAAGACAACATCGAGCGAGGGATCAAGAAGGGCAGCGGCGACATGGACGGCGTGGACTTCATGGAGCTTCGCTACGAGGGTTACGGACCTGGTGGCACCGCTGTGTTGGTTGATTGCATGACGGACAACAAGAATCGGACCGTTGCGGAAGTACGGCACGCTTTTACAAAATTTGGAGGCAATCTCGGTGCGGACGGCTCGGTCGGGTACCTCTTCGAAAAAGTTGGCTCATTAAGCTATCCCGCTGGAAGCGACGAAGATGCGGTCATGGAAGCGGCAATCGATGCAGGTGCTGATGACGTCGTTGTCGATGAAGATAAGTCGATCGAGGTACTGACGGACCCGGCAGAATTTGAATCGGTACGGGATGCAATGCGAGCATCGGGCCACGGACCGGAAAATGCAGAGTTGACGATGCGTGCATCCACGAGCACCGTGTTGGATCTGCAGCCTGCTAGCTCGATGATTAAGATGATCGAGGCTCTCGAGGATCTGGATGATGTCCAAAGTGTCTACAGCAATGCCGACATTCCGGACGATGTCCTGACTGAACTCTAGCCTGGATTATGCATGAATTGGAACGCGCCCTTGCTTGATCATTGTTGGTACACGAATAGTCCGGGCGGGGTGACGCTTGACTAACACAGTGCGCATTTTGGGTATCGACCCTGGTTCGCGGCTTACGGGTTTCGGCGTCGTGGATTGTATCGGCGATCGGGTAAATTATGTCGCCAGCGGATCGGTCAACAGCATCAAGGGGGAATTTCCGGAGCGCCTTAAGGTTATATTTCGCTCAGTGACCGAAATCGTTGCGAAGTATCAGCCGCACGTGGTCGCCGTCGAAAGTGTATTTATGCACAAGAACGCCGGTAGTGCCCTAAAGCTGGGGCATGCGCGTTCTGCCGCGATTTGCGCTACTTTTGGGCATGATCTGCCAGTTTTTGAGTACGCGCCCAGAGCTATCAAACAAGCCGCGGTCGGGACTGGAGCGGCCACCAAGGAGCAGGTCCAACATATGATTAAGCAACTGTTGGCACTTGAGGGCGATCCGTCTCCCGATGCAGCCGATGCACTCGCCGCCGCAATGTGTCACGCGAATCAGCGCCTCATGAATCGGGTCGTTGAGAAAGCGGCCGTCGTCGCGGGATTAAAATGATCGGTTCTCTTCGTGGCCGTATCCTGGAAAAACAGGGATCGAGTGTCGTGATTGAGTGTGGCGGTGTTGGCTACGTCGTTGAGACACCGATGTCGACGTTCCTGGAATTGCCTGCGGCCGGGCAGGAAATATTTGTCAGGACGCACATGCAGGTTCGCGACGATGCACATTTGCTCTATGGATTTTCGACCGAAGATGAGCGACACCTGTTTCGAATGCTCCTGAAAGTCAGCGGCGTAGGTGCAAAGATGGGCCTTGCCATATTGTCAGCCATGACCGTGTCCGATTTCGCTCGTTGTGTACAGCTTGAAGATACAGCGATGCTCGTGCGCATTCCGGGTGTTGGCAAGAAAACGGCCGAGCGTCTCATCATAGAAATGCGCGATAAAATTGAGGCCGGTCCCGCTACAACGTCGACGGGTTTGCCACTGCATGTCGTGGGCGATGCCCGGAGTGAGGCCGTTGATGCGCTCGTCTCACTGGGTTACAAACCTGCAGAAGTGAAACGGCTGCTTGGACAAATTGACACTAAAGATCAGGCTGCCGAGGACATTATTCGGCGCGCGCTACGACGAGTAGCGACCTAGTGTTCCATCAATCCTACCTTATTGGAGCACTGACGGTATGCGAGTAATTAACCGTGAGTAACATCGAACACGATCGACTGACCAGTGCTGCTCCGCGTGAGGAAGATCAGGCAATCGACCGAGCCATACGGCCGAAGCGTCTTGAAGATTACGTAGGTCAGCCAAGCGTCAAGCAACAGATGAATATTTTTATTACCGCGGCAAAAAATCGTGCCGAGGCGCTCGATCATGTTCTGATTTTTGGGCCACCTGGTCTCGGCAAGACAACGCTTGCACATATTGTTGCTAATGAGATGGGCGTTAACATGCGCCAAACGTCTGGGCCAGTATTGGAGAAACCGGGTGATGTCGCCGCCATCCTCACCAACCTTGAGCCAAATGACGTGTTGTTCGTTGACGAGATTCATCGCTTAAGTCCGGTGGTCGAAGAGGTGTTGTATCCGGCAATGGAAGACTTTCAACTCGACATTATGATCGGCGAAGGACCCGCCGCGCGCTCGATCAAGTTGGATTTGCCACCGTTTACGCTAATCGGGGCGACCACTCGCGCGGGTTTGTTGACGTCGCCGCTTCGAGATCGCTTCGGCATCGTGCAACGGCTCGAGTTCTATTCGGAAGATGAATTGCAGACGATTGTGAATCGTTCTGCTGGAATTTTAAATTTGCCGATCGAGGATAAGGGCGCCAGACAGATCGCGAGTCGCGCACGCGGCACGCCGAGAATTGTCAACCGTCTTCTCCGGCGTGTGCGGGACTATGCAGAAGTCGAGGCGGATGGCGTTGTCTCCGAGTCTGTTGCTATCAGTGCCATGGATATGCTCGCAGTTGATCCGAATGGTTTTGATGCGATGGATAGGCGTCTTTTACTGACTATTATTGAGAAATTTGATGGGGGGCCGGTGGGCATCGAATCTCTTTCAGCCGCGGTGGCTGAGGAGCGCGGCACCATTGAAGACGTCTTGGAGCCTTATCTGATTCAGCAGGGGTTTATGATGCGAACCGCGCGCGGACGTGTGGCCACTGGCAATGCCTATTTGCACTTTGGTCTTGCCCCACCATCGCGGGGCGAATTGCCCGATTTAGCGCTGTTGGATCAGCTTTGACGGGTTTGTGGTCGCCAATCTCGTGCAACAACCCTTTACTTGGCCGGTGCGTGTCTATTAAGAGGACACTGATGCTCAGGGCCTGGTCTATTTCGCCAACTATTTTAAATTTATGGAGCGCGTGAGGACGGAATGGTTACGATCTTTAGGGGTCGAACAAGATGTGCTGATGAATGACCTGTGGAGATACTTTGTCGTGATTGACACTAATGCCCAATTTTTAAAGCCTGTGAAATTTAACGATGAACTCATCGCGACCGCGCGTTTAGCTGACCATACTCGTGCGACGTTTTTGATCTAACAAAACATCTATATAGATAGTCTAGAGGGAGAGCTGTTCTGCAAAGGCATGACCAAGGCAGCCTACGTGAATGCCGATACCCAAAAGGCCGTTCGTATACCTGAATTATTGTTTAAGAATACTGTTTAAGGACACCTGATCATGTCGACTGATATTTCTGTTCTCAGCCTCATATTTGATGCGAGCATCCCCGTGCAACTCGTGTTGCTGCTGTTGCTCGTAGCGTCGTTTGTGTCGTGGAGCATTATTTTCACCAAACGTCGCCTGATTCGCCGCACTAAATCGGGGTCAGACGAGTTTGAATCTGCCTTTTGGTCTGGCGGCGATTTGAATACGCTTTATCGCAGCGCGTCCCGACAAAAGGGCGGCACCCAGGGCATGGCAAGCATCTTTGAGGCCGGCTTTCGAGAATTTAATCGACTCAATTCGCAAGCAGATGTCGCGGGCGACAAGATAGTCGATGAATGCCGTCGCGCCATGCGCGTGGCGCAAATGCGCGAAGTCGACAGGCTTGAGGAAAGTCTCGCGACATTGGCAACAATTGGTTCGACCAGCCCTTACGTCGGCCTGTTCGGCACCGTTTGGGGAATCATGAATGCCTTCATGAGCATCGGCAATATGCAAACCGTGACGCTTGCAACGGTAGCCGGACCGATTGCAGAAGCGCTAATTGCTACCGCCATGGGCCTATTTGCCGCAATTCCTGCGGTAATTGCCTACAACCGTTATGCGGATAAAGTTGTCCGGCTGGAAATTCGATATGACGGATTTACCGAAGAGTTTTCCAGTATTTTGCAGCGACACTCACGTGTTAAGCCACTAGGAGATTGATATGGCATCTCCCATGCAAAAACGAAAACTAATGGCCGAGATAAACGTCGTGCCGTATATCGACGTCATGCTGGTTCTGTTGATCATCTTCATGGTGACCGCACCATTGCTTACGCAAGGAATTGAAGTGGAGTTACCCAAATCCGGCGCTGAGCCCATCGAGGCCAGCTCCGATTTACCTCCGTTTGTATTAAGCATCAACGCAGCCGGAGAGTTCTTTTTGAATGTCGGCGACAATGAGGATGAGGCGCTGGGCAGTCAAGAAATCGTTGCCCAAACTCGGCGAGTGATAAGTGCTAGTCCCGAGACGTCCGTGCTGGTAAAGGCAGACCGTTCTGTTGCCTATGGCATCGTGGTTGGCGGAATGGTCATGCTGCAACAGGGGGGCGCTGAAAACGTAGGCTTTGTGACCGACCCGCTCGATAGTTATCCAGTGCCGGAAGTGGAAACCGAATAGGTTTAGGTTTGGACGTGATTCGCGACCAATACAATGTCATACCCGCCACCATGGCTGTGTTCGTTCACGCGGCGGTGGTCGGTAGTCTGTTGTTCGCATTTGATTTCACTGATCGCTCTTTCCCTGTTGTCCCACTGGCGATCCAGGCAACCTTGGTATCAGAGGGGGACACACGTCCGCTGCCAGAGCCAGTAGAGCAGCCAGAGCCGACCCCGATTGAAACACCGCCGCCTGATACCAGTGCAGCAGATCGTGCGCGCGAGGAAGAGGCCAAGCGGCAGATGGATTTACAGGCTGAGCAGAACCGGATCCGTTTGCAACAGGAAAAAGACCAGCAGCGTCGGGATCAGGAAAAGCGCGAGCGTAAAGCACGCGCTGAGGCGGAAGCGGACAAACAAAGAGCGTTGGCAGAGAAGAGGCGCCTGGCGGATTTAGAGCGCCAGCGCCTTGATAATGAACGCAAGCGACAGGAGGCGGAAGCGGCCATGCGTCAACGTCAGCAGCAGGCAGAAATTGAAGCTGAGGAAAATCGACGCGTTGCAGAAGCGGCCAATGACATTCAACGGTGGCAATTCGCTATTCAGCAAAAGATTACGCGGAGTTTCATTCTGCCAGCTTCAGCCCCGGCTTCGGGCCTTGAATGTGTGGTTCGGGTGCGCCAATTGCCCGGTGGCAGAGTAGTTGACGTGAATGTCGGTCGTTGTAACGGTGACGATGCGGTCAGGCGGGCCATTGAGGCCGCTGTGCACAAAGCTTCGCCACTTCCATCACCCGATAATTCAAATATTTTTGAACGGGACTTGCAGATAGTGTTCAAACCGACACAATAAGCATACCTCTGGAAAGCTTGGACCAAAATCATGAAAGATTTGCTTGTCCGGTGGTTGATGATTCCCGTGTTGTTACTAACATTCGCGGGCGCAGCCTATGCGCAACTTGAAGTCATCATCACCGACTACGTGGGTAAACGGGCGCCTGTCGCCATTGTGCCGTTCGGTTGGGAAGGTGATACACCTTCTGCGCCGTTTGATATAGATAACGTCATTACCGAAGACCTGAAGCGTAGTGGGCGTTTTGCCCCGATCGCTGAGGGTGGCATGCTGCAGAAGCCGACCGAAAGGGTCAATCTCGATTTTGATGATTGGCGCATTTTGAAAGTTGATGCGGTAATCATCGGCAAAATTGTGCAGACGGGCGCTAACGTATATAGCGTTCAGTTCCAGGCATTTGACGTCAATAGTCAGGAACAATTGATTGGCTATCGCATGCCAGCCAGTCGCGGCACCATGCGCCGTGTGGCGCATCGCGCGGCCGATATGATTTACGAGAAGCTAACCGGCATACCGGGCGTATTTGGCACCAAAGTGGCTTATGTGACCGCACGCGGCACAGGCGACGATCGCTTGTACACACTGGTGGTCTCCGATACTGATGGTGAAAATCAATTTACGATAATGGAATCGACGGATCCCATCATGTCCCCTGCATGGTCGCCAGACAGCCGCGAGCTCGCTTACGTATCCTTCGAGGGCGACGCTGCAACTATTTATGTGCAGACCTTGCGCAGTGGTAATCGAATCAAAGTATCCAGTCGGGCCGGCATCAATGGCGCACCGGCATTTTCTCCAGATGGTAGAAAGCTCGTCGTCACGCTTGGTGGGTTGGGCGGCAATCTCGACATCTATGTGTTGGATCTCGCGACCCGACAATTCAGCCGCCTGACGCGACACCGTGCAATCGATACAGAGGGTACTTGGGCGCCCGATGGGCGCAGCATTTATTTCACCTCTGATCGAAGCGGCGGCCCCCAGGTCTATCGAATTGAGGTAGAGGGCGGAACGGCAGAGCGCGTGACCTTTGAAGGTAGTTATAATGCCCGGCCAAGGCTCTCGCCAGATGGGAAGAGAGTCGCGTTGGTGCATCTTGACCGTGGTAACTACCGTATTGGCGTGTTGGACCTTGATGATAAAGATTTGTTGATCGTGTCGAACGGCACCCAGGACGAATCACCCAGTTTCGCGCCCAATAGCGATTCTATAATTTATGCGACCCGTGAAGGTCGAAATGGTGTTTTAGAGATGGTGTCGGCAGACGGCTTGTACCGACAACGGTTAGGATCTAGGGCTGGCGATATTCGCGAGCCGGTCTGGTCGCCATTTCCGCGTTATTAGGACGAATTATTTTGTAATAGTTTACATTACATTAGTTTTTTAACTATTTGTTTAATCAATAATTTATTTCTCGATCAATTTCAACACAGGATATAGACATGAAATTTTCTCGGTTAATAGCACTTGGTTTGGTTGCACTTTTGGCGGCCGGTTGTGGTGGCAACACCATGCCTGATCCCGGTACTGACGACGGCACGATGATGGATGACGGCGATATGGCCGACACTGACGGTTTCGAAGACGGTGGACTGGGTGACGGTGAATTCTTTGATGATTTTGATGACAGCGACGAGCTGACGATGGTCATCTATTTTGATTTTGATCAGTCGACACTGCGCGCTGATTATGCAGATCTTTTGCAACAACATGCGAGCAACCTTGCCAACGACAGTCGGTCACAGATTCGTTTGGAAGGGCACGCTGATGAGCGTGGATCGCGTGAATACAATATCGGATTGGGTGAACAACGTTCGCAGGCCGTACGCAGTTTGTTGTTGATTCAAGGCGCATCTGCCGGTCAAATCTCGACGGTAAGCTTTGGTGAAGAACGAGCCGCTGCATTTGGAAGTGATGAAGAATCGTATGAACTGAATCGACGTGTTGAGATCAAATACGTTAACTAAGTCTTGCGGAATCATCGTGACTAGATCGTTTTTGTGTATTCCTTGTCTTGTTGTGGCGCTGTCACTTTCTGGCTGCGAGTTATTGCAGCCGCAGGCGCCACTGCAGGACCCGCTCGAAATGCGCTTGGAGGAACTCGAGAGTCGTTTGGCGGCGCTCGAGCGCATACTGGCAAGCGGTAGCCTGATTGATCTCACCGTTCAACTGGATGAGTTGCAGCGGCAAACGGCGGGTTTACGCGGTCGCGCGGAATCGTTGGAGCACAGCACCAATAGCACTCAGAATCGACAACGCGACCTTTATGTCGATCTTGATGACCGTATTCAGTATTTAGAACGCAATATGCAGCAGCCGAACCGTCAGCCAGCTCCGAATGGTGGTCCGCCGGCGGGGGCATTGCCAATCCCTGGCGGTAGTGATCGAGCCAACTATGAAGCCGCATTCGAGCTCTTGAAGGAGCGACGTTATGTGGACGTAGGTTCGGCGTTTCAACAGTTTCTGGCAGCGTTTCCGAACAGCCAGTTGGCCGACAATGCCCAGTATTGGTTGGCGGAGTCTTATTACGTTACGGGTCAATTCGACATTGCGTTGAGCGAATTTTTACTGGTAATCAATCGATATCCGCGCTCAAGGAAAATACCGGATGCCCTTTTGAAGGTTGGTTACAGCAATTACGAGTTGGATCGTTGGCCTGATGCTCGTCGCGCACTGCAAATGGTTCGCGATGATCATAGTGAATCCACTGCGGCTCGATTGGCGGTCCAACGCCTGCAGAGAATGACCGACGAAGGTCACTAAGGGCACCAATTTGGCGGTAATTGTTGTTATTTGTGCGGGGTTAGGTATTATCGCCGCGGCATTTTCTTCATCTCTTTATGAGGCTCTAATTGGGGCGTTAGCTCAGCGGTAGAGCATTCGGCTTTTAACCGACCGGTCGTAGGTTCAATCCCTACACGCCCCACCAATACATCGCCGCCCCATCTTTGGGGCGGCGTTATTAAAATCAACGACTTAAGTTTCAGCTTAAGTAGTTCTATTTGACCTCTGAGCCTCACCTAAGCCTCATTACGGTGTGATTAGCTTAGTTTCTACCAGTTAATGGATTGCTAATTTCATTCGCAATCTAGAAAATAGATTATCTTCCGTTCTCTATCGCTAAGCATCGAAGTTGTGGTGAGTCCCCGTTGGTGCAACTCTACTGATTTCGTTCCAAAATAGTTCTCTCGAAATTTGATGGAATAGCTGGGAAGAGAAATAAGTTACTTCAATACTTGGTGAGCACGAGGAAATTACGTAGTTGTGTTCGCTTTACCCCCAGAAGCCGAAGTTGGCGTAAACTGAGAGAAATAGTCGGATTGTGACCCAAAGCGGACATTGCCTACGCATCGGTTAGTTAGTAATCGTCTTTACGTTCTTGTCGGAAATCACCGAGGCGGTAATAAGCACGAGGGAGAAATCGCCAATGCCGAAGCCAGCGTCACGCAAGCGCAAAGGAGCAAGAAAATAGATAGTTCAAAAAGGTCGTTCGTAAAAGGCGCCGTCGCCGCTTTGTGTGTACCCGGTGTCACGAATTCTGTGATGGGTCAAATCGCAAATGCGACCTCAAAAAGTCAAGATGTAGATCACAACAATTGGTGGCAAGGAGATATCAGCCATCTATTGCCGATGGTAAATCATGAGCGCTTGTTGCTCAAAGTTTCGTTTCAAACTCCATTGAACGAAATACCATACCTTGATCTTGGGGGGCGTGTTATTGCAGGCTGCCAATCAGATACGCACGGGAGGTTTTGGCAGTTCCATGCTGATGGTCTGGAGTCGGCGGTCGAGTATTCCCTTCAATTCGTAACATCTTCCCTCAAGCCTTTGTGTGACCCCTGGCCGATACAGACGTTTCCGCACCCGGAGGATGAACCTGAGCACGTACGCTTATTGATGTACACATGCGCAGGAGGAGATGAAGCCAAAGTAACTCCGGATGGGCGACCCGAAGCCATTTCAAAAGTTGTTCGTCGTCAGCTTTTTGCTCGAGGGCTTTCGTTTGAACCGGATGCGGTCATCGGAATTGGAGATCAAGTCTACCTAGATATCAAGTCCGGAATCGCGGACTCGGTATACGGCGATGCTGTACGCGCATACTTTGACGAGCACGGTTGGTTTGACAATGACCTCCCTGTTCTAGGTAGCAAGAATGAGAGCTTGCTAGCTCACTACGTAGACAGACAAATTGGCCAGCTTTATGGCGTGATGTTTCGTTCTACACCTACCTATCTGACAATGGATGACCACGACTATTTCGAAAATGACGTGGCCAACAACAACATGGTTACGTTCCCGGTCGATAGTTTCCAGCTACGGCTAGCTCGTACCACTCAGCAGCTCTATTTCCCTGAATTCCTACCCGATCAAAATAGACCGTTGGGACTTTCTGGGAGCTCGGCAGGAGACAGGGCTGAGGGATTATCGGAATCCTTCGGCACACTTCGCTATGGCAAGTTGCTGGAGCTACTGATGTATGACTGCAGGCGTTTTATGGATCTCAAGGGCGAATTATCGAGATTTGTTGCTGCGGACGCGGAGGACTGGCTCATCAGTCGCACGGGAGCCGACGATACATCTCACCTGATTCACGTTCCATCCACGCCAATGGGGTGGTCGGCGGGCAAGTGGGCAGAATGGTACCCCGATGTCCTGGATGGAAAGACACTAACGATCGAAAAGCATAAGCACCTCTGGCAGCCTGGTTGGTTCGCACAACATCAACGTATTTTGAAGTCTCTGTATGCGCAGACCGAACGCCCGCCCGTGATGATTTCTGGTGACCTACATGCAATTGCTTACTCGAAAATTATGAGCAGCGGAGATTTGAGCTTTGACGACAACCCTATCCACACAATCCTCGCAGGTTCCATCGGTACAGAGGACGAAGGGTATCCGTCGTTCTATCGCGGAGTAGGTGGCCAACCGCCGCAACTCTTGTCAGTTGAGGAGGTGGTAAAGCCAATCGAAAAGCTGGGCTTTTCTATCTTGGATATCACTAAGAACAACATCAAGGTTCGACAATTTGCTTGGCGACCGCCGGAGGAGGAGACTCATATCGATACCTTGCAACCATTTTCGACGATTCAAATAAGTCGAAATAAAGCCTGATTGGTTTAGACTTCTCGAAATTGTTTTTCAGGCTGGACCATATCAACTATGACTTTTTCTCGAAGGACATTTATTAGAGCGATCTCAACATCGGCAACTGTGTCGGCAGCCGGATTGCTATTCCAGAAGTCAACACTCGCGGAGCAAAATGCGGCACAACTGGCGCCGATCGCAAACACTGAGGAATTCCTTTTGCCAGGACCAGATGGTCGCAATACCAAGTCATCTGTAGGTGTTTAGAAAATCTCAATCCAAGACTAAGGCTCATTGCTCTGGCCCCGAGGAGGAATATTTAGCCGAGGGCTGAGATTTCAACTATCTAGCAGGGTCTGTTTCTGACTGGATTTTCGATGCCCCAAAATTGATTTCACAAAATAGCAGACGCGCTGATTCACTGCCGTTATGATGAGCCGCTTTGCTTGGTCTGAGAGTCGAAAGTCGTGTCTGAAAGTGAGTGGAAAATACATAAGTTTGGTGGCAGCAGCCTTGCTGATGCGGATTGTTTCGAACGCGTGGCCGAGATAGTCAGTGATCTGCCGCCGACTCGCCTAGGTATCGTTGTATCCGCGATGGGCGGCATGACTAACGGTCTCCTCGCGCTAGTCGCTCTAGCCGAATTGGGTGACAGCGGCTTACTCAAAGCGCTACACGCCATTGGCGCTCGATATGCGGATGCGGCCAAGCAGCTGGTCTCAGGCGAATCATTGGTCAAGCTTTTGGATGACTGGGACCTCGATACGAAAGATATCGAGGCAGTTCTAGCAAGCATTTCGAAAGTTAAATCGGCGTCGCACCACAATCGCGATGTCGTGTCGGGCTTTGGAGAAATCTGGTCGGCCCGCTTGCTAGCTGCGCATTTGGAAGAAAAGCTCGGCAGCGATAGAGCAGGAAGCTGGGTTGATGCTCGCAATGTCATTACGGTACGTCAGGGAGATTTGGGACCCGCAGTGCTGTGGGACGAATCTCGCGCCAAGATGGCAGCTGTCCTTGAGCAGGGATTGAGTGAAATTGCGGTCATGACCGGATTTATCGCCGTGGATGAGGATGGACAGCAGACGACACTAGGACGAAATGGTAGCGATTTTTCTGCCGCTATTTTTGCGGCACTCACGGCAGCAGATGAGCTGGACATCTGGACTGATGTTAATGGCGTGATGAGTGCTGATCCTCGGCGTGTGCCAGATGCACAAGTGATTCACTCTTTGTCGTATAACGAAGCGATGGAGCTTGCCTATTTCGGCGCGAGTGTTATTCATCCCCAAACGCTCGGACCGGCGATTGAAAATGACATTGCCGTCGTCATTCGCAATAGCTTTCAACCCGAACTTCCGGGTAGCCGCATTAGTACGCTGCAATCTGATTCCAAGCACATCAAGGGCATAACCGCCGTTAGCGATATGACGCTCCTGAATGTCGAAGGCACAGGAATGATTGGCGTACCAGGCACGGCTGATCGTCTGTTCGCGGCGCTCAAGAATGCGGGCGTTTCGGTTACATTGATTTCGCAGGCAAGCTCGGAGCATTCGATCTGTATCGCCATTCCCGGCGACCTTGCAGAGCGCGCGAAGCTGACGATTACAGATGCATTTGCAGAAGAATTGGATGGTGGTCAGATTGAAAGTATTGATATAACGGGAAACCAAAGCATCATCGCCGTCGTTGGAGATGGTATGGCCGGATCGCCCGGTGTTGCCGCCCGTTTTTTCGCCAACCTCGGGCGTGCCGGAATTAACGTTCGCGCTATTGCTCAGGGTTCGTCCGAGCGGAACATCTCCGCGGTTGTTGATACCGATGATGTGACGCGAGCCCTACGGGCGGTGCATTCCGGATTTTATCTTTCCGCTAAAACGATCTCGGTTGGGATCATCGGCGCTGGAGTGGTAGGTGGTACTTTGTTGGATCAGATCCTCCAGCAGCAAGCGCGTTTAGCAGAACGATTCGGCTTGGATCTTCGCGTGCGGGCGATTGCTCGCTCAAGCCGAATGTTATTGGGCGAACGACGCATCGACCTTAACAATTGGCGCGATGACCTGAATAAAAGTGAGGTTGCGGTCGATTTCGCAGCATTTGATGATCACGTGCATGCCGAGCATTTGCCGCACGCGGTGATCATCGATTGCACTGCAGACGAATCAATTGCGAATCGTTATGCCGGATGGCTGGCGCGTGGAATTCATGTGATTACGCCCAACAAGAAGGCATTTAGCTCCAGTCAAACTTACTACGAAGCCATACGCGATGCTGCTGAGGAAGGTGGCAGTCACTATTTCTACGAAACGACGGTCGGCGCAGCACTGCCTATAATCAAAACGATTCGTGACTTGGTCGATACTGGCGATAGCATTCGGAGCGTTAAGGGGATCTTATCTGGGACGCTTGCCTACCTGTTTAATGTCTACGATGGCAGCAAGCCGTTTTCGGAAATTGTCGTCGATGCCCGCAACAGTGGGTATACAGAGCCAGACCCGCGTGAGGATTTATCGGGCATGGACGTCGCTAGGAAATTAACCATTTTGGCGCGCGAACTGGGGCAGAAGATTGAAATAGGGGACTTCCCCGTTCAGAACCTTATTCCAGAAGCGTTGCGTGATAGCAGTGTCGGCGAGTTTTTGGAGCGGCTTGCGGATTATGATGACGAAATGTTGCAGCAATACAATGCAGCGAAAGCAGAGGGCAAGGTTCTACGTTACATAGCAACGTTGAATGCGGCTGGTGAAGCAGAAGTCGGCTTGAAAACAGTTAGTGAGGATGACGCTTTTAGTAATATGCAGCTAACGGACAACCTGGTTCAGTTTTCAAGCGAACGATACTCGCAGAATCCGCTGGTGATTCAGGGGCCGGGCGCCGGACCTGAAGTGACCGCCGGGGGTGTGTTCGGTGATCTGCTTCGACTGGCAACATTTTTGGGCGATGGGGTGAGGGTATGACAGAGCCGGGGTTTGTAACGGCATTTGCGCCTGGATCAATCGGTAATGTCGCGGTGGGTTTCGACATGCTGGGATTGGCGATTGCGGGAGCAGGAGATCGCGTTTCTGCAAGGCGCGTCAACGATCCTGGCGTCACGATTCGTGAAGTTCGCGGCATGGATGGCCAGATTCATCCTTCATTGTCGGCAGCGGCAGATGAGAATACGGCGTCCATTGCAGCGAAGTCTCTTTGGTTTGCTGCAGGTCATCGGGGTGGCATCGAATTGATCGTGCATAAGGGTGTGCCCTTAAAATCCGGCATGGGAAGCTCTGCTACATCCGCGGTTGCGGCTGTCGTCGCAGTTAACGCGCTACTCGATGAGCCGTATCGAACCGAAGACCTGTTGGTGTATGCGCTGGCCGGGGAGCAATTCGCCAGTGGCGGTTTGCATGCGGACAATGTCGCACCCAGTCTCATCGGCGGCTTGGTGTTATGCCCCAATGTCTTGTTGCCACGCATGGTTTCCTTGAAGGTTCCAACTGGCGTCAGCAGTGTGCTTGTGCATCCGGACTTAGAGGTCAGTACCGCAGATTCGCGACGTGGTCTCGCTAAGACGTACTCACAAGAACAGTGGCTAACACAGCAGGGGTACATTGCCGGCTTTATCGCGGCATGTGAGCACGACGATTTGGATCTGTTTGCAAAATGCTTGCGTGACGAACTTATTGAGCCGCAACGAGCCGTGTCGATTCCGTGCTTTCCTGACGCCAAAGCAGCCGCTATGAGGTCAGGTGCATTTGGTTGTTCGATCTCCGGAAGCGGCCCAAGTATTTTTGCACTCTGCGCAGATGACGATGCCGAGAATATTGCCGCTATTATGAAACAGGCTTGCCAGGATGCAGGCTACGAATGTCAATCATGGATAAGCCCGATGAATTCACCTGGCGCTTGCATCGACTCAGCAAAATGAAATTTGTAAGTACACGGGGCGGTGAATCGGTCGATCTTGATACGGCCCTTGTGCAGGGCATCGCCAGTGACGGCGGACTTTTTCTTCCCGATGTTCTACCAAAATTGAGTATTGAGGCGCTAAGCGAAGAGTCATCGGAACGTGGTCTGGCAAAAGCTTTTCTGGCTCCGTTTTTTGAAGGTTCAAGCATAGCCTCGCAACTAGACGAGATCATCGCCGAGACTTTTTCTTTTGAAATTCCCAAGATAAAACTACCGGTTGAGAACGGGCGTTGCGATTTGCTGGAACTGTTTCACGGTCCCACGGCAGCGTTCAAAGACATTGGCGCTGGATTTCTCGCGGCCTGTCTTTCGCGCATTGAGGGCGACGAAGCGCAGCCGCTAACAATATTGGTTGCGACCTCCGGTGATACCGGCGGCGCCGTTGCTGCGGCATTCAATGAACGACCTGGAATGCGAGTGGTGGTTCTTTATCCAGACGGTATGGTTTCCGATCGACAAGTACACCAGTTGACCTGTTGGAGCGACAACGTCTTGTCGCTGGCCGTCAATGGGACTTTTGATGATTGTCAGGCCATTGTAAAAACCGCGCTAGCAGATGCATCTCTGTCAGCAAAGCATCGATTTAGTTCTGCCAACAGTATTAATATCGGCCGCCTGTTGCCGCAAGCTATTTACTATGCCAATGCCAGCATCGCCCATTGGCAAGAAACCGGTAATAAGCCGGGATTCATTATCCCCACTGGCAATCTCGGCAATGCGTTTGCTTGTTTTTTGGCGGGAGAAGTTGGTCTCCCTATTGGTGATATTGTTTTGGTGACTAACGCCAATCGAATTATCAATGATTACCTAGGTGGCGCGGAATGGGCCCCGCGAACCAGTGTGCAGACCTTGGCGTCCGCCATGGACGTTGGAAACCCGAGTAATATGGAGCGATTACGATTTGTCGGCGGTGAGGCCATGGAGCTCGCCAAAAAAGTGGAGTCATTGTCCGTTACTGACGAGGAAATTACACAGCAGATTGCACAGAACTATCAGGACTGGGGTGTCGCAACCTGTCCGCATACAGCAACGGCTACATTTGCCTGGCGCAAACTTTCGGATGCGGCGCGGATGGAACAAGATTGGATCTTGGTCGCAACAGCGCATGCCGCTAAGTTTGAGCAAATAGTCGAACCGATTATTGGCTCCACAGTTGAGCTTCCCACTGAGCTCGCGGAGATACTTGAGAAACCAAGCCGCGTGGAAAAAATTGACGCTTCGATGGGCGCTTTTGAACAGGTACTCGAACGTTGTTTCGGGTAAATTGGTATCGGCTTGCATTTATCAATTGCTCACCATAGTCTCAGGTCGCCACCCATAACGGTTGATCTCACGGAGCTAAGCGCCAACTAATGAATGACGTTTTAGCCGATGGTTTAATTATCCCCGGGGTTCTAGGGCTGGTTGCTGGACCCCTCTTAATAATTTGGCTCCTCGTTCGACGCCGTCGCGCGGTGCCGCGAACCCTTGCGAGCGTCATTAACGACATCGCGTTTGCACGCATTCAGGGTCTCGTCATTCCAGAAGTTTACGAAGGTGAAATTCAAATTGACTACTTGGTGCTGACGGCGCAAGGCTTACTAATTGTTGAGGTCAAGGATGTTGTTGGGGCGGTTTTTGGCAGCGACAAAATCCAGGACTGGACAGTCATTGGCGAGAACAGTCGATTTACTTTTGGCAACCCACAGCCCGCTTTGTACGATCGTGTCGCTGCTGTAAGACAAATCGTTCGGCACGTTCCGGTGACCGGAAGAATTGTTTTCCTCGATGGGGCAACCTTCACAAAAGGGGTGCCTAGCATGGTCTGCAGTTTGGACGAATTACGTTCCGAATTTGCGGAAGAGGATAAGGCGGCAGCGAGCGCTAAGATTGAAGCATTCAAGCCTCATTGGGAACAGATCCAGGCGGGTGGTGATCGAGACTCTTCCTGACGGGCGACTAGTGTTCGACTAGAAGTTCGACGTGACTCTCAAACGTCAATTGTCATGTGCCACATCACCAACGGAGCGATTTTATGAAGATGCGAATACTCTTAGCACTGTCCCTTCTTTGCCCGCCACTTGTTGCGCACGCATTCGACGTCGTCGATTACCAGATGATTGATCTCAGCCACAGCTACGGGAAAAAACCTTGTATTGGCCAACATCGCCAAGCGCATTCCAAAAACAAGAACTGGCGAACGGTGTAACAGACGAGGGATATTTTTACTCTGCCTACGCGGTTTGTACGCCCAAGCACGGCGGCACTCATATCGATGCGCCGGTACATTTTTCAAAGGGTGGGCGATCTACGGACCAGCTCGTTCTTGAAAGTTTGATGGCGCCGGCTGTCGTTATTGATGTGACAGAAAAGGCAGCAGCAGATCGAAACTACCGCCTCTCGGTTGCTGATGTCGAGGCTTTCGAAAAAGCGCACGGGGCTATAGCCGCGGGTTCAGTCGTGTTGATGAGAACCAATTGGAGTCAACGTTGGTCCGATGCATTGGACTACTTTGGCGATGATACCGCGGAGGATGCGAGTAATTTGACGTTTCCAGGATTAGGCGCTGATGCGACACGTTTATTAGTGTAGGAACGAAAGGTCGGCATGCTCGGTATCGATACAGCATCTGTTGATTACGGTCCTTCGCAAGACTTTATTGTTCATCAAATTGGTGCGGCAGAGGGCGTGCCCAATTTGGAAAATCAGACCAACTTGGCCGAGTTGCCGGAAACCGGAAGCGTCATAGTCGCGCTGCCGATGAAGATTGAAGGTGGGTCAGGCGGTCCCGTAAGAGTGGTCGCCTTAATTCCGCGCTAGTTCTGTATCAGGTATTCGGAATGCCGAAGAATTTGATGGCTGTTGCTGTGGTGTGTGCCGCCACGTCTTGCACCGATTGATTGCGCGCCTCAGCGACGACTCGTAACACCTCAGTGAGATATGCCGGCTCGTTACGACGGGTTGCTGGTTTTGGCGTTAGTGTTCGGGGCATGAGGTATGGCGCGTCGGTTTCTATCATTAGTTTGTCGTCCGGAATCAAATGGACGATGTCGTGTAAATGCGCTCCACGTCGCTCATCACAAATCCAACCGGTAATACCGATGTACAGACCCATATCCAGGTAAGTTTTCAATTGTGCTTCGGTCCCGGTAAAACAATGCGCGACGGCTCGGGTGATTTTTTTCAGTTGTGGGGTCAGTTGCTCGACAAAGTCATCATGTGCGTCCCGTTGATGCAGGAACACCGGCAGCTCAAGATCAACGGCGATCTCTAGTTGTTGATCGAATGCATCTCGCTGTGCGTCGCGGGGTGAAAAATCACGAAAATAGTCCAGGCCGCACTCTCCAACTGCGACCACCGCATCATCGATGAGCAATGCACGCAGTGCCTTATCAACGTCGACAGTGTATTCCGCCGCGTGATGAGGATGTACTCCGGCTGTTGAAAACAGTATTCCAGGTCTTGTTTTCGCGAGCGCTAACGCTTTGTGACTGCCTTCTTCGCTTGCGCCAGTAAGAACCATTTGTTTTACGCCATTTTCTGCTGCGCGATTGATAACCTCGTCGCGGTCGTCAGAGAAACTGTCGTGCGTTAGGTTTGCACCTATATCAATTAAATTCATTCTGGTTTGGGCCTAACGCGGATGCCAACGGAAGGTAATGGCGCCGAGCGTTAGGAAGAACGCGCTCATGAGGAGGAGGGTCAATAGTTGTGGCGCGATATCGATGAGGCTGGCTCCATCGAGCATTACGGCGCGCGCTGCATCGAGAATATGCGTTAGCGGAAAAAGGGATGCAAATTTCTGAACCCATTCTCCGGCCGATTCCAGTGAAAACCAAACTCCGGATAACATCATCATGGGCCAAGTCACCATATTGAGGAGTCCGCCAGCGAGCTCCTCACTCGTCACTCGTGCGGCAACAAGTAAACCCAACGACACCAGCGTAACTGCGCCGACGGAGAGGATAACCAAGAGTGTCAGATAACTCCCATCAACCCGAATATCCAAGAAATATTGGGTCCCCAAAAACACAAAAGACGTAAACACCATTATTAGCATTAAACGGGAAGCGACTTGGGCAACAACAAATTCGATAGCGCGGAGCGGCGTTGCCCGGAGTCGTTTCAAGAAGCCGTTTTTGCGGTATCGGACTACGACGTAGCCGACACCAAAAAGGCTGCTGAACATCATATTCATGCCAAGGATGCCGGGTAGCACCCAATCGACGTAACGGACAGCATCGCCGCCTATTGGCGATTTTTGGAAGGGCGTTGAGTTTTCTGTCTCGGTTTTTAATAGCGCTATTTCTACGAAATAGCCGCTAGGAGATTCAGGATTCACCCAATAGCGTTGCGGACTTCCAAAATCGATCAACAAATCAAGTTGGTGGCGAGAAACCTTACGCTCTCCTTCCTGTTGGTCTTTGATGGGGACAAATTCGACATAACGAGTGTCCAAAAACGGATGATTCGCAACCTCCGGGAGATCGTCCGCCGAGAGAACGCCGACCGTAAATTGCGCGCGGTCATTACCAAAAGCAAATGAAAGTCCGAGCATGAGTGTTACAGGCAAGATGATGTTCCAGGCCATCGAGCCGCGATCGCGCACAAACTCGAGATTGCGGGCGCGAAAGACTGCAAAAATTCGTTTCCACATAGTTCAGGCTCGCAAAGAATGTCCGGTCAGATCGAGGAATAAATCCTCTAAATTAGGCTGACGGATTTTCAATTGATTAAGGCCGGACGTCAGTTTAGCGAGCTCGCGCAAGATCTCACTGACGTCATTCGTTTCAATTTCGATAATTCCTTCGGTCTCCAAAACTTTGTGTGGGATGGACGCCAAACTGCCGGAAATTTCTCCGATCGGAATTTCAATAATTACGTTCTTGTAATGTTGTTGCAGTAAATCGCCTGGCGATCCCTGAATGATAATCTTGCCAGATTCCATGATCGCAATGTCATCACACAAGATTTCTGCTTCTTCCATGTAATGCGTGGTGAGTATTACCGTTGTACCGGCGGCACGAATGCTCTTCACCAAATCCCAAAAATTTCGCCGCGCTTGTGGGTCTAGGCCAGTGGTGGGTTCATCCAGAAAAATCAATCGTGGTTGATTGACCAGCGCAATTGCGAGCAGCAACCGTTGTCGTTGACCTCCCGAAAGTTTCCGATTGTCACGGTCAAGCAGTTCGCCCAGGGAGCACGTTTCAATGATTTCATCGAGATTGGCTTTGCGGTCATAAAGACTTCGAAACATCTCCAATGATTCTTTGACCGTAATGTAATCCTGCAGCGCCGTATGTTGAAACTGAATGCCCGCTTCTTCGCGAAAGCGGGATCCGGCAGGGGCGCCGTAGTACCAGATTTCACCACTCGAGGTAGGCGTGACCCCTTCGAGCATTTCGACGGTCGTTGTTTTTCCGGCGCCGTTCGGTCCTAGTAGACCGAAGCAGGTGCCTTCCATGACCGAAAAAGAGACATCATCGACTGCCCGGACTTCAGGGTATTGTTTAACGAGGTTTCTGGCCTCGAGAGCAATTTGCATGCTGTTGCACTATGGGGTTCGAGCGGATGGAGAAGGTTACCTTGTGGATGGCTCCTCGCATAGCATCCTGGTATTGCAACCGAGTGCGTTTGGGCGGCATCTAATCGTTTAATTGCCATGAATTTGCCTGAATTGGGGAAAGAAAATGAAGCGACATACGAAATTTGCTGCAGCTATGGCGGTCATAGCCGCCTTGATCGTGCCCGCACCGGCCAACGCATTGAGCATCAACTAAAGCATCAAGGTGGAGGCGGGCGCCGAAGTTGATGGCGCGTCTTCAGTTAATGGGAGCATTTCCATTGGTGAGGGAGCGACGGTGAACGGGTCTGTTGATACGGTCAATGGCACTATTCGCGTGGATGAGAATGCAAAAATTGATGATGCTGGAACGGTTAATGGCAGCGTTCGCATAGCATCAGGCGTGACGGCCGAAGACGTGTCGTCCGTTAATGGCTCCATTCGTATTGGAGAAAATGTCATTATCGAGGGAGGCGTCTCAGTCGTTAATGGCAAGATCAGCTTGGACAAAGGCACGCAAGTCGCCGAATCTGTAATCAATGTAAATGGTCAGATAACCGTTGTCGGTGCTCAGATTGGGGCGACCTTGAGACCGTTTCAGGTGACATCATGCTCACTGAGGGATCTACGTTAATGGGCAATCTGATTGTTGAGGAATCTGGCGGTTGGAGTGGCGGAAAAAAACGGCGCACACCCAAGATCATTATTGGCCCAAATTCGACGGTCGCCGCCGGCAACATTGAACTAGAGCAGGAAGTTGAGCTCTACATCAGCGAATCTGCAGAAGTGGGCGGGGTAAGCGGTGAAATGAGCATAGACGACGCGGTGCGATTTTCGGGTTCAACACCCTAAGTAGGGCAGGTGTGGAGTTAAAATTAAACGCAGTGGGGCTGCACAGAGGCGTCGGCGTCGGTTAGAATCCAGCTGTGCAAAATACCGCTGAACAGCTTCTACTTTTCAATCCAGAACGTAATGAGCCTGGTGATATTCCGGGTTTTTCTGTGCGCGTGAGTGCGCGAGCGAAACGTCTGTCAATAAAGGTATTTCCCCGCGGCCGTGTCGAGGTCGTTACGCCACGCAGAACCAGTGCGAGAGTCGTAAAGGCTTTTGTTGAGGAAAATCAGGTCTGGATCAATCGGGCGCGTGAGTCTTTTGCGGCAAGCTACACCCCGGAGTCTTTTGTCCTGCCCCAGCGCATCGATTTGGCGACCCTTGATAAGCGTTACATTGTTAATTACCAGCCATCGGCGGGCACCAAGACCGTTCGTTATCGTTGTGCGCACAATATTGTCACGCTAAGCGGCAATACCGGGGACCGAGACGCGTGTGTAAAAACACTTAAGCGCTGGCTATCTGAAACGGCGCGAACGACATTTACGCCGCGACTTGATGCGTTGGCGCAGCGGACTGATTTAGCCTATGGGAAAATGCATATTCGACTGCAACGAACCTGTTGGGGTAGTCGCAGTTCCAGTGGCACGATTAGCCTAAATCTATCGCTGCTGTTCCTGGCACCGGAATTAACGCAGTATCTGATGATTCACGAACTCTGTCATGGGCGACATATGAATCATTCGAAACGCTTCTGGAGGCTAGTGTTCAAGCATGAACCAGGCTACGAGCAATTGGACCGACGGCTTGGAGAGTCCTGGCGGGACGTGCCTAATTGGTTAGGTGTTTATTAGTTAAAACAATGAATTAGACGTTATTTGTGATGTTAAATATCACCCTTGATCAAGCAGTTCTCGCAAGTTAATAGTGGCCGCATTTGCGCGTGCTAAGTAGTTGGCCATGACCAGTGAATGATTGGCGAACAAACCGAAACCACCGCCATTCATGACCATGGGCGATTGAAGTGGTTGCAGGCTCGCCTTTAATTCTCGAATGATCTGTCGAACACTTAATTCGGCATTTTTATCGGCCAATACATGTACGAAATCGAGTTCCGCTGCGCGGAAAAAATGTACTAATGCCCATGCGGTTCCGCGCGCCTCGTAAAATACATCGTCAATTTCAAACCATGATGTTTGTACATTTACATTATCTGGCAATGTAGTATTGGCCTCCGCCGCAGCGTCGCCTGCAAGGTCTGTATTGACAACGTGCGTCGCGACGCTATCGCCAAGTCTTCGACTCAAACTGCCGAGGCGTTTTTCGACCTGTGCGAGCCATTCTCGGAGATTGTCCGCCCGCGCAAAGAACTGCGCATCTTTAACATCTGCGCCGGACAGTCGATCGCGATAGAGTTTGAATCCGGCAATCCCTTCTCGATACTCGGCTTCCGTTCTGGGCAATATCCAGGAGTTGTTGTCGAAAAAGAATTTTTGCTCTGCCTTGGCAAGATCGGCATCTTCCCGCGACTGGGATTGACTCCGGCTGTAATCATTTCGAATCACGCGAGCGAGGTCGCGTACCTGCTGTATGGCACCGAGTTCGAAGTTTGGAATATTGTCGAGGAATACACTCGGCGGAATCACGTCGTTGGTCAAATAGCCGCCGTTCTTCTCAAGAAGCGTTTCCGTGACTCGTATTAGCGTGTCCGTAGTCGCGTAGCCGATCGCTTTATTGCCGGCGGCTGACGTTCCGTTGACCCAGAAAATGTCCGGGCTGCGTGACCAATACCAACCGAAGCCAAGGTTGAGAAGCAGGACGAGAACAAGGGAGTAACCCGCTATGCGGCGCCACAGCGGCCGACGGACGATATCTTCTGCGGTTTTTTCTTTTTGAGAAACATGAGTATTCATTCGTTTGGACTTGGAGAGAATCTACCAGTTCCGAGATTGTCGCGCCGGACTTTCCCTGTTGGCACAAATCCGGAAGGGGGTCAGAGGTTTACTCTGACCCCGATTGGATCTAGCCATTACGGGAACATGCTTGCCGTAACTCAGTGTACCGTCGCGTGAGGAGCTCTCAGGCCGCTAGCTGGCGCAGCACGTATTGCAATATCCCGCCATGCTCAAAATAGTCGCGCTCTTTTGGCGTATCTATCCGAATTTTTGCGGTGAAAGTGATTGCATCGCCATCGTCAGGCGTCGCCGTTACGGTTACAACGTCAGCGTCTGCATTGGTGTGGCCGCTAATGTCGTAGGTTTCTTTTCCTGTAAGGCCCAGTGCCTCAGCACTCTCACCATCCATGAATTGCAGCGGCAAAACACCCATGCCAATGAGATTCGAGCGATGAATGCGTTCGTAACTTTGCGTGATAACGGCTTTGACGCCTAGCAGCATAGTGCCTTTGGCTGCCCAGTCACGAGATGAGCCTGTGCCGTATTCGGTGCCGGCAATAATCACCAGCGGGGTACCACTTTGCTGATATTTCAGTGAGGCATCGTAAATTGACATCTCTTCGTCGCTCGGTTGATGTCGTGTCCAGCCACCCTCAGTGCCAGGGGCGAGTTGGTTTCGCAAGCGAATATTGGCAAAGGTGCCACGCATCATCACTTCATGATTGCCGCGTCTTGATCCGTAGGAATTGAAATCGACCGGTTTCACACCTTTTTCCTGAAGATAGGTGGCAGCGGGGCTATCCACCGCAATACTGCCAGCCGGCGAAATGTGATCGGTAGTGACGGAATCACCTAATAATGCGAGCGCGCGAGCACCGACAATATCGTTAACATCCGGAATATCCAGAGTCATGCCTTCGAAATACGGTGGATTGCGAACATAGGTTGAGTCCGATGCCCAGGTGTAGATCTCACCCTCTGGTGAATCGATGTTGTTCCAGTTTTCATCGCCATCAAAGACCCCGTCATAGCTTCTTTTAAACATGTTGGAGTCGATATTTTGGCTAACGACGGATTGAATTTCCTTTTGAGTCGGCCAAAGGTCCTTGAGATAAACCTCATTGCCGTCTGTATCTGTTCCGAGGGGGTCTTTGTAGAGATTGACTTCCATCGAGCCAGCCAGGGCATAAGCAACCACAAATGGTGGTGACGCGAGGAAATTCATTTGGACCAATGGATGAATGCGGCCTTCAAAATTGCGATTTCCAGAGAGGACGCTGCAGCCGACAATATCCTCGTCCTGAACGCCTTTGGCGATTTCCGGCAATAGTGGTCCAGAATTCCCGATGCACGTCGTACACCCGTAGCCAACCGTATAAAAACCCAGCCCTTCCAGGTCGTGATCCAGTCCGGATTTCTCCAGGTAGTCTGTGACCACCTTAGAACCCGGTGCAAGGCTTGTTTTAACCCAGGGTTTCGATTGTAAGCCCTTGGCTCGTGCGTTTCTGGCTAGAAGGCCTGCGGCAATCATGACTGCCGGGTTCGAGGTATTGGTGCAGCTTGTGATAGCCGCAATGAGCACGGCGCCGTCCGCAATTTCCATCGATTCAGCGTCTAATTCGATTTGAGCGGAGCCCCCTGTTTCTCTATCGGCGGTCATTTTGGTCAGGTGATCTCGATAAGTAGAGTCGGCCACACTGAGCGGAATACGATCCTGCGGGCGCTTGGGTCCGGCCAGGCTAGGCTCGACTGTGCCCATATCCAATTCCAGAGAATCGGAGTAAAGCGGATCTTCCTGGCCTGTGTAGCGCCACATGCCTTGTGCTTTCGCATAGGCTTCGATTAATTCGATATGCGCTGCATCGCGTCCTGACAATTCCAGATAGCGCAACGTTTCAACATCAATCGGAAATATCGCGCAGGTACTACCGAACTCCGGAGACATGTTGCCAAGCGTCGCACGATCAGCAAGCGGTAACTGGTCGAGCCCATCACCGTAAAACTCAACAAACGTGCCGACAACCCCCTTATTACGGAGCATCTCCGTCACTGTCAGTACCAAGTCGGTCGCCGTCGTGCCTTCTTTCAGCGCGCCAGACAATTTGAATCCGATGACATTGGGAATGAGCATGGTGATTGGTTGGCCCAGCATTGCCGCTTCGGCCTCGATTCCACCGACGCCCCAACCGAGTATGCCCAGGCCGTTGATCATCGTGGTATGCGAGTCCGTGCCAACCACCGTATCGGGGAAAGCACTCCGGGTACCGTCCTTGTCGACGTTGAAAATAACTCGACCGAGATATTCGAGGTTTACTTGATGGACGATGCCGGTATTCGGTGGGACCACGCGAAAGTTCTCGAATGCGCCCTGGCCCCAACGTAAAAATGAGTAACGTTCACGATTGCGCTTGAATTCGATCTTATTGTTTAGCTCCAAGGCATCAGCAGACCCGTAACGATCAATTTGGACCGAATGATCGATTACAAGCTCAGCGGGTGATAGCGGATTGATGCTGTCAGCGCTGCCACCCAATTTTACGACTGCATCCCGCATGGCAGCCAGATCGACAACTGCCGGCACACCTGTGAAATCCTGCAAAATTACGCGACTAGGCGTAAACGAAATCTCGGTGCTAGGCGCCGCTTTCGGGTCCCAGTTCGCTAACGCAAGAATATCCTCGCGGGTGACGTCTCTGCCATCTTCAAACCGCAGCAGATTCTCCATTAGAATTTTTAAAGAATAGGGGAGCCTGGCTACATGTCCTTCCGAAACTGCATCCAATTTATAAATTTCATAGTCGTTACCGCCTACATTGAGCGTTGAACGAGCGCCGAAGCTGTCCGTCATGTAATTTCTCCGGGATAGTTGAGTGTCCAATATTGGGAGACGCATGTTTGGCCCCGCCGCGGGTGGGGATTATAGCGTCTTAGGACACCTTTAGCATGGGTCCTGATGGCCAACTGCCCGATCTATGACTGCCCCGCCAAGACAACACTCCCCGGCGTAAAAAACCACGTATTGGCCGGGCGTGACGGCTGCCTGTGATGTTGCGAAGTCGACGAGCACCGTGTTATTGCCATGTAGTGATAACGTACAGTTTTGATCTTCCTGCCGATAACGGACCTTGGCAGTGCATGAAAACGTATCGCTGGGGCGGCCGTTGATCCAGCTTGGCTCACTGGCCTCAAGCTGCTGACTGTAACGAAGCGGATGTTCGCCTTGAACGACAATCAGTGTATTGCTTGCCAAATCTTTCGTGGCCACATACCAGGGGTCGTTGCCCGTATCCTGGCGTCCGCCGATCCCGAGTCCTTGCCGTTGACCCAATGTGTAATACATCAAGCCGCAATGCTCACCAATAATTTTTCCGTCAGGAGTCTGTATTGGTCCGGGGTTCGCTGGCAGATAGGTCGATAGAAATTCTCGAAACGGGCGTTCACCAATAAAACAAATACCAGTGCTGTCTTTTTTTCCTTGGACGTGGAGGGCATGATCGCGGGCTATTTCGCGGACCTCCGTCTTTTGCAATTCACCCAGCGGAAATATTGTCCGTTGCAGTGCGTCCTTGGTGACCGCATGTAAGAAATAACTTTGATCTTTGGAGCGGTCCTTTGCTTTCAGTAGGACGACCTCATCGTCAATGAGCGTCGTTCTCGCGTAGTGCCCGGTTGCGATGAAGTCACCGCCAAGTCTCTTTGCGTAGTCGTAGAACGTTCCGAACTTTATTTCCCGGTTGCACAGGACGTCCGGGTTCGGCGTGCGACCCCTACGATATTCGGCTAGAAAGTGACTGAAGACCTGTGTGTAATACTCATGCGAAAAATTGACGTGGTGCAAGGTGATGCCGAGTTGCTCGCACACTTGCCGCGCATCCTGTAGATCATCCGCCGCAGTGCAGTAGCCGTCGTCATCTTCCCAGTTGGTCATGTGCAGGGCCTGGACGTCGGCACCCTGACTCTGCAGTAAGATCGCGGCGACAGCCGAATCCACGCCTCCCGATAGCCCAAGAATGACACGTTTGCCTGCTAATTTTGAAGAAGACTTCAACATAGGACGGAATTGTAGCCCGATCATATAAAGAACGGCGCGTAAATGTCATGCGCGGACTGAGAAACTAATGCGGCTAGGCGAGGGCGGCGTTGGCGAGTACTTGGTCTAAATTCTGTTGCACTGACAGCGCATTGGACAATATCGATTCGGGTTGCCGGCGACCGGCGAGATAGTCTTCGACAGACCGCATTACCATAGGTGTTTGCAGGTCTTTTTTGCGGCGCCGAATATCTGCGATTGAATACCAATGCTTTGCGACGATCCCGTCATCCAGCGTTCTTTCGGTATCAATTGACAATAAATTCGCAGTATAGGCAATGCGTAAGAAGTTTTGTCGTGTCTGGGGATGGATCCATAAATAGACACTCAGGAGTCCATTGACTAAAATCGTGCAGCCCGATTCTTCCAGGGCTTCACGCTCAGTGGCTTGCTTGGGTGATTCACCGGCTTCAATGTGGCCGCCCGGTTGGTTGATGACAATCGAACCTGAGGCGCGCTCTTCAATGATCAGGAACTGGTCATCTCTTGTAACGATGGCGGAAACTGTCAGGTCAGTGGGCAGCACAGAATTACTCGACGGTTGCTAAATGCCGAGTTAGCGAAACTCGATTTCGACTTCGCTGGCTAGCCAAATTTCATTAAACATTGTTCCGTAAAGTTTGGCAATGGCAGGTTCGTAAGTATCCGCAATTCCTTCCCAGCGCTGATGTTGTAAGCGGTACACCAGCGCCGTCTCATCTGCGATACAAAAGGATTCTGCGTGCGTTCAAAAATCCTCGCGAACGTGTCGAAATTCAATGTAAGTATTCAGCCTACGTCCCAGTTGGACGAAACTGTTACCGTTTTTTATCGCTCTCGCTGGATCAGCAATAAATACACGGATCCTCGCGTAGGCCTGCGATAGCACCATGTGTTTGACGATCTCTAGAAAATCCGGGTCGTCGTAAATGCCGGGATCCAAGTCATGCGTGAAGATCGAAAGTTTTCGAGAGGCTTCCTTGGTAATATCGTTGACGGCATTGCGCATTTCATCCTTCGTCGAAATGACCCACCGTCGGCCTTTTTCTCACGCTTCATTCATAGCCTTTTAATTCTTTTAGTTAAACCATTCCCTGAGAGATAAATTTTACCGTTTGCATAGCTTGTTTTTGTGCCAACTGCGTCACGTTTTACCGACAGAGATTATGTGAGAACGATTCTCATTCGGGCGTGCCGACCAGATCAAATGCGCCATGAGTGCACATCCAAGTCAGAAATTCGTTACCGGTCTCGGCCTTACGGAGCTGGTTGATATCCTGTTGCTCGACCTGTCGCCGGTGAGTGGCCTTTTCAAAAAAGTCGGCGCATTGTCGATTAATCGACCGAGCTTCCCCATTTAAAAAGGCGAAATGTTCGCCCTCGTGAGAGAAAGCGGTCAATCTGGCCATGCCGTGGACGATCAAGTCGCTTGATGTTGGCAATACGCTCTGCAGATTTTCCTCAGTGGGGGGTTCCGGATCCAACCACGATTTCGGATCAGTAACGACAGAGCCTAATATCATCGCAAGTTGATTGGTTGCCAATGAGGCGCTGAGGACTTCTTGTTCTCTGAGGCGCTCGATGGCGCGGTTTGAGATTCCCTTTTCCATGGCCTCGTCCGCTTGTAAATCGCGATCGCTGTAGAGGGTGGATAAAGAATGGTCGGCCCGTATTTCTGAGTTAGTGCCAAAGATTCTTTCGGCACCTGCGTATAGTTCGGCACCGCTTGGCGCTCGCATGCCTATTGAGTAAGTTACGCAACATTCATCGGTAATGCCCCAGTGAGGGACTCCTGGTGGAACATAGAGAACGTCGCGGTCGGAGCAGCGATACGTTTCCGTTGTCTTGAATTCATGCAATAGCGCGAGGTCAGTAGACGATGAGTCGACCGCCGCCGTTTGGTGATCGCCAAGTCGCCATTCGCGCACACCGTCTCCCTGACAAAGAAATACGTCATAGTTATCTTGGTGCGGGCCTACACTCCCGCCTGGTGCGGCGAAGCTCACCATTAAGTCATCGATCCTCCAGCTTGGAATGAAAGGGACGAGATCAAACCACAGTCGAAAATCCGGAAGGTGTTTGTCGACGTCTTGAACCAGTAATGTCCAATTCTTCTCTGGAAGTTGCTCCAAAAAGACTGACTCAAAAGGACCATGTTCGACGCGATAGCGAGTTTTGCTTTTCCGTTTTTCGGAAAAGACTATGCGTGACTCAACATCGTCTTGAGTTGCCAACCACCCCAGTTCGTCGCCTGTGATTGAGGGCAATTCCGTTTTGATTGCCGCCGGTAGCGCAAGCGCTCGACGCTGCCAATAGATCGCAAGAAAATCTTTCGCTGCCAATGTATCTGGAAGTAGCACAATGATTATTTATCAGACTGGCTGTGGGAAAACAGACGCTGCAGATGCCTTCGTTGACCGCCTATGAGGGTTTCTGAGCCAAGGTGCTGGCCAGCCCGATGTAGTTGGACGGTGTCATCTCGAGCAAGCGGGCTTGTTCTTCTGCAGGGATATCGAGGGTGCGAATGAAATTCTGTAACAAATCCTGCGTCACCGCTTGACCGCGAGTCAGCGCCTTAAGCTTTTCGTAAGGTTCCGCAATTCCGTAACGCCGCATCACTGTTTGGATGGGTTCGGCGAGCACTTCCCAGGCAGAATCCAGGTCGGCGGCAAGTACGGCCGGGTTAATCTGCAACTTTCGTAGACCTTTGACAGTAGAGTCAATGGCAATTATGACGTAGCCAAGCGCGACGCCAAAATTTCGTTGCACTGTTGAATCTGTAAGATCTCGCTGCCATCGGGAGATTGGTAAATTCGTTGCAAAATGGTTCAGTATTGCGTTCGCGAGCCCCAAATTTCCCTCCGCATTTTCAAAGTCTATCGGATTGACTTTATGCGGCATCGTTGATGAACCAACTTCATGGGCAGCGATATTCTGAGTGAAGTAGCCGATTGAAATGTATCCCCAAATATCGCGACAAAAATCAATCAGAATCGTGTTGTGTCGAAACAATGCTTGAGAATATTCCGCGATCCAATCGTGAGGTTCGATTTGGGTCGTATGGGTATTGGGGTCAAGACCGAGTGACTTCACAAAGTCGCTTCCAATGCGTATCCAATCTGCATCTGGATAGGCGGCGTGGTGCGCATTGAAGTTTCCGACCGCACCATTGAACTTGCCCCGAATTTCGACGGCGGCGAATTGTCGCCTGGCACGGGAAAGACGTTCGATTACGTTCGCAATTTCCTTTCCAACCGTTGTTGGTGTGGCGGTTTGGCCATGCGTGCGCGATAGCATTGGAAGATCAGCGTAATCCGCCGCCATTGAACGCAGTTTCGCCGAAAGTTCACGCATGCTCGGTTGCAGAACATCATCTCGCGCTGCACGGAGCATCAGCGCGTAGGCTAGATTGTTAATATCTTCCGACGTGCACCCAAAATGAATAAATTCACTTAAGGAGCGGGTGTCGCCAATGGTGCCAACTTTCTCACGAATGAAGTACTCGACGGCTTTAACATCGTGATTTGTTTTGGACTCGATACTCTTCACCCGTTCTGCATCGTCCAAAGTGAAATCGTCCACAATGTCGTTGAGGAGATCCTTCATGACTGCGGACAAGGGCTTTAGCTCGGGAATGCTGGCCTCATCCGCCATCCATTGAAGCCAGCGAACTTCGACCAGGACCCGATAGCGGATCAATCCATACTCGCTAAGGATGTCTCGCAAGCCGTTAACTTTATCGGCGTAGCGTCCATCGACGGGTGATAGTGCTTTGAGTTTGTTGTGTTCCATTACGATGCCGAACCCACCGCGGCTCGCGCGGATTGTGTCGCGGGAGATGGCCCGACGTCATAGGACCAAAAAGAGGTGGATGTGGGTTCGAGCACTTCGATTATTCGCTTTCTGTATCGCAGGTTAATGGGGCACTAGACTTGGGCCCGGAAAGCGCGAATCATACACCAAAGCGCAATCAATCATCAGCAGATGCAGCTAATAGCGTATCGGGAGTCGAGTCGAAAATGAGCAAGAATGCACTCCGCACAGTGCGGGACAGTATGGGTGAGCTACAGGTACCAAATGATGCGTTGTGGGGTGCTCAGACGCAGCGCGCGGTGGATAACTTCCCTATCAGCGGTATGGCGATGCCAAGAAATTTCATCAATGCGTTGGGTTTAGTCAAATGGGCCGCTGCCGGTGCCAACGCGGAACTTGGCTTGCTAACCTCTGACAAAGCGGTCGCGATTCAGAAGGCGTCGCTCGAAGTCGCAGACGGTATGTACGACGAGCATTTCCCGATAGACGTGTTTCAAACGGGGTCTGGCACAAGCTCGAATATGAATGCGAATGAAGTCATTGCGAATCTGGCGACTGAATACCTTGGGTCTGACGTGCATCCGAATGATGACGTCAATATGAGTCAAAGCAGCAACGACGTGATACCCACGTGCGTTCATGTGAGTGCCGCTTGCGAAATTGATGGCAGGTTATTGCCGGCGTTGACGCATTTGTCCAAGGTACTGGAAAAGAAGGCCCGCGAAACCGATGCTGTCGTTAAGACGGGCCGTACCCATTTAATGGATGCGATGCCTGTGACCCTGGGCCAGGAGCTTGACGGGTGGCGCGCGCAGATTGACCGGGCATCCCAACGCCTAAATGAAACCATGCATCGCCTAACGGGCATCGCGCAGGGCGGTACTGCCGTCGGCACCGGGATTAACGCACATCCTAAATTTGGCGCCAAAGTGGCCCTTTTGTTGGCAGAGCGAACCGGCGTCGGCTTTAAACAGGCTGATTCACTATTCGAGGCGCTCAGCAGTCAGGACACTGCGGTTGAAACCTCAGGTCAGCTACGGACCCTGGCGATCAGTCTGACCAAAATCTCGAATGACCTGCGCTGGATGAATTCCGGTCCGCTTGCAGGAATTGGCGAGATTGCATTGCCATCCCTGCAGCCAGGTTCGAGCATCATGCCTGGCAAGGTGAACCCGGTCATTCCGGAAGCCGTTGCAATGGTGTGTGCACAAGTAGTCGGCAACGACTCGACCATCGCGATGGCGGGTCAATCGGGGAATTTTCAACTTAACGTGATGCTACCTGTCGTGGCGCACAACCTGCTGCAAAGTATCGAAATACTCGCCAATGGTTGTATTTGCCTTGCCAACAGTGCGATTGCCGGGTTCACGGTCAATCAGGCGCAGATAGAGGCAGCGGTAAGAAAAAATCCGATACTAGTAACTGCTTTGAATCCGGTTATTGGCTACGAAAAAGGGGCGGCAATCGCGAAAAAGGCCTATGCAGAAGGCCGAGCAGTGATGGATGTTGCCCGTGAAGAGACAGACTTAACTGATGCTGAGCTCAAGCGGCTCCTGGACCCGGCAGCACTGACTGAGGGTGGCATCAAGAACTGATGCCCGACACTCTCAAATCCATTGGCGTCGATGAAATTACGCGGCGATTATCGGGCACCCGCATGCCAGAGGATCCGCGGTCCGTGGCCGTTAGCCATGTCGATAGCCGCTTGCCGCTAGAAGCCGTCAGGAAGATGGCCGAAAATCTGAAAGCGGCTGCGGTTCTCATCCCTCTTATCGATCGCGATGGGGCGCTGAAAGTGCTGCTGACGGAGCGTTCGGCTGCATTACGGCACCACGCGGGGCAGGTGAGTTTTCCCGGGGGAGGTATGAAGGACATCGATAGTGATATTGCGGCCACAGGCTTGCGGGAAGCTGAGGAGGAAGTGGGTATTCAGCCAAGTGAGGTGAGTATCGTCGGATACCTCAGTACGATGTTGACTGTCACCGGATTTGCCGTGACCCCAATCGTTGGATTTGTGGAAAGTCAGTTTGATCTGCGCATCGATCCCGCTGAAGTTAAGGAAGCGTTTGAGGTGCCTTTGGACTATCTGCTTGATACCCGGAATGTTGTCCATTCAGAGCGAGAATACGAAGGCGTTGTGTACGACACCAAAACCTTTTACTTCGATGGCCACCAGATTTGGGGTGCTACAGCGAGTATTTTATTGAGCTTTCGAGAGCAGTTATTATTAGCAAAAAAAATATAATATGAATGAAATCGAGAAATTACTTCAAATCATGAAATCCCTCAGAGATCCGGATTCCGGATGTGCCTGGGATCTGAAACAGGACTTCTCGAGCATTGCTCCCTATACCATCGAAGAGGCCTATGAAGTGGCCGACGCCATTGCGCGAGAAAATCTAGGGGACCTTAGGGACGAACTCGGCGATCTGCTTTTTCAAGTGGTATTTCATGCCCAAATCGCTGACGAAGGCGGACACTTTAATTTTGAAGGGGTCGCTCAAGCGATCAACGAAAAAATGGTGCGCAGACATCCGCATGTCTTTGGTCGCGAGGAAGAGCGGACGCAGACCCCACCACCGGGCGCCTGGGAGCAGATAAAAAAGGCCGAACGGAGCGCAAATGCGAACGATGGTGATGAAAGTGCACTGGCAGGCATTCCCGTTTCGATACCGTCTCTCAGCAAAGCAGAAAAACTGGGAAAGAGCGCGTCGTCGGTTGGCTTCGACTGGCCAGATACTCAAGGGGTGAGAGCGAAAATAACCGAAGAAATGGCCGAAGTCTCGGCGGCAGAGTGTTCGGGCAACCCGGCTGATATCCAAGAAGAAATAGGAGACCTGTTGTTCTCTGTCGTTAATTTGGCGCGACATCTTGCAGTGAACCCGGAGCAGGCATTGGCCGTGGCGAATGATAAGTTTGAGAGACGTTTCCGAGTGATGGAGGTGGATGCGATGAGTGCGCGCGTAGATATTGCCAAGTTAGATATCGCGGCACTTGAGGTTCGCTGGCAAGCGGCAAAGCAAAAGACCAAGTAAGAACGATAGCGGCGGCATCAAGTATATGAACGACTCCAGTTTCACAGTGAATGAAGAGGGCCTTCGCCAGGCGTTGCAGGCCTTGGTCGATATCGATTTACATCAAGCGACAATCGATTTACCAAAGGCTCTCCCTATAAAAGGTATCGGCGAGCACAACGTTATTGTCGAGCTTGCACCCTTGATTTTGGGCGGAGCTCGCCATCTTGGTAGTGAAACGGCGTTCGCCCATATGGATCCACCAACACCGTGGATCACCTGGGCCACAACGATGTGGAATGCCGCCCTAAACCAAAATCTTCTCCATCCTGACGTCGCTCCAGTTGCGCGCGAGATCGAGACACAAGTTGTTGCTTGGCTTAAGCCGTTTTTCGGCATGTCTGGGGGCCATATGACGCCAGGTTCGACGGTGGCAAATCTGACCGCGTTATGGGCGGCGCGTGAGTTGCATGACGTGAAACGGGTTTTAGCGTCAAAAGCTGCACATGTCTCTATACCCAAAGCCGCCCACATTCTGGGTCTCGAGTTCGTGGCACTGGATTGCGATGCAAGTGGCTGCCTCGACCTTGGACAGTTGCCGGATGACCTTAGCGACGCTGCGGTGGTCCTGACCGCTGGCACGACGAGTTGTGGTGCGATTGATTCATTATCGACCGATATTGATGCCGCCTGGGTCCACGTCGATGCTGCCTGGGCCGGACCGTTGCGACTGTCGCCAACCTATGGTTCGATCCTTGCCGGTATCGAGAAGGCCGATTCAGTCTCAGTCTCAGCGCACAAGTGGTTCTTTCAGCCGAAAGAGTCTGGCCTGATCTTCTTCAAGGATGTTGCGTCAGCCCATCGTGCGATCAGCTTTGGCGCGGATTACCTGGCGATCCCTAATGTCGGTCTGCTTGGTTCTCACGGAGCAAACGCAGTTCCTCTCCTGGCAACGTTGCTCTGCTGGGGGCTCGAGGGTTTTAACGACCGTATTAGTAGAGCAATGGGCTTGGCTGACCAATTGCATCAATTCCTCCGCGAGCAGAGCGAAATCGTCGTATTTGGCCCGAATGTAAGTGGTGTCATTCTGTGGCGGGCGAAAGGCGTCGCGGAGCCCCGGATCTTGGTCGATCGGATGCCGGCAGGATCAGCGTCGACGACACGTTTAGCAGGAGAGGGCTGGGTCCGACATGTCGCGGCCAACCCGAATGCCGATATGGCGGCTTTAAGCATCGCTATTCAGGACGCGCTCTCGGCCATCGACTAGATGAGCGTCACGTTAGGCCGCCCCGGCATCAGCCCATAACCGTTCATAAACCATTCAGATTCAAAGCGATAATCCGGCCGGAACGTTCAGGCTCGGTTCAGTGGCCAGGCTCTATTCTCTGTTCCAGGCTCGAAATAGGTTCGGGTCCGAGAGTCCAAATGGAGAACGATCATGAAGAGTAAATCCTGGATTGCAACAGTGTCGGGTCTCGCCATTGCATCGCTTGTCCTGGTAGGGCCTGCGAATGCGGAATATGCATATAACAGAGGGCAAAGCAAAGCGGTATACGACTGCGCTCGTGTTGTCAGCGCTTACCCTGTCGTTCGCTACGTGACCGTAACGACGCCAGTAGAAGAGTGTTGGAACGACGTGCAGCACTATTCGGTGCGAAAGCGCGCGCCCGGCCAGGCCGGCAAAACTCTTTTCGGCGCCATTGTTGGTGGCGTGATTGGTCATCAGATAGGCAGTGGACGCGGTAACGACGCAGCCACTATTGCTGGCAGCTTAATTGGCGCGGCGGTAGGCAGCGAATCGGGACGACATCGCGGACGATCTAGTAGAAGCGAATATTCGCGACCAGTACGTCGCTGTTCGACCAACTACCAAAAGCATCAGGAAGAGCGCATCGATGGCTATGATGTGATCTATACCTACCATGGCCGAAAATACTCGACTCGGACGCCGTTTGATCCGGGCAAGAAGCTGAAAATTCGAGTGGACGTTAGGCCTGCCTCGTAGGACTGTGGCGCAAAGATAATGTCGCCGGATTTGACTGTGATCAACTCCATTGCAATCAGACCGGCGACAACCCACACTTGCGGATTCTGTATAAGATTCCCAGGTTTCATAACCTTCCCAGGTAAATGAACATGCGATCGATCACCCACATGCTGCTTTTTTGCATAGTGCTCTGCCTAGCCTTGCCGGCTGCCGCATTGCAGGTTGGCCCTGATGCGCCGGTTCGGTTGTCTGTTGAGGCTGACGTTGGAATGACACCAAGCCAGGAAACTTTTCAAGGCGGTGGGGTCACACTGAGTCAGGCTGTACAGCAAGTACGGCGTCAATATAACGGTCAAATCGTCAGTGCCGTCACGCAAATGAGCGGCAACGGCGAAACGCACATTATCAAAGTGCTGACTCAAGACGGAAAAGTGAAGACTGTCAGAGTGGCTGGACGACAACGCGGCTGACAACGGAGTTTTTGCCATGCGCTTGCTGGTTATTGAAGATGACGAAACGGTACGGGAATCCCTATGCCGACAATTGGCCGCAGCAGGCTTTGGGATAGAACAAGCTGCTGACGGCAAAGAAGGTCTCTATTTTGGGCGCGAATATCCAATAGATCTGGCGATTGTCGATCTTGGATTACCGGAAATGTCCGGGCTGGAAGTGATACGCGAACTACGGGCCAAGGGCAAAGCTTATCCAATCCTGATTTTGACTGCGCGTGATCGCTGGGAAGACAAAGTTGATGGCCTCGATGCAGGCGCGGATGACTATGTCGTGAAACCATTTCACTACGAGGAAGTTTCCGCTCGGGTCAACGCGTTGTTGCGTCGCAGCGGTGGCTGGGCAACATCAATATTGAGCGCAGGACCGGTCAGTCTCGACACGACGCGGCAGGAGCTCAAAGTGAATGATGCCGAAGTTGAGTTGACCAGTTATGAATATCGAATCATCGAGCATTTGATGATGCGGGCAGGTGAGGTAATCTCAAAATCTGATTTGACTGATCGACTGTACGATCAGGATTTCGAACGTGACAGTAATGTGATTGAAGTATTTATCGGGCGCCTGCGAAAGAAAATCGATCCAGACAACACGATTAAGCCGATCGAAACGCTGCGCGGGCGCGGTTATCGATTCGCATTGGAACGAAATCAAACTGAATGATCCCGGTTTCTTCGCTTAGTGCCAGACTCCTCATATCCGTAAGCCTATTGCTTGTCTTTTTCTTTGGGATGACGATCGTCGTCCTGAATTCCGCCTTTCGTGAAGCGGGCGAAGAAGCACAACAAGACATTCTTGATGGCCAGCTAATGGCCCTTATCGCTGCGGCGGAACCTAATGTTGATGGTGATCTGGAGATGCCGCCTGAACTAAGTGAACCTCGCTTCGGTAATCTGGGTTCAGGTTTATATGGGGCACTGACGGACGACAGCAACTTCTCTGTCTGGACGTCGCGGTCTGCGCTCGGCACATACGTTCCTTATGGAGAACAACCGAGTCCAGGGCAGCGTACTTTTTCACGTATTGAACTTAAAGATGGCACGCCGTTAATGGCGCTTAGTTTGCACGTACAGTGGGAGCTGGCGAGTGGCGATCTTAAACCCTACACCTTCAGCGTTGCGCAAAGTCTGGATTCATTCAATGCTCAACTGGCGGGATTTCGCCGCCAATTGTTTACCTGGTTTGGCGCAGTCGCATTAATTATGCTGTTTTCCATTTCCATGGTTATGCGTGGACTGCTGAAACCCCTGCGTCAGATCGAGTCGGAAATATCGGATGTCGAAGGTGGCAATCGACAGAGCCTTTCTGACGACTTTCCCGATGAGTTGTCCAGCGTTGCACGTAACATGAATTTGTTGATTGGTAGTGAACGCGGACGTGCGGAACGCTACCGCAACACATTGGATAATCTTGCCCACAGTCTCAAAACACCGTTGGCGGCGATCCGTGCGGTGTTGACAGAACAACGCTCCAGCGAAGTGACCGAAAAGATCGAAGCACAAATTGAGCGAATGAATGACATCGTTCGATATCAATTGAAAATTCCCGCGGCCCGCAGCAAAAAATTCGGTGTTATTGCGCTGCCGGTAAAAAAAGAACTCAAGAAGCTAGTCGATGGATTGCACAAGGTGTACAAAGATAAAAATCCGTCAATTGATGTCGATCTGGCGGATGGCATTGTATTTCGGGGTGAGAGCGGAGATTTCCTCGAATTGGCTGGCAATCTGCTGGACAATGCATGCAAGTGTTGTGAGGCTGCAGTAAAGCTTACCATTGCGCCATTGTCGGTCGGTAAGGGCTTGGGTGGCATGCGGATCATTGTCGAAGACGATGGGCCGGGTATTCCTGAAGAGGCGCGCGCGCCATTATTGGAGCGCGGAATGCGTTTGGATGAAAGCGCGCCAGGGCAAGGAATCGGTCTTGCCGTGGTGACAGATATCGCAGCCTCTTATGGTGGTACGGTGACGATTTCCGATTCAACGCTTGGCGGTGCCAAAATTTCAGTGACGGTTAACCCGGATTGATGGGATGGAATATTTTCGAAGTTTCTTTTGCGCTGAGATGATTGAGGCGTAACTCATGTTTATTCGATTTATAACGACGGGCGGTACGATCGACAAGGTCTACTTCGACCCCTCGAGCGAATTCGAAGTTGGCGATTCGCCACTCGATGCGATCTTAGCGGACGGTATGGTTAACTTTACCTACGATGTTGTGCCGATGTTTCGCAAGGACAGTCTCGAGTTAACCGATGCGGATCGTGAGGCACTCAAGACCTTCATATCGAACGATGACGCAGATCGCTACGTGATCAGTCACGGCACCGATACGATGGTAGAAACCTCGACGGTGCTGCAGTCGTTAACCGGAAAAACAATTGTCATCACTGGTTCACTGAGTCCCGCCCGATTCAAAACAACCGATGCCATATTCAACGTGGGCATGGCGGTGGCTGCAGTCCAGGCGAGCAATCCGGGTGTCTACATTGCGATTAGTGGACAAGTTTTCAAAGCAGATTCGGTTCGAAAAAATAGAACAGAAAATAGATTCGAATTGTTGTGATGACGAGAGTCATGAGAATTAGCATAGGCATGGTGAGTCACCTCAGTCCTCGATCCAAGAGTATCGTAATCGCGTAGTAGAATAAGAATTGGCGCATGAGTGTGACCATGACGGAGCGAAAAATGATCGTAGAGAATCGAAGGACTTTTATGATAGCGGTGGGGACTGCAGCGTTGGCGAGTGCAGCCGGTGGTTGCGCATCATTCCCACGAGCGAGTGAATCATTTGAGAAAATTCCGCGATTGCAATTGACGCAATTGCCAACTGCGTGCAATGAAATGGCGAATGTGACGAAGCTCGTTGGCGGTCCCGATTTGTACATTAAGCGCGACGACGTGATGGAGTTGGCGCATGGTGGAAACAAAACTCGAAAACTTGAATATGCCTTGGCCGAAGCTCTGAACGATGGCGCGAAATCCGTGGTCACGCAGGGAGGGTTGCAATCCAATCATGTCCGGCAAACATGTTCGGGTGCTGCGAAAGTTGGTCTCGAGTGTCACGTAATTCTTTCAAATCCTGTTCCAGAATTGGAAGAGGAATTGATGGGAAGTGGCAACTATCTGATGGATCAGTTGATGGGCGCCCACATCTATCAGACTGATAGCGGGCGAGGACCAGTGGTTGAGAGAGTGCTTTCTGAATTAGCTGCGGTCGGGAAGCGGCCATATAACATTCCTGCTGGCGCCTCAAACGGAATTGGCAGTTTGGGATACATGAATGCTGCGCGTGAGCTGATCGATCAGTGGGACGAGATGAGCATTCGGCCCAGTCATATTTTCACAGCTAGCGGCAGTTGCGGTACACAAGCCGGTTTACTGATGGGCTTGAGATACTTTGGTAACACAAGCTCAGAAGTCGTTGGGATATCAGTCAGTGGATCTGCTGCTGCGTTAAAAAAACGTACGCGAGATGTGCTCAACATGATTTGTGACGAAACAATGATTGCGAAGGATTTCATTGGTGACGAAGAGATCGTGGTCAATGATGAATACATTGGCGCTGGTTACGGGCACCCAAGTGATGGGGGTGTTGCGGCCATTAGAACCATAGCCGAAAGCGAAGGCGTAATACTCGATCCGATTTATACGGGCAAGGCGATGTCAGCGATGCTTGATATGCTGAAAAAACAAAATTTGAGAAACGCGCGTGATGTTGTATTTCTCCACACGGGTGGTGCACCGGCCATCCATCCATACGCCGACTTTCTGAGATCTTAGGATATTCATTTTCGATGCGCTCAATTAAATCTCACATAAGAAAAACTAAATTTAACTGCTTGTTGATTGTTTGTTTTGCGCTGCCATTTTCATCAGCGGTTGCAGAGGTGTTTGATCTTGGCGGGATGTATACCTATCACTATCACGATGGTCGTTATGCCGATTGGGGCGATTATGCGCGGCACGGCGCGCGAATTGCAATTGAAGAAGTTAATGCTTCGGGAATGCTGGGCGATGATCAGCTACGTCTGAAACCTGAAAATACGATCGACTATCACTGCTGGCCAGAGGGTGCAGCAACGATGGCCGAGACACTGATGAAAAAGGGCGTCCTGGCGATTACCGGTGCCGACTGTAGTGGGCCTGCCGTTGAAATTGCGAATATGGCGGCACAGTACAATATCCCTGTCATTTCGAATGGTGCAAATGCCTCGATGCTTTCTTCAACGGAGGATTTTCCGTGGTTTGTCCGCGTGGTAACACCAAGTGAAGCTTATGAAGGTCACCTGATTGACGTCGCGGATCATTTCGGCGTAACTGAAATTGGCTATCTACATACGACCGATGCCTGGGGGCTCGGTGCACGAAAAGTTATCAGAGACTACGCCGAGCGGCACAGCATCAATATCGGAAAGGAATTCGGTTTCCCGCGTGATACCGATTACGAAACTATTGAAGCGTATGTGGCCGAGATTCGGGATGCGGGCATTCGACACATCGTCATGACTGGCCCGACGCCGGATACGGTCGGCGTTTTTCGTGCTTTGCATCATTTGGGTATGAACAAGCCGGGGTACACCCTCTATGCGGCAGAAATGATTTCAGCAGACGAAGTGCCCGAAGCCGTGCAGGGTAGTTTAGGCTACTTCGCACCTATGACCATGATGGTGGATTCGGAAATTGTACGAGCATTTCAGAGTGCGTTGACGATGCGTCTGGGTCGAGAGGCTGACCCCAATTCCAAGGCATTTTTTTACGGTGCTTTAAGTTACGACCATATTCTTGCGGTCGCGAATGCCATTAAGTCGATTAAGGATGACGGTGAGCCGGTCAGCCGAGTCAATCTAATGCGCTATTTGCGAACGATAGACTTTGAAGGTGCAACCGGCCAGGTTTCGTTGGTGCCAGGCACGAATGATCGCGACAACATGCCGGTGCAAATATTCAATAGCCATGGTTACAAGGCTGACGGGAAAACCGTTAATTTCGTGTCTGTCGGATCAGTGGATCCAGATACCGGGGAGTTGCGGATGGACGCGAGCAAGATTCTTTGGCCGGGTGGCACTAAGGTCGCACCGACTCCGTAAGAACACACTTGGCTTAGTTGATTAGGCTGGAGGTAGTATTGCGTTCCGCTGCAACGGCTTGTTGGTTAGGTCCAACCTGACTTGGCCAAATTTCCGTCTTTGTGAGGAGATGTATTCGACGAAGCAACCCAGTTTCTTTTTAATATTGATTGGATTGTTTCGCTACGCTCGCAATGACAGGACTTACGTTTTTCTCAGCCGCGAATCAAAGAGTCTAGTCTTCTTTCTTCGCGCTAAATAAAACGCCTAAGCCTGCACCGATCGCGATTCCGAGCGGAATGCCAACGCCGATGTTGTCGATTACCACGCCAAAGGCGACGCCGAGCGCGGTACCGATTGCGATACCGATGCCCACTCGGTTGTTGGTTTTTTCCCCTTTGGAACTATCGCTTTTTGGGTCGACGTTCATGGTGAACCTCGTTCTCTAAAGTTGATGTCAGTAATGACGTTAATTTCTCATAGTGCAGTCATTGCGCATCTCAGAGGTCGAAGCTAACGCCTTGCGCCAACGGTAAGTCGTTGCCGTAGTTGATTGTGTTGGTTTGACGTCGCATATAGGCTTTCCACGAATCGGAGCCAGCCTCGCGTCCACCGCCGGTTTCTTTTTCTCCGCCGAACGCGCCGCCAATTTCCGCACCTGAAGTGCCGATATTCACATTTGCAATGCCGCAATCGGAACCGCCATTCGAAAGGAAGTACTCAGCGTGTTGAAGGTTATCGGTGAATATTGAGGAAGAGAGACCCTGCACAACGCCATTTTGCTGAGCGATGGCGTCGTCAAGATCAGTGTAGGTCATGATGTATAGAATCGGACCGAAGGTTTCGCTTTGTACGATGTCCCATTCATTTTTCGCAACCGCAATGACCGGTGTGATGAAATTACCGGGACGGTCGACACGCTCACCACCGCAGAGAATTTCTCCACCTGCGTCTTTAACCGCTTGAACTGCGGCTTCGACACGTTCTAATGATGATTCATCGATGACCGGTCCCATCAAAGTATCCGGATTGAGCGGATCGCCAATGCGCACCTGCTTGTAGGCATGAACCAGTTTCTGCTTGAGCTCATCTACGCGGGATTCGTGACAAATGATGCGGCGTGTCGTTGTGCATCTCTGACCGGCAGTACCGACTGATCCAAACGCGATGCCAGGTATTGCGATATCCATGTTTGCAAATTCATCGACAATGATGGCGTTGTTGCCACCCAGTTCGAGCAGCCATTTGCCCATGCGTGACGCAACGCGTGCACCGACTTGTTTGCCTACGCCACAGGAGCCCGTAAATGACAGAAGATCAACTCGGGGATCGTCGACAAACTTTGCTGCCAGCTCATTGTCCGCATCGTTGAACAAGTAAAAAATGGTCGGCAAGCCAGCATCAGCCAGTGCTTTATTACATATTTTCTGTACGGCAAGGCCGCACAATGCGGCTTTTGGCGATGGCTTCCAGACGCTGACGTTGCCACAAACGGCTGCGATGCAGGCATTCCACGACCACACGGCAACAGGGAAGTTAAATGCCGTAATCGTGCCGACAACTCCGAGCGGATGCCATTGCTCATACATACGATGCTTCGGTCTTTCAGAATGCATCGTGTTGCCATAAAGCATTCGTGACTGACCAACAGCCAAATCACAAATATCGATCATTTCCTGAACTTCGCCGTCACCTTCGGCCTTAATCTTGCCCATTTCCAGACTCACGAGGCTGCCTAAGGCGTCTTTGTTCTCGCGTAGTGCATTGCCGACCCTGCGAATAGCGTCACCGCGTAATGGGGCCGGAATTTTGCGCCACTCCTGGAATGACTTTCGCGCCGCTGTGATGACCTGATCGTACTCAGCGGCGGTCGTGCTACGAACTCGAGCAATTACCTCGCCAGTAGCCGGATTGATCGATTCGATCTCTTTGGCGGCGCTGTCTTTAAGAGACTTGGCACCGAGCCAGGTGCCTGGGTTGGATTCACTAAGATCAAGACGCTTGAGAATATCGTGCATGGAGTTCACCGAAAATAAGAAATAAAGTGGGTAGGACGAACTCACGTTCGCCGCTACAGCAGGCGCGCATTGTGCCAATCTCGACGCTCCGGTGCCACAGCGATTTGTGGCGTATTTTTTTACATTCATTTGAAACGAAATATAAGCCATCTTTTAGGTGCCGAAAAATTTTATGTTGGGCTCGTAAGCATCTGATTGCTTAAGAAACTTTTGCGTAAGTAATGTGCTTGGTGCATAGTCCGCGAAAGAGTAACTTGTGATTCTACATACAGACTAGGTTTAAATTACGTGACACGTTCTATACCAAAAAATGATTGGAACCCGGCGGGTTGGCAGGCGTTATCTGCCCAGCAGCAGCCAAACTACCCCGATCAAGTTGCACTTGAGGAAGCCATCGGTGATTTGAGCAAACTTCCGCCGCTTGTCACGTCATGGGAAATTGAGGCACTCAAAGATCAAATAGCCAAGGCGCAGAGAGGCGAGGCCTTTGTCTTGCAGGGCGGCGATTGCGCCGAGAGCTTTGAAGATTGCACCTCGGAAAACATCGTCGCAAAGCTCAAGATTCTGCTGCAGATGAGTGTTGTCATGCTCTACGGGCTGAAGAAACCCGTTGTCCGGGTGGGTCGCATGGCGGGGCAGTATGCTAAGCCTCGTTCTGCAGACATGGAAACACGTGATGGTGAATCCCTGCCGAGCTACAGAGGTGATCTGGTTAATCGTAACCCTTTCACTACTGAAGATCGTATTCCCGACCCGCAAATGATTTTAAGGGGATACGAAAGAGCCGCGCTCACGCTTAACTTTGTTCGATCGCTGATAGACGGCGGTTTTGCCGACCTGCATCATCCCGAAAACTGGGATCTCGATTGGGTAGGCCATTCTGAAATGGCCAGCAGCTATCGTGACATTGTGCATTCAATATCCGACTCGTTGGATTTCCTGGAGACGGTTCTGGGTCGCGCAGTGCATCAAACGCAGCGGGCCGATATCTATGCCGCACATGAGGGCTTGCACCTCAGTTATGAACAATCTCAGACCCGTTATCTTGAGCACCGCAACCGTTGGTACAACCTGACCACACATTTTCCATGGATTGGTATGCGGACCGCGCAGCTGGACGGTGCACATGTTGATTACTTCCGCGGTATCAGCAATCCGATGGGCATCAAAGTTGGGCCGGGTATGACTGTGGAATGGCTGCAAAATCTTCTCCGTGTCCTGAATCCAAACAATGAACCAGGACGCATCAGTTTGATTCACCGTTTTGGTGCAACGCTCGTCCAAGAGGGTTTGCCGCCGCTAATTAAGGCGGTCAAGGAAACCGGTGCACCCGTTCTTTGGGTTTGCGATCCGATGCACGGTAATACTGAAAGTACGGCAGACGGTACAAAGACTCGTCGCTTCAACAATATTGTCAGCGAATTAAAGACTTCTTTTGAGGTTCACGAGTCGATGGGCAGTTATCTCGGTGGCGTCCATCTGGAACTTACGGGCGAGAATGTAACCGAATGTACCGGTGGAGCTCGCGGTCTGACTGATGGGGATTTAGCAAGAGCCTACAAGTCGCCGGTCGATCCACGGCTTAACTACGAGCAGGCAATGGAAGTTGCAATGACCATTGCGGGATTGACGAAAGCTAACGCTTAATTTCCCGCCAAGCGACGTCGTTTGGTATCTCCTTGGTCATGCCGGGCTGTAAATCACCCAAATACCAGGGGCCTACGCCGTAGCGAACCAAGCGCAGGGCAGGTAAACCGATTGCTGCCGTCATGCGTCGAATTTGCCGGTTTCTTCCTTCATCAATTGAGACTTCCAGCCAACTCGTCGGAATACTTTTACGTTCCCTAATGGGCGGGTCGCGAGGCCATAGTCCAGCGGGCTCCGGTATTAGCTTGGCCATACGTGCAGTCGCCATACCGTCTTTGAGTTTGACGCTCGCCATTAGGGCGGCGCAATTATCTTGGGTAGCGGTGCCTTCTACCTGAACCCAATACACTTTTAAAAGTTTGTTGCGTGGCTCGCTAATCTTCGACTGCAATTTGCCGTCATCAGTAAGGATCATTAGACCTTCACTATCGAAGTCCAGCCGACCGGCAGGATATACGTTCGGGGTGTCAATATAGGTCCCAAGTGTTTCTCGACCATCAGGGTCTCGATACTGACACAGGACTTGAAAGGGCTTGTTTAAAATGATGGTGGGCATGGTGGGTTGGAGGATAGCAGTCATAGACGTCAAAGGATTGCGGCGCTCCGGAACGGCGCGTAAACTTTGCGCCGAAGTACGGTTTCGCACGGGAGTGGAATCACATTAAATAAGTCTCATAAAGCATTGTAATAAAAGGTAATAAAATAAATTCTGAATCGAAAATTACCGCAACTCACAACCCGGCATATGACCAGATCTTGTCAGTGGAAGCGCGCGCTTTTGTAGCGGCCCTGACAAGAGAGTTTGCCCCGCGTATCGACGAACTATTGTTGGCCCGAAGTGTGCGTCAGGATTCAATCAATGCCGGTGCTCGCCCGGATTTTTTGGCGGAAACGGAGCACGTTAGAAATTCGGAATGGCGTGTCTGTGCCGCGCCCGCTGATCTGTTGGACCGGCGCGTTGAAATTACCGGCCCGACTGACCGAAAAACGATTATCAACGCGTTGAACTCCGGTGCGAATGTTTTTATGGCGGATTGTGAGGATTCACTTACGCCGTCCTGGGATAACGTTGTTCGAGGTCAGATAAATTTACGTGACGCGGCAGCGCGCACGATAGCGCTGGACGTGGGCAACAAGCAATACGCGCTGTATGACAAGACGGCAGCCCTGATTGTGCGACCAAGAGGCTGGCATTTGCCGGAGAAACATTGGTTGGTCGATGGTAAGGAGGTTCCCGGAGCATTCGTTGATTTCGGGCTATACCTATTCCACAACGCCAAACAACTCTGCGCGAACAAGTCTGGCCCGTATTTTTACTTGCCCAAAATTGAGTCACATCTCGAGGCTCGATTGTGGAACGACGTCTTCAAATTTTCTGAGGCACGAGGCGTTGTTGGCGAAGGTGAGATCAAAGTCACGGTACTCATCGAGACTATTCTTGCTGCTTTCGAGATTGATGAAATTCTTTACGAGCTACGAGATTTTATTGTTGGTATGAACTGTGGGCGATGGGACTACATTTTTAGCTTCATCAAGAAATTTAGTCGTTTTGCTGAATTCGTTCTGCCAGACCGAAGTCAGGTGACGATGACGACTCATTTTCTGCGCTCTTATTCGCAACTAGTGATCAAGAGCTGTCACAGCCGTGGGGCCTACGCAATAGGGGGAATGGCCGCGCAAATTCCAATCAAAAACGATCCGGACGCCAATGATATTGCAATGGCGAAGGTTCGCGCCGACAAAGAACGGGAGGTGTCGGATGGACACGATGGCACTTGGGTCGCGCACCCAGCGATGGTGCCATTAGCGAAGGAGATTTTTGATGCTCATATGCCCGGACCCAATCAACTGGATCGTCTTCGTGAAGACATACAAATTGAAGCCGCGGACCTGCTGCAAATTGCCAAGGGCAAAATCACAGAGGCGGGATTACGAGAGAACATTAGTGGCTCGGTGCAGTATATGGCGGCGTGGCTCGATGGGAACGGTTGTGTACCGATCAACAACTTGATGGAAGATGCCGCAACTGCAGAAATATCGCGTGCGCAGTTATGGCAGTGGGTTCATCATTCGACGGGTGTGCTCGATCAGGGTCGCAATATCACTTACGACATGTTTAAGTCGTTATTACGCCAAGAAATGGAGAATATTCGCCAATTGGTCGGCGATGACACATTCGAAAATGGTCAGTTTCGACGTGCGGCTAATCTTCTGGATAAAATCACGGTAGATGAAGATTTTTGCGAATTTCTGAGCATTGTTGCGTACGACGAAATAGCCTGAAAACACATTCGAAACTTAGTAATCGCGCTAGCGCGGTTACATTAAAGACGGACACATAAATGCAATACGATCACATTGAAGTTCCAGAATCAGGAGAGTCGATTACTGTAAATGCCGACCATTCCTTGAACGTGCCAGCGCAGCCAATTCGAAAGTCTCGTCCGCACTGTAAGAGCGAAGTCGTGGAGCAACTGGAGGAAATGATTCCAGGTGCGACGTTGGTAGGAACGAAGGGATTCGGCGAAGCTGTCATCCGGCATATGGATGACTAATATTTTCGATCGTGATTGTCGAGCTTGCCCGCGGCTGGCTGAGTTCCTCGATACCGTAAAGAAGAAATATCCTGACTACTATTGCCGTCCGGTACCATCCTTTGGTGATCAGGAAGCGCAACTGCTCATTGTAGGGCTTGCGCCTGGCATGCACGGTGCCAATGCGTCGGGGCGTCCCTTTACCGGCGATCATGCGGGTATTCTTTTGTATGAAACATTGCACGAATTTGGTTTCGCGACGCATCCTCAGTCGAGTTCTGCGAGTGACGACCTGAAGCTGATAAATTGCCGAATTACCAATGCGGTTAAGTGTCTGCCACCTGATAACAAGCCGGTTGGTGCGGAGATCAATACCTGCAATCACTTTTTGGCCAACGAAATTGACGCCATGCCAGCTAATTCGTTGGTGTTCGCGCTCGGTGGGATTGCACATCGCGCAGTGGTGAAAGCCGTAGGGGCTCGACAGGCCGATTATAAATTTGCTCACGCAGCAGAGCACAATGTAGAAGATTGTTTAACGATGTTGGATTCGTATCATTGCAGTCGTTACAACACTAATACTCGCAGATTGACAGCCGATATGTTCCGCGCAGTGTTCGCACGCGCGCGAGCAATATTGGACTCCTGAGAGAGCGACAATGAAACGCGCATGACCTGGACAACCGATACAGAATTTGATTCAAAGAGCTTTCTAAAAAGCCTGACGCATCGTCCCGGTTGTTATTGCATGCTGAACACCGCCGGAAAAACAATTTATGTTGGTAAAGCCGGTGATCTCAGAAAGCGTGTGTCCAGTTATTTCCAGCGCTCCATTACGGACGCCAAAACGGCGGCGATGATGAAGTTGGTAGTCGATGTTGAGGTAACCGTCACCAATACCGAAACTGAAGCGCTAATTCTTGAATACAACCTGATTAAAGAACATAAACCGCGCTTCAACGTCATTCTTCGCGATGACAAAAGTTACCCATATATTTATGCATCCACTGAGCACGCATTTCCGCGCCTACGTTTTCATCGCGGGCCGCGTAAAGGAAAGGGGCGGTACTTTGGTCCTTACCCAAGTACAAGTGCCGTCCGCAAAACGCTTAACGAACTGCAAAAACTTTTCCTGATTAGGCAGTGCCCGGATACCTATTTTCGAAACCGATCCCGGCCTTGTTTGCAGTATCAAATCAAACGTTGCACGGCACCTTGCGTTGGCTATGTCGATGAGTCTTCCTATGCCAAAGATATTGACGCTGCAATTGGTTTTCTGGAGGGTAAGAACCGAGACGTTATCGATCAAATGGTCGCCCGCATGGACTCAGCATCTGGGGAGCAGGACTATGAGCAAGCGGCTAGGTTCCGGGATCAAATTTCGCGTCTCAAGAAGGTTGAGGCGGAACAATTGGTGTCGAGAACAAATGTTGGTAATCTCGATGTAATAGGTTTGGCGTCTCTTCCCAGTGCACATTGCGTGACAATGCTTTTTATTCGTAGTGGCAAAGTGCTCGGCAGCCGAAATTTTTTCCCGAAGATCGGAGGCGATGCAACGGAGCGCCAAATATTGAGTGGGTTTCTGCCACAGTATTACCTCAATAAAACGGCGCCATCCGAAATAATTACGCAGGCGGACGTTGATGACCGTCTGTTGCTCGAAACCGGCTTCGCGGAGCGATCCGACCACAAAGTCAGAATAAAGCACAGAGTTCGCGGTGATCGGCAGCGCTGGTTGCAGCTCGCGCGTACCAATGCAGAGCAGGGCGTTCAACTGCATATCGCAAGCAATGCAACGCTACGGAAGCAATTCGATGGTTTAGGCGTTCTGTTGAAGATGGAAGCGGCACCGGCAAGACTAGAGTGTTTTGACGTCAGTCATACGTCTGGAGAAGCAACAGTAGCCTCTTGCGTGGTTTTTAATCAGGCTGGCCCACTTAAAAGTGACTACCGTCGGTTTAATCTGGAGCCTGCGAGCGCTGGTGATGATTATGCGGCCATGGCTGAGGCGATAAGCCGTCGATACACGCGCTTGAAGAAAGGCGAGTTTCCAACGCCGGATGTACTCTTCGTTGACGGGGGTAAGGGACAGCTTGCGGCTGCGATGACGGTATTGGATGAACTTGAGATGGACTGGATGCAGGTGGTTGCGGTCTCCAAGGGCAAGTCCCGCAAACCGGGGATGGAGCAGCTTTTCTTGGCAGGCCAGAGCACTGCAACTATACTGCCGTCAGATTCACCGGCACTGCATCTCATTCAGCAAATTAGAGATGAGGCACATCGTTTTGCGATAACCGGTCATCGGCAGCGGCGAGACAAAGCAAGAAGAACCTCGCGACTGGAGGAGATACCTGGTCTTGGCCCTAAGCGGCGACGGGAGCTTCTCAAGCAATTTGGGGGATTGCAGGGCGTACGTGGCGCTGGGATCGACGATCTGGTCAAGGTAAAAGGGATCAGTCGATCGATGGCGGAAAGCATCTACAACGATCTGCATCTTGACGGCAATATCTGAACATGGCGGGTCCAATCGTGACGGCAAATATTCCGAACATTCTGACTTGGATTCGAATTGGTGCGATTCCACTCGTCGTTTGGTGTTTCTTCAGTGATATTCGCATTGAGGGCAGTAATCTTGCCCGGCCTATCGCTGGCATTTTGTTTGGGCTTGCCGCGATCACGGATTTGTTGGATGGCTACATCGCACGACGACTGAACCAGACTTCGCGTTTCGGGGAGTTTCTCGATCCAGTCGCCGACAAGCTTATGGTCGCCACGTCGCTGGTTCTCCTCGTGCATACAGACCCACGGATTGCGGTCGCGGTGGTTGCGGCCGTGATTATCGGGCGCGAGATCACGGTTTCTGCTCTGCGGGAGTGGATGGCAGGAATTGGTGCCAGGGCCGATGTGGCGGTTGGCTCATCGGGCAAGATCAAAACAATATTACAAATGTTCGGCATCGCATTCATGGTTTACGAACACGCGCTTTTCGGTGTTGATGTTTACGTGTTGGGCTATTATTTGTTGTTAGCGGCAGCGGTCATGACTTTGTGGTCGATGTTTGTCTATTTGCGCGCTGCATGGCCAACGATGATGAAAAACACCTAGCAAGTCGGTACCTGATGGCCTTTTTTCTCGGTTCATCACAATAATCTTCCCGCTATTTCACGGATGTCCTTGACAGCGAGCAGTGGTGGGCTAAGATTTCGCCCCTCCCAAGGAAAGGGAGCACTAAGCGGGTGTAGCTCAGCGGTAGAGCACTTCGTTGCCAACGAAGATGTCGTGAGTTCAATCCTCATCACCCGCTCCAATTTCGCAAGGCCGCCTTCTGGGCGGCCTTCGTCGTTCTGGCCTGAACCTAGGCCCGTAGACGACACATGCATGTCTTTGGGGATCGTGACATGCTGTCAGGACTGAGTTGGAGAGGCCACATGAAACAATCAATTGCGCATTATTTATCAATGCACGCCGCGAAGGTGTAGCGGGTTCCGTATTGAGCTGTGACCTGATGTGTTTCGATAAAAATAGTTTGTGCGCACTCGGCTGTGACGGGAAGCTTTGATTTTTTGCGTAAGGCCAAGAAAAATCATTTAAAAACAATTCGTTACAAAGTATTTGCATAATCCATGCCCTGACCTACACTCGAATCGTCCGGAATAATAAACAAAAGTTTTTCGCGATACGCAAGAAAATGCCAGTCGAGGTAGTGCCAATGAATGAGGGGAACCCTGTGCCAACAGTGGCTACGTTGTTGGACGAAATCGATCCAGAATCGCCATTCACCACGAAAATATCGCGTGCAGCAAACGAAAAGCTTGCGCGCTTGAGGGTGACCAGCTTCTGGCCATTCTCGATAGTGGTTGGAGCGCTGGATCAGATGATCTGATCGAAAGTTTTATTGAGTCCGCTGGCGACAGCACTTTTGTCGCGAGAGTCTCGGGAAGTTTTCGCAAAGAGATCGACGGGTTGCGGCAGTTGGTGCAGCCAATCAGTGTGGATCCCGCAAAACGCAGTTTTGCTGATCTCGAGAATGTTTTTTCGAGATTTGTTGCATTTCAGGATAAAAGAAAACGGCGCTCGATAGTTGTGATGGAGGAAAACGCTGCAAACCGTCGCTGGATCTACAAGAGAATTCAACTAATTCTAGACCTCGATAAGACTGGAAAGTCTGGGGTGTCTATTATTCTTAAGCGTTGTTCGGGCTACAACGAGTTAGCCGATGAGCCGGGACTGCCCGAGCGTATTTTGGCAAAAGGGACCCGCATATTGTTAACGCCGTTCCGGACGGCGGATACCCGGCAATTCGTACGCTGGAGAATTGATGCTGCAGCGACCGCAGAAATTGATCGGATATTCGATTTTCAGGCGATCACGCTTATTCACGAATTAGCGGATGGCGTCCCGGATGTCTTAGACGCACTTTGTTGTGCGGCGCTTGAGCTGGCAGATGACGAAGACATCGCGCCCGTGACCACCGATATAGTGACTCGTGCCAGAGAAAAGCTTGGACTCTCTCCGCCTGATAATTCAGCAACGAGTACCTTTGATGCGATTCTGACTCTGCCTGTTTTAGTGCCGAATTTGCCAAGAATTGTTGTTACGTATAAGGGTAAAAAACAAAACGAAATTGAGATAGAGAAAGATCGAATTTCGATCGGCAGAGCGCAGGAAAATGATGTTTGTATTGAATGTCCATTTATTAGTCGGAAACATGTCGCAATCATTCGTGACGGCGTGTCGGTGGCGGTGGTCGATCTGTACAGCCGGAACGGTACTTACGTCAATTCACGGAAGATTCGTGCGCAAACAATGAATCATCAAGACGAAATAAAAGTGGGATATCACACTATTCGTTTTCTTGATCCGGATTCGCCAACTCGTGTTTCGTTGAATGGAGTCAGAAAGTCTCGCTCAGCACGACCGCGATATATGGCTAGTTGCGCAGGTGCCGCTGGCACTGCAGCAAGCGCGATGCGAACGACGCTCAGCGAGACTGACAGACGTTAGATGAGCATCGTAGGAGCTAGCGAATCGGGATTAGCGCGATCGGAATGGTCGCACTTTTGACGTTGTACTCATGATCCGTTTCGGCCGTCCAGACCAAAAGCAGATCCGTTCCGCTGCTGACCAGTTGAGGAACGCTGAATGCGAACACGTCTGGCGCTTCGGCCACCACGTAATCTGCGGATTGACCGCCTTGTTGAGAAATTCGTTTCAGCATTAGATTCGCGCGCCCACCGCCGACAGACCGTAGCCAACTCACCACTAAATCTCCTCCTGGAAGTAGCGCAGACCCGGCGCGCCCTAACGGTTGTTCAGCATCGATCTCAATCGGTGCTGCGAACGAGCGGCCGGCATCATTTGACCAGGCGGCTTTGACCCTTGGCTCTTCGTTTGCCCCAGTGAACCAGGCGGCCGCGACCGTTTGGCCGTCGGCTTTGATGACCGGCCCGTTGACGGGACAGGCGGCAATGTCCCACGCATCATCGTTCACTGGCGCCCCTTTCTGCCAGGCACCGTCAACTCTTCTGGAAATAAAGATGTCTCGTTGTTCGTCGACCGTTCTATTCCGATAGATGGCCACGGGGCCAGAGCCCGTGAGCGCGACGTCCGTTTGGCAGCAATCGCAAATTAAGTCATCCAACAGCACGCCGTCGGACTCTGTTTGGCCATATGAGTACGTGCCCGCACGAAGCGTCATGCCACTGGCTCGAACATCGTTTTCGTCGTATTCATTAGCGGTTTTCCGGCCATCGAGCCAAACCGCACCTAATCTGTCGGCATCATTGAATAAGCTGACAAAACCGTGCTCGGTTGGAGTACCGTCCTTGTGCGTCAGGAAGGATTCGGACCACGTGACGCCTGAGTCGCTAGAGAGAGCGATATTGACGTCGTAAGCGTATCCGCCTGCTGGTTGGCTGACGAGCCAATGTGCAGCCCACAGGGACTCTGAAACGGCGACAACGGATGGGAAGTCGGCCCAATTGACGAACCAGTTGTCACCTCGGGTTACTTCTATCGGTGAAGACCAGCCGTTTTCTTCATATCGGCTGAATTTGAGCGCGTTACCGTCCCCGTTTGGTTCAATCCAGCTAAGGAGCGTGGTCCCATCGTGGCCCTTGGAAAGGTTGGGTGCCATGCTGCCATTCGCAGCAGGACTATCCAGCATCGCTACTGTGGTATTGGGTGGCTCAGATGGGGTGCATGCAGCGACAAAGGCGAGACAGCCTAATGCGTATAATTGGTACTTTGAAATTAGTTTACTCATGAGTCCATTATGGCTGCGCGCGCGGCAATTCACCATGTTTTCGATATTCAAATTGATTCGGCGGCGGAGGGCGTTATACTGCGACGCCTCAGCACTTCTGTGCTATGTTTTTCTCGCTAATTTTCACGTTAGGCCAACCTATGGCTAGGTGGCAGAGTGGTTATGCAGCGGCCTGCAAAGCCGCGGACATCGGTTCGATTCCGTTCCTAGCCTCCAATTTTAAACTTGAGCAAGCCCGGGTGGCGGAACTGGTAGACGCTGCGGACTTAAAATCCGTTTCTCGAAAGAGAGTGCGGGTTCGATTCCCGCCTCGGGCACCAATTATAACAATAACTTACCCGCTATTCCTCTAGACTTCCTCATGATGTGATGTGCGTTTGTCCCATATCTGTCCCATAGGCGCTGCCGATGGAGTATGCCCTGGAGGCCGAGCGCTTCGCGTTACGACCTGCGACTGCTGGCGGAAGAGAGGCTGTAATAACCGGAGGTCCTGTCGGAGAGGTGGGCTCACGAACATATTTGGGCCAGATTTTTTGTCTATTCTCAATCCTTAGTGGGAGCGGAAGACATGGCGCGAAGCCTTCCGAGAACCGGCAGATAGATCAGCAGAGCGGCAAGGATTGCCACGGAGCCCACGTAGCCGACCGGCACCAGGTTCTCGCTGGAAACGAATGCCGCGATGATAATCGGGCCCAGACCGACACCTAGCCCCTGAATGGCGGGAATCAAAACCACGAAGCGGCCCGAGGGGTCGACTCTCGTGAGGGCGGTCATGGTGTAAGGAATACCGAAATTCCACATGATACCGAACAGAACAATAGCGGCAATGAAAATCGGCCCGCTTTTACCGTGGGAGAGCATGAGAAAAGCGGCGGTCTCACAGACGGCAACCACCCCAAATACAACCAGGTAGCTGACCCGGTCGCCGATCCAGGCGGCGGCCGCTGCACCTAGGATGCTTGTAACCAGCCCGAGAGCGAGAATCATTCCGATCGACTCTGGGTCAAGACCGATATCCCTGCCGATCAACTCCACGTAAGCCCAGACACCGCCTTGAGCAAGGAAAAAAAACATCATGCCGACCGCTGCGATGACAGGCCAGTGCAGCGCGCCCGTTGATCCTGAAAAGGCAACCACCTTACGGAGCGTCCCGCAGGGGATAAGATAACGTAAGGCCATAAGAGCCAGAGCGCTTAGCACCGCCAGAGAATTAAAAACCCCCGCCATTCCCTACAGATCGGTGAGGTAGGGAAAGGTGACCAGAGCCAGGGCAGCCAAAGTAACTTGAGTGATAAGTAGAATCCCGAACACCCGCTCCTGGTTCGGCACTTCGGCAAGAGCTGCCAGTCCGACGGCCAACGCCGTCACCACCCCCTACCTGGTGGATCTCATCATCCAGGCCGAGCAGGACGGCTACGACGCCGTCGTCTCGCACTGCTTCGGCAGCCCCGGGATCCCCGAGGGCCGGGAGCTGGTCAATATACCCGTGGTCGGCGCCGGGGAGGCGGCCTTTTACGTGGCCATGATGTGCGGGGATCGGTTGGGGGTGATCACCGTCGGGGGGACCTACCGCACGCCCAGCCACGGAGCGATGATGCATCTAGTCAGAAAGATGGTCCGGGAGTACGCGATCACCGACCGGGTCGTCTCGATCAGAACCACGGGTCTGTGCGTTGAGGACTGCGCCGACGAGGAGGTGCTTTTTGACTCACTGCTGCGGGAAGCGGAAAAGTCCATCGACGACGGGGCCGAGGTGATCATTCTGGGCTGCACTGGCATGATCAATACGGCCGAAAAACTGCAGGCAAAGCTCGAGGCCCCGGTGGTCGATCCCAGCGTCGCGGCCCTCAAGTTCGCGGAGCTTCTGATCAGCATGAACCTCACCCACAGCAAATTAACCCTGCCCTCCCCCGATATGATCGGGGTCAAGTGCGAGATGAAATGGCCCCCAACCATGGGAAGATGGCCGCGAGGCGGCAAGGAATGATCGAGACGATGATGATGCGCTGCAAATCCGCTGTGAAGGAGTTTATATGAACGATAAATTTGCCCTGCTTGATGCCAGCGATTCCGTGCTGCTTGTCATCGATGTACAGGACCCTTTTCTTCACAAGGTGGGGACCCCCATTGCGAACCGCGTGGTGGAGCGCATCCAATGGCTGGTTGTTCTTGCCAGGTGGATGGAAATCCCGGTTGTGGTCACCGCAGAGGACATTTCAGTTTGCGGGTTGACCACTGAGCCGATTCGTAAAGTCCTCCCGGACGATGCCAGCGATCAGGACAAATTGGTATTTGGACTGACCGGGCAGGAGGACATCTTCCAGAGCGTGGTCGCGACCGATCGCAAAACAGCCGTCATTGTGGGTCTGGAAACTGACGTGTGTATCCAGCATTCGGCTATGGGGCTGGCATCACGGGGATATAATGTGGCCGTAGTTGTCGATGCCACCGCTTCTCCGGGTATCGGGCACGAAATCGGTATCGGGCGCATGCGCGAAGCCGGCATCACGCTGGTCAGCACCAAGAGCCTGTTCTTTGAATGGGTGCGCGACCTGGACACCGGCTGTCGCTTCTTCAGCGAAAGCGATTTAAAGGCACCCCCCGATCTCTATATTTGAAACGGAAGTTCGATCCAGATGTTTCAAGTACGATTTAGACTTGCGGATGTAATAGATGCCATTGGTGTAGGTGTAAGGGTCGCTGCCAGAGTAAGTTGCCAGTGACGAAATATAGATCGTTGTGATCTGGCGGTTTCGACGGCCGCGGAGTATGCCCGAATGCCGTGAGTGATTTCCTTGTTCAGGCTGGTTGTTAATTCATCCCTGGCGAAATAGCAATCTCTCAAGAATATCAGATAGCTGTTAGTTGCCGTCTGTCACACCCTAGTTTTCCAGACTTGACGAAAGATGGTTCATGACAAGCCCAATATTTCTGCATCACTTTCAAAGTTAGGGTTTCTAGTTTAAGCAACTTTTTCTTGTTTGTTTTCCTGTCCATGGCGAATTACTAATTCTAGCTGATAGATTGTGTAATCGAGAGCGAATTCCCTGTTAACAGGGAACTTCTACATAATGTATAAGAGACTGTCTAGCAGCAGACTACAACCTCAGCTTGCACACGTTCTTTGGTAGCTTCGACCAAAATGGCGATGGCCACGAAATGACTCGCATAGCACGTCAACTCGGGAAGTCAGGAATTTTCGACTAAAAAATCACCCAATGTGCGATCGCGAGAACGATGAGCAAATTTATGATCGTTCGCATAATGAATATGACCAGCAAATGCCAGAATTTTAGCGGTATCTCGCACTTGATCATCAAGATGCCGATCTCTGACATGTAAATTAATTGCGTTACCGACAGGACCCCGACGACAAACCGCGTAAACTCGGATTCAATACTGGAACCTAGAAGCGCCGGCAAGAACATATCGAGAAACCCGGCAATTAAGGCTGGGGCCGCTTCTGCTGCTTCCGGCAACCCGAGGAATGTCAGTACTGGCACCATCGGTGCCGTTAGCGTCTGCAGGACTGTTGTCTCTTCGGCGAGGATGAGCCCTGCTCCGCCGACCACAATGACCGCAGGCACCAAGCCGAACCATATGTCCAGAATGTATCCGGCAGCGACGCGAAATTGTTCTTTCAAAGATGGGACCACGGATGCGCGTCTGGTTGCGAGAAAGACCGCTTCTTTTAGCAACGAACCATCTCCGGCAGACTCTTTTTCACGCATCGGATGCATCTTATCGAACGGCGTATCGGAGAATCGCGAAAGCGGTGGAATCCTCGGCATGATCATCGCTGTTATGACACCGGTTACAACGACGGTGAGGTAGTATTCGGGAAAGCGATGGTCGACGCCCACCGTTTTTGCGACGAGCAGCGCGAATGGCACCGACGCCACGGAAAAATTTGTCGCAATGACCGCGGCTTCGCGACCTGTGTAATGACCATTGACATACTGCTGAATCGTTATCAACACACCGACTGGAGAGGACGACATCCAAGATGCCAATGCATCAATTGCCGATCGGCCGGGCAAAGTGAATAGCCGTCGAAAAGAACGTTTCAACAGAGTGCCGACAAATTCCATCAATCCGTAGTTGGTCAGGAAAGGCATCAACAAACCAGCAAACAAGAAAATGGGAACGATGGCGACGGCTAAATCGTTTAATATAGTACCGCCCGTGCTGGGCTGCCAAAAGATTTCCGGCCCGACCTGAAAGATCGTCATGGTTCCCATTGCGAATCCGGCGATTCGCAATGCGACCCAAATTGGGGCAACGTTGAACAATCGATTGAAGAGCGAACCATCTACGACGCTATCGCGGCCGATCGTCTTCGCGTAAAGCGTCCCGGCTGCACTTATACACAGTAAAGCGTATACGACCCACGGCATTCCACTGCCCATGATTTCGATGCTTTTGTCTGAAATCAGTCCCATCAAAATGGTCCAATTTCCATCGACTTTGACAGGCGTCAAAAATGTCGCGATACCTAACAGTGATGGCAGTGCGAATTTTCGTATAGCAGCGCTATCAGGCGAAGCGTTGGCATTTGCTCCCGTGCTCATGCTCGGCTCGATTTCTGTCTCTGGCGATGTATCGCTCATGCGGACGTTCCTAGGTTAAACTGCCGTTGAAAATAGCAGTTCCCGAACAGCTTGTTAACTCAGGGATCCTCTAATTGGTTATTTCATGGTTGCGCCGGGAACGGATAGATCGAAGAACAAGTCGAGTTGGCGAAAACATGCCCATAGGCCTGTTGAGCTGACACAACGTCGCCGCTCTGGCAGGCGCACCACTTTCGGCTGTTGACGTCCTTCAACATCCGGATATTCAGCGTCTGTTCGGCCACAATCATCTTCAGTTCAACGTTCTCTCGCTCAAACTCCCGCAGTCGCTTTGCCTCCGACACCTCCATGCCGCCAACTTCGATTTCCAGCAGTAAAACGATTGGTCCGAGCAGTTGTGCTTGCGGCATACGTCCGACACGGAAAGAACCGCTTCCTGCAATGGGGAGAGAACGGTCCGGTACTACCAGCGCAGCATCGATAGTGACCTATTCTGTTAAGGAAATGTACTACACGCTTCAGGGGGAGGGTGCTCAGACCGGTCGTCCCGCCGTGTTCTTGCGGTTAGCAGGATGCAACCTTTGGACTGGACGAGAAAAGGACCGTTACAAAGCGATCTGCAAGTTTTGCGATACACAGTTTGTTGGGACAGATGGCCCTGATGGTAGGCGTGATGCGAAAGGGCGTTTATTCGTCCTATACTCGAGATACTCAGCCTTTACTTGGGGCGGTGAATAATGCCATCGACCATATTGGACTATCGGGTGACAAGTCCATATAAGAAGGGCGCATATTATTAGTCGAAACTATAGATATAAAATAACAACATCCACAATGTCCCTATTAAGCATAGAATCAGGATTAGTTTTTGTACGAGGAGTCTTGCTGATCCTGCATGCGGATCATCGCATCCCAGGCGATATAAATGTCATCACACGGCCTGTCACCTTTTGGTCTAGTAGTCTGTGCTAACTCCTTAATGGCTTCTTCATCGGGCAGGTAATATTCCACCCCTGATGACACAATATCAGTTTGTATTTTGCAGGAATTTTCGAGCGTATACAAAAAGTAGAAGGCTTCTCCAACCGTCCTACCCGCAGCCAACAGGCCATGGTTATGCATTATCATTAACCATTTATCCGCCATATCTTCGCCTAGTTTCTGGCAATATTCAGGATGGTTTTCGCTGGCAATGCCGTAGTGATGGTAGCAAACGAGGTCCCGGATATCTCCTGCCTGTTGCGACAGCGTTAGCAATCCCATTTTCATGCAGGATACGGAGATACCAGCACGAGTATGGCTGTGCAATAAAACATTAACATCGGGTCGAGCTTTAAATACGGCAGTGTGGATGTAGTGACCGGCATCATTGCAGGGGTAATCTCCACTTATTACGTTTCCGTCAAAATCCACCTTGAGCAAATTGGAGGCGGTTACTTCATTAAACAAAAGACCGTAGGGGTTTATCAAATATTGGTTATTGTGACCTGGAACCCGCGCGGTCAGATGGGTAAAAATCAAATCAGTCCAACCAAATTTAACAAATAGTCGGTAGCAAGCTGCCAGGTCGCAGCGAACTTGCCATTCTTCATCAGAAATTTTGTGGTTAGCTCTTAAAGTAGTAGTTGTCATAGTCAATCTCTTTCGGCAGCGTAGTTTATGGACTGAAACCTTTTGCTAATGCAAGCCAGATGTTACGAGGTCAATCAATCATAAACAAACGATAAATACTTTTACAATTGCTGAATATTATTCTGCAATGATAAACTTAAAATATGAAACGAAATTTACCTCCTATGAACTCATGGGTGACATTTGAAGCCGCAGCAAGACTCCAAAGTTTCAAAGCAGGCGGCGAGGAGTTAAACATCACCTCATCTGCTGTTAGCCATCAAATACGCAGGCTTGAAGATTGGCTGGGGTTTAAACTATTCGAAAGATCGATAAGAGCAATAGTGCTAACCGGCGCAGACAGACGATACTTCAATGGAGTGACTAGCCTGTTAAAACGACTAGAGAAAATTACTCAAAATGAAACAACACGGTTACAGAATAAAACGGTCATCACATTGCAGACGACAGATTCAATTGCAACGCGATGGCTTATCCCGAGATTGCCTGAGATCCATCGATCTAACCCTGAATTAACCGTAAAAATTATCACCAATGAATTCCATGAGCCATTTAGATCTCAGGAGGCAGATATCGGAATCCTGATAGGGAAAGGCGAATGGCAACAAGCGTACGCGCAGCTATTATTCAAATAGTGCCGCCCCATGGCGTCTTGGCAGCCCACTCGGGGTCATTGTGCATAGGATCCTCGTCATCGGTTAGTTTCGCAAATGTGTCAGTTTGTAGTGGTCAACAAATTCCGGACACTTTGTTGTTGTGAGAGTCGAAATAAAGTAATTTTCTTGTTGTGTGGCAGGTTTCATTCTCTTGCACACATCAATTCCTACGCGACCTAGAGGAAATCAGGGACATGGCAAAAATATCAATTAACCGGTCGACCTTATTCCTGACGGCGTTCATTATTTTTTCCTGCTCATCGAACGCGCAGGAAAACTTCACGATTGATGATGCGTTGCGCATGAAGGGTGTTGGCGATGTGATTATTTCGCCGGACGGTTCTTTGGTTTTCTATTCGATCAGCTCGCTCGACTGGGCGGAGAATGAGCGTACAAAGCGTTTCTATCTTGCATCGACCGACGGTTCGTCGGTCAGGGAGTATATTGGCGATGCGGGCGGTGAAGATTTTGTATTTTCACCGGACGGCAAATCCCTGGCGTTTCTGCGCGAAGTCGAGTCAGAGGAGGATTCTGAAGATCCGGAGATGCAAATCTTTGTGATGCCGACAAACGGTGGCGAAGCTATACAGCTCAGCGAGCATCCTGGAAAGATTGTCAGCTTCAAATGGACTCCAGACTTGGAGTCTCTTCTGTTCATTGCTGAAGACCGGTATGACGATGAGACCGAAAAAGAGATCAAGTTAGGCGCCGACCCGGTATTCGTGGACGAAGCGCCAAACGGCAAAGAGCGTGCCCGGTTTACGAATATCTGGGAAGTCCACGTAAACGGTGACAACACCCCTGATCAGATCACAGACGAAGACCTGATCATTGACGAATTTGACATTGCACCAGATATTAAGAGCCTCGTGTTCGTGGCGCGTCCGGACGACCGAACGAATTACGGTCACCTTGCCGAGTTGTACTTGTGGCAGGACGACAAGGTAGAGCGCCTGACCTTCAATGAAGCGCCGGAATCCATGCCAATAATCTCGCCGGATTCGTCAAAATTCGCCTATCGTGCTCCATCTGACGAGGGCTTCGATTTACGCCCCGGCTATTTTTGGGTGATGAATCTTGAAACACTCGAGAAACGCCGTCTGGATGGCCAGAATACCGGTGAGGTCTCCGGTGCCGTGACCTGGTCCGCGGATGGCTCCTCGCTGATTTACAACGAACTGCACGGTGTCGACACAAACCTATACGAGATGGATGCGGACACCGGCGTGGCAGAGGCGCTAACCAGCAAGGCTGGCGTGCATCGTGCACAGGCCTTTTCTGCCGATGCCAAAACGGTGGCCTACGTTTTCGAGGACCATACGAACCCTCGGGATGTCTATGTCAGCGATCTTTCCTTGTCGAATCCAGTTCGAATTACTGATGAGAATTCCTGGGTTCGTGAAGAAAGAACAGTAAGTGACGGCGAGTTACTGCAATGGGAAGGCAAGGACGGCATGCTTATTGAGGGTCTCTATTACCCGCCCGCCGGCAAAGGTCATTCGTTCGGAAAGGTCCCGCTAATCGTGTTTATCCACGGCGGCCCGCCAGCCGCCTGGGAAGCAAACTTCCGGGAAGATTTCCAGATAATTACCAACGCCGGTTACGCTATTCTGGCGCCGAATCCACGCGGCAGTCAGGGCCGCGGTGAAGAGTTCCTGCAAGCGCTGCGTGGCGAAGTCGGTGATGGTGAATTTATCGACATGATGAACGGGGTGGACTATGTGATCGCCAACAAGAATGTTGATCCGGACCGGCTGGGTGTGAGCGGCTGGAGTTGGGGCGGCGTTGCCGCCAGTTACACAATCACGCAGACAGACCGCTTTAAAGCTGCGTCTATCGGCGGAATGGTTGGCAACTGGGCGGCGGAGACCGGCCCCGGATTCAATTTCGATATCGCGTTGTGGTACATCGGTGGCACGCCTTGGGACAACCCGGAAGAATGGGCAAAACGTTCGTCGATTACGCACGCCAAGAACGTTACGACGCCATCCATCATTTTCCATGGGGGCAATGACACAACTTCCAGCGTTGGTCAGTCACTCATGTTCTTTACCGCGTTGCGCGATATTGGCAAAGCGCCGGTTCGCTACATCAAGTTTCCCCGGCAAGGGCATGGAGTGGGGGAGCCTCGTTTGTTGCGTATTCTCTATTCCAATGAGTTGCAGTGGTTCAAGAAGTACATTGACGGTGTCGATTGGGAAATCCCGCAGGCGTCATTCGAGGCGCAAGATCAGTAAATAAATACGTCACACAGACAGAACAATCGGTCCGTCTTCCATCGCTGGGCCAAATTTGAGCAATGTTAAGGAACTCCTTAATTTTAACGCCGAAGGCGGGCCTTATTGGTTTGTCGTTTTGCAGTCAGATGTATTCCGGGTAATTTCCGGCACGAATGATTTTTAGCGTTCCGGTGACTTTCTGCATAAACTTTTCGGCATCTTGGTCGTCGTCATCTCCAGCCGTCGGTACGAATCCGAATATCCAATAGCTTTCTGTTTCTTCCAGTAGATCACGTGTGTCCATCGAAATCAGATCAAAGGCCATGCCATCGTCCGTCGACCAAGCTAGGGTCAAAGCGACCTACGAACTCACTATCATCCTCAGTTGTTGTCTCGGTAAATGCCCAGCTTTCGTCGAAATCATTCGCAATGTTTTCCAGAGTGGACTGAACGACAGCTTTGTGATCTGCGAAGGATGCGGTTGAAGCCAGCAGCATGCTTAGCCAAATTATTATGCGTCTCATACGTGCCTATAGTCAGCTAGCAAAGATTTGGTTACAAATTTGTCTAAACAATCTCCGCATTATTCGAGTAATAGCCAACAACATCACCTTCAGTCGTCACGCCCAAGCCATTCAATACTCGATTTGAATAATTGAAATAAGCGACAACTTGATTCACCTCAAGTATTTCCTGATCAGAGCACCCTTCGTTCTTGGCATTCGTTACTTCACTTTGGGTAATGCCGCCAACATTTCGAGTTAGCTCCGCAGAGTAGTTAAGCAACGCCAGTTCCCTTCCAGAGAACTCTGCAGCAGGCTCGTTTCGCTCCAGTGCCTGAAACACTCGTTCGGCACGGGCATCGTCGGCCATTAAATGACGCGCGTTGTTGAAGTGATGCGTCAAGCTATAAGCGCAGTTGTTGATCATGCTGGTGTAACTGGCGACAATTTCCAAAAAACCGACAGACAGGGTCATATCCGGGTTATGGAGGATGCTTTTATATAGTTGTAAGTGGCCGAGCATTGTTTTCGGTTGCAGTGAATGCACTTTCATTACGTTATCAACGGTGCCATGTGGGGACGTAACTGCGGCATAAACGTCGCGCAATTTCCCTTCAGCTGCTTCTGGTTGAATCATTTGAATCCAAGCGGTCATTCAGTATCTCCGTTCACTGTTGAGTATTGCGGTAGTAAAAAACACAATAGTGTTGCGATCCCAGTGCTCACAGCCGCTATCCATAGAATACGAACATAGGAACCATCGGTGTCATAGCTCCAACCGAATAGTAATGGACCAAGCGATGTGCCGATAAGTAACGAGGCAAAAAGTATGCCGTAAATTTCGCCAAAGTGGCGAATGCCAAAGTAGCGCGTCGTCAGGTACGTCATCATGTCAATTTCGGCGCCAATGCTAAAACCGATGAGAACCAATGCAAAGAACGCGCTTGTATCAATCGCTCCGGAGGCAAAGATCGCAAGTCCAATGGTAGACAACGCGAATGTGACGACCGCAACACGTGGTGCAAAAATGCGATCACACAAATAACCAATAATGACTCGCGCAATCACGATCGTTATGCCGATAGTACTTGCGCCTAGAGCAGCTTCGTTGGCGGACATTCCCCGGTCTTGTAGGAGCGATACGCTGTGAATCATGAAGCCGTACAAGCTAAATGACAACAGTCCGAAAATTGCGAATAGGTTCCAAAATATCGGGGATCGGAGCGCTTGATTGCGGTCAAAATTAACCAGGGAGCCAGGCTTGCGCTTTGCGCTCGAATCAATTTGTAAATCCGGTTCGTCCGGCGCTTCGCGAAAAAACAGACCTACGACGGGTAACGCGACAAAAACAATTATTGCGGCGAGAACAAAATAGGCGCTGCGCCAATCATAAGTATCGATGACTTGGCGTAATAACGGCGGCACATAGGTATAGCCGAGGCCAGCACCGGCCAAGGTAAGGCCAATCGCCAGGCCACGTTGCCGATTGAACAATGCCGCTACGGTGCGCATGTAAGGAAGCGCGTTGGCGCCGGCTCCGAGGCTGCCAATCAGTCCAAAGATTAACCAGAGGTGCCAGGGCTCGCTGACGAACATCGGGATGGACGCAAGCAGGAGGGCGACCAGTAGCATTGATGGGATAAGAAGCCGTTTAGATCCAATTGCATCAGCCATGCGGCCGGCAACTGGCAGGCTAAAAAGCAGCGTAATTGTAAATACGGTGGATGCGAGACTGATCTCGGTTCGATCCCATCCGAATTCAGTGCTCAATGGCCCTATGAACAATGCCAGTGATCCAAACGCGTATTGAGAGGGTCCCGTCGACATGCCGATCGTCGACGCTGCAACGACTGCCCACCCACTAGACCTTGCCGTAACTTGCGAGCTTTCCTCCATGCGTCGAGCGACCCCTTAGTCGTAACAATTATTCTTGATCAACAGCCGTCGAATTAGCAATTGGCGTTGAAATGTGGCTCTAAGGGTCGAACTTACCGGTTGCCTGAAAATATAACCACGAGAATAGTTCTGGACCAGAGAATGTCGATTGGGGATTCGTTCCTATGTCACTGCTGGCTTTTTATAGAGCGATGCAGTGTCGTAGGGATTACATCCGCCACAATCATCATGATCCAACGATATCTGTTGCTCAATCTGAAATTTCCGATCGCTCAGCGAATAAACGACACTCACATTGCTTGGCACAAACACTTCCGCTTCTGTGCGGGATTCGCTGATACTTTTTATTTTTGTATAGGCATCCATGCTCATTAATCTCTCCTTGGTACTGCTCGGCGCTAATAGGACTCTCTATATCTCTTACACTTTTCTTCGCTTGAAAGGGTTTTGCGCGGGCTTTACATAAAACAAACTAAGTTAATGTCCGGCGCGACTAAGGAATGATTTCTTTGGCTATACTGTTTGAACGAGGCTCTTGCTATGCTCCGTGAAAGTTTTAGGCCTCTTAGACAACGACGAACCAAGTTCTTAATATGCAATCGAAAAGTATTCTTATCGTAGGCGCAGGAATCAATAGTCTGGTTGCCGCCAATTATCTGCAAAGGGCCGGTCATAAGGTCTCTATGATTGAACGAGCCTCGAAGGTCGGCGGTGCCTGTATTTCCGACAGCGCAATGATTGCTGGTCAGGCTCAAAACTATGCGCTTGGCGCCTCTGTACTCGGACTGATGCAGGACTTCGTGTTCAAGGACACCGGGCTCGCGCAGCGACTTAAAACGTTCGTACCGGATCATCCAAAATTGATCCACATAGCTGGCGAAGATGAACCCACTTGGATATATCGAGACCCTGTCGCATTAGACCGCGAACTGGCAGCCAAATGGGGTGAGCGTGGCAAAGTCGAAGCGTTTCGTGCGGATGAGGCGAAAGTCGTTGAGTATTTGCAATCGGGTTATGCGGCTGCCAAGCCGCCATCGATAACAGAAGCGACCGATGTGCTTGGACAGGTGCTCACGGATTTGTGGATATCGGGTAGCGCACGCAGCCTGTTAGATCACTACTTTACCAGCGAGCGTAGCAAGATCTATATGGCGATGACCGTGACCGAAAGTGGTCCTGTGCCACTTGATGATCCGTACTCAGCTTTCACGCTTCCCTTGATGGACTCCGGATCGATTTTCGACGGGTACTACGGATTCGTAAAGGGTGGCATTTGGAGAATTACCGAAGTTCTCGGCGAGATAAACACCGAACTCGGCGTCGATATTCATGTTGATAGTAAGGTAATCAATGTCGATTCCAACTCGAACGTTGTTACCTTCGAGGAAAGCGGCCGAGAGCGCACTGCGAGCTATGATTTCTTGATTCTAGGCACGGACCCGCTAACGGCGACAAAGCTTGTCGGGACCGACACAGAGCTTGAAAAAACAGGCCAGCAAAAGTTTCGTGGCAGCAGCGGCAAACTAAACCTCATGTTCAGGAATCCGGTGCAATGGAAGCATGGCAGTAATGCTGCCGATTCGGATGCAGCATTTCGATTCATTTTTGATGTGGACTCGTTAGCCGACTTTGAGCGCGCTGCTTTGGCGGTGACCGATAATGGGGTCGATTATGTGCCGGGCTACATGCAGATCTATTGTGAAGGCGCTGCTATGCGTCAGCTGAATCATGTGGAGTCCTACGACCGTCTTGCGGTTTTCTTTAAGAATTTCTCTTTGGCGAATAATGGCGCAGCATTGCCCGAGATCGAGGAAGAGGCGAAGCGTAAAGTGCTGGCCTTTGTAAACAATCCCGAAGACTGCGTTTGGTCTCGTATGCTGACACCGAAAGATTTACAGGAATTGTTCTTGTTTCCCGGCGGCAATCTGGATCACACCATGTTGACGGGAGGCCAAACCTTTTTTGATCGAAACTACTCTTCCGATGCAGAGAATAATTTCTATCGATTCGGAGATCTTGAAAATGTCTATCTCTGTGGGTCGGGCGTCTATCCGTGCGGTTCAGTCACCGGCACGCCCGGCTACATGTGCAGCCAACAGCTTCTGCGTCAAATCATCCCTCAATAAACGGGCTCTGACCCGGTTTGTTTCTGACCCGGTTTGTTTGTACATCGTGCAGGGTTCATCGTGTCCGGTTAGGATAGGTCTATGGCGAAGCTTTATTTTTATTATTCCTCGATGAATGCCGGGAAATCTACGGCGTTACTACAGTCGAGTTATAACTACCGGGAACGGGGCATGCAGACGCTGGTGCTCGCGCCTGATTTTGATGATCGCTACGGAGTAGGGAAGATAACCTCCCGGATAGGGCTTGAAGCGGCAGCCATTACGTTCGCGACTGATCAGGATTTATTCAAGAGCATCGCTGCGCGCGTCAATGAAGGACCTTTGCATTGCGTATTGATAGACGAAGCCCAGTTCCTATCCAAAGAGCAGGTCCATCAACTCGGAGATGTGACTGACGAGTTGAACATTCCGGTTCTGGCCTACGGACTACGAACCGATTTTCAGGGCGAGCCTTTTATAGGCAGCAAATATCTACTGTCCTGGGCGGATAACATCAAGGAATTAAAGGCCATATGTTTTTGTGGGGGCAAGGCGACTATGGTCATTCGTTTAGCAGAAGACGGGAATGCGATAACGCAGGGTTCGCAGGTCGAAATTGGCGGCAACGATCGATACGTCTCGATGTGTCGCAAACACTTTAAAGAAAATTATTACCGTGAAACGCTGGTGCCGCAGCATCAGCTGCCGTTGGACGTCATCGAGTCGGACGGTTAAGGGTCTCGCGGCAATTCAGATGGACGTTCTGGCGCCGGTACTAGTTCGGCGCTTTCTCTGGCCAGAATTCGGCGCATGTCGGCCATCGAACTCAATACAGCCGTGTCGTCAAATTGTGTTGCTTCCAGAACCTCGCGATCCTGCGCGCTTGCATGCACAAACTTCAAGCCGTGTTCACCAATCGTAATGACGTCTTGATTTTGCAGAACCTGATTCGACACCCGCCACGAATTCACTTAGGTACCATTCGCACTGTTTAAATCCATCAATAAAGTTGATTCGCCGCTTCGAACCAATAGCATGTGGTGGCGACTGATGAATTTGCTCTCAACCGTTATGTCGTTGTGTGCCGACCGTCCTACGAGCAATCTCGACCCCTGAAACTTTATTTTCTCGAGCGCCCTACCATTGTGAGTGACGAATAAGAGTGGATATTCGCGTCCAGCATTTTTGCCAGCTTCTGGTTCTATGGAGTCGCTACTCACGTTTGTTGGCGCGGAAATAGACGGATGCTCCACCCATTTCATTCCGATTGGGCATTTCTTGGCGCTGGCGAGCGCGAGCAGCGCTAATCGATCGATTGTGCCAGGCCAAGCGCCGAACGACTTATATAATTCGTCGCAAGTTCTTTCAGGAAAGACACGATCTGGTTAGAGGCAACCACCATGGCGCATTTTTGCGTACAGATAGTCGTTGGTTTCGGCCATCGTCACCGGCTGCAAGTGAAAGTCACCCGTCAGGCGTTTCTGCATGCACTCCATCGCAGGACCGCGGAGGATGTAGTTGATGGGTCGGTTGCTCGCCAGGACAATTTTGAGGCCAAATTTCTCACGGATTCTGATTGCGGCTAATTGGCACAGCACGTGCAGCGCGCTTGGATTCATCTCGTGACTATTTTCGACGATCAGCAGCGGCGGCAATGTGGTGACGGTCTGCTGCCGGATGAAGACAGTCAGCATGCCAAGTAACTCATTCACCGAGTCAAATTGTTACTCGTAGCCGTATTCACGCAGGATTTGCTCCAGCAGCGCAGTCGTATTCAGGTTCGCGCCGTCGACGACCGCGATAGAACAGAGTGTCTAGTGCTCGGCAGCAAATTGCCGTAGCAGGGTGGTTTTGCCAGAAAGGGAGGGCCCTGGAAAAGGGCCATGCCGGAATTATATGTGCAGGTTTCTGCGAGAAAATCGAACGCTTTTTGCTGACCCTCGTATCCCACGAAGACCAGAGGTCTCCCTGTGTACGGAACGGCTGTTCCTTGAGGCCGGCTGCGGCTAACTCCATAAACTTGAACCCGGTACGAATAGTCTAATTATGATTCTGATACAGTTACTTGGCGCATCCTCTCAGAGTGCGACTAACTGGGCCGATCAGTCTACGGTTGGGTCCGAAGCCATGCAATCAGCTTAGGATGATTCGTTATAAATCAATGGCCAATGCATGTTTTGAAAACTTCACTTTATGTATGATGGATCACCCTATGATTCTGAACAGTTTCAAACATTGTTACAGGTTGAACAATCTATTAGTCCACATGAGAAAGCGGAGCTAAGTATTTGAATTTCTTACTATCAGGACACGACTTATGCTTGTTTCGGGGCGATAAGTGTTTATTCAATTCGCTCGAATTTGCGCTAAATCCGGGTCAGTTGCTAATTGTTGAGGGTAGCAACGGTAGTGGCAAGACCAGTCTGTTACGGGGTATTGCCGGATTGCTTGAGTTTGAGCAGGGCGAGATACATTGGGAAGGCAATCTATTGCATGGGCACTATCAGGCATTTCGTGCCGATCTGGCGTGGTTCGCTCACAAAGTCGGTTTCAAAGACGATCTCAACCTCCTTGAAAACCTGCGCTTCGAGCAGTCGCTGCATTCGTTTGACGAAGGCTCGGTAATGGCGGTTCTGGCCCGTCTCGGTTTAGACTTGTTAACTGAGCTGCCATTGAGGTCATTATCCGCCGGGCAGCAAAGACGTGTAGCCCTTGCTCGTATGCTCTTATCAAAGGGCTGGGTGTGGATGATGGATGAGCCCTTTACCAATCTTGATGGGGCTGGCCGTAGTTTGGTCGATGCTGTGCTATCTGAGCACCTAGCCAATGGTGGTTCTGCCATCGTAGCGACACACCAGCCATTAGAGATCGTTGGTGATGTTAAGAGAGTATCCCTTTCATGACCGATACCCGTCCTCTGGTGCCATCTTTATGGTCGGGATTCGTTGGCATCGTCCGTCGTGATATCCTGCTGGCGTGGAAACGGCCCGGTGACGTACTGAATCCCTTGTTTTTCTTTGCCATGGTGAGCGCATTGTTCCCGCTTGCGCTTGGCCCAAGTTCTGAGCAACTTGGCAGCATCGGTCCCGGGGTCATCTGGGTTGCCGCGTTGCTAGCGGCATTGCTGTCACTGAATAGCTTATTTGTGAGTGATTTTGAAGACGGGAGTCTGGATCAACTATTGCTGAGTCCCCAGCCGTTAACCGTGCTTGCGCTCGGAAAGGCAATAGGTCATTGGATGGTGAGTGGCTTGCCACTGGTCGTAATTTCGCCTTTGGTTGCGATTAGTTTTCATATGCCAGATCAGTCAATCAAGGTTATGGCCGTGACCTTGTTCTTCGGCACCCTGAGTCTGAGCCTGCTTGGTTCCATTGGTGCAGCGCTCACGGTCGGTCTGCATCGAGGAACAGCGTTACTCAGCCTACTAATTCTTCCCTTGGCGATGCCGGTCCTCATTTTTGGTGCGCGCACGGTATCTCTTTCCACCTCAGACGATGCCGTTTCTGCGGGTGTCTACTTCCTTGCAGCCTATTGCATGTTGGCGTTAACCCTCGCACCATTCGCCACGGCTGCAGCATTAAGGATCAGCAACGAGTGACTTTCTGAATTTATGTGGAAATTTTTTCATAAACTGGCTTCACCACCACATTTCTATCAATTTGCTGGAAAGATTGTGCCGTGGTTTGCGGTCATCGCCATTGCCTGTATTGGCTACGGCGGATATGCCGGCCTTTTTGTCGCGCCGGTGGATTACCAGCAAGGTGATGCTTTTCGCATTATTTATGTGCATGTGCCAGCGTCTTATCTGTCGATGATGGCGTATTCGATCATGGCCATATCGGCCGGGATCGGTCTGATCTGGCGAATAAAGCTCTCGCATGCTGTTGCCGCTGCTGCCGCACCCTTGGGCGCATGGTTTACGTTCCTCGCGCTGGCCACCGGTTCTATCTGGGGTAAGCCGATGTGGGGAACTTGGTGGGAGTGGGGTGATCCAAGACTCACATCGGAATTGCTCCTGTTGTTTCTGTATATCGGTTACATGGCGCTGAGGGCGTCGATCGACGATATCGCTAAAGCTGACAAGGCGAGCGCGGTATTGGCGCTTGTTGGGGTGGTAAATGTCCCGATCATTCATTTTTCGGTTGAATGGTGGAGCTCTTTGCATCAGGGTCCAACGCTCGTTCGTGAAGGAGGTCCCGCCATGGCGCCGGACATGCTCTATCCTTTACTGGCAATGATCTTGGGTTTCACATTTTTGTTTGGTGCCTTACTCTTGGGGCGTGTCCGTACAGAAGTCTTGTATCGGGAATATCGTGCCCGATGGGTCCGTGAATTGTTGCTGGGCGATGGAGGTACAACATGATGGAAGTTTTAGCGATGGGCGGCTACGGAAACTTCGTGTGGGGTGCCTATGGCCTGACGATCATTGTTTTGGCTGTTTGTATAGTTGGCGGACCGGTGCGACATACCAAAGCGATTAATGACGTTCGGCGTCGAATTCGTGCGATGGAAGCGAAATCATGAAACCACGACAACAACGAATGCTGGCCGTTGGCCTTACGGTGGCCGGTATCGCCATCGCTGCGATGCTGACGTTGCAAGCATTCAAAGATAACATGATGTTCTTTGTTGAGATTTCCGAAGTTGAGAAAGGCAATTACCCGGCTGATCGAAATTTTCGCGTCGGTGGCCTTGTGGTTGAAGGCAGTGTTCAACGTGCGCCAGGAGAGCTCATGGTTGCTTTCGACCTCACAGATCTTACTAGCAAACTAACCGTTAATTACGCGGGCATCCTGCCTGATCTGTTTCGGGAGGGCCAGGGCATTGTGGCGCATGGTCGTTTGAATGATTCCGGTACATTTGTTGCGGATGAAGTTCTTGCCAAGCATGATGAAAATTACATGCCACCGGAGGTCGCAGATTCGTTAGCGAAAGCTGCGGCAGCGCAGGAAGCAATTAGCAAGAGCGAGACGGCTAAACAATGATTCCTGAGGTTGGACATTTTGCGCTGATACTGGCGCTGGCGCTTTCGATTTGCCAATGCGCTTTGCCATTGTTAGGCGCGCATCGTAATGATCAAGCAATGATGGGGGTAGCTAGACCCGCGGCGGTAGGCCAGTTTGTTTTTATTGCGATATCATTCGGTTGCCTCACTTGGTCATTTCTGCAAAGTGACTTTTCTGTTTTATATGTTGCAAGCCACTCGCAGTTGTCTTTGCCAACGGCGTACAAAATATCTGCTGTATGGGGCGCACATGAAGGCTCCCTTTTGTTATGGGTGCTGTTGTTAGCGGGCTGGACGGTCTTGGTTTGCCGATATAGCTCCGAGCTTCCTGAGAAATTTAGTGCGCGCGTGATTGCTGTTATGGGCGGCTTGAGTTTCGGTTTCCTCTTGTTCACTTTGCTTACGTCCAATCCCTTTGAAAGACTTCTGCCAGCTGCTGCCGATGGCGCTGATCTGAATCCGCTTCTGCAAGACCCCGGTTTGGCAATACATCCGCCCATTCTCTACATTGGTTACGTTGGTTTTTCAGTTGCGTTCGCCTTCGCGATTGCTGCAATGATCAGTGGAGATCTTGATCAAAAATGGGCTCGCTGGACTCGGCCCTGGACGACATCCGCGTGGCTTTTCCTCACTGTCGGTATCGCGTTAGGCAGTTGGTGGGCTTACTACGAGCTCGGCTGGGGCGGATGGTGGTTTTGGGACCCGGTTGAAAACGCATCGTTCATGCCTTGGCTGATCGGCACAGCACTGATTCATTCGCTGGCGGTGACTGAAAAGCGTGGCTTATTCAAAAGCTGGACGCTGTTGCTCGCGATTTCGGCATTTTCCCTGAGTTTGCTTGGCACTTTTCTGGTCCGTTCGGGGATTCTGATTTCCGTTCATTCGTTCGCGGTTGACCCCGAAAGAGGCTTGTTTATTTTGGCCTTTCTTGGGATCGTCATCGGCGGTGCGCTCGTGCTGTATGCATGGCGAGCACCCAGCATGGATTCAGAAGCCGGGTTTCGCCCGGTATCACGCGAGACGTTTTTAGTGCTTAACAACGTTCTCCTGGTAATCGCAACTGCACTAATATTGGGCGGGACGCTGGCGCCTTTGTTTGTGGAGCTGCTGGACGGCAGCAAGATTTCTGTTGGACCACCGTACTTCGAGATTGCCTTTGCTATTCCTATGGTTCCGTTAGTTCTATTGATGGCGATCGGCATGCATACCGCGTGGCGTAACCAGGCGCCGAAGGCGCTCGTGAATAAATTGCGACTGCCGGCCATGGTTGCTGTGGTTGTCGGCATCCTGATTCCGTTAATATTTTACGGTGGCACAAGCGTAATGCTGGCAGTTGGTGCAATTGCCGCAATATGGGTCATGCTTGCATCGGTCATTGATCCGATTCGTTCATGGAAGCGTGGCGCCGGTTCCGTGGCACTCACACGCGGCGCAATTGGTATGTCGGTTGCCCATTTTGGTGTTGGATTTTTTGTTCTCGGCGTGACCGTTGTGTCTGCCTTCACGGTAGAGGCTGACAGAAATTTGCGAATCGGCGACAGGGAAAATGTTGCGGGTTATGAGTTCGAGTTGCGCGGCTTAAAGAATACTACCGGGCCGAATTACCAAGCGCTTGAGGGCGAGGTCGATATATACAAGGATGGTGATTTCATCGGCCAGGTCCGGCCGCAAAAGCGCACCTATCTCGTCCAAAAAAGTCCGATGACGGAAGCCGGAATTGATGCGGGCTGGAATCGTGACTTATTCGTCGCGCTTGGCGATCCGTTGGGGAACGACGCCTGGAGTGTGCGCCTGCAGTACAAACCGCTTATTCGCTTTATCTGGTTGGGTGCCTTCATCATGGCCCTTGGCGGTTTGATTGCAGCAAGCGACCGCCGTTATCGTTTAACGGCGACGCAAAAAGAAAGCGTCAGGATTCAGCAGGGAGAGCCTGCGTAATGCTTAAGTTTGTGGTGCCGCTGATCGCATTCGGTTTGCTGGTAGGGGTATTTATTAAGGGATTGGATCCGGAGCGCGACCTAAAGAAATTGCCGTCGCCGTTCTTGGGTAAAGAGGCGCCGCATTTCGATTTGCCGCGGCTAAAGGTGCCAAATGAACGAATCAGTAATCAGGCCTATGATGGCGAGGTCGCAATTGTCAATTTTTGGGCAACTTGGTGTGTTGGCTGTCGTCAGGAACATGGGTTTTTAATGGAATTGTCGCGCACCTCGGACGTGCCAATTTATGGTATCGATTGGCGTGATCAACGCGAACCGGCGCTGCAGTGGTTGAGTCAGCTAGGTGATCCCTATGTCGCCTCCGGTTTCGACGCTGATTCCGTCACAGGGATAAATTGGGGTGTGTACGGTGCGCCAGAAACCTTTTTGATAGGCAAGGATGGGCGCGTGCTTTTAAAGCATCTGGGCCCGTTGAGTCGCGACGCATGGGAAAACGATTTCTTGCCTGCAATCGCTGCTGCAGAAGGTAATCAGCCGTGAGTCGTTTGTTTCTCGGTGTCATATTTTTGCTAGTCGGGTGGTCTGTGTGGGCTATCGATACTGGCAGAGCCTTTGAAGATGACGAAATGCAGGCCCGTTATGTAGAAATTATTTCTGAAGTTCGCTGCGTCCAGTGTCAAAACCAAACGATTAAAGACTCTAATGTTCAGATTGCCAGTGACTTGCGCAGAGAAATTCGTCGCTTACTTAGCGAAGGCAAAACTAATGCCCAGGTGTTTGAGTTTCTCGTGCAGCGCTACGGCGATTTCGTGCTCTACCGACCGCCTATGAGCGGGTTTTCCCTATTATTGTGGATCGCCCCTGGCCTATTTTTGCTCATCGGCGGAATCGTAGCGGCGCGTGTGATATCCAAACGCATGACGATGCCACTCGATGTAGATGATGACGAAATCGACCAGGTAGCGAGCTAGGCGATGCTCTGGTTTGTAATTGGGGCGATGTTGTTTGTTGCGGTCATGTTTGTGGTCGTGCCGCTGTATCGTAGCCAGAATAAACTATCTGCGACCATTGTTGTGGCTACTGTATTAGTCGGGGGTGTATCCGCCGGGCTTTATGTGGAAAACGGCACGCCGGACAGCTCCGCTGCCGCGGATGCGGCGCCAGACATCGATGGGATGGTCGCGTCACTTTCCAGCCGATTGCAGGAAAACCCGGATGACTTGGCGGGTTGGAAAATGCTCGGACGATCATATTTTTCCATGCGAAATTTTGCAGGTGCTATTGCCGCGTTCGAAAAAGCAGTGGCGCTTGAATCGGCGCAGGATAGTCAGACCTTATCGGACCTTGGTGAGGCGGTGTTGTACAGCGATGACCGAGCGCTATTAGGTCGTGCCGGTGACTTATTTGAGAACGCGTTAGTTCTACAACCAAACAATCCTAAGGCGCTTTTTTATGGCGGCATGGCGGCGGTAGAACGCGGTAACAAGAGTCTTGGCGCGGATCGTTGGGAAGCGCTTCTTGCAACGTCACCACCGATTAATGTTCAGGAAATACTGCGACAGCAAATCGCTGAGTTGCGTGGCACGAGTGTCGCATCGATCCCCGCGCCCGATCTTGCGGGCGGCGGCGCGCCGGTAGTCACGGTAAATGTTTCATTGGGCGAAATGGCGCTTGCGGCCAGTATTCCGAACACCACTGTCTTTATAATTGCGCGTGATCCGGCACAGCCGCGGCCTCCGATCGCAGCCGTTCGACGTCAGTTATCAGAGCTGCCGGCAGAAATACACATCAGCGATAGCGATGCGATGATTCCCGGTCGAGTGCTATCGGGTTTTGAACGATTGGAAATCGTCGCGCGCGTGTCTATGACGGGACAACCCATCGCCGCTAGTGGTGATTGGTATGGTCAGGACACCATAGAGCCTGCGATTTCGAACGCGGTTAATATCGAAATCAATCAACAAGTTCCTTAAGCAGGATCCCAATTCATGGATAAGTACGATCTCACACGAGACGGTGACAAGCATCAGCTGATGGTGCCCAAACGTGGGAACTCTTTGCTCCGCTATCCTTTGTACAACAAAGGAACGGGCTTTACTGACGCTGAACGCAAACAATTTGGTTTGGAGGGCTTGCTGCCCGCGCGGATAAGCGACATTGAGACGCAAGCGGAACGCGTTTTCAAATCGATCATGTTCAATAAGGATCCGATGGGCCGACACATCGGGCTGGCAGCGCTGCAGGATCGGAATGAGCATCTTTTTTACAAATTGCTGGAGGATCATCTCGAAGAGCTGATGCCGATTGTCTACACACCGACAGTCGGTAAGGTCTCTCAATATTTCAGTCGAGTATTTCGGCGGGGGCGTGGGATTTGGATCACACCGCATCATGTTGGCCGCATTGAGAAAGTGCTACGAAACGCAGCGCCATTCTCCGACGTGCAATTGATGGTTGTCACTGACAACGAAGCGATTCTTGGCATTGGTGATCAAGGCGCCGGGGGTATGGCAATCAGCGTCGGAAAATTATCCTTGTATTGTGCAAGTGCCGGTATCCACCCAGCGCATACGTTGCCTATCAGTCTCGATGTGGGCACTAATAATCAGGATTTACTCGATGATCCCCTGTATTTGGGTTGGCGGCACAAGCGATTGCGTGGCGATGCTTATTTATCTTTGGTCGACGAGTTCGTTGCTGCAGCCAAAGCGGTGTTTCCGAGGGTAACGATTCAATGGGAAGACCTTCGCAAAGACAACGCGTTGACCGTGCTCAATCGTTACAAAGCGACCATTCCCTCATTTAATGACGATATTCAAGGCACAGGCGCGGTGGCCTACGCCTGTATTCAGGCTGCCTGCAAGATTACGGCCACTGACATTAAAGATAGTCGTATCCTGATCTATGGCGCAGGCGCCGCTGGATACGGTATCGCCAAGATGATACTAAATGGATTGGAAGATCAGGGCTTGTCCGGTGCAAACCTAAGCAAGTCAGTGCTCGCAATGGACAGTCGCGGCATATTGACGGCTGAGCGAGAATTTACCGATTATAAGGCTGAACTCGCATGGCCGAAGGACTTGGCTGCCGAGCTAGATCTGAAAGGCGAGAATGTTAACGATTTGGCAAGTGTCATTGAGGCCTACAAACCGACCGTGCTCATTGGGACCTCCGGACAATTCAATGCCTTTGATCAAGCCGTCGTTGAGGCAATGGCGGCAGTAACGGCACGGCCCGTCATTCTGCCGATGTCGAATCCAACCTCGATTAGCGAAGCAATACCGGAGGATCTTCTTCGTTGGACCGGTGGTAAAGCTCTGGTTGCTACGGGCAGTCCATTTGATCCCGTACCGATGCGTGGTGGAATGAAACGTATCGGTCAGGCAAACAACGTATTTATCTTTCCCGGACTTGGGCTTGGCGCTATCGTGGCGGGTGCGAGTGAAGTAACCGATGGGATGATCGCGTCATCAGCACAGGCACTCGCGGACAGTCTGACTGATGACGAGATTGCAGAAGGTTGTCTCATGCCGGAGGTGTCACGCCTGTGGGATATTTGCGGTCAGGTAGCACTGGCCACAGCCACAAGGGCAATGAGCGATGGTGTCGCCTCACAAACTGACCTAGCGACGCTGAATGAGCGTATCGAAGCCTATCGATGGCGCCCAATTTACCCCGAGATGATCGCGGCTAAATCGACCTAGGAGACTGAGTTGAGCGAACAAGAGGCTTTCGAAGCAGCAACGATGTGTTTTGCCTGTGGACCGGACAATCCGGTCGGGCTGCAAATTCGGTTTACACTGGTGGATGGCCGTTGTTCCGGTGAATTCACGCCGAATGAAAATCACGTTGGGTACGAAAATACTGTACACGGCGGCATTATTTATTCCGCACTCGATGACGTCATGGCCAATGTACTTTACCTACAGCAAATCAAAGCCCATACAGCGCGATGTGAAATTCGCTATCGCAAACCACTCGAGGTTGGCCAGACAGTTAGCCTAACCGGCTGGATTGAGCGTCAAAAGCGACGCTTGATTGTGCTCAAAGGCGAGGCCAGAATCACCGACGGTGACGTGCTTGTTGCTGACTGCGAAGCGCGCTTTATGACAGCCTAACGGTTGTACGCAATGACAAATTTGCCGCGTTAGTCGATTGTCGCCGGAGGCATCCTCGGCAGCTCGCATTGTTACTTCGCGTTCGATAACGTTACTCGCGCGTATGAGTTGGTCTTGTAATCGTCGTAGTTGAACGAACGATAATTTTGCCCCGTCAACGTTCTGCAAGCGCTCAAATAACTCAGAAAATGCGTCGGCAGCGAGACTTTTGTGTTTGGCTGTCTGATCCATACGAGCAATTTTTACAAGGCTCGTTCTAGCGCTGTATGATGCGGTTCGCGATGCTAGTGATAGCATCTGCGCGCTTTTTCCTGATAACAAACATTGGAGAATTGGATGCCATTACCTAAGGCACTTGAAGGGAAACTTCGGATTCCGGTCATTGGGGCACCCATGTTTATCGTGTCAGGTCCGGAGCTGGTTATTGCCCAGTGTAAGGCCGGCATTGTGGGATCGTTTCCTGCATTGAATGCCCGTCCGCAGGAAAAACTGGATCAATGGCTTACGCAAATTCGCGATGAACTAGCGGAATATGCGCGTGCCAATTCGAACAAAATTGTGGCCCCTTACGCGGTCAACCAAATAGCGCACATGAGTAACGACCGGCTAATGGAGGACATGCAGACGTGTGTCGAACATCAAGTCCCCATCATCATTACCAGCCTTAGACCGCCCGCTGAAGTTGTCGAGGCGGTGCACAGCTACGGTGGTCTCGTGTTTCACGACGTGATCAATGTTAAGCATGCTAAAAAGGCAATCGAGCAGGGCGTCGATGGCGTGATCACAGTCTGTTCGGGCGCAGGGGGCCACGCAGGAACAACAAGCCCATTTGCGTTGGTTAAAGAGGTTCGGGAAATATTTGACGGCACGATTATTCTTTCCGGCAGCATGAGTCAGGGTAATGATGTGTTGGCCGCGCAAGCAATGGGTGCAGACCTCGCCTACATTGGGACGCGTTTTATTGCGACCGAGGAGGCGAATGCGCCGCAGGGCTACAAGGAAATGATTGTTGCCGCCCAGTCGGCCGATATTGTTTATTCGTCGCTGTTTTCTGGCGTGCCCGGTAGCTATCTTAAAGACAGCATCCGAAATGCCGGTATGGATCCCGACGATCTTCCGGACGCAGACAAATCCAGCATGGATTTCGGTAGCGGTGGAGGGTCGAAAGCCAAAGCCTGGAAAGACATCTGGAGTGCAGGGCAAGGAGTCGGATCGGTGCACGATATCCCGACCATGGAGGCCCTGATGACGCGCATGGAAAGTGAATATGACACTGCAAGACGAGCACTCGCTAGTGACGGAACAAGTGCACAATCCAAGTTGCTGTAATGGCAACCGTTGCAGCAATCGAGATGTCCAGAAGTAAGCCTAAAATATAGACGTCCTGCAGCCCGGCAATGCCGTCGCTAATATGAAAGGGCACCGGGAAGCCGATCGTCATTTCCTGGTCGCAGCATAGTGGCGAGATCTTATGGCGCAGCCACGTCCACAGATTGGCTAGCGCAAACAGCGTCAATACACCTAGAAAGGTCTTTGACCGGGCTAGGATCACGACTGAAAATTGCATTTGCCTATGGATCCCTCTAGTCGGCTGGCGACGGTGGCGTTAGCCCTTCCAATCCTTCCAAGCTGCGGCTGTTACGGGTTCTCCGATATTCGAGAATGTCTACGTCGCTCTGTTTTGCGAGGTAATTTCCCAACGAATCGCGGTGCTTTTCGAATGAATACATTGGGACGCCATAGCCACACGAATCAATGATTCGCTCGACTTTAATCACAATGATGTTCCGAATGGCAGGCATGCTTTCGAATTCGCCGGCCAACGCATCAAATTTTGCTTCGTGGGGCTCAACCGGCGTGCCGGTACCGTAAAAGCGATAGATCATTGGTGGACCTTCGAACGCACACATCATCAAAGTAATGCGTCCGTTGTCCTTCAGGTGAGCCAGCGTCTCTATGCCACTGCCGCCGGTATCGGCGTAAGCAAGCTCGTGCGGTCCAAGCACGCGCAAACAATCCAGACCCTTAGGTGAGCAGTTAATTAAGCCGTCGGCGGCCGATGGGGCGGTCGAGACGAAAAACAGATGCTGCTTGCTGATCCATTTCTGTAAACCTGAATTAATGTCCGTATATTCTTTGCCCATGACCCTGCTTCCAATCTCGCCCACGAAGACTTCACAGCATAAAACGTGCGCAAGAATTTCACACTAGCTGAAGCCAGAAGAATTGCATTGGCTGCGCAGGGCTTCGATCAGGCGCGTCCGTCAGCGGTAGTGAAAGCCACTCAAATTCGGCGGGTGATCGATCGATTGGGTTTGCTACAACTTGATTACGTTAATGTTCTGATACCTGCACATTTACTGGTGATCTTTTCCCGGCTCGGTCCTTATGATCGCGCGATGTTTCATGACGTCATTTACGGCAATTGCGATTACATTGAGCACTGGGCGCACGAGGCATGCATTGTCCCAGCGTGTCATTGGTCAGAGCTTCAGTACCGACGTGATGACTACCAACCCTACTCAAATGGCGCCATAACTAAACTTCGAAATGAGACGAAGTATCTTACAGAAATCTATGATTTCATAGAGTATAATGCACCACTAACATCAGGCGATCTGCCTCCGGCAAGGGCCGTGAAAAGGAAGCCTGGTGAATGGTATCGATCGTTACCGAGGCGGGCAATTGACTACCATTTCGGAAAAGGGGCGGTAGCTGTTGCCGACCGACTGCCTAATTTTCAGCGCCTTTATGATCTTACCGAAAGACTGATTGACGCCGAGCATTTAGATCGAGCGGTCACACGCGGGGAGGCGCATCGAACGTTGCTTAAGCAGGCGGCGACTGCCTTTGGTATTGCAACAGCAGATGACCTGATCGATTACTACCGTATGAATGCGAAAGAAGCGCGCACGCACATCGCTGAATTGGTAGAAGTCGGCACGCTTCGTCCGGTACAGGTGGAAGGCTGGCAACAGACCGCCTATATCGTGCGTGGCGCGAGACAGCCTAAGAAGTTGAATGCCAGCGCTTTGATTTCACCCTTTGATCCGGCGGTCTGGTACCGACCACGCGCGGAACGATTATTCAATTTTCACTATCGGATCGAGATCTATGTGCCAGCGAAAAAACGTCAGTGGGGCTACTACGTTTTGCCCTTTCTGCTGGATGACAAAATTGTCGCGCGAGTGGATCTAAAGGCCGATCGAAAAAACGGCACGCTACTCGTGCTGGCTAGTCATCCCGAAGCGGGCATCGACAGTGAACGGACTATTTCGAAGCTGGCAGGTGAGCTAGATACTTTGGCGCAGTGGCTTGGTTTAGCGCGTATCAAAGTGTCTCGCCGTGGCCCGTTTGCCCGGGCATTAGCCGATTTTGTGCGCGATAGACTCGGTTAGGCATAACACGCCGGCGGCGGAAAATACCGTAGGAGCGGCATCCTGTCGCTCCTACGGCGAAACAGTTTATTTTTCAATACGCGGCTAATTCGTGTATGCGTCGATTACTTCTTCAATCGCCGATGCGCAAACGCGACAAAAATCTGTTGTCCGAGTAAACATGATGCAGTTTTGTTCTGATCGGTAATAGCCACTGGCCTGGTAGATCGCCCCTTCGAAGGCACCGATAGAATCTTTGTAGGGTGCCGCGGAGAACATTCCATCAACAATCTTCTGACTATCGGAAAACAAGTGGTTCATATCGTCTTCCGATACATTCTCGGCACGCATCGCGGCACGTCGGGCTTGGTAGGCGAGCGAGTGTGATTCGTATTCCTCTTTGGGCCAGGGCGTCGGAAGCGGGGTGTCCGTGTTTGCGAAATTGGCCCATTTGAGCTTCTTCGGATCGAGTAGCGCGGTCACGTTCGGCTCATAAGGCTCTACAATTTCTGTAGGCGCCGTATAGGCCACGGAGCTGGTGTAGTACTCATCAGCAAGGCCGGCGAAATGATGCGCGAACTCATGTATGAAAAGATAGTCTGCCCACTGACTGTTGGCGGCCGCTGTACTGAATAGGCCGTATATGCCGCCGCCTCCATAAGTCTCCGAGTTAGTGAGGATCTCCACAAAATCGTAAGGAACTGAGGACGCGATTCGGCGCCATTCTCGATTGTCGTTAGTTAAAACATAGCGTTCGCTGCGAAAGGCATCGTAGCTGGCCCCAAGCGGCGAATCCCTATAAACGCCGGTAGAAGGCCGCGATACGCCGGATTCTGTTGCAGCGGGCGCTAATGCCCATACATTGAAATCTTCACGGCGGTGACTGAAAGGGGCGGTAGCAAACAAGGTATCAACCAGCTCTCGGGCTTTCGCGATAAAAGCATCCTTTTCGTTCGCCGTGTACCCATCGCCCAAAAGGAGGATATCGACTTTATTCGCTGAATCCCCGTGATTAACGATGGGGACGACTGCATCTCGATAGGCTGCCGATTCCTCATGCACTAAGTAGTCGTTTGGATTGAGTTCTATCCGCCAAACTTCACGAAATTGGTTGCTGGCATCGCGTTTCCTGAGGATGACTTCAAAGTTCTCGGCCGGCTTCGGAAAGCGAAGCGATTCATGGAACGTTCGATTCATCTGCCGGGCTTCCCCAGTGGTCTCCCATTCTCCGTAGATGCTGCTAAAACTGCGAGACCAGAACACTTTGCTGCTGCCTACATCGACTACCTCAAATAGGTACTTACCGCGGAGCGTCTTGTCGATGGGTTGTTGCAAGTTGCCAGGAAAGGCGAGGGGCTCAAGGACCATACGGTCAAGACTGAAGGACTCATCACTTACATTGCCACTGTGGTAATAATCAACCCGCAATGTACGGGGATTCTCTGCGTACGTAGCAAGCGGAACAAGTGAGACCAAGATGACTAAAAGGATTCGCACTTGGCTGCTCCCAGACGTTAGATCGCGGTCATCGGTCGAATAGGCGAGCCATCAAAAAAGCGGCTCAGGCGGAAAGGCGTCAGATCAATTGCGCTATCGGCGCCAGTAACCATCGCAGCAAGGGCTTTCCCGGCACCGGGACCTATGCCAAAGCCGTGACCGCTAAAGCCCGTTGCAATATGAAATCCGGCAACCTCCCCAACTTCGCCAATGATGGGTACAACATCAGGAGATGTTTCCACCATTCCGGCCCACGCCTCAACAATATCCACATTCGCCATTTGCGGTAAGATCGCATCGAGATTTTTACGAATCTTCCGCAATACGCGTTTGCTTGGTGCCGGATTCAGGACTCGTAATTTTTCGAATGGCGTCTGTTCATCCAACGACCAATGAGTCGGCATTGCTAATTCGTCGAAAAAATCCTTACCAAAGCGCAATCGGAGCACTTTGAATTCCTTTTTCAGTGCCGGCAGAAACTTGAACGCGTAGCGAAGGGTCGAAGGCGTTATGCCATGGTCGAGACTCGATCCGTGTGCGACTGTGTAACCGCCGTCATCGCGCCGACGAATGCCCAGCCGGTTATCAAATAGACAGCCATCTAATAATTTTTCAGCCGGCGCTGTCCTCGCAACCGTACCGCGGACCCGTAGTTGTGGAACTTGAATGTCCATCGAGCGACAGAAAGTGGATGTCCAGGCACCCGCCGCACAAAGCACGGTCGATGTTTGAATCGTTCCATGTTCCGTGACAACTGACGATACACGGCCGCCGCTGGATTCTATGCCGCGTACCGCGCAAGAGGTCAAAATTTTGGCCCCGCTGCGAGCTGCAGCTCGAGCAATTGCGGGTGTTGTTTTATGTGGTTCCGCGCGACCGTCCGATGCGGTGTACATAGCCCCGAGCCATGGCGGCGTCGCGCCCGTAACAAGCTGAGCAAGTGCTTTGGGATCGATCACTCTCGTATCGAGTTCATATTCTTTGGTGCTTTCCACCCAGTCATGCTGTTCCTCAAGCTTTTTCTCGTTGTTCGCCACGAATAAGCAGCCACCTTGGGTGAAACCAATGTCTTCGCCGATCTCCGCTTCCAGTTCCCGGAAAATACGCATGCTCTCAATCATCATCGGCATTTCGCGCGGATCACGACCTTGTTGGCGCACCCATCCCCAATTACGCCCGGATTGTTCCCCCGCGATATAGCCCTTTTCACACAGGACCACATCGACGCCTTGTCGCGCCAGAAACCAGGCTGTTGACACGCCAACGATACCGCCGCCCACGATCACGACGTCTGCACGGTCTGGAATACTCTCAGGCGGTTTGAGCGCCCCGGCCCAGCTTCCGGCCACCAACAAATGTTCGTTTTTGAGTTTCACTATTGCTTGCTTCTTATAATTAGGTGATAAGGATTATATCGGGATCACTTGGGATCAATACAGATTGTTATGAAGGTATTTAGTGCAATCCTAATCGCAACCAGCATTCTATGGGGTTGTTCGATGCCAGAAGTCCTTCCATCCCGCGATGGAGCTGTCCCCATTGGCGTCGATCTAAGCGGAAATTGGCTATTACGGACTAATTCGTCATCGGATCAGGTAAGAGTGCGCGATGCCATTCGGCAGACGGATGGCGTCAAAGATGACGATGTGTTTACGCAACCCGATCGCCAATCGGGATCCAGAACGGGCCGAGCCAATCGCAGAAAATTGAAGGGCGGGTTGGTGCATGTATTCCTGGAGTTGGGCGAATCACTGAAAGTAACGCAAACGGACGATGGTATTTTTATCAGTTTTGATCGTTCAATCGTCGAAGAATTCCGATTTGGAGAAAACCGATTGATCAGTGTCGGTGAAGCTGAGGCGCAGCGTGTCACTGGCTGGGAAGGCGATGCAATGGTGGTGGATACTCTGGACCGAAATGGTATGAAAATGACGGAGACATTTCGCTTACTTGAAGGTGGACGTGTGATGGAACGGAAAATTCTGTTTCGAAGCAAGAAGGACGAAGAGGCAACGATCGTTAGAGTTTTCGATCGAGCGGATTAATAGTTCTCACGAAGCTGTTTGGCGACCAAGAAATCCGATCGACTAATTGACCAACCACGTCCTCCACCACAATCCAATTTGCGTACTGTATCCAAGGTCCCGGCGAGTGATTCGTCGATTACTGTTGAGCACGTAGTAGGTGGGGAATGCAAAGACACGCCAGTCCTGCCCAATCTTGCTATCACCGAGTATGACCGGCAGATCAAGGTCATGACGGTTGGCGTAGCTAAGTACCTCTTCGCGGTCCTTCCAGTCGAGTGCTACAACCAGAATCTCCAGCGATTCTTCATCTCGTAATCGTCGTAACCGCGTGAGGTTGTCTGAGCTGGCCGAGCAAAAATTGCACCACGGTGCAAAAAAATAAACGAGCACTGGTCGATTACCTGCATCAGCCAGGTCGTAGTTCCCGCCGCGCAACAGTGGGCCGCGTAACGTGGGGATATCTGCCTCGGTTGTCGGCAACATGTTGCGCGCTTGGAAAGCGCCAACGCCAAGCAGCACGGTAACAATAAACAGCACATTGAAGAACAGACCAGAATGTTTCTTGAGAAGTGGCCTAAGCGTTGATCGGAGTGGCATGAAAGGAGTCTACCCGAACGACAACTCTCAGCGATGAAAAGTAGTCTAATCGTCTGTGTCAACTAACGTTCAAACAATACCGCATCGTTGACAACCGGCATGGATCTTCTGATCGCATTTCTGCAACTTGTAGCAACGATACGGTGCGCTAGTTGATCGGTGCATTAAGGTTCCAGTCGTAGTCGTATTGAATGCGACCCGTATACTCGCGCAGCCGATCTGCAGTTGTCGCGTGATGCGCGCTCAGGTATTGGAGCAATGCGGCTTCGTCATTAGCGAAATCGCCGCTATACCACGTATAAATTTTTGAAAGAGTCAGTCTGCCGCGAACGTCGAAACTGACACCCCGTGAATGGTTGATGTAACTCTGTTCTGCAGCGATGAACATCTCTTCGACGTTCTTGGCCGTGTAGGGCACCGTGGCTAGATTCGGGCAGCTAATGCTGGCGCAGTTAACCGCGTAATGGAGTCGATGGTCACGCCAGATCGGTCGGAGAATTCGGTGTTCGATATCATCCAGGCTTAGCGACTCCCCGGCGATTTCGATAAGCTTGTCGCCCCATGGACCGGACGAGAAAAATCCGTCTCCCATATCCTGAATACTGTCCTCATTGGGATTTCTTAGAACCACCTCAACGGTCAATGCATTGTAAAGGTTGACCCAGTAGACCAATTGCTCAGTTTTGCGTAGCTGTCTCGGGTCGCCGTCCGTCAGTCGCTTTATGTACGCCTGCAGAGCAATGCGATCTCTGGAGGCAACGTCCGCATAGGCAACAAAGTTTATGCCACTCTCATGTGCCTGCACGTAGCGTCCGAGAAACTCGCCCCAGGCGCTGTGGTCGATCGTCGTCTCGATTGACTCATCGCTCGCAGACCAGATCGACCAGAGCTCCAGTTCGGATTCAGCATATGCGCCCGGTGCGATCAGAACGAAGCAGCAGAGGGTCATACAGAATCTTGACATCAAAGTTTTCTCTCTTCGCAGGGTTGTACGTAATTAGACCGGATATAGAGGGAAGAAATTACAGATTAATATCAGCGGTTATGATACCAGCGGGCGAGCCGGGAAGGTGATACTCCCAGCGTGAATGCCAGTGAATAAAGACGATTCTTAACTGAATGCAAAATAAAACTTTTTTTCTCCCACCGTCTTGCGTCAACGCCAACTGACAGTGGCAGCAGATGAAATCGATCACTGCGCATCAATTGCCGCACCAGGCGAAATTCGTCGAATAACGGTAGCGGTTCGTGTCCGCCTGCTCGTTCGTACTCTGCGGCGGTAACAAATAGCGCCTGATCGCCATACGGTATTCCCCCGAATTTGCATCGCTGTGCGACGGAGTATTCGATCAACCGCTTACGCAGCGACCGGGGTCCAAGCAGGCGGAACCGAAAGTATCCGCCCATGTGTCCATCAGAAAAAGCCTGCATGATCGCCCTGACGGCATAGTCTGAAATTTCCGAATCGGCATGCAGAAACCAAAAGTTTGGCGCGCTGGCCAGTTCTGCACCCTTACGCAAGCGTACGCCGCGTGGCTCATTCAGAATGACACACTGTGCGCCGTTGCTGGCGCACACACTTGTAACCTCGTCATGTCGATCTGAATCGCTGACCACGATTACCTCAACGCCATCTTCTGCCGAAAACTGCGGCAACAGTCGTGCCAATGGCCCCGCATCGTCGCGACAGGGAATGATTACGCTTAAGCGCGGCACCTCCGTCACGCGGGAATTGATGTGCGGACTTCTTCGATCAACACGGTGTTTAGCGCCTGTCGGGCAGGCCGCATGTCGCCGTCGAGGTATTCGAGCAGCCTGAGCGCATCGCGCTTTTCGTCTATATCGAAACCACCGTCCAATCTGTGCACGCTTCGTCCGCTGGCGGCGCAACTATTCGTCAGTGCATTGCCGAGTTCGCTGGTGCTCCACGGGAGTTCGTCGAGTGGCGGCCATCCACTGCGACTTGCCATCAGGGTAACGCCACCGTCAGCACCGTCTGCCAGAACGACATCAACATTTTTTAGTGTATGCATTACAGCTTCATAGTGTGTGTTATTTAGCAACGGCGCGTCGCATCCCATATAGATTATCTGTGTCGCGCCCAACCCACGCAAACTGGAATCGACTGCCACAATTCTCGAGCCAAGGTTGCCTCCTGTTTGTGCAACTATGCGAGTATGCCTGCCCCCAAACACCGATCGGTCCGAGAGCGCTTTCGCCCAGGCGGTTTCTTCATCCGATGCGGGGGAGATTACAAATGTGCCCTCCCACCGGGCAGCATCCTCCAGTGCGCAATCCACCAGGGCGTGCGCTATTCGCAGGGCAGGCCGTTTGCCAATACTGGCTGCCAGCCGTTGCTTTCCGTAACCGAGTCGCGGCTCTTTGCAAAACAGTACCAAGACCGGGTTTGAAGGATCCATCGGTTCTAGAGCTTGAGTAACAGCCGAACAATCTTACGTGTACGCGGCGAAAACAACCTGTCGGTAAAGTACGAACCCGCCGCTCGTTTCGAAATTTCAGACAAGGTTGGGTAGGGTGAAATGATTCCGGCCATGTCCGCCATCTTGTAACCCTTGGCAACAGCAATTTGCCAGGGTTGAATGATTTCGCCCGCGCCGGTGCCGGCGATTCCGGCTCCAAGAATCTTGCCACGTTTGCCAGCAACCACTTTTATCAAACCCGAGGTGATTCGTTCAGCCCGTGCGCGATCGTTCTCCGCATATTCCCACTGCACAACTTTGATTGCGTCGCCGTATTGTTCTTTCGCCTGAGCTTCCGTTAGTCCAACCTGAGATAACTCCGGATCGGTATAAGTCACCCACGGAATTGCAGAGTAGTTTGACTTGGCCGGTAACTTGAAAAGAATGTTGCGAATGACGATGCCGGCGTCGTAACCCGCCAAATGGGTAAACATCAATCCGCCTTTGGCATCGCCAATAGCAAATACGCGCTTGTTCGTTGTGCGTAACCTTGAGTCGACCTCGACTCCGGAACGCGAGTATTGAATGCCTGCTTCATCAAGTCCCAGGTCGGCGACGCCCGGAGCACGTCCGGTTGCCATGAGTAGATGACTGCCGCGAATTTCCTCCCCATCCTGCAAAGTGACGCGTACATCGCCGGTCTTGCCTGAAACACTCGCAATGTTGACCTCTTCGCGTATTGAAACACCCTCGTCGAGGAGAGCCTTTACGACAATGGCCGCCAGGTCGGGGTCATCATTTGGCAGTGCGCGCATGCGCTCAAGGACCGTTACCTTCGCACCCAAGCGGTAATGTGCCTGAGCCATTTCTATCCCGATCGGCCCGCCGCCAACAATAATGAGGTGGTCAGGGCACGCAGAGTTCTCGAACAGTGTCTCGTTGGTCAGATAGTCAGTGTCATCGATGCCTGGAATGGGCGGGACCGTCGCTCGACTGCCGGTTGCAATGACAAATCGTTTTGCCCGAATTCGCCGCTCGCCAACGGCAACCTCGTTGCGGCTCGTAAACCGGGCGGCGCCTTTAATGACGTTTACGCCGAGGCTCTCAAATCTCTCTACGCTGTCATGTGGCTCAATTCCCTGAATAACTTCGCGTACATGCGCCATGGCAGCGGCGAAATCGATGTTGGGCGTGGCTGGCTTAATTCCAAATGGGCCTGAAGTTCGGAATGCCTGGGCATGTTTGCCCGCGGCTAGCAGCGCTTTTGACGGAACGCAGCCAGTATTGAGGCAGTCACCGCCCATTTTATCCTTCTCGATAAGAACCACCTCCGCACCCATCTGAACGGCACCGGCCGCTACCGAAAGACCGCCGGAGCCCGCGCCAATTACGCAGATATCAGTCGTTATCGGTGCGTTCATGATGGTTCCTTATCGTCAGCATTGAGGGCGCTCTTGAATATGATCGGTAACAGCGACAGGGCTGCAAGACCAATGATGGGAAGAATGACAGCCGGTTGAAGCAACACCTCTATGCCTATGTCAGACGACTCAGTGATCGAACTGAACCCCGCACCAACGGAGGCAAACACGAGTGTGCCAGGCATGATTCCGAAAAAAGTGGCGAATATATAGACCTGAGTCGGCACGCGGAAAGCTGCGGCCGCCAGATTGACTAGCCAAAACGGGAATAGCGGCACGAGCCGAAGTACGAACAGATAGCTAAGCGCATTCTTTGTGAAGCCGGCTTCGAGTTTCGCTACGGTATTGCCGCCGCGCTTCGCCAACAGATCCCCAGCAGCTGAACGGCCAGCGAGAAATATAATTGTCGCGCCGATGGTAGCCCCGATGACAACAGAGATGCCACCGTAAAGTGTACCAAGTATGAATCCCGCCAGCAGTGTCATTATGGCGGCTCCGGGAAAGCTGATGGCCGTAACAGCCGCGTAAACGACGATTATTCCAAGCATGGTCGTAAGGAGGTTCGCGTCCGCGTAGTTCTTAATCGCTTCCTGATTGGCTGCTAAGCTATCAAGCGTAAAATATCGTTGGAGTCCCAAGCCGAAAAACGCTGTCAGCGCAGCGACGATAACGCCAAGTGGCAGGAATCGTTTCCAGGCTGGAACGGGCGGGGTGCTGGCGTCGGTCATTCGTCATCCTGTTACGACAGAATATTCTGCAGTGTCCGGCAATTATTATGAAACATGACCTGTTTCGGTCGGCGTATCTTACATGACCTCAATTCATCTACTCCGATTGAACCGATGCCTGGATCGTGATTTGGTCGCGCAATCAGTAGGGCGTAGCTAGTTTCTACAGCCGAATGGGTGCCCTTTGGTTGTAGAAATGTCTCAAGCACAGCATGATAACGACTCTCACTAGATGCAAATTGGCCAATGATGATGGAGATCAACCCGAATGTTGCAGGCGAGAGGAGTTGCGATAAAGCGCGACGGATTCCGCTTTCAGATGTTTCGGACATTGTCGCGTTGCATCGTGGCAGCAGCATAGAAACCTGGGCCGGCTGACTGTGTCCGATTGGTTGCTGACCAACGAGCCGCAAATTCGTCTTGCGAGTTTTCTGTCGATCTTCGCTGCACTTATCGTATTTCAGCAGGTCCGACCGCGACGGGCCGTGATCGGCGGCTGGCGCCGCCTCATGGCTAACTTGTCGCTTATCATCATCAACACGCTGATTTTACGCGTGGTGTTTCCGCTGCTAGCGGTCGATCTTGCCCTTCGGCTCGAACAAAGTGGAGGCGGGATTCTCGGCATATTGCCGTACTGGGCCGATGTGGCGGTCGGCGTTATCCTGCTCGACTGCGCGATTTACTGGCAGCATCGCCTGGTGCACAAGGTTCCGCTGCTGTGGCGACTGCATCGCGTGCATCACGCCGATGTCGGATTCGACGTCACTACTGCCGTACGCTTTCACCCCTTCGAGATTGTGGTATCAATGGCAATCAAACTCGCGCTCGTTGCGCTTTTAGGTGTACCTGCGCTCGCCGTGCTGATATTTGAGATACTGCTTAGCAGTGGCTCGTTGTTCACGCATGCAAACATCCACCTTCCCGACACTTTCGAGCGCCGCTTGCGTTGGCTCCTGGTGACTCCTGAGATGCATCGCATCCACCATTCGGTTCACGGAGATGAAACGAACGCTAATTTCGGATTCCACCTATCCTTGTGGGATCGATTATTCGGCAGTTACCGCGACCAGCCCCGCGACGGACAAAATACGATGCAGATCGGTCTGCACGAATTTCGTGAGCGCCCGGACCAATCGCTGCGGGCGCTGCTGGTTAATCCATTTCGGTCGGTCGATGGGAAGCGACCGTAGCGCGCAGCGGGAAAGATGATCCGGGCTTTCGACCAGTGAAATTAGCGAGTGTGTCGAGAGCGCTTTCGATTGTAAAACTACCTCGGTATTGTCAGCTCGTGTCTTGATATCACACTAAACGTGAACGTAACCGTATAAACCTTATCATTGCCTTCCCGCTTGAAGCTTAAAGTCACTTCTCCTTCGCCAGGCACAGCGAATATGTGGCTGGTTTTATAGACTCCGGGCTCACGACGCGGGCCCCTCGCAGTGAATGTCCCGGCTTCCTTACCTGCAAATGTAACGACGGCCTCTAGTGCTTCTAGGTCCGTGATGACTTCTTTGGTATCGACTTCAGTAAACTTCCAACGAAGAAATTGGCGTTCGTCATTGACCATGGGTTCTGGTTCGCCACCAAAAAGAACACTGATGTCATCGACATCCTTTCTATCATGGCCGAACGCCGTCGCTCCAAATAAAACCAAAACAAGAATCAGTTTTTCTAGCACGTTGTTCACGACAGCTATCCTTTCCATTGTCCAATTAAGATTTCCACCCCGGAAACTCACAATACTGTAACAACAATTCCGTCATATCGCATAAGGCATGCCTGCCGTCAGGGAGACAGACTAACAAAGGACAAATAAGGACATCCACCAAATCATTCAAAACTGCATATTTAGAATCATTTAACGGCGTGCACGTCGATGTCTTTTAAAGTGAAATGGCGTTCTGCTTTAACGGACTCAATCGCCATGCCGCTGCCACGCCGCCAACTTGTTAGTCTTGATGCCGTCCGCTTCTGGCGTTTTCACGCGGCCTCGGCCGAAAGCAGCCACCCAAGTGTTAGTGTAGATCGGCTCGCAAATTTGACCCGGTTTCGGCGCCGATTGATCATGTAAGTTATTGGTTATTGGTTATTGGTTATTGGTTATTGGTTATTGGTTATTGGT